>JAESFH010000035.1_pt1 | contig 225518 bp, 182 predicted proteins | sample 9269381 | NCBI WGS metagenome assembly JAESFH01 (sample SAMN14504062, study PRJNA617094) | algae metagenome | isolation source: Aphanothece sp. CMT-3BRIN-NPC111 and co-occurring heterotrophs from well... | place: USA: Clark Mountains Wilderness, California | collected 2010-04-18
CGTCCGGAGGAAGATGCGCGGCCGCATTTCCCAGCGCACCACGTTCGCCCACTGATTGATCAGGATCGGCAGATCGCGGTAGCTCTGTACCCACTTCGCGTACGTAGCGCCGATGATCGTCTCGGATGTGGGGCGGACGACGAGCGGCTCGCCGAGGGGACTCGCGGGAACCATTTTGCCGTCGGCATTAACCTCGAGCCGGCTGTGCGTGACGACCGCGCATTCTTTCGCGAAGCCTTCAACATGCGCGGCCTCTTTTTCGAAATAACTCAGCGGGATGAAGAGCGGGAAGTATGCGTTTCGATGCCCGGTCGCCTTGAACATCGCGTCGAGCTCGCGCTGCATGTTTTCCCAGAGCGCGTACCCCCCAGGCCGGATCACCATGCAGCCGCGGACTTCCGACGGCTCGGCCAGTTCGGCCGCGCGGATCACTTGTTGATACCACTCCGGAAAGTCTTCGTCGCGGCGCGGTGTGATCGCGGTTTTCACTTGGGGAGGCTGAGCCATAAGCGGGCGATACTTAACCGCACCCCAGCGAAACGCCAGAGGGTTTGTCCGTCAACCAGCCGCGCCCTCGCCGCCGATTGCGCAACTTTCACGCGCGCGCGGGTTTTCACCGATTACCAACCATGAAAACCAAGTCTTTCCTGATCGTCGCGGCGCTCGCTGCCGCGCTGCAATTTGGCCCTGCCACTTTCGCTCAAGACTCCGACGGGCAGGAGTATGGGAAACGCGGCCGGCATGCGCGTTTCCTCGCCGATCTTTCGACTGAGGAGCGGGCGAAACTCCGCGCGGCGCACCACGCTGCGATGGCCGATCCGGCGGTGCAGGCTGCGAAAGACCGTCAGCGTGCCGCCGCCCGCGAGTTCCGCGAGCTCAAGCGATCTCGGATGCTCCAAGCGGATCCGACGATTCAGCCGATCCTCGACAAGCTGCCGGCTCGCGGCGGCCGTCGTGGACGGTAGTCGAAGCCTCAGCTACGGGCAGGCAGCGCTTTGCTGCGTTAGTTCCGCGCGACGAGCGTCTCAGTCTGTCCACGCTCCGCGTAGCCGCCGGCAAACGCCATGCTGCAGATCGTGCGATACTGCGTGTGCGGGCCAGTTGCGGCGCCGGCGACGCTGAAGTTGGTGCTAAAGATGTTGTCGCGGTGCTTACGCGAGCGGAGGCCGTCATCGACGATCAGCGCAATCACGATCTCGCGCGCCGACTGCTTGCCACACGAAATGTTCTCGCCCCATGAACCGCTGAACGTGCCGTAGCGGCTGATGCGGCTGCCAGTGTTGCCTCCGGCTTTGTGGCTCATGCCACCGCCTGCTTGTGCGGCGCAATGATCCGCTGCTGCCCGAGACATACCTGGCGAAAACGCGAGCGCCGGTCGGGGGGAGGCGCTACGCAGATAACGGATTGCTTCGTCGACAGCTTTCACGCCTTCTTTCGTTCGCAATGCAACGCGTCCTGGGCGCACCAGCAGGTTGCCATTAAACTGGCCGCGCATGTCTTCGACGTAGCTGGCGTATTGCGCGGGGTTCTGCCGAGCGAGGTTCATCTCGCGCACAATCGCGCTGCCTGACGTGCCGCTGTCGGTATCGGATGCATTCGCGACTTGGTTTGCAGCCACCAGATTGAACGCAATGATGGCAAGAGTTAATGCGAAAGCCGAGCGAATCATTATAGAATTATAAGCAGAAGCGATGCCAGACCTGACGCTCCTGTCCCGCAAATCCCTCTCCACACCGCCCGTTCTGCCCCGGAACATGCAGTTGACACTCTCTTACCTCGCCCGTAGTTTCCGTGCCCTTTCCGCTCCATGAAGACGTTCTCCGCAAAAGCCAACGAGGTCCCGCGCAAATGGTGGATCATCGACGCCAACAACCAGGTGCTCGGTCGAGTCGCCGTAAAGGCTGCTAATCTCCTCCGCGGCAAAGAAAAGCCGATCTACACGACGCACGTCGACACGGGTGACTTCGTCGTCGTGATCAACGCCGAGAAGGTCCGTCTGACCGGCAAGAAAGAGGACCAGAAGACGTACATGAGCTACTCCGGCTTTGTCGGCGGGCACAAGACCGAGAACGTCAAAGCGCGCCGCGTTCGCCACCCAGAGCTCATGGTCGAGCGTGCGATCCGCGGAATGATTCCGCACAATAAACTAGGCCGCGCCGTTTATCGGAAGCTTAAGGTCTACAAGGGCGATCTCCACCCGCACACCGCGCAACAGCCCGCGCCGGTCGAATTGGCGTAAGCCGAACACACATCTTCATGGCAACTACCGAGGAATTTATCGCCACTGGCCGCCGGAAAACTTCCGTCGCGCGCATCCGCATGACGGCGGGCAACGGCAAAATCGACATCAACGGCAAGACGTTTGAGGAATATTTCCCCACGATCCCGCTGCAAAACACGGTCTTGCAGCCGCTCCAGGCGGTGAAGCTGACGAACTCCTACGATCTCTCGATCAACGCCAGCGGCGGCGGTGCGACCGGCCAGGCCGGCGCGGCGCGTCTCGCGATCGCTCGCGCGCTGCTGCAGGTTGATGCAAATCTTCGTGGCACGCTCAAGGCGGAAGGTCTCCTTCGCCGCGATCCCCGGATGAAAGAACGGAAGAAGTCCGGTCAGCCGGGCGCGCGCAAGCGCTTCCAGTTCTCGAAGCGCTAAGCGGCGCTTTTGTTTCTTAGGCGGTCAGCTGCCAGCGCTATTGCAGCGCGGTCGCGTGTCGCCGCGACGCCTTTGTCATTCCGACCGAAGTGGAGGAATCTCTAACCGCCTCTGCTATTCGCGCTTCAGGAGCAGCGATCTTTGAGAGATGTCTCGACTGTGCTCGACATGACAAAATGGGCGCGCCGGCGCGAAGCAGACTGCGTAAGCGAACCGTGTCTTCGTTGCCCTTCCGTTCCAGCCGTTGATAGCCGCGGCTCAAGCCGCGCAACGCTACGGCGTCGGGGCGACTGACGCTGCCTGACTCGCAGGCGCAGGGGGCACGCTCGCGGCTGGCGCTTGTTCCGCTGCTGGCGGCTGCGGCGCAGATGGCGCGGTGCCAGCCGGCGCTGGAGCAGGCGCAACCGACGGACCGGCAGCTGGCTTCAACGTCCGCAACAACCGCGTCGCATCCTGCGCGGCAAAACTGTCGCGGAATTGCGTGATGATCGTCTCACAAACGCGGCGTGCTTCATCGATCTGTCCTTTGGCTTTCAGAAGCTGCACCTGCGCGAGAAGCGCGAGCGGCGCGTTGAAGCTCTTCGGGTGCTCCGCCGCGATGCGCCGATACGTCTCCAGTGCCTCGTCCGGTTTGCCTAACGATTCCAGGTTGCCGGCGATGCCCATCTTTGCCGTCGTCACGAGGTGATGCTTCGGGAACTGGTCAACGAATCGTTGCAAGGTTCCATTCGCGTCCAGGAACTGCTGTTTCTCGCGCTGCTGCGCGGCCATCAAGAGATAAGCCGAAGCTGCCGCGCCCGACGACGGATAGTCGGCGATGACGCGTTGATATTCCTCCATCCCCTTAGCGGTCGCCAAGGCCGCCGCAGCCGCCGCTTCTTTCCGCCCGCTCATAAAGCGATAAGTGCTGACGGCGCTCGCGATCAGAATAATCGCCACGAGCGCGATGATGATCACCGTCTTGTAGCGGTCCCAAAACACCTCGGTAGCGAGCAGCGGGTCAGGCGAACTGGTGGGGGTAGTCGGAGCGGTCTGCATGAGCGATAGCCTCGCCGGCTGGGGCGCGCGAGGTCTGCTCTTATGCCACGCGAAACTTTGGGGCGCAAGGCGATAAGGCCAGCCGCAGAAGCGGCGACGATCTCAGGTTATGGCCGACGAAAACGCGCAGTCTCCGATGCAAAACCCGGAGAAAGATCCGGATGATTGGGTGACAAAGGACGAGCCGATGACCGGGCCGCAGCGCTCGTACCTGCAGACGCTCTGCCGCGAAGGCAACGAAGAGTTCAACGAGAACTGGACCAAGGCCGAAGCGTCGAAAAAGATCGACGAGCTGCAGGAAAAGACCGGCCGCGGAAAGAAGAGCTAGGCCGCCTGATCCGCCGCGGCTGCTCCGAGCTCGATCTGGTCGGCCGGTCGCGTGTCCGCCTTCAGAAACTTTCGCATTAACGCCAGCGCTTCCTCGTTCTCGCGTGGCGTGTTCGACACGCAGCAGTCTTCTGGGATCAGCAAGTTGAAGTCGCGCATGTAAGCGTCGTTCGCTGTGAAGAGGACGCAGAAGTTTCCCGCAATGCCGGTGAGGATCAGCCGTTTGGCGCCGACATAATTCAGCAGCGTCTCGAGCGTCGTGGAAAAGAAGCCGGAATGTTTCGGCTTCAGCACAAAGTAATCGTCATCATCCGGCCGCAGCGTCTCGACGATTTCGCGCCCGCGCGATTCTGGTCTGACACAATGATCGACAGTGCGGCGGAAGTCTGACTTCCACTTTCCGAAGTTGTCGTTCACGTAAATGACCGGCACGCCGGCGTCACGTGCGCGCTGTTTCAGCGCGAGCAACTTCTGCGACATCTCGCGCGCGGCTGGTAGCATCTGCTCGCCTTCCGGAAAATCGAGATCGTTGATGACGTCGATCAGCAGCAGGGCTGTCTCGCATTTATCGGGAGCGCTGCCGTGAAGATCTTCGTTCTTCGCCGGCATGGAATCGCGACGCGACAAAGCCCTACGTGCTGCGAGCGCCTTTGCCACGCGCGCCGCTCGCGCTCTTGCGGGAGCCTTTCGCGGCGGTGCCACCACCTTCGCTCAAGTTCGTGCCGCTCGGCTTCGCACCCGAGCTGCGCTTTGCGCCCTGGCGAGCACCGGACTTGCCGCCACCGGTGTTCTTGATCTTTGTGCCTTCAGCTTTACCGGCGCCTTTGCGGAATTGCGCCTCGCCCGCGACTTCGCGGCCCGATCCTTTCTTCTCGTTAGTCGGCGTCGCTGTGCGCGCCTGCTTTCCCTGCGACCGCGCCTGCTCTATTTCTCCTTTAGGCATGATGTAAACGAATCGTCGCCACGTCGCCGATTGGTCGCTCGCTTGCAGCTACTCACACGCGCGCGGCGCGGCAGGTGCGATCACGTGCATGGAAGCCTTCTCTTTCTTCGCACCGCTGTTCGGTCTCGGCACAGAACCGAAAGACCTCACTGCCTTGCAGCTCTCGATGCGCGGCATTCTGATCCTGCTCGCAGCGCTCGTGCTGGTGCGGATCGGCGCGAAGCGCGCACTGGCGCGTAAGACGCCGTTGGACATGGTGATGATTGTGATCGTCGGCTCGCTCTTGTCGCGTTCGATCAACGGCAATGGGCCGCTCTTCGGCACGATCGCGGCCGCGTTCATGATCGTCATCTTGCACCGCCTGCTCGAGCTTCTCGCCTACTCATTTCATCCGCTCGGCGTCGCCATGAAAGGCGCGCCCGGCGTGGTTGTAGAGGATGGTCGCTACGTCGAGAAAACGCTGCGCCAGAACCACATCACGAAGCGCGATGTCGAGGAAGACCTGCGGCTCGACGGTAAGACCGAGGACATCGGGAAGGTGCGAGTCGCGCGCGTCGAGCGGAGCGGCGACATCAGCTTCCTCTACAAAGAGGACAAGTAGGCGCGCCGCGATTCCGCTTCGTCAGCCCGCGCGCTTTGGCGTATTGGTGCTGCTCCGATGCAGCACGATAAGCTCTTCATTCCCGGACCCGTCGAGGTTTCCGCGAAAACCTGGGCGGCATTTTCGCGCCCGATGATTGGCCACCGCGGTCAGGATTTCAAAGATCTCTACGCCCGCATTCATCCGCGCCTGCAGGAACTCTTCGGCACTCGTCAGCCGGTTTTCCTTTCAACGTCATCCGCGTGGGGCGTGATGGAAGCGGCGATCCGGAATGTCGCGCGCGAGCGGGTGCTTTGCTGCATGTGCGGCGCGTTCTCGGATAAATGGCTCGACGTCGCGCGCCGCTGCGGAAAAGAAGCCGCACCGCTGCAGGTGCCGTGGGGGCAACACATCGATCCTGCCGCGCTCGAGGCGCAGCTCGCCACCGGACAATTCGACACCGTTACGTTGATTCACAATGAGACCTCGACAGGCGTGATGAATCCGCTGCGCGAAATCTGCGATGTCGTTAGGCGGTATCCGGACGTCGTCCTGATTGTCGACACTGTCTCCTCCTTCTCGGCTGTCCCGATGGCGATGGATGAACTCGCTATCGATGTGCTCATCACCGGGAGCCAAAAGGCTCTCGCGCTGCCGCCAGGCTTCGCGGTCTTCAGCGTATCCGCGAAAGCCTTCGCCCGCGTGGCGGCGAACAACGACCGCGGTTACTACTTCGACTTCCTCGAATTCCGAAAGCAGCAGGCGCAGAACATGACGCCGAGTACGCCGAGCGTCGCGCACATCCACGCGCTCGAATCAAAACTCGACGACATCTTTTCGGAAGGTCTCGAGCAGCGTCACGCCCGCCACCGCCGAACGAACGCGCTGGTGCATGACTGGGTCCGACGCCGCGGCTTCGAATTCTTCGCGGAGGAAGGCTACCGCTCCGTCACTCTCACGTGTGTGAAAAACAACCGCGAAATCGATGTGGCGCAGCTCGTCCGCGAGCTACGCGCGAAACACCACCTCGTGATCGACGGCGGCTACGGAAACATCAAAGGCAAGACGTTCCGCCTGTCGAACATGGGCGACGAGACGGAGGAGACGGTGTCGCATCTCCTCGCGTCGCTCGACGATTGCCTCGGGGCTTAGGGTTACAGCGTGCGGAGGAAGGCGACGAGATCGGCTTTCTCTTCGGCGGCGAGTTTCGTCTCGAGCACGAGGTTGAAGAACTCGACCGTGTCTTCGAGCGTGAGCAACCGTCCGTCGTGCAAGTACGGCGGCGAGTCTTTGATGCCGCGCAGCGGGAAAGTCTTGATCGGGCCGTCGTGACTCGCCATCCGGCCGTTGATCATGCGCGGCTTGAAGAAACGCTCGGTGCGCAGGTTGTGCATGTTCAGGTCGGTGTAATTCGGCGGCGTATGACAGCTGGCGCATTGCGCTTTGCCGTGGAACAACGCCTGCCCGCGCATCTCCTGCTCGCTCGCTTTGCGCGGGTCTAGTTTGCCATCGACGCCGAGTTTCGGCGCAGGCGGAAAGTCGAGCAGCTGCTGAAATTCCGCCATGAAATGCACCTGCGTGTCGCGCTCGAGGACGTTTACACCTTTCTTCGCGGCGGTGACGATATCGCCATCGAAGTAAGCGGCGCGTTGCTCGAACTGGGTGAAATCCTCGACCGTTTTCAACGCACGCTGCGAGCCAAAGAGGCGCTGCACATTTACGCCGCGGAGGCTGGGCGTGTCGATGCGATGACGGAACGCCGACGGCCGCATGTCGCCCACCAGATGCGTGGCGGCATTGGTATGGCCGTTCGCGTGGCAATCAAAGCAGGAGACGCCGCGCGAGGGACGGACCGACCGGCGATCGTCCGTCTGGTTAAACTGCTGTTGCATGAACGGCGTCACGAGCAGCCGCACGCCTTCGATATCCTTGGGATTGAGGATGCCATTGAAGATCTCGAAGAAGTTTTCGCTCGTGACGAGCTGTCCCTTCGTGACGTCGCCGAGATCAGGCCGAGTCGTCAGGAAAATCGGCGCCGGGAACTCGGGCAGAAAATGATCGGGCAAATCGAAATCGAGGTCGAAGCGGGTCAGGTCCCGCTGTTCCTGCTTCTTGATCTCGTCGATGTGAAACTTCGGGAAAAGCATGCCGCCTTCGGGATGGTTTGGATGAGGGAGCGGGAAGAAGCCGGCCGGCCATGCGTCTTTTTCGCGGATCTGCTCCGGCGTCATCTGCGCCAGCGCTTCCCACGTGACGCCGGCGGGGAGTTTCGCTCGAACGCCCTGCTGCACTGGTTTGCCGCGCGACATCGTCACGCCTGACGCCGGTTTGTTGCTCAGATCGTAACGCTGCGCCAGCAGATCCGCTTGTTTCTTCTCGATCCCCGCTTTCTCTGACTTCATCCGGTTCATCGTCGTCTCGAATTCCTCCTTCGGAACGACTGGCATGTAGCTCGTCGGGAGCGCGACCGGAACCGGCGTAGCCGTAGCCGCTCGCTCGGCCGCTTTCTTCTGCGGCTCACCTTCCTTTTTTGAACTCGGACTCGGTCTCGGGGTGGGATCGGCGGCGAGCGCGCCGAGAGCGAAAGCAAATGCCAGCGTGACGGTCGCGACGGTAACGGAATTGCGGAGAGGTGTTTTCATGGGGGAGGGCTTCGATGCTGATTGGACAGCATGCCCTGAAACCCGCTTTGCTCTGCGGTTTACGACCCCAATGCCGTCCGACGATGCGAGACTATTCGGACCGCGTGCCGGCAGCAATGCATTTCATTGCGCGAGATCGCGACGAGACGGAACCAACCGTCCGGCCCTGCTACTGTCCCTTGATAACTGCGTCAGCTAGCGGCGGCGCGCGCGCAGACGCTGCAGTGCCGCCAGCATCACACCACCCGCTATTAGCATGATCGCTGACGGCTCTGGCACCGCGCGAATGTTGTCGATGCCCAGCTGCCCGACAATGAACTCGCCGTTGAGATTGCCAGTGCCGGCTGCATTCATGATCCGAACGTCTGCCACACCGCTCGAAAAGAAGGTGCTGTAGTCAGCCGCATTTCCGACGCGGATCAGATTGGCAGCGGTCAACGAGATGGAAAAACGCTGCCAACCGCTGCCCGGCGCAAGGATGATCGCCTGTGATAGATAGCCCGGCGCGGTCGAGGTGTTGGCTGCCTTGAACCCGAGGCGGATCGACAACTGCGTCTGCCCTTGGTTCCGGAGATCTATCTCAATCGCCGTCACGCCCTGCGCGATGTAATTGCCGAGCCACTGCTGGAGATTAAATGTCGTCAGCCGACCGCCCTGGCCGACGCCATCCGACGTCAGTTGCAGAAAGTTGTCGTTAGCGCCGGCCGGCCCGCCGGTGTTGATGTTGACAAGATAACCCGGCACGCCATTCGCCCAGCCCATCGTGGTGCCATTCTCGAAATCGTCGAGCTGTCCGAAGACAATCGCGCGGGCAGACGGTGCGCCGAGCACCATGACGAGCCCGAAAGCAGCGAGAATCGGAGCGATCCGCTTCATCTAATCGCGAGGCTACCGAGTTCCGGAGCCAGACGCAATACGCAAATCGTGCGGCTTGGAAGGTCGCTCCAGCACAACAACTTTCAAAACCTCACCTCGCGCTGGAGGTTGCATCGTGCCCTCGCCAGACAAGTAGCAGCCAGCCGCGGCGCCGCAGAGGATCTTCTTCCTGAGCGTGGAGCCGCTCACCATCGAAAAAACCTCACGCCGCGCCACGAGCGCGCAAGAGTTTCCAAACCTGTTCGAGTGCGAGCCCGACTAACCCGCTGATCAGCAGCGCGCCGACAACCGCGCTCAGCGGGAGGAGAATGCCCCAGATGTTGTACAGCAGATACGCGGACAACAGATACGCGGCGACGCTCGCAACGAGTGCCAGCACGAAAGCAAACCTTCGCCGGACGCACACAAGCAAAGTCCACCCAAGAAGCCCCGCGCTCAGAACAAACGCGACCTCACTCTTACGCCCAGGCTTGTGCAAGAACTCGTGATTCAACGCTGCGGCAAGAGCATGCAAATGCAGCACGGGACCGGGCATCGCGGATTTGACCGGCGTGGTGACAAAATCATGCGCAACTCCTGCCGACACTCCGACGATCACCACTTTGCCCTCGAAGAACTCGCCGCCGGAGTACTTCGAGAGCCATACATTCGGCGTGAAGATCTCCCACAACGGGATCGGTGAATAGGCATCGATGGCACTGAAGCGAATCAACTGTGGCTCGAGGTCCGGCGGGATGTCGCCAGCGCGTCCAAGTTTCTCGAGAGCGCGGGCGATGAGGGAGCGCGGCCGAAACGGCATGGCTGCATTACCGGCTAGCACTGCCGTCTCGACCGGAAGCGGCATCACGTAAGGCGCGCGGCGGACTTTTTCGTCTTCGTCCGGCGAGAAAGTTACCAAGCCAACTCGATCGTCCTCTAGCTGCGGAGACGGAATGAGCCTCGCGTTTGGCACGACGACCTCGCCTCCGTGCGCTGGATCAAAGTTCGCGCCGATCGCCACTCTGTCGTGGTATTTGTCCAGTGCGGCCCGGAACGCACTGTCGCCGTCATTCGGCTGCGCAAAAACGATACTGAAAATGACCAGTCGCGCGCCGGAGGCAAACAATCGGTCGAGCGCGAGCGCCCAGACTTCGCGCGACCATGGGAACGGCCGCTCCGTCATGAGCTGAAGCGCTCGGTTCTCCTCCGCCACTGGTCCGGCATCCAGCCCCGAGAGTGTCTTGGTCGATATGCCGAGGAAGACGAACTCCGGGTGCGTCGGAGTCTTCCGCCCGACCTGGCGCAACCAATCCTCCCACGATCGGTCGATTTTTCTGAATGCGCTAAAATGCAGAACGAGCGCGAGCACAGTGCAAGCCAGACAAACGCCGGCGAAAACCCTCGTAGCAGCCACGCCCGTTGCAGGAGGTGGCAGTGCTGCAGGCCTCTCGCTGCTCGCTTGGCCGCCCAGCGAGTGATTCTCTGCCGTAGGATTGTTGCTCGTGGCAGCTGTGCTTATCTGCGGGCCCGAGATTTGAAGTCGCCGCGCAATCTCGCGGGTTGATTGCGGCCGCTGTGTCGGGTCTTTGGCCAGGCAGGCAGCGACCGTCTCTTCCCACAACGCTGGGACGCCCGCAGGTTCGATGTTGAACTCCTTCCGCCGCTCCGTCATCGATGGCGGTGTCCGCTCGTGCACCTGGCGGTCGATGTTGCCGGAGTAGAACGGCGGTTTGCTCGTCAGCAGCTCGTAAAGGGTTGCGCCTAACGAGTAGATATCATCCAGATGCGACCCGCGTTCGCCGTCGAGTTGTTGCGGGCTCATATAGACGAGCGTGCCGCTCGCGCCTCTCGCCATGGTCAACCTGCTCATCGAGTCGCCCAGGCTGCGCGCAATTCCGAAGTCGGATACCTTGAGAACCGCGCGCTGATTTACCATCAGGTTCGCCGGCTTCAGATCGCGATGAATGATGCGGGCGTCGTTGTGCGCGTAGTCGAGCGCGTCACAAAGCTGCGCCGTCCAGGCGGCGAGCTCATCGGGTTGAAAGACATTCTGCTCTTTCTCCGCGCGCAGGTTCGAGAGCGTCTCGCCGTCGATGTACTCCATCGAGATGCAGGCGGTGTTCTCGCTCTGCACGAAGTCGTAGATGCGGACGATGTTCTTGTGCGTCAGCTCGAGGCTGCGGCGGGTCTCGCGCTTCAAGTCCGTGATCAGCGTCTTGTCGAGCAGCACCAGCTCGGGCAGGAATTTCAGCGCCACCTCGCGCTCCAGCTCTTCATCGCGCGCCAGCCACACGATCCCCATCCCACCGCGACCGAGGATCCTCTTGAGCGTGTAGCGACCGAAAACCTTTTGCCCGCTGGCGAATTCGCGAGCGGTAACGTCGAGCCCGTGGCTCTGATCACTCACACGAGTAAACCTAGGGAGTGCAGTCGGCCAAAGGAAGTCCTTTGAGAGGGTGAGCTGGAGGGCGCGAGCCGAGTCTTGCTGGCTTGCCTCGGCTGCCCGGTTGACTAGAAACTGCGGCGTGGAGGAGACGGCAAGTGAGGGCGCCTGGCTCGTCGGCAGCGATGGCATGCGACATCGGATTCACGGCAGCTGCTCGATGGGTCGCACTGCTGCCAATACGATCGTGATCGAATCGCCGAAGGTATCGCGACGGCACGCGCTGATTCATTTGCAAAACGTGGGCGAGTTCTGGCTGATCGACTTCGGAAGCAGCAACGGCACTTTCCTAAACAAGCGACGCATTCAACGGCCGATACGGCTCACGGACGGCGACCACGTTACCGTGGGAGATGAGACGTTTGAGTTTCATCAGCCGGATGAACTCAGCGAAGCGGACAAGACCTTCCTCACGCAGCGTACCCTGCACCAGATCGAGAGCGTCGCCTGTTGGCTGCTCGTGGCTGACATTCACAACTTTACGCCGCTGAGTCGCAGCCTCGACAGTGACCGGCTGGAGGCGCTCCTCGGGGCTTGGCTCCATGCCTGCAAAGACGCGATTGAACAGCATCACGGGCAGATCAACAAATACCTCGGCGATGGTTTCCTCGCCTATTGGCGCGAAGCCGATACGACTGAGGAAGAGATCGCGAACGCCCTGTCTGCGCTGCGCGACCTGCAAAGCCGGCAACCGCCTGACTTCCGCATCGTGCTGCACTTTGGAGCGGTCTCGATCGGCGGCGTTGCGGCCATGGGAGAGGAGAGTCTGATGGGTAAAGAGGTAAACCTGGTCTTCCGCCTCGAGAGCCTGGCACGCAAGCTAGGTGAGCCTTGTGGTTTAAGCGACGTAGCGCAGAAGAAGCTCGGCGACCTCGTCCCGGCGCGGCCACTCGGTCAACACGAGCTGAAGGGGTTCGAAGGCCGGCGCTTGTTCTTCGGCGCCCTCAAGCTCGGCGACACACCGAGCTCGTAGAAAAGCGGAAGGGCGCCCTCGTTTCCGAAAGCGCCCTCCATTTCGATGGCGATAAGCCGAATTCTGTCGCTCGATCACTCGAGCGGATGATCATTTATCTCAGCCCGCTCGCGCGAGCCGCCCGATCCCGCTGGGGGGCGGAACCGTGATGCGACGAAACCCGAGGATCAACGGACCGGCTGCCCTCCCTCTGTTCTGTCTTGCACCGCATGGGGTTTTTCCTGCCTCGCGGATCGCTCCGCGAGCGGTGAGCTCTTACCTCGCCTTTTCAACCTTACCGGCCGGCATCGCTGCCGACTGGCGGTGTATTTTCTGCGACACTTTCCGTCAGCGTCCGCTTACGCGAATGCTGCCCGCGTGTTGTACGCGGCATGTTGCCGTGTGGTGTTCGGACTTTCCTCCAGCGCGCATTACTTCACGCCAGCGATCATCTGCCATCGGCCGGATAATAACGCAGCTCTGCGCGCCCGGCAATCGGCCGCATCAGTCGTGTGAGCCAATCGGCGGGCCGGCAGGCAGGCGCGGAGTTTTCGGAAATTCGAGCTCCTTCGGGTGATTGCGGAATCGCTCGATTTGAAACGCGAGATACCGATTGTGCGCGGCATCGGCAGGATCGGCGGGCGGGCGTGACTTCGCTGTCTTCTCGACTTCGTCGATCTTCGCCAATGCCGCTGCGGCCACCTGCTGCTGTACGTCAGGGTTGATCGCAAGCCGCAGCAGATGCTGCAGCGTCAGCTTCTCGACCGCGCGCCCGAGCTCCTTTTCGTAGGCGCTGCGTTCTTTCGCCACGACCGCTGTCTTGAACGCCGCATCGAAAACTTCGCGCACGGTCAGGTCGCTCTTGCCGCGCGCGCCTTGCTCCACAATCCGCGAGAGGCGCTGTGGATGGAGCAGCAGCGAAAGCGTATTGTCGATCCAGCTCTCCGCGGCCGCAATTGGATCAAACGTCTCTCCGGTATGCGACTCGAACAATTCGCGATCGCGGTCGTAACCCGGCGGACGCGGCGGGATGAGCTTGATGATTTCCTCGGGCAACGCGAGAAACGCCGGCCGCATGGTCTGTAGGACTACCGTAAGCGCAGCGCGTTGGAAAGCGGCCGGCACCGGCTCGTTCGTCGGCTGGCCATCGCCGCGGACGGCGTAGGTGTAGTTGACGCCGCCGAGCAGCTTCACGGCTGCCTCTGTCTGGTAGCGGTGGGCGAGATAGACCGGCACGAGCACGTTCTCGAGTGTCGCCATTGGCGCTCCAGCGAGGATGTTCCTCTCGCCGAAACGGCTGAGCGCGAGCGCCCGCATTCGCATGATATTGATCAATTCATCCACAGCCGAGTCACCCGCGTCCCAGAGATGAGCCAGCGGATGCGCGGAACCCGGCGGACGCGCGTCCGCATCGCTGAGGTAATGCAGCCCCTTCGCCTGGTTCTCCTTCAGGATCGTCGCGAGCGCTGCGTTCTCGTCCGTGCCGGCGGGGAAATGCTGATAACCGTACAAGATGGTGCGCTTGTCCCACTCACCGATTCCTGTCGCGTAGGCGTTGCTCAGATCGAGTTCGCCATTGCCTTTAATGGTCACATGCGGCGGCGGGTAATCCATCACCGACGCTCGCGCGTTCGTGCTCGCGGCGAAGTTGTGCTGAATGCCGAGCGTGTGACCCACCTCGTGCGCCGAAAGTTGGCGCAGCCGGGCGAGCGCCATCTCCAGAACCCGCGGATCCGGCGTGGTGCCGTCGCCCTCCGCGTAAGCCTGCACGAGACCTTGGGCGATCAGAAAATCCTGCCGGACGCGGAGCGAGTCTAACGAGACGTGTCCCTTCAGGATTTCGCCGGTGCGCGGATCGGTGACCGTGATCCCATAAGCCCAGCCGCGGGTCGACCGGTGGATCCATTCGATCATGTTGTAGCGCAGATCCATCGGATCGGCGTCGGGCGGCAGTTCCTCGACGCGAAATGCATCCTTGTAGCCGGCGGCTTCGAACGCCTGGTTCCACCACGAAGCGCCTTCGATCAACGCGGACTTGATCGGCTCCGGCGCACCGCGATCGATGTAGTAGACGATCGGCTCCACGGCTTCGCTCATTGCCGCGGCGGGATCCTTCTTGTGCAACCGATGTCGCGCGATGAAGCGCTTCACCAGCGGCTGCTGGATCGGCGTCGCGTAATCGGCAAAGCTCGGCCCAAAGAATCCGCAGCGCGGATCGTAAACGCGTGGCTGGTAGCCATCGTCCGGCAGCTCGACGAAAGAATGATGCTGCCGCAGTGTCACCGCCTTCGGCGTCGGCGTGACGGAGCGAATCCACTCACCTTCCGGATCGCCGACAAAGGTGAGCGTCGCTTCAAACTCGGTGTTCTTTGGAAAGCTCTTCGTCCGCGGAAGGAAGACCGCCGACCGCGCCGCATCTACCTTGTAGGTGCCTTGCTTCGTCTCCTTGAGCTTGTCGGCTACGCCATGCGCGTCGTGCAGTAGAAACGGCGTCGCATCCACGAGCACACGACCGTTCTCCTCCGCCTCGACCTTAAAGCCCCAGAGCGTCGACTCCGCGAAGGCCTGCTCGACCGCGGCGCGTTCGTCCGCATTCGAGCTCCGCGCCCGATAGCCGAGGTTCGCCTCGATCAGCAGAACCTTCGGCCCAACCCGGACGAATCGCACGACGTGCTCGGGCTTCGATTTCCCCTCCAAATCGCCGAATTGCCCGCGATCGAGTCCGATATCGTTCGATCCCACGCCGGTCGCGAGGGAGTTCACATAGAGGAACTCGGAATCGAACTTCTCGATCTCGAGCCAGAGCTTCCCGGCGCGCGCGTCCCAGTAGAAATGGAAGAAGCCGGGCGTTCGCGTGAACCCGTTCGTCTTCTGCGCGATGCTCGGGAGCGGCTTCGATTCGTCTGCTGCGGGCTTCGCCTCCTCATTTTGCGCCGATGCAATTCCGCCGGCGGTGATGAATAAGAGCGCTACCGCGAAGTGACTGATCCTCTGCATGCGGCGATTCCACCAGAATCGCCGCGCGAAGACTGCAACAAAGTAGGCGTGATCGCGAGAAGCGGCCGCGCCGCTAGCGCAGCGAAGGCCCGTCAGCATTGATCAGAAACAGGACGATCATGACAAGGCCGATCGCGAGTTTGCTGATCATGCCGGCAAGGTTTCCGAGCAACGTTCCCCATCCTGCTTTGCCCGCGTTTACGAGCTTCTTGCCGGCGATGATTTCACCGATGATCGCGCCGAGGATTGGCAGCACGAGCAGGGTGATGAAGCCGGTGAAGATGCCGGCAATGCCGCCGATGATCGCGCCGGCCACTCCCCAGCGCGTCGCGCCGAAATATTTGGCGCCAACGTAGCCCGCGGCGAAATCGATCGCATATGAGACAAGCGTCAGCGCCACGAGCACGGCGATCATCCACCAGTTCATCCCCTGCTCCGCGCCGACGATGAGCCGGTGACCGACGGCTGCGGCGACGATAATCGTCGTACCAGGAACGATCGGCAGGACGGTGCCGATCAACCCCACCGCCATCACCACCACTGCCGCAAACCACCAGAGCGTATCGGTCATTCGTTAGGCGGCGGCGACTATGACACCGGCAAATCTTTTGACCCTGTTCGGCGCGTTTCTATAGTGACTCTCCGCGCGCACTCCACACCACTATGGCATTATCCGTCGGCACGAAAGCTCCAGACTTCACCCTTTCCACCAAAGCCGCCGACGGGCCGAAGCAGATCACGCTCAGCGGGAATTTCGGAAAAGGGAACACGCTCCTGCTTTTCTTTCCGATGGCGTTTACCGGCACGTGCACGACCGAGATGTGTGGCGTGAGCATGGATCTTTCGGCTTATGGAAGCTTGAACGCGACTGTCTACGGGATCAGCGGCGACAATCCATTCGCGCAGGAAGCGTGGGCGCAGAAGGAGAAGATCTCGGTGCCGCTGCTGAGCGATTACGAGCATCACGTCGCGCGCGCCTATGACGTCGCGTACGACTCATTTTTGCCGCAGCTCGGTCTGCCGATGGGCGGTGTGCCGAAGCGCGCGGTGTTCGTGATCGATCGCGAGGGCGTGATCCAGTACGCCGAGAGCAACGATGACGCGCGGGCGCTGCCGAATTTTGATAAGGTCAAAACACGACTGGCGGAGCTGACGTGAAGGGATCGTTCGGCTATGTCAGCCCGTCCTTGTCATGTCGAGCGAAGTCGAGACATCTCTTAAAGAGATTCCTCCACTTCGCTGCGCTTCGGTCCGGAATGACAAGAGGCGGTTATCCAATCTTATGAACGACGAATTCAATACTCTGCAGAAGTTCGATAGCGGCAGCGGCAAGAATAGCTACCTCCATTCACTCCCCGCGCTCGAGCAACAAGGCGTCGGCCCGATCTCACGACTGCCGGTCAGCATTCGCATCGTGCTCGAATCGGTGCTGCGCAATTGCGACGGCAAGAAGGTGCGACGCAAAGACGTCGAGACGCTGGCGAAGTGGAACGCGAAGAGCACGGCTAACGAAGAGATCCCGTTCGTGGTCGCGCGGATTGTTTTGCAAGACTTCACCGGCGTGCCGCTCGTCGTCGATCTTGCCGCGATGCGCAGCGCGGTGAAACGGCTCGGTGGCGATCCGAGAATCATCGAGCCACTCGTCCCGGTCGATCTCGTGGTCGACCACTCCGTGCAGGTCGATTTCGCCGGCTCCGCCCTGGCGTTGCAGCTGAACATGGACATGGAATTCAAGCGCAACCGCGAGCGCTACGAATTCCTGAAGTGGGGCCAGCAAGCATTCAAGACGTTCGGTCTCGTGCCGCCGGGCATTGGCATCGTGCACCAGGTGAACCTCGAGTATCTCGCGAAAGGCGTGCTCGCGACCGCAACGCAGGTGAATGGCGAACCGGCGCGTGTTTTCTATCCCGACACGCTCGTTGGCACCGACTCGCACACAACGATGATCAACGGCCTCGGCGTGGTTGGTTGGGGCGTCGGCGGCATCGAAGCGGAAGCCGGCATGCTCGGGCAGCCGGTCTATTTTCTCACTCCGGAAGTGGTCGGCGTCCACATGAGCGGCGAACTGCGCGAAGGTGTCACCGCGACCGATCTCGCGTTGCACATCACGCAGATGCTGCGCGCGCAAAAGGTGGTCGGGAAGTTCGTCGAGTTCTACGGCGAAGGCGCGGCGTCGCTGCCGGTCGCCGATCGCGCGACGATCGGCAACATGTCGCCGGAATACGGTGCGACGATGGGATTCTTCCCAATCGATGGTGAGTCGGTCGCGTATCTGCGCGCAACTGGCCGCACCGAAGAGCAGTGCGCGGCATTCGAGAGCTACTATCGCGCGCAGCAGATGTTCGGCATGCCGCGCAAAGGCGAGATCGACTACAGCGTCGACCTCGACCTCGATCTCGCGGACGTGCAGCCGAGCGTCGCCGGGCCGAAGCGCCCGCAGGATCGGATCAATCTTCCCGAGCTTGGGGAGAAATTCCGTTCATTGTTCGCTGCGCCGGCAAGCGAGGGCGGCTACGGCAAATCGCCCGATAGCCTAACGAAACGTTTCCCGCTTCACCTGAATGGCCACGCGCATCCGACCGACGGCGAACTCGAGCCGGCGAGCGTCGCGAGCGCAACCGATACGGGCAAAGCGATGGTAGCCGAAGGCGGCAAGTTCATCGGCGAGACGGTGGGCCACAGCGAGATGATCACGAACCGCCCGACCGCGACGCCGGCTGACCTGATCGCAGAGACGCACGTGCCCGAATTCAAGGAAGGCGACAGCCGGATAGGCCACGGAAGTGTCCTTATTGCGGCGATCACCAGCTGCACGAACACGAGCAATCCAAGCGTCATGCTTGCCTCTGGTCTGCTCGCGAAGAAGGCGGTCGAGCGCGGTCTGCGGGTCAATCCGTCAGTGAAGACGTCGCTCGCGCCTGGCTCACGCGTCGTCACTGATTACCTGAACAAAACCGGGCTGCAGAAGTACCTGGACCAACTCGGCTTCAACACCGTCGGCTACGGCTGCACGACGTGTATCGGCAACTCCGGCCCGCTCGATCCGAAGATCGAGAAGACGATCAACGACAACGATCTCATTGCGGCGTCGGTGCTCTCCGGCAATCGCAATTTCGAAGCGCGCGTGCACCAGAACATCAAGGCGAATTTCCTGATGTCGCCGCCGCTGGTGGTGGCGTTCGCTCTCGCGGGCCGCGTCGATATTGACCTCTCGAAGGAACCGCTCGGCAAGGGCCGTGACGGCAATGATGTGTATCTGCGCGATCTCTGGCCCTCGCTGCAGGAGATCCGCGACACGCTTCGCAGTGCGCTGACGCCCGAGGTTTTCCAGCGCCTGTATCGGAACTTCAGCGAACAGAATCCGAAGTGGAACGAGATCCCTTCGAGCACTGGCGAGATCTACGAGTGGGATGAAGCCAGCAACTACATCCACGAGCCGCCGTTCTTCAAAGACTTCGGCATGGAAGCGGGCACGATTGAGGACATTCGCGATGCGCGGCCGCTCGGCATCTTCGGCGATTCCGTGACGACGGATCATATCTCGCCGGCGGGAGCGATCAAGCCCACCTCTCCCGCGGGCCAATACCTGAAGTCGCGCGGCATCGAGCACGCTGATTTTAACAGCTACGGCAGCCGCCGCGGCAACGACCTGGTGATGACGCGCGGCACGTTTGCCAACGTTCGCATCAAGAACCTGATGGTGCCGGGCGTCGAAGGCGGCGTCACGGTTCATCATCCCGACGGCGAGCAGATGTCGATCTACGACGCGGCGATGCGTTACCAGGCCGACAACGTGCCGCTCGTGATCCTGGCCGGCCATGAATACGGCACCGGCTCGAGCCGCGACTGGGCTGCGAAGGGAACGCGCTTGTTAGGCGTGAAGGCGGTGGTGGCGGCGAGCTTCGAGCGCATCCATCGGTCGAACCTCGTTGGGATGGGCGTGCTCCCGATGCAGTTCGAAGAAGGCACGAGCGCGCAGACGCTCGGCCTCGATGGCTCCGAGATGTACAGCATCACCGGGTTGTCGGATAACATTCAGCCCGGGCAGATGGTGACGCTCGAGATCACGCGCAACGACGGCGCGAAGCAGTCAGTCCCGGTGAGATTGCGGATCGATACGCCGATCGAAATCGATTACTATCGCCACGGTGGGATTCTGCCGTTCGTGCTGCGCGAGCTAATCGCGCGTCGTTGATACCGTAAGTTACGCTTCCAAGCGTGCACCTTGCCGCACGATGACGGGCGACCCATCTGCAACGAACGCCGATGCCGCCCTGCTGGCGAGCGTCTCGACAAACTGCGGGCCATAGAGTGAGGCCACGTCGGCATTGAAACTCCATTCCGTCGCGGTTCGGAGCCGCCAGCGCTCGTGTTCCACGGCGTACTCGCTCGTGCCGGAACTTCGCTTCGTGTAGCCCCAGTAATGCTCGGTGATGAATTCTTCGTGGGATCCTGCTGCCGCCTGAGTCGCGTCCCCCGCCGCGCGCGTCGCGAGTGTTTCTCAGCCGCCATTCCGCCACCATTGGTATTCCAGTGCGAGTTCGGTCGGCCCGTGCGCGAGTGAGTGCCGCATCGGCACGGCCAGATACGGCTCATCATAAAAGGCCCGCGCGACCAGCGCGATCGCTCGCCGCGGCACCAGCTCGCGCACGAACGTCACTCCGCGTCGCCATCCTTCCGCTGCCTTTCGCCGCACGTAGAACCGCAGGTTTACCTCTTCGAAGCTGGTGTGGAGCGGAATCGCCCATCCGCGCACGCGCGTCCGCAGAAAGAGAAAACCGACCACGCTGACGAACGTCTCGCCTTCGTGAAAATCCAGCTCCGTCCCCGCTGGCACGAGTGGCGCGAGGACCTCGGGATCGATCGCGAAATTCAACATCGCGAGATGTCGCCACTCCGCCGTGAGGAATGGCTTCGGCGCTACGTCAGCCATGCGGCTGCGTTTAGCCTAACGAATGAGGCTCTCGAGCGACGGATTCGCTTCCGCGCCGAGCTCGATTGCCCTCGAGTAATGGCGCTTCGCGAGCTCTTTCGCCGGCGGCTTATTGGTCGCGTAGATGACCGCCAGATTGTAATGCGCGTCGACGTATTCCGGGTTCGCGTTGATCGCCTCGAGCATCTCCTTCTCGGCCGCTTCCTGCCAACCCTTCTCGCTCGCGGTGATGCCGAGATAATTATGCGCGATGTAGCTCTTCGGATTGATCGCGAGCGCGCGGGTCAATTCGGTCACCGCCTCGTCATACTTCGCCTGCCGGTAGTAAACGATGCCGAGCGTGCGCCGTGAAAACTCATCCTTCGGCGCGAGCATCACCGCTTTTTTCAGCGTCAACTCCGCCGCCTTCAACCGACCGGTCCGGAAATAAACGGCGCCGAGATTCGACAGCGCATAAAGGTTGTTCGGACTCTTCGCGAGGATCTGCTCGTACTGCTTCTCCGACGCGCGGAACTTCCCGCTGTCGAAGTTCTGCTTCGCCTCGCGCGCCAGCGGGAGCAGCTCTTCGGGCACGCTCGGGGTGAAAGTCGTCTCGACGTTCGGTCCCCGCGTCGCTGCGGTGCCACCTTCCTTCGGCATCGCGAAACTCGCGTTGATCGCACTTGGATTGCTGTCGGACGTCGCCACCACCGGCTGACGCAGAAGCGCCAGCTCTTCTGGAGTCAATTTCGTCACCGGCTGCGCGAGCAGATCGATCTGCTGGTTCAGCGTCTCGGATTTGATCTGGAGCTTGTCGAATTCCGCCAACATCAACTTCCGCGCCTGGTCACGCCGCGCTTCCTCCTGCCGCTCGCGCATGACGATCGCGCGGAGCATGTCGTTTTCCTTCGTCAGCCGAGCGGTCTCTTCCGGATTCGCGCCGGTCGTCTTCGCGTTGGCGAGTTGCTTGCCCGCTTCGTCCAGCTGCGAGCGCAACTCGGCGACCGTTGTTTCGTATTCCTGGTTTTGCTGCTGGCTGCCTTCGAGCTGTTGACGGAGTTGCTCGACCTGGCGGCGAACGTCGGCGATCTCCTGTTCCTTCTGCGGCTTGTCCTCGGTGATCTCGCGCACCGTCTTCTCGGCATCCGCGAGCTTCTTTTGCAGATCCGAATTCTCCGTCACGAGCACCTGCACGCGTTCCTGCGCCTGCTTCGCGCTCGCGAGTTGGCCGAGCAACTCATCGCGCTCCTTCATGACTCCCGCGATCTCGGTGTTCGCTTCGTTCAGCTTCGCGCTCGCTGCGTCCTTCTCTTTCTCGGCCGCGGCGCGCCCCTGTTCGGCGGTCGCGAGCGCATTCTTCAGTTGCCCGATCTCTGCGCGCAACGCCTCGGCGGCTTTCGCATCCGCGCTACCGGAGGATTGAATCTTCTTCAATGAATCCTGCGCCTGGGCTAGTTGATCGCGCACCGTTTTCTCGGCGCCGCGGGTCTTCTGCAGTTCCGCCTGCGCCTTATCGAGCTTCGTGTTCGACTCCTTCAGCCGATCGGTAAGCGTCTCTTTCTCCTTCTGGACCGAGCTGTATTCCTTCCGCGATTTCTGCAGCTCGGTCTGCAATTGATCGACCTTCTCCTGCAATTTCTTCGTCGCTTCCTTGATCGCGGCCTCGCTCGGCGGTGACGACGCAGCTAGCGCAGCCGGTGCTGCCGCGACGGCTGGAGGCGGCGCGGCGCGCGTCTCTGTCTGCGGGACGGGCAGGCGCGCGTCGCCCGTGCGCGCACCGATCTCGATGCTTGGCTCGGCGGGGCCGGCGCTCTGCGGCAGGAACGGCGAGGCCGCCGCAGCGGGCGGGGCGGGTGGTTGCGCGGTCGCCGCGAGATCGGCCTGTGTGCCGGCTTTCCCCTGCACCCGCAGTATACTCTCGCTAATCTTTCGGGCGCGATAATCGACGATGGCCGGCTGCCAGGCCGCATGGCGCTTCCGCAGATCCTCGAGCAGGCTGCCGGCGAGCCGGAATTTCGCGAGCGCGGCGGTGTACTGGCTGTCGTGCTCGAGCTTTTCACCCTGCTGCGACGTCATGTACGCCTTCAGAAACACTTCGCTTGGATCTTCCGTTTGCGCCCGCAGCTGGAGCGGTGCCGCACAGAGCAGGAAACCGGCGAGGAGAAGCAGACCGATCTTTTTCATCAAAACAGGAAGGCGACGATAGCTGACTGCATGGGAGTTGCAACGAACTGGTGCGCGCACACTTCCTCTAAAGCGGCCACCGTGCCAGCTGGCCAGCTTTGCCTTTGCAATCGAGCCTCGCAAACCTAGAATCCAGCTGCGTTTGGTGGCCATAGCTCAATGGTAGAGCTCCAGATTGTGATTCTGGCTGTTGCGGGTTCGAGTCCCGTTGGCCACCCGCCTTCGGCGCGGTCGGTCTCCGCCAATGCGGCGCCGTGGCACAACGAGTGCTAATCAGCTCTCGTGATCAATCCAACTCTCCATCCGACGACGTTCGAAACGGTCGCGGCCAGCTTCTGGCAGCGGTTCATCAATGATTCCGCGCTGCAGGATTGCAACGATCTCGAAAAACTCGTCGCCGGTTGCGAGCTGATCGCGGCGGTCGACGATCTCGACCTGCTCGCGGCGTAGTCGCAACACGGCGCCAGGAGCGCCAACTCGCTGCTGGTTTGCATTCGCGAATCAGCAGCCGCTACTTACATTCGCGTTGAGTGTCTGTAGCTCAACCGGATAGAGCAGCTGACTTCGGATCAGCAGGTTGGGGGTTCGAATCCCTCCAGGCACGCTCTTCCCTCTGCCGGCGTTTGCTTCCGCCGCGGGTCACGTATCGCGCGGCCGATCTTCTTCGTTCCGGCGAAACGTCGCAGGCGCAGGATCGATTCTGATGAATCTGCGCGCGCGGCCGGTCATCGTGGTCCTTGGCTTGATGACGCGCGTCCCGGTCGGCGGTGTCATCTGGCAGACGCTGCAATACCTCATCGGACTGCAGCGTCTCGGCTTCGACGTTTACTACGTTGAAGACCACGGCATGCCGCCAAACATGTTCTGCGATGAGACCGATCTCGATGGAACACGCAGAGCGGCAGAATTTATCCACCGCACGCTCGACGGTCACGGCTTCGGCCGGCGCTGGTCGTATCACGTGTGGTCCGGCGAGGAGCCGTATCGCGGGTTGAGCGAAGGTGAGATCGCTTCCGCGTTCGCGAAGGCGCAGGCGGTGATCAACCTGAGCGGCGGCACCGTGCCGCGCCCGCTCCATCGCGGGAAGGGAGCATTCATCTACCTCGAGACCGATCCCGTGGCGCCGCAGATCGAACTGCACAACGGATTGCGAGCGACGGAAGAATTTATGGCCGCACATACGGCTCATTTCACGTTCGGGGAGAATCTCGGCGCACCGGATTGCCTGGTTCCGGTGCCGCCGTCGCCATTGATGTTTTATCCGACACGCCAACCGATCGTGCTCGATCTCTGGTCAACCGATGCACCTGCGGGGGAGTTTTTCACGACGATCGCGAACTGGCGGCAGCCGGAGCGGCAAATGACACTCGACGGCGAGGTGTATCACTGGAGCAAGCACTACGAGTTCATGAAATTCATCGACCTCCCGCAGCGCACGACGCAGCGGTTCGAGCTGGCGCTCAGCAGCTTTGAGGAGTCGGATCGCGAGATGCTCGAGGGCCGCGGCTGGAGGGTTCGGCGCGCGCTCGATTTCTCACAAGACCCCGACCACTACCGCGCCTACATCGCGCAATCGCGCGGCGAATGGACGGTCGCGAAAGACCAGAACGTCCGCCTCCGGAGCGGCTGGTTCAGCGATCGCGCGGCGACATATCTTGCGAGCGGGCGTCCCGTCGTCACCCAGGAAACGGGGTTCAGCAACGTCTTGCCAACGGGCTGCGGCTTGTTCGCGTTTTCATCAATGGACGAATGCGTCCAGGCAATTGAGGAGATCAACTCCGATTACGGCCGCCACTCGCGCGGCGCGGCGGAGATCGCGCGCGAGTCATTCAGCCACGACGTCGTTTTGCCTCGGATGCTCGAGCAAGCCGGCGTCTGCCTGCCGACGCGAGCCTGACCCAGCAACAAATCAATGCGTGGCGCAGGAGAACGTTACCTCATCGTGAATGCCGACGACTTTGGCTTAACGAGCGGAATCAATCGCGGCGTCATCGAAGCGCACGAACACGGGATCGTGACGAGCGCCAGCCTGATGGTGCGCTATCCGACAGCGCACGACGCAGCCGCCTACGCTCGCGCGCATCGGCGGCTGAGCGTTGGCCTGCATTTCGAAGCCGCGGAATGGCGTTACCGCGACGGCGAGTGGTACGCCGCCTACGAAGTCGTCCGGACTGACGATGCCAGGCAAATCCGCGCGGAACTCGACCGACAACTCGCGGCGTTTACTCAATTGCTCGGGCGCGACCCAACGCACCTCGATTCACACCAGCACGTCCACCAATCGGAACCAGCGCGCTCGATCATGGTCGAGTCTGCCGAACGCCTTAACGTGCCGCTGCGGAGCTGCACCAGCGCGATCGCCTACAACGGGAGCTTTTACGGCCAGACGGGAGAAGGTGAGCCATTCCCGGACGGCATCTCGCTCACGCAACTGCGCGAGATGATTACCACCCTGCCGCCGGGGTGGACCGAATTTGGGTGCCATGTCGGCTACGCTGAGGATCTGGACTCCGTCTACGCGGCAGAGCGTGAAGAAGAACTGCGTGTCTTGTGCGCAAAGGCACTACGCGGGGTCCTCGATGCCAATTGCGTGCATCTCTGCTCGTTCCACGATTTCAATTCCGCGACAGTGTCGCGGAGAAATAATTAGCGCGCCTCTGAGCTCTCTCAGCAGGCGCGCAAATCGTGTTTGTCGCCGCGCCAGGGATCGAACCTTGGCGCGGTAACTGGTTGGTGACCTTTACCGGATGGTTAGTCGAGGCTCTGGCCCCGGTCCAATTGATTCCCACGGTCCAGGTTCTGGCCGCCTTCGAGGTTGCGAATGCCGCCGCGGTCCGCCGACTGACCTTTGTCCAGGTTCCGAGCTCCGCCGCCCTTGGCGTCTTTCTTCGGCGCGAGATCGCGAACTTTTACGTCTTTCTTCTGGGTGTCTTTTTTCTGTGCCATATAACTATTCTTTGTTTTCTTGGGTTGTTTGTTGTGTGTCAGATGCGCCGAATACGACTTGTCGACCACCGGTGACGTTCCCTTTCGGGAGTAAGTCATCCAGCCGGATCAACTTTTCCTTCTTCCGCTTTTGCTTGTGAGTTCCAGACTCACTTGCAGCTGCGGAAGCTTTGTCCTTCGGCACACTCACGTTGTCATCCTATTATCATGACGCGTGCCAGTTCTGGTTCCGTGCAGTGTTCCGACGATCGTTGTAACACATAACTCGGTGGCGCTGCGCCGTTTACGGCGCTACGGTTTACTCTCGAGTTCAAAACCGCAAACTCATAGTTACCGCTAGATTGGCGTCGTCATTGAGCCGTAGGCCGGCCTGAACTTTGGCCTACTGGTCTCGTTCTGGAACCATTTCACGCAAATGCCTAACAAGCTTCGCGCGCGAGATACCAAGTAGCTTCGCCGTCTTGCGTTGGTTCTGCTGCGTCTGCTTGTAAACAAAGCTAATGTGCCGCTCGACAGCTCGACCTAACGAGAGGTCTGAGACAAGCACGTGATTGTTGTCAGCTGCCGCGGCGATTGGCTTCTGCACCGTCGCTGCCGGCGCCTCCGGCTCGAGGTCCGGCGCGAAAACAACGTGCTCCGGCAGGATGACCGCTCCATCGCAAAACAGCGTCATCGTTCTAACGGTGTGGCTCAGCTCCCGCAGGTTGCCGCGCCATTCATGCGTCAGCAATTTGCGCATCGCTTCTGGATGAATTGCCTCGATCTTTTTTCCCTCACCGGCTGCGGCGTTCTTTAACTCGGCCGCGATCAACGCCGGCAACTCTTCCAGGCGCTCGCGCAGCGGCGGGATCAGCAGCGTGAGTCCATTGAGACGGTGGTAGAGATCCTCGCGGAATTTCCCCTTCCGAATGTTCTCCCGGAGCGAGCAATTCGCGGCGCAGATGATCCGCACATCGCACGTCAACATCCGCTCGGAGCCGAGCCGCTCGAACTCCCCGTACTCGAGCGCGCGCAGGATTTTCACCTGCGCGAGCGGGCTCATCTCCGAGATCTCGTCAAGAAACAGAGTGCCGCCGTGCGCGAGCTCAAACTTACCTTTCACCGTTTGCTGCGCACCGGTGAACGCGCCGCGTTCGTGTCCGAACAACTGGCTCTCAAGCAACGTGTCGCTCATCGCCGACGCATTGAACGAGAGGAATGCCTTCCCCGCGCGCCCGGAGGAATTATGAATTGCGTGCGCGAGCAGCGTCTTCCCGGTGCCGGTTTCACCGAGGAGGACGACCGGCACATCGGAGCGAGCCGCGAGCGCCGCTAGGCGCAGACAGCGCTTCATCGCGTCGTTCACGGTTGTGAGGTCTTCGACCTTCAGCCTGGAGAGGATCGACGGCATCGTGTCGTTAGTCGGCCACGCTTTCGCGAAGCTGCCGAATCGGGTCGAAGGCCGACTCGATCATGGTGCGTTTGCCGACAACGATCCGCGCTTCGCCTCGCATGCCGACGCGCACCGGCAGCGGCTGTTTACGTTTGGCCGTGCGCGTGTCGTCGATCGACGCCAGCGCGACAAATCGCGGCCCGTCGGCGGAAGCGACAATCGATGGGCTAATCCAGTCCAGCTTCGCGTCGACGGCGCCGTAGCGTTGATAAGGGAACGCATCGAAGAAGAACCGCGCCCGCTGACCAACGGAAAGGCGGGGAAGACCGGATTCTTTGATGACGAGCCGCGCGTGCGGCTGCGCCTCGGCGCGCGCTAACTGGCAAAGCTCCTGCCCGTTTTGCACCACCGTTCCTGCACTCCGTTGCGCGAGCGAAATGACGACCGCGTCATAAGGTGCGCGGACGCTGAGGAGATCCTGCTCGGAGTTCTCGAGATGACCTTTGTAGGCCGCGAGGCGATATTTCAGCTTCTCGATCTCCCCAAGTTTTTCGCTTCGCCGCCGCGAGTGTTCCGTCTCCATCCGCTTTTGCTCGAGTCGCACCTGCTGCAGCGTACGCTCGGCAACGCTTTCGTCTTTTTCCGATTCCGCCGCCTGCAACCGGAGCCGGATCAGCTCCACTCCTGAAATGCCGCCTTCTTTCGAGAGCTTCTCCATCCGCGCCACGAGCTCGCGGTTCGTCTCGGCGTGCTTCTGGCGGAACTTCACCTCGCTTTCCGCCTGCGAAATTTCCGCCAACTTGATGTCCATCTGCGACGCATAGGCTGCATCCGCCTTCGCCAGATCTTCCTCCTGCGTGCGGAGATCTTCCTGCGCGCTTCGCAGCTGCGCGTCGAGACCGCGGATTTCATCCGAACGCAAAACAAACAGCTCCGTTCCCTGCTTCACCGTTTGTCCTTCGGTCACGCCGACGCGGTGCACGACGGCCAAACGCGGGGACTGGATCGGATCAGCGCCTTCTTTCGGAACGAGCACAAACGGGCAATCAACGGTCTCCGGAAGTTTAACGAAAATCGCCGCCAGCAACGCCACCGTGAACACCGCGATCAGCAAGCGCGCCGCGAACCGGATCACGAACGGCGGCGGATCCTGCGGCAGCATATCCGATTCGGTATCGATCGGATTCGGAGCAATGGCAGTGGCGCTGAGGGGCATGGTTTAGATCCCGAGTTGCTGGCTCGAGAGGTAGAAATAAAGGCCGCGTTGCGCCATCAGCTCGTCGTGCGTGCCGGTCTCCGCGACCTGACCTTTTTCCATCACAACGATCGCGTCCGCCTCACGAATCGTGCTGAGTCGATGCGCGATCACGATCGTCGTCCGACCCGCCATTAACCGGGTGAGATTATCCTGGATCGCGCGCTCTGATTCCGTGTCGAGCGCGCTCGTTGCTTCGTCGAAAATCAGGACCGGCGGGTTGTTGTAGATGGCGCGCGCGATCGCGATGCGCTGCTTCTGTCCGCCCGATAACGAGAGGCCGGACTCGCCGATTTTCGTCTCGTAGCCCATCGGCAGACGCATGATGAAGTCGTGCGCGGCGGCCATTTGCGCAGCATGCAACACGCGATCGATGTCCGGCTCCGCGTCGCCGAACGCGATGTTCTTAGCGATCGAATTGTTAAAGATGTGGTTCTCCTGCAGCACCATCCCGATGTGTCGCCGCACGTCGCGATAGTTGAGTGATTTGAGGTCCGTGTGATCGAACAGAATCGTGCCCTCCGTCGGTTCGAGCAGACCCGCGATCAGCTTGATCAACGTCGTTTTTCCGCAGCCGCTCCGGCCGACGAGCGCCACCATGCGGCCGGGTGCGAGCGTGAGATTGATCTTCGTCAGGATGTTGGGCGCTTCCGGTCCGCCATAGCGGAAGCTGACGTTCCGCAGCTCGATGCGGCCTTCGAGGCTGTGGACCGGCGTCAGGTGCGAGCGGTCGCGGCCTTGTTCCGGTTCCTGCTCGAAGATGTCGTTGAGCCGGTTCATTAAAACCGACGCGAGTTGCACATTATCCCACACACCGAGGGTGCGGAGGATGCCGCCGTAAGCCATCGCCGTCAGCGAGCTGAACGCGACGAAGCCGCCGACGCTGAGATTGCCGGCCATCACCTGGTTCGCGCCGACCCAGAGGAAGATCGCCGTCGAGAGCATGCCGATTGTCGTCAGCAGGCTGTCATACGACATCACGATGAAGCTGCTTTTGAAGAGCTTCTTCGAGACCGACAGGAACTCGTTCAACATCGTGTCGCGAAACACCGCCTCAGCCGCAGCGGCTTTCACGGCCTCGATCCCTTTAATCGCGTCGATCTGGTGCGAGCTGTATTTGCCCTGGCTCTCCTCGACGCTTTGGAACATCGGCCGAAGCACCTTGAACGAGAAGATCATCAACCCGGCATAGAGCGGCGCCGTGAGGAGAAACGCCAGCGTGAGCGACACGCTGTAGAGCATCATGAGCGTGAGCGCGCCGGCGAGCTGCACGACCGCGAGCATCGCGCCGATGCCGTCGCGCACCGCGAACTGCCGCACCTGCTTCGCGCCGTCGAGTCGCCGTTGAATGTCGCCCGTGCGCCGGCTCGTGAAATAAGACATCGGCAGCGACAACATCTGGCGCGTGAGAAAATCGAGCATCGCGGTGTCGAGCCGCACCGCGGTAAACGCGAGGATGTATTCCTGCACCAGCGTCGCGCTTTGGACGAAAAGCAGCGCGATTCCCATGCCGAGCAGGATGGTGCCGAGCAGCCCGATATCTTTTTCGACAATGACCTTGTCGACCACCATCTGCGTGAAGACGGGGAACAGCAGCTGGAGGAAACTCACCGCGACTGCGAGCAGCAGGACCTGGATGAGGTACGGCCGGAATTTGTTCAGGAACGGCAGGACCCACGCCATGCTCGAACGGCCTTCCGGCGCGTTTTGGAACGCGATCGTGTAGTCGAAGAGCGCCGCGTACCCGGACCAGTTCTGTTCGAATTCCTTGCGCGGGATCTTGCGCGTGCCGGATGCGGGATCGGCGACGCGGACATACTTGTCGGTCACCTCGATGAGGACCATCCAGTGGTTGCCTTCCCAATGGACGATCGCGGGGAGCGGCATGTGCGGCAGGTTCCGCATCGACACTTTGAGCGCGCGCGCGGCGAGGCCGAGTTCCGTGGCCGCGCGGCACATCGCCTTGAGACTCGTGCCGTCTGTCGAGGTGTGGCAGAGCTGCCGGATCCGCGAGAGGCTGACTTTCCGGCCGAAGTGCCGGCAGATCATGCCGAGGCTCGCCGCGCCGCAATCCATCTCGTCGATCTGGCGGACGTGCTCGAATCGCTTGATGCGCCCTTTGCGCTTCCGGAAATAGCCCTTTTCGTCCGCGAATGGCTCGTCGCTCTCGGCCTGCTCCTCCGGCGGCTGGTCGCCGTTTAATGCCACCTTGTTGTGCGTGGCGGCTTCCGCCGGCAACAGCTCCGTCGTGAAGTCGAGCGGCACGCGCGCTTCCGTCTTGGCCTGGTATTGCGCGAGCCGTTCTTCGAGGAGCTTCTCGAACTCCGGATAATGCCGCTTCAGGTCGATGACCGCCTCCGGCTGAAGCGCGAGCGCCCGCACATCGGTGAACGCTTCGACCGACGCGGCACGCTTTGAGCCATTCAAGATCGACAGCTCGCCGAAGAAATCGCCGTCGCGGTAAAACGCGAGGTTCTTCTCCTTGCCGTTCGTTCCGTGGAACGCGCGCGCGCGGCCTTTCTCGAGGATGTACATCGGCCCCGCGGCTTCGCCTTCGCGAATGATCAGCTTGCCCTTCGGAAACTCGACCGGCTCCAGGCGTTCGATGATTCCGCGGAGTGCCGCCGCCGGCAGTCGCCCGAAGTTGCTGAATTCATAAAGGAAACCGTGCAGCGCCCGATGGCGGCCCATCATTTGGACGTGCTGGCGCAGCTCCGGTTCTTCCTCCAGCAGCTTCAGGAAATCTTCGCGATCGAGCCGCAACACATCTACCGCCGTGCTGCAACGGATCGTCGCGCTGCGCGTGCCGCCTTCCGACAGCGCCGCCTCGCCAAACGAATCACCGGGCCGCAACGTGCCGAGCGCCACCTCCTGGCCGTTCGCCTGCGCCTTGATCGCGCGGGCACGGCCGGCGATCAGCACATAAAACGCTTCCGCCGATTCGCCCTGCCGCACGATGACGTCGCCGAACTCGTAGTGTTCCTCCTGGAGGAGCGGCCGCAGTTTTTCGAAATCTTCGTCCGGCAGCAGATGAAATACAGACGAGCGGCGCAGCAGGTCCTCGTCGTGCGTTCTCATGGCTTAGCTGAGCGCGATCTGCCAATGCACGAGCCGGCTGCTCAGCTCGGCAAAGTGTCGGTCGAGGATGCGCTGCTCGACCCGGGCGCGCACCGCCGGGTCCTGCGGATCCGGCTCCTTTTTCCCGACGATCCGACAAAGCCGATGACCGCCGTCGAGCTCCATCGGCTCCATCAATTCGCCGGCGTTTGCGCTGAGAAACCGCTGCTGCACGTCGGGCGCGATGTTCTCCATCAGGAGCTGCTCACGCCGGAACGGATAGCGGCCTTCCCTGGCGACTTCCTCCATCGCCATGTTGTCCTCGCGCACGCAGAGCAGCGCTTCGCGCGCGGCATCATGGGAATCGAATTCAATGACCTCCAGCTCGAACACGGTTAATGGCAGCCGCAAAGTGACCAACTCCCGCTCGCGCACCTGGGGCGTAAGGAGCCTCTCGCAGTAAATGCGAAAATTCGCCTCCAAACCGGCCAGATGATTTAGCCATTCTTCGTCGCGCCCGGCGCTGAGCTGCCAATCGGCAAGCGCGAGCGGTTCCAGGCATTCGACAAACTCCCGCCGCGCGGCCGAGACAAGCCCGGGATCAGGCGGCGCTTGTTCCGCTGCGGCAGCGGCGAGCCGCCAGCTGAAGGCGGTTGCGATGCGTGCGAGTTCGCCCGACAACATCAGCTCCGCGACGAACAGCTCACGCGTTTCGGCGGACGCCAAGTGGTAGTCGATCGGCTCGACGCGCGAAGCGGCGATCGTCTCGCGCCAAAAGCGACGCGCAAAGTAATCGCCGAAGTCACCCAACGTGAGGCCACGCTCCGTCAGCCAGCGCTCCGTTTCTTCCGCGGTGATCAGATCATGCTCGTAGCGGAACGTCTGCACCGCCGCGTCGACGACGTCGTCATTCGGCTCCCGTTCCTCGTCGAGCGCCTGCTTCTCGGCCGCGAGCGCGAGGAGAAATTCCTGCCACGGGGCATCGAGCTCGCCGCGGAAAAATGCCGCATCGATGACATCGCGGACGGTGTAAGGACTGGCGCCGACGTGGAAGATTTCGCGGCTGTCCTGCGCCACTACCGAGCCGCTCATCGCCCGTCTAAAGCAAAAGCGGGGACCGATGTCGAGCTTCAGATTCAGGAACTCGCGTAACTAGCCCGATGTTCCGCGGGCATCACGAGAGAAAGTCCGCTCAGCTATTCACCGGCACCTGCTGGATGATCGAGTCCAGTTTGTTCAGGTCCACCGGCTTGATGAGGTGGTGAAAGAAACCGCCGTCGTGGCTCTTCTGGATGTCTTCCTCCATCCCGAAGCCCGTCAGCGCGATCCCGAAGATCGGCCGTCCGGCACTGAGCTGCTGCATCAGTTCGACGCCGGTGCCGTCGGGCAATCCGATGTCGCTTACCAGCACGTCGAACTCCTCGTTCGCGGCGACGTCGAGCGCTTTCGCAATGTTGTGCGCGGGTTGGACGTGATAACCACGCCGCCGCAGGAGCTGCGTGAGCGAGCGGTTCGTATCCTCGTGATCTTCCACTAACAGGATGCGCAGCGACTTTCGCTCAGCCGGCATCACCGAAGTACCATTCGACTCGGCGCCCGCGAGTTGATCCGAAAGTGGCAGGACGGCGGTAAACGTGGCGCCCTGACCGCGACCCGCACTTTCAGCCGTGATATAGCCGCGGTGTGTTTCGATCAGCGCTTTGCTGATCGCCAGCCCAAGGCCGAGACCGCCGGAACGCGCGCGCTCGCCCTGCTCGAAAGCCTTGAAAATCTTCGGCAGCGAATCGGCATCGATCCCGACGCCAGTATCCGCGACCTCCACGCAAAAGTTCCCCTCTTTATCGTTTCTCGTGGTAATGCCGAGACGGCCACCTTCGGGTGTGAACTTGACTGCGTTCTTGATCAGGTTCCAAAAAATCTGCTGCAAGCGCGCGGGATCGGCTTGCAGTTGCACCCGCTCCGCTCCGAGCTTGACGTGCAGTGCGAGATGCTTCTGGTCGATATCAGCCTGGCAGATCTCGAGCGCGTTCCGCAGCAAACCGTGGGCGTCGACGTGCTCCAGGCTCAGCTGCACCTTGCCTTTGCTGATGCGGGTTAAGTCGAGGAGATCGTCGATCAAGCGCGCTTCCAATTCGACGTTGCGCCGGATCATCTGCAATGCCGGTCGGATCGACTCCGGCACTTCCGCCTCGTGCTCTAAACCCAGGAGCGAAGTCAGCACCGGCATCAGCGGCGTCCGCAGTTCGTGGCTCAGCATTGCGAGGAAGCGATCCTTCGCGAGGTTCGCGCGCTCGGCCTCGGTGCGTGCCTCTTGCGCCGCTTTGTAGAGGCCGGCGTTATCGAGCGCGAGCGCGGCGCGTTGCGCGAGCTCCTCCGCGAGCGAAAGCTCATCCGGCCCGCAACTGCGCGAGGGCGTGGTATTCACCATCGTGATCGCGCCGAGAACCCGATCGCGCGCCCGCAGCGGCACCGCGATATACGACGTCGGCCGGAGGTCACGGATCAACGTGCGGTCCTTCTCGTACTCGAACATCTCCTGCAGCACTTCCTCGGTCACCTCGCAGCACATCTCCGATTTGCCGGTCTGGAACACACGCGTGCCGCCATGCTTCGCGGCCAGCGTCGCCGGGTAATGCTCCTGCAATTGATGGAGCTTTCCCTCTTCCTTCGCGTTGTCGTGCGCGACCGCGACCTGCCGCAATTGCCCGTTGTCATCGGCAATGTCGACAATGCAGAAATCGGCCAGCCGCGGGACGACGAGCCGGGCAAGGTTTTGAAACGTCTCCTGGTAATCCAGTGATCCGGCGAGGACGTTGCTCGCTTCCGCGAGAAACGCGAGCCGCTCCTGCCGCGCTTCCGCCTCGCGGCGCGCCGCCTGCGCCCGGATGAACTCCTCCCGCTCTTCCGCCTGTCGTTTGATCTGCTCCGTCTTTTTGAACAGATCGACGAAGACCATGATCTTCGCGCGCAGGATCTCCGGCACCACCGGCGTCAGGATGTAATCGACCGCGCCTAACGAGTAGCCGCGCGACACGTGATTCTCGGTGTCGTTGACCGCACTGATGAAGATGATCGGCGTCGTCTCCGTCCGCGGTCGCTGGCGAATGAGCGACGCGGTCTCAAAGCCGTCCATCTCCGGCATGTTTACGTCGAGCAGGATAACGGCGAACTCCTGCTTCAGCAGGCACCGCAGCGCCTCCTTGCCGGACGTCGCCTTGACGAGATTCTGATCGAGCTCCTCCAGCAACACCTCGTGCGCGAGGAGCTTGTCCGGCCGGTCGTCGACGATAAGGATATTGACCTTCTCGTCGGCGCCGTCCTTCTCGATCGGATCCACAGCCATCGTTTACCGGTGCAGCCAGCTCCGCAGCATCGTCAGGAGGCGCTCCGTGTCCACCGGCTTCGAGATGTAATCGCTCGCGCCAGCCTCGATGCATTTCTCGCGGTCGCCCCTCATCGCCTTCGCGGTCAGCGCGATGATCGGCAGCTCGCCGAAGCCATACATGTTGCGGATGGTGCGCATTGCTTCGTAGCCATCCATCTCCGGCAACATGATGTCCATGAGGACAATGTCGATGCCGTCAGTCCCTTGCAGCTTCTCGATCGCTTCCGGTCCGGTCTCGGCCGAGAGCACATTCATCTTGTAGCGCTCGAGCATGCTCGTCATCGCGAAGATGTTCCGCACATCGTCATCGACAATCAGCACTTTCTTGCCCGAAAGGACCTGATCCGGATCGTGCAGGCGCTGCAGAATCTCGCGCTTGTTCGGCGGCAACAGAGCCGGATCGCGGTGCAACCAGAGCGCCGTCTGATCGAACAACCGCTCGGGACTGCGAACGTCTTTCACGATTGTCGTCTGCGCGATCTGGTTCAGCTTCTCCTCTTCGTCGGCCGACAAATCTTTGCCGGTGTAAACAATGATCGGCAGGTGCGTTTCGCGTTCGCGGATCTTCTCGATCAGGTCGAAGCCCGACATATCCGGAAGCATCAAATCGAGCACGACGCAGTCGAACTGCTGCTCGTTCAGCTGCTTCAACGCTTCCTCGGCCGTGCCGGCGTCGGTGAGATGCGCGGTCTCGTTTCCGATCAATTCACGGATGCTGTTCCGCTGCGTCTCGTCGTCTTCGATCACGAGGAGCTTCTTCGCCGGCGTGGCGTGCATCGTCCGCGCCTTGTCGAAGATCTGCTCGACGTCTTCATAGGCGATCGGCTTCGTCAGGAAGCGGAGCGCGCCTTGCTTGAGCGCATTTTCCGGTTCCTCATTCGCCGAGATGACGAAGACCGGGATGTGGCGCGTGCTGAGATCGGTCTTCAGGCGATCGAGCACCTTCCAGCCGCTGATGTCCGGCAGGCTGATATCGAGCGTGATCGCCACCGGCGAAAACTCGCGAACGAGCGCCAGCGCCGTGTTTCCGCGCGAGGTGACAATGCCCTTGAAGCCCTTCTCGCGCGTCAGGTCGAGGAGCCATTGCGCGAAATCACGATCATCTTCCACGATGAGCACCGACTTGTCGCCGGGGAGGATGTTCGCGCGATCGTCTGCAATCGACGGAGCCGCGGCCACAGGTGTTTCGCCGTTGCTGCTGCCATTCGCGCCGTCGACGTGGGCGCCGTCGGCGCCTGTCCCCTCAACCGGCAGATGAACGACGGGCGCCGGTTTCTCCGCCGGCACCGCACTGTAGCTCTGCGGCAGGAATAACGTGAACGTGCTGCCACGTCCCTCATCGCTTTCGATTTTGATCTCGCCGCCGAGAACGCGTGCCAGCTCGCGGCTGATCGCGAGGCCCAGGCCGGTGCCGCCATATTTGCGGCTAGTGCTGCCATCGGCCTGTTGGAACGCCTCGAAGATCGTCGTCTGTTTGTCGTGCGGAATGCCGATCCCGGTGTCGCTGACCGAGAACGCGAGCACGTGCTGCGCGCGATTGAGCGAGCCGTTCTCCCGGCTCCAGCCGTCTTTCGCCGGCATCACGCGCAGATTGACGTAACCGCGATCGGTGAACTTGAACGCATTCGAGAGCAGGTTCTTCAGCACCTGTTGCAAGCGTTGCGCGTCGGTGTGGATCAACGGCGGCAGGCTTGGATCGACCGCGATGGTGAAGCTGAGCCCCTTCCCTTCCGCGACGTGGCGGAACGTGCGCTCCATGCTTTGGCGCAGCTCGTCGAAGCGAACTTCGCCAACATCGAGACTGACCGTGCCGGATTCGATCTTCGAGAGATCGAGAATGTCGTTGATCAGCTTGAGCAGGTCTTTGCCCGAGCCGCGGATCGTGCGCGCGAACTCGACCTGCTTCGGCGTCAGGTTGCCATCGGGGTTCGACGACAGCTGATCCGCCAGAATGAGCAGGCTGTTCAATGGGGTGCGCAATTCGTGCGACATGTTCGCGAGGAACTCGCTCTTGTAACGCGACGTGAGGGAGAGCTGTTGCGCCTTGCCCTCGAGCGCCTGGCGCGCCTGCTCGACTTCGCGGTTCTTTTCTTCGACCTCGGCGTTCTGTTCGAACAACTGACGCGCTTTTTCTTCCAGCTCCTGGTTGGTCTGCTGGAGTTCCTGCTGCCGGCTTTGCAACTCGGCGGCGAGGGACTGCGATTGCTTCAGGAGATCTTCGGTCAGCGTGTTCGCCTCGATCGTGTTGAGGACGATGCCGATGCTTTCCGTCAGCTGATCCAGGAACGCCTGGTGCGTCGAATTGAAACGCTCGACGGACGAGAGTTCCATCACCGCCTTCACCTGGCCTTCAAAGACGATCGGCAAAACGACGATGTTCTTCGGCGCCGCTTCACCCAATCCCGAGCTGATCTGCACGTAATCGGGCGGGACGTTCGTGAGAAGGATGCGCTCCTTCTCGAGCGCGGCCTGGCCGACGAGACCTTCGCCGAGCTTGAAGCGGTTGTTTACGCCTTTGCGTTCGCGGTAGGCGTAGCTGGCGAGCAGCTTGAGTTCCGGATCCTCGCCATTGCCATCCATGATGTAGAAGACGCCCTGCTGCGCGGAGACAACGGGCGCGAGCTCCGAAAGGATCAAACGGCCGACCGTCAGCAGATCTTTCTGGCCCTGCAGCATGCGCGTGAACTTCGCGAGGTTGGTCTTGAGCCAATCCTGCTCGTCGTTGCGCAACGTCGTGTCCTTCAGGTTGCGGATCATCTCGTTGATGTTGTCCTTTACGAACGCGACCTCGCCTTGCGCCGCGACCTGAATCGATCGCGTGAGATCGCCCTTCGTCACCGCTGTGGCGACGTCCGCGATCGCGCGGAGCTGTGTCGTCAGGTTCGCGGCGAGCTGATTGACGTTATCCGTCAGGTCGCGCCACGTACCCGCGGCGCCGGGCACGTTCGCCTGGCCGCCGAGTTTTCCTTCCACGCCCACTTCGCGTGCCACCGTTGTCGTTTGATCCGCGAAGATGGCGAGCGTGTCGGTCATCGAGTTGATGGTGTCGGCGAGCTCGGCGATTTCGCCCTTCGCTTCCACGAGCAGCTTTTGCTTCAGGTCGCCATTCGCAACCGCGGTGACGACTTTCGCGATGCCGCGCACTTGATCCGTCAGGTTACCGGCCATGAAGTTCACCGAGTCGGTGAGATCTTTCCATGTTCCGCCGACGCCCTTCACGACCGCCTGGCCGCCGAGCTTTCCTTCGGTGCCTACTTCGCGCGCCACACGCGTCACTTCGGACGCGAAGGAATTGAGCTGATCCACCATCGTATTGACGGTGTTCTTCAGCTCCAGGATCTCGCCTTTGACGTTGACGGTGATCTTCTTCGAAAGATCGCCCGTCGCCACCGCCGTCGTGACGGCGGCGATGTTTCGCACCTGCGTCGTCAGGTTCGAGGCCATGAAGTTCACCGAGTCGGTGAGATCCTTCCACGTGCCGCTAACGCCCTCGACTCGCGCCTGACCGCCGAGCGCACCTTCCGAGCCGACCTCGCGCGCCACGCGCGTTACTTCCGAAGCGAATGAGCGGAGCTGATCCACCATTGTGTTGATCGTATCTTTCAGCTCGAGGATTTCTCCGCGGACATCGACGGTGATCTTCTTGGACAAGTCGCCGTTCGCGACCGCGGTCGTGACCTCGGCAATGTTACGCACCTGGCCGGTGAGGTTACCGGCCATCGAGTTCACCGAGTCCGTGAGATCCTTCCACGTGCCGGCAACTCCACGCACTTCTGCCTGGCCGCCGAGTTTCCCTTCCGAGCCGACCTCGCGCGCAACGCGAGTTACCTCCGCCGCGAAAGAGCTGAGCTGATCGACCATCGTGTTGATGGTGTTTTTCAGCTCCAGGATTTCTCCTTTCACATCGACGGTGATCTTCTTCGAGAGGTCGCCGTTCGCGACCGCCGTCGTCACTTCGGCGATGTTTCGCACCTGACCTGTGAGATTACCGGCCATCGAATTCACCGAGTCGGTGAGATCTTTCCACGTGCCAGCGACGCCACGCACATCCGCCTGGCCACCGAGCTTGCCTTCCGAACCCACCTCGCGCGCCACACGCGTCACTTCCGAGGCGAACGAGCGGAGCTGATCCACCATCGTGTTGATGGTGTCTTTGAGCTGCAAAATCTCGCCGCGCACATCGACGGTGATCTTCTTCGACAGATCGCCGTTCGCGACCGCGGTCGTGACCACAGCGATGTTTCGCACCTGACCGGTCAGGTTACCGGCCATGAAGTTCACCGAGTCGGTGAGATCCTTCCACGTGCCGGCGACGCCTTTCACATCCGCCTGGCCACCGAGCTTTCCTTCTGTGCCGACCTCGCGCGCGACACGCGTCACTTCCGCCGCGAACGAGCTGAGCTGATCGACCATCGTGTTGATCGTGTTCTTCAGCTCCAGGATTTCTCCCTTCACGTCGACGGTAATCTTCTTGGACAAATCGCCGTTCGCGACCGCGGTCGTGACCTCGGCGATGTTTCGCACCTGGCCGGTCAGGTTGCCGGCCATGAAATTCACCGAGTCGGTCAGATCTTTCCACGTGCCCGCGACGCCGCGCACATCCGCCTGGCCGCCAAGCTTTCCTTCCGTGCCGACCTCGCGCGCAACACGCGTCACTTCCGCCGCAAACGAGCTGAGCTGATCCACCATCGTGTTGATGGTGTTCTTCAGCTCCAGGATCTCGCCTTTCACATCGACGGTAATCTTTTTCGAAAGATCGCCTCGCGCGACTGCCGTCGTCACTTCCGCGATGTTACGCACCTGACCCGTCAGGTTACCGGCCATCGAGTTCACCGAGTCGGTAAGATCCTTCCACGTGCCGGCCACGCCCTTCACGTCCGCCTGGCCGCCAAGCTCACCTTCCGAGCCCACCTCGCGCGCAACGCGCGTGACTTCCGACGCGAACGAGCTGAGCTGATCGACCATCGTATTGACGGTGTTTTTCAGCTCCGCGATTTCGCCTTTCACCTCGACGGTGATCTTCTTCGACAGATCGCCATTCGCGACCGCCGTCGTGACGAGCGCAATGTTTCGCACCTGCGCCGTCAGGTTACCGGCCATGAAGTTCACCGAGTCGGTCAAATCCTTCCACGTGCCGGAGACACCGCGCACATCGGCCTGACCGCCGAGAATTCCTTCCGAACCGACTTCGCGCGCAACACGCGTCACTTCCGAGGCGAACGAACCGAGGCGATCAACCAGCGTATTGATCGTGTTCTTCATCTCCAGGATCTCTCCGCGCACATCCACGGTGATCTTGCGAGAGAGGTCGCCATTCGCGATCGCGGTCGTGACCTCGGCGATGTTACGCACCTGGCCGGTGAGATTACCCGCCATCATGTTCACGTTGTCGGTGAGGTCCTTCCACGTGCCGGCGACGCCTTGCACATCCGCCTGGCCGCCGAGCTTCCCTTCCGCACCTACCTCGCGCGCCACGCGCGACACTTCCGACGCGAACGACCGCAGCTGATCCACCATCGTGTTGATGGTGTCTTTGAGCTCTAGGATTTCGCCGCGGACATCGACGGTGATTTTCTTCGACAAGTCACCGTTCGCGACCGCGGTTGTGACTTCAGCGATGTTACGCACCTGACCGGTCAGGTTTCCGGCCATCGAGTTCACCGAGTCGGTGAGATCCTTCCACGTGCCGGCAACGCCCTTCACGTCCGCCTGACCGCCGAGCTTCCCTTCCGTTCCTACTTCGCGCGCCACGCGCGTCACTTCCGACGCGAACGAGCTGAGCTGATCGACCATCGTGTTGATCGTGTTCTTCAGCTCCAGGATCTCGCCTTTGACGTCGACGGTGATCTTCTTCGAGAGATCCCCCGTCGCGACCGCCGTCGTCACTTCCGCGATGTTTCGCACCTGGCCCGTGAGGTTACGGGCCATGAAGTTCACCGAGTCCGTCAGATCTTTCCAGGTGCCGGAGACGCCTTCCACTCGCGCCTGACCGCCGAGGATTCCCTCCGAACCGACTTCGCGCGCCACACGCGTCACTTCCGAAGCGAACGACCGCAGCTGATCCACCATGACGTTGACGGTGTCCTTCAGTTCCAAAAACTCGCCTTTAACGTCGACGGTGATCTTCTTGGTCAGATCTCCGTTCGCGACCGCCGTCGTGACCGTCGCAATGTTACGGACCTGCGCCGTCAGGTTACCGGCCATCAGGTTCACGTTTTCCGTGAGATCTTTCCACGTGCCGGCGACGCCTTTAACCTTCGCCTGACCGCCGAGCTTTCCTTCCGTGCCTACCTCGCGCGCCACGCGCGTCACTTCCGACGCGAACGCACCCAGCTGGTCGACCATCGTGTTCACCGTCTTCGCGGTGCGCAAAAACTCGCCCTCGAGCGGTCGGCCTTCGATATCGAGCGCCATCGTCTTCGAGAGATCGCCCTTCGCGACCGCGCCGATGACGCGGGCCATCTCGCTCGTCGGATTGACCAGATCGCCGATGAGCGCATTGACCGAACCGATCGACTCCTCCCAGCAGTCCGAGACATCGCCGATCGACGCGCGCTGGGTGATCCGGCCCTCTTTGCCGACGACGCGGCTGATGCGGTCCAGCTCGCGCGCGAGGCGTTGGTTCATCGCGATCACGTCGTTGAACGTGTCCGCGACCTTTCCGGCGAGGCCGGACCAGTCGTCAGGTAATCGCGCGGAGAAATCTCCGCGCTTGAAGGCCGTTAAGGCGGCCAGGAGTTGTTTGGAGTCGACGGCGTCGCCGTTTGCCCGGGTTCCGTTTTCCTGGGCAGGAGGAGCTGCAACAGAGCTTTTTTTCATTGATGGTCAGGGATAGTTCGTGGGACGCGGGAAATTCCGTGCATGGAGGTGCCAAGAATCGCGCGAACCATAAAAATAGTCACGCGTGGAGGATTGGACACCCGGGCACGCCCTTTGTTAGCTCTTAAAAAAGAGCAAGAATCGTTCTTCTTCCGCTCGGAACGCGACTCGGCCCGGCGCCCAGGGCCCGAAGCGTCGCTATCGAACGACGGCCGCGCGCTCGGCGTATGGTCCGTTGCGCAGCAAATCCGCCACGCCGCCCTGGTTTCGCATCAGCGACTTCATGCTCCAATGGATGTGCCCTGGCGCGCTCGTCCCACGGCGCGTGAGCGCGATCTGATCGATGATCTCCCGCGCAGGTCGCGCGGAGCCGATCCGGTCCGTCGCAATACCGGGCCAGACATGTTTGCCGCGGCTTTGGGCGCGCCACCAATCGAGTAAGGCCGGAAAACTTTGCTTCGCCGGTTCGATGCTCCAATACAATTGCGGAGCCAGGTAGTCGCACCAGCCTTCGGCGAGCCATTTGCGCGAGTCGGCGAAAAGCTGGCCGTATGCGTCGAGACCGGCGGTGGTTGTCGGCGGCACTCCCGGCCGCCAAATGCCAAACGGGCTTATGCCTACCTTCACCGCCGGGTTAGTCGACTTGACCGTGCGATACATCGCGCGCACGAAATCGTTGATGTTATCCCGCCGCCAATCGTCACGGCTCAGCCCCGTCCTTTGGCCGAACCGTTCCCAGCTCGACTGATCCGGAAACGCGCCGGCGCCTTTCACCGGGTAGGGATAAAAATAGTCGTCGATGTGGATGCCATCGAGTGCGTAGCGGCTGACGAGATCGCTGACGACGCCGAGGACGTAGTCGCGGGCCGCCGGTTCACCGGGGTCCACCCAAAGCTGGGCGCCGTAGCGTCGTATCCATTCGGGATGACGTTTCGCGACGTGATTCGGCGCGAGGGTGGCTTTCGCGTTCGAGGCGGCGCGGAAGGGATTGATCCACGCGTGCAATTCGATGCCACGCGCGTGCGCCTCCGTGATCGCGAACTGGAGCGGATCGTAGCCCGGCGACACACCCTGCTGGCCGGTGAGGAACTGCGACCACGGCTCTTTGCTCGAGGCGTAAAGCGCATCACTCATCGGCCGCACCTGAAGCAGGATCGCGTTCAGCTTCAAATCGCGCGCGCGGTCGAGAATCGCGCGGAGCTGCGCCTGTTGCGTGGCGGCGGGCAGGCCGGGTTTTGACGGCCAGTCGATGTTGTGGACCGTGGCTACCCAGGCGCCGCGGAATTCGGGATTAGCCCCAAAGGCGCCGCCGGAAAGAATGACCGAAAGCGCAATCGTGCAGAGAAAAAGCCGCGTGCGAAACATCCGGCGGACATACGCTCACGCCGTCGGGATTTCCACCGATGGTTGCGCAGCTGTGTAGCGCGCGCGCGCTGGAACGCCGCGGCTGCCCCATTCCCCCCGTCCGTGACACCGTCGCCGTGAAAATCCCGCTGCGCTGCCGGAGAAAGCTTTCGATTGTATTCTCCTCTATCTGCGCGATACTGCGCGCTTATTGGATTCAGTTCTGTCTCTGTTCGTTGCGTGGTAGGTCGTCAGTTGAGGTTCCTCATTGGTGATCCTGAAACCCGGTTCTCGGGAACGGCTCTGTAGCTGGCGGTTTTTGTTCCAAATTCAAAACTAATGAAATTGTACGTAGGTAATCTCTCTTTTGAGACGACGGAGAATGATCTCCAGGACATGTTCGACCAACACGGCAAAGTGACGGATGTCGCTTTGATGATGGATCGCACCACCGGCCGCTCCCGCGGCTTTGCGTTCGTCACGATGAACGACTCGACTGAAGGCAACGCGGCGATTAACGCGTTCAACGGCAAGGAAGTGCAAGGACGCACTCTCACGGTGAACGAGGCGCGCCCGCGCGAAGATCGTCCACGCCAGTTCGCCGGTGGCGGCGGTGGCGGCGGCGGCGGATATCGTCGCTAAGAAAGCTCACGAGCCGGCGTCCCGATCAAACCGGGCGCCGGCTCAATTTTTAACTCATGGCATCATCAGAAAAAGCGATTGAACTAGAAGGCAAGATCACCTCCGTGCTCGCGGGCACCATGTTCCGCGTCCAGCTCGCAAACGATCACACCGTCCTCGCCCACATCTCGGGCAAGATGCGCAAGCGCTTCATTCGCCTCACCACCGGCGATCGCGTGAAGCTCCAGATGTCGCCCTACGACGTCGACAAAGCTCGAATCGTTTACCGGCTCGGCTAAAACAGATTTTCTTCAGCGACCTCAACCCCAACCCGCCAATCCCATGATCAAACGAATCCTAGTGAGATGCCCCTCGACCGCGAAATTAACGCCGACCGGGCAGACGGTGGAAGAGGAAGCGTGGGGTGAGACGAAGCTGAAAGAGAGCAAAGTGCCGTGTCCGCATTGCCAGGGCACGCACGCCTGGACGAAGAAAGACGTCGTCCTCGCGCGCTGACCTTCGCGCGCTCTAGCCAAATACGGCCGCGAATTTTGCGTCCGTGAGTTGAAAGACAACGGATTCGCGGCCCGTCTCGTCGCGTGACGTACCGATGCGCACGCCGCCGATTTTCTCGACGGCGCGTTTCGACCGCCAGTTCTGCGGCCCGACCTTGAAGATAACGCTCTGCACGAACTTGAACGCGTGCCGCAGCATCAGCTCTTTCATCTCGCGGTTGTAAGTGCCGCCCCAACGTGAGCGCGCGAGAAACGTCCAGCCGATCTCGATTTCGCTCTTCGCCTCATCGTAGCCGTCATAGCGAGACGAGCCGATCACGCTGCCATCGCTCACATCGAGCACAAGGAACGCGCCGCCTGACGCCATCGCGCCGTCGAAGTAGCGGCGGAAGACGGGTTCCGTATAGCGATCCGATTCGGGATGCAGTTCCCAGATCAGCGGATCGGACGCGACGGCGAACAGCGCATCCCAATCGTCCCAGCGAAGCGGCCGCAGGCGCAAGAGTTGTCCTTCGAGTGTCGGCTGTAATTCAAACGGCATGGTAAATAGCAGCCGTAGTCGCGGCTACGCGAGCACCTCTCCATAGCAGCCCTTGCCATCGCGGCCGAGCCCGCGTTTTCCGTCGCAGTGGAGCCCGCCGCCGCAGTTGTCATTCCGACCGGAGCGCAGCGGAGTGGAGGAATCTCTTACACCCCGTCTTTAGAAGCGTGTCGAGTACAAGCGACATCACGAAACGACTCGGCGAGCGCATCGCGTTTCACTCTCGCAGAAGCATAGTCTCAGCTATAATCTGCTCCGCCATCAGATGAAAACTCTCGCGCCGCCGACACACCATCGCGCCGTCACGCGCCGCGCTGCGGAATTCCCAACCGTCGATCACGTTATGATCGAGGAACGCGCCACCGCGTTCACGAAACGCAGCATCAAGACTTCGACCAAACTCGCCGGCCTGAAGCTCGCCATCTCGATGATGGACCTCACGACGCTCGAAGGGAAAGACACGCCCGGCAAGGTCGCGTTCCTCTGCCGGAAAGCGATGCATCCCGCCGATCCGCGCTACGACGTGCCGCCCTGCGCCGCCGTCTGCGTTTATCCAAATCTCGTCCGCGCGGCGAAGAAGTTCCTCGGCGACTCGGGCGTGAAAATCGCGTCGGTCGCGACCGGTTTCCCCAGCGGTCTCATGCCGCTGCGTTTGCGCCTCGAAGAAGTCCGCAGCGCCGCGCGGGATGGCGCCGATGAGATCGACATGGTGATTGATCGCGGCGTTTTCCTCGCGGGAAATTACACCCGCACCGCCGATGAAATCGCCGCGATCAAAGAAGCCTGCGGCGACGCGCACCTGAAAGTGATTCTCGAAACCGGCGAACTCCAGACGTACGACAACGTCCGCATCGCCAGCGAAATCGCGATGCGTTCCGGCGCCGATTTCATCAAGACATCGACGGGCAAAGTCTCACCGGCGGCGACGATGCCAGTGACACTCGTCATGCTCGAAGCGATCCGCGATTACTTCTACGAGACCGGCATTCGCATCGGCATGAAGCCGGCCGGCGGCATCCGCACCGCGAAGCAAGCCCTCGCGTATCTCGTGATGGTAAAGGAGACGCTCGGCGACGATTGGCTCACACCCGACCTCTTCCGCTTCGGCGCCAGCACACTTGTGAACGATGTGCTGATGCAGATCGTGAAGACCGTCGACGGCAATTACCAGAGCAGCGACTACTTCTCCCTGCCGTAGCTTTGCGTCGGAGGGGGCACGGCCCCTAACCTGCTCATTCGCGGTTATCGTGTTCCGCTCCGAAGCCGTCTTCGCTTTGTCCCTGCTCATCATCAGCCGACAAGCTGACGCGGTGAGCGCGCAATGGAATCTCACGCCGACTAGTGGCGACTGGCACGACGCGATGAACTGGTCGCCAGCCGGCATGCCGAATGGCGGCAGCGACACCGCCAGTTTCGGCGTCTCGAGCACGACCGCGGTTTTCCTTTCAGCCGAGACCGAAGCCAACAGCATCGTCTTCGCTGCCGGCGCGAGCGCTTATACGATGACCGCGAACAGCAGCTCCACCTTCACGATCAGCGGAACGGGCATCGTCAACAACTCCGGTGTTGCGCAGAACTTCATTGCTCCGGTCAGCGGCCCAAGTGGTACTTTCACGCTGTCACGTATCCTGTTCACGAACAGTGCGTCGGCCGGGAGCTCGACGGTGTTCACGATCCATGGCGGCGCCGGCGAGGCGATCAATGGTGGCCTCATCACCTTTCGCGACAACTCAACCGCGGGTAGCGCCACATTGATCAGCAACGGAAGCAGCCATCCGGCAGCAAGCGGCGGACGCCTCCGTTTCGAAGGCGCGTCGACGGCCGGCAACGCCACGCTGATCGCGAACAGCGGCAACGGAGGCCAGCGTGGCTCGATTAGTTTTGCCGAGAATTCGAGCGGCGGAACCGCGCGGGTGATCCTTCTCGGGGGCGGCACGCTCGACATCGGTGGCGCCTTTGGAAATGTGACGATCGGTTCGCTGGAGGGAGACGGGCGAGTGAGCGCGACCGGTAGCCGCCCCGTGATAGTCGGTAGCAATAACCTCAGCACGACCTTCTCAGGGGTAATCGAAGGATCCTCCCGCGGTTTGTCGAAGATCGGCACCGGTACGCTGACACTGAGCGGCGCGAATCTCTTCCAAGGCGGCTCCGGCGTGCATGCTGGACAGCTGATCGTCAACGGCTCGATCATCGCGCCGTTGAAGGTAGTCGGCGGAATCCTCGGCGGCTCCGGTACGACAGCAGGCGTCACGGTATATGACGGCGCCGCCCTGTCGCCTGGCACGAGTGCCGGAATCCTGCACGTGGAGGGTAATCTCGGCCTGAACCTCGGCGCCACTTACCTCGTCGATCTGAATGGAACCGCCCTCGGCTCGCAGTACGACCAGACAGACGTCGCCGGCAGCGTCAGACTCAGCAACGCCACGCTCTCGCTCCAGCTCGGCTTCGTCCCTGCGGCCGGCGATCAATTTACGATCATCAACAACGACGGAGCGGACGCGGTCAGCGGCACCTTCCTCGCACTGCCGGAGGGCGGGGTAGTCGTCACTGGCGGACAGGTGTTCTCGATCTCATACGTCGGCGGCGATGGCAACGATGTCGTCCTGACGTCTGTTATTCCGGAAGCACAAACGTGGATGCTTTTCGGCATTGGAGCTATTGGTGTCGCAGCGAGTCTTCGGCGCAACGCTGGCGGTTTCCGGTAAACCGCGATCGAGCCAGCGACGCTCATCCTGCGGTGAACATGCTATGCTCCGCGCCGGGTAGCTTGTCGCATCTCTGTCTGCACGGCTGCGGTCCGTCCGACTCCGCCACGGGATCCGCGCTCAGTCGCGGAAGTTCTTGAACGCCGTCGCGACCCCGAAGTCTTTGCTGCGCACAAACGCGATCACCTCCTGCAGGTCGTCGCGCTTCTTTCCCGTCACCCGGATTTGCCGTTCCTGCAGCGTGCTCTGCACCTTCAATTGCTTCTGCGCTTTGATCGCGTGGATAATTTCCTTCGCTTTCTCGCCTTCGAGTCCCTGCTGAATTTTGAGCTCCTGCCGCGCGTGACCCAGCGGTGAGATCGCCGGATCGACCTGCTCGATGTTGCGCAGATCGACGTCGCGTTTTGAAAGCTTGTTGATCACGATTTCGCGGAGGCCGCGCAACCGCGACGCGTCTTCCGCCGTGAGCGTGATCTTGTCCTTGTCCACCTGGATCTCGGCGATGCTCCCTTTGAAATCGAACCGCGTCGCGAGTTCCTTCCGGGCTTGATTAACGGCGTTGTCGATCTCCTGCTTATCCACTTCCGAGACGATGTCGAACGAAGGCATACAGGCTGAATTTGCGATTCTCGATTTTCGAATGTCGATTGTTTTCTTTCCGCTACATGACTTTGACCTTTCGGCGAAATGCGCCGCTTCTCGCGCTTACTAGTTCTCTCGTCGCGGCGGTCGTGTTGGCCAGCTGCCGGCAGCCGTTTCCTGAAGAAGAAACTGCCCGCATCGTGCGGACGCAGCTCGGGGCTGGTAACACCGCAGCCGCGAAGGCAACGCTCGCGCAGTGGCGAAAAAGTGTGCGAAAGCCTGGCCCGACATTTCACGAGCTGTCGGGCGACGTGTTCGCACAGGAGCAAAACACCGCCGCCGCCCTCGAAGCGTGGTCGGACGCGGTCGCCGCGGACCCGAAGAATGTGCGGGTGCTCGGCAGCATCGCGCGGCTGCATCGCGCCGAACAGAACTGGCAGGAGGAAGACGCCGCGCTGACCAAAATCCTTGCGGTCGAGGAGAACGTCGGCGTGCTAACCGAACGCGCACTCTGCCGCCGCCGAATGCACCGTTGGTCGGAAGCCCAGGCCGATCTCCGCCGCGCGCGTGCGTTGGCGCCACACGATCCGGAGGTCCGGCGCGGCGCTGAGTTATTCGATCGGCTGGCGACATATTTGCCCGCGATTCGCGCGCTCGATGCGCGGCTCGCGGTCACGCCCGGCGACGATCAACTGCTCGCCGACCGCGCGCTACTTTTCCTTCGGAGCGAAGATCCGGAGCTGGCGCTCGAAGACAGCGAGGCGGCGGCCAAAGCGGCTTCCTGGGCCGTGCGCCCACGATTGTTCCAGGCGATGGCGCTTCGTGATCTCGGGCGCGAAGCGGAGGCGGAGAAACTCGGCGTCGACCCTGCATTGCGCCTCAATGCGCTCAGGCCCGAGTTCCTCGAAACGATCAGCCGACTCGACTCCGAGATTTCCGTGGAACGCAAGAACGCGGAGCTATATGTCACGCGGGCCTGGCAGCTGAATGAAATCGCGCAGCCGCGGCTCGCGCTCGCAGACGCGGAGATGGCGCAGCGGCTCGAGCCGAAATCAGCGGGCGCGTTTGTCGAGGCAAGCTATGCCCTCGCAAAGCTGGAACGCGCCGACGAAGCGTTCGAGCAGATCAAGCAGGCAACGGAACTCGACCCCAATTACTCGACCGCCTGGCATTATCGCGGCGAGCTGGAGATGACGCGCGGTGATCATCTGGCGGCGGTCGAATCGCTCACGCGTGCGCTCGCGATCAATCAAACGCCCGCCGCGCTGCAGAAACGCGAGGAGTGTTACGTCAAGCTCGGCCTGCTTGCGAAAGCCGAAGAAGACCACCGCGCGCTCGAAGCGCTAAACGGCACCGCGGCGCCCGAGCAACCAGCTAAACCGTAGCCGGTCCCCGCGCGATCAGTAGATCTTCTCGATCCTGATGTTGCCGCTGTTCGTTCGCAGCTCGAGGGTGGAACCGCTGTCGTAGCCGACCTGCACGGTCGACGTCGGACCGTCTTCACCGCCGCTCTCGCCATCGTGTTTCGCGAAGTCATTCGTGACGCGTCCAGTCGTACTCGCGGCGTCAATCAGCACCGCCGCGGTGCCAGGCAAACCAACGCGCATGTTTCCATCGGCCAGCTCCGCGCGGAAGGGCGAGCCGGTGTCTTCCCACCATCCGAAAAAAATATCCATGATCCCTTTGGTGAGCGAAACGTGTGTCGGCGCGAAGCAGTTCCGCATGAGCAGCTTGCCGTTGCCAACCTGCGCGTGGATGCTCGCGCCGCGCATGCCCTCCACGAGCATTTCGCCGTTCGCGAGCTCCAGCTTCGTGATCGTGGCGTATTGCGGGACGAGGATGAGATACTCGACCGTGCCCGAGCGGTCAGCGATAATCGATCCTTCCAGCGCGGGCGGGTAGATCGTGTCGATCAGCGCCGAATCATCGGCGATCTCCACATTGATCTCGATCGCGTCGAGCCGCTCTTTCGTGAAGGCGCGCTTGAATGCCGTGACCTTGATCTCGTTTTCTTCCCAGCCGTAGACCTGAATACGCCCATCAGCATTCTTGACGGTGATGCTGGCTTTCTCTGGCACCGAGTAGGTGTTTTCGACCGTCTCCTCCGCGACGGCCGCGAGCGCAGAACCACATACGAATAAAATTGCGGCGCTGAGGACGAACGAAAGGAGGCTGCTTTTAGTCATGACGCAGCGCGATCATCGGGTCGACATTCATCGCCCGGCGCGCTGGGATGTAGCTAGCCGCCAATGCCGCGAGCGCAAGCAAGAGCACGACGGCGCCATATGTCGCAACATCGCCCGCGCTGATGCCGTAGAGCAACGTCGACAGCACACGCGTGCCCGCAATCGCGCCAGCGATTCCCGCCAGGGTCCCGATCAACACGAGCGTGAAACTCTGGCGCAGCATCAACGCCAGCATGTCCGCGCGCTGCGCCCCCAGCGCCATGCGAATGCCGATCTCCGTTGTGCGTTCCGACGTGATGAACGCCATCATTCCGTAGAGCCCCACCATTGCGAGCGCGAGCGCCGCGCCCGCGAAGACGCCTAGCATCACCATGCTGAAGCGCCGGTGATCCAGCGACGACGCGATCAATTGCTCGACGCGCTGGAACTTCGTCGGCATCTCCGGATTTAACGCACGAGCTTCGCGCCGCATCGCATCGACCAACGCGCTCGTCTCGCCACGCGCGCGCAGCACAATCGAGAACTCGGAGGCCACCTGCGGGCGCTGGAAATAATTGACGTAAATCGCCGGCCGCGGGTCGACATGCAGGCCATCGTCGCGCACATCACCGACCACGCCGACGACGTTCAGCAAACGCAGATCGCCATCCATGTTGCCGAACTGGATCTGCTTCCCGATCGCAACGCCGTTCGGCCAATACTTCCGCGCAAGTGATTGGCTAACGAGTGCCACATGCGGCGAGTCGGGACCATCGGATTCTGAAAACGTGCGGCCTTGCACGAGCGGGATGTTCAACGCAGTAAAGTAGTCGCCGCTTGCCACACGGTACTCGGCATCGGTCGTTCGGCCCGCGGCGCGCATCGCAAGCATTCGCTGCGAGAACTCAGACATCGTTTCCGCGGGCGCGCCGCCTTCGTGGATCAGGAAGGTGCCGTTCCCGCCTGACCCGCTCATCGGCAGCGCATTGATCCCGCCGACACTGCTGACGCCCGGCAACGCGCTCAACCGCTCGAGCAATTGCTGATACAATTGGGCGAGCTGCCGCGTCTCCGCCGGCTCCTTCGGCAACGGCATCGACACCGTCATCGCAACGGCGTTTTCCGGCTCGAACCCGGGGTTCACGTCAAGCAGCCGCTGGAAACTCCGGCCGAGTAATCCAGCGCCGACGAGCAGCATCAGCGTGAGCGCAACCTGCGAGACCATCAGCAAATTGCGGACGCGTGTGCCGGAGCGCGTGCCCGCTTGCCCGCGTCCCGCCTCCTGTAGATCAGCCTGCAGTTGTCGGCGCGAAGTGTGGAACGCCGGGACAAGCCCAAGGAGAACGCCCACGACGAGGCAGATCGCGACTGTGAACACGAGCACGTTCGCATTGACTCCGATGCTCCCAACGCGCGGCAGGTTCCGAGCGTAAAGCCCAACGATCAGATCCACGCCCCAATACGCGAGCAGCACTCCCGCAGCGCCAGCGATGAGGGTCAGGACGAGCGATTCGGCAATGAACTGACGTGCCAAGCGCGCGCGCGACGCGCCAAGCGCCGCCCGCAGCGCGACTTCCTTCCGCCGCGCGCTCGCCCGCACGAGCAACAGATTCGCGACATTCGAGCACGCGATCACGAGCAGCAGAGCGACGGCGCCGCAGAGCACCAGCAGGACACCGCGCACATCTTTCACGAAACGCTCGCGCAGCGGAGTGATGCCGAAGCTCGCCGCATCTGTTTGCGAGCCGTGCTCGCCTTTCAACTGGCGACCGATCGCCGCGACTTCGGATTGCGCCTGCTCGACCGTGACACCGGCCTTCAGACGTCCAGCAACACGCCAGTTATGCGCCGTCCGCGATTCGTCCGGAGGATTGAGTTCACGCGGATACCAAACCTCCACGTCCGGCGGAAACGCTGCATCGGCCGGCAACACTCCGATCACTTCGAAGCTCCGATTACCGAAGCGTAACGCTGTCCCTTCAAGATCTGTGCGCCCGCTTAGCAACCGCTTCCAGAACCCATGACTAACGACAGCTACCTGTCGGTCCTGCGTGTCGTCTTCGCCAAACAACCGCCCGAGCACCGGTTTCACGGCGAGCACCCGAAAGAATTCTTTCGATGCGCTCGACACGCTGGTGCGCACCGGCTCGCTGCCGCCCGCCACTGCATCCGGCCAGACACTGTATTGCGCGAGCGCATCGAAGCTGCGGCTGCGCGTTTTCAGATCGATGAAATTCGGCTCGGCGAACGGCATCGCGCGCCCGTTCTCGTTCAGCTCGCGCAACTCGACGATGCGCTCCTGCTGCGGGAACGGCAGCGGTCGCAAGAGCACGGCGTCGAGCACGCTGAAAATCGCGGTCGAGGCGCCGATCCCGAGCGCGAGCGTGATGACCGCGACGGCGGTGAAGCCGGGCTTCTTCAGGAGCGAGCGAATCGCATAGCGAACGTCATCAATCATAGCGAGAGCGTCTCACGCAAGTAGCGACGCCGCTCTGTCGGCGTCACACGCTTGGCTGGCGAAACACGCGTCAGAACCGCGATAGAGCGCCGTCGCTACAACGCTTCGCGTGCGTCGTGCGTCACTCATACCGCAGCGCCACCATCGGATCGACGCGCATCGCACGCCGCGCCGGGATGTAGCTCGCGAGAAATGCCGCACCACCGAGAACGAAAACAACCAACGCGTATGTCCCGATGTCCGTCGCGCCGACGCCATAAAGCAGGGATTTCAACAAGCGCGTGCCGGCAAACGACGCGGCCAAACCAATCGTGAGGCCAATCGCCACGAGCAGGAGGCTTTGCCGCAGAATCATGCTCAGCATCTGCGTGCGTTGCGCGCCCAGCGCCATCCGAATGCCGATCTCGCGCGTGCGTTGCGCGACGCTGTAGGCGATCACGCCATAGATGCCGATCGCGGCCAACGTCATCGCGACAAGCGCAAAGACCGCCAGCAACATCATATTGAACCGCGGCTGTGCGAGCTGCTGCCCGATCAACGTCTCCATCGGCTCCAGATTCCCGACATACACGTCGCCGTCGATCTCGTGCACCATCCGCCGCACCGCCGCTTCCGTGCCGCTGAGGTTTGCAGTCGCCGTGCGGAAAACCAGCCAGATGCGGCGATTCGGCACCTGCTGAAGTGGCCGATACATCTCCGGAATCGTCTCGGCGTTCAACGACGTTTGCTTCGCGTCTCCGACGACGCCGACGATCTCGAGCGGGAGCGAACCTTCGTTCTCATCCAGCAGGATCTGTTGTCCGATCGGGTTCACGTCCGAGAGATGCCTTCGAACAAAAGCCTCGTTCACGATCGCGACGTTTGGCGCTCCCTCGCCGTCGCGATGATCAAATTCCCGCCCGGTGCGCAGCGGGACCTTCATCGTGCGGAAGTAACCGGGCAGCACCGTGAGATATGACGCATCGGGATGCGTTCCGGGGCCGCGTTCCGGATCGCGCGCCATTCGGAACGATCGCGCGTTGTCGTTCCCGCTAAACGGCAACGGATTTGCGCCGGCTACCGCCTCGACGCCCGGCAACGTCGCGAGCTTCGGCAGCAATTGGTCGAAGAAGCGCCGCTGCGCCGCCGGATCGGAGTACTTCGTTCGCGGAATGACTTGGTCGAGCACAAGCAGGCGCGTCGGATCGAAGCCTGGATTGGTCGCGCGCAGATTCAGGAAGCTCTTGATGAGCAACCCCGCGCCCGCGAGCAGGAGAAGCGACAACGCCACTTGTGAGACGACGAGCGCCGCACGAACGCGCTGCGAATGCGCGCCACCCGTCGAACCTTTCGCGCCCTGCTGCAGCGCTTCGCTCACGTTCGGACGCGAGACCTGGAGCGCAGGCACCAGGCCGAACGTTAGTGTGCTTAAGATCGCGAGGATGAATGTGAATGCGCAGACCGCGACGTTGATGTGAATCTCCGACAGCCGCGGAACGTCCTGCGGGCCGAAGGCGCGCAACAGGTCTACGCCCCACCACGCGAGAACAAGACCCGCGGCTCCGCCGAGCAACGCGAGGATGAAACTCTCCGCCAGCAATTGCCGGATGATCAGCATGCGGCTCGCGCCGAGTGCGGTCCGTATTCCGATCTCACGACTGCGTGCTGCGGCTCGCGCGAGAAGCAAATTCGCGACATTCGCGCAGGCGATCAGCAGCACCAGCGCGACCGCGCCTAACAAGATCAACAACGCCGGGCGCACATCCCCAACAACATCTTCGAGCAGCGGCACCAAGGCGACGGAGCGGTTTGTGTTCGTGTTCGGGAATTGCTCCTGCAAGCGTTGCGCGATCGACCGCAGTTCCGCTTCGACTTGCTTCACCGTCACGCCGGGCTTCAGCCGACCGATGTAGCGCAGAAAATTCGAGCCGCGCTGCGTCACCTGGTCGGCGACGAGTGGCTCGAGCGCGCTCACATACTCGCTGCGTTCGACCTCGACCGGGAACTTCCATCCCGGCGGCATGACGCCGATCACGACGTGGGTCCGACCTGACATCGTGATCTCGCGTCCGATGATGGTTTTGTCGCCGGCGAACGCCCGCTGCCACAGACCGTGTGCGAGCAACACGACGCGCGGCGCGCCGACCTTCGTCTCCTCAGGAGTGAAACCGCGCCCGAGCATCGGAGGCGTTCCGAGGACCGCGAAGATGTCTCCCGCGACCGCGACGCCCTGCACCTCCTGCGCTTCACCCGCGCCGGACAAGACCGCGCCGGCACCCGTATACGCCGCCATCGCGGTGAAGCTCTGGCTTTGATCCCGGAAGTCGTAGAAATCAGGGAACGAACCGGTAAATCGCCCGTTTGGTTCAGCCGTGGTATTGCCCCAGATCATCACGAGGCGATCGGGATTGTTGAACGGCAACGGCCGCAATAGGACAGTGTCGACGACGCTGAAGATCGCGCTGTTCGCGCCGATGCCGAGCGCGAGCGTGATGACCGCGATGAGGGTGAAGGCCGGTGTCTTCACCAGCATTCGGAAGGCGTATTTGAGGTCAGTGATCATGGGGAGTTCGTTCGCTTCAGGGGCGATGTTTTTCGAGATGCTTGGTCAGTCGTGTCGAAGAGCGATGTTTGGATTCAGATTGGCCGCGCGGCGGGCCGGCAGGTAGCTGGCGGCAAGCGCGACGCCGAAGAGCAGGACGATCACGCCCACGAACGTCGGCGGATCAGTTGGCTCAACGCCGTGCAGCAGTGCCGTTAAAACGCGCGAAGCTGCGAACGCGGCGCCCACGCCGAGCACAATCCCGGCGGCGGAGAGCGCGAGCCCGTGGCGCATGATGAGATTGAGCACGTGGTGTCGCTGCGCGCCGAGCGCCATGCGGACACCGATTTCGCGGGTGCGCTGCTGCACCAGGTACGCGATCACGCCATAGAGTCCGACGGCGGCGAGCGTCACCGCGACGGCCGCGAAGACGCCGATGAGCAGCGCGTTGAAACGACGTTCGCCTAACGACGACGCCATGATCTCGTCCATCGTCCGGACCTTCGTCACCGGAATCAGCGGATCGACTTTCCACAATGCGCGCTTCAATTGCGCGGTGAGCGCGACAACGTCCGGCGTGCGGTCTGTCCGCACGACGATCTCGCTCCACCGTTTCCATTCCTGGCCGGACTGCGCGTACGGGGTGTAGATCGCCGGCTCCTCACCTTTCGCGAGGCCGAAGTGTCGGATATCGCCGACAACTCCGACGATCGTGATCCACGAAACGCCTTCATCGCGCGCCCACCGAATCCGCCGGCCGAGCGGGTCCTCGTCGCCGAAATACTGGCGCGCCATGCTCTCATTGATGACGCCGACGAGCGGCGCATCGGCGCGATCGTCTCGCGTGAGGGCGCGACCGCGTCTCAGCGGAATACCCATCACCTTGAAATAATCCCCCGCGACGCTGCGGGAGTAGAGCTCCGGCTCGTCGCCCTCGGTGATCGGCGGTCGACCTTCGATCACGAAATTGTGATTCAAGGAATTCCCGCCGAGCGGAATCTCACTCACCATCGCCGCCTGCACACCCGGCAGGTCGTTCATCTGGTCGAGCACCTGCTCGCGGAATCGGGTCTGCAGCGGAATCTCTTTATAGCGCGCCTCCGGCAGCTCAACGCGCATCGAGAGGACGTTTGTCGGATTGAAGCCGGGCTCGACATTCGTTAACCGCCAGAACGCTTTCCCGAGCAAGCCCGCGCCGACGAGCAGCACCAGCGCGAGCGCGAGCTCGACAACGACGAGTGCGCTGCGCATTCGCGACCGCGAAGCGGTCGTGCGGTGTCCGCTCGTAGTGAGGACGCCATTGATTTGCACGCGAGTGGCTTGCAGCGCCGGGAATAAGCCAAAGACTGCGCCGGTCAGCAGCGACAGGGCGAAGGTGAAACCGAGTACGCCCGCATCGAGGCGGATGTTGTCGACACGCGGCAAATCGTCCGGCCGCAACGCCAGAAGTGCATCGACTCCCCAGCTGCCGAGCAACAGACCCGCCGCGCCGCCGAGCAGCGCGAGCAACATGCTCTCAACGAGAACTTGCCTAACGAGACGCCCACGTCCGGCACCAAGCGCGGCGCGAATGTTCAGCTCCTGCGACCGCGTCGCGATGCGAGCGAGCAACAGATTCGCGAAATTCGCGCACGCGATCAGGAGGACGAGGCCCACTGCACCGAACAAAACGTAAAGCGCCGGCCGAATATCGCCGACCATTCGCTCATGCAGCGACAGCAACGTGGTTTGCCGCCCTTTGTTCTCGTCCGGATACGCGAGCGCCATCCGCTCGTCGAGCACCCGCAATTCGCTCTGAGCCTGCTCCATCGTCACACTCGGCCGCAGCCGCGCATACACCCGCAGCAGGTGCGCTCCACGTGATTTCGCCGCGAGCGGATAGAAGACGTGAATTGGGGCGAAGGCGTCCGGTGTTCCGCGCGGCGACCGAAAGTCGGGAGACGTAACACCAATGACTGTGTAGCTCTGCCCCGCGATCGTGATGTTGCGGCCGAGGATGCTCGTGTCGCCACCAAATTGTCGCTGCCAAAGCGCGTGACTCAGCACGAGTACGCGCGCGCCATCGAAAACATCATCGGCCCGGCCAATCGTCCGCCCGAGAGCCGCTCGCGCACCGAGCACGCCGAAGAAATCTCCGGTCACCAAACCAACTTCGAGTTGCACCGGTTCGCCACCACCCGCGTAATCGGCAGCCTGGAGCGAGATACCGCCAAGTCGCTCGAACGATTGACTCTGCTCCTGCATGTCGATCAGCTCCGGGACCGACTGCTGCGACTTCAACGTGACGAGCTGCTCCGGTTGCGGGTACGGCAAGGGACGCAGGAGCAGCCCGTTGACGACGGTGAAGATCGCCGTGTTCGCGCCGATGCCGAGGGCAAGCGTCAGCACGGCAGCGATGGTGAACGTGGGCGACTTCGCCAGCATGCGGAGCGCGTATCGGAGGTCAGTTAGCATAAGGATTTGTTAGTCGGCCCGGAGCGCCTCCATCGGATCAACGGAGGCCGCACGCCGCGCGGGCAGCATGCAGGCGGTAATGGAGACGAGCGCGAGCACAGCGGCGGTTGCGAGCAAAGTTGCGAAATGGATGCCGGGAATACCGAAGAGCACGCTCTGCATCGCGCGGCCCGCGAGCGCGGCGCCGATCAGCCCAAGCAGCGTCCCGGCCGCAAGCAAACGCAAGCCTAACGAGAGGAACTGTCGCGCGACCTGTCCGCGCCGCGCCCCCAGTGCCATGCGAATGCCGATCTCGCGCCGCCTTTGCGCGACCGCGTAGCTCAAGACGCCATACGTGCCGATCCCCGCCAGCAGCAGCGCTACACCAGCGAAAATCGCAGCGAGCAGCGCCGGCGACCGGCGCGCGACAAGGCTCTCCGCAATGCGCGAGTCCATCGAGAGGAGGTTATCGATCGCGATCTCGGGCTGCGTGGTGCGGACCACCTTTCGCAGTGTCTCGGTGAACGCCTCGGGATCCTGGCTCGTGCGCGCGACCACGAAGACGGCGGCGGCGTTACCGTGATGCGCGTAGGGCAGGTAAACCGCGCCGTGCGTTGGAGCTTCCGTGAGCTCCGCCTGTTTCACTGCGCCGACGACTCCGACAATCGTGAAGAGTTTCGGTTCGTCCGATTCATCGGCAACTGCGAGCCGTTGGCTGAGCGCGCCGCCGTTCGGCCAGTAGCGCCGGGCGAAAGCTTCGTCGACAACGCAAACGCGTTCCGGCCGGTGCGAATCCTCTGAGGTGAGAAACCGTCCGTCCCGCAGCGGAATGCCCAGCGCCGAGAAGTAATCGCCATTGACTCCGTAAGTGTAATGACCTTGCACGGTCTGGCCGGGCAGCGGCACATAGCCTTTCGGTGACACGGCCGTTTTGCCGTTATTTCCGCTCAACGGAAGATTGGTGCTCGTCCCCGCGGCCGCGATTCCGGGTTGCTGCCGGATCGCTTTCAGCAACCGATCGGTGATCGCGACGCGATGCTCCCCAAGTCGCCACGTAAGAGCGCACTCGCCGGCGAGAACATGATCGGCGCGGAATCCGGGCGGCTCGGCCATCACCCTTTTGAGGCTCAGCCCGAGCAGCGCGGCACCGGCGACCAGAACAAACGCGAGCGCAACCTGCGCCACGATGAAGCCGTGGCGAAGACGCTGCGCGGCGCGACTGACCGTGCCGCTCCGCGATTCCGCTTGCAGCGCATTCGCGAGATGGCTGCCGAGATTGAACCAGGCGATGGGCACCGCGATGACAAGCCCCAAAACCACCGCAGTGATGAACCCGGCGAATGCAAGCCATCCGTCAAACGCGATCTCCGCGCCGAGGGGCAGACGATTCGCACCGACGGTCTGGAGCAAGTCAGTCCCCCATGCGCCAAGGAGGACGCCGAGCAATCCGCCGAACACGGTGAGGAGAATGGTCTCAGTCATCACCTGCTGCACGACATGGCGCCAGCTCGCGCCCATCGACTGGCGGATTGCCATTTCTTTCGCGCGGCTGCTCGCCCGGATAAGGAGGAGGTTCGTCAGATTAACCGCGCCGATCAGGAGCAGAAAAAACACGCCGGCTTGCATTAACCACAGCGTCGGCCGGATCGCGCGGACGTGATGCGCGTGCAGCGAAACGACCGGCGAGCGAAAACCAGCTTCGGCCATCATCTTCGCCTGCGGGTTGTCCTGTTCGACGGCGGCGTTGTGGGCCTCGATCTGCGATTGCGCTTCTCCGATTGTCGCGCCGGGTTTCAGACGCGCGATCATTTGAATGGCGCCACCGCCGGAATGACGCGCTGCCGGCCCGCGCTGCTCCGGCCCGGACTTGTACGCGACGTAAAGGCGAGCGTCTGAGGAGAGGAACCTAAAATCAGGAGGTAAGAGGCCGATGATCTTGCGCGGAATTCCATTCACACGGAGATCGCGGCCGAGGACGTTTGGATCGGAATTGAGGCGCTGCCGCCAGAAGCTGTCGGTGAGGATGACGACTGCCGCATTATCTGCCATGTCTTCTTCGGTGAAGGGGCGACCCATCGCCAGGTCGACGCCGAGCGTAGTGAAGAAATCCGACGAGACGCGCATCACGCGCTCCTGCTCCGTCGAGCCCGTTTCGCCCACGGGCTCAGGGCGGCAGAGGAAGATGGAGAGGCTCGACAACGCCGGGATGTTGCCGCGGCGTTCGAAGTAATTAGTCACCGACGAGCCGTCATTCTCGACGCCGGCTTTCGGATAGGTGTTGTAGATCGTAACGAGCCGATCGGAGTCCGGAAACGGGAGCGGCCGGAGCAGGATGGAATTGATGACAGCGAAGATCGCCAGGTTTGCGCCGAGGCAGATCGCGATCGTGAGCAACGCCGTCGCGGTCAAACCCGGCGTCTTCCGGAACTGGCGGAGCGCGTATTTAAGATCAGCGATCATTCGGCTCGAAGGGCAATAACGGGATCAACACGCGCTGCTCGTCGCGCCGGCAGCCAGCACGCGACGCCGACCGCGGCCGACAGAACTGCACCTGCGGCGAGCCAGGCGATAACGTTTGGCGCGGGCATCTCCGCCCATTGATTCTGGATCAGGCGGACGACTCCCCAGGTGGCGAGCGCGCCGGCGGCGAAGCCGACGCCGAGCAACGTTGCGCCTTGTCGTGCCACGAGTTGAACGAGTTGCTGCGCCGTCGCTCCGAGTGCGCTGCGGATGCCAAACTCGCGCTCACGCCGCGCAACCTGCAGCGAGAGCAACCCGTAAAGGCCGACCGCGGCGAGCACCAGACCGAGCCCCCCGAAAAGCGAGACGAGCACGAAGATGAACCGCTCCGTCACGCGCGATTGCGACGCGGCTTCGGCGAGCGACACGACGTCGTATGCCGCAAGTCGGGCATCGGCTCGCGCCAAGGCAGCGCGAATCGCGGAGTCGATCGCCATCCGTTCTGCTTTCGTTTCGACGACGAACGTCATCTCGCCGATTTGCTGCGTGAGCGGCAGCAGCTGCGACATTGGCCGCGCCACCATCCCGACGACTTCGCCGTCGCGCGGATCGACGACCGCTTTGATGTCGCCGACGACTCCGACCACCATCATCCACGGCCGCGGCCCGTCGAGGCGGCCCCACTTCACCCGCTTGCCGATCGGATCCTGGCCGGGCCAGAAGCGCTTCACGAACGCTTCACTTACGATGCAGACCGGCGGCGAATCAGCCGTGTCGGCGGCTGTGAATTCCCGCCCCTGAACGAGCCGCTGGCCGATGCTCTGGAAATAATCCGGAACCGCTCCGCGGAGATACGCGAGATGATAGCCGCGCGGTTCCGGCGCTGGCGCACCCTCGGCGTTGACGCTCAGGAGATTGCGCGGAGCGTTCATCGGCGACGGCGCGGTGACGGTTGCGTTTTCGATCCCGGGGAGGCTGCTTAGCTCGCGCAGCGTGGCGTCGATCGCGCGCTCCTTCGCCGCCGGCGAATCGAACAGACGGTCCGAGAGCATCGCGTTGAAGGCGACGCGCCGCTCGGTCGCGAAGCCCCACGGTTCCTCGAGCAGCTTCTGGAAGTATTGAGTCGCGGTGATGCTCGCCATCAAAAGTGCGGCCGCGATCGCGAGCTCGATCACGACAAACGAGCCGAGCAACCGCCGCGTGCTGCGGTCGAGTGTGGCGCCGCGCCCGGTCGAGCCGATCGCGCCCCGGAGATTCGTCCGCGACGCGCGCGCTGCGGGAAGCAAACCAAACCCCAATCCTACCAGCAGCATCGCGCCCGCGGCGAAAGCAAAGACCGGCCAATCGATCCGCGCCGTGTAATCGAACTCGCGCATCGCGCTGCCGGTGGCGTCTGTTCCTTCCGGGCTCATCGCGAATAGCGCGGGCGTGACCCACGAAGCGATCAGCAATCCGGCAATCGTTCCAAGAATCGCGAGCAACATCGCATGCACGAGCTGTTGCCTAACGAGTCGGCGACGACTCGCTCCGAGCGCCGCCCGGAGCGCAAACTCGCCTTCCCGCTCGATCACCCGCGCGAGCAGCAAGCCCGCGAAGTTCGCGGCCGCGATCAGCAGCGCGCAGAGCGCGGCGCCCACGATCACAAGAATCTTCGGACGCAGATCCATCACGAAGCTCTCGCGGAGCGGCGGCAGGTAAACGCCGCGCGCGTTGCTCGGATCGGGCGCTGCGTGGTTCACTGCGGCGAACATTCGTCGCGTTGCCTGCTCTGCAGTCGACGCGGTCAGCCCCGGCTTCATTCGGCCGACGCCGTAGAGATAATGACCGGTATTCGGGGCGCCGGCAGCCGTCGCGATCGCAAGCGGGAGCCAGACGTTCGCGCGATAGGGATGGCGAAATGCCTTCGGCATCACACCGACGATCGTGTGCGCGACGCCGTCGATCGGCACCGTCGATCCCAGTGCGTCGGGCCGACCGCCAAGCCGCTGTTGCCAGAAATCATGGCTGACGATGGCAACAGCCGGCCCGTTCAGGCGATCTTCCTCGGCGCTGAAGATCCGGCCGAGCGCAGGCGAAAGACCGAGCACGGTGAAGAAGTTCGCGCTGATGCGCGCCGCCGGCACGTGCTGCGCCGTCTCGCCATTCAGTGCGCCGACGGTGACGTTCGCGCCGGTTGCGGCGCCGACATCTTCGAAGATCTCGCGAGCGTGCTCACGCAGTTGCCGCACCGACTGTTCGCTGAGATTAAGCGTGCTGCCACGTGCTCCCTGCTCGTCTTCGGCTTCGTAGATGCGGACCAGCCGATCGGCTTCTGGAAACGGCAGCGGGCGCAGGAGTGTGCCTTGCACCACCGAGAAGATTGCGGTGTTCGCACCGATGCCGAGCGCCAGCGTTATCACCGCGACGGCTGTGAATGCCGGCGACTTCGCCAGCACGCGGAACGCGTACTTCAGGTCGGTGATCATCCGTGCTCGCCAGCTCTGATGTTGTAGCGACGGCGCTCTGTCGCCGTTACCAGCGTCGATTGCAGGCCGCGCGTTTCACGCCGACAGAGCGGCGTCGTTACAATGCGAGCGCGTTTACTGTTACACGACGAAGCCATCTCGTAGTTGCACGATGCGGTTGCCGTACCCGGCGTTCTGCTCGGAATGCGTGACCTGCACGATCGTGGTGCCTTCGCTGTTAAGCTTCTTGAACAGCTCCATGATTTCCTTGCCTTGGTCGGAGTGGAGATTGCCGGTCGGCTCGTCGGCGAGGATCAGCTTGGGATCGGAAATGATCGCGCGGGCGACGCCGACGAGCTGCTGTTGGCCGCCCGAAAGCTGGCGCGGATAAAGGTCCTTTTTCCCGACGATGTGAAATCGGTCGAGCGTGTCGGCTACTTTCGCAGCGCGATCGCTTTTGCTGATGTGGCGATACGACAGCGGGATGTCGAGGTTCTCGTAAACCGTCAGATCGTCGAGCAAATGATACTGCTGGAAAACGAAGCCGATCTGCTCGTTGCGCAGCGTGGCGCGGTCCTTCGGCTTCAGCTTGTGTACGGCCGTTTCCTCGAAGAAATACTCGCCGCTCCAGGCGTGATCGTGCATGCCGAGGACATGCAGCAAGGACGACTTGCCGGCGCCCGATGGCCCCATGATCGAAACGAAATCCCCTTCGTTGATCTTCAGGTTGATGTCCCGGAGGACGTAAAAGAACTGGCCTTTCGCCAGCGGGTAAAAACGTTCGACGTGTTTGAGTTCGATCATGATTGGAGAGTGGGAGAAATGTCAGTGCCGCGCGAGCGCGATCATCGGGTCGAGTTTTGCGGCGCGCCGGGCCGGCAGGTAGCAGGCCAGCAAGGCGACGAGCGCGAGCAGGAGCGCGATGGCGGCGAACGTCAGCGGATCGGCCGCGTTCACGCCGAAGAGCAGATTCGCCATCAAACGGGTGACGCCGAGCGCGCCCGCGATCCCGGCTAAGATGCCCAGCGCCGCCAGCGTCATGCCGTGCCCGAGGATCAGTTTCAGCACATCGCGCATCTGCGCGCCGAGCGCCATCCGGACACCGATCTCGTGCGTTCGTTGCACGACCGACTGCGCCAGCACGCCGTAGATGCCGATCGCCGCGAGCAAGAGCGCGAGCGCCGCAAAACCCGCCAGCAAAAACATCGAGACGCGCCGCAGCGAGATTGATTGGGCGAGCACCTGCTCCATCGTGGCGACGTTGAAGACGGCCTGCTCGCGATCGAGCGCGATGATTTCCCTGCGGACGGCGTCGATCATCGCCGCCGGGTCGGTGCGGGTGCGTACGACCAGCGTCATGGCTGATTGCGGCATCTGCGCTTGCGGCACGTAGAACGCGGGCGTCCCGACGGTATCGAGCCCGTACTGCTTCACGTCCGAGACGATGCCGACAATCGTGCGCCACGGACGCTCCTCGGCTGGATCGGAGTTGTAATAGCGAATGCGCTTGCCGATCGCGTCTTCGTTAGGCCAATACTTCCGCGCCAGTGCCTCGCTGATGACGACCGCTGGCGCTGCCTCTGCGGTGTCCTGCTCGGTCAGTGGCCGACCGCGCAAGAGCGGGATGGACATCGCCCGCAGATAACCTGGCGAAACGAAGTAGTTGTCGAATTCGGACAACTCGCTTGCCGGTCGCGGCTGGCCTTCCACTTCGATCGTGCGCTTGTCGAAGTTCTCACTCACGGGCAAGACACTCGTCAGGCCAGCAGCCTCAACGCCAGGCAACGCCTCGAGCCGCTGCAGCATGCGCTGGTAAAACGCGTTCCAGTTCTCCGCTTTGGGATACTTGGCCCGCGGCAGCCAGACGTTCATCGACAGCACGCGCTCAGGATTGAACCCGGGATTGACGTCGTAGAGGCGAAGCACCGTCTTAATGAGCAATCCGGCCGCGATCAGCAGGACCATCGCGAGCGCAACTTCGGTGACGACGAGCGTGCTGCGCAGCACGCTGCGTGATGTCGCAGCACCGGGCGTGCGACCGCCGTCGTTGAGCGTTTCACTGAGGTCCACGCGCGAGGCGCGCCACGCCGGCGCCGAGCCAAAGACGACGCCGGTAAGCATCGACATGCCGAACGTGAAGCCGAGAACACGCGCATCGATTTCGACCGCGCTCAGCATCGGGATGACGCTCGTGCCGAACGCCTGAATCGCGCTGGTGGCCCAGCTCGCGCCGAGCAGGCCGAGCGCGCCACCGGCGGCGGCCAGCAGCACGCTTTCCGTGAGAAATTGCCGGACAAGCCTGGCGCGGCTCGCGCCTAACGCAGCGCGAATGGCGACTTCGCGATACCGCGTGATCGAGCGCGCAAGCAGTAGATTGCCGACGTTCGCGCAGGCAATCAGGAGCAGAAACACGACCGCTCCGAAGAGCATCACCAGCGCGGGTCGCACGGGACTCACTAGATCTTCGCGGAGCGGGACAAGATGAATGCCGTTGTTCGCGTTCGTCTCCGGATGCTGGGCCTGAAGTTGCCGGGCGATCAGGTTCATCTCGGCCTGCGCCTGCGCGAGTGTCACCCCGGCTTTCAGTCGAGCGATCGCGCGCAGATGGCGGCTGGACCGCTCCTTCTCATTCGGCGGCTCCGCCACCGGGCGGTAGAACTCCGCGGGCGCGGGTAGCAGTCCGCGCGGTAGCGAGTGAAAATCGGCCGGCATGACGCCGATCACCGTGTAAGGCCGCGCGCTAAAGGTGATGGTCCGTCCGACGATGTTTGGATCACCTGCGAATCGCTTCTGCCAAAGCGCATAGCTCAGGACGGCAACGTAATCTTTGCCCTCGGTTTGCTCATCCGCAGTGAAGACGCGGCCGAGCAACGGCTTCGCCTGCAACACATCGAAGAACGCATCGCCAACCTGTGCGCCGAAGATGCGCTCTGGCTCGCCAGCGCCGGTGAGCACCGGACGGAAATCGGTGTAGGTGCTGATCTCTTCGAAGACGTGATTGCGCGCGCGAATGTCGGCGACGTCGGTCGCGGAGACCTGGCCGCGATGCACGCCCTGGGTTTTGTCCTCGCCCCAGACGAGCACGAGCCGCTCGGGCGCGGGATACGGCAGCGCCTTTACCAGGACAGCATTCACGACGCTGAAGACGGCGGTGTTCGCGCCGATGCCGAGCGCGAGCGACAGCACCGCCGCGGCGGTGAAGCCGGGGCTTTTGCCCAGCATGCGGAGCGCGTAGCGAATGTCTTGGCGAAGCGTGCTCATCTCAGTGCCGCGCGAGCGCGATCATCGGGTCGAGTTTTGCGGCGCGTCGGGCCGGCAGGTAGCAGGCGAGCAACGCAACGAGCGCGAGCAGCAACGCGATCGCCGCGAACGTCAGCGGGTCGGCCGCGTTTACGCCGAAGAGGAGATTCGCAATCACGCGCGTGAGCCCGAGCGCGCCCGCGACGCCGACACCGATGCCGATCACCACCAGCGTCATGCCTTGCCTGACGACCATGCGCAGGACGTCGCCGGCTTGCGCACCGAGCGCCATGCGGATGCCGATCTCGTGTGTGCGTTGCGTGACCGAATACGCCATCACGCCATAAATTCCGACCGCTGCCAGCAGCAGCGCTGCACCAGCGAAGACGCTGAAGAGCAACATCGAGACGCGTCGCGTGCCGAGCGAGCTCCGAACCACGTCGTCCATCGTGCGGATGTTGTAGATCGGTTGATCTTTATCGATCGCCTGCAGCTCGCGGCGCAATACCGGAACGAATGCGGCCGGCTCACCCGTCGTGCGAATGACGAGCGCCATAAATCCCCAGCTCGGATCCTGCGCGTGCGGCACGTAAATCTGTTCATTGCTCTCGCGCTCGAGCGTGTCGGCCTTGGTGTCGCCGACTACCCCGATGATCTCGCGCGGGAACTTTTCATCGCGCCAAATGGTCAGACGCTTTCCGATCGCTCCCTCAGGAGAGCCGTAGAACCGTTTCGCGACCGTCTCGTTGACGATGACAACTTTCGGCGCCTCTCCATTGTCGCGGAGCTCGAAGACGCGCCCGGCAAGCAGAGGAATCTGAAGCGCGCGGAAGAAGTTTCCGGTGATCGTGTAGTAGCTCGCGGCCACGGATTCGTCGGTGGTGTGCGGCCGCCCTTCGGGAATCAAGGCGCGGCCGATTCCGTAATTGCTCGCCCCTAACGGGAGATTAATGCCGCCGCCCACGGCCTGCACACCGGGCAACGCCTCTAGTCGCTCGGCGAGCTCGCGGAAGAATTCCGGCCGCTGGCCGGTGGCGTTGTATTTCGCGCCTGGCAGCGCAATCGAGCTGATCAGCACATTCTTCGGATTGAATCCGGGCCGAACTTCCTGCAGGCGCATGAAGCTCTTGATGAGCAAACCCGCGCCGACGAGCAGAACGAGCGAGAGTGCGACTTCGCCGATCAGCAAAAGACTGCGCGCGCCGGTACGACGATGCCCCTCGCCCGCGCGGCCGCCTTCCTTCAGCGAACCGCTGACGTCCTGCTTCGACGCCTGGAGCGCGGGCGCCAGACCAAACAGAATTCCCGTGAGAGCCGAGATGCCGATCGCGAAGGCGAGCACACCATAGTCGAGGCCGACCTGATCCACGCGCGGCGTTCCTTCGGGCAGAATCGCCGTCAACGCATCCGTCAGCCACACGCTGAGCAGCAATCCGGCGGTTCCACCGAGCAGCGAGAGCAACACACTCTCAGTGAGCATTTGCCTAACGACACGTCCGCGAGTCGCCCCCATCGCGCTGCGAATGGCGATCTCCTTTTGCCGGCCCGCGGCTCGCGCGAGCAACAGGTTCGCGACATTCGCGCAGGCGATCAGCAAGACGAAACCGACTGCGCCGAGCAGCGCGAGCAGCGATGCGCGCACCTCGCGCACAAGCAGGTCCTGCAACACCAGCACCGCCGCGTCCCAGCCTTTGCTCGTGTCGGGATACTCGCTCGCCAGCTGCGCATTGATTGCGCTGATCCGCGTTTGCACTTGTTGCACTGCAACGCCGTCACGCAGCCGGGCCATCGCGGACCAGGAGCGATTATCGCGCGGTTCGTCTGCGGGAACGACGCCGGAGGTCACCCAGATTTGCGTCTCCTGCGGATAGTCGAATCCCGGCGGCATGACACCAATCACGGTGACCGGTTTCGCACTGATGAACACCTCGCGACCGATCACACCTGCATCCGAGCCAAAGCGCCGCTTCCACAGTCCATGGCTGATGATTGCGACGCTCTGCGCGTTGGGCTGGTCGTCTTCCGCCACGAAGACGCGCCCGAGGAACGGCTGCACGCCGAGCACGGAGAAAAAACCGCTCGTCACGCCGGCGCGCGGCACACGTTCCGGCTCCGCGCCATCAGCGCCGAGGTTCGCGTTCCCGACCCAGTAAGCCGCCGTCGAGGCGAACAGATCGGTCTGCTTCGACCAGTCGGCGAAATCAGGAAACGAGATGTTGCTATCGGTGATGCCCTGACTCGGATTGCGTCCTTCGAAGTAGACGATGCGATCCGCGTTGGGATACGGCAGCGGTCGCAGCAGAACGCCGTTGACGAGGCTGAACATCGCGGTGTTCGCGCCGATGCCGAGCGCGAGCGCGATCAGCGCGACAGCCGTGAAGCTTTTCTGCTTCAGCAGCATTCGGATGCCGTAGCGGAGGTCCTGGAGGAGAGCGTTCATACGTCAGCTGCGGTTCGCCGCGGCAGGAGTTGAAATTCGGAACAACGTTGCGAAGCAAAATGTCAGCGCCGTCGCGACGAGCGCGGAGGCCAGGATGTCACTCAGGTAGTGATCGACCTCGAAGACACGCGAGAGACCCGCGAGAGCAGCGCAGGCGAGGAGCGGCCATTTGAAACGCGGGAACAGCAGCGCGAGCGGAAACAGCAGGCCGAAGTAAAACGCCGAATGCCCGGACGGGAACGAGCTGCCGCCATCGAGGAAGAAGTCGCCCGGCGCACGCGACTTGATGAACTCCTCCGGTCGGACCCGCTCGAACACATTCTTCAGCGTTCCGGAGATCACCCGCGAGAAGAGCAACGTCGCGCCCACGAAATACCAGGCACGCGCGCGCGCTGCCCGGCGGTCGAACAGATGCAAACCTGCACCGACCAGCAGCAGCGCGAACGCGTACAGGTATTTCGAGATGTCGAAGGCGAAGATCCACTCCAGCGCCGTCGTGAACGAGCCCGCCGCTCGCGTCGCGCCACCGAGTTGGTTGAAAATGAGCAACGCCAGCGGCCGGTCGATCAGCGCAATGCTGAGGAGCGTCGCAATCAGCAACGCCACGCTGATCCAGCCGAGCGTCTTGCCTTTCATCCGCCGTGGCCGAGTGCGATCATCGGATCGGCTTTCGTTGCGCGATGCGCCGGGATATAGCTCGCAAGCAATGCGACGAAGGCGAGCGCCAGCGTCACAAGCGCGAACGTCGACGGGTCGAGCGCCGCGACATTGTAGAGCATCGAACTCAGCGTCCGGCTGCTGACGACTGCGAGCACCAGGCCGATTGCGCTGCCGATCGCCACGAGTTTCGCGGCGCGTCCGATCACGAGTGTGAAGACATCGCGACGTTGCGCGCCGAGTGCCATCCGGACGCCGATCTCATGCGTGCGTTGCACGACCAGGAACGACATCACGCCGTAGATGCCAACCGATGCCAGCACGAGCGCGACGCCCGCGAAGACCGTGATCAGCGAGACGGAGAGGCGCCGCGGCGCGATCGAATCAGCCGTGACCTGGTCCAGCGTCCGGACCTTCGCCGCCGGTAGGTCGGGATCGAGGCCGCTGATCTCACGCCGAATCGCCGAGGTAAGTGAACGCGGATCCTGTTGGCTGCGGACCGTCAGGATCATGCCGCGATATGGCGTCTGATTGTGCGGGATGTAGTACTCTGGCTTCACGTCCTGGTCGAGGCCGCGGTGCCGCATGTCGCCGACCACGCCGACGATCGTGATCCATTTCACGTCCGGCTTACTGATGTCGCTAAACGTGATCCGTTTACCGATCGCCTCCTGGTTCGGGAACCACTTCTTCGCGAAGGCGTTGTTCACGATCGTGACTCCCGGCCCTTCGAACTGATCGCCTTCGTTGAAGAAACGTCCGCGCAGCAATGGCACCTTTAACGCGGAGAAATACTCAGGCGTGACCGTGCGAATCTCCTCGTCCGGATAAACCTGCTCCGCGGCGGCATCACGTCCTTCGATCTTGAACGAGCTGTCGCTGTTGGTGCCGCTGAGCGGGAGGATCGAGGTGAACCCGGCGGCTTCGACGCCTGGCAAACTTTTGATCCGGCGCGTCAGCTCGGCATAAAAGTCAGCGACTGGTTTGCCGCGCGGATATTTCAAGAGCGGCAACGCCACTTCCATCGTCAGGACGTTCTTCGAATCGAAGCCGGGATCGACGTTCTGCAGCCGCATGAAGCTCTTCAGCAAGAGGCTCGCGCCAACCAGCAACACGAGCGCGAGCGCAACCTCGGTGATGACGAGCGCGTTGCGGAGGCGATTGCGTCGGATACCGCTGGTCGAACCGCGGCCACCTTCTTTCAGCGCTTCGGTCAGCTCGGGCTTGCCGGTCGCGAGCGCGGGGATGAGGCCAAAGATGATGCCGGTGACAACGGCGACTGTGAGCGTCACCAGAAGCACGCGGAGATCTAGATTTACCTCCGCGATCCGCGGAACCGTTTGCGCACCGATCGACCGCAACAAGTCGAGGCCCCAGATCGCGAGCATCACGCCTAACGATCCCCCCACGATCGCCAGCAGGAGGCTCTCGGAAAGCATTTGCCTAACGAGCTGTGTGCGGCCCGCGCCGAGCGCGAGACGAATCGCGAACTCGCGCTCCCGCGCCCCGGCGCGAGCGAGCAACATCGTCGTGAGATTCGCGCAGGCGATCAGCAGGACGACCGCGACCGCAGCGATCAGCATCCAGAGCGCGCCGCGCATTGGCCCGACGACGAGATCATGGATCGCGTAAAGCGACGCGCCGAACTTCGTCGCCGCTTCGTAGTTGTCCGGAAAGAGCGGAAACCACCCTGTCACGACCGTGTCGAGCTCCGCCTGCGCCTGCTTTAACGTCACGCCGTTCTTCAGCCGACCGATGACACCGTAGCTGCGCGAACCGCGTGACTTCATTTCGTCCGGCGTGAACGCGACCGGCTTCCAAATATCCGCGCGCTCGGCAAAGGTCGCGCCCTGCACGCCGAAGAGCGGCAACGGAAATTCGAAGTGCGACGGCATGATGCCGACGACCGTGAAGCTGCGGCCGTTGATGGGAAGCTGCTGGCCGACGAGCTGCGGATCGGAATTGAAACGGCGCTTCCAGAGTCGCTCGCTCACCATCACGACCCCGTCGTTGCCTTCGCCGAACTCGCTCTGATTGAAGACGCGGCCGTGGATCGGCTGCACGCCGAGCACCGCGAACACGCTTGGCGTCACGACTGCGCCCTGCACGCGCTCCGGCATGTCGCCGCCGGTCAGGTTGAAGTTCGCGAAGTTAAACGCGCCGATGCCGTCGTAGCTCTGCAGCTGCTTCTCGTAATCGAGATATTCCGGTACGGAGACAGGGATTCGATCGAGCCCCATCGCGCTGAATTTCTCGAAGAGCAGCACGAGTTTCTGCGGGTCCTTGAATGGCAAAGGCCGAATGAGCAATGCGTTGACGAGGCTGAAGACGGCGGTGTTTGCGGCAATCGCGAGCGCGACCGTGATCAGCGCAACGGCGGTAAAGCCGGGCGTTTTAACAAGGCTGCGGAAGGCGAATTTGAGTTCCTGAAGCATGTGGTTTGGGTTGGTTGGCGGTGATTACTCGTGCCGGAGCGCCTCGAGTGGATTCAGGCGCATCGCCCAGCGCGCGGGGATGTAACAGGCAACGAGGCCAACCGTGAAAAGGAGCACACCGACGATCACGAAGCTGGCCGGATCGTGCGGCGAAACCTGGAGGCTGCTCGCCATCAGCTTCGTCAGGAAATATGCGCAGACGAAACCGATGACGAGACCCACCCCAATGAGTCGCAAACCTTGCCCAGTGACGAGCCGGAGGACATCGCCGGCTTGCGCACCGAGCGCCATGCGCACGCCAATCTCCTGCGTCCGCTGCCGGACCGAGTACGCCATCACGCCATAGAGCCCGAGCGCGGCGAGGAAGAGCGCGAGCGCCGCGAAAATCGCGAACATGTTGCCGAAAAATCGGCTCTCCCAATAGGACTCCGCGACGAGCGACTCCATCGTCTGGACGCGATAGATCGGGATGTCTTTGTTGACGGAAAGGACGGCGTCGCGCGCGACATTTGCGAAGGCCGAGGGCTCGCTCCGCGTGCGCATCATCACCGACATGAACGACTCCGGCTGCTGATACGCGCAGGTGTAGACCATCGGCAACGGTCCCTTCTTCTCGCGGCGCACGTAGACGGCGTTGCGCACAACGCCGACCACCGTCGCCCACGCCGGTGGCTCGTCGGGGTTCGGAAAACCACGGAGCTGCTGGCCGATCGGATCCTGATTCGGGAACCAGGTGGCGGCGGCGCGTTCGTCGATCAAGACGACGCGCGGCGCGTCCTTGTTATCCGCGAGGGTGAAATCGCGTCCGCGCACGAGCGGGATCCGAGCCGCCTCAAGATATCCAGGAGTGATGGTGGCGGCGCGGCCCTGCCGTGCATCCTGCAGCAGGATGCCTTCGGGATCGCCGCGTAAGACGATCGCGTCGGAGCCGATCTGTCCGGTCGCCGGTAGCGAAGTTGTCGCGCCTGCTGCTTCGACGCCGGAGATCGCGCCGAGTTTCGGGATTAACTGCTCGAAGAAACGACCCGCGACTGCTTTGTCGGGAAATTGAACCGGCGGCAGGCCGACGCGGAACGTCAGAACGTTCTTCGGATCGATGCCGAGTTCCTGATTCTGCAGCGCGAGGAAACTGCGCAGCATTAATCCCGCGCCAATCAAAAGCGTGAGGGCGAGCGCGACCTCCGCCACGACGAGACCGTTGCGGACGCGCTGACCTTTCACTCCACCCGCGCCGGAGCGGCCGCCTTCTTTGAGCGAGTCGACGAGCTGCGGCTTCGACGCCTGCATCGCCGGCACCAGCCCGAACAGGACACTCGAGAGCAGACCTGTGCCGAGCGCGAACGCGAAGACGCGCCAATCGATCTCGAACGAAATCCAGAACGGCACCTCGACCGGAATCGCCGCGACCATCACATCGATGCCCCAGATTGCGAGGAGCAATCCGACCACGCTGCCGGCGCAGCCGATCAGCACGCTCTCCGACAACAATCCGCGCACGATCTGCCCGCGGCTCGCGCCAAGCGCGCAGCGAATCGCCACTTCCCGCGTCCGCGTGGCGCCGCGCGCGAGCAACAGGTTCGCGACATTCGCGCAGGCGATGAGATGCACGAAAACGACAGCGGCCATGATCAGCAGCGTGAGCGCCTTCGCTTCCTCGACCATCTCCTCCCGCCATGTCGTCACCTTGATGCCGACACCGGTATTCGTGGCTGGATTCTCCGCCGCGATGCGACCAGCGATCGCCTGCAACTCCGTCCGGGCTTTGTCGATCGAGACGCCCTTCTTGAGCAACGCAATGCCGCCGAGAAAGAAGTTGCCGCGCACGTTGTCCTGCTCGCTCATCTGGAGCGGCATCCAGATGTCGTTCCGCTCGGGGAAGCGCCAGTTCTGCGGCATCACGCCGATGATCGTGACCTGCCGGCCGTTGATCGGCACCAGGCGACCGACGATGGCCGGATCTCCGCCGAAGAGATTCTGCCAAACGTGATAGCCGATCAGCGCGACCGGCGCCGCGTTCAGGTTGTCCTCTTCGGGACGGAACTGCCGGCCAAGGATCGGCTGCACGCCGAGAAACGAAAACGTCTCCGCCGACATGTGCGCGCCGAGAAAACGATCCGGCTTCTCGCCATTCGTGATGATGAACGTCGCATTCTGCCACGCGCCGAATCCTTCCAGGGTCGTCGCCTGTTTCTTGAACTCGAGAAAATCAGGAAACGCGAGGCCGTTATCGTCGCCCGTCTTCGTGAAATACTGCGTCAGGTAGATGAGACGATCCTGGTTCTGGATCAGCGGGAACGGCCGTAGCAGAACCGCATTGACGATCGAGAAGCTGGTCGTGCTGGCGCCGATGCCGAGTGCGACCGCGAGGACGGCGATGATCGCGAACGCCGGTGTTTTGATCAGCATTCGCACTGCGTAAGAGAGGTCGCGCCACATATTTTTTTAGAGCAATCGATCCGCGGTGAATAATGCCGCTGCTTGCGCGACAGGCGGATCCAGGTTTGCCAGCACGACGACGTCGTAGCCGTCGTTCCACAGCATTGTGAGCTCGGCATTCATGCCGGGTGCGCCGCCGTTGTGACCAACGAAGCGGCGGCCATCGACGATGCGCTCGCCAAACCCGTAGGCATACTTTCCGCCGCTGCCGGGCTGGTCTTCGACTTTCCCGGAGGTGATCTGCTCCGTCATCTCACGCGAGAGGAGCTTGTGCGTGCGGAGCGCGGTTGCGAAGCGGACGAGATCCCCGGCATTCGATTCACCGCCACCGGCCGACATGCCACGATATGGCAACGTCTCGGTGTTCGGCTCGAGCTCCGGCGACTGAAAACGGGTGTAGCCGATCGCGAGATTCTCCGGCTGCTCTGTCTTGGGCGTGCTGCCGGAGTTCAGCATGCCGGCGGGGGCGTAGACGTGTTGCTCGATATAGTCGTAGTAGCTCTGCCCCGACAGCTTCTCGATTACCAGCCCGAGCACGATGTAGCCGGCGTTGCTGTAGGACCACTTCGTGCCGGGGTCGAACTGCAACGGCTTGTCGGCAAAGAGCGGGAGATAATCAGCGATCTCGCGGAGTGCGTCCTTCTTCTGGAAGAACGCGGGCCCGAAGATGTTGCCGAGCCCGGAGGTATGCGTCAGCAGGTGGTGGATGGTGACCCTCTGCGCGATCTCCTTGTTCGGATAATCGGGCAGAACGTCGGCAAGCTTGTCGGTGAACCGCAGCTGGCCGGCGTCGACGAGCTGCGCGACTGCGACCGACGTGAACATCTTGTTCATCGAGCCGAGGCGAAAGCGCGTCTCGAGATTCACCGGGATCTTCTTCCCGCGGTCCTGCATTCCGTAGGCTTTCTGCCAGACGGGTGCGCCATCTTTCGCGATCATCGCGACGCCGGAGAACTGGTCTTTCTGCGCGAGCTCATCGAGTTTGCGCTCGATCTCCTTCGCGAGCTCGGCAGCTGGTTTCTTCTCTTCCGGCGGCACCGGCGCAGGCGCCACGGTTCGCTCGGCCAGCAGTGGTTGACCGGGCGCCGCGAGCTGCAACGACAGGCGAACGTAACGCGTCCAGGTCCCGCGCGATTTAAGCACCGCCGCGAGCTGCGTCGGAGAAACTTCCTCGACCTTTAGCAGGTCGTAGCCGCCGGAGTTTGCGCGGCTCTCCACCTGCGCCTCGGCAAATGCATCCGGCGATTGTCCCTTCCGCGCCTCTGGTGTGTAACGCGTCTCGGAGAGTTTCCGGAGCGCGGCGCGATCACCGGCGTTGTAAGCCGCCAGCCATTCCTGGAGAAGCTGACCGGCGACCGTCGGAGGCACGGCGACGCGATGTGACGCGCGAGCGTCTCCTGCTTTGTCCGACCCGAACATTATGTTCGCGATCAGCAAGAGCAGGACAACTACCGCGCGTCTCATCGGCGTCTCCGACTACATCAGCTTTTCTGGGAAGCGTTGTTCGGAGCCGGCCTAAGCCGCCATGCTGGTGTGATCTTCGACCACGCGGCCGTCGAACACATGCACGGTGCGATCCGCGTGCTGCGCAAAACGAACGTCGTGCGTCACCATGCAGATCGTCGCGCCGCTGGCGTGCAATTCCTTGAGCAGATCCATGACGGCCTCGCCGTTGCGCGAGTCGAGGTTACCCGTCGGCTCGTCCGCGAGGAGAATGGCCGGCTTGCCCGCGAGCGCACGCGCCACCGCGACGCGCTGCTGTTGACCGCCCGAGAGCTGACTCGGCAGATGCTTCGCGCGATGGCCCATGCCGACGCGCTCCAGCGCCTCGAGCACATGCGCCTTGCGATCGGCAGCGCCCATGCCGCGATAAGTCAGCGGAAGTTCGACGTTTTCGAAAACGGTGAGGTCACCAATGAGATTGAAGCTCTGGAAGATAAAACCAATCTCGCGGTTACGGATGCGAGCGCGCTCCGGGAACGAGAGGTTGGCAACTTCGGTGCCCTTCAGCGTGTAGCTGCCGCCAGACGGCGTATCGAGCAGGCCGAGGATCGAGAGGAGGGTCGACTTTCCGCAACCGGAAGGACCAGCGATCGACACGTATTCGCCCTGGCGAATTTCGAGATGGATTCCGGAGAGCGCGTGGGTTTCGACCTCATCAGTCAGGAAGACCTTCTTCACGTCTTCGAGTTTGATGAGCGGGCTGGAGCCGTTCGTCGCAGTCGGGCGAGCGGTCTGTTCGTTGGTTGCTTCAGTGGTGGGCATGTTGGTTTTGGTTGGTTGGGACAGGGATTGTCGTTGGGGGTTTGGCTAGTTAAGGCGGATGCGTTCGTGAGCATCCATCGCGCTGGTGTCGGAAAGGATCACCTGGTCGCCGGGTTCGAGGCCACTGATGATCTCGATCGTGTTGACCGAGCTGCGACCCAGCTTCACTGGCGTGCGGACCGCTTCTGACGTTCCCGCCACCAGTTTGAAGATACCGACGGTGTTGTTCTCCTGGCCAAAGGCCGGGCGGCCGACGTAGACGACGTTGTCGAGACGCTCGAGCTCGATCGTCCCATCAACGCTCAAGTCAGGACGCGCACCGCGTGGCAGTTCGCCATCGATGGCAACGTCAACGCGCACCGTGCCCTGCTCGACCGCGGGATCGACCCGGACCACGTGTCCGTCAACGACGCCGTTACGTGTGTCGATTTTCGCCGGGAGATTGATCTGAATGTCCTTCGCCTGCGTCTCCGCGATCTTGATCTCAGCCTTAAGCTTCGTCGGGTCGGCGACGCGAGCGAGGTTCGTTCCCGCCGTCACGCGCTGGCCGACTTCCACCGGCAACTGCTGGAGCACGCCTGTGAAACCAGCGCGCACCTTCAATTGCTCCATCTGATCTTTGCGCATCTGCGCCATCGCCTTGAGCTGCTCGACTTCGGCTTGCTTCGACGCGATCTGCGGCTCGATCGACTCTTGGGAAAACACGAGCCGCTTCTGCTCGATCGCGGCACGCGCGGCGAGATCTTCGGCTTTGATCTTCGAGGTCTTGTGCGTGAGGTCGGCGACGAGCCCGTTCTTCGAAAGATTGTCGTTCGTCTCCGCTTCCATCTTCGCCTGCTGAAATTCCGATTGGACGCGCGCGGCAATCGACTCCTGCTCGAGAAGCTGGCGCTGCAAGGTCGCGCGCAGCGTGATCAGCTCGGCTTCGACGGCTTTGTATTGCGACTCGGCATCGCGCGCCGCTTGCTCGACTTCAGGGCTCGTCAGCTCGAGCAGGATCGTGTCCGGCTCCACCGCTGCGCCCGGGCGGACGACGATCTTCTCGACGCGGCCTTCCGTCCGCGCCGCGATCCAGCGAATCTCTTCCGGCACCAGCACGCCGAGGCCGCGCACCTGGCGCACCATCGGCCCGCGTTTCACCGTATCGATCCAGACGGTCGAGCGGTCGACGCTCGGCACCGCCGGCTTCAAACGCGACAGACCAATCGTGATCGCGACCAGCAGCAGAACGCCACCGCCGATCATCATGATGCGCTTCTTGCGTTTTTGTTTCGCAACGCCCGCCCGCGGCACGTCCATCGCATTGCTGGGCTGGGTGAATCCGCTCGGTCGCACGATATTTTCTTCCTTCGGTTTGGCTCCGGGTTGCATGTTCGGGGGAGTGATGGCCTACAGAATCCCGTAGACGAACTGCGCCAGCCCGCGCACGCCATCGATCACCGGCACCGCGGCGGTGAGGACGATGATGGAGAACAGAACCGCTTCGACGACGAAGTGACTGCGCGCTTCGGAGTTGAAGTAGTTCGCGCTGATCCCACGGAAGGAAGGCTTGCTCTTTCCATTGCGGCCGCCACCTCGTGAAAAGTCAATGGACGAAGCCTGGAACTGATAGTCGATCTTCGGCAGCGAAGAACCGCGCCGGGTGGAAGTGCGACCTTCTCCGCGGCGGCTGATTTGAATGAATTGGAGGCTTGGTTTCATATTGCGACTTTCCGATGAGATGCGGCTGGCATCATCTTTGGATTCAAACTTTTTTCGAATTCCGGTGACCCTATTGCAAAGCCCGTGCCACGCGTTTGTGCAAAGTCATAAGCTTCTTGACAGGCGGCTGTTACAGCGATCGGATTCCGCTTCGCACGGCGATCGAAACGCCGCTAGTGGGATTCCACCGTCCCGCTTGTGGGACGCTGTTGCCACGCGATTCCGGGCCGTCTCTGCGCTCGCTACTTCGGCAGCCGCAACAGCGCTTCGCAACCGCGCGCGCCCTTGCGATTCGCGAGCCGCAACGAGCCGCCATGTGCCTCCGCGATCTGTCGGCTGAGCGCGAGACCAATCCCGGAGCCGCCCGGTTTCGTGGTGAAGAACGGGACGAACAAGTTTGTGGGATTCATGATTCCGTGGCCTTCATCACGCACGTAAAGCTCGACGCATTCCGAGATCTCGCGCCAGCCGACCACCACCGCGCCACCCGTCTCGAGCGACGCGTCCACGGCGTTCCGCAGCAGATTGATCAGCAGCTGCTCTACTTGCGCCGCGTCGGCGTTGATCACGACGTCCGGGCTCGTCGCAATACGCGCGGTGAGCCGTGTCTCGAGGCTGACGATGCGCCTAACGAGTTGTTCGAGCTGGACCGCCTCCTTCTGCGGCGGCGGAAGCCGCGCGAGCCGCGCATACGCCTGCATGAAGCGGCTGAGCGACTCCGCACGCGTCGCGATCACGTTCAAACCGCTGCGCGCATCATCCCGCCAATCTGGCGGCGGCGGATCGCGCCGCAGTAACGTCTCCAGGCTTCCGGCGATCGATTTAATTGGCGCGAGCGAGTTGTTCAGTTCATGGCCGAGCACCCGCACGATGCGCTGCCACGCGTTGCGCTCCTCTTCGCGCAACGTCTTGCTCAGGTCCGTCAGCACGACGAGCTCATGCGGCAATCCCCGTTCGCGAAACTCACTTCGCCGGACGCCCCAGCGACCGGAGCCGCCCGGGAAATTCAGCGTGTGCGGCGTGTCCTGATCAGCTTCAAGCACGACGTCGAGCCCGAGCTCGGCGGCCTTCCGTCCGAGCAGCTTGTCCATACTGCGCCCGAGCAGATTTTCGCCCGCGCGATTCACGAGCCGCAACCGACGATCCGGATCGAAAGTGAAGACCGACACGTCGATCTCCGCCATGATCGTGCGGAGCAGCGCGGTCGCCTCAAACGCTCCGAGGCGCTGAGTGCGCAACGTCTCGCCGAGCGCGTTAATCTCGAGCAACACCTCGCCGAGCGCGTCATCGACTCGTGCACCGCGAGCGCGGATCGAGTAATCGCCTTCCCTTAACGCGGCGAGCAGGTTCGTCATCGTCTGGAGCGGCCGCACGACGTGATCGCGCGCGCTGAGGATGAATCCCATCGCCGTCGCGACGATCAGAAGCGTGAGGGTCCATTGCACCTTCGGGGTGTAATCGCCGAACCAAAGGATCGAGAGCGCGACGAGCGCGGACGGCGCGACCGCGCCCACGACCAGCCAGGTGATGTGCCCCTCGAAGGTGAGACGATGCCGCAGCTTGCGGCGTCCCGCGCGAGGGGGCTCGTTCATCGGAGCACGGCCGTCCCGGCTGTGCGGTCGGCGGGCGTCTCGCCTGCCGCGGCAGGAGTCGACATGCGAGGACGCCGGTGCTCCGAGGCGCCGTTACAGCCCATAGTGCTGCAAGCGACGATAGAACGCGCTGCGGCTGAGCCCCAGCGCTTCCGCCGCGCGCCGTGCATTCCCGTCGTAGCGGGCGAGCGCTTTTTTGATCAGGAACGCTTCCACGTCTTCGAGGCTCATGTCCTCGAGCCGCGCGGAGTCATCACGACCACTCGTTAGGCCGAGGTCGTTCGCCTTCACCTGCTGGCCTTGTGCCATCAGCACCGCGCGCTCGATGACGTGATCGAGCTCGCGCACGTTGCCCGGCCATTGATGCTGCATGAGGAGATCGCGCGCCTTTTCTTCGAACGCCGTGAGGTTCTTGCGATAACGCGCCGCGTGTGAGCGGAGGAAGCTGTTCGCCAGCGGCATGATGTCCTCCCGGCGCTCGCGGAGCGGCGGCAGTTGGATCTCGATCGTGTTGAGACGAAACAACAGATCCTGCCGGAATTTCCCCGCGGCTACGTCTTCGTGCAGATTCGCGTTCGTGGCGGACACGATGCGCACGTTTGCCTTCAGCGTTTTCGATGACCCGACGCGCTCGAACTCTCCGGTTTCGATCACGCGGAGCAGCTTCGCCTGCTGATTCATCGGGATGTTCGCGATCTCGTCCATGAAGAGCGTGCTCTCGTCAGCGAGCTCAAAACGGCCGGCGCGATCCGTCTTAGCATCGGTGAAGGCGCCTTTGACGTGACCAAACAGTTCGCTTTCAAACAACGTCTCCGACAAACCACCCATGTTCACGGTGATCATCGAATGCGACGCGCGATTCGAAAGTGCGTGCAGCGCGCGCGCGACGAGGCCTTTTCCGGTGCCATTCTCGCCGGTGATGAGCACGTTTGCGTCGGACGGTGCGACGCGTGAGATCAGCTCCAGCACCGGGCGCATGCGCGGCGATTCCGCGATGATGTTGGGCGCCTTGCCGCGGAGAAGTTGATTGGCAGCTTCAAGTCGCCGGCCTTTCCGCAACGCGCCTGCGAGCTCGATCTGCGTCCGCACGACCGCGAGCAACCGCTCGTTATCCCATGGCTTCGGAATGAAATCGCGCGCGCCACGTTTCATCGCTTCGACCGCGAGATCGATGGTCGCCCACGCGGTCATGACGACGATCGGCAGCGTGTCATCGATGACTTGAATGCGCGGAATCACTTCGAGTCCTTCCTGGCCGGAAGTCGTGTCACGCGTGTAGTTCAGGTCCATCAGGAGCAGCGCGTAATCGCGTTTGTCGAGCGCCTGCATCACGCCGGCGAGCGAAGTGACCGCGTCTGTCTGATGGCCCTCGCCCTTCAACAGAATGCGCAAAGCTTCGAGCACATCGGTCTGGTCATCCGCGATCAGGATTCTGCTCATCGGGTAACTCTCAACCGCGTTTCGGGCGCGGTGTCAATCGCAGGGCCACGGCGCGCACGGCGTGCGACCGCTGTAGGGGAAGCTGTTAGCTTCCCATGTTTCTGGAACTGGGGAAGCGAACAGCTTCCCCTACAGATTTGCGATGCGCCGCCGATGCGCGAGTTGCGCGACGGCGACAGCGACAACCGTGAGGGCGGCGTAGATCATGGGCGTCTGCGCTGTCGCGGTGCCATGGAAGCCGGCGAAATCGAGACGCGGTGAGGCCCCGCGTTCGTTGATTACGACATACCAGAACGTCAGAAACGCGACGAGGAACGCCTTCGCGTTTCCGGTGATCACACCGAGCGACGTTGCTGCGCCTGCGACGAAGATAATGCCGACCAGTAAGGTCGTGAACCGAAAGCAACCAAGTGGCGCCGTCATGAGCAGCGGAGCTGCGCAAAAGAGTAACGACAGGGCGATCGTTGAGCCCAGTTTCCACGAGACGAGGTTCTCCCGCAGCCGTGGCGCGGCGTAGAGACTCGCGCTCGTTCCGGCGCGCCGATCACGCGTTACGACATCGCTAACGATGATGCCTAACGCGAGGAAAATGACCGGCTGCACAGTCGCCGGCTGCTCGGCAGCAATGCTGGCGATCGCGCAGCCGGCGAACGCGATCAGCGCGAGCGGAAACAGCGTCAACGTCAAAACCGCGTCAGCCCAGATGGCGGTACCTAACGAGTGGCCGCACGCCGGCCGCATCATGATACCGACGACGCCGCGGCTGAGCGGCTTCAGCAGCACCTGGGCGCGGCCGATCCAGCTGCGTCGGCCCTTGTCTGACGCGGCCTTGATTCGCACCGGATCGAACCGATGGAAAAAGAGCGCCGCGAGGGGCAGCAGTGAGAGCGGCATCAGGAGCGAGCCGATGCGCGGCGTCGCCCACTCCTCCGTCAAGTACAGGCCGTTGAACACAATCGGCGGCTTCGTCGCATCGAACGTGGAGGAGCCGATCGCGACCGAATCAGTGTTCATCGTGCTCTGCATCTGGTCGATCATGAACCCGAAACCGGTCACGTCGAAGTAGCGTCCCCAATTCAGGCTGCCGGTCGCCTCTTGCGAGACGACCAGGCCGATCATCGCCATCCAAAGGAAGAAATAGAATACATCTCCGAGCTTTCCGGAGAGGAACCGCACCGACTCGAATAAGACCGCAACGGACGAGACAAAGACGATCGCCGGGGGCGTGAGGAGCAGATACTGCTGCATGAAAATGAGCGGCTCGAGCCGCGCCTCGGCGCGCACCAGCAGCATCACCATCGAGCTGAGCATGAAGCCGCTGACGAAGACGGCGAGGAAGCTCACATTACCGAGAAACTTGCCTGACAAGTATTCACCGGTCCGCATTGGCGTGGAAGCGATGATGAAGCCGCACCGCGTAGTGATGTCCCGGCGCACCGAATTTGAGATGACGTAGAAGCCGAACAACCCGACGAAGATCATGCCGAGGGAAGCCGTGGCCATGCCGAGCGCGCCGGAGTTCAACAGCGCCCGCTGGCCATCGATCTGAAGCAAAGCGCGACCCGTCGATGGGTCTGGAATCCAGAGATACGCAAGCGCGCTGAGGAGAAGGAACACGACGAGCGTGGATGGGCGGCGGAACCGCACGAGAAAATCAGCGCGCACGATCGCGATGATCCGCGCGAGGGAGTCGCTCATCCGGTCGCTGCGGGCGGCGCGAAGTTCATCAGGTAGAGGAACGCGTCTTCGAGTTCGGGCTCGACGGGCGTGGCCGTGATCGCCGGCTCCGGCCCGACGAAACGGATGTGGACGCCATCGGGCTTTCTGACCGCGCTCGAGATCTTCAGTGTCGTGCGCAATTGATCGAACTGCTCCGATGAGACGACGCTCGTCCAGGCGTTCCCCTGGGCCGTCCGCAGCAGCGCTTCCGGCGGCGCGATGGTGAGCAATCGTCCTTGTTTCATAACGGCGATTTGCGTCGCGATCGATTCGATGTCCGAGACAATGTGCGTCGACAGGATGACCAGTTTCCCGAAGCCGATCTCGGAAAGGACATTCCGGAATCGCACGCGCTCTTCGGGGTCAAGACCGGCCGTTGGCTCGTCGACAATGACGAGCGTCGGGTCATTCACCAATGCCTGCGCGATCCCAAGGCGCTGTTTCATTCCACCGGAAAATCCACCGAGCGTGCGATCTGCGACCGTGTGGAGATTGACGCTCTCCAGCATCTCGAGCACGCGCTCCTTCGCGTGGACGCCTTTGAGCGCGGCGAAGTAGGTGAGGAACTCCAGCGCGGTGAGGTTTTCGTAGACGCCGAAATCCTGCGGCAGGTAACCAAGCTTGCGGCGCAACTCGTCAGGCCGCTTTGTCACGTCGATACCTTCGAAGACGATTCGGCCGCTCGTCGGCCGCGTGATCGTCGCGATCATCTGCATCAACGTCGTCTTGCCGGCGCCATTCGGCCCGAGCAGACCGATCACGCCCGAGCTCAACTCGAGCGAGACATCGCGCACGCCGTAGTTGCCACCGCGGAAGCGCTTCGAGACTCCGTCCAGCGTGAGCATGGCGCTGCGCGATGCAGCCGCAGTTACGAGGCTAATCGGCAGGCGTCCGGTATGTTCGTTTGGGGCACGGTGTTGAGGAATCAACATCCGGCCTCGCCGAATGACTTCGCGCTCGTGCGTCGCGTCGTCAGGGAACGTTCGCGCCCGAACGCGATTTCACGAGCCCGATATCGGTCGCGTTGATCGCCCCATTGACTGCGACATCCGTGCGGAAGTTTGACGCGGTGACCGGATTGCTCGTTTGCGACTTCACCTGCCCGATGTCGCTGCTGCTGACGTCGCCGCTGCCATTCGTATCGCCAGCGAGCACCTTCATTGTTACGGCGGTGCTCGCCATCGTCTGGCCGGCATTGCCAGTAACACCGTTGATCGAAACGGTGAGTCGCTGGACGTCAGCAACACCGGTGAGGTTGATCGTCATCGTGTTGCCGGAAACATTGCTCGTCATGCCGCTGGCACTCCCCTCGGTCACCGCCGCGCTACCGCTCGCGACTGGATTGTTGAAGGTGACGACGATCGTGTGCGCGCCGCCGCTGCTGCGGCCCTCGACTCCCGGCGTGCCAGAGAGTGGCAATGGGATGTCGAAGGTCCCTGCGCCACCGTGCGTCTTGCGCGAGACGACGCCGAGGATCGCAAGCTTATCAACGGCCGCTTTCGCATCGATGCGTCCGTGGCCCCACGTGTTGTTAGGCGTCTGACCGGAGTCGCTTCCGCAGCTCGTCGCGGCAAGGACGTGAACCGCCGTTTCGTTGAGGACGTTTTCGGTGGCGTCGATGTTGTGACGCAATTCGGGATGCGCCGACCAAAGTAAAGCGACAACTCCGGCCACGTGCGGGGTGGCCATCGATGTGCCGCTGAACGTGCTGTACGAGGTGGTCGAGGTCCGGCTGCAGGAACGGACGCTCACGCCAGGCGCAGTCACGTCCGGCTTGCGGCGCAAGCTACCATCCACCGTCACCGGGCCGCGGCTGCTGAAGCTCGCGATGGCATTGGTGCTCGAGTGAGCGCCGATGGAATACGAGGCATCGTAGATCGCGGGCGGATCGTTCACAGTCGAACAAGAGGGGCCGGCATTTCCAGCAGCGACGACGGGCATGATGCCGGCGGCGCGTTGTGCTTCCACCGCAGCCTGCAATGTCGTCGCCGAGCAGCCTTCCGATGGCGGGCAACCCCATGAGTTCGTTGTGATGTCGGGTGCGAGTGACGGATTACCCTGCGCCGGAGTACCGGTAACTGGATACGGCGCGAGGAAGAACTCGAAGCACTCGATGTAAGTCGCCGGCGTGCCGACACCCTGGTTCATATTGCGGCAGCCGATCCACTTCGCACCCGGCGCGACGCCCACCTGGTTTACTCCTCCATCATCACCGAGCACCGATCCGGCCGTGTGCGTGCCGTGGCCATTATCATCGCAGGGCGCGGTCGCATTCGGGCCGCACGTTCCGCCACCGGAATGGATGCTGTCGTGCCAATTGTAATCGTGGTTCGCCGTGACGCCGTTCCAGCCGCGATATTTGTTTTTGATCGCTGTATGATCCCAGCGATAACCCGTATCGGCCGCGCCGACCACGATGCCCTGGCCCGTGAAACCTTGCGCCCAGACCTCAGGTGCGCGCACGTTATTGACGCCCCACTCGATCGCCGTCGGGGCGTCCTGTTGCGGCAACGGCGCCTCTACCTCGTCGACCGGCAGCGGGTTTGGAAAATTCTGGACCTGAGGATTGCCCTCGACGCGCGCAACGTCAGGCCGCGCGGCGAGCGCAAACGCGACATCGGAAGTCGCCTTCACCCAAATGAGATTCACGATGTAATAAGCGCGGTGCTCGATGTTCCGTTCGGCGAGCCAACTCAGAAGCGGCCCCTGCGTTTCCTGTGCCTTCTTCCACAATGCATCGCGCACAAACTGCCCTTTCTCCTGCTTCGTCGTCAGGGCCTCGGCCCCGCTGAGATCCGCCTGCTGGTCCAGGACAACGAGGAACTCAGCCTCCTGGCCATTTGCGGTCCGCTCCAGCACCCATGGCGCGATCTTGCTCATCCCGGGGTTCTGCTCCCGCGCGCTGAAGCTGTGCGTCGACGCGATCACGGCGACCCAGAAGAGTGTGATGGTGAAGAGGCTCCAGCGAGCGAGGGAATAGATTTTCATAGAGGGGGAAACGAGCGGTTCGCCGGTTGCGGCGGGATGAAGATGTCAGTTATCACGAAACTGGAGGTACAGCTACCCAAAAACCGGCCGGCCGTTCCGGACGTCATTGAGGCTGCCAGGTTCGGCGAATGAGTTGGTCGATCTGATTAAGCTCCCGCACGGTTGTAAAGTTCGCATCGTCGGCGGCGCTTTCGCAGTTACCTCTTCACGGCGGTGAAGCGCCGCATCGTCCACAGCCACGAGCGAGCGACCGCTCCGAAGCGCGGCGGGGCACGCGCCTTGTCTCGATCGACGAGCCGCTGGCGGAGGAGCGTTTTCGCGAAATCGCTGATCCGGGGTTCGATCCGAGCCAGACGTGTGCGGTGTATGTCTTCGCGCGCTTGGGCGCTGCTTCGAATCTCTTCGGAAACAGCGTCTCGATTTCGGGTGACAAAATCGTCGGCGGCCTGCGTTTTCCGATGTCTCCAGTTTCGCCTCGGCGCGCGAGCCGGATGCGAGCGAAGGAAACGTGCAAGCGCCGACCGCAAGCAACCAGGGAGCGGCTTACATTTACGTGGCGACGCCGGTGACCGTAAACATGCTGATCGGCGACATCCACGCCAGCAAGCTCGTCAACCCGTCCCACATCGGCGCCCTCAACGCGCAGTCGGCTGTCCCAGTTACTGCAACGAACTTCCGCGCGATGTTGTTGTCAGCGGAGGAATCACGGCGTCCGATCGCCGCCTGATGAAATCTCGCGCTCAGACAGAGCGTCAACGGTGGAGCCTCCGTCGCCCGCCCGCACCGCTCGACTGGAAAAGGATGGCCGAGTCGACTAAACAGCCGATCCGCGGGTCACCGGTGGCACCTGGGTCTACGCGACTGTCGTACAACGGACGGTAAGATCATCATCGGCGGGGACTTCACCGCCCTTTCCGGTGAAACCCGCAACAGTATCGCGCGACTAAATACCGACGGCACACTCGATCCGACGTTTGATCCCGGTGCGAACGGCGCCGTCTACACCCTTGCTGTCCAACCTGACGGCAAATCCTGGTCGGCGGCGCGTTCACGGCGATCAGAAACCAGTCGCGCGGCTATCTCGCCCGCGTCGACCCAGTCACCGGAGCGGCCGATTCATTCGATGCAAACGCGACAACTCAGTTTACGCCCTCGCCATCCAGCCCGACGGGAAGCTTGAAGCAGTGGGGAAATTGGACGCTGGGCGGGCTAAGTCTTCCGACTGGACGAAACATCCACATTCGGGCCCGCGGCTATCATCAGGCGGACGGCCGCGTGGAGAGTAGCACAGAAGCGGTTAGGAATCTGTTTCTCGTCGAGCCGCTCCGCGTCACGAAGTTGTCTCGCGCATTACGCGGGTAACAGCTCGTGCGCGACTGGCGGCGACTCGTCAGATTTTGCGCTCGTTCACCGAGACGATCTGCAAGTCGTCCACTGTCACCTCGAGCAACAGGGTCTTGCGGATTTTTCCCGATGCACGCTTGCCGCCATTCCGCAGCTCGTAACGCAGCGGGAAGGTGACGCGTATCCGGCTATCCGGCTGCGGCTCGACCTGCACATCCCCCGCGAGCCAGAAGCGGCGCTGCGGCCACTTCTCGTTATAGCTGAGCAAGTCACGCCGGATTTTGTCCCGGCTCACGACACCTTCGCCGTAGTAGTTGACACGATCGGCGAAAAACTCGAGTTCCGCGCCCACCTGCGCGTCGAGCCCGGCGAGCACAAAAGCTCCGACGTAATCGCGAAGCCGTTCGCGGCTGAGCGTGAATGTCTGGTAGTCGCTGTCGGGCGGTTGTTCCGGCGCCGGCACCGCTGTTGGCGGAGTCGCCTGCGGTCGCGCTCTCGGACCGGCCGTCGGCTTTACGCGTTCGTTCATCCGCGAGAGGAACCGCTCATCCGTCTTGCGTAAACGACGCCACGAGTCGGAGCCGGACCGAGGGGCCGGCGCGTTCGCCGTGACCGCGGCGATGCCCAGCGATTTGCTCGTCGCGGAATCGAGCTGCCCGGTGATTTGCAAGCCATTGCGAATCTGGTAACGCGAGACCGCTGCGGCCGTTTCAGTATCGTATGTGCCGGTCGGCTCGTTGAAATAGAAGCCGCCTTCCTTGAGCCGCGCCTGGGCCGCGCGCACGTTTTCGTCAGCCGAAGCGGATGCGATTCCGCAGATCGTGAGCGCGAGGAGAGAAAGGAGAAGTCGCTTCATAATAAGCGAATCGAATCTCAGCGCAGAACTGCACGCGCCGTGCGCATATTAACCTTTTTAACCTTTTGCCAGATCTTCCGGCGTCATGACCAGGCGCTCGACGCGTTTGCCGCTCGCGATCGAGTCGACCAGCTCCGGCACGTCCGCCACCGTCACGCGACCATAGAAGAAATGGTCCGGCTCGACGAGAATCGTGACGCCACCCGCACATTGATCGAGACAACTCGAGGAGCAGACCCGCGCCTGCAGCTTGGCGAGGCCGCGCGCTTTCATCTGTTCCTTCAGCGCGCGGTGCACTTCTTCCGCGCCACGCTCGGCGCACGATCCCTTCTCGTTGCCTTCCGCGCGGCGGTTTGTGCAGACGAAGATGTATCGCTCTCGCTGCGGCATCGGTGCAGGCTGGCAGCGCGCACGCTCGCGGTCAACGGATCGCGGCCACCGATTGCCCAATGACACCGAAACCGGCTCCCGAGATTTGCCCGGTCTGCGGAGAAGACGTTCCGCGGAACGCACTCGCGTGCCCCGAATGCGGCGCCGATCACAACTCCGGCTGGCGTGAGGACGCCGATACGACCGACGCGGTCGGCGGAACGGGCGACGACTTCGATTACAATGAGTTCGTGCAGGAGGAATTCGGCACCGGAGCGAAGCCGCGCGGCATCAGCACGATCTGGTGGATCAGTGCGATCGTGCTGTTGCTCGCGCTGGCTTTGATGTGGCTTTACGCTGCGTGCTGAGAAGATGATGGCGCGCGCGACCGCTTCTCCATAAGCTCCGCGTCAACGGTAACGACATTCGACCTGCGTGAAATTGCCCGACGCATCCGAGCTTTCGTCAAGTGACCACGAAGTCTCTCGCGGTCTCGTCGTGCTCGGCCGCGTCGGCCTCGCGGCGCGCGGTGTTGTCTATGTGACGATCGGCTCGCTCACGGCGATGGCCGGGCTCGGAGTTGGGAAGGGCAAGGTCACGGACCAGCAAGACGCCTTGCGCGCGCTCGGTCGCTCTCCCTTTGGCGACGCCGTTCTCTGGATCGTGGCGATCGGCCTGGCGTGTTATGTCCTCTGGCGGTTCGGGCAGGTGCTGTTCGCCCGCGGCCATCAATCGTCAACGATGAAGCGCTGGGGTAAGCGCGCCGCCGCTCTCGGGAGCGGACTCGCGTATGCCGGTTTGTCGGCGACGGCATTTGCGCACGCGCTCGGCCGCGGGCGCGGCGGAAAAGGCGGCTCGACGCAACAGGAGGGCGCCGCCTGGTTGCTCTCCCAACCAGCGGGGTCATGGCTGGTGGCCGCTGTCGGCGTGGTGATTGCCGGCATCGCGGTCGCGCAATTCAGGCGCGCGTACACGGCGAGCTTCACGAAGCACCTGCGCGGCGGCGAGATGACACACGATCAGGAGCAATGGGCCCGGCGCGCCGGCCGCGCAGGATTTGCCGCACGCGGCGTCGCGTTTGCACTGATCGCCTGGTTCTTTCTCCAAGCCGCGTTACAGCACGATGCCGGCGAAGCCGGCGGTTTGGGCGCCGCGCTCCAGATGATCGCGGCGCAAGACTCCGGATCAACGCTCCTCGCGATCGTCGGCGGCGGGCTGGCCCTCTTCGGCGTGTATTCGTTAGTCGAATCGCGTTATCGGCGGATTCAGTGAGCTAGTTATCTTTCCTTCGGCGCCGCGACATCGCGCCGCTGCTCGCGGTAGTACGCCACCAGCCCATCGACAATACTCGCCGCGTACTCCCGAAAGATGCTCCGGCGATCGGTGCCGTTCACGTTTCGGATTCCCTGATAATCCCCTTCCTGCACGCGCCAGAACACCTCGTCGCTGTTCATCACATACGGTTCGAAATAGATCACCGGCGTTTGATAGAGCCGGTTCGCGATGAGATTGCGCGCGTAGACGTAGCCGGTGGTGCCAACCTTCGCCACGTTTTCGGTCGTGTACTGATACGCCGGCAGCTGCGTGTGCCGCACCATTGATTCGGCCAGCTTCTCGGCGAGACCGATCTCTTCCTCGTGCGTGCGACTGAGGAGGCGGTGGATCATCTCGAATCGCACGTCGTCGAACTCCAGTTCCGGCGGCAGATACGAGCCGTTCACGAGCAGATGGAGGTGGTTGCGATCGATCAAGGTCGGGCTCTTCGGATCGTCCCAGGCTTCAGCGTTGAAGTGGAGGCAAAGCACGACGTCCGGTTTGATCTTCTCGTTCACCAACTCCGCCCGCGCGCGGATTTCGCTGTAGCGGTAGAACAGGAGCTCGTTCTGCCAGCGGATCGTCTGATCTTTGGCCGGATCGTCAGGACCGGAGAAATCGTTGCGCGGATTGTGGTGGCCGGCGCGACGCAGGATCTCGCGAGAGACGTCGGTTAAATCAGCGGGTCGCTTTGATGTGACGGGTTCGTTTTGCCTGCGCACGAGAGACGCCTTCGCGCCGAGCTTCTCGAGATCGCGGGCGAGGATCTTCGCCACGAGCAACGTCATGTCGCCTTCCTGCACCGGCTTGCTGTCGCCGACCTGAAACCACCGCTCTTCCATGCGGGCCCAGCTGCCGCCGATGTGGCCGGGATCGATCGCGATCTTTATGCCTTCGAGCGCGCGGTCGGGAGGCGCCGGCCGGAGGATGGCGGCGGGACGCCAATTGCGTGGCGGCGTCTTCGCGGTCAGTAGATCTTCCGCAAAACGCAACGTGAAGAACTTCTGCTCGTGCTTGTCGATGAGAATGCTCGCGCTGGTGGCGTCGACTTTGATGAGGTTATCCGGCACGCCGTGCGTGCAGTAGACGTTCTGGAGCAGGCGGGTGAAATCATCGCGCGTGATCGTTTCCTGGAACTTCTCGAGCGATTGCCAGTCGGGCGATTTCCCGAGCGGGCTGATGTTCTCCGCCGCCCGGGTAACGACCGCCGACAGCAGCGGAACGAGGAACAGAAAAGCAGCGAATTTCGAGAGGCGGAACGAGCGGGTGATCACGATCTGGATTTCATCCTATTTAACACGATGTTCGGCGCATGCTGACGATTCTGTTTCTCGGGGACGTCGTCGGCGAGCCAGGCCGGAGCGCGGTCATCGCGCGCCTGTCAGAGTTGAAGCAACGGCTCGAGGTCGACTTCATTGTCATCAACGGCGAGAACGCGGCCGGCGGTCGTGGCATTACTCCGAAGATCACGATCGATCTGCTGCGCGCGGGCGCGTCCGTCATCACGACGGGCGATCACATCTGGGACCAGAAAGACATCATCCCGTTTATTGAAACAGAGCCGCGCCTGCTGCGGCCGATTAATTACCCCCCAGGCGCGCCCGGCAGCGGCTCGATCGTGCTCGAGACCGCAAAGGGAAAAGTGGGCGTGATCAACGTGCAGGGCCGCACGTTCATGCAGCCGATCCTCGAGAATCCATTCGAAGCGCTCGACCGCGCCGTCGCGGAGATGCGCGACGAAACGCGCGTGATCTTCGTCGATGCGCATGCGGAAACGACGAGCGAGAAGATCGCGATCGGGCGCTTTCTCGACGGCCGTGTGTCGGCCGTGATCGGCACGCACACGCATGTGCAGACTGCGGACGAGCAGATCTTCCCCCGCGGCACGGCGTTCCTCTGCGACGCCGGAATGTGCGGCCCAGCGCAATCGATCCTCGGGCGCGCGATCGACCCGATCGTGAACCGCTTCATCTCGAATCTGCCTGCGCCGTTCCCCGTCGCGAAAGGCGACGTGCGGCTCTGCGGCGCCGTGGTTGGCGTTGATGAAACAACCGGCCGCGCGATCAGCATCACGCGCATGAATGAAGTCATTCCCGCTCCGCAACCGGAGTCGGTCCCTCAGCCCGTCGGCTAAGCTTCGTCTTTCGCGTTCTCGGCGGCGTTTGCCGCTTCCGCCTCGTCGTCATCGGCCGCGACCGAGAACTTCCGTTTCCGGCGCGCGGCGGGCAACGGCGAGAGCGTCATCGTGATGTTTCGCCCAGCCGCCTTCGGCTCCATCTCGACCTGAGACATCGTATTCAGATCGTCACGCACCTTATACATCAACTGCATCCCGATCTCCTGGTGCGCCATCTCGCGGCCGCGGAACTGCAGCTGCACGCGCACCTTGTTCCCCTTGTCGAGAAACGCTTCGCCATGACGGATCTTCGTCATGTAATCGTGCTCGTCGATGTTCACGCGGAACTTGATCTCCTTCAGCTTCGTGCCGGAGGATTTCTTTTCCTTTTCCTGCTTCGCGATGTCGTAACGGAACTTTCCGAAATCGACGATCTTGCAGACCGGCGGATTCGCCGTCGGCGCCACTTCCACGAGATCCATGCCGAGGCTCTGCGCCTTGCGGAGGGCGTCGGATAATTTCATGACCCCGAGCTGTTCGGCGGTCGCGCCCATGATGACCCGGACTTCGCGCGCGCGAATCCGGCCGTTTACACGAATTTGGTTTTGCAGGTTAAATCAAGCTCCAGACCGGCGAGCCGGGGAGTGAACCGCGTCGCCGTTTTGCATCTTCATCGCAATCTTCGGCGTGGCGGTGACCCGCGGCGACGAACACTCCTGCCTCGCCGCGGCTGCGATGGACCACGGCGATCGACTTGGCGACATGCGCCAGCCGAACGGAAGTTGAGTGCAACAACGCAGCGGTGGCAAGGCTAATCTCGGTAACGAAATCGTATGGCGGCCGCTCCGCATGCCGGGAGAGCGGCATGCTGGCAGTCGCACGCGTGCGTCGATGCGTCAGTCGTATGGTAGCTGTTCTGGTGAGACGTCAACGTAGTCCGGCTCAGGATCGCGATCGAATCGCACGGCCTCGATCCACGTCGCGCCCATCAACAGCGCGCGCGCGACGCGGTGCATCCCATCCATCACCCGACCATCGGAAGACAAGATGATCGGATATGCGGGATCGCATTCATTGATCGCGCGCGCGTGCTCGATGACCGCGCGACAGGTCGCGTCCTGTGGGCCGCCGCCGAACCAATATGCTTCATCCAGCTCCCGGATCGTCGCGAGCGACACGCGAATGCGCGGCCGATCTTTCGTGAGTTCGATCAGCCGGTGCACATCCCACGCGTAGAGGCCGCGCTCCGAGGGTCGGAAATGGTATTGCTTCCGCATCGTCACGGCGGCGGCTGACAAACTCGGCGGTGCAGCGAAGCGATGTTGGTTTCGTTAGATGGGGTGCTACGCCGGCGGCGTGCCGTATCGGCTCGCATGCTGTTCGTAGAAGTCGATGTCTTCGAGCATGGCGTCTATGGCGGCGACCAGCGGCTCGAGTTTTGCGAACCCAGAGAAGACGGCTCGGTCACCAGTCACGCTGCTGTCGATGACGAACGTGGGCCGTTGATTCACGCCCATGGCGTGAAACTCGGCGGTGCTGGCGCGGATCCGTTTCTCGATCTCCTTCGATCGTGCGCGCTTGAGCAGTTTCTCTTTCGCGATGCCCGAGGTTACGGCGCCGATATCGGCGGCGATGTCCCAGTCGCCCGTTTTACGACCTTCCTGCAGGCCTGCGGTGGCGAGCGCGACGCGGACGGTGTCATCATTGATGCCAAGGTCGCGGGCCGCTTCGGCGATCGCGTTCGGGGCGAGATACTCGCTCACGCCCGGCTCGAACCAATCGGGATTGAGAGTGAAGGGCGAGCGCATGAGCATGCTGCTGCGGCGGTAATACCATTCGAGCTGGGCGCGGCTCCTCGGCATCCCGGATTCATCCATGAGCGCGATCTTCCAATCGAACCCTACCCGCCCGGCATAACGCTGCTTCAGCTCGGTCCACATCGGTTCCGCCCAAAAGCACCAGGAGGAAATGACATCGAGGTAAAGCGTGGCGTTGATCTGCATACGCCAGCCTCGCAGAAACCGCACCGACGGTGAAGTGCGATTAGCAGGAACGGCACGCGGCCGCAATCCTTCGCGCGCCGACTGTGCGATACTGCCGCGCGAGTGATCGATCTCAACCACATCCTGCTCTTCATCGCGTGCCTCTCGCCGATGGTTGTTCTGGCGCGAACGTGGAAGCGCGCGGCGTTAAATCGCGGGTGGCGACGCGCGGCGATGGCCGTGCTTTTCGTGACGGCGATCGCGTGGATCATTGCGCCGCGGAGCGCCGGGTTCGTCGGCGGTGGCGCGTGGCTCGCGCTGCTCCTCTTACCCGCGGCTGGCTTGCGCCGGGCGATCGAACTGACGGCGCAGGAGCGATACTCGAGCGCGCGGCGGATCGTCGGCGCGCTCCGTTTTCTTCATCCGGCGCGGGCGCTCCGCGACGAGCACACCCTTCTCCAGGCGATCGAGCTGGCGGAAGAAGGCGATCGCGCGACAGCTCTGCGCCTGCTCGATGAGCTAGCGCAACATGAGAGCCGGGCCGCGCTCCAGGCGAACGCGCAGCAGTTTCGCATCCGCGGTGATTGGGCCGGTTTGCTGACGTTTCTCCGGCAGAATCTGCCGCTCGTCGCGCTCGGCCGCGATCCCAGCCTGCTGCCGCTTTACTTTCGCGCGCTCGGCGAGACTGGCGCGCTCGACGAGCTTGTCGTTCAGGTCGCGGGTCGCGCCCCGGCGCTGCAGGCGTCGGCGGAGCATCAGGCGACGTTCGACACGAGCATCATGATCATGCTCGCATTTTGCGGGCGCACGGAAGCGCTGCGGCGCCTGATCAAAGCGCGGCTGCCGAGGCTGCACCATGACGCCAAGGAATTTTGGATCGGCACGAGTGAACGCGCAGCCGGCGATCCGATCGCGGGACGCGCCCGCCTCGAAGCGCTGCGCGGAGCGACGGAAAGCGCGCTTGTCCGCGCCGAGATCGCGCAACGACTCAGCGCGCGACCACAGCTGACGCCGCCGCTCTTGACGCCGCCTAACGAAGCGACCGTTAAACGCTTCGAGCGCAATGTCGACGCTCCGCGTGGAACGTTCTTTGCACCACGCCGCGGAGGAATTTCGCCCGCCGTCTTGACGTTCGTCACGCTGAACGCGGTGATGTTCCTCGCGGAGGTCCTGCTCGGCGGGCCGACGAATACCGTCACGCTCCATCGCCTCGGCGCGCTCGTGCCGTACTCGGTGCTCGCGGCCGGAGAATATTGGCGGCTCGTCGCGGCGCTCTTTCTGCATTACGGCGCGCTCCATTTGCTCTTCAACTGCTACGCGCTCTACATCCTCGGCCCGCCGCTCGAGAACATCATCGGCTCGGCGCGTTTCGCCGTCAGCTATCTGCTCGCGGGGCTCGGATCGAGCATCGGAGTGGTGCTGCTCTGGCGTTTTAATTGGACGGAAGCCGATTTCCTTGTCGGCGCCTCGGGTTCGGTCATGGGAATCGTCGGCGCGTGGGCCGGCTTCCTCCTGCGGCATCATCATGTGCCGAGCGCGCGGCGACGGCTGAAGAGCATCGGCTTGATCATCGTGCTGCAAACGATGTTCGATCTTTACACGCCGCAGGTCAGCATGGCGGCGCATCTGTGTGGTCTCGTGACCGGCGTGGTTCTCGGCTTCTTGCTCGCGCCACGGCGGATCGCATAAGCCCGCGGCTGGTGCGAACGCGAGCTGCGAACTCCGGTCCTGAGGCGGCGGAGCGCGCCGAAGGGCCGCATATGATCCGCACTGACGAGCTTGCTGTAGGTCGACTGCGGCGGCCGTTTCGCCGGCACGCATTCGGTCGATTGTGCATCCGCCTTGCACGCCATCAGCAGCGCCGCGGCGATGGTGGTGCAGAAGGCTTTTGTCATGTCGACCGAAGCGGAGGCATCTCAAAAAGCCCTGCTTCGTTGCGTCGCGTCAGGAGAAGCGACCTTTTAGAGATTCCTCCACTGCGGTCGGAATGACAGTCAAAGAAGGCGCGCTCCCGTGCTTCACGGCTGATAACTCGCCGCCGCCGTCTCCCAGATCGGATCACGCGGCGCGTTCTTGCTGATGGGCCTTCGCGGAACGCTTGCTGCTGAGGGTTTTCCTGTCAGAATCGCCCTCCCTTTCAAAAAAACACCTCCCGTTTCATGCCGACGTATCACACCTACAACGTCATCCCTACCCTGCCACCAGCGCTCGAGCCGCTGCGCGAGATGGTCTTCAATCTCTGGTGGACCTGGGAGCCTTCCGCGCGCGCTCTTTTTCGCCATCTCGACCCGGAGCTCTGGGACCGCACGAATCACAATCCGGTCCGGATGTTGCAGCTCTCCCGACAGGCGCGGCTCGTTGAGGTGGCGGAAGATGATGATTTCCGGCGCGAACTGAAGACGGTCCACGAGGCGTATCGGAAGTATCTCGCGCGCACCGACACTTACGGGAAGAAGGGCAAAGGCAACGCGCTCACCAAGCCTGTCGCTTACTTTTCCGCGGAGTTCGGCTTCCACGAATCAATCCCGAATTACTCCGGCGGCCTCGGCATTCTCTCGGGCGATCATTGTAAATCGGCGAGCGATCTCGACCTGAACTTCGTCGCGATCGGCCTGCTGTATCGGCACGGTTATTTCAAGCAGCAGATCGACAAAGACGGCGTGCAGGAAGCCGTCAGCCTGAACCAGAACTTCCACCATTTGCCGATCCGCGAGGTGCGGCAAAACAACGCGCGCGTGCTGATCTCGGTGCGCATTCTCGATCGTGAAGTCTTCGCCAAGATCTGGGAGCTGCACGTCGGCCGCATCAACCTTTACCTCCTCGACACCGACGTCGCCGAGAACACGCCCGAGGATCGTCTGATCACGGCGGAACTGTATGGCGGCGATCTCGAGATGCGGATGCGCCAGGAGATCGTGCTCGGGATCGGGGGAGTGAAGGCGTTGAGCGCGCTCGGCATCGATGCCGAAGTCTTTCACATGAACGAGGGCCACTCGGCCTTTCTCGCGCTCGAGCGCATCCGGCTGAAGGTCGTCGAGACGGGACTCGATTTTTACTCGGCGCTTCAGGTGGTCGCGTCGGCCAACGTCTTCACCACCCACACGCCGGTGCCGGCGGGGAACGACGCGTTTCCGCGCGAGATGATGCGCCGCTATTTCGCCGATTTCGCGACGCAACTGCGTATCCCGTTCGAGGAGTTGTTCACGTTTGGCCAGACGCGGATGAATCCCGACGATCCGTTCAGCATGACGATTCTCGCGTTGCGGCTCAGCCGCCATGCGAATGGCGTGAGCAAATTGCACGGACAGGTCAGCCGCTCGCTGTGGAAAGATGTCTGGTCGGGCGTGCCCGAGCACGAGGTGCCGATCACCAGCATCACGAATGGCGTGCATACGAAAACGTGGATGGCGCCGGAGTTTTCCGCGCTCTACACAAAGTATCTCGGCGATTGGGAAGAGCATCTGACCGATCACGATTTCTGGCGCGGTGTGATCGACATTCCCGACGCCGTCCTTTGGGAGACGCATCAGAAATTGAAGCTGCGGCTCGTGGATTTCGTGCGCGAGCGAGTGCGGATGCGGCGGACGCGTATCGGTGAATCCCCGGAAGCGCTCCGCCGGGTAAACCAAATCCTCGATCCGGAGATCCTGACGATCGGCTTCGCGCGCCGCTTCGCGACCTACAAGCGCGGCGCGCTCCTCTTCAGCGACAAGGAACGTCTCACGCGCCTCCTGCATGACACGACGCGGCCGGTGCAATTCATCTTCGCCGGCAAATCGCATCCGCGCGATGAAGGTGGCAAGGCGCTCATCCAGCAGGTTTACAAGTTCAGCCGCGAAGCCGGCTTCGAGAACCGCATCGTCTTCGTCGAAGATTACGATACCTACATCGCGCGTCGTCTCGTCCAAGGCGTGGATCTTTGGCTGAACAATCCGCTCCGACCCCTAGAGGCGAGCGGTACCAGCGGCATGAAGTTGCCACCAAACGGCGGCCTCAATCTTAGCGTCCTCGATGGCTGGTGGTGCGAAAGTTTTAACGGCAAGAACGGCTGGGCGATCGGCCCGGAAATCATCGACGGCTCGGTCGAGTATCAAAGCCAGGTCGACGTCAACAGCGTCTACCAGTTGCTCGAGAACCAAATCGTGCCGCTCTATTACGCGAAGCCGGATGGCAAACTTCCGCTCGCCTGGCTGCAGCTGATGCGCGAGTCGATCCGCAGCGTCACCCCCATGTTCAACACGCACCGGATGGTGCAGGAATATACCGAGCGACTCTACAGTCGCGCGGTCCAGGCGCACGCGGAGTTCGCCTGCGACAACTGCCACGCCGCCACCGAGCTCAGCCGCTGGAAGTCGCAGATGCGGAAAGATTGGCCGCAGGTGCAGATCTCCGATGTGCAGATCCAGAACGCCGACCGGCAGAACATCCTCGTCGGCGAATCACTCGACCTGACCGCGAAGCTGCATCTCGGTCCCGTCGATCCACGGCACGTCCGCGTCGAGGCGTATCACGGCGAGATCGAAGTTGGTAATGTTCGCAATCCGCGCGTGACGCCGATGCACCTGAGCGAACACACGGACGGCAATGGCACCTATGTTTACAAAGGATCGGTGCCAGCCTCGGAGAGCGGGACGTATGGGTTCAGCGTGCGCGTTGTCCCAACGCACGAGCATCTCGTGCAGGAACACGAGCTGCGGTTGATCACCTGGTCGTGATTTGACGCCCGGCCGCGGCGTGGCAATGGACAGCGGATGAACGCTGTAATCCTCGCGTCGATCAATCTGCTCGTGGTGCTGCTCTGCGCCTGCTTGCTGGCGCATGCGTGTGCGCGCATGCACTGGCGCCAAAGCTTCGGACTCGTCGCGCTCGCGCTGCTCTTCTGGGGAGCGGCGTGGCTGATTCCGCAGGCTATCAGCGGGTTTTATTTCAAGGACGCGCGGCCGCTCTTCCGGTTATGGTTCGCGAATTGGCTCGTGGCTGCTTTCGCCGCGGTCCTGCTGGCGCGGATGATGGCGAGGTTGCCACGCGCGTTCGAAGACGCGGCGCGGATGGATGGGCTCGGCGCCTTCGGCACGTTCCGGCATGTGGTGTTTCCGTACGCAAAGTCGATCATTGTCGTCATTGCGGTGTTCACGGTGATGGGAACGTGGATGGAATTTCTGCGGCCGGTGCTCGATGAAAACGTCAGCGAAGGCTTGCCGCTGGGGCGCGAAGTTGATCCACGGAGCAGCGGGGGAATGGGGATGTTGGCGGCGTTTTCGCTGATCAGCTCGCTGCCGGTGATTGCGATCGCGTTCTTCGCGCGCGTCGGCTCGCGCGAGCAGACAACTGCGCTCCACCCGATCGAGAGCTGATCCTTCGGCCCGAGGGCGGGCCGTCTCCACGCGAGGGGCTGGAGCCGGTCCGCCCTCGGACCGGTCGTTACTCGCACGCGAATCTCAGAAGCTTGTCGACAGCGTGCCGCACTTCGGAAAAGCTCCGTCTCCTTTTCCGAACGGCTGCATGCACGACACCCAGGAAGCCACTGACGTGAAGCCGCCGATAATCGCGAATGCCGGCGATGACTTTGTGCGCGGCGTGCGGCTGCGGATTTTCCTCCTTTCATTCACGCTGCTTTTTTTCGAGCTGCTCTGCATCCGGTGGATCCCGGCTTACGTCCGGTATCTCAGCTACTTCACGAATTTCATCCTGCTCGCGTCGTTCCTCGGAATGGGCCTCGGCATTCTCGCGGCGCGGCGGACTTCGTTCCGTTTCCCTTCGTTTCCGCTCATGCTCTTTGCGCTCGCCGCGATCGTCGCGGTAAATCGGTTCGAGCTGAATATCTCGACGACCGACGTGCTTTACTTCGGCTCCGGCACCACCGGTGTCGCGAGCGCGGAAAGCTTCATCCTTCTGCCGCTCATCTTCACGTTTGTCGCTGCCGCGTTCATTCCGCTTGCCCGTTCGTTAGGCATCTTGTTCACGCAGACGGCGCCGCTGACCGCTTACACGTACGATATCCTCGGCGCGCTCGCCGGCACGGCGGCTTTCTTCATCATCGGCTACTTCGCGCTCCCGCCGATCTATTGGTTCGCGGTTCTTGGCGCACTCGTGTTGCTGCTGAGCACGCGCGACAAACTCGTGCGGTCGGCGTTGTTCGTCGTCGGCGCGGCGGCCATCGCGCTCTTCCTGCAGCGAGGAACCTACTGGTCGCCGTATTACAAGATCACGCTCACGCCTGCGCAGCCGAGCGGCTTCAACCTCGACGTCAACAGCATCGGGCACCAAAGCATGATCCCGTGGCAGGCGAAGGAGCCGTTCTATCGCCGAGTCTATGAGCTGTTCCCCGGCGCGTCGTTCGAGCGCGCGCTGATTCTCGGCGCCGGCACTGGCTCTGATACGGCGACGGCGCTAGCGAACGGCGTGAAGTCGATCACCGCCGTCGAGATCGATCCCGTCATCCAGAAACTCGGCGCGAAGTTTCATCCAGATCAGCCGTATGCGAATCCGCGCGTGAAGCTGGTCAACGCCGATGGCCGCGTCTTTCTGCGCAACACGAACGAAAAGTTCGATCTCATCATCTTTGCGTTGCCGGATTCGCTCACGCTCACTTCGAGCATCGCGAATTTGCGGCTCGAGAGTTTTCTGTTCACGCAAGATTCGCTCGCGGCCGCGCGCGCGGCCCTGGCGCCGAACGGTGTGCTCGTGCTCTACAACTACTATCGCGAGCCGTGGCTGATCGAGAAGCTCGCGAGCATGGTCGGGCGGACGTTTGGCCGCGAATCGTTCGTGTCGACCTACGGCGGCCAAGGCAGAGGCGCCGTCATCATCAACGGTCCGCGGCTCAGCGAAATGGCGCCGGGCGGGTTCGGCCCGTACGTCGAAGAAACGGCCGCGCACGAGACGCAGGAACTGCGCGTCACCGGCGAAGGGTTTTTCCCGACAACGCAGATCCCGCCGGCGACCGACGACTGGCCGTTCATTTATCTTCCCCAGAAATCGTTTCCGACGATCTACATCCGTGGCCTGCTGGTGATCGCCGCGATCTCGTTAGGCGGGATTTTCTGGCTTGCGCCGCGCAGCACGTTGCGCGCGTTCGATTGGCACATGTTCTTCCTCGGCGTTGCCTTTGCGCTGCTCGAAGTGAAAGCGCTGACAACGTTTGCGCTGCTGTTCGGTAGCACGTGGAACGTGAACTCGCTCGTCTTCTTCGCGATCCTTACGAGCGTGTTGCTGGCGGTGCTCGTGAATGCGCGTTTTCGCGTGCGACACATTTGGGTCTTCTACGCGCTCTTGTTCGGGACGCTGGCGTTGAACCTCGTGGTGCGGCCGGAAACGCTGCTGCTGCAGAATGCGGTGCTGCGGTATGCGGTTGCGAGCGCGCTGATCTTCGCGCCGGTGTTTCTCGCGAACGTGATCTTCTCGAATTCGTTCCGCGACACGGACAAAGCGGACGTCGCGTTCGCGTCGAACCTGCTTGGCATCATGGTCGGCGGGATGCTCGAATACCTGAGCATGCTGCTCGGCTATCACATGCTGCTTTGGTTCGTGATCGCGTTTTACCTGTTTGCGATGATCCTGCGTCAGCGCTCGACCGAGCCCACGTTCGCGCCCTGAGCGGTCGACTGCGTTTCCGCCGGCGCGCCCTTTTTGTCATTCCGACCGGAGCGAAGCGGAGTGGAGGAATCTCTAACAGGACTCCCCTGCCTTTTACTATTAGAGATTCCTCCACTCCCGTCGGAATGACAAAGGGGGGCGTGCGCTACGGGCCCGGTTGCGCTCAGGGAGACAGAGGCTTCGGCTCGCTCGCGCGCAGCCCCTTCAACAGCGGCGCGCGCGACATCGGCAGCTTTCCGAAGAGGCTCGCGAGGGCGAACGCGGGATCTTTCTTGATCGCGTTCACGTCGTGCACGCCGGCGATCCGCGCCAACTCGGTTTCGAAATGCGTCACGGCGCGCAACGTTGGCTCGTTGTCGCTGAGATAGCCGAACGCGCGTTGTAAGAGCCCGAACAGCTCGGCATCGTGGTGATCGGACTCGGTGCAGATTTCCACCAGCTCGACGAAATACGCCGCGACCTGCATGCGCAGATAACTCGCGCGAATGCCGCCGAACGGATTCCGCAGCGCGACCTCCCGCAGCGTGTGCAGATCTGATTTCTTGCTGCGCGCGATCTGGATCTCGGCCTCAAAGAACAAATCGAGCTTCCCTGCGAACGGGCTCTTCGCGCGCCGCGCGCCTTTCGCGACGGTCTGCACACAGCCTAACGAGTTCGTGCACCACGAAATGATTAAACTCGTGTCGCTCAGCTTACGCTTGCGCAGCAGGATCGCGGTCGTGCTTTCCATCCCGCGATACTAATCCGCGTCGCGGCGAGTGGTGACAACTGCGGGGTGCTACTCCGGAGGATAGCAGCATCACGGCCGCGATCCTGCGGTCACGGCTTCGCAAACGAGACGTCGGCCGGAGTTGTTTCGGCGGTCGTTAGGCGCACGATCTCGTAGCGCCACGAGCCGTCCGGGCGCGCGCCCCATTTCGGATATTTGATCTGCCCGCTCGAGGCAAGCGGACCGAAAGCCGTCCCGGCTTCACTGTCCCAGGTGCCGAACAGCATCGGCTCGCCGCGCTGATTTAGGTGGAACCAGTTGAGCCGCTTGCCGTCGCGCCGGAAGATCTCGACGCGGTGCTCGCCCACGGCGCGCGCGCTCAGCTCTGGATCGTTCACCGCGAGACGGTGCAAAGTACGGTAGACGTTCGATTCCCACCAGTTCCGTTCGTCTTCAAACTGCTCGGCGGTGAGCGCGCTCTCCGCGCCATCTCGCCAGCGCCATCCGCTATCTCCGTTGATCCCACGGCGGCGGTCGATGTCGGCGTTCTTCGCCTCAAGCCGCACGCGTGGAGCAGTGAAGTCGTTCCAGATCTTGTTCGTGAATGGTTCGCGGATGGTCACGTCATCGTGGACTGCTTCAACCTGCACGAACTTCACTTTTGCCCATGCGGCGCGGCCGCCCATCGCCTCGAGCAAACGTTCGGCACGCGCGCGTCCGAGATCTTCGTCGGCGCGTGCGGCGGGCGCGAAGACGAGTGCTGCAATCGCAATCGCGAGCTGCACCTGGAGATGACGTCGCATCGGAACGGATGGAGAATCGGAAAGTAGATGTTCACGGTCAAGCCATCGCTGCGCGCGTGCGTCACGGCAGCACGCCGCGCGTATTCCGCCGCAGGGTCACGCAGCGATCGCGCTCCTGGCGGCGGAATGCGCGGGGCACGTGCTCCGGTTCCGGGAGATGAAGAAGGCGAAGGATGATCGCCCGCGCGGTGGCGTATGGGACGAGGGCAATCGACGCGGCGCTGCCACGGCGAAAGAACTCGCATCTTGTGTCTCGTTAGACACGCCGGAGGTTAGAGGATGCGCCTGCTTTTCTCCTTCCTCGCCTCGCTGGCAGTCATCGGACAAGTCGATGCTCAATCACCATCGGCCGCGCCGACATCACCGGACATAGTTATTCACGCGGGTACGTTACTGGACCGGCCGGGCAAGGAGCCCCGCCGCAACGCGACGATCGTGATCCAGAAAGGTCGTATCATCGCGGTGCAGGATGGCCTCACGAAACCCGCGGAAGGCGCGACGCTCATCGACCTGCGGGATCGCTTCGTGCTCCCCGGCCTGATCGATTCGCACGTTCATCTCACGTCCGACCGCGCGGGCGTCGAGGGGCAGCTGGCGAGCGTTTCTGAAAGCGCGCCGCTCCGCGCGTTCGAAGCGGCGTGGAATGCGCGCAAGACTCTCGACGCCGGGTTCACCACCGTGCGGAATCTCGGTAGCGGCGACGGCATCACACTCGCGCTGCGTGACGCGATCGCGAAAGGCTGGGCCGTCGGTCCGCGCATCATCGACGCCGGCAGCGGCATCTCGACCACCTCGGGCCACATGGATTCACGACTCGGGTTTCGCGACGAGCTGCACGAGGTGCTCGAGCGCGACATGAGCACGTGCGATGGCCCGGATGATTGCCGTCGCGCGGTCCGCCGGCAGATCAGTCGTGGCGTGGATACGATCAAGATCGCGACGACAGGCGGCGTCAACAGCCAGATCGGCCTCGGCCTCGGCGCGCAGATGTTCGACGACGAGACCAAAGCGATCGTCGAAACGGCGCATCTCTATGGCAAGAAAGTCGCGGTGCACGCGCACGGCGCCGACGGCGTGAATGTTGCGCTGCGGGCGGGCGCAAATTCGATCGAGCACGGAACGTTGCTCGATGACGAGTCGCTGAAGCTGTTCAAATCATCGGGCGCTTATTACGTGCCAACGCTTTCGACGATCAACGGCTACCTGGAGCGGATCGCCGCGAATCCGAACGCCTACATTCCGGAGGTGCGGAAGAAGATTGACTGGCGCATCAGCATCACCGGTGAGGCGCTGCGCAAAGCCGTGCCGGCGGGCGTGAAAATCGCGTTTGGCACCGATGCCGGCGTTTCGAAACACGGGCGCAATGCCGATGAGTTTGAGCTGATGGTGAAGCACGGGATGACGCCGGCGGCTGCGATCCAGGCGGCGACGGTGAATGCGGCGGATTTGCTCGGGCTCGCGGATCAGGTGGGTACGCTGGAAGTCGGCAAGAGTGCCGACGTTATCGCCGTAACCGGCGACCCGCTGAAGGATGTGAGCGTGCTGAAAACGGTCGGCTTCGTGATGAAGGAGGGCAAGGTCCACAAGCAGGACCGATGAATGGCCGCGACTTCGTCTGCTGAAGCGTTCGAGCTGGTCGTGCCGGTGCTGCCGACGGACATCGATGAGCTGGGGCACGTGAACAACACCGTGTATCTGCGCTGGGTGCAGGACGCGGCGACGGCGCATTGGCACGCGATCGCATCGGCCGAAGACCAGGCGGCGATCTTCTGGGTCGTGATGCGGCACGAGATCGATTACAAGGCGCCGGCGTTTGCCGATGACGAGATCTTGCTGCGGACATGGGTAGGCACCGCGAGCCGGCTGACGTTTGAGCGGCACACGGAGATTTGTCGCGCGCGTGATCGCCAGTTGCTCGCCCGAGCGCGCACGCTGTGGTGCCCGATCAGCAGCGCGACAGGCCGGCCGACCCGCGTCTCTGCCGACGTGCGAGAGCGCTTCTCTGCGTGAGAGTGTCAGTGGTTGAAAAACGGAGCCGCTATCGGTAATTCGTCTCCCCTTCCCCGATGATCACCTTCTATTCGCCCGGCGTGCCGAGCGCGCGATTTACGACCGAGCAGTGCGCGGAGCTGGCCGGAAGCGCCGTCTGGATCGATATGTTCGAACCGACAACGGAAGAAGAGCTGACGCTCGAGGCGGCTCTCGGGATTGATATTCCCACGCGCGAAGAGATGCAGGCGATCGAGCTTTCGAGCCGCCTCTACGAAAATAACGGCGTGCTCTACATGACGGCGACCGTGCTCACGCACGCGACCACCGCCAATCCCGAGAGTGCGGCGATCACGTTTATTCTGCTGGCCGACAAGGTGGTGACGCTGCGCTACGCCGATCCGGCGGCGTTTACCGCGTTCCGAAATCGCCGCGAAGCGAACGTGCAGCGTTACAAGACGAACGATCAGTTCCTGGTCGGACTGATCGACGCGATCGTGGAGCGGATCGCAGACATTCTCGAGGCGGTGGGCGCGAAGACGGATGAACTTTCGACGCGCGTGTTCGGCGGCACGGTGCCGCTGAGCACGCGGAATGGCTCGCGCAATCCCCTGCGGCGAACCGAACGCGGCGAGGCCCGGAAAGCACGGCAGCGCGATTTCGTAGAGATCCTGTCGCACATTGGCGGCATCAGCGACGTCGGCTCCCGCGCGCGCGAGACGCTCGTCAGCTTCGTGCGGTTAATTGCGTTCTTCCGCGAGGCGCGCAAGGACGACCCTGCCGCGCGTGAATCGCTCGTGCACCTTAAAACGGTGAGCGCCGATATCGCATCGCTGAGCGATCACGCGACGTTCCTTTCCGGCAAGGTGAATTTCCTCCTCGATGCCACGCTCGGCATGATCAACAACGAGCAAAACGCGATCATCAAGATCTTGTCGGTCGCGGCGTTGATCTTTCTGCCCCCGACGCTCGTGGCGGGCATCTACGGGATGAATTTCGAAGTCATGCCCGAGTTGAAATGGGTGCACGGTTATCCGTTCGCGCTCGTGCTGATGGTGCTCGCCGGCGTGCTGCCGTACATGGTGTTTCGCCGCCGCGGGTGGTTGTAAGTGACGCATCCCGCTATGGCCAAGCCGGCGCGTGATTTGTTAATCTGAGGCGATGAGGCGGTGGCTTTGCGTTTTGCTCTGCGTGGGCGCGCTCGCGCAGTTGTCGGCACAACAGGAGATGCCGCTACCCGAGCCCGATGACGGCGAGCCGATTCCAATCGAGCCGCCGATGCTGATCCCGATGCGTGCGCCGGACGGTTCGATTCCCGATCTGGTTGATAACGCGGCGGCCACGCCGGCAAATCTCGACGTCGCGAAGCTGGAGAAGGAGCTCGCGCGCGCGGAGAAGCGCGCTGCATCCGCCGACCGTCTCTACAAGGCCGGCATCATCGCGAAGATGGATGCCGAGCAGCGCGTGCTGAACGCTGTGCAACTCACGGCGGCGCTCGCGGAGGCGCGGTTGCAGGCAGCGAAGACGCAGGCGACCGACGCGGAACAACCAATCGCGGAAAGCGCGCTCGCAGATGCCGAGGAGGCAGCGAAACGTGCGGCAGAGGAACGGCACCGGGCGGAGATCGAGCAGGCGTTGCGCGATTTGCAGCGCCAGCAGAAACTGCTCGCGCTCGGAAGCGGTCGAAAGGTCGATGTCAGCCGGGCGGAGAAGAAGCTCGCGGAGCTGCAGAGCGCGGAGTGATCGCGCGCAAGTGTGGCGACTATGGCGACTGTAGGGGAAGCTGTTAGCTTCCCGTGTCCTGAGACTGGGAAAGCTGGCGGCTTCCCCTACAGAACAGGATCGAGCCCGCGTTCCCGCTGTGAAATTCTTCATCGCTTTATTCATCGCCATGTTCGTCGTCACCAAAGCGCGCGCGCAGCCGAAGACGGTGGAGGAGCGCATCGCGGAGTTCGGCGCGATCGTGCAAGAGCGGCTCGAGCCGCAGTTCCGCGCCGCCGGTGTCCCCTATCCTCCGGCGCAGGTCACGATGATCGGGATTAAGCAAGAGCGCGTGCTCGAAGTGCATGCCGCGGGAGACGATGGAGTCTTTCGTTTGATCACCACGTATCCGGTGCTCGCCGCGAGCGGCGTGCTCGGGCCGAAGCTGAAGGAAGGCGATCGACAGGTGCCCGAGGGCATTTATCGCGTGCCGTTGTTGAATCCGAACAGCGACTTTCACCTGAGCCTGCGGCTCGAGTATCCTAACGACTTCGAGCGCGCCATGGGCGCCCGCGACGGCCGCACGGATCTTGGCACCGATATCATGATCCATGGCGACGCACGTTCGCGCGGCTGCCTCGCGATGGGCGATCCGGCATCGGAGGATCTGTTCGTGCTCGCCGCGCTGACAGGAATCGGAAACGTGAAGGTGATCCTGACGCCGGTAGATTTCCGCAAGCAACCCGACTTCGCGCCGCCGAAAGGCACCCCCAGCTGGACCGGCGAGCTCTACGAGATCATCAAGCGCGAGCTCGCGCAGTACGACGTCCGCCCAGACGCGCGAGGACTGTAGGGGAAGCTGTCAGCTTCCCGTGTTTCTGAAACTGGGGAAGCTGACAGCTTCCCCTACAGAAGAGACGGCGCGCTGCTCGGCTACGTCTCGAGCTGATGATCTGGCGTTGCGCGATGCTGCCCCAGCTTCGCGAGTAATGGCTCGCACATCAGGATCGCTAGGGCGCACGGCCCCGTCTTGATCGCGCCGCTGCGCGCCAGCTCGATCGCCTTCTCGACCGGCACGAGCTGCACCTCCAGCGTCTCACTCGCTTCGGTCTCCTGCTTCTTTACCAGCTCGACGCCTGCGGCGAGAAAGACGTGGCACTTCTCGTCGCTCAGCGCGTTGGCCGTGTAGAAGAAATCGACATACGTCAGCGACTCCGCTGTTCCTCCCACTTCCTCGCGCAGCTCCTTTTTCGCGACTTCTTCCAGGCTGGCGTCGGCCGTGTCGTGTGTGCCGCCGGCCGGAATCTCGAGGCACCATTCGTCGACCGCGTATCGGTATTGCCGTAGCAAAACCATCTCACCCGCACGCGTGACGGGAACAATCACGACCGCCTCGTCCCGCTCGACGTAGGCGTATTTGATCTTCTTGCCGCCCTCGAGTTCTACCTCATCTTCGCGCACGCGGAAGATGTCGTTCTCGAAATGCGTCTTCGTGCCGAGGTGCTGCCAACCCGCGGCAGCTCCGTTCGGCTTACCGTGCTTCGTTCCCATGGCGCGAGGTTAGCAGATTGTCGCGAATGGCGATCGTTGAAAAACCCGAGCGGCCTGCACGTCCCTACCCTGCCGCGACAGCCGGCCGCCGCAGCATCACCATTCCGCGCACGAGCACCGCGCCGATCACCAGCGCGCCACCGACGGTCGCCCACGGTCCCGGCCATTCGCCGACAAGCAGCATCACCCAGAGCGGATTCAGGATCGGCTCGAGTAACGGGATGAGCGTCGCTTCCATCGCCGTGACGCGCTTGATCGCAATCGTGTAGAGCACATACGAGAAGCCGAGCTGCACCGTCCCGAGGATGGCAAGCGCGATCCAACTCGGCAGCCCCGGAAGCTGCGACGAAATCATAAACGGCAGCCCGATCACCGCGGTGATGAAATTGCCCAGCATCACCGCCGCGACCGGCGACCCGCCGCGATCTTTCCGGAGACAGAGCACCAGCGAGGCGAACGCGACGCCACTCGCGAGCGCCGCCATGATTCCCCAGAAACCGGCCGTCGTCAGCTCATCGAAAAAGAAAACCGCGATGCCACAGAGCGCGACGCCGATGACGACCCAATCAATCCGACGCGTCCGCTCACCGAGCCACCAGAATGCCGCCAGCGCGACGTAGATTGGCGCTGTGTACTGGAGGAAAATCGCGTTCGCAGCAGTGGTCAGGCGGGTCGCAATGACGAAGAAGATGACGGTGCCCGCGTACGCAATCGCGCCGCCGATTTGCAGCCGCGAGAACCGCCACCCGGGCCAGCCGACACAGGCAATGATCACCGGCAACGCAATTGCACTTCGCGTCCCGGCGATCGCCATCGGGTTCCAGTCGATCGACTTCACCAGTACGCCGCCGAGGCTCCAAAGCACGGCGGTGATCAGCAGCAGAGCCGCGGGAAAAAGACGATGGCTCTGCATCAGGCAGCGACACTGCCGCAGCGTGAAGGTAAATCAACGCGCCGTCTGAACTGGATACCTGCGGCGTTACCGCTGAATCCGCTTCGGATCCGCTGCTAGTGGCGCGACCGGTAATCTGACGGCGCGGTAGAACCGGCGCGAGAAGCTGGCGGCGTTCGTGTCGATGAAACTGAAACGTCCTTCGCTGTCAGCCATGGCCTGCCCGATCGCGGCAAACGGCTGCAGCAGAAGCTCGCCGGTGGCTTCAAGCGAATGCGCGGTTAGCGGCGCGCCGAGGCCTTGGATGTGTACATGCCCGTTTGCCAGTCTTTCGATGCTCGTCAGCTTGAAAGGCAACTGCGCCACGCGGACGCGATAAACAACACCGCGCCGTGCGGGGCCGCCGTGTCTGGTAGTCCCATACAAATGCCCGTCACTCGCCTCCATCAGATTCGCCTCGGGATAGAAGCCACGCTCGGTACTAAAGCGGAACAGCGGGGTCACGACACCTTCAGGAGTGAGGCGAAAGATACCGCCATCCTCCTGGCTGCTCCCTCTCGTCACGCCGTAGAAATTGCCATCCTTCGCCTCGATGACACCGATTGGCGCTGCGCCCGTCGTGCTGTCCATAGAGCCGACCGTGCTCAGGACGCCCGTCTTCGTTAGCCGAAAGATCGTCCCGAGATTGTTTACTCCGCCGGCGGCGGTTGCTCCGTAGAAATTACCATCGCGGGCGAGAATCAGCCGGCCGCCGTACGGGCGAATGAAATCCGCCGGCATCGAAGCGACCTGCGTGATCTGCCCGCTGAGAGAAACGCTAAACAAGGTTCCTTTGTTGTTCGCGCCCCCGTATGCCGTGAGGCCATAGAAGATGCCGTCGGCGAAAATGAGGTCGACATCAGGTCCAGCGCCGGTCGCCGCGTTGAATGACGCGAGTGTCGTCAGAACTCGCGCCGCATCGATCTTGAAGAAGGTTCCAGCGCCCTGAGCGCCTCCTGCGGCGGTCGTGCCGTATAACGCCCCATCGGGTCCTCGAGTGAGGCCGCCCACAGGCCGCGCGCCATTTTGATTTGGAGAAAACCCGTCGCTTCGAAATTGGAAGACAGTGGAGAGGGAGCCGGACGAGGTCGTCCGATAAATGAAGCCACTGGGAGGTGGTGAGCCGGACAATCCTCCCTCAGCGATCGCGCCGTAAAGCTCGCCATTCTGCGCTTCGACCAGTCGGGATGCCGTTCCTGGCGATTGCGAGAACGTCAAAAACCGGCCGAGCGAGCTAATCGCGCCGGAAGGAGACAACTTAAACGCCCCGGGCATCCCTGGGGAGCTGACGCTACCAGCTCCGTCGTCGGAGGACGTTCCATACAGAAATCCATCCGATGCTTCGGTGACCTCTGAATTAAAGTACCGGCCAACGATCTTCGGAAAGATGACGAAAGGTATCGCCTCGCCAGCCACCGTCAGACGGTGAACTAAGCCGTACGCGTTCACGTTGGTCGTCCCGCCGCTGGAAGTTGTGCCCAGGAAATCGCCGTTCGCCAGCTTGAGCAACGGTCCTGCGGGCCGACGTCCGTTGAAGGATGCCTCGAAATTCACCAGAAGCGTCAACTCTCCCGCCGGCGTGACCCGATAGAAATGGCCGGATGTTGTCCCGTAGAAGTTTCCGTCGTTACCCAGTAGCAACGGAGTCGATGCGGCGAAGGGGTGACTAGGAAGAGACGCCAGAGCCGTGACAGAACCTTCGGCCGTCATCTTGAACGCGACTCCTCCAAAGTTGGCGCCGCCGGAGCTCGTCACGCCGTAGAAGATTCCGGGCGCCGCTTCGAGCAGTTCCGTACGGGGGAATCCGCCAACGGGAGAACTGTGACCGAAACTGTAGAGCATCGTTAGCGCTCCCGCCGGTGTCATTCGGAATGCGGTTCCATTGTTCACATTCCCGCCCACATCCGTCGTGCCATAGAAGTTCCCGTCGCTACCCTGCACTAAACCAGCCCGCGGGTTTGCTCCATTTGGACCCTCGAAAGACACGAGCGTAGTGATGGTTCCATCCGCGGTGAGCTTGAAGATCGAGCCTTTCTCGTGCGCACCTCCGCGGTAGGTGGTGCCGTAGAAATGACCGTCGCTCCCTTGCACCAGCTTGTTGGGCAAAATCGACTGATTCTGGGCCGGCGGGGCGGCGCGGGGAAACGTCGCAAGGGTCGTAAGTTGTCCGGCCGGTGTGACGCGGAAAATCGTGGCGTTACCGTCTGGTTCACTCGGGTTCCCATTGCTCGTGCCGTAAAGATTGCCATCGGAACCGACGATCAAACCCGCCTGCGGATTACCGTCTTCGAAGAGAAATGATACGAGTTGGGTGAGATTGCCGTCTGGTGTCAGCTTAAAGACGGTACCACCGCCGTAGGCACCGCCGGTGGACGCTGTGCCGTAGTAGTTGCCGTCGGGCCCGAGCACCACACCACCGAACGGCTGGGCTCCGGGCCCGTTCGTTCCGGCAAGCGCTACGACTTCGTAGCTGGGTTCCGTTTGAGCGAGACAGCGGCCCGCCACAATCAGCACCGCGAGGGTCGCGAATGAAAGATGTCGCAACATTCGGTGTTGTTACACGTTGCGGTCGGATAAATCAATGCTCCGCAACGAGAACGCGTAGTCAGTTCACCGCAGCTGCTACGTTCTCAGCTCTACGACGACTACGGTTCAGCGCCTAGCTGTGCCAAATGTCAGCGCGCGAACCACTCGAGCGCGAGGTAAATGACCGGCGTGATGTGAAGCGTAATCAGCTGCAAACGGGACGACCCCGACGATCCTGACGACGCTAACTGCCTGACCTTGGAACCTCTGCCTACCGGCTAGTACGTTACGCTGACGTCTTTCCAGAATGTCTCTTGTCTGAAAATGTCATTATGTGTGCAGCCGACACATTCTACGTTCAGCTTTCGTGCGTCAGTCCAGACAAGCTTAACCTGTCGTTTATCCTCTACACCAAACACGTATTCTGAGTCGCCGATCTTGCTCCTCCGCGACTGGATGGTCACTCTCGTTGCGAAGCCAGTGGTCGCGCCACAATTGCGCTGGTACGCGACAGCAACGTACTTTTTGTCTGGCGACGATTCTTCGACAAATACCGAATCGTTACATGAGTACAGCCGGAAACATCCAGTCATGGTCGAACCCATGAGCACAATCAGCAAGATTAGAGTCGTGCGTACTACCGTCGGTCTCATTAGGTGGACGGCGAGGTACTTATAACGATCCAGATCGTAAGTCGATCAGCCCCATCGCACCACGCGTTCGTCAGTGCGGGCGCCGCAGCAAACGAAGCGACAAACGCCGCAGGTAAAACAGGTAACGCCGAGGAGAGGGAGCCGCATAGGGTGTGGACTTATTTCGAAAACGAGAAGTCAATCGCCTGCGACGGAATCGCTGCTGATTATCCGACGCCTACCGGGCGCCGGCGGGCACAGGATCGTCGAGCGGATGGCGCGGCTTTGGTGAGTCCGGTCCTTCGTGGTGCATGTGGCCGCTGCGGAGGAATGGCACCTTATCGAGCACGCGTTCCTGGAACCACTCGAGCGCGAGGTAAATCACCGGTGTGATGTAGAGCGTGATCAGCTGCGAGATGATGAGACCGCCAACGATGACGAGCCCGAGCGGCTGACGCGAGGCGCCGTCGGCGCCGTAACCAAGCGCAAGCGGAACGGCACCCATCAAGGCCGCGAGCGTGGTCATGATGATCGGGCGGAAACGTTCCACGCTCGCTTCGTGGATCGCGGTGCGGCGATCGTAGCCTTCATCGATGCGATGCAACGCGAAGTCGACAATCATGATGCCGTTCTTCTTTACGATACCCATCAAGAGGAACAACCCGATCACCGAGTAGAGCGACAGCGTGGAGTTAAAGACCCAGAGCGTCAGCAACCCACCAACGACGGCCGGGAAGAGCGTCGAGAGCACCGTGATCGGATGCACGTAGCTCTCGTAAAGAATGCCAAGAATCACATACATGACGAAGACCGCGCCGATGATGAGATAAGGCAAGGCGGTGAACAGCTCCTGCAGCACGAGACCTTCGCCTTGCAGTTCGCCTTTCACTGTCGGCGGCAACGTTTCCGCCGCCGTGTTGTTGATGAACGCTGTCACGTCACCGAGCGCGACATCCGGCTTGGTATCAAAACCAAAGGTAACGCTGGTGAACTGGTTCAGGTGGTTGACCGATTGCAGCCCGAGCTTCGTGTTGAACTTCGTGAACGTACGGACCGGAATCAGTTTGTCGGCGCCCTCAGGTTTGACGTAGAGATTGCGCAAATCCTCGGGGTTCGACCGGTCCTTGTCTTCGACTTCCAGGATGACCTGATACTGGTCGTCCGGCTGCTTGATCAGATAGACGAAGTTCTGCGAGTACGCCGCGCGCAGCAGGTTCTGGATCTTCGCGGTCGAGACACCGTAAAGACTGGCGCGATCGCGATCGATCTCGATGTCGATGTTCGGCGTGTTCCGGAAGAGGTTTGAGCGCGGCGGCGCGGCGAAGCCTTCATAGCCGCGCAACTTTTCGCCGAACTTATCGGCCGCCGCGTAAACCTCCTCGGGATCGATCCCGCTCAGGACGTAACTGTAGCGCCCAAAGGAACTGCCGGCTCCGCCGATGTTGATCTGCAGGACGGGCGACGGATTCAAGGTCGGGAAAACACCGGGGATCGCGCCGATCGCTCGACGCAACTCCATGGCAACCTGATCAATCGGTGGCCGCTGGCTCGCATCTTTCAGGAACATCACGGTGAAGATGCCGGCCGATCCGCCACGCCCGCTGCCGGCGACAGTGAAGTATTTATCGACCGCCGGGTTCGCCTGCAGAACCGGGTCGAGCTTGTCCTGGATCTCGCGCTGCTGCTGCGGAGACGCGCCTTCCGGCACCAGGAAAGTCCCGCGAATCGTTCCGCTATCGCCGGTGGGCAGCAGGGTGAACGGCAGCGCCTTGAAGAAGAACCAAACCCCAAAGGCACATGCGAGGAGGATCGGCAGCGCGAGCCATGCCTGCTTCAGGAACCAATCGAGCGAACGGCTGTACGAACGCAGGATCGGATCGAAGAATCGCTCCGTGAAACCTTCCATCCACGACTTCTTCTGTCCGGGGCCGCGTTCCCGAAGCATGCGCGCGCACATCAGCGGCGTGAGCGTCAATGAGACGACACCGGAAGCGAGAATCGCCACCATGATGGTGATCGCGAATTCGCGGAAGATGCGGCCGAGCAGCCCCGGCATGAACACGAGCGGGATGAACACCGCCGCGAGCGACAGCGTCATCGAGAGGATGGTGAACGAGATTTCGCCGGCGCTGTTCAGCGTCGCCTTGTAGATCGATTCACCGGCTTCGGCGCGGCGCACGACGTTCTCCAAAAAGACGATCGCGTCATCGACGAGGAAGCCGATCGCCAGCGTCAGCGCCATGAGCGTGAGGTTGTTGATCGAGAAGCCGAGCATCCACATCGCCACGAACGTGATCAGGAGCGAGAGCGGCAGGGCGACGACCGGGATCATCGTGTCGGCGGCGCGGCCGAGGAACACGAAGATGACGAGGATGACCAGGATGAACGCGATCACGAGCGTCTCCTGCACATCATGGACAGACCGCTCGATCGTCTTGGCGCGGTCGAATGTCGGGATCAGGTTGATGGAGCCGGGCAACTCGAGTCGGAGCTGCGGCAGGAGCTCGCGAATTGACTTGGCTACTTCAACGGCGTTCGCGCCCGCCTGGCGTGAAACGGCCATGACGATCGTCGATGCCGGTGGGTCAAACCCGCGGGCATAGAAATGTCGAGAGAGCCGTTCGTCCTGCACGCTGTCGGTAACTGTCGCGACATCGCGCAGATAGACCGGCGTGTTATCAGGACCGCGCGCGATGATGAGATTCCGGTACCCTTCGGCATCGGCGATCTGCGCGTTTGGCCGGAGAACGAATGACTTCGTCTTGCCGTCGAACTGTCCCACGCCCGCGTATGACGTGCCGGCCCGGATCGCGGCGGAGAGCTCGTCGAGCGTCATGTTGCGCGCCGCGAGCGCACCCGGATCGGCCTTCACGCGGATCGCCGCCTTCACGCCGAAGATCTGCACCTGCGAGACGCCCGGCAGGATGTTGATCCGCTGCTGCACCTGCGAGGTCGCGTACTTGTAGAGGTCGCCATCGGTGAGCGTGTCGCTCGTGAGCGCGATGAAGAAGACCGGCTGGTCGTTCGGGTTCGACTTCTCGAAACGCGGCGGCTGCGGCAGGTCGTTAGGCAATTGCCCCATCGCGCGCTGGATCGCAGCCTGCACGTCGGTCGCGGCCGCATCGACGCTCTTCGAGAGGTCGAACTGCAGGGTGATGTTGGTGCTGCCCTGCGTGCTCGAGCTCGTGCTGAGCGTGATGCCGGGGATCTGCGTGAACTGCTTCTCGAGCGGCGTGGCGATCGTGTTCGCCATCGTCTCCGGGTTCGCGCCGGGATAGTTCACGCTCACCTGGATGACCGGGTAATCGACGGCCGGCAGGTCATTCACCGCGAGCTGCTTGAAAGTGAGAATGCCGAAAACAATGATCGACGCCGTCAGCAGCATCGTCATCACCGGCCGCTCAATGAACGGCTTCGACAACCCGGAGGAGAACTGCACCAGCTTGCCGGCGGGCGTGTTCTTGCCCTCGGTGCCGTGGCGGTGCGTCTTCGGATCGGGCGTGTTCGGCGCGCCGTTGCCGTCGCTGTGGCCGTCCGAGCCGAAATGGTCGGCGTTGCGATCGTCGTACGCGGCCATCGTTAGTCGATCGTTTTGGTCTGCTGGCCGGCGCCGCCGGGGCCAGCGGGCGCCTCTTCTTTCGCGACCACTTTTGCTCCGGGCGCGAGCTGCAGCTGGCCGCTCACGACGACGAGCTCGCCCGGCTTTACGCCTTCGGTGATCACCGTCTCGTCGCCGTGCGCCTGCCCCGGTTTCACCGGACGCAGGTCGAGCGTTGAATCAGGTTTCACCACGAAAACATATGGGCCGTTCTGGCCGATCTGCACCGCGCCTGAAGGGACCATCATCGCGTCCTTCAGCAGGTCAAGAATCAGGCGGACGCGGACGAACTGCGACGGCCAGAGCGCGCGATCGGGATTCGGCGTCACCGCGCGCATCTTCACCGTGCCGGCTCCGGGCTGAACCGCGTTATCGATGAAGTAGAGATCGCCGAAACGCGGCGGGACGTTGTCGTCTTCCGCATCGGTCGCGACCTTCAGGTTCGGGTTCTCGAGATAACGCCTAACGAGCGGCAGATCGGGCTCGGCGACTGTGAAATCAGTGTAAATCGGATCGAGTCCCTGGATCGTGACGAGCGGATCGCTGCCCGGGTTAACGACGTTGCCGACATCGACGTTGCGCAAGCCGGCCCGGCCGTCGATCGGCGAGCGCACGCTGCAGAAATCGAGATTCACCTGCGCCGCGGCTACGGCGGCCTCGGCGCGCATCGCGGTGGCGCGCGCGGTATCGAGCTCCTGGGTCGTGGCGACATTCTTCGCCTTCAATTCCAGCTGGCGATTCAAGTTCGCCTGCGCGAGCGCAAAGTCGGCTTTCGCCGCAGCAAGCACCGCTTCGTACGGCCGCGGGTCGATCGTGAAAAGCAGATCGCCTTTCTTCACGTCCCCGCCATCGGCGAAATCGCGCGAAATGATCTGGCCGGTGACCTGCGCCTTTACCTGGACAGTCTCATACGCGCCGGTTGTGCCGATTTCATCGAGATAAAACGGCACGTCTTTCGTCGTGACCTTCGCCACCGTCACGTTCCGCGGCGGCGGGCCCTTCTGCGTGGTTTGCTTTCCGCACGCGGAAAGGGCGATCAGCATCAGCGCCACCGCCGTCCGTCGCGTCGCGAGGGAAAATCGCGCGCCGCAGCCTGCTTTATCGGTTTTTCGGCTCATGCGTGCGTGACGGCTTAGACTCCGTTTCGGTTACGCTGTTCAGTCGCGGCGTGGACGCTCTCTGCTGGTGCGGCCGCGGCACGGTCGCGGATCGTGGTCAAGACGCGCACGCAGGTCTCGAGATCGCTCTTCGGAATTCCGCGGAGCAGCTCGTGCCGCAGGTGTTGTGCAGTTTCAAAAATCTGCCCGAGCACCGCGCCCGAGCGCTGCTGCAGGTGAACGGTCTTGCAGCGGCGATCGTCGGTGCAACTGATCCGTTTCACCCAACCGTCCTGCTCGAGGCGATCGAGGATGCCGGCAAGCGTCGGACCTTCCACCCCGACGCGGGCGGCGACCTCGGCCTGGGTGAGCTTGTCTCCGCCGCGTGCCAGATGCGCGAGAGTCGTCCACTTGCCCATGCTCAAGCCGAGCGGCTTGAGGCGCTGGTCGAGCTTCGTGCGCCAGACGCGGGCCGTCTCGTGGAGCAGGAAGCCCAGCTTTTCGATGTCGCTCTGCGGCATGAGATCGTTAGCATGCTAACGATATGCGAAATGTCAAACCGGCCGGACTAAATTTCCGGTGCGATTTCGAGCAGGATCAATTGCTTCCGCCGGTAGTCGGTGAGCCGCACGACCGCGCGCGTACGTCGCGGCTGCCACTGCGTGCTCGCCAGCGCTTCCTGTTCCTGCTGCGGCTGCACAAGCACGTAGCGGGCGTCGGTCGGGAGATCGGCGACGCGCGGCAGGTAAACGATCGGATCGCGGACGTAAAAGAGCGCCGGCTGGTAATCGGGATCGATGGCGTATAGCGGCTCGGCAGGCGGGAGCGCTTCGTTTACCTGGCGGGCGAGCGGGCGGAGCTTTTCGCGTTGCTGGCGAAGCGGCATCACGGCAACGGTGTAAACCGCGATGGCGACGCACGCGAGCAACGCCATCATGCCTGGCAGGCGCACTACGGCCGGCCACGCGGCCGGCTTATGCAAGCTGAGCCAGCGGGGCAATCGATCTCGTTCTGCCGTCAGGAGAACCGCGACGAGCCAGGCAGCCGGCGCCAGGAGCGGCATTGTATAACGCGCGACGGATCCGGGTATAAGGCTGACGACGACGAACGAAAGCGCGATGCCCCACGCGAGGCCGGAGGCAATCGGCGTCAGTCGTTGATTGCCGAGGCTTGGTCGACGCACGGCCGCCCAGCCGAGCACGATCGTCCACGGCAGAAAGTAGGCGAGAGCGCGCGGAATGTTCATCAACCACCCAGCCAGCGTGAAGCCTTCGCCCGTTAACCGGTCCGACAATTGCCGTGTCCATGTCGCGGTGACGCTTTCCGCGTGCATCATCCGCAGGCATGGGATCGCCCATGCCGCGAAGATCGTGAGCATCAAGAGCAGACCGAGGAAGTGCGCGGGATGAAACAGCGGCCCGCCCTCGGGCCGAAGTCCCCTTCCACGCCACAGAATCGAGAAGACGATCGTGTAGAAGAAGACGAGATGCAGCGGACCCTTCGCTAGCATTCCGAGCCCAAGAAAGATCCACGGCACGGTCCAGGTGAGCCAGCTTGACCGGCGTTCCTGCCACCAGCTCAGCCAGCAGATGAACGCCAATCCGGTCAGTGATACGTAGAGCGCTTCGATCTCGATCAACCGGCCTTTCTCGATGACGCCGAAGTTCGTCATCCAGATCAGCGCTGCGGCGAGTGAGCCGTGACTGCTGAGGCTCGCGCACGCGACCGTAACAAACGCGAGCGCCACCGCGAGGACGCAGAGCGCCGATGGCAGCCGCGCGGCCCATTCGTTCCGCACGCCGAATGTCTTGAACGAAGCCGCGACAAGCCAGTTAACCAATGGTGGCTTCGTGAAATAAGGATCGCTGCCGACGTACGGGACAACGTAGTTGCCGCTTTCCAGCATCCTCATCGCGGGGAAGATGCGGCGCCCTTCTTCGCCTTTAACTTCTAGCGTTCCGAGCCCGGGCAGGTAGATCGCTGCCCAAAACGTGAGCACGATCACCAGCGACAGCCACATCGGCTGGCAACTCGTTAGGTTGGTCGCGGGCATGCAGGTGATCGTCGCCGCTGCCTACTCGGTCCGCCCGGCAGGCCCGCATAAAACGCAAAGAGCGGCTTTGTTATTGCCATGCCAAATGCCTTCTGAGAAACCAGCAGGAGCAACATTGCTGCACGTTTAACGAAGGGTTCATCATGAAAACACTCCTGGGGTCGATTATCGCCGGCGCAATTCTACTGACCAGCTGGTTTCCGGCCGAGGTTGCCGGCCAGAATGTCTTGATCATGCCTGATAGCACCAACAATCGGTTGGTCGCCTTCAATCCGGTGGACGGCGCGGTGCTGAATTCCAACATGTTCGCGCTCGGCGGCGGCACTCCGATTCACGCTATCCAGGTCGGCAACCAGATCTGGGTCTCGGAACAGGCGGGCGATCGTGTCTCGCGCTGGAGTTTTGACGGTGCATTCCTCGGGCAAATCGGCGGCGGTGCCACTGGTGGTCTCGATAACGTGCGCGGAATGGCCTTGGTCGGGAACACGGTCTATGTGACCAACGGTGGCGCGGGCAACGGCTCCCCAGGAGCTTCTGCCGTGGTGATGTATTCGACCGCCGGCACTCTAATTGGCAGCTTCAGCACCGCCGGCCTTGCGCCGAGCCCGTTTGCGGTTCTCGGGCATCAGGGAGGAATACTGGTCGCCTCGTCGTCGGGGAGTGACGACATCCATCGATTCACCTTGACCGGCACATCGATCGGTACTTTTCACAACAGCGCGTCGCTGAACTTCGTCGAGCAATTGGCGTTCGCAAGCAATGGGTCCATCCTCGCGGCTGGATTCATCTCGGATAACATCGCGTTCCTCGACCCGAACAACGGCAACATCCTGAACAGCTTCACCGCTTCCGGCGTGCGCGGCGTGTTCCAGCTCGGCAACGGCAATATCCTTTGGACAAGCGGCGCGGGGACCTTCGTTCATGACGTGGCCACGAACACCTCCACGCTGGTGTATTCGGGCGGCGGGCGCTTTATCGATATGGCGAACATCCCGGAGCCTTCCACCGTCGCCATCTTCGGCACGGGCGCGCTGCTGCTTGGCTTCCGTGCGCTTCGCTCGAAAAAACGCCGACCGAAGGCGTAGCGCGGTTCGATATACACCTTCGGCCAGTCGTAGCTTGACTGATCCGCGAGCCGAATCTACGTTACGCGCCTAGTCCGCGGTGGATTGGAGTGGGAGCCGGTGTCCCACTCTTTTTCGTCTGCGGGCTGAACGCTTTTATGAACGCCGAGTTTATCGCCATGCTGGATTACCTCGAGCGGGAGCGCGGTATCAAACGCGAGATCCTGATCGAGGCGGTTTCGAACGCCCTGCTTTCGGCGTCGAAGAAGAGCGTGAGCATGTCACGCGATCTGCGCATCGACATCAATCCGAAGAGCGGCGAGATCCGCGCCCTCGCCTACCCGCTGGTGGTGGAAACGGTCACGAATCCTGCCGACGAAATCTCCATCAACAAAGCGCGTGCGATCAAACCCGACGCGCAAATCGGCGAACCAGTTGAGGTGGAAGTGACGCCGCGCAATTTCGGCCGCATCGCCGCGCAAACCGCAAAGCAGGCGATGATGCAGCGCATCCGTCAGGTCGAGAAGGAGATGATCTACGAGGAGTTCAAGGATCGCGCGGGCGAGATCGTGAGCGGCACCGTGCGCCGTTTTGATCGCTCGGATGTGATCCTCGATCTCGGCAAGTTCGAAGCGATCATGCCGCAGCGCGAGCGTGTCGTGGTGGAAGATTACAATGTTGGCGATCGGCTGCGCGCATACGTCGTCGCGGTCGAGAACGGCATCCGCGGGCCCGAGATCATTGTCTCGCGCAGCCATCCAAATTTTGTCCGCCGCCTCTTCGAGCTCGAAGTCAGCGAGATCAATGATGGCACCGTGGAGATCCGCGGCATCGCACGCGAGGCCGGCTATCGGACGAAGATCGCGGTCACCAGCGCGAACGACAAAGTCGATCCGGTCGGCGCTTGCGTGGGCATGCGCGGTTCGCGCGTGAAGAACATCGTGCGCGAGCTGAACAACGAGAAGGTCGACATCATTCGTTGGAGCTCCGATCCGAAGGAATACGTCCTCGAGGCACTCAAGCCCGCGAAGGTGAAGAACCTCGTGTTCGATACTGAGAAGAAGAGCGTGCAGATCTCCGTCGACGAAGATCAGCTCTCGCTCGCAATCGGCAAAAAAGGACAAAACGCGCGATTGACCTCCCGGCTCACCGGCTGGGAAATCAACATCGACAAGGACACCTCCGCGACGACCGCCGTCGAGCAGAAGGTCGCGCAAGCGGCGCAGGGTCTCGCCGCCGCGTTGCCGATCACGCAAGAGCAGGCGCTCACGCTGGTGAAGTCCGGATTTACGAACCTCGAAGGATTGCGCGATGCCGACGTCTCTGATTTCGTCGACATCCTCGGCGTGGACGAAGCGAAGGCGCAGGAAATCCACGCCGCCGTCCCGCGCGAAGCACCGGTATCATGAACCGGCGTTCCGCGGGTCGCCCGCAAGCCGACAACAAATTTTTAGAAGAACCAAATGCCCACACGAACGACCACCAAGACTACAACCCGCAAGCCCGCTACCACTGCGGGCAAGGCGGCGAAGTCCGCGGCCGTTCCTGCTGAGCCGGCCCTCAAGCCGAAATCGGCCAAGGCCTTGGCCGCCAAAGCCACTTCCGCGACTGCGCGGCCTCGCAGCACGGAAGTCGCGCCAACGCCCGCTGCGCGTTCTCGCGCCGCCGCCGCTGCCGCAGCCGCTGCCGCGGTTCCGGCTCCGCCCCCGCCGCCGAAGGCACCGGTCGAGTCGGTTTCGTTGATTGACGAGAAGAAACCGCGTCCGAAGCGGGAAGGTGCTCCACGCACGGCGAAGTCATTCCTGCCGCCGATCTCACGGATCGTTGCGACGCCCGAGCCGGCTGCGCCGAAGAAAGTTGAGCCCCCTGCCCCGCCGACGCCGCCGCCCGCGCCAGTTCGGGTCGCGCCGACCGTCACTGATTTGATCTCCGGGCCCGCCCCTGTCGCGAAGCCCGCCGCAGCTGCTCCGGTGGCGCCCGCGTCGCCGCCGGCAGCGATCGTCGAAACACCTGCGCCGGTGACCGATTCTGCCCCGGCCGAGCCGGAAGCCGCCGAGCCGCAGAAGATCATCCACATCAAGCCGCCGATCATCGTCAAGCAGTTGGCGACGGAGCTCGGTTTGAAGCCGCACCAGCTCATCGCCGAGCTGATGGCGTTTAACATTTTCGCGAACATCAATCAGACGATCGAGCCGGAGATCGCGACGAAGATTTGCGAGAACCACGGCTTCGTCTTTGAGATGGAGCGGCGCGAGAAAGGCGCCGGCGTTCACAAGGTCGAGCAGGTGATCGTGGCGCCGCCGCCGCCGGTCATCGAGAAGCAAGAAGAACTCAAGACCCGCGGACCGATCATTACGTTCATGGGGCACGTCGACCACGGGAAGACGTCGCTGATGGATGCGATCCGGAAGACACGCGTCGCGGCCGGCGAAGCAGGCGGCATCACGCAGCACATCGGCGCTTACACCGTCGACTACAAAGGCACGCGCATCACGTTCCTCGACACGCCAGGGCACGCGGCGTTCACCGCCATGCGCGCGCGTGGCGCTTCCGTCACCGACATCGTGGTGATCGTCGTCGCGGCGGATGACGGCCTGATGCCGCAAACGATCGAGGCGATCAATCACGCGAAAGCCGCGCCGCACGTGCAGATCATGGTTGCGATCAACAAGATCGACCTGCCGGGCGCGAATATCGATCGCGTAAAGAAGCAGCTTCAGGAGAAGGATCTCACGCCGGAAGATTGGGGTGGTCAGACGATCGTGGTCCCGGTCTCGGCGACGAAGGGCATCGGCATCGATGACTTACTCGAGAACATGGCGGTCCAAGCCGAGGTCATGGATCTCAAGGCCTCGCCGACGGCGGTGCCGCGCGGCACCGTCATCGAAGCGCAGGTCGAGCCCGGCCGCGGTCCTACGGCCACCGTGATTGTCCAGCTCGGCACTCTGAAGCCAGGCGATCCGTTCATCTGCGGCGATTTCGGCGGCAAGGTGAAATCTCTCGTCGACGACCGCGGGAAACCAATCAAAGAAGCGGGCCCATCGACACCCGTGAAGGTGCTTGGTTTCACCGGGCTACCACACGCGGGCGACGAATTCCTCGTCATGGAATCCGAGCGCGACGCGAAGATGCTCAGCGAAGAGCGGCTGCAGGCGAAACGCGCGGAGAAATTGAGCGCGCCGCAACGCGCCACCCTCGAAAGCCTGCTCCAGGCGGCCGACGGCAAGAAGCACCTCCGCATCATCCTGAAGTGCGATGCGCAAGGCTCGCTCGAAGCGCTCGTCAACGCGCTTGGGCAGATCGAGAGCAAGAAAATTGACCTCGAGATCATCCACTCTGGCGTTGGCCCGATCTCCGATAACGACATCCTTCTCGCGAGCGCATCCAATGCGGTCGTCATCGGCTTCAATATCAAAGTCGAAGCGATGGCGGTGAACACGGCGAAGCGCGAAGGCGTGCAGGTGAAGCTCTACAGCATCATTTACGAGCTCATCGACCAGATCAAAGATTCGATGGCCGAGATGCTCGATCCTGAGCATCGCGAAACCGTCATCGGCCACGCCGAGGTCAAGCAGGTCTTCAAGCTCACCAAGGGCATCGTCGCCGGCTGTCTCGTCACCGATGGCCGCATCGCGCGCACTGCGCGCGCGCGTGTCCTGCGCCGCCGCCAGCCGGTTTACGATGGCGGACTCTCGACGTTGCGCCGTTTCCAGGACGACGTGAAGGAAGTCCGCGTCGGCCTCGAGTGCGGTATCAAGCTCGGCGATTTCAACGAATACCAGGTCGGCGACATCATCGAGTGCTACCAGCTCGAGCAGGTCGCGCAGAAGCTCTAGTCGTCCGGCGTTTCCGTGAAACGCCCGGCGTCTGACACAGACGCCCTACGACATCTTACATTCCATGAAACACCGACTACTCCGCGTGAATGAGGTCGTGAAGCGCGAACTGAGCATGATCATCACGCGCGACATGAAGTTCGAAGACGTGCTCGTGACCGTGAACAGCGTCGACATCACTCCCGATCTGCGCAACGCGCACGTCTTCGTTAGCGTGCTCGGCAAAGCGAACCACAAGGCGGTGATCGTGAAACTCGATGAGAACCGCGTCGCGTTGCAGGGCGAACTGATGAAGCACGTCGTGTTGAAGTACACGCCACATCTGAAGTTTCATCTCGACGAGTCGATCGAGCGCGGGGCGCGTGTCTTCCAGATCCTGCAAGAGATCGGGCCGGCGGAGACAGACGATGACGAGGCTGACGACGGATCGTTGCGTTGATGACGAACGCGAGTTTTAGCGAGATCGCGGCGGCCCTCGGCGCCAGCCAGCGGATCGCGGTGCTGAGTCATGTCCGCCCGGATGGAGACGCGTTCGGCAGTCAGCTTGCCCTTGGCATTTCACTCCGGCAGCTCGGGAAAGATGTCGCCATTTGGAACGAAGACGGGATGCTCGACAAATACAGCTTCATGCCGTGCAGCGAATTGCTCTTGAGGCCGCCGGTGCAGCCCGAGAAGTTCGATCTCGGCGTCGCCCTCGACACGGCGGTCCAGAATCGCCTCGGCACGGCGTTCGAGGCCGTGCGGGCAACGAGCTGGGTTAACATCGATCATCATCCGACGAACCCACGCTACGGCGATTTGAACCACATCGACCCGACCGCGCCTGCGACGGGACAGATCCTGTTCGAGCTTCTCGCGAGCGAGCAGCTGCCGCTCAATGCCGAGATCGCGGAGAACCTGTTCGTGGCGATCTCGACCGACACCGGCTCATTCCAATATCCGAACACCACCGCGCGCACGTTCGAGATTGGCGCCGAGTTGCTGAAGCTCGGCGTGAATGTCGGGCGCGTGAGCCAGTTGCTCTACGAGAGCTATCCGCGCCGTCGTGTCGAGCTGCTGCGCGAGTTGCTCGGCACGATGCGCTTCGAAGCCAATGGGCAGGTGGCGAGCTTCAGCCTTAGCCTCGAGACGACGCGCCAGTTCGGCGTAAGAGCGGAAGATAACGAGGGGCTGATCGACCATCTGCGGGCGATCGAAGGCGTGGTGGTCGCGGTATTTTTCGAGGAACTGCTCGAGGGTAAGGTGCGCGTGAGCATGCGGTCGAAGAGCGAAGCAGCCGACGTGTCCGCGATTTGCCAGCGCTTCGGTGGCGGCGGGCATAAGCTTGCAGCGGGCGCGCGTGTGCGCGGAACATTGGCGGAAGTCGAACAGCGGATTTTGGAAGCAATTTGCGATGTCATTAACTGCAACACCTGACGGCGTTCTGCTCGTCGACAAAGCCGCGGGCATGACGTCGCACGACGTGGTGGCACTCGTGAGGCGGCGCCTTTCGATCAAGAAGGTCGGCCATTGCGGCACGCTCGATCCGCTCGCGACAGGTCTGCTGCTGCTCACCCTCGGGCGCGGCACGAAGATCCAGGACCTCTTGATGAGCGAGGACAAGGAATACGTCGGCACGATGACACTTGGCGCGACAACAGATACGCAGGATCGCGCGGGTGAAATCATCGCAGAACGGCCAGTGCCGCCGCTTACGGAAGAGAACGTGCGCGCGGCTTTCGAGAAATTCCGCGGCGATTTCTACCAGATGCCGCCGATGGTTTCAGCGATCAAACAAGGCGGCGTGCCGCTCTACAAGCTGGCGCGGCAAGGCAAGACCGTCGAGCGCGAGCCGCGACTCGTGCACGTTTACAGCTACACGATCCAGCGGATCGCCTCGCCCGACATCGATTTCAGCGTTTCGTGCAGCAAAGGATTCTATGTCCGCACCTACGCACATGATATCGGTGAAGAGCTCGGCTGCGGCGCGCATTTGAAGGAATTGCGGCGGACGCGATCCGGCCGGTTTCCGGTCGACGGCGCCGTCACCGTCGAGGAGCTGCAGAACTCCGATCCGGTCGACATTCTCGGCCGCATCCTGACGTTGCCGGAAGTCTCGCGGATGCGCGGCGCGTGATGCCGTCGACGGCACGTCGCCACTAGACATGCACATCTTACAGGCGATCCGCCAACTTGCGGACCTTCCGGGGCCGCTCTTTCTCGCGATCGGCGTTTTCGACGGCGTGCATCTCGGCCACCAGGCGGTCATTTCCACTTCCGCGCGACATGCGCAGGAAGTTGGCGGGACGCCCGTCGTCGTGACGTTTGATCCGCATCCGGCGAAGGTCTTGCGGCCGGAGGAAGCGCCGCGATTGCTGACGGCGACGCAGCACAAGATTGCGCTCATCCGCGCGCTCGGTGTCGCGCATCTGCTCGTCGTGAAATTCGATCGCGAATTCGCGAGCACGCCGCCGGAGGAGTTCGTGCATCAACTCGTCAGGCACGCGAATCCGTTGCGCGAGATCTGCGTCGGCCACGAATGGTCGTTTGGGAAAAACCGGGCCGGCAATCTCGCGCTGCTGCAGAAGCTCGGAGCCGAACATCAGTTCAACGTCGTCGGCATCAAACCGGTGGCGGTGAACGGCACCGTCGTTAGCAGCACCGCGATCCGCCACGCGGTCGAGACGGGCGATCTGCACCGCGCGGCTGAAATGCTGGGGCGCGAATACACGATCCTCGGCACCGTAAAACGGGGCGCGCAGCTCGGCCGGCAGCTCGGATTTCCGACCGCGAACCTCAGCGCGCACAGCGAGCAGTTTCCACCGAATGGTGTCTACGTTGCCGAAGCGAGATTAGGGGAGGAGGTGTTCTTCGGTGTCGCGAATTTGGGCGTGCGCCCGACCGTCAGCGGCGGAAAGCCCGAGCGGCTGCTCGAGTTGCACCTGTTCGACCTCGACCGCGAGATCTACGGGCAGGACGTCGAGGTGCGGTTCACGCGCTACTTGCGCGCGGAACAAAAGTTCGAAGACCTCGAGGCGCTCAAAGCGCAGATCGCGCGTGATGTGGAAGCGGCTCGCGCGCTTGCGCTTTAGGGGAAGCTGCCAGCTTCCCATCGTTCGATCCCGCAGAAACTGGGGAAGCTGACAGCTTCCCCTACAAACCGCCTACAGAAATCGGCGCGCGGGCTCGCGCGTTTTCGACATCGCCGCGGTCGCACCGAAGATCATCACGACGAACGCCGAGATCCCCGCGATCGCGCAGACCGTCACCAACGGCATCGCGACGAGGAACGCCGCGGCGTCCGTCAGGAACGTTCCGCCTCCGGAAGCCAAATACGCCACCAGGCTGGCAATGATCGCCACGCCGATGAGAATGACGTGCCGTTGCGAACGCGAGCCCGCCGGCGCCGGCAACTGCTGCATGACACGCGCGGTGAAGCCGTCATCATCGATGTACGGAGCTTCGTCGCGCAGTTTCGCGTCGAGCCAGTCTTCCTGTAGTTGCTCGTCCATCGGTTAATTGTTCCCCCGCACGGCCAGCGTCTTCTTAAGCTTTTCGCGGCCGCGCAGCACATTGGTCTTAACAGTCCCGAGCGGAATGTCGAGCACGCGTGCGGCTTCATCGTGCGAAAGGCCGTTTTGGCAGCAAAGCAAAACCGCCGAGCGCTCGTGGAGTGGGAGTAATTGCAGCGCGTGCATGAGGTCCTGTTTCAGGGCGGGGTCAACGGTGCTCGGGTCCTGCTCGGCTTCGAGTTGGCTCTCGTCAATCCCGACCAGCTCTTTCCGCTTCCGCGCTTCTTCGCGGAAGCAGTTGTAGGAGATGCGGTAAAGCCAGGTCGAAAACTTCGCTTCGCCGCGAAAGCTCCGGATGTTTTTGAAGGCTTTGAGGAAGGTTTCCTGGGCGAGATCATCGGCGAGTGCGGCATCGCCGCGCGTGAGCTGACGGAGCAGACCTCGGACCGCCGACTGATGTCTGCGCACAAGCTCGGAAAACGCGTGGTGGTCATCATCGAGGAGGACTCGGGCGACGAGGTCTGCATCCGTCAGTGACACTCCGCGACGCTAGGGCAACGGCGGAGGGTTGTCGGTACCGGCTTTGTTGTCCTCCAGTTTCCAGACGAGGAGATAACCGCAACCGATCAGGAACGGGATGATCCCCAGCGCCCACGCGCCACCTTCCCAGTCGTTCACGGCCGCAAAGAAGACCATCAAGCCGATGCCGATCATTACCAGGACGACGCCGCGGCGCATATCCGACCGCTGACGAAGCGCACGCGGTGGCGTCGCGAACAGCGCTTCGGGGACCGGCTGGCCCTTTTCGACCATCATCCGGACGGTGCGATGCAGCGAACGCGCCTTCCAATAGCTGAAGAACATGATCAGGCCGACGATCAAGACCGGCGCGCCGAAGAGCGTGGTGAAGATGATACCGACGATCGGGATCGCCATCAGCGCGCCGTCTTCGAACTCGCGGTCGCGGCCAATGTCGATGTGGTTGGCGCGGCGGTCGCGATCGCGCCGGTCTTTGCGATCCTCATCATCACCAAACGTGATATGCACGCCGGGTTTCGTATCGCGTTTGGCGTCGCGTCCCTGTTCCCGTTTCGCGTCGCGTGCGATCCGGCTTTCCAGATCTTCTTCGAGCGCCGGCGTCGGCGAAGCGGCGACAGCTGGCGCGGCCGGCGCGGTCGGCGCTGTTGGCGGAGTCGCCGGCGCGACCGTCGCGCCGGCCGAGGCGCTGACGTCGGGCGTCAAAGTGGGCGTCTGCGCGAAGAGGCTCAGCGCGAGCGCGAAGGAAGCGAAACAGGTGGCGAGAGTAGTTTTCATGAATTGTCCCTTTGCAGTGAGATGCGGAAGGAGGGCGTTTTGGATTCAAAAAAAGATGGAGCCACGATAAAGCACCGCGATCCAACGTCGCACCGGTGAACGCGACAGGGCGGTCCAGCCGTGGCAGCCTTGCGGCTCAGCCGGAATAATGCCTTGCGCGGTGGGGGCCAGTGGACATTATTTCAGGCCGCTCAAGATGCGGGTGTAGCTCAGTGGTAGAGCACCTCCTTGCCAAGGAGGACGTCGCGAGTTCGAGTCTCGTCACCCGCTCCAGCGTCGCATTTTTCCATCGCGACGCCGTGGAACCGCAGACGGTCCATCGCGCCGCGGATTCGGCCTTTATTCTCGGCTCTTGACTCGCCGGATGAGCGGCGGCTACAACGTTCGCGCGACTGCCGGATGGAGATTTCCTTCTCCAGCTCGAGAAGCGCTACACGCACTACTCGTGAACACTCTCGACAGCCCGGTCATTACCTCAAACGTCGAGGTTGAGGAAGCGAAGGTTCCACGACCCGCCACCAAAATCCGCATTCGTGAGTGGTTGAACTGGTGGCCTGTGCGTGACGTGCTCGTCCCGTTTGTCGCTACACGCCTGATGCTGTCAGTCGTGGGATGCCTCGCCCTTGCGCTCTTTTACAGTCTGCCCGCGAATCCAATCGCATGGGAGATCAAGGGCGATGGCAACGTTGCTCCGGTCGTGGAGCACCCATCGGCGCGGCATTATCCATTGGTGAATATCTGGTCGCGCTGGGATTCCGCCTTCTTTCACAGCATCGCCGAGAGCGGTTACAATTACATCCCGGGACAACGGTCGAACGCCGCGTTTTTCCCCGCCTACCCTCTTGCGATGCGAGCGGCTCACGCGCTCCTGCCCGGCGACACCGACGTCAGCTGGTTCGTCAGCGGAATTCTCGTATCGAATACTATCCTCCTGGTCGGACTCTGTTATTTCGTCCTGCTCGTGAGGCTCGACTGGGACAATGCCACTGCGGGGCGCGCCGCGCTCTACACGCTGCTATTCCCGACGACGTTGTTTTTCTCTGCGGTTTACAGCGAGGCGCTGTTTTTCGCCGTCACGGTTGCGTCTTTTTATCACGCACGAAGGAATCAGTGGATCGCCGCGTGCGGGTGCGCCGCTATCGCGGTCCTAACTCGCGCGCCCGGCGTTCTCCTCGCCGTTCCGCTGCTGGTGGAGTACCTGCACCAGCGAAATTACAAGTTGCGAGCGGTGCGGCTCGACCTGGCGGCATTTGCGTTGATCCCGGCCAGCTTCGCCGGGCTGCTTTTCTACTTTCACCTCAGCACAGGCAACATGTTCGCGATCCAGGACGCTCAAGCTGCCTGGGGCGACGGCTGGGGGCAACTCACTTTCCCGTGGATGGGATACATGCGCTCGTTGAATCGACCTTTTCACCCGGTCGAGACAATGGATTTTATCTTCGCAGCGTCGGCGCTCGTGCTAGTGACGGTTGCGGCCCTTCGTCTGCGACCAAGCTACGGCGTCTACGCTGTCATCAGCTACTGGTTTATCACCGCATGGGGCACGCTCGACTCCGTGCCGCGTTACATGCTGCCGATTTTTCCGATGTTCATGCTGTTTGCGATGTGGGGAAAGAACCCGGTGTTCGATCGATTTTATGTTGTCTGCGGCAGTGGGTTGGCCGCTTTGTTTATGCTCCGCTTTGCGCTGTGGCAGTGGGTTGCCTGATGCGACAGCTTCGCAAACCGCATCGCCGCGAGGTTGCTGCGCCCAGCTAACCAGTGAACTCGCGCCGGATTTTCGCGTCATTACAACGGCGGTTCTGCCGCAAGCCAGCGCGTGGCGGCTTCAAGGTCCTGCGCGATCAATCCATGACTTGCCGGCTGCACGATCAGCTCGACGTCGGCCGCTCGTTCCTTCAATAGCGCCGCCAGTCGCGCCGTGTTTTCCTGCGGAACGATCGGATCAGTGGCCCCTGCGCTGATCAGCACACGCTGGGCTGAAAGATCGGCCTTAGGTGGGTGCGAGAGCGGAACCATCGCGCGCAGGAGAATGGCAGCTGGCAGCGTCTCGGGCCGCAGCATCATCATGGCAGCTGCGATATTCGCGCCGTTCGAGTAGCCGACAGCCGTCACGTGTGCCGGGTCGAAGCCGTATTTGTCGGCCGCGGAGGTCACAAAATCGGCCAGCTCGTTCGCCCGGCGGATCACGTCCTCTTCGTCAAAAACTCCTTCCGCGAAACGGCGGAAGAAACGCGGCATGCCATTCTCGGTGACGCGGCCGCGGGGGCTCAATAACGCCGCGTTCGGGTCAAGTTCCGCGCCCAGCGGCAGCAGATCGTTCTCGTCGCCGCCGGTGCCGTGCAGCAGGAGGAGGACTCGTGTGCTTCCGGCTTTTGCGGGGACGAAGCGGTGGATGAAATCGGATGCGCTCACGCGGAACGGCTCTCGCGCGGAATCGGGAGCGCCGCTACAGATTACGCATGCCGCGCAACGCGCCAAACTACATCTGGCGCAAGCGCGTCACGCCGGAGTGGCTGAGGGAAAATGAAGAGCGGATCAACGCCGCGACCGGCGGGACTCACTCGATCATCGAAACGCCGGGCGCGCGCCGGGCGCAGATCGAGATGTTCTGCGCGACGAAGCGTATCGCAGGCGATCTCGAACGCGCTTTCGGCGGTGCGATCCACGCACTGCCGGCCGATTGGCATGCTGAATTTCTCGCTTCGCATCGCACCAAGCCTTTGCGGATCGGTAAACGCCTTGTCGTGACGAGCGAATCTGGCGAATTCGATCCGGCAACGACGCTCGTGATTCCAGCGGGTGCGGCGTTTGGCACTGGGGAACACGCGACCACCGCGATGTCGCTGCGGATGCTCGAGCGCATTTCGTGTCGGCTGGCGCCCGGCTGGCGAATGCTGGATGCGGGGACCGGCTCGGCCATTCTGGCGCTCGCTGGCAGGCGCTTCGGTGCCGGTGCAGTTCTGGCGATCGACAACGATCAACTCGCCATCAAAACGGCGCGCGAAAACGCGCGCGCCAACGCCATTCACCGCGTGAAGTTCGTCGTCGGCGACGTGCTCGCGATGCCCGCCGAGCGGTTCGACATCATCACGGCGAACCTCTACTCCGAGCTCCTGGAACACGCGCTGCCGCAATTCCGCCGCAGTCTGATCGAGGAGGGCCGCCTGATCCTTTCCGGCGTTCTGCGCCAACAGGAAGCGAAATTAATGAAGGCGCTGAAGGCGAATCGTCTCCACCTTCTGGAGGCGCGGCGACGCGGGAAATGGGTCGCGATCCTGGCGGCGCCGCGGCCAAAAACGTTGTTGACGCGACAGAGCACCAAAAGCACCTTGGCCCACCCTTAGCGGTCTTCATTCCCTGCATCGACGCGGTTGGATCTGTTGGACCGCGGAGACCCTTTTATGCAGGCAGAAGAACTCTCGTACGTCATCCTCACGCCCTACTCGATGCGTAAATCGCGCACGGGCGGCATCATCTCGCGGCTGATCTCGCGCACCGGTCTCGATCTCGTCGCGGCGCGCATGTTCGCTCCGAGCCAGGAGCTGGTGAAACGCTACGCGGACACGATCGTGACCGAGACGGACCCGCGGCATCGCGCGACGCAGGAGCTGCTCCGCAAGTACGTCTCGAAGAATTTTACCGGCACCGTCAACGGCCAGCGTCCGCGCGTGATGTTGCTGGTGTTCCGCGGCGCGGACGCCATCCGGAAGACGGTCGAGACCGTCGGGCATATCGTGAATGAACGCACGAGCGGCGAGACGATCCGCGACACGTTTGGCGATTACATTACGACGTCATCCGGCGATGTGACCTACTTCGAGCCGGCGGTGCTCACCGCGATCGACAGCACCGGCGTTCGCAATGACCTGAAGCTCTGGGCGGAATACTCGGACATCGATGGCGGCATCCTCGACAAGGTCCTGAGCTATCCGTCGGGCGCGAACGTGGAAAAGACGCTGGTCCTGATCAAGCCCGACAACTTCCGGTTCCCGAACATCCGCCCCGGCGGCGTGATCGACGTCTTCTCACGCACCGGCCTTTCCATCATCGGGTTCAAAGTCCATCGCATGAGTGTCGGCCAGGCGGAGGAGTTCTACGGCCCGGTGTTGCCGGTGCTGGAAGAGAAGCTCGGCGCGGAGAAAGGCCGCAACGCCTGGGAAGACATCGTCGAGTTCATGTCCGGCGGACGCCCCAGCAAGATCAGCGACGAGCAGCGGAAGCAGCCAGGTTCCGAGAAATGCATCGCGATCGTCTACCAGGGCGAAGACGCCGTGCGAAAAATCCGCGAGGTCCTGGGACCAACCGATCCAAACAAGGCGCCTCCCGGTTCGATCCGGAAGGAGTTCGGCCAGAACATCATGGTCAACGCGGCGCATGCGTCGGATTCCGCCGAAAACGCGAAGCGCGAGATGGGGATCATCCAGGTCGACGAGAATAACCTCAAACCATTGATTGAATCTTTCTACGGCCGCCAATAGTCTGCGAGCCCTTTTGCCTCAACCCTCAACACAAGTCCCACAGCCATGGAAATTTCGGAGCGCGCCGCACAGTTAACCCCCTCCTTGACGCTGTCGATCGACAGCAAGGCGAAAGCGATGAAAGCCGAGGGCCTGGACGTCTGCGGGTTCGGGGCCGGCGAGCCTGATTTCGATACGCCGGAGCACATCAAAGACGCGGCCATCGCGGCCCTGGGGACTGGCTTTACGAAGTATACGCCGAGCGCCGGTTTGCCGGAGCTGCGGCAGGCAATTGCCGACAAATTACAGGCCGACAACGGTCTGACCTACAAGCCGAGCCAGATCGTCGTCAGCAGCGGCGCGAAGCATTCGTGCTACAACACAATCCTCGCGACCTGCCAGGAAGGCGACGAAGTCATCATCCCGGCGCCTTATTGGGTCAGCTATCCGGACATGGTGCGTCTCGCCGGCGCCGAGCCAGTGATCGTGCCGACGACGGAGCGCAACGGCTGGAAGATGCGCGCGGAAGACTTCGAAAACGCCATGACGCCGCGCACGAAGATGTTGATCCTGAACAGCCCGAACAATCCTTCGGGCGCGGTCTACACGCGCGAAGAGCTCGAGGGCATTGTCGCCGTCGCAGCCGAGGAAGAGATCTACATTTTATCGGATGAGATCTACGAGAAGCTGGTTTATGACGATTCGCAGCACGTCAGCGTCGCATCGCTCTCAAAGGAGGCAGCCGACCTCACGATCACCGTGAACGGTTTCAGCAAAGCGTATGCGATGACCGGTTGGCGTCTGGGTTACCTCGCCGCACCTGAAGCGGTCGCGAAAGCCGCCGATAACATCCAGAGCCACAGCACCTCGCATCCGACTTCCTTCGCGCAACGCGGCGCGCTCGCCGCTTTGAAAGGCGATCAGCAGCCGCTCGCCGACATGCGCGATGAGTTCAATCTCCGCCGCGGCTACATGTATGATCGGATCACCAAGATCCCGAACATCACCGCCGTGAAGCCGCAGGGTGCGTTCTACATTCTGGTGAACATCAGCCAGCTCGGTCTGAGCTCGCAGAATTTCGCCGATCGTTTGCTCAGCAAAGCGAACGTTGCCGTGATCCCTGGCGCCGCGTTCGGTGATGATCGCACCGTCCGTCTCAGCTACGCGACGAGCCTCGACATCATCAAGAAGGGCATGGATCGCTTCCAGGATTTCTGCCGCACGCTGTAGAACGGCAGCCGCTGCGAGATGAAGCAGCTTGATCGGCCGGCGGTTCTCGCCCGCATCAAAGACGAAGGCGCGATCGCGATCTTCCGCACGACGACGGCCGAGCAGGCTGTCCGAGCGGCCGAAGCCGCCATCGCGGGTGGCTTTCGGGTCGTCGAAATCACATACGGTGTTCCGACCGCGATCGATGTGGTCGCGCGTCTCGTGCGCGAGCATGGGGCCGACATACTCGTCGGCGCGGGCACGGTTCTGACGCGCGCGCAGGTGAATGAAGCAGTCGATGCGGGTGCGCAATTCCTCGTCAGCCCATCGGTTCTCCCGGAAATGATCGCCGCCGGACGCGAGCGCGACATCGTCACGATTCCAGGAGCCTTCACGCCAACCGAAATTTACACCGCCTGGTCGTTAGGCGCAGATCTGGTGAAGCTGTTCCCGGCCGTCCGTTCAGGCCCGGAATATCTCCGGGCGATTCGCGGTCCGCTGCCGGACATCCCGATCATCCCGACCGCAGGCGTGAACACAGCAAACGCTGCGGAGTGGATCAGCGCTGGCGCCGTCGCGCTCGGCGCCGCCGGCGGTGTATTTGATCGGACGGCGATTGAAAAGGGCGACTGGGACACCGTCACCCGGCTTGCGCGTGAGTTTCTCGCCGTCGTCCGGCGCTCACGCGGCTCCGCGTAGCACGTTGAGATTGCAGCGCGCGCACCAACACCTGTAGGGGAAGCTGCCAGCTTCCCCAGATTCTAAACACGGGAAGCTAACAGCTTCCCCTACAGTCGCGCGCCTAGCGTCCTGGTCCGACCACTCGGACGCGACGGCGCGGGCCGGCCTCAAGAACGCTCCCGCGTTGCCAGCGGCTCGCGCCGAGTCAACAGTGGACGGTGCGCACCGGCTCCCTCGCGATCGTTCTGCACGCGCACCTCCCGTTCGTTCGACATCCGGAGCACGACGAGTTCTTCGAGGAAGACTGGCTCTTCGAGGCGATCACCGAGACCTACATCCCGCTCATCAAGATGATGCAGCGGCTGTGGCGCGATCGCGTGCCGTTCAAGCTCACAATGTCGATCACGCCGCCGCTCTGCGCGATGCTGCAGGACGAGCTGCTGCAACATCGCTATGTGCGTCATCTCGAACGCACAATTCGGCTCGCGCAACGGGAACTCGCGCGCAATCGCGAGCACGCCGAATTGCAACAGCTGGCGCAGTTCTACTGCGACGTCTTTACGGAAACGCTGCGGCTGTTCGAAGAGTGGAAACGCGATCTGCTCTCCGTCTTTCGGAACCTGCGCGAGCTCGCGGTGCTGGAAATCATCGCATCCGCCGCGACGCACGGTGTGCTGCCGCTGCTGTCGCCGATCCCCGAAGCGATGCGTGCGCAGGTGGCGATCGGCTGCGATGCGTACCGGCAATCATTCCATGCAGAGCCATCAGGCTTCTGGCTGCCGGAATGCGCTTACGCGCCCGGGATTGAGCGCGTCTTGCAGGAGGCAAATGTCCGCTGGTGCATCGTCGACGCCCACGCTCTCGCAGCAGCGAAACCGCGCCCGCGGCGCGCGATCTTTGCGCCCGCTTTTACCGCGGCGGGACCGGCCGTGTTCGCGCGTGATCCCGACTCGAGTCGTCAGGTCTGGAGCGCCGAATCCGGTTATCCCGGAGATCCTGCTTACCGCGAGTTCTATCGTGATGTCGGTTTCGATCTTCCGCCGGAACACATCTTCCCCGAATCCACGACCAAGACACCGCGTTTCACCGGCATTAAGTATCACCGCATCACCGGCGGCGGCGCCGAGAAGCAGCTCTACAATCGCGCCTGGGCGGAGAGCGCCGCAAGCGCGCACGCCGAGCATTTTCTCGAATCGCGTCGACAACAGCTGCAACGACTCGGCCCGCTCGATTTCGAACCAATCGTCGTAATGCCCTTCGACGCCGAGCTGTTCGGCCACTGGTGGTACGAAGGACCGCTGTTTCTTGAGAATTTGATCCGCAAGGCAGCGGCGTATCCCGATGAGCTGCGCCTAACGACTCCTTCCGAGCACCTCGCCGGGAACCCGACGCAGCAAGTTGTTGCGCCCGCCGCCTCCAGCTGGGGCGACGGTGGCTATTGGGCGGTCTGGCTGGAGCAGAGCAACGCCTGGATATATCCACACCTGCACGACGCCGCGCGGCGGATGGTGGAGCTGGCACGGCGCGAATGCCAGAACGCGGATCGCCTGACCGATCGCAGCCTGAAACAACTCGCGCGCGAATTGCTGCTCGCACAGTCAAGCGACTGGGCTTTTCTGATCAGGTCTGGAACGGCGAAAGGGTATGCTACGCAGCGAACTTCCGATCACCTCACGCGCTTCAACACGCTGTGCGAGCAACTGAACCGCGGCGCGATCGACGAACGGTTCCTCGCCGATTGCGAATGGCGCGACAACATCTTTCCCGAACTCCAATGGCGACATTATCTCTAAAATCGCTCGCGATTCTGTTCCTGCTGATTGCGAACGCGCTCGGCGGGCCGACTCCGGCGCCTTCCGCGTCGCCCGCCACGAGCTCGAAGCCGGTGCGCATCAGCTTTCTGCCGCCGCCGCTCGAGGGAACGATCAGCCTCGGCATTTATGACGCGAAGGGAAAGCTCGTACGCGTGCTGCATCGGGAGGCGGAGCTCGAGGCGTTCGAAGCTGGCCAGGATGCGTTGCTCACGAGCTGGGACGGAACCAGCGATGCCGGCGAGAAGATGCCGCCGGGCAAATACCACGCGAGAGGCTTCGTCGTGGGTGACGTCAAAATCGAAGGCGTCGGCTTCTTCTTTAATGATTGGGTGACAGATGAGCAGTCGCCGCGCATTCGCCGCATCTCGCGGCTGTGGCATCAGGACGGCAGGCTTATCGTCGAAGCGGAAGTCGCCGGCTCGGAAGGCGTGCGCCTGTCGTGTGACGATGAAGGCACCATCGTCGGTCCGTACAGCGATTTCCTGCCGACGGCCGCGTCAACAGGTGTGCAGCTGCCGGCCTCTGTTAACGCCATCGCTTCCAGTGCCGGGAAGGAGGGATCGATCTGGGTCATCGATCGTGCCGAAACCGGCAGCCCCGAAACTGACGTGAAGCAGTTCTCCGCGCGTGGCGATTTGATTCGCCGCCTGAAGATCGAGGCGAACGATCCGCAGCCGATCGGCATTGCCGCATCAAAGCAGGCGGACCGCATCTTTCTGCTCGAAGAGAACGAGGCGATGCAGCGCGTCCGTGCTTTGACGTTGCTCGTGAGCGGCGAAGCGGATGGTCAGGCCGTCTCGAATTGGAACGTCGAATTCGAGAAGAAGATCACCGCGCACAAAGACTTCAGGGTCGCGGATGGCAATCCTGTCCTAACCGGCGGCAGCACGCCTCATGAAAAAACAACCGTGAAACTGCGCGCGAATCCGCTGGAGAACGATGCGTCGTCAACGATCGACCTCGCGGTCGGCTATGACCCAACCGGCAGTCTCTTGAAAACCGCCGATGGGCTGCCGCTGCAAAGCATCAGCGAGACGAAGAACCTGACGCGCGTCGTGTTGTCACCGCGTCCCGACAAGTCGCTCGACGTTTTCCAGGATGACACCGCCGTCGTGGAGCAGTTCCGCCTCACCAACCTCGGTGACATGATGGCGTTCGATTGCGGTGATTTTGACCTGAAATAGCCGGGCTCCACCACATATTGCGCTGCATCGGGCGGCAAAGCGCTTGATCTTGTGCGCGTCATCTGCTCATCATCAGCGATGCCGCGCGACATCGTCTACTTCGATCTCGAAACCCAGCGCACCGCGAATGACGCCGGCGGCTGGGACCGTAAGTGCAACATGCGGATGAGCGTCGGCGTGATCTACAGCACCGCGACGGGGAGCTACCACGTCTTCAGCGAAGCGCGCGTGAATCACTTGATCGAACGGCTCCGTCGCGCCGATCTCGTCGTCGGCTTCAACGTCCTAAACTTCGATTATCACGTGCTGATGGGTTACACGATTCTCGACCTCATCAGCGAACTGCCGACCGCTGATCTGATGGCCGATGTTGAGAAACGGCTTGGGCATCGGCTCGGCCTCGACTCCATCGCGAACGCGACACTCGGAGTGCAAAAGACTGCCGCGGGACTGGACGCGATCCGCTGGTGGCGCGAGGGACGCGTGCTCGAGATTGCGGAGTATTGCTGCTTCGACGTGAAGGTGACGAAGCTCGTGCACGAGCACGGTTGCCGGCACAAGGAGCTCTACTTCCACGACCGCTTCGCGCAAAAGCAACGGGTCGAGATCGATTGGTGCCACTTGGATTGAGCGGAGCACGGTCACGCGCTGAACCGCGCCAGGACAGAAACTCAATCGCAGTTCCGTCCGCGTCATTTGTCATGTCGACCGAAACGGAGACATCTCTTTAAGAGATTCCTCCGCTTCGGTCGGAATGACAAAGTTGCGGCCCGCCGCCGCGCCGCACTGCCCGTGACGCGAAACGCTCCCTAGTCACCGCCAACTTTCTTTGTTAGTTACGCGGCTATGGCAGCCACGCCGGAGCTTCAGCACACCGTCGCTAAATCCGCCGCGCTCAGCGGCACGTCATTGCACACCGGCGGCAAGGTCACGCTCCGGCTGCAGCCCGCGCCCGTCGATCACGGCATCAAGTTCAAGCGCAAGGATCTCCAGGATGAGCCGACGATCGATGCGAAAATCGAGAACCTGAAGACGGTCGAGCGTGCGACTACGATCGGCGAAGGCTCGATGCGCGTGCACACCGTCGAGCACATTCTCTCCTCGCTCAGCGCGATGGGCATCGACAACGCCATTGTCGAGATGGATGCGAACGAGCCGCCGATCGGCGATGGAAGCGCGTCGCCGTACGTCGAGCTGATCAAGAAGGCCGGCGTCGTGCCACAGGAATCGCCCCGCCAGATCTTTAGCGTGCGCGAGCCGATGCACATCGAGACGCGCGGCGGGTCGTTGCTCGTCGTGCTCCCGGACGACAAGTTCCGCATTTCCTGCACGCAGGCGGGACCGAACGGCCGCTTCACGCAGTACTATTCCAGCGAGATCACGCCGGCGGTTTTCGAGAAGGAAATCGCGCCCGCGCGCACGTTCGTTTTTTACGAGGACGTGCAACCATTGATGGAGAAGAGCCTGATCAAAGGCGGCAGTCTCGAGAATGCGATCGTGATCCGGGGCGACGCTGTCCTGAGCAAGGAGCCGCTGCGGTTTGAAGACGAATTCGTCCGGCACAAGATCCTGGATATCATCGGCGATCTCGCGCTCTGCGGACATCGCATCCATGGCCACGTCATTGCGGTGAAGCCCGGCCATGGGGCGAATGCCGAGCTCGCCCGCGCCCTCGTGCGAAAACGCGCCGAGACGTTGCCCGCCGTGCAACCGCGCGCGTTTCCGGCAGGCGAAGGCGGCATGGACATCAACCAGGTCATGGCCGTCCTGCCGCACCGTTATCCATTCCTGATGGTCGATCGGATCATCGGGTTCGAAGGCGAAACTAAAATCACCGGCGTGAAGTCCGTCACGATCAACGAGCCGTATTTCGGCGGCCATTTTCCCGGTCATCCGGTGATGCCCGGCGTGTTGCAGGTCGAAGCGATGGCGCAGGTCGCGAGCATCCTCATGATGAAGCTGACGAAGAGCGCCAGCCGGATTGGCTATTTTGTCAGCGCTGACGAAGTGAAATTTCGTCGACCTGTTTTTCCCGGCGATACGCTGTTCATCCAGGCCGAGCTGACGAAGGCGCGCAGCAACCGCGTCGCGAAGGCGAAGTGCCAGTGCATGGTGAACGACAATGTCGTCTCCCAGGGCGAGTTGATGTTCACGTTCGTCGACACATGAGCGACGTGCAGATTCACCCGACGGCGATCGTCGACGCCGGCGCGGAGATCGGCGCGGGTAGTGTCATCGGGCCGTACTGCATCGTCGAAGCTGGCGTCGTGCTCGGGCCGGGATGCTGGCTGCAGCATCACGTGACGCTTTGTGGTCCGACACGCGCCGGCGCGCGGAACAAATTTTACGCCTACTGCTCGATCGGACAGCAGACGCAGGATCTGAAGTATGCCGGCGAGCCGACTTACCTCGAGATCGGCGACGAGAATGCGTTCCGCGAATTCTGCACGGTCAACCGGAGCACGACGGCAGATGGCAAGACGCGCATCGGGAATTGCGGAAATTTCCTCGCCTATAGCCACATCGGGCACGACTGCCAGGTCGGCGACGCTGTCGTCTTTTCAAACAACGGCACGCTTGCCGGCCACGTCAAAATCGGCGACCACGCAATCATGGGCGGCCTCACCGCCGTGCATCAATTCTGCCGCATCGGACCGTTCGCCATCACCGGCGGTTGCTCGAAAATCGTGCAGGATGTTCCGCCTTTCATGATCGCCGATGGCAACCCGGCGGAGATCCGCGGGATCAATCTCGTCGGCCTGGAGCGGAACGGCTTCGCGCCTGAGAGCGTGAAGTGGATCAAGGAAGCGTTCCGTTTGATCTACCGCTCGAAATTGAATACGCGGCAAGGACTCGAAGCCGTCCGGAAGGAATTGCCCGCGACCGAAGAGATCAATCAGATCCTCGAGTTCATCGAACAGACTGAGCGCGGGATCATTCGTTAGGCAAGCGCATCACCTGCGTGGAGCCGGCGCCACCGGCGGCGCCGGCGGTCCCCCACCATACTCCTGCTCTTTCTGCCGCAGGAGCGCGGCGGTCGCATCATCGGACACGATGCGCAAGACGCTGCGGATTACCTCGAGCGCCTTTTTCTGTTTGCCTTGGCGCGCCCAGCTGTCCGCTTCTGCGAGCACCATCCGCAGAATGTCGTCCCGAGTCGTGTACATCGAGCGCGCCTGCTGAAAATGTGCCGTCGCCGAAGGCAGGTTGCCGTCCTTCGCTTCCATCCAACCGAGGTCCTCGATCATCGGTGCGTTGCGCGCGCGTGATGCGGCCTGCCGCGCCAGCGTGCGGAATTCCGGCGCAGGCTTTGGCGCATTCTGCAGCGTAAACTCGCGATACATTTTCCACTCGGAAGCTGGTTTCGTAGGCTGGAGTTTCGGTTCGATCTGCAGCCACGAAACGAACGGACGATAGAGCGGATCACCCACCATCACCGACATCCAGGAGAGCGCCTGCTGCGCCATGTATGCGCTCTCGGCGAACGTGAATCCGTGCAGCAGTCGATCATTAAAGGTGTGGAGATTCGTCGTCAGCTGCAGGTACGGCTCGTAGACATTCCCGACGACGGCGGCCGCGCCTTTCGTTACCAACGGCGCAACCCAATGCGCGTTGGGATCGCGCAGGGTATTAGCGCTAAACGAGTGGATGTGAACCGCGACCGCGCCCGGAAGAAAGCGGAAGTCGTGTCGCGTGAACGGCCCGGCGACCCCGTGCGCATACCATCCGTAATAAAGTGCGCAGCCGCTCATCGGGTAGCCGTCCGGAAAAATCGCCGGCGTCTCTTCCTGCACCACCGGCACGCCGGCTTTCCGAAGTTGTTGCACCACCTGGCCGAGCCATTCGTCGCCGACTGCCAGCCCGCCGCCGGTATTCGCGGCCGAGTCCACATACGCCCTGCCCCACAACCCGTTCTTCTCCGTCTCGATCGCGTCGAGGATCATCTTCCGCACTGTCGCGGCGCTCGGCGCATCCAGCCGGCAGACGAGCAACAGCGGCGAACCCGCCGCTTCCATGATGCCGCGGAAGCTTTGAAAATATGGATTCGTCACCGCTCCCGAAATCTCCGGACTAAAGCGCGCCAGCACCGCAATCTCCGAATCGACCGACGCCTCGTTGCGATTCATGATTGGCCCGGCGCCCGGTTTGTCGCCGGGATACGCTTCCGCATTCTTGATCTTCAGCGGCATGCCTTTTATCAAGGCGACGAAGCGGATCGTGTTGCTGGAAACTGCCGGCGGGCCGCTGCCCGAGTCAATCACCGTCCACCACTTTCGTTTCCGGAACGCATCGCGCAGCGGCGTCGCGATGGTGCGATCATATTCCTCGCGGCTAATCTCTTCATCGCGCGAGCAATCGAGCCCAACGAGATGATCCCGCGCGATCCCGCGCTTTTGCGCGTAGAATTTCGCCAGCTCGACCGACTCCGGGACGCTGCTGTTGAAGACGACGATCGTGGCCGGCGCGAGCGGCGGATCAGCCGCGCACGCGCTTTGCAGAAGCACGAGCGAGCAAATGACGAGCAGACCGCGAACCCAACCGTGCGCTCGACCGCAACCCTCAAATCCCCTGCTCCTCATAACTTCAACTTCAAGCCGTCATAAGCGATACGCGCGCCGGGCGGCAAATCGGCTTCTGCCGAATGCGGCAACTCATGCGCGATGTGCGTGAAGTAGGTCTGCTTCGCTCGCACGCGTTCCGCGACTTCGAGCGCCTGCGCGACGCTGAGGTGTGTCGGGTGCGGATTCGGCCGGAGCGCGTCGATCACCAGCACTTCGACTTGATCGATCAACGCCGCAACGTCGTCCGGCACGCCGCTACAGTCGCTCAGGTAAGCCACAAGCTTCCTCCCGCCTCGCGAGAAGAGGTAGCCGTTCACCCAGGTGTTCCCGTGCGGCACGCGCAGCGGCGTCAACGTCGTCGCACCGAGGTCAAACGGCCCATCGATAATGTGCGGCTCGGGTTTGAGATAACCCGGAAACCGATTCAGGCCGTTGAAGGCGAATTCAAACACGCGCTCCAGATCCGACATCGTCTCGCGCGACGCGTAGATCGGCATGTAGCCACGGATCGCCCCGAAGCGCCGCAGATCGTCAAATCCCATCACGTGATCCGTGTGTGAATGCGTGAAGACGACCGCATCAAGGCGGCGGATATTTTCGCGAAGGGCCTGCGTGCGAAAATCCGTGCCGGTATCGACGACCCACGCGCATTCCGGCGTTTCAACATAGATCGAGGAGCGCAGACGCTTATCGCGCGGGTCCTCAGAACGGCAAACGGCGCAATCGCAGCCAATCATCGGCACGCCCTGCGAGGTGCCGGTCCCGAGGAAGGTGACGGTGAGTTGAGAGTTGAGAGTTGATTGTTGAGAGTTCAGAAAAGCGGAGGCGGCGGACTACTTCTCCTCTCTCGACTCTCCACCCTCAACTCTCAACTTCTCATGCCCGCCGTTCTCCACCTGCTGCGCATCAAAAACCTCGCGCTGGTCGAGGATCTGCAGTGGCAACTCGAGCCTGGCTTCACCGCGATCACGGGCGAGACCGGCGCAGGCAAGTCGATCATCATCGGCGCGCTGCAATTGCTCCTCGGCGAGCGCGCCGACAAAGCGCTCATCCGGACCGGCGCCGAGACGTGTACGGTGGAAGCGGTGTTCGAAGGTGAGGCGCTCTCGCGCTTGAACGCTGCGCTGCAAGAGGCGGGCGTGGAAGGTTGCGATGGCGAGCTGATCCTGAAGCGGACGCTCTCCACCACCGGCGCGAATCGCCAGTTCATCAACGGCTCGCCGACCACGCTCGCCGTGCTGAAGTCGTTAGGCGACGAGTTGGTTGATCTCCATGGTCCGCACGACCATCAATCGCTTCTCTCGCCCGAGCGGCAGCTCGGCCTGCTGGATGCATTTGCGCATGCGGAATCGTCGCTCGCCGAGTTTCAGAAACATTACCGTCATCTCCAAAAGCTCGTTGCTGAGCAGGCGGAGCTCAGCACCGCGGAATCGGCCCGCGCGCAGGAGCTTGATCTGCTGCGCCATCAGGTCAGCGAGATCAGCTCCGCGAAGCTGGACCCCGGTGAAGAAGAGCAGATCGAGTCGCGCTATAAGCTGGCCAGCAACAGCAAGCGCTTGATCGAACTCGCCAGCGCAATCGTCGGTCGTTTATCGGAAGCGGACGACGCCGTCCTTTCACAGCTCGCCGAGACGCAACGCTTGCTGCGCGAGCTGGAGAAGATTGATCCCGCGGTTGCCGAGTTCGGCACCAGCCATGCGGCGGCGGTGGTGGAGCTGACAGAAATCGCACGTTCGTTAGGCAATTACGTCGAGCGACTCGACCTCGACCCGCAGCAGCTCGCCGCGCTCGAGCAACGCGTCTCGACGTTCGAGAGCTTGAAGCGCAAATATGGTGGCTCGATTGCCGACGTGATCGCGTTCGGCGAACGCGCCGCCGAGCGCATGCAAAAGATCGAAGGACGTGACGCCGAGCTGGAGCGCCTCGCCAGAGAGATCGGTGACGCGCGCGCGGAGATGATGCGGGCTGCTGAGGTCCTGCGAAAGCTGCGGACGAAAGCAGCGCCGAAACTATCAGACACTGTGCGCCGCAATCTCCGCGATCTCGGCTTCAAGCAATCCGAGTTCGAGGCGAAACTCACGCCATTGATCGAGCCGCGCGCGAGCGGAATCGATGCGCTCGAGCTGCTCTTCTCGCCAAATCCCGGCGAGCCGTTGAAGCCGCTGCGCGCGATCGCGTCGAGCGGCGAAATCTCGCGCCTGATGCTCGCGATCAAGTCCTCACTCGCGGCGCAGGATTCGATTCCGCTGCTCGTCTTCGACGAGATTGACGCCAACGTCGGTGGCGAGATCGCGAACGCGGTCGGCGCAAAGATGCGCGCGCTCGCGAGCGATCATCAGGTCTTATGCATCACGCACCTGCCGCAGGTTGCCGCCGCCGCTTCGACGCACTTCGTTGTAACCAAAGAAGTCGCGAAAGGCCGCACGCATTCTGAGTTACGCGAAGTAAAGGCGAAAGACCGCCGCGCCGAGATCGCGCGCATGCTCGGCGGCCAGAGCGACTCCGCCCTCGAGCACGCGGCGACGTTACTGAAGCACTAGAGCTGCTCCAGCTGGTAGCCCCGTTGCTTCAGCAAGCTGAGCAAGCCGCCGGGACCACCGAGGTGCGCCGCGCCAACGACGACAAAGTGCGGCTCACCACTTCGCAAGTAGTCTTCTATTTTCGGCATCCACGCGCGGTTTCGCACCTCGAGCAGCCGATCGGCAAACGCTGGATACTCCGCGAAAGCCGCTCTGCTGCGACGCCAGAGCGCGTCTACTTCACCTTTCTTCCAGGCGCTGATCATCGATGAGTGCGATGCGCTCGCCGCAGTCGGAATAAAGGTCATCAGCAAAACGGCTTCGCTTTGCCGCTCACTCAAGCCAGTGAAGACGCCCATATGCTCCTCAACTGTCACTAACCCGCCGACCGGCTTCTTACTCGCACGCGCGCGTTTGGTAAGATGGCCTTCGACTCCGAGGTCGGAGGATAAACCGTGAACGCTTGGCGACCAGAGGATCAGGGTTAGCAGCCACGGCCGATATCTTGAGAACTTCGCTTCCGGCACTCCTACCAGCCCGAAGAACCTCTTCATGTAATCATAGGTCCGCGGGTCGACGTGATTCTTCAGGCTGTCACCGCGCGGATACTCACCGGCCTTGATGATCTTCTCAGTCGCGACTGCTTTGTCATCTACCTCGAAGACGAGGCGGGAAGAATCAGCGAACGCGCGATCAAAGGCTTTTGGCAGGGGATAATCACTCTTGCGCAAGGCGTGAACGGAGCCGCCAAGGTAAAGCTTGCCGCCGTCAGGGTGCGTGACCTTCCAGACCGGCGATCCGGCTTCCAGCGATGTGGAACACCCGACCGCGAGACTTAGTCCAATCAGGGGTCTAACGAGCAACAGGCGCATCCCATTGCGTAGCAAAACGAGGTAAGAGTGACAAGCAATCTCGACAGTGCCGCCCTCGCTCCAATAGCTTCGGACCTTCCATGCGTTACCCATGCCTGCCGGCGCTTATCTTGTTTGTCGGTGTCATCGTCCAGCCGGCCCTCGCGCGGGATCCGGACATCGACCGCCTGCTGAAGAAGCTTCCGCCGCCGGAGAAGCTGGTGAAAACGGAGCTCGCGCCCGGCATTCACCGGAACGATCCGATTTTGCAGGACCCGCTCGGGCTCGAAATGAACAGCGCCTTAGCGAAACGGGATGCACGTCGCGCGCTCGGTCTTGCGCGCAGGCTTTCCGCGCGTCATCCGCAGAGCCCGCTGGGACATTTCCTCCGCGGCTCGGTTGCGCTTGAAGTTCTACAATTCAGAGAAGCAGCAAGCGCCTTCCGCGAAGCCATGTCCCTGGAGCCGCGGTTTGCGCAAGCGCATCTCGGCCTCGGCGTAGCCGAAATGGCACAGTCGCGGTTTGCCGCGGCTCTTCCGCATCTGCAACGCGCGACTCAGCTGGAGCCGAGATCGCTCACCGGCTGGCTCGTGCAAAGTGTTTGCTGCCTGCAGCTCGGGCGCAAACAAGAGAGCGTCCTCGCGGCGCGTCGGGCAACGTCTTTGGCACCTCGTTCGGTTATCGCGTGGCGTCAGCTCGCGAGCGCGGCGAAGGCTGCCGGCGATGGCGCGGAAGCATCAATGGCGACCGATAAAGCGAACCGAATCTCGCCCTATCTCGATCCGCGCATCCCGCCCCCGGCCGAGGCGTTACCTGCGGCCCGGCGAGCAGCACAGCTGCGACCGAACGATCCGGGCGTGCAATTCCAACTCGGGTCCACGCTTCTGCACCTGGGCCGGGCGCAGGAAGCGCGCGTCGTCCTCCGAAAAACTGTGACGTTGAATCCGAAACATCCCGGAGGTTGGAGAGAGCTCGGAGTTGCCTGCCGAAAACTGAAACTCCACAGCGAAGCGGATGCTGCGTTCGCACAAGCAGATCGTCTGCTGGCGGAGCTCGGCAGGCCTATTCGCGCCGCCAAGCGTGAAGCCAGACCCCCTTCAAAACCGGCCCGCTAACATCGCCATCCCGAAATGTTCGAGGTCCGACCAGCCGGTGTCGTGAAACTTGGCGTTGCCGCATTGGGACTTCTCCTAATGCACATCACAGTGATCGCCACGGCGTTAGCGGAGTCGTCGATGAACGCGGCCGTCGTGCACGAGTATGGCGGCCCCGAGGTCTTGAAGATCGAGCAAGTGGCGCGGCCGGAGCCAGAGGAGAACCAGATGCTGGTGCGCGTGATCGCGTGCGGCGTGAATCCTGCCGATCCGCTGATCGTCTCGGGGCGTTTCGCGAAGGAGTTCGGCACGCGTTTGCCGTTGATCCCGGGGTACGATGTCGCTGGTGTGGTGGAGAAAACCGGCGCAAACATCACCCGCTTCAAAGTGGGCGATGCGGTTTACGGCTATGCGTTGATGGGCGGCGGCTGGGCAGAGTATGCGGTGCTCGCCGATGACGAACCGGCGCTGAAGCCGAAGTCGCTCAGCTTTGTGGAAGCGGCGGCGGTGCCGCTGGCGGCGCTTACGGCATGGCAGGCGCTGGTCGATGCGACAAATCTCAGCGCCGGGCAGACAATTCTGATTCATGGCGGGTCGGGCGGCGTTGGAGGATTTGCGGTGCAACTCGCGAAAGCACGCGGCGCACGCGTGATCGCGACCGCTTCGAAGGCGAACCAGGATCTGCTGAAGCAGCTCGGCGCCGATGTGGCGGTTGATTACACGACCGCGAAATTCGAAGACGTCGCGAAAGACGTGGACGTGGTGCTCGATCCTGTCGGCGGCGAGACCATGACGCGCTCGTACGATGTGCTGAAGCGCGGCGGGGTCATCGCGACGTCGCGTTCGCGACCCGATCCGGCCGAGCTGGAGAAACGCGGCATTCGCGGCGCGCCGATGGCGGTGCACCCGGATGCGGAGGATCTCGTCGAGATTTCGCAGCTCATCGAAGCCGGCAAGATCAAGCCCATCGTGACGCAGGTGCTGCCGTTGAGCGATGCGGCAAAGGCGCTCGCGCAAGCCGCGACGCGTCACACGCGCGGCAAGATGGTGATCAAACTCGCCGACGAGCCGCTACGATAGCCTTACGGCGAGCTCGCGCTTGGCTTCCGCGCATCTGCGTTTTATACAGCGACGTGCTGAACTACATCTGGCTCGCGCTCGTCGTCCTGGCGGTGACGATCGGCGGCTGGAACGACAAGCTGAAGGAGGTGACCGACGGCGCGTTCGACGGCGCGAAGACGGCGGTGACGATCGCGCTGGGGCTCATTGGCATCATGGCGATGTGGCTCGGCGTGATGCGGCTCGCGGAGCGTTGCGGGCTCGTGCAACGGATGGCGCGCGGACTGCGGCCGATCATGCGGCGGTTGTTTCCCGACGTGCCGGTGGAGCATCCGGCGATGGGCTCGATGTTGATGAACATCGCGGCCAACATGCTGGGGTTAGGCAACGCGGCGACGCCGCTCGGGTTGCGCGCGATGCGCGACCTCGAGTCGCTCAATCCGCGACCGGGAGTCGCGTCGAATGCGATGTGCACGTTCCTCGCGATCAACACCAGCTCCGTGCAATTGATCCCGACAACGGCGATCGCGTTGCTCGCCTCCGCGGGTTCGCGGCAACCGACGTTGATTGTTGGGACGGCGCTGCTCGCCACCTGCTGCTCCACGATTGTCGGCATCACGTCGGTGAAGTTTTTTGAGAAGCTGCCGTGGTTCCGACTCAAGGACATGCCGCTGCCGACGCGCGCGGCGGTGACGGATGTCGGCACGCAATCGACCGCGCCGATGACTGACGAGCCGCTTGCGGTGGAGGCGCCGGTGATCAGTAAGCCGCCGCTTTGGGGTTCGGCGTTGCTCATGCTGCTGAGCATCTTCTTCGCGGCGCTCTGGGTGAAGATGGTGTTCCCCGGCGTTTACAATCTGCCGCTAAGTCCGGAAGCGGCGGGCCAGAATGCGTTCGTCCGCAGCGTGAATGCGCTCTCGCTTCTCGCGATCCCTTTTTTGCTCAGCTTCTTTCCCGCCTACGCCGCAGTGCGCGGCGTGAAGGTTTATGAGGAGTTCGTGGAAGGCGCGAAGGAAGGCTTCGGCGTTACGCTCAAGATCATCCCGTTCCTGGTGACAATGCTGGTCGCGATCAACATGTTCAAAGGCGCAGGCGGCATCGATCTCCTCACGCGCGCGCTCACGCCGATTCTGACGCCGCTGAACTTCCCGCCTGATCTGCTGCCGCTCGCTTTGATGCGACCGTTCAGCGGCGGCGCGAGCCTCGCGATCTTTACGGAGATGATTCAACGCCTCGGCCCGGAGAACATCGTGACGCTGATGGCGGCGACGGTCTTCGGCAGCACCGAGACGACGTTCTACGTGGTGGCTGTTTACTTCGGAGCAGTGGGTGTGAAGGCCACGCGGCATGCGATCCCCGCCGGTCTGTTGGCCGACGTTGCGGGCGTGATCGCGTCTGTAATCATCTGCCGCGCGGTCCTCGCGTAACTCGGCTCGCGGCCTAACAACCCGCAATTTTTCCCTCGCCACCAGCAGGGGCGAGTTCCTATCGTCTTCCGGTTCGCACATGATTCAGCGGGATTATCTCATCATCGGGGCCGGTATCGGCGGGGGCAGCGTCTGCGAAAGCATCCGCAAATACGATAAGCGCGGCAGCGTGACGATGGTCGGCGCCGAGAATTTTCTACCCTATAAACGGTGGACGCTTTCCAAAAATTTCCTGCGCGAGAAAGTCGCGCCGGTCAAGAAACTGCCGCATCTCGAGGCCGGTTGGTACGAGACGAACAAGATCGAGACGCGGCTCGGCGCGATGGTCACGCAATTGAACATCGAGCGCCGGCTCGCCGTGCTCGGGAACGGCGAGACGATCGAGTTTAACAAGGCATGTCTGGCGATGGGCAGCCGCCCGGTGCGACCGCCAGTCGCGGGCACGAACCTGGGCAACGTGATTTACCTCCGCACCACGCGCGATGCGCTCGCGCTTCGTGAGATGGCGAGCCTCGAGAAGACGGTCGTGATCATTGGCGGTGGGCTGCTTGCCTGCGAGGTCGCTTCGAGTCTGCGGCAGATGAAATTCAAGGTCAGCATGATGCATCGCAACGCGCATCTGTTGAACCGCTACGTCGACGCCGACACCGGCGCATGGCTCACCGGCTACTATGCGAAGCATGGCGTGACGCTTTTGCTCGGCCAGAGCCTGAATGGGTTCGAAGGCAAGACGGTGCTGCGCAATATCCAGACGAAGAGCGGAGATCGCGTTGCGGCCGGGGTGGCGATCGTCGCTTGTGGTGCGGAACCGAATCTCGAGCTGGTCCGCAATACACCGCTCTCCGGCCCGCACGGGTCGCCGGTGACGGAGTATCTCGAGACCGAAGAGAAGGGTATCTACGCGGTCGGCGATCTCGCGTTTTACCCGGATCGAATGATGGGCGGTGTCCGCCGGCAGACGCATTGGGAAAACGCGCGTGAGCAGGGTCTCGTGGCCGGCGCGAACATCACCGGCAAAAAGCGGATTCGTTACGAGCAGATCCCGTATTTCTGGACAGAGATCTTCGACCTGAAACTGGAGTTCGTTGGCGATTTCAGCCTGCAACCGACGCGCGTCGATCTGCGCGGCACGCACGCGAAGAAGAAATTCGTAGCGCGCTATTACCAGGGCGAGAAGCTGCGCGGGCTGTTGCTCTGCGGCGCCTCGCCAAAGGAAACCGAATCAGCGAAGACCGAGCTGCGGACGGCGCTCGGGAAGTAGCTACTCGTACATTGGCTAAAATGCGCTGCCAGTCGGCAGCTCGAGCGCGCTGTTGCTCACCCGCACCAGCTGCCAGTCCCATGGCTTCCATGACTGGCGCTTCCAATTCAGCTCGAACGGCTCCTCGAGGACGTTCACGCGCTGTTTGATGAACGCCGCCACCTCGTTGTCCTCCGCTTCGATCCTGATCCGCGCGACCCATCTTCCCTCGCCGTCCGCCGCGCTGGTGATCGTCTGCTGTGCATCGATCCGCACGTTCTGCGCGTAGTGCAGCACCTGCTGCAGCTTCATCAACACCATCTCGCGATCGTGTCCCCATTGATCGGCATACTCCGCGGCCATGAACTGCTTCACATCGGCCCAGTCCTTCTGCTCGAGCGCGGCGGCCAGGTGAACGCTGTGCAAGTGCACCTGACGATCGGGTTGCCAAAGCTGGAAGAGATAGAGGCCGGCGACAATCGCAACGAGCGCGCCGGCATAGAATCCATTGCGAAACGGCGGGCGTATCACTGTCAGCAGGCTGGCTAACATTCACCCGTCGTGTCGAATCGCTTCGTGAGCGGCTTTACCATCGCCGCGCGAGGATTCCGATTGACCCGTAGAAGTCGACCCGGCATGAAGCGTGCTGACTTAGCCATCATTTGATTTATGCTGACAATCGGTTCGTTTGCACTCGCTCTCTCCGCCGTCCTCGGTGGCGTGTGGTGGGCGTGTGCAGGCGAAGAGGATCAGACGTAAATTTGGCTCACTATGCTCGATCATGAAGACCTGAAGTGGATCGCCACCACTTCGACCGAGCTCAATTCGATGCTGCAGCAGATCTCGCGTTACTCGGATCTGGCGCGGCAACATAAGGGCGAATACAATTACATCGAGATGCTCGGCGAGCGCGTGGAGCTCGCCTCGAAAACGGCACAGGCGCTTTTCGATCGCGTAACTTCTTCCATTCTCGCGGGCAGCAGCGACAGGGCAGCGGTAGCCGCGCAGGAAGCCGCGCATCCGCCGTTCACCGTCGTTCCCTCGCCGACCGCTTCCGTTGGCGCGCCACCGCAGACGCCTGCGCGATCGGCTCCGCCAACTGTCAGGCCGACGATCGTCGCCGCACCCGTTCCCGCAGCGACGAAAGCATCGGGAGCGGAGCCCGGAATGCCTGCCGACATCAAGGTGTTGAACCCGAAGGGGAACCGCGAGCTGATCCTGCTGGTGGACGACGAAACGGAGATCTCGGAGATCGCGTCGGAGATGCTGGCTGAAGAAGGCTACAAAATCGTCCTCGCAAAAGACGGGTTCGAGGCTTTGCGGATATACCAGACGATCGGCAAACAGATCGGCCTCGTGATTCTCGATTTCTTCCTGCCGGTGATGGATGGCGATGCCGTCTTTGACGAACTCCGTGAGTTGAATCCGAATGTGAACGTCGTCCTCAGCAGCGGGTTTGCCGAGCAAAGCAAGCTCGGTGCGATGCTCGCGCAAGGCCTCCGCGGATTTATTCCGAAGCCATACACGCGCGAGAAGCTGCTCGAACAGGTGCGCTCGACGCTCGACGCCGCGCGGCATCAGATGCGCTAAGCCCGCGCGCAGGCAACCCGACGCAGCCGCGACCGATCATGCGGCCTGCGCTGAATCTGCGCGGTCCATGGCATTGATTTAGCTACTTAAGCGAGCGCACGCCATGGCTCGCATCGATTCCTTCTTCAAACTGATGTCCGAGCAAAAAGCCTCGGATCTTCACCTCGCGACAAACAATCCGCCGATGCTGCGGATCAATGGCGATCTCGTTCGCGTGGACTATCCGGCGCTGAAAAACGACGACCTGAAAGCGATGGTCTATGAGATCGCGCCGGAAGGAAAAATCAAAATCTTCGAGGAAAACTCGGATATCGACTTCGGGTATGAGGTCCCTGGCGTCGCGCGTTATCGCGCCAATTTCTTCCAGCAGAAATACGGCATCTCGGCCGTCTTTCGTTTGATTCCCTCGACAGTTCTGACCTGCGACGACCTGAATCTCCCGCCGGTGCTAAAGAAGTTTCCAATGCTGAAAAAAGGCCTCGTCCTCGTGACTGGTCCGACTGGTTCCGGAAAATCGACCACGCTCGCCGCGATGATGGATTACGCAAACATGCAGCGGCACGATCACATCATCACGGTCGAGGACCCGATCGAGTTCGTGCACCGCAGCCAGAATTGCCTCGTGCAGCATCGCGAAGTCGGCGTCCATACGCGCTCCTTCGCGGCGGCGTTACGCGGCGCGCTGCGAGAAGATCCGGACATTCTGCTCGTCGGTGAAATGCGCGACCTCGACACGATCGAACTGGCGCTCACCGCCGCGGCCACCGGTCACCTTGTCTTCGGTACGCTGCACACATCGAGCGCGGCGAAAGCAGTCGATCGTATCATCGACGTCTTTCCGAGCAGCCAGCAGAACCAGATCCGCGCCACGCTCGCCGAGTCACTCAAAGGCGTGATCGCACAGAACCTTTTCAAACGCATCGACAAGCCGGGCCGTGTCGCCGCGCTCGAGATTCTCGTCGTCGACATGGCGATCGCGAATCTCGTGCGTGAAGCCAAAACGCACCAGATCCCCGGCATGATCCAGGTTGGCAAAAAGAAGGGCAACCAGCCGCTCGACGACGCGATCATGTCGCACCTGCGCGACGCCCGCATCTCGCCGGAAGAGGCATACGACAAGTGCATCGATAAGAAGAAATTCCGCCCATTCCTGAAGGAAGCGCCCGCGGACGGGAGCGAGGAGTAAAGGAGAACGACGATGAGAATGCCCGACCTCAACCGGATTCTTTCCGCGATGCTGCAGACTTACGACGGCATCTCCGATCTCAACTTTTCAGTCGGCCATCCGCTCCAGGTGGAAGACTTCGGCGAACTCAAACCGGTCTTCGTTGATCCGCCGATCGAAGCGCTCACGCCGTACCAGACGGAGCAGATTGCCCTCACGTTAATGCAGGGAAATCGGCGCCTGATTTACGACTACCTCACCGGCGGTTCGTGCGACAGCAGCTATTCGTTAGGCGATGAAGCGCGCTTCCGCGTGAACATCTTCCGGCAGCAGGGTCATTTCTCGATCGTGATGCGGAAACTCGAAGGCACCGTTCCTTCCGTCGAGTCGATCGGTTTGCCACCGATTTTCAAGGAAATCGCGAAGGAGAAAACCGGCCTCGTTCTTCTGACCGGCGCCACCGGCAGCGGAAAGACGACGACGCTCGCCGCTTTGTTGAACGAGATTAACGAGACGCAGTCGGTGCACATCGTCACGCTCGAAGATCCGATCGAATTCGTTCACCCGAAGCACAAAGCGACGTTCAATCAGCGGGAGCTCGGCCACGACTTCAACAATTACCCGAACGGCCTGCGCGCCGCGCTCCGCCAGGCGCCAAAGGTCATTCTCGTCGGTGAAATGCGCGACCGCGCGACCGTCGAAGTCGCCCTTATGGCTGCAGAGACTGGTCACCTCGTCCTCAGCACGCTCCACACGGTCGATGCCGGCCAGGCAATCAATCGTATTCTCGGCTTGTTCTCGTTAGGCGAAGAACAGCAGCTGCGCATCCGTCTCGCCGATACGCTGCGTTACATCGTCAGCCAGCGCCTCGCGCCGAAAGTGAATGGCGGCCGTCAGTTGCTCACCGAAATCCTTGGCCACAATCTCCGCACGAAGGAGACGATCGCACTCGGCGAAGGCGAGCACCGCAGCTTCTACGAAATCATCGAGGCGAGCGCGCCGTTTGGCTGGATGACGTTCGATCAGTCGATCCTCAATGCCTACGAAAACGAGCTGATCAGCGAAGAAACCGCGAAGATCTTCGCCTCGCGCAAGGGCAAGGTCACGCGCGGCATCGACCTGATCCAGAAGGCACGCGGCGTCGACAACGATCTCGACTCCGGCCTCCGCCTCGACATGCCGGTGAACGCATTCCGCTAACGCATCCAGATGTCCCAGGAACTCGATACTTCATTCTTCGACACCGGTGACAACACCGCGCTCGTCTGCATCGATCATCAGCAATACCAGAAGCTGGTCGTGCCGCAGTTGATCGACATGAGCTACAAGGTGCACCTCGGGCTCTTTGAGGAGGACGTGCTCCTGAAGCTCAAGACGTACAACTACAACGTCGTGATCGTCTACGAGAACTTCAAAGGCTCGACCGTTCAGACGAACCCGATCCTGCGCGACATGATCAAGCGTCCCGGGACGCAACGCCGCGAACATTTCGTCGTCCTGTTGAGCACTCGCTTTGCGACCAATGACGCGATGAGCGCGTTCGTGCAGAGCGTCGATCAGATTATCAACATCAGCGACCTCGCGAATTTCAAGCCGGTGCTGCGACGCGGCGTCGCGCAATATCGCGAGCTCTACCACGCCTTTCACGAGACGATGAAGTCCGTCCAGGCGATCTAGGTTTCGCTCTACGCGATCTCCTTCTCCAACGCGACCGAGCGCGCGCGCGTGTTTCAGTCTCGCGTGCGCCGCGCGCAGAGTTGCTTTGAAGCGACCAGCAGCAGTCGCTGACGCGTTAAATCTTTGCGCCGGTGCAGACGGTTCTTGGTCCGCAGCGACGTCCCCCCCATCACAGAACCCCCGCCCGGTTATGAAATCGACGAACTGGATCCAATTTTCCTGGGACTTGACTGCGTTTTCGCAGCCCGCAGCGGAACTCCCCGAGCATTACCAGATCTCGGTCGCGACACCGGACGACGAGAAAGAACTTCGCCGCGTGATTTCGAGTTCCTTCACGCTCGATCCGACGTGGAATCCGACGATGAAGCAAGTCACGCAAACGATCGACAGCTGGCTCGATGAAGCGAGCGAAACGAAGACGAGCGTCCACCTGGCGTTGCGCCACGGCTCGCGCATCATTGGCGCGGCGGTTGTTTGCGTCGATTCAGCGGCGGAAAATCATCTTTCGCCCGGTCCGTGCATCCTGATGGAATATCGCAACCGCGGTTTCGGCACGCACCTCCTCGAGTGTTCGCTCGGGACGTTGCGCGATGCCGGTCTCGCACGTGCGTGCGCAATCGCGAAAGAGAACTCACCCGTGACGAAGTTCCTCTACACAAAGTTCAACAGCTCGCAGGCGCCGTTCGACTTCAGTTCCGCGCTTGCGGCGTAACGGCCCGCGGAGGGTGAGATGGCGGCGGAAGAACTCCGCCGCGGCTTCGCGCACCTCGCGCATCGCCACCTGCGTAAACACGTGTCGCTCTTCCGGGAAGAACCGCGTCTCGACCTTCACGCCCCGCTTTCGTAACTCCGCCTCGAGCGGACGCGCATACTTGCCGAAGAGTACCCGATTGTCGCGTTCGCCGTGGATCATCAGCACCGGCGGCAACTTTCCGATACGATCCATCTTGCCGTTCCAAACGCCTCCCGCGTGTTCGACAACTGCCCCGACGCGCGGGTTATCCGACGCCGAAAAAAGCGCGAGAAATCCGCCCAGCGAGTAGCCGTAGATTCCGACCGGCGCGTTGTCGCCGCGCAGCTGTTGAATCACCGGAATCGCATCCAGGACGGTGCGTTTCCACACGCCGAAGTGCTTCTCCATCGCGGTGTCCCGCGCGAAGATGGTCCGCGTGCGTTCGAAATATCGGACGAAATAGACGGCGTTCCCTGCCCCTGCGAGATGCCGCGCCACACGACGCATTTCCGGTCCATCGAAGAGCGTGCCGCCGGCGCCGTGTAACACCAGAATCACCGGCCGCTTCCGCGCAGCGGATTGCTCGAAGACTTCGGCCCGAATGCGCCCGCTTTCCGTCGCCAGGGCGATCGTCGATTCGCGCACCGATGGCTCTGCCGACGACACGTCCGCGGCATGGAGAAGCATCACCGCCGCGACACAGGCTGATGCCGCGAAACGAACCTCTCGCAACATGCGCAGCTTCACTGCGAAACATACGCCGCGTCGTACCAGCACGGTTGCAACATTGCAGGCGCAGAAATAATTTGAGCGCACTTTTCCGCGGCCAAGGATAAGTTGAAGCCTGTGCAGCCTGACGACCAGACCGACGACTCCCCCAAGGGCGCTGACGAATCCGAAGAGGAGGACGAGGAATCGCTCCCTCCGCCGAAGATCGAGCCGCCTTACAAGTTCAAGCTCTCGAGCAACCAAAAGAAGCGATCGAGACTCGTCCAGCATCAGGAGCCTGCACCGGCTCCCCCGCCCGCTCAGCCAGCAGCGCCGAGCGGAGCGCCGGCGCCTGCCGATCCGCCGAAGCGTGTTCGCTTAAAGCGTTCCGGCCAGATGCACGAAGATCTCCGAGGCCCCCTGCCAGAACAGCCGCCGCGCCCGCAAGATAAATATTAGTCGGCGCGCCGCGTCGGCGTCCCGAAATCGCTCGCATCGCATCACGTCCAGCCGTGCTGTAGCCACGCCGCTGCGTCGGCGTGTCGCGCGTGGAAACGGCGACAGAGCGCCGTCGCTACAACTGCGTCGTCCGCGCAGAAACGCTAGCCCGCATCACGCGCGTACCAATCCACCTTCCGCGTCACAAACATCACCAGCGCGAGACCGAGGAAGAGCGCGATCGATCCCATCAAGAGCGCATAATCCTGCTGCCGCAGCGTGATGTAGAGAAATGTGTAAACGCCCGCGAGCCCGGCGCCGATCATGAGCGTGCGCACGCCTCCACCAAGGAAGAATCGACAGTACCACGTGATCAACGCGGTCGCGGAAACCGTCGCGACCAGATACGCCACGCTGAAGCCGAGAAACTCCGACACCGAGAGCAGCACGAGATAGAAGATACAAAGCACCGCGCCGACCATCAGGTACTGGAACGGATGGATCTTCTGCCGCGCTGTCGTTTCGAAAAGGAAGAACGTCGTGAAGACAAGCACGAAAAACAGCACGCCGTACTTGATCGAGCGTTCGACGTAACGATACGCGTCGAGAATCGACAGAAGCTCCGCGCCGAACAGCGACGCGCGAACAGTGCGATCGTTGAATCGATCGTTGCCGCTCCGGCTGGTCCATTGCTGCGGATAATCGCGGCCGTAATACGACACCTGCCATTTAGCGTCGAACCCATCAGTGCGGACGGCGCGCTCCGACGGAAGGAATGAGCCGCGGAACCCGGGATCGGGCCAATTCGATTTCAGCTCAGCGTCATTCTGCACTCCGAACGGCGCGAAGTAGATGCCGCCGCTGCCGTTCACATCCAGCCGGATCGCGAAGTCCACCGGAGCCGTCATCGGCTGCTCGGACGCGAGCGCCGCAGTCGCGCCGGTCGTGTATCCCGGCACCTGCGATCCCGGCAGCAACGGACGTTGCGTTCCTCCCCAGTCGACGACGAGGCCGCCGCGCGTGCCGCGCAGATCGCCGACCGCAATCGTGACGAACGCATCCTTCCAAATCACATCCGCGACATCGATTTTCAGCGCGCCGAAATCAGGAACACCGAAGCGCCCCGACAACGTCACCTCCGCGCGAAACACCGCCGCATCGTAAATCCCGCGATGCAGCAACTGCGTCTGCACATCCCCGTTCACCTTCAGGATTTCCGGCAGAAAATAGGCCGTCCCGACCATCGTCTCCTCGACTTCGCGGCGCTCCACGCGCCCATCGCCGAGCGGCACCTCGCGCGTGACGAGCACGCGATAGTGATACGGAATGCCGAGCACCGGTCCGATGATGTTCTGGTCCTTGCCCCACGACGAAGTGATGTCGTCGACGGCCGCGTTGCGCCGCTCCAGCCGCTCCTGCAAGACGCCGTTGATCATCAGAAGCGGAATCAGCATCAAGAGGATCAGCGCACCAACCCCGAGCAGCTTCAGGATGGTGCTGTGTTGGCGGCGAAAGGAGGGTTGCGTCTTCGGCAACGGCGGTGGTGCTTGTGGCTCAACCATGCGCAGAGGGTGAACGGCACCAGCCGTTTATGCAATCACAGTGAGACGGTCGTGCCCTTACAACCGCGTCGTCGATTCCGCCGCTGCAAACGCGGCGACACGACGCGCGCAGGCCCATGAGAGTGTGAACCCGGCGCCGCCGTGCCCGTAGTTGTGAATCACACGCCGGCCGTCACTGATCCGCTCGTCGCGCAGACACACGCCTCCGCGTCGAAACGGCCGAATGCCGACGCGTTCTGCGATGACCCGCGGCGCGTCGATGTTCAGGACGTGGCTGCATTCGGCCACGATGCGAGCTGTCGCTGCCGAATCGGGCGCACGATCGTCGGTGATCTCGTTCGTCCCACCGAACACGCAGTCGCTCGCGCGCGGGATCACGTACATTAGCGGCGGGCCGTCGCAGACGGTGGCGTAAGGAAGCTGTAAGCGCGGAACAATGGCGATCTGCCCGCGATGCGGCTCGAGTTCCGCATCTGGAACGAGAGCGCGCGCGCCGAATCCGGCGCAGTTGACGATGAGATCGAAGTCGCCGCTGATTTCATCGAGCGCGGAAAGCGGCTCGATCACCGTGACGTATCCACCAGCGAGAACGAAGCGGCGCTCGAGGTAATCGAGATAGCGGCTTGTGTCCGTCAACGGCACCTCCAGCGCGAAGCCGCTCGAAAACGGGCGCGGAATCTCGGAGTTCAAACGGCGAACTCCCAGCCGCCCCGCCCACGATGGGATTTCGATCGCGCCGGCGCGGGTGAAGCACCGCAGCTCAATCATCGAAACGCCTGTGTCCGAATCTGTCGTTAGGCCGCGAAGCTCATCATAAGTCGTCAGCGCCCATCCGATCGCGTTTTCACCTGCCTCCGTGTCGTACGGAAACCAAATCGCCGCCGCAGCCGCGGAGGTCGTCGCGCGACCGCGTTCCGCCGCAACGATCGTGACGCGATTCCCGCTCTCGGCGAGCACAACACCGCACGTGAGGCCCGATACGCCTGCGCCGATAATTGCGATGTTGGTTGCCATCACGTTCGTCTCTCGATCATGCTCGTCCCTCGGCGCCTGCCGTCGATTTCACATGATCGCCCGGGTTGTTTTCGCATCAGTTCTGCTGCTGGCGTTTCTCGCTCCGTCGAGCGGTTCGGCGGCGCAACGTATCAAAGCGAAAGCCTGGCGCGCGGTGAAGACGTACGACATGCAGACGCTGCAGAAAGTCGAGCCGTTGCCGTTGCGTCAGGTCGTCGGCTTGCGCTTCAACTACCGCCAACGCGACATCCGCCACCTGAAGCCGAATTGGTTTTACAGCTCGATCTGGAGTGCGAACCCGAGCGGCGAATTGAACTCGGTGCCGGTAATGGTCGCGAAAGCCGATCTCGGCGCGTTCCAACGCCTCCCGACTACACCACAGACGGGGGGCAATTTCACTGCCTACGGCCAGGTGCTGCGTGACGTCGACGCGAATTTCATCTTCCTGCGTCTCCTCGGCACGAAGGTAAAACGCGACGCGCGCGGCAACGCGATCGTTACCTGGTAATCCCAGAAGCCGGCGGCGCGTGGGTCGCGGGACGCACGTCGATCTTGATCTCCGATTTCAACGTCCGATGCACCGGGCATTTCTGTGCGATCGCCATCAGGGTCGCGCGCTGTTCGTCCGTCAACGCGCCCGTCATCGCCACCTCCACATCGATGTGATCGAGCAGCCCTTCTTTCGTCTCGCAATCCGCGCAATCCTTCGCGTGGATGCGCGAGCGGCGCAGCGCGACCGTCACATCCTCGAGCGGCCATTTTTTCTTGCGCGCGAAGAGCCCGAGCGTCATCGATGTGCAGGCACCGAGCCCCGCGAGCAGGTAATCGTACGGATCGGGCGCAGAATCACTCCCGCCCACACTCGCCGGCTCGTCGGCTCGCAAATGATGCCTGCCGGCCGTCATCTCCTGCAGAAATCCGCTCGCGTTGCCGCGCACCACCACGTCGGGAGCCGGCGTCGTTGCCTCACCTTCGTTCTTCATCCCGACAACATACCGCGCGCGTGCCGTCGCGACGCAATCAGAATCGGCTCAGTACAACGTCGGCGGCTCCGGAGCGGCGAGCAGTTTCTGCATGCGCGAATGTTGGCGCAGCGGCGCCCATTGCCACCGCGTGCGCAGTTCCGTCAAGGTCATGCTGGCTTCGTAGAACGGCATCACCGGACCAGGCGTGACGAGCAGGCGCTCGATCATGTCGATCGCCTCCTCGCTGCCGCCGGTCCGCGCGTGGATCAGAGCGAACAACGCCGCGATGAAGGTCCCATCGTAGCCATCTTTCGTGATCGGCATCAGCTCGACCGCGCGGCGCCCTGCGGCCAAAGCATCGTCCTTACGACCGAGATACGCGTAGAGCAATCCGACGTGCCCGTGCCGGAATGCGTCGAGCGGCGCCGCGGCGACTTCCGCTTCCATCGCCGGGCGCGCCGCTTCGAACAGCGGCTGCGCTGCTGCTGCGTCACCGCGCGCCAGCGCGACACAACCGAGCAGATAGCTCTTCGGAAATGGCGTGCCGAAGACCGTGCGCGGCGCCTCGACCTGGCTGTCGTTCACGGCGCGTTCGGCGGCCGCGAAGTCGCCGCTGAGCAACGCGACATCCCACCGCGCCAGCGTTACAGATCCATCGGGATCAAGGCCCGCCGGCACTGCCGCCAGAGCGCTGCGAATCGGTGCCAGATCGCCTCTCGCCCAGAAATCGATATAACCGCGATTCACGCGCAGCGTCGGCAGATCGAGCGCGACGGCCATCGCGCGTTCGCCCGCGCGTGCTGCTTCCGGCCAGTTCCGCATGGCGTAGCGCGTGGCAAAGAGCTCGCCCGCGATTTGTCCGTTACGCGGATCGCGCGCGATCGAATGCTCGAGCGCGGCGAGCGCTTCGCTCCAGCGTCCCTGTCGCCGCCGGATGTAGCCGCGGATGCTCTCCGCCTCCACGTCGTTAGGCGACAGGCGCGCGGCGATCTCGAGCTCGCGCAGCGCGCTCTCGTAGTCCTTCTGCGTCCAGTAGAAGCAGAGCGCGCGGGCAAGATGGCCTTCGCCCAGATCCGGCCGGAGACGCAACGCTTCATCGGCCTCGGCGCGAGCGCGGCGCGCGATCTCCTCGGTCGGACTGAAATACAAATGGCTGTACGCGAGGGTGGCGGAGAGCCGCGCGTGGGCGAGCGCGAAGTCGGGATCAAGCGCGATGGCCTCGCTGTAGAGTTTCGCGGCGGTGTCGTTATCCTCCTTCAGCGGAATTGGCCGCGTCTGGTAATCGCGCGCGCGCAGATAAAGCACGTACGCGTCGGGGTTGTCGGTCGGCTTCGCTTCGACCCGCGCCTTTTCTTCCGGGCTGAGCGTCGCGTGCAATGCCGACGCGATTTCTTTCGCCAGCTCGCCCTGCAGCGTCAGCGAATCAGCGAGCGTGCGGTCGTAACGATCCGCCCACAGCTGCCGCCCATCGGTTGTATCGATCAGGCTCACGTTCACCAATACGCGATCCGCGGTCCGGCGCACGCGCCCTTCAAGAACGGCAGCGACGCCGAGCTGCTGGCCGATCTCGCGGACGTCGCGTTTGCCAGGATCCCGATACGTCGCCGAAGAAGTGCGGCTGATCACCTTCAGCTCTTCGATTTTCGCGAGACTCGCAATCAGGTCGTCCTGAATCCCGTCGGCAAAGAATGTGTCGTCCGCTTCGCTGCTCATGTTTTCGAATGGAAGAACGGCGATCGATCTGCGATCCGCCTCCGTTGTTCCGGGAACCTGCAGGCCGATGCGACCGAGCGCGCGCGTGACCGTACGCTGGACGCGTGTCGGTCCGAGCACGAGCAGCGATGCTGCCGTCAACGCGACGAGCGCCGTCACGACGATGAGCGTGTAGCTCTTCGCACGCCGGTCGTCCGGCGTGACGTCTTCCGTCCGCTTGATGCCCTGCGCGGTGATCTCAAACGGCCATGCGAGCGCGATCGCGAGCAGAAAGCCGAGCGCGAGCAGGCTGATGATGACCTTCAGCACCCACGCCGGCGCATTGAATGCCGGGAACACCGTCGCCGCGACCTGGATCACGAGCCACGAGACGACGGCGTACGCGACGGCGACTCTGTAGACGTTGCGCCGCTTCAGCTCGCGGAAAAAATTGCGCGCGCTCACAGTTCGTCGATGGGCAAGGCCAACGCGGAGCTACGCGGAGACGGCGCCGACTTGTTCTGGATAATACTTGCGCCAGTAGCGCATCGTGGCTGTCACGGCCATGTAGCTCGGGTCGGCTCGCTCGTAGTCCGCAGCCTCGTCGTCCGTCGCTCCGCCGGCGCGCAAATCTGCCGCCTCGTAGTCAGCGAACGCCGGCACCAATTGCTCCTCGCTTTCGCCCGCCTGCATCCGGTCGCGGAACCAATTGGCGTAGCGACGAACGCGTTCCTGCAGTGCATCGAGATGTGATGAAACCGAATCCGCGGCGCGGCCGAAGTGCGGCAGGTAAAGCGCACTCGCGTTAAGGGCGCGCATCTTCTCGATCGAGCGTTCCCATTCCTCGACGTCCAGTTCCGGCGGGACAAACGGCGGGATCGGTGGTCCGCCGCCGATCCGCACACCAGCGACATCGCCGCCGAAAAGATTCTCATCCCAATGGTAGACGTGATGATGACTCGCGTGCCCGGGTGTCTCGATCGCGCGGACTTCAGTTGAACCAAGGCGCACAACCTCCTGATCTTGCAGCACGCGTAAGCTCGCCTCCGGAACAGGCGCGACTCGTCCCCACAGCTTCTGCATTTCATCGCCGAAAATGCGCGTCGCGGATTCGATGAGCTTCGCGGGATCGAGCAGATGACGCGCGCCGCGTGGATGCACGTAGACCATCGCGCCGAGTTCCGCGAAGCGCCACGCCGCGCCCGCATGGTCGAAGTGGACATGGCTAAGGAAAACATGGCGCACGTCCCGTGCGCTCGCGCCGATGCGCTGCAGCTCTGCGGCGATGTTATCGAAGGTCGATTCCGGTCCGGTGTCGAAGAGCGCGACGCCATCGTTCGTCTCCACGGCAGTCGCAGCGATGATGCCGGGACGGCCGAGCTGTCTTGTATCGAGGACGTGAACTACCACGGTGCAACTGTTCACCGAAACAACGCCGCACGAAAGGCGCTTTGCCTAACGAGCAGCTGATTTCTGACGCTCAATCCCGCGTTGCGTGACGAGATAAACGGCGAAGCTGCCGAGCCAATGGCCGCCTTCATAATGCTCGCCCGTTACCGCGGCGAGTCCGGCGCGCTGGTGTGCTTCGCTGGCCGCGCGGAGCGCACTGCGGCGCGGATCGTTCCCGGGCAATCCCGAGATGATGCCCTCGAGCATCCAGGCGCGGCTGATGTTCAAGCCATCGAGATGCGCGAGTTTCGGATCGCTGGGATCAGGTGAAACGGCGACCGGGAGCCAATCGCCACCTGCTTTCGTCGGCAGTTGCGGCAGAAATTGCTGCAGCCATTTCGCGAACTCGGCCGGCGGCAAAATGCGACGCATCACATCCGCCTCGCCGAGCGCCGGGGAGAGGAAATCTTCGCCGCCGGGCTCGTAGCTGAGCGGCGCGTTCTTGTCGCGTGCGTAGAACTGCTTCGCCTTTTCGGTGAGCAGCTTCGCGAACGCTTCGTTCCCGCTCGAGCGTGCGTAATCAAGCATCAGGCCGAGCGCGAACGCCGTCTGCGCGTGCTCACCGATGCGGATCGGATGCGAGAGTTTCGGGAGCCAATTGTTGAGCCGCTCGAGGGTCGCTTCTTCGAGCGGCCGGAGAGTCGCCAGCATCTCGCGCGCTTCGGGAGCATCCCACTCGCGCAGCTCGGCAATCAGTTGCAGCAGCCACGCCAGCCCGTACGGGCGCTCGAAACTCGCGCGTCCCGGAGCGCGCATGTAGGCCGCTTCCGCGGTGATGTTGTCCACCGAGAGACTTTTCCGCAGCGCATCGCGGGCGGCGGCCGCGAACGGTGCGTCCGGAAATGTGCGAGCGAGTCGCGCGAGCAGCCAGTGCCCATGCACCGATGAATGCCAGTCGTAGCAGCCGAAGAATGCCGGCGTCAGCGTGCGCGGCGGCGCCACGTCCGCGTCGCTGTTCATCGTGTGGCTGATCTTGTTCGGGTATTCCTTGTGAACGCAATCGAGCGCGAGCTTCGCAAATCGTTCCGCGGCGGCGGCGTCGAACTTGGGAGATGGCTCAGCAGCGGACATCGCGAGCGGCAGGACGAACAGGAGAGCGGGCCAGACGTTTTTCATCGCGAGCCCAATGTAGCTGAGGCTGCGCGATCGCGAACGTTCTCTCGGACGTTCGCGGCGTTGCAGCGCCCGCCGGCCGGCTACGAGCCGCTTAGGCGGGGCGGCGCCTTGGCAACAGGCCGAGCACCGATGCTGCCGCTGCTGCTTGATTCCCGAAGAAGCGTTCGCGGCACGGACGGCAGATGCCGTGGCTCACCTTGACGTTGCCTTTCCTGACCACGCCTTTGCACCAGGCGCAGACGATCGTCGGCAGCAGCGGAGCAGTGGCGCGTTGATGTTTCATTTGGCGTGATTTGACCGTGCGGCGGCGGTTTTGTTCAACGAAATCCGACCGCGAATTTGCCGAGCCGCCGAGACGTATCTCACAACCTGTGCGGAACTTGTGACCGAGGACCAAGGCGCGTACCGAAGTGATCACGGCCGTGGTTCGTCTGCTTCCCGCCAGCAACGAATCAGCGCCCACAAAATTTTTTTCAAAAAGTGCTTGCCTGCTGCTACTGTGTTGTAGTTTACTACAACACTAGATGAGGCGCAGTGGAGCACAGGATGGACAATGAATGGAACGATGGTCAGCCGATTTACCGCCAGCTGCGCAACCGCGTCGTTGATATGATCCTCGACGACGTCCTCAAGGAAGGCGATCCGCTCCCGTCCGTGCGCAACGTGGCCGCCGAGTCGCGCGTGAACCCCCTCACCGTCCTGAAAGCGTATCAGGAGCTCGTCGCCGAGGAGCTGGTGGAGACGCGGCGCGGTCTTGGGATGTTCGTCAAAGCGGGCGCGCGTGAGCTGCTGCTGCAGGGCGAACGCCAGAAATTTCTCGACGAACAATGGCCGCGGATCGCGGCCACGATTCAGCGGCTCGGCTTAAAGCCGGAAGAGCTGCTCGAAGCGGAGAACCGTCAATCGGCCGCGAAACCCCCGAAGGAGGAGAGCTAAGCCATGGCCGTAATCGAAGCACGCGGGCTCCGGAAGAGCTACGGAACAACGGTCGCGCTCGACGCCATCGACTTGCGTGTCGAGGAAGGGCGGATCCTCGGGCTGATCGGGCCCAACGGCGCCGGCAAAACAACCGCACTCGACGCGATCCTCGGTCTCCTGTCTTACGAGGGTGAGCTGAAGGTGCTCGGCCGCGATCCGTGGAACGAGCGCGACCTGCTCATGCGCGATGTCTGCTTCATCGCGGATGTGGCCGTCCTGCCACGCTGGATCAAGGTGTCGCAGGCGCTCGACTACGTCGGTGGTGTGCATCCGCGTTTCGATCGCGCGAAGGCGGAGGCGTTCCTCGCCAGGACCACGATCAAGCGCACGAGCAAAGTCCGGCAGTTGTCCAAAGGCATGGTCGCGCAGCTGCACCTCGCGCTCGTGATGGCGATCGACGCCCGCCTGCTGGTGCTCGATGAACCGACGCTCGGTCTCGACATCCTTTATCGGAAGCAATTCTACGACTCGCTGCTGAACGACTACTTCGACGGCACCCGCACGATCGTCGTGACGACCCACCAGGTCGACGAGATCCAGGACGTCCTCACGGACTTGATGTTCATCAACCGCGGGCGCATCGCGCTCCAGTGCAGCATGGAAGAATTTGAGGCGCGGTATCTCGAGGTGATGGTCCATCCCGAACACCTCGCCGCAGCCCGCGCGCTGCGGCCCATTCACGAGCGCCCCGTATTCGGTCGCAGCGTGCTCTTATTCGACAACGCCGACCGCCAGCAGCTCGCTTCGCTCGGCGACGTGCGGCGGCCCAGCATCGCGGACCTGTTCGTCGCTGTGATGGGCGACAAAGCGATCGCGCCAGCAGGAGCGGCCCAATGACCACAGAAGCAAACGCAACGACCGCAATGCCGAGCCAGCAGCCATCAGCGTCTGTTTCTCAAACGCGGCCGTTCTACTGGTCCGTTCGCCGCGAGATCTGGGACAACCGCTCGATTTATCTCGGACCGCTGATCGTCGCCGTTTGCGTGCTGCTGGGGCTTCTCGTCCGAGTGCACGATCTGCCGGAGCGCAGGCGCGCGGCCCTCGCTCTCGAGCCAGCAAAAGCGCGACACGCGATCGAGCTGCCGTACGACGCGGCGATCGGAATGCTCGTGGTTGCCGCGTTCATCATCGGCGCGTTTTACTGCCTCGACGCGCTCTACGGCGAACGCCGGGATCGCAGTATCCTGTTTTGGAAATCGCTGCCGGTTTCCGATACGACGACCGTCCTGGCGAAGATCGCGATTCCGCTGGCCGTTCTGCCGCTGGTTTGCATGCCGCTCAGCATCTGCCTGCATCTCCTCTGGTTGCTGCTCAGCTCGATTGTGCTGCTGATTGGCGGAGTCAGCCCGGCGACCACCTTCGCGCACCTGCCGCTGATCCAACTGTGGATCGCGATGCTCTACTCGTGGATCGCGGTGGTGCTCTGGCATGCGCCGATCTACTCCTGGCTGTTGCTCGTGTCCGGCTGGGCGCGACGCGCCGCGTTCCTCTGGGCTGTGCTGCCGTTCGTTGCGTTTGGCATCTTTGAGCGCGTGGCGTTCGGCACGAGCTACGTCACGTCATTTCTCAGCTATCGACTAGTTGGCTGGTTCTACCACGCCGTGGTCGTACCGCCGCACGGCACTCCCGGGCCAGAGCCGCTCGCTGCCCTGACGCCAGGCAGATACGTCACGACACCCGGTCTGTGGCTCGGGCTCATCTTCGCCGCCGCCTGCCTCTTCGCCGCTATCCGGCTACGGCGCCACCGCGGTCCCGTTTGAGTCGCTGACCACTCCTCCTACCCATGAACACCTTCACCCCAGAAGCTTCCTCGAACGCAAAAGCACGCGCTGCCGCCGTCTTTTGGCTGATCACCTTTATCGCTGGCGCCTACGCGATGTATCTCGCCGGCAGCCTGATTGTGAACGGCGACGCCGCCGCGACTGCCGCGAATATCCTCGGCCGGGAAGGTGCCTTTCGCATCGCTACTGCCGCCAACCTGCTCGCGACCATCTGCTATCTCCTCGCGACCATTCTCGTTTACGAGCTCACCAAACCAGTCAACCGCACCCTCTCATTAGTCGCGGCGGTGTTTAGCTCGTTAGGCTGCGCGGTCGGCGCTGTCATTTCTCTCTTCAACTTCGCAGCGCTCGCTCTGCTCAAGGGAGCCTCGGTTGGCGCCTTCACGAGCGAGCAGCTTCAGGCGCTCGCGCTCACTTCGTTAAACCTCGCGGTGCGCGGGAATGACGTTGGGCTGGTGTTCTTCGGGATGCACATCGCGATCATCGGTTATCTCATCGCCACGTCGGCGCTCGTGCCGCGGATCCTCGGCGCTCTCCTGCTCCTCGGCGGCGCATGCTACGAGCTGAGCAGCTTCGGCAGCTTCCTCGGCGCGCGTTTCGTCACGAGCCTGTTCCCGCTGATTCTCATGCCGGCCTTCTTTGCCGAGCTCGCATTGTCTCTGTGGTTGCTCGTCAAAGGCGTAAGCACGCCGCGCGCGAGTCGCGCGACCGCCACCGCTTCATCACCCCTCGTTGCGGTATGACGACAATCACGTCCACCATCGAGCCGGCGCAACACACCGCCGCGAAGATCGTCGGCATCATCTACCCGATCCAGATGGCGACCGGCGTGTTCGGCGAAGTCGTTGCGCGCGGGCAACTGATCGTCCGCGGCGATCCGACCAAGACCGCCGAGAACATCATCGCAGGCGAGCGTCTGTTTCGCCTCTCAATCGCCGGCGACCTGCTGACTTACATCCTGGTGCTGGTGCTGACGTGGGCGCTTTACGTCATGCTCCGACCGGTAAACCGGAACCTGGCTTTGCTCGGCGCCTTCTTCCGTCTCTCCGAGCTAGCCGTGCTTTGCATCGCAACGGTTAACTCTCTCGTCGTGCTCCAGCTCTTGAGCGGAGCACGTTATCTGCAAGCGCTCCCGCCCGAGCAACTGCACTCGTTCGTTAGCCTTGCGATCAAGGCGCAGGGCTCCGGCATGCAGGTGGGATTCATTCTCCTTGGGCTCGGCTCCGCGATCTACGCTTACGTGCTCCTGAAATCGCGTTACGTGCCACAGGCGCTCGCGCTGCTCGGCATCTTCGGCGCGTTGCTGCTCGCGCTCGGCACACTGGCCATCATCGTGTTCCCGACGCTCGACCGCGTCGGTATGAGCTACATGATGCCGATGGGCCTCTACGAAGTCGGGCTCGGCTTCTGGCTTCTCTTCAAAGGCATCCGCGTGCCGCAGCCTAACAACCGGTTCACGCCCGGACACCCTATCCCAGCAACTCACCTGAAGTCCACTTAACCATGACACTAAAGCGAACCCTCACGATCATCGCAGCTTTCGCTCTCGGCTTGACCGCCGTTGCGCAGGAGAGTCCTGAGCTGATCAAGCAGCGGATCCTCGCGCAGGCGCAAAGCCTTAGCGCGGACGATTACGCGTTCACGCGTACCTCGCGCACTGAGAGCGACTCGAATGGCAAGGCGGAGAAACGAGTCACCGTCGAAAAGTTCGATCCGCGCAAATCAGGCGACGCGCGCTGGACGCTGGTGTCCGTAGACGGCGGGGCGCCGCCGACAGACGCGTTGGCGCGATATCAGAAAGAATCTGCGAAGCGCCGCGTCCCTGGCTATTACCGGCTCGCCAATTACTTCGGCGCATCGGCGACGTCATCGAAGGACTCTCGCGGGCGGACGGTGTTTCGCTTCGAGGGTCTGCCGAAGGGCAGCGTGCAGGTCATGGACAATGACGTGTCGCAGAATGCCACCGCGGAAGTGTCGGTCGGTGATGCTAATGGCACACCATTCGCCGAGCAGGTGCGGATCACGATTAAGCCGACCCGCGTGAAGCTCGTGATGAAGATCGATCGCTTTGAATCGACCGCGCGCTACCGCATCGGCGCAGACGGCAAGCCCGTCCTCGCAGAAGCAACGTCGGAGATGTCGGGCTCGGGCATGGGCCAGTCCGGTACTATCCGCACCTCCAGCACCTACTCCGAATACATGCCTGCGCGCGGCCGTTAACACGCCACCGGAACTCTATCCAGCCATCTCCCGCAATTATGCGCTTCCCAAATCTGCGGCTCGCCGCGCGCTCACTGTTGCGCAGCCCCGGCTTCACCTTGCTCGCGATCGTGACCCTCGGTCTCGGCATCGGCGCAAACACCGGGATGTTCAGCATCCTCAACTCGATCCTGCTGAAGCCGCTGCCGTATCCTGAAAGCGAGCAGCTGGATCGGATCGATCGCGCCACCGCGCAGAACCCGGTCGGCCGCGTCTCGCCTGCCGACTTCCTCGATCTCCGGCGCGAGATGCAAAGCTACGGCGAGATCGCTGCCTACACCCTCGGCGACACCAGCCTCTCCGAGCGCGGCCAACCTGCTGAAATCGTGCGGGCGCTCCGCGCGACCACGAATCTCTTCTTCACGCTGCGCGTTCAGCCGCAGCTCGGCCGCGACTTTCTCCCGCGCGAAGAGCTACCGGGCAATGATCGCGTTGTCATCATCAGCGAACGCTGCTGGCAGAATCGATTCGGCGGCCGCACGGATGTGATCGGCCGCACGTTGCGCATCGATGGAGAGCCGCACGAAGTGGTCGGTGTATTGCCGGCATGGTTCAACGACTGGCGCCACTTCGGACCTTACGATTTCTTCCGCCCGCTCGCATTCGATCAGCAAAAGTCGAGCGACCGCCGCACGACGAACCTTCGGCTCATCGGCCGCCGCTCCGATCCCCTCTCGCGCACTGAGACCGACGGCTTCATTGCGAACTTCGGCGCGCGCCTCGCAAAAGATTTCCCGGAGGTCAATGCCGGCAGCACCTGGCGCACGGTTCCGCTGAACTCGACCGTCATGCAGAAGTCCGGCCGCGCGATGGTCGGCATGATGATCGGTCTCTCGGCGTTCGTGCTGCTCATCGGCTGCTCGAATCTCGCGAACCTCCTCCTCGCCCGCACGATGGCACGCGCCCGCGAGTTTGCGGTGCGCGCAGCACTCGGCGCGTCGCGCATGCAGTTGCTGCGGCCGTTGATCGCCGAGTCGCTGCTGCTTGCGCTGAGCGGCGCCGCGTTCGCGATGCTCGTCGCCGGATGGGTTACCGATTGGCTTTCTTACAAGAGCGCGAGTGACAATGGCGAACGCATCACGTTTGTCTTCGATTGGCATGTGTTCGCGTGGGCCTTCGGTGCGGCGCTGATCACGGCCGTCGCATTCGGCCTCGCGCCCGCGCTGTACGCCTTGCGCCTGAACGTTAACGAGACACTGAAGAGTTCCGGTCGCGGCATGACTGGCGGACGCGGGCACAAGCGTTTTCGGCAAGGGTTGATCGTGGGGCAGTTTGCGCTCGCCATGGTCCTGCTGGCCGGCGCCGCGCTTTTCATCCGGGGGCTGAATGAGTTGAACAACAGCCGCGAAGGCTGGCGCTCCGACCAGGTGGTCACGGGCACAGTCGTGCTGCCGGCAGCGAGCTACGACGACGCGGAGAAGATCGCCACCTTCCATCGCATCGCTCTGGAGCGGCTGCACGGCGTCCCCGGAGTCGCATCGGCGACGATCTCCTCGTTCACTCCATTCTTTAACTGGGCCGACGTGCGCAAGTACATCGTCGCTGGCCGCGAGCTGCCGCAGCCCGGGCAGGAACCGGCGGCGGTCGTGAACAGCATTAGCCCCCGCTACTTCGAGACCTACAACACGCGCGTGCTCGCCGGGCGTGCGTTCACGGAGTCGGACATCCTCACCGCGCCGAAGGTGTTCATGATCAGCCAGACGACAGCGAAGGCGCTGTTTGGCGACGAAAACCCGATCGGCCGGCGCATTGCTCAAACCGGCATCGGCACTCCGCAATGGGGCGAGATCGTCGGCATCGCAGCCGACGTGAAATCGGTGCTGCCGGATCCCGGTCCAGTCACACTGCAGGTTTACCAGCCGATGGCGCAGGACCCGCGGCCGTACAACGAAATCTCGATCCGTACGAGTGGCGTGGCGCCGGCGAACCTCGTGCAAAGCATCCGCGACGTGATGACGCAGCTCGACGCCGATCTGCCCGTGCGCCAGCTGCAGCCTGCCGATATCACGATCGATCGCGCCAATTATCAGACCGCGATGCTGCGCGATATCCTCAGCTCGTTTGCGGTGCTCGGGCTCGGGCTCGCCTCGTTAGGCATCTACGGCGTGATCGCCCGCACGATGGCGCAACGCGCGGGCGAGTTTGCGATCCGCTTCGCGATGGGTGCGTGCATCAGGGACATCACGCGCATCGTCCTGCTCGCCGGCGTGAAGCTCGCGCTCATCGGGTCGGTCGTTGGACTTGCTGGCGCGGTCGCCCTTGCGCGATTCCTCGCATCTTCGAACCCAAGCATGCAGCTCAACAGCCCGGTGGTGCTGTTCGTCACTACGCTCCTGCTGGTCGGCGTTGGCCTGGTCGCCTCCTGGTTGCCCGCGCGGCGCGCGGCCCGTGTTAACCCGATCGACGCACTCCGAGCGGAATGAACTCGTTAGGCTTTATGAATACTACCACCCACCCAAGCTCTCACTCCAACTCCGCGGCGCTGCCTCTCGCGCAGCTCGTGCTGCGGATCCTTTTCGTCCTCAACTGGCTCGCCGGCGCTGCCATTCTCGTGCTGTTGCTCGTCTCGCCGAACGAGCAATGGATCATGAGCGCGTTCAAGCTCTCGCCATCACCCGAAGCTGAGCGTCTGATCATGGGCTTGCGCATCATCGCCGTGCTTGGCCTCGGCGCGATCCCGCTAAACCATGCGATTCTCAAGCGACTGCTCGCGATCGCCGGGACGGTTCGCGCGGGCGATCCGTTTGTGGCTGCGAACGCGGCTCGTTTGCAGGGCATCGCCTGGATACTGCTCGTTCTCCAGCTTCTTGGGATGGTGATCGGCGCGACCGCGCAAACCGTGTCGACGCCGTCGCATCCGCTCCACATCGACGCCGGCTTTCCGGTCAATGGCTGGCTGCTCGTCCTTCTCACGTTCGTGCTGGTTCGTGTGTTCACGGAAGGCGCGCGGATGCGCCAGGACCTCGCCGCGACGGCTTAACTCATGGCAACGCGCGGCAAGCTGGAGCGGATCCTCAAGTGGAGCGTCCTTGCGCTTCTGCTTGCCGGGTTCGCGTGGTTTCAGTTCGCCTACTGGACTTCAACCAACGACTGCGGTCGCAGCATTCCTGACGGCGCCGAGAGGATGATGGCGATCAGGTATTGCGAATACGGATCGCCCGATGTGCTCCACGTCGCCGAGATCGAGAAGCCGGTGCCTAGCGACGATCAACTTCTGGTCCGCGTGCATGCCGCTTCGCTCAACTTCATCGACCCACCGATGGTCCGCGGCGGGGTGTTCGGTCGGCTGATCGCTGGGTTGCGCAAGCCAGAGTTCACCGGCTTCGGTCAGGAGTTCGCCGGGGTCGTCGAAACAGTCGGCAAGAACGTGAGCGGGCTCAAGGCCGGCGACGAAGTGTTTGGCCAACGACGCGGCTCAGTCGCGCAGTATGTCTGCGCGCGCAAAGATCGCGTCGCGCCGAAGCCGCCGAATGTCACCTTCGAGCAAGCCGGCGCAGCGACGCGTGCCGGGCTCACGGCGCTGCAGGGCCTGCGCAAAGGGAACATCCGCGCCGGCCAGAAAGTCCTGATCAACGGTGCGTCGGGCGGCGTCGGGACCTTCGCGCTGCAGATCGCGAAGGCGTTCGATACTGAGGTCACCGCTGTGGTCAGCACGCGCAACCTTGAGATCGCGCGATCGCTCGGCGCCGATCACGTGATCGACTACACGAAAGAAGACTTCACCACGCGCACGGAGCAATACGACCTGCTCTTCGATAATGTGGGCAACCGCTCGTTTGAGGAACGCCGCCGAGTGTTGAAGCCGAACGGCGTCTGCATGCTGGCGGGGATTGGCAGCGCCGGCGTGCGCAAAGGCCAGCTCAGCCGCATCGCAGGCACCTTTCTCGCCTCGTTCAGGTCGGGATTCTCAGACCGGAAGTTCGAGCGCTACATCACTGAGGCTAACGAAGACGACCTGAACTTTCTCAGCGAGCTCATGGCGGCAGGCAAGGTGAAGCCGTTCGTCGATAAGACTTACCCGATGCACGAAGCCGGCGAGGCTCTGCGTTACTTCGAGCAAGGCCACTCCCGCGGAAAGATCGTCATCACAACCGCTGACGAAGCGAAACCACTATGAAGCTGAAGAGATTCGCCAAGTGGAGCGCGCTTACATTGCTGGTCGTCGGCTTCATCTGGTTCCAGATCGCCTACTGGACTTCGACTAACGACTGCAATGCTCCGGTGAAAGGAGAGCCGATGACAGCAATCGAGGTATGCGAATACGGAGCCGCTGGCTTGCAGCTCGCCGATGTCGCCAAACCAACACCAACCGACAACCAGGTGCTCGTGCGGGTGCAGGCCGCGTCCCTTAATCCCGCGGATGGTCACATGATCCGCGGCAGCGCGATCGGCCGGTTGTTCGGCGGATTGCGCAAACCTCGGCAAACGGCGTTTGGCATCGACTTCGCGGGAACCATCGAGGCCGTCGGCAAGAACGTCACGGAGCTTAAAGCTGGCGACGAAGTCTTCGGCACGTCGAAGGGAACTTTGGCGGAGTATGTGTGCGCGTCGGAACGCGCGTCAGTCACCAAGCCGAGCAATATCACCTTCGAGCAGGCTGGCTGCGTCGGCGTCGCAGCCCTGACGGCGCTGCAGGGTCTGCGCGACCATGGCAAGATCGCGCCGGGCGACAACGTCCTGATCAATGGCGCGTCGGGCGGCGTAGGGACGTTCGCGGTTCAAATCGCGAAAGCGTTCGGCGCCGAAGTCAGTGCTGTTTGCAGCACGCGCAACGTGGAGCTGGTGCGCTCACTCGGCGCGGATCACGTGATCGACTACACGAAGGGAGACTTCACTGAGACCGCCGAGCGCTACGACATCCTCTTCGATAACGTCGGCAATCACTCCTTCGAAGAACGCCGGCGCATTCTCAAACCCGACGGCGTCTGCGTGCTCGTGGGCATCGGCGGCGCAGGATGGCAGCCCGGCAAAGGGAAGCGGATCGTTGGCGCGCTCACCGCCCTCCTGCAGGCGCGGTGGAAGACCGAGCAGAAGTTTGTCGGCTTTATCGCGAAGACGAAGAAAGATGACCTCGCCGTCCTGCGCGACCTGATGCAGGAAGGCAAAGTCACCCCGGTCATCGATCGCGAGTATCCGCTCGAGCAGTCAGCGCGGGCGCTTGCCTATCTCGAGGAAGGCCGCGCACGCGGCAAAGTCGTCGTCACTGTTAACCCCGAAGCCCAGCGCGCAGCCGTCGCGCAATACCAATGAAAAAACTGAAACGTATCCTGAAGTGGTCTGCCCTTGCCCTCGTGCTTGGGTTATTTGCGTGGTTCCAGTTCGCCTACTGGACATCTACCAACAACTGCGACGCCCTCGCCGCAAGCGGAGGCGAAACGATGAAAGCCGTGGTCTACTGCGACTACGGCGCGCCGGACGTCCTGAAGCTGGAAACGCTCGCGAAGCCCGTGCCTAACGACGAGCAGGTGCTGATCAAAGTTCGGGCCGCTTCCGTTAACCCTTACGACTGGCATTTCATGCGTGGCGAGCCGTTCATCATGCGCCTCGGTAATGGCCTGCGGAAACCGAAGAACACGCGAATCGGCGTCGATTTTTCCGGCGTCGTCGAGGCAGTCGGGAAGAACGTCACGCAGTTTAAACCCGGCGACGAAGTCTTCGGCGGAAGGACTGGCGCGTTCGCTGAGTACGTGGTGATGCTCGAGAAACACCTGATCCTGAAGCCGGAGAACATCTCGTTCGAGCAGGCGGGCGCTGTGCAGATCGCGGGACTCACAGCCCTCCAGGGGTTGCGCGACACCGGTAAGCTCCAGGCCGGCCAGAAGGTCCTCATCAATGGCGCGTCTGGAGGTGTCGGCACGTTCGCCGTGCAGATCGGGAAAGCGCTCGGCGCGCACGTGACCGGCGTCTGCAGCACACGCAACGTCGAGCTGGTCCGCTCCCTCGGCGCAGACCACGTGATCGATTACACAAAAGACGACTTCACAAAGAGCGCCGAGCGCTACGACCTGATCCTCGACATGGTGGGCAACAAAGGTCTGCTGGAGTGCCGCCGCGCGCTGAAGCCCGACGGCAAATACGTCATGATCGGCGGCCCGAAAGGTCGCTGGATCGCGCCGTTGGACACCGTCGTCCGCGCGTTTCTGCTGAAGCCGTTCGTCGAGCAGGAGATGAAGTTCATGATCTCCGAAATCAATCGGGACGACCTGCTCATGCTGCGCGATCTCATGCAGGCCGGGAAGGTGACGCCGGTGATCGACAAGACGTACCCGCTCGAGCGAACGAGCGAAGCCGTGGCGTACGTCGAGACTGGTCGCGCCCGAGGCAAGGTCGTCATCACCGTGGCCGACCAGCAAAGCGTCGCACAGCGATAGGCGAAGGGTTGGACGAATCGAGCCATTGCAGCCGGATTAAACAGAACTGCCGCATACCTTGATTGGTTGCGGCAGCTCATTTTCAGCCTCGACCGACCCGCCAACTAAGGCGAATTGGCGTCCGTTACGTCAGCTGAAGTTCCATGGCTTACGGGCTCTTCCGTTGGTTGTTCTACCTCAGCTCAGCGCTAGGGCAGAGTGTTGCCAGATTTCGACTTTGCGAGGCTGACATCGGAGCTGTTGATCGCTCCGTTGGCCGTGACGTCGTTGCGGAAGTTCGTGCCGTCGACGACGCCCTGGCCGGAACCGCTCTTCACCTGCGAGATGTCCGATGCGCCAACCGCGCGGCTCGCGTCCACATCGCCCTGCAGGAAGCCGACGTTCACTCCCACGGAGGCAAGCGAGCCCGTCGCGCTCGTCACGTTGTCTGCCGTCAGCGTGACTGTCTGTGCATCGTTGATGCCCGAAAGGTTAAGAAGCATCTCGTTGCCATTGAACGTCACGTTCGAGACCGTTCCAGCCGAGCTCGTAGCCGTGCCGCCAGTCACCGGAGTGGTGAACGTGAGCACGATCGTGTGGTTGCCCGCCGGAGTGCCGCTGCGTGGCTCAACGCCAGGCGTGCCGGTGAGAGGCAAATTGACCTCGAACACGCCGGCCGCGCCGTGCGTCTTGCGCGACGCGACTTTCGAGAGCAACGGCGTCGCAGGTTGGAACGCGACGAAGTTCTCATACATGCCGCGTCCGTGTGTGGCGGCGCGAAGCACGCGCGACTGGTTCTGGATTTCTAGGCCGAACACAGAGACCGCGGGGAAGCCGGTGCCGTAGACGCTCCAGGTCGCACCGCCGTTCTGCGTGAAGTAGACGCCGCGATCGGTGCCGAGATAGATGTCGGTGGTCGGCGACCCCGGTGAGCCACTCATCGGATCCACGGCGATCGCGTTCGCGGGGAGATCCGGCAAACCCGTCGACATGTTCGTCATCGTGACGCTGCCGCCGGGCAGGCTGTTCAAGCCGGTGATCTTCCAGAAGTGGCCGATCGGCGCGGCCGGAGTGCCGTAGCCGGAGTATGCGACGTAGGCGACATCCTTGTTGTGCGGATCGAACGCGAGCCGGCCGACACTGATGGTCGCGCCGCTCGTGACGTTGCCGCTCGCCGGCGTGTTCGTCGGCCCGTTCGTGGCGCCGGGTCCGGCGATCTGCACCATCGTCGGTGCGCCGTTGTTCGAGGCGTAGATCTTGCCGTTGTTTAAGCCGACGACTCGGTAGTTGTCGTCCTGCGGCGAGATGGCAATCGCGCTAACCGGAATGCCGGGGACGCCGTTGGTGTTGTTCGACGGATCCAGCTGCTGGCTGACCGCCTGCGTCGTGTCAGCACGATCCATCGAGCGGTAGAGCTTATCAGTGCCGAAGTACCACGTGTTCGGATTACCTGGCCCGAGGACCATCGGCGCATAGAAGTTCACGTTGTCGCTGATCGCGATGCCGTTGAACAGCTGCGATGGTTCGCCGTCGCAACCTGGCGTGAGGTTCGAGGGGCCGAAAGCACCGCGCAATGCCCACTGACCGTCATTCGCGCAGGGAACCATCGTGGTCCGAGCGGTGCCGATGATGCCTCCACGTGTGTTGAAGTAGGTGTGATACATCAGCACGTTGGTTGTGCTGGTGGCGTTCCGGTCGATCAGAGTGAAGCCACCGTCGCCGAAGTCCGAGCGATACCAGTTGCCATCCGGGCGCAGGAGCGGAGTCCCGTTATCCTGAGTACCGGCGAGGGTGAAGTTCCGATCGTTCGGATGCGTCGCAATATCCGAGAACTGTGTCGCGCTGAAGCTGCTGTTGTTCAGGTTGATCCAGTTGGTGCCACCATCGACAGACTTCCAGATACCGCCGTCGTTCCCGTGGTAGATGATGTTCCCGTTCGAGCGCGCATAAGTAATCGCGTGCGTATCGGCGTGCAGGCCGTTCACGCTCGAAGGCACCGTCTGGCCACCGTCCCGCGAGACGCGGTGAATGTTCGCGAAGATGCTGCCGCCGATCGAAACGTTGTTCGAATTGTTCGGATCGACACCGACTGCGATGTCGTAGAAGCCCTGATTGGTTGCGAAGCCCGTTGCCGGCAGCTGGACGAATGCCCCGTTGTTGATCGACTTGTAGAACGCGCCCTGCGGGCTGCCTTCCGAAGTGGTCGCGTAAACAACGAGGTCGCCACCCGCGGGTTTCGACGCTGCGAGCTTCACGTTGGTGGCGAGCGGGTTTGGCTTCATCACGGTGAACGTCGGCGTGCCAGCGAGAGCATTCTCCGAACGGTAGATGCCAGCTGGATCTGCAGGACTCTGGCCGAAGAATGCGACGTAGAGGTTGTTCGGATTTCCCGGCTCCATCACGACCGAGGTTGAGATACTGTCTGGACTGGTGGTGCCTGTGACCTGGATTCGCTCGAACGCGGGAGTGCCAGTGCCTTGCACCCCAGCCATCGCATTCGTCGATCGATAAAGACCGCGAGCCGGACGAACGGAGAAGGCAGAATTTCGGAGCCCGCCGACGCCAGAGGAGGTGGAGACGAAGATGTTGTTCTCGTTCGTCGGATCAACCGCAATGCCGACGATCGAGCGGCCGGTGAAGACATCGCCACCAGCCGCGTTCGCATTGAAGGGGCCATGCACGATCGGATTGAAGGTGCCGGCGTTCGTGATGATGTAGAAGCCGCTGCCGAAGAAGCTGTCGCCGGAGAGGTTTCCTTCGCCCGTGCCGACGAAGACGGTGTTCGGGTTCACCGGACTAATCATGAGTGAGCCGATCGCCAGCGGTGTGCCGGCGCCAGGCAAAGGCGCGTTATCCATCAACTGGGTCCACGAGGCGCCGCCGTTTAACGTGCGATACAGACCGCCTTGTGCAGTGCCGACGTAAGCGATGTCGGGATTCGTCGGGTGGATATCGATCACCGTGACACGCCCGCTCACCGGCCGCGGATTCGTCGGGACACCGTTCACGGTCGGCTCAGTCTGGCCGTTCGGAATTGGAAACGGGCCGATCGCGGTCCAGGCAGGCGACGCGCCCGCAGCGACGTCGGTTCCACCTTTGCCCGCCGTCGGCTGGCCGAGAGCGGGAACGCTTCGCGCCTGTGGAGCTCGCTGGAGCCGTTCGGCGATCGGTAAGTTTTCGTTGTAATACTCAGCACCTTTGCGCCCGAAAGTTTTGCTTTTCTCGGAAAGCGTCTTTGGAGTGTCGGCAAGCGCACTGACCGCGAGCCCGACGGCGAGCGCGTGCGGAACGAGACGCGCGATGGCGCTCGTGGAATAACAAGTGAAGCGTGGATTCATAGTAGGGTTAGCGGCGCAGTTGCTGACCACCGTTTGGTTAGGTTCTGAACTGCAGCCACGTTGATACGTCGGCAGCGTTCAAAGCCGTGAGGACTTAAAACCGACGAAACCGGACGCGGTGTCCGAAGCCGATCTACCGCCGCGTCGAAGGGCGCGCGACGCTCTCTAAAGAGCGAAGGGCAACCTGGTTTCCGCGAGGAGCTGATCGAAACGAGGATCGCTCCGCAGATCGTCCCACATCGGGCTGAGCTTCAAGTCACCGTAGCTTGGCCCGAACGGAACCTTAACTATCTTGCCTAGCACTTCGAAAGCGCCCTCGTGATCTCCCGTCCAGGTAAGCACCTGGGCAAGACTCATCGCGTTGTCCGGCCCTGCAACGGCATCCTGACTCGCCGGGCGAAGCTCAGCGGCGCGATTCGCTGCACGCAACGCATCTTCTTTCTGCCCAAGACCAGAGTAGACCGTCGCGAGGCCACTTAGAAGTATTGCGTCGTTAGGCCGGTTCTCCAACGCCGACAGAAATCTGCGTCGCGCTTCCTCGAAAGCTTCCCTCGCCTCTTCGGCTTGCCCCGCCGACCGGGCAATATTGGCCACGATGATCTGGAAGAACGGCGTCTTCTTCGTCTCGGGTCCGACCTTGTCGGCGAGCTCTCGAGCAGCGGCGAAATCCCTTTTGAAGAAGGAAAGCCAGACGCTGTGAATTTCGTAGTCCGTCCTTTGCTCGGGAGGGATCGCCTCAAGCGCCCGCTGGGCCGCCTCAACATCGCCGCGTGCCAGCTCGAGATCCTTCTTCAACAGCCACAGCCCAGCCGTCGACTGCGGCGGCAAACGATGGATCGCGGCATTTACGACGCGCTCGGCATCGGCATATCGTCTGAGCGAGATAAGCGTGTCTGCGAGGTTAGCGGGCAACCTCGGATTCTGCGGGTCCAGCTCTTCCGCCTTCTCACTGTCGCGGATTGCCTCCTCCCACAATCCCAGACGACGTTCGACGAGCCCTGCTAATGTGTAGAACTCGACTTCATGTGGCCCTGCAGAACGCATCGCCGCGAGCTGCTCGTGCGTCGCACGATTATCGCTAAGCCCATGATACAAGTAGCGAGCGAGCGACAGGCGTGTCTCTCTTGCGTTCGGCTCAAGCCGGAGAGCCTCATCCACCGCGCGTTTCGCAGCGGCTAAGTGTTGCTCAGCGCGCTCCTCACCAAAGCGATAGAGGTAGACGTGCGCCTGACTCAGCAGGCAATACGCGAGCGTGAACTTCGGATCGAGCGCTAACGCGCTCTCGGTCATCTTGACCGTTTCGAGCCAAGCCTGAGTTGCTCCAGGCCCACGCGCATTGTTCAGGGCAGCGCGCGCGCGAAGATAGAAATCATATGCTCTGAGATCCTCTGTTGGCCGCTTTGAGATCGCCGCGCGCTCGCCACTCGAAAGAGTCGTCTTGAGTTGGGCTACGATCGTCTGCGCCAACTCGCTTTGCAGCGCGAAGATGTCTTCGATTTTGCGGTCGTAGTGATCGGCCCAAATCTGACTATCCGTCGCCGTGTCGATTAATTGTGCGTTGATCCGGACGCGATCGCCCGAAATCTGCACGCTCCCTTCAAGGATGCTCCCCACCCCGAGCTCACGTCCGATTTCCTTTACGTTGCGTGTCTTCCCGCGATAGCCCGCCACCCCGCTACGACTGATCACCTTTAGACCTCCTACCTTGCCGAGATCGGTTAGGATGTTGTCCTGCACGCCGTCGGCGAAATACGAGGGCGCCTCGTCGTTGCCGAAGTTGTCGAAAGGCAAGACCGCGATGCTCTTTCGAAGGTCTGCTGCGGCTGGCTGTTCCTTAACCGAAGGTGACGGAGCGGCTGCGGGCACCCGGTTCTGACGCTGCCAGACGGCAAGCAGAAATCCGCCCACGAAGAGAAGCCCCACCCCTGCCACAACCGCGCGACGAGAGAAGCGACGAAACGTCGGCGCAAGTACCGGCTGGTTGTCGTTATGCCGGCGGATATCTGCCGTAAGAGCCGCGACCGATGGGTAACGCATCGCGGGATTTTTGCGCAGCGCCTTCATCACAATTGCATCCAAGCTGCCGCGTAGAAGGCGTGCGCTACCAGCGGGGACGACGGCGCTTGGTGGCGGTGGCACCTGTTCGCGCACCACGCGAGCGATCTCCTCGCGTGATGGATTTGCGGTGCTGAACTTGTGCGGCTTCTGCCCGCTGAGCATCTCGTAGAGCAACGCGCCGAGCGCATAGACGTCGCTGCTTTCGGTAACGGCTCGCCCATCCGTCTGCTCGGGCGACGCACAGATCGGCGTCAAACGTTCCTGACCGGTGGCCGTCATTTCAGCGCCGTCTCCGCCGGGTGTCAGGAGCTTCGCGATGCCGAAGTCTAACAACTTTGGTTCACCTTCAGCGTTCACGAGAATGTTGCTCGGCTTCAGATCGCGATGAATGACGCGATTGCGATGCGCAACCTCGACCGCCGCGCAGATCTTCAGGAACACCGCGATCGTCTGTTCGACCGAGAATTGATGCTCGCGGACGAACTGCGTCACGGGTGCGCCGGCGACATACTCCATCACGAAGTACGGGAGCCCGTCGTCGGTCGTCCCGGCATCGAGCAGCCGCGCGATGTTCGGATGATCGAGCCGCGCGAGGATGTGCCGCTCGGAGGCGAAGCGCTGCAAGACCTCGTCTGTGTCCGTGCCCCGCTTCAGGATCTTGATCGCGACCTGCTTCTCGAATGCACCATCGGCGCGCTCCGCGAGGTAGACGGCGCCCATTCCACCGCGCCCAAGTTCCCGCACGATCTCGTAAGCGCCGACGCGCCGCTTCGCGCACGCCGGGTCCTCATCCCACAACGCGCGCGTCGCGTTCTCGGCGCAATCCTCGAACACGTCGGCCGACTCGTTCCGCACCGCATCCAGCTGATCGAGCAATGCCTCCGCTTCGCGCGTAAGTTCCGCGTCGCCGCCACAGTGTCGTCGCAAGAACGCGGCGCGATTCGTCACATCGTGCTCGAGCGCCTCGGCCAGCAGCGCGTTCAGCCGACTCCAATGCTGCGGATCGCGGGTGGCGCTGCCGAGGCGAGTGATGGAAGCAGGCATTGTCGTTAGGCTACAACTCGGGCGAGAGTTCGCGGCGCAACCAGACCTTGGCCAGCGTCCAGTCACGTTTCACCGTCGCAGGCGAGATCTTGAGCAACTCCGAGATCTCCTCGATCGAGAGACCTGCAAAGAAACGCAGCTCCACGATCTGCGCCTGGCGCGCGTCCAGCGCCTCGAGTGCTTCAAGCGCCTCGTTCAGCACCGTGACGTCAATCTTGCGGCTCTCGTAAAACTCGAACGTCAGAGCGAATGGATCTGCGCCGCCGCGTTTCACGCGATGCCGAGCGACCGCGTGATTCGTGAGCGTCTGGCGCATCACGCGTGCAAAAACGCCCACCACATGACTCGGATTCTGCCAGTCGAGATTCGGCTGTTTCTGCAGCCGCAGAAACGCTTCGTGGACTAACGCGGTCGGTTGCAGGGTGTGCGCGATGCGTTCTCCGCGGAGATACGTGCGGGCGAGGCGACGCAGCTCGTCATAAACCTCCGGGACGATTTCGCTAAGGGCGACTTCCTTCATCCGCGTGACTGAATTCTCTTCCTGCTCGGCGCGCGGCCAGTGGCCGAATGGCTGCGCAAACGTGAGTCCCGAAGCTGCCATTCGTCCGAGTGTACCGCATCGCGCTTGTAAGCTCCAGCGGTCGGTGACGTTACGTGCCGCCAAAACCGACGATTTCGGACTTCTGCCACACGGAATGTGACTCGCGCATCGGGCCACCCCAAGCTGACCGACGCGTCGCCTGCTCTCGAGCCATTGCGGCACCCGGAAAAAAAGTCCGTTTTCGTGAGCCGTTTTCGCGCCCGTCGTTGCTTTACCGCGTATGACGACAGTTTTAGAACACGCCGCGATGGTAAGTCACGGCCGGCGCGGAGCAGCGCGATGACCTACTTCTCCAAGGTAGGACCGAACCCATCGTTGCCAAAGCTGATTGGCTTTGTGGCGTTCGATGGAATGACAACGCTCGACCTCACCGGTCCGCTCGAAGCGTTCGCGATTGCGCGAACCGACCGCGGCCAGCGCCGCACCGAGTCATGCTATCGCACGGCGATTATCGGTGTCGCCAGCAAGACCGTCGTCTCGCGCTCCGGCGCCACGTTCAAGGCGCAATACACGCTGGAGAACGCTCCCGCACTCGATACCATTATCATTCCCGGCGGCGTCGGATTGCGCGATGCGGCAACAACGCAGGCGATCGCGGCGTGGTTGACGCAGCACGCAGAGACCACGCGGCGGGTCGGCTGCATCTCCGCCGGTATCTACCCCGTGGCGGCAACTGGAATGCTCGACGGGCGATCGGTCACGACGCATTGGCGGCACGCCGGCGAGGTCGTGCGCGCGTTTCCGCGGCTGCGGATGAACACCGCGGCTGCGTTCGTCAGCGACCAGGCCTTCTACACGTCGAGCGGCGGCACGGCCGGCATCGAAATGAGCATCGCGATGATTGGCGAAGACTTCGGATCGCGCGCCGCGCTGGCCGTTGCCCGCGAGCTCGTCATGAGCGTACGGCCAGCCGGCGACGAGCGCCCGGTCGACGCCTCGGCCTATCAACCCGGCGTCGAGGAGCGCCTCGCGGAGCTGCCCGGCTGGATCACGAGCCGCTTGCAGGAGAATCTTTCCGTGGAAGTGCTGGCGCAGCGCGCCTGTCTTTGCCCACGCCATTTCAGCCGGCTCTTCAAGCGCACCTTCCAAAGCACGCCCGGCGATTTCGTGGAACAGCTGCGCATCAGCGAAGCCGAGCGCCGCCTCGCGACGCAACGCGCGACCGTTGAAAGCGTCGCCGCCGCTGTCGGCTTCAAGAGCGCAGAAGTCTTCCGCCGCGCATTCGAGCGGCGCATCGGGTTAACGCCGAGCCGCTACCGGCTGCGCCGCCGTCGATAGACGCCGAGAGAGGTGGCTGGAGAGGGAATTGAACCCCCGACACGAGGATTTTCAGTCCTCTGCTCTACCAACTGAGCTATCCAGCCGCTGATGCTCTCCCGCTGTGACGCGCGTGCGCCAACGTGGAAGCCGCGTCACTATGCAAAATCCAGCCGGAGGGGCAAGCCGTAACCACCATCGCATCCCGAGCGCACGGACGTTTCGCTAGTCCTCCACGAAATTTCGCGACAACGCGACGGCGCGGCTGAGCAGGTACATGTATTGCCGCCGCGAGATCTCGATCGCACCGAAACGCTCCAGATGCGGCGTGCGCCATTGCGTGTCGAGGAGCGTGAAGCGTTGCGCCCGCAGGCGCTCGACCAACGCGCAGAGCGCCACCTTTGACGCATCCGTGACGCGGTGAAACATCGACTCGCCGAAGAACGCACCGCCAATCGAGACACCGTACAAACCACCCGCCAGCATGCCGTCGCGCCACGCCTCCACGGAGTGCGCGCAGCCGATCTCGTGCAGGCGCGTGTAGCTTTCGATGATCTCGGCGTTGATCCACGTCTCCGAGCGTTCGGCGCAACGGCGCATCACCTCAGCAAAGGCTGTGTTGATGCGAATCTCGAAGACGCCTTTCCGCACCACGCGCTCTAGCGCGTGCGGCACATGGAACGCATCGAGCGGCAGGATGCCGCGCGGATCGGGCGAAAACCATTCGATCGCGCCGTCATCCATCCCCATCGGGAAAACCCCGAGCCGGTAACCCTGGAGCAACACTTCCGGCGCGATCATCGCGACGAGTCTTCTGCTCGCCGCGCGCTTTCGCAACTTCCGCGCGGCCAGCCGTCATTTTCTTGCAATGCAGAAGCTCCCCTTTAATCTGAGCGGGTGAGACGACTCTTCGCCCTTCTCGGTTTCGCCGGCGCCCTCTGCTTCGGCGCGTGCGCGAACGAAGGGCCGACCGGCGAGGAGCTGCAGGAGCAGGTCGGACGCGGCCTCCGTGGCGAAGGTCAGCTCGCGCCCGATATCGATCGCACGAACGATCCATACGTCCGGCCGCGGGAAGGCGGCGGCATCGGCGATCCTCCCAGTTCCTAGGCGCGCAGATGTCCACGCCATCCGCGCACTCGAAGATCCTCATTCTCGATTTCGGTTCGCAGTACACGCAGGTGATCGCGCGCCGCATTCGCGAGTGCCAGGTCTACTCGGAGATCGTCCGCTTCGACATCCCCGCGGCGGAAGTCGCGCTCTCGCAGCCGAACGGCATCGTCCTCTCCGGCGGACCCGCGAGTGTTTATGATGAACGCGCGCCGCAGATCGATCCGGAGATCTTCTCGTTAGGCATTCCGGTGCTCGGCATCTGCTACGGGATGCAATTGATGGCCCAACATCTCGGCGGCGCGGTCGAGTTCAGCGCGCGACGCGAGTACGGCGCCGGCATGCTGCATATCGCCAATGGATCGCAATTATTCGAAGGCATCGGCGAGCAGCTCGATATCTGGAATAGCCACGCCGATAAGGTGACCACGTTGCCGAGCGGCTTTCGCTCCGCTGCGCGGACGGAGAATTCGCCCTTCGCCGCGATCGAGCATCCGGACCGCCGGCTCTACGGCCTGCAATTTCATCCTGAAGTTGCGCACACGCCGCGCGGTCGCGAGATCATCCAGAACTTCGTCTATCACATCTGTCGCTGCGCGATGGATTGGACGATGGGCTCGTTCATCGATGACGCGTGCGAGCGCGTGCGCGCACAGGTCGGCGAACAGAAGGTCGTGCTCGGGTTGAGCGGGGGCGTTGATTCTTCCGTCGTCGCCGCTCTTCTGCACAAGGCGATCGGCGATCAATTGACCTGCATCTTCGTTAACAATGGCCTGCTCCGCGCGCGCGAGGAAGAGATGGTGCAGCGCGTTTTCGGCGAAAATTTTCACATCAAGCTGAAATACGTGGACGCGTCCGAGCGCTTCCTCGCCAAGCTCAAGGGCGTCACCGATCCGGAGCAAAAGCGGAAGATCATCGGGAATGAGTTCATCCACGTCTTTCAACACGCGACCGAGGAGCTACTCGCCGAAGACAAGGCGAACGGAACTCACGGGCACGAGTATCGTTTTCTCGCGCAGGGCACGCTTTATCCAGACGTGATCGAGAGCGTCGCGATCGGCGGCAATCCCGCGCATGTGATCAAGAGCCATCACAACGTCGGCGGCCTCCCGGAGAAGATGCACTTCGAGCTCGTCGAGCCGGTGCGTCAATTGTTCAAAGACGAGGTGCGCCAGGCCGGGCGGCAGCTGGGATTGCCGAAGGAGGTCGTCGATCGTCAGCCGTTCCCCGGCCCGGGACTCGCGGTGCGCATTCTCGGCGAAGTCACGCCCGAGAACCTGCGCATCCTGCGCGATGCCGACACGATTGTGCAGAGCGAAATGGAAGCCTCGGACTGGTATTATCGCGTCTGGCAATCATTCGCCGTCCTGCTGCCGATCCGCTCCGTCGGCGTGATGGGCGATCAACGCACTTACGAGAACACGATCGCGTTGCGCGTTGTGGAGAGTCAGGACGGGATGACGGCCGACTGGGTGCGATTGCCCTACGAGCTGCTGGCGCGGATCTCCACCCGCATCATCAACGAAGTCAAAGGCGTGAACCGCGTCTGCTACGACATCTCCACCAAACCGCCGAGCACGATCGAGTGGGAGTAAGCTAGAGCGCCGAGCGGCGGACGGGCAGAATCCAGAGCGCCACCAGCGCCGCGAGCAGCGCGAAGTCGATCACCATATGCCAGGCGAACGTGAGGCCGCTGGTCGCCGCGCCGAAGCAGCCGCAGTCAAGATCGATGCCGCGCGCCTTTGCGGAAATCGTGGCGCCGATGAACACCACCATCAGGCCGGTGAGAATCGCAAGCGCGCCGGAACGCATCCAGCCGATGATCAGTGCCACACCGCACAGGATCTCGAGCCACGGCAGATAAAAGGCCAACCGCACGCCGAGCGCCCACGGCAGGATGCGGAAGTTGCTGATATCGTCTGCGAACTTCACCGGGTCCCAGACTTTCAGCGCGCCAGCGTAGATAAACGCTCCACCGATCAGCAACGCGAGCGCCAGCGCCACCCATGAGCGCGGCGCGGAGGTGGAAGAACCGCCGCGCAGATTCATCAGCGGCGATTGCACATGGCGCGGCGTGGTCACTGTCTCGTTGCCTGCCATGTCTCCCATCCTCCTTTCAGCACGTACACGTCTTTGAGACCGGCATTTTCGCGCAGCCGTTTCGCCACCTCATGGCTCGCAGCGCAGCTCTGGCTGCTGCAATAAACGATCACCTTTCGATCCGGCGACCACACGGCGAGCAGCTGCGGCAGCAGCTCGTCCCAGCGATCTTCATTCAGCTGGATCGCGGTCGGGATATGGCCGGCCGCGAACTGCGCATCGGGCCGCGCATCGACCCACATCACGCTCTCGCCCCAGCTCTGCGCCTGCGCGAGCTCGACCTCATCCTTCGCGGCCGCGCGTTCGTTCCACGATACGGTCCCGCGCAGGTACAGCGCCTGCCCGATGGCAGGCAAAAAGGCCAGGCCCATCAACACCAAAGCCTGGGTGACAAAAGCTCGCTTCGCCACGAATTAACGACCCGCAGCTGCCGGACCAGTCACGCGCGCCGTCGCGTAAAAGACCTGGTCGAAATCGGGCTTGATCGTCAACGTAGCCGCGAGCGGGATGTCCGTGGCGCGCGGAGCGACGTTGATCACGAACTCGCCCGCGCCCGAGCCCTTCTCGACCTTCGTGGTGAAATCAGGACTCGACGACGAGACGTCCAGCTTCGTCACGTTCACATCCTTGCTCGCTTTCACTTTGATCTGCTTCGGCTTCACCGCTTCGCCTTTTTCCCAAAATACAAACGACGGCACGATCTCCAGCGCCTGCGCGATTGTCGCCTGCAGGATCAGATTCGTCATCGGCTGTTCGGGATGATCGGTCTCCACCGTCACCGTCTTTTGCTGCACGCCGGTGCGACCGCCGATTTTGAACGTCGCCGTCAATTCCCCCTTCTCGCCGGGCGCCACTTCGTTCTTCTTCAATGCCGGAACGGTGCAGCCGCACGAGCTCCGCACGTTCTTGATGTTCACCGTCGTCTTGCCCTTGTTCTCGTACTTGAAAACCGCGACCGCCTCCTGCTCGCCAACCTTCGGGTGAAGATCGATCTGCGTTTTTTCCCACGTCAGCTGCGCGTGCGCCGTCGAGCAGGCGGCAAGAACGATCGCACTGAGGAGAGCTTTGGCGTTGAGCTGCATGAGGGAAGCAAAGAGGGAGAGGCGCGGCCTGTCAAACCTGAGCGCGCGGCGCAACGTGATCGCGCACATACTCGGCGACCGCTTCCTGCCACGTGCGTGGCGTGCGGCCGGTCCACTGCTCGTAACGGCTCGTCGCCATGATGGTGTGAACCGGACGGCGGGCGATGAAGTTCTTCATGTCGGCCAATGTGACCGCACCCACGGTCTTTGCGCGCAGCGGGACGCCCGCGCCCGCGCAGCAATCCAGCGCGTATTGACCATACTCGCGCCAACTGCACGCGCCTGTATTCGCCAGGTGGAGGAGACCGCCGGCGCTTCCTCTTGAGATAAACGGGCGCAGCATCTCCGCGATGTCGAACGTGTAAGTCGGCGTTGAAAATTTGTCGGCCACGGCTTCGACCTGCTGCTGTTCGCGCGCGCGGTCGACAATCCAGTCAACGAAGCTCGGGCGATCCGGACCAAACACCCACGACACCCGCACGACGAGGTGTTCGCCGCTGACCTCCAGCACACGCCGCTCTCCCTCTAGCTTCGACTCGCCGTAAGCACTGATCGGGTTCGGCGCGTCCTCTTCGCTGTACGGCTCCTGCTTGTCGCCATCGAACACGTAGTCCGTGCTGATGTGGATGAGGCGCGCGCCTTTCGCGGTGCAGATCTCCGCCAGGACACCGGGCGCTTCGCCATTGATCGTGAATGCTTCCTCGCGATGCGTCTCGCAGCGATCGACGTTCGTTTGCGCGGCGCAATTGATCACCACGTCGAAATCGCGCGCGCGTAACGACTGCTCGAGCTTCTCCGGGGTGGCGAGATCGAGCTGGGCGTGATTGAAGGTCGTGACCTCATGCTCGTTCCTGTACGCCCGCGCCAACGCAGCGCCGAGCCGTCCACCAGCTCCGATGACAACGATTCGCTGGCCGCTCATGCTGCAGCTAAAGCGTAATTTCGACGCGGCCGCAAGCAGGCTGTCGAACAGCGCATGCCCACGAGAAATGCTGATCAATCGGCAAGTCACCATCAGTGCTGCGATGTCAGAGGCAGCAATCGAACTCGATAACCTGGTGAACGTGTTCAGCCGAGCGATGGAGGCGTTGGCATTGACATTGTTGCGGGAGTTTGCGGCTGTCGCCGGTTGCCGACTGGTGTCTAACCTCGCTGATGTTGCACGCAGCGTTTCCACATCGGGAGGCTGGCCTGTTTGGGGCTAATGCGCCCGCTGATTGCCCTACGGACGAACCTCAACGCGGTAGAACGCCTGTTCGTTCGGAGCGGCGGGATCGGTGAAGGTTAGCGCAAGCCCGGTGCTTCCCTGCTGCGGGCTGCCGAGATCGACGAACTCGTCAGTGAGCGAGAGGGCCCGCTGCAGTTGGTAGCTGTTTCCTGTCACTGAAGGCACGGCGAGGGTAAATGTATCACCGACTTTCTGCGCATCTGTGATCCGCACGGCCGGGCTGGCAACGAAAATTCCGGAGGAGCCGTCGGTGAAGGTCGCGCGGAATGCGATCTGAGCGCGGTCGTTAAAGCCGCACTCTCTACCGGTTTCGTCACCGGAGCCGCCGATCGTGGCGAAACCGGGGGCGCCGAGAATATTGACATCGGAAAGAACTCGGCGGTCGCCTGGCGCCACTTCAAAGGAATCGCCTTCGCGCACGACGAGCGCGAAATTACCAGCCGCATCGACAAACCAGATGCTGCGATCATTCGCCGTCGTCACATTGGGCCCAGTCAGCTCATTCACAAATACGACCTCGCCCCGATCGTTGATCGATTGACCGAAGTTTGAGACGTGTCCGAAAACGGCTCCCGCACCTGGTCCAGGCGCAGGATCTCCTTCCCGGAAAACCTTCGCGACAGAATCGGGAATACCTTTCCAAACGCCGCTGTCGTTAGACGTCGACACTCCTGAGCCGGTGACGGTACCTTCGAAGAGTGTCTGACCGGCGGCGTTAAGCGCGGGAGAAGAGCTGATGGTTGCAATTGTAACACCGGGCTGCGTGTCCGGCGCTGCGTTCCCGACGCGCGCCAGCAACCTTACGTTACCGACCGTGCCCACCCATATACCTCTCGGGCCGGTCCCGGTGGACCCGACTTGTGTCGTAACCGAAAATGCGACCTGACCCGCAGCGTTGATCACCGGCGGCGAATTGTCGAAAGGCCCATAACTTACGCCAATTGCCGTTCCCGGTGCTGGGTCGCCGCTGCGCGCGAGCAGCGCGACGCCGCCGGGACCGCCGACCCAGACGCCGTAGCTGTTCGCCGCTGTAACGCCGGAACCCGTCAGAGTTGACCGGAACGCCGTCTGACCTACCGAGTTCAAAGCAATCCGCGGACCGAAACCATCGTACTTCACCCCTGCCTGAGTGCCGGGCGCCGGCACGCCTTTCCGCGCCACGAGCACCAAGTTGCCGGGAGAACCTAGCCAGACACCACTGTTATTTGCAGCGGTAACGTTACCGCGGAGGCCGGCCGCGAATACGACGTTTCCGGCATTTAACGCAATGTAAGAGCCTGAGGCGCTGAACGACAAGAAAGCCGAATCTGTATCTGGCGCCGGATCACCCGCGCGGACGAGCAAGGAAACCGCTCCGGGCTTGCCAATCCAGATGCCACTTTCGGTATTGGCGGTGGTGTTCCCGCCGGTGACAACCGCGCTCCACAACGCATTGCTCTCTCCGTCGATCAGAGCTCCGAAATGACTGCCATAAACGACTCCTGCAGGTGTGCCGGGCGCTGGCATGCGTTCGCGCATGAGGAGTCCCAGCCGTCCCGGTGTGCCGGACCAGATTCCGACATGTGTCTGAGTTAGCCCAGAGCCAGTCAGAGACCCGGAAAATGCACACCGTCCGGCGGCGTTTAGGATAGGCAGAGCAAACGAGGCGAACACTACTCCGGACTCAGTTCCGGGTGCCGGCGTGTTGGTTAGCGCAATCGTATCGAACCGGAACTGCTGCTGCGCGTCGGACGGCGAAGGGCAAAGGAAAAACGCGCAGAGTAACAGACGTACCGCGTTGGGAAGCGCCGCTCCCGGCCAACGAAAAACGGTCGTCGCACACTGCAGGTTCACGTGCCGGAGCGACCTGAGTGACGCGTCCATACGCGAGCTTGCGGACAATCGGATCGTCGGGTCAAGATCATTCCGGCAAGGACCTCTGTGCTGCAGCGCAGCGAACTGAGGGCGTCGTGCGGACTAGAGTAAGGATGTTAAACACTCGCCTATCGCGCAGTCACATCTAATCTCCTGCGATGTCCGACGCAGCAATCGAGGTCGAGAACCTGGTAAAGGTGTTCCAACGCCGTGGACAGGCCGAGCTGCGCGCGGTCGATGGGTTGAGCTTCGCCGTGCAGCGCGGCGCGATTTTCGGGCTGCTCGGGCCGAATGGCGCGGGGAAGACGACCACGTTGCGCGTGTTAACGACACTCGTTAGACCAACATCAGGTCGCGTGCGCGTGATGGGCCATGACGTCGTTACGCGACCGCTTGAAGTTCGGCGGCGGATTGCGGTCGTGGTGCAAGAAAGCGCCGCGGAGTTGTTTCTTTCGGTGCGCGATAATTTGCTCACGTACGCGCGTTTTCACGGGCTGAGCGGTCCCGCGATCCGCGCGAAAGCTGACGCGGTGATGGAGCAATTCGGGCTCATGCCGGAAGCGCTGCGGAAGACGCAGGATTTGAGCGGCGGGTTCAAACGGCGCGTGCAGGTCGCGAAGATGTTCATGGTCGATACGCCGGTCATGTTCCTCGATGAATTTTCGACCGGCATGGATCCGATCCTGAAACGCGCGGTAATGGATCGGCTCCGCGATGAGGCAACGCGCGGACGCACCATCGTCCTCACGACACAGATCCTGAGCGAGGCCGAAGAGCTGTGCGATGAGATCCTGATCGTGAACCACGGCCGGCAGATCGCGCGTGGCAGTTTGCAGGAGCTGAAGCTGCTCTCCCAGAGCGTCTCCGAGTTGTCGCTCACCTTCGATACCATCCCGGAAGGACTGGAAGCGGAACTCGCAGCGCGGCAACCGCTGCGTCTGCGCGTGAGCGGAAACACAATCGAAGTCGCGCTGAAGGAACAGGAAACGGATGTTCTCGCGCTCGTGAACAATCTCGCGAAACGCGGCCGCGTGCTGCGGGTGGAGGTGAGCGGCGCGAGTCTCGAAGACATCTTCGTGGAGCTGACACAGCGTCCGGTGGAAGCGGAGATCGCTCGATGAGACAGCTGCTCGCCGTGTTACATCGCGAGGGAAAAATTCGCGCGACGAACCTGACGTTCATCTTCTGGGACGTCTTCTATCCCCTCGCCTACCTGATGGTCTTCGGCGTCGCGATGGAGCGCGCGATGGGCTTCACCGTTCCCGGAATTACGGTCGACTACAACGCCTTCTTCCTCGCCGGCGTGCTAGCGATGGCCAGCTTCGCGATCGCCTCAAACACCGCGTGGTCATTCTTCATGGACCGCGATAACGGCATCTTCTACGAGATGCTCACGTATCCGATGAGCCGCGGACAGTACCTCTTCGGCAAGGTGCTCTTCAACGTCGTCGTCGCGCTGGTACAGGCGCTGATCACGGTTGCGCTTGGCACGCTGTTCCTCGGTATTCCGCTTCGCGTCACGGGCATTCCGTTGCTGTTTGCGGGTGTCGTTGTCGGCACGGCCGGCTGGTTCTTCTTCTACGCGATCTTCGCGTTGCGGATCCGGCGCAACGACGCGTTCAACACCGTCACATCGGTGTTCTACTTCATCTTTCTTTTCGCGAGCTCGATGTTCTATCCGCTCGATCCATTGCCGCGCCTCTTTCAGATCTTCGGCTACGCGAATCCGATCACGTGGCAGGTCGACATCCTGCGTTACGCGACCATCGGCCTCGGGAACGCCGGCACGATCATGCTCGAAAGCGCGGCGTTCATCATTTTCTCCGCGATCTGTTTTGGCATCGCGCTGCATGCGCTGCATCATCAGGAATAAGGAGCGTGATGAATCGACGCAGTTTTCTGAAGAGATCCGGCGCTTTCGCGTGCGGCGTGAGCGCCACCGCCGCGCTTGCGCCGATTGCCGCGCAGAGCGCGCCGCCGGCGCCGGAAGAAGCGCCAAACATCATCGGCCCACGGGAAGGTTATTCGCCACAGATCGGCACGCTGGTGTCGATGTTAAACTGGATGCGCGGGCCGGTGCTCGGTTCGGTGAAAGGCCTCACGATGGAGCAGCTCGATTACCTGCACGATGCGAAGGCGAACACGATCGGCGCGCTCTTGCTGCATCTCGCGGCCACAGAGCGGCTCTATCAGGTGCACACGTTTGAGGGGCGCGCATGGGGCGATCTGGATGAAGAGACGAAGCGCTGGCTCGTGCCGATGAATCTCGGCGCCGAGGCACGCAAGACGATCAAAGGCAACAATCTTGCGTATTATCTCGATGCACTGAAGAGCGTGCGCGAGCAGACGCTGCGCGAGTTACGCAAACGCGACGATGGCTGGCTCATGAGCGTGGATCGCGAGTGGTCATGGGGACCGACGAACAATTACTGCAAGTGGTTTCACGTGTGCGAACACGAGTCGAATCACAACGGCCAGATCAAGTGGATCAGGAGTCGGCTCACGGGTCGCGAGAGCGACTGAGGTTGCGCGGCCGATCGTCGGCGTGCGTTAACGGCGCGCAGTCTCTGTAGTTGTAATAAGTTTCAGATTAGTATCATTTCTGATCGAGCAGCAGGATCGCGGCACGATCGTTAGGCACGACGGTGAACTCGCAACCGACAATCAGCGGAAAGCATCGCGGTGCACTCATCGCGAGTGGCCTCACTGCGGCGATCTCACTGACGGTGCTCGCCGCGTGGGCGCTGCGTCTCGACGACCTGAAAGGCTTCGGTCGCGGCCTGCCGGCCATGAACCCGATGGTCGCCTGCTCTCTGCTGGCGGCGAGCGTCGCACTCGTGCTCCTGCGCCGCGGCAGTGTGGGAATGACGGCGAAGCGCACCGGGCAGGTGATTGCCGCGATCGTGGCATTGATTGGCGCCGTGAAGCTCGTCGCGATCTCCGCCGGGTGGACATTGCCGTTCGACGAATGGCTCTGGCCGACCCAGGTCGCGGCCGAAAGCGGACCGCAGAACCGCATGCCGATCCGCACGGCGCTGAATCTCGTGCTCGCCGGTTCAGCGTTGTTGTTGCTCGATGTGCAAACACGGCGTGGTCGCCGGCCTGCGGAGTGGCTGAGCGCGGCGTGCGCGGTGATCGCCTTCCTGGCGCTGATCGCCTACGCGTATGGCATCGTCGTTTACTACCGGACGTCGACTTACGTGCCGATGTCTCTGCCCGGCGCGATCGGGTTTGTCATTCTCTCGGTCGGCATCCTGCTCGCGCGGCCGGAGAAAGGTGCGATGGCGATCATCCTCAGTGACACCGCGGGGGGATTGCTGGCGCGCCTGCTCCTTCCGCTCGCCGTGTTGATACCACTGCTGCTCGGCGCACTGCGGCGCAAAGGCACGAGCGCTGGATGGTTCTCGACCGATCTCGGCGTCGCGCTTTTCGCGACCTTCTTCATCGTGTTCTTCCTCGCCGCGGTCTGGTGGACGACGCGTCTGCTCTATCGGTCTGATCTCGAACGGCGAGCCGCCGAGGAACAGGTGCGCAACGCAAATGCGAAGCTCGAGCGCCGCGTCGCCGAGCGCACAGCGGAACTGCACTCGCTGAATGAAGAGCTGCGCCAGGCGAGCAAGGCGAAGGATGATTTCATGTCGGTGCTGAGCCATGAGTTGCGAACGCCGCTCACGCCCGCGCTGGCGGCCGCGAGCTATCTCGCGGATAACGTCGGCAAGGTGCCGTCCGCGGAATTCGGCGGCGAGCTGGATGTGATTCGCCGCAACATCCAGCTGGAGGCGCGGCTGATCGACGACTTGTTAGACCTGACCCGCATCAGCCGCGGGAAAATCGAGCTGACGCGCGAGCATGTGGACGCGCACCGGCTCATCCGTGAAGCAGCGGAGATGGCGGCGAACGATATCGCGCAGAAGCAGCTCACCGTTTCCACCGCGCTCGCGGCGCAGGAGCATCACATCTGGGCCGACGCGATTCGCATCCAGCAGGTGTTTTGGAATTTGATCAACAATGCGGTGAAGTTCACCGGCGCCGGAGGCACGATCGCGATCGCGACATCAAACGACGAGCTGGGGCGCTTTCAGTTTCAAATCACCGACACCGGAATCGGTATCGAGCCGGAGCGAAAGGCGGCGCTCTTCAAGGCGTTTGAGCAAGGCGAACGCTCGGTGACGCGGCAGTTTGGCGGCCTTGGCCTCGGGTTAGCGATCGCGAAAAGCCTCGTCGAGTTGCATCATGGCGCGATCGCAGTGGAGAGCGGCGGACGTAGCCGGGGAGCATCGTTTACCGTCACGCTCGATGTTTCGCGGAAAGAGCCGCACGAGAACAGCACCATCCAGGCAAGTGGGGAGAGCGGTCGCCGGCGGTTGCGGATCCTGGTGGTCGAGGACCATGGGGACACGCGACGAACTCTGGCGCGTCTGCTGACGCATTACGGCCACGAGATTTCGGTTGCCGATTGCGTGCAGGCGGCACTCGATGCGTTCAACCCGCAGAAGTTCGATGCGATCTTGAGCGACATCGGACTGCCCGACGGCACCGGCTACGACGTGATGTGCGAAGTGCGGCGCCAGCAGGCGGAAAGCAATGGGAGCGCGCTGACGGGTATCGCGCTGACCGGCTTCGGGATGGACGACGATATTCGGCGCAGCAAGGAAGCAGGCTTCGATTTTCACCTGACGAAGCCGATCGATTTCGCGCAGCTGCGGACCGTCCTGGCGCAGATCAGCGCCTGATTTCAGCAGTCGCGCTTCTTTCTGCGGTGCGTGCTAAGGAAGCTGCGGCAGCTGCGAGCCGGATCGCGATTTTACGAGCGAGATATCTGAAGCGGTGATCGCGCCGCCATTAGCGGTGACGTCGGTGCGGAAATTTCCCGCGGTGACGGGCTGGCCGGATTGACCTTTTACCTGACCAACATCCGTCGCATTGGTTGCACCGTTGCCGTTCGTATCGCCTTCGAGCACGCCCATCTGTTGCGAGATAAGGCCCGTTTGATTGCCGAGAACGTCGAGCACATTATTCAATGTCACCCTGATGTACTGCGCATTCGTGACGCCGGTCAGGTTCACAATGTAACGACGCGGATCTCCGCTATCGATCATGCTGCTGCTGATTGTCCCCGTCCCGCTTGTGATCGCGGCGCCGCCGACGCTGACGAGGTTTTGACCGAAGGTAAAAACTATCGTGTGGTCGCGGTTCGAACCGCCGCTGCGGCATTCGACTCCACGCGGGCCATCCAGCGGTAGATCGATCTCGTACGCTGAACCGCCGTGCGATTTGACCGACGCGACGCTGACGAGCTGGACCGCGGGAACACCAAAGACGCGGACGGTCGTCGGCGTGCGGAGAGCGAGATACCGGCCATCGTGACTCGCGACCAGCACGCCGGGCCCAAACTGCGTCGCGCCGGCGCTCATCGTTTCACCGACGTCGAAACGGAATCGCTCCGCGTATGTATTCGTATCGTACGCGATGATCTGGCTCGTCAGGCTGCTCACGCCGTAAAGGGTATCGCTCATTGCGTCGAACGCGACGCCGCTGTTGAGGGCATTGAAGCTTCGGAGCTGGCTGAAGTTCGGCGCGGTCTCGAGCGCTGCGGTAGTGAATAAACGCGTCGCCAACAGCCCGCCATTGCGGCTCACGGCCGCGCTCACCCTGTCGTCGACAAATGCTTGTGGTCGGACAGCCGGCCCGAAGGAGTTCGTGGTGGCACTGTAGGTGAAACGCGGACCGTTCGTCGTGTTTGGCTCGAGCAGATACATGCGCGTGCGGTCGGCGCTGCGATGCAGCTGTGTTTTACCCGTCACCCGCCCTCCCGGACCCGAACCCGGGGCGTCAGTGCGGGCCGCCATCGCACCGGTCGCGAGCGTAATCTGACGCACGGCGCTCCATCCGGACCCAGGGACATCTAGCGTGGCGAGTGCGAGCCCGTTCGGACCGACCGCAACATCCCACGGATTACCTTCGCCGGAGGCGCGGGTGTAAGTAATTTTCGTCACCGCGCCACTCGCAAGGTCGAGCTTGTGAAAGACTCCCTGCGTCAGGCCACCGGCAAATTGGCTGACGAGGAGAAAGGAATCATCCGGCGCAATGTCGACGGCGTTGAGCAACCCACCGAGATGGTAAGGCACACCGAACGTCCCGCTCGCGAGGTGATACGGCCAGACGAAGCCGTCCGCGGTAGAGATATAGAGAAACGTGCCGCTGTGGCTGAACACCATGTCTCGTGGCGCGGCAAAGCCTGGCGCAAGTGGCGGCGCTGGCTTCGTAGGCAGGGATAACAAACGAATACCGGTCGAGCTCGCCACCGCGAGGTATCGGCCGTCATTGCTAGCTACGGTCGTGCCGGTGCCGAACTGGCCTCCCGCGGCGATGCTTTCGCCGATCGGCACGCGATACAACTCCGCGTACGTGTTCGTATCGTACGCTCGCACCTGTCCGGTGCTCGCGACTGCGTAGAACCGATCAGCAACGGCGTCGAACGCTACACCGCTCGTGGCGTCAGCAAAGCTACGCAGAAACGCGAAGTCCGTTACGGTGTCGAAAGACGCGCTGTTCCCGAGCCGGCTGGCGAGGATGGAGCCGGTTCGGCTCACCGCGGCATTGGCATTGATCAGAAGTTGGTAGGCCGTGGCGTTCGGTCCGAAGGCATCGGTGGGTGCGTGGTAAGTGAAGATCGGTCCGGCCGTTGTACCACCTTCCAGGAAGTAGAAGCGCGTCCGGTCGGCGCTGCGATGCAGCTGAGTTTTTGGCCCGATGGCTAAGCCGCTGTATCCTGGCGCGGCCCGCAGCGTGATTTCATTTGTCGCGAGATCGATCTGACGCAGGGGAGCCAAACCCGACGCCGCTCCGAGATGGCGCGTTGCAACGAAGGCGAGTCCATTCGAGGCAATCCCGAGATCCCATGCTCCGCCCTCCTCCGTAGAGGCGCGGGTGTACTTTACGTCGATTACGGCGCCGGTCGTAAGGTTGACGCGGTGGACAGTGCCTTGTGAACCGGCGATGGCATCCTGCGCCACAAGCAGAAAAGAATCATCAGGCGCGATGTCGATGGCATTTAACGACCCGCCGAGGTTGTAGCCCGGCTCGAGCTGGCCGCTCGCGATATTGTAGCGGCGCACCCAGCCGTCGCTTGTGCTGATGTATAGATAAGTGCCCGAATGATCGAAGACCATGTCGCGCCGCGTCGGCAGCGCGATCAACGTGCTCTGCGCGAGGCAATCTGCTGCCGTGAACGCCAGGCACAGGATGCTGAAACCGGTGAGGACGAGCGCGCGGTCATTTAGCAAGTTCATCAGGCACGCAAGGTGCCGTACTTCTTCCGAAGATGGAACAAAAAAGACTCGCCGCAGCTGGTCGCGCGCGCCGTTGCGCAACGCGCGGAGTAGCGATCGACTCAGTGTCGCCTTATTCGCGCTCGGCGGCAGTCGGCACGGGAATGAACGTGCCGGATTGCGCTTTCACCTGGCCGATATCGGACGCGGTGATCGCTCCGTTCGCGTTCACGTCAGCACGGAAGTTTGTGGCGTCGACCGGCAGTCCCGACTGCGCCTTCACCTGGCCAAGGTCGCTGGCGTTGACGGTGAGGTTGCCGTTCACGTCGCCGAGCAGGAAGCCGATCGTAACGGCGGTGTCGGGCAGCACTTGCGCGAAGCTGTCGGTGACGTTGCTCAAGGTGATGGTGGTCATCTGCGCATTCGTGACGCCGGTGAGCGTGACGGTCATGGTGTTGCCGCTGAAAACCGGCGCAGCTGGGATGCTGCCGGTCCCGCTCGTTACGGTCGCGTTGCCGCTGACCACAGGGTTGCTGAAAGTGAAGACGATCGTGTGCTCGCCATTCGTGCCGCCGGTGCGGCACTCCACGCCGGGCGTGCCGGAGAGCGGGAGATTGATGTCGAAGACCGGGCCGCCAGCGCCGTGTTCCTTCCGCGAGACGGCTGACGCGAGTGCGAGCGCGGGAGCGAGAGTCCGAATCATGAAGCTGGTGTTGCTCACCCGCGCGCCGATGCCCTGGCCGAAATCGGCATCCGCCGCGGCGACGTTGATCACGCGGATGAACGCCAGATTAGCAGAGTATTCGGTGCCCGGCTGCAAGGTCCCGGCCGGCACCACGTAAGAGGTCTGTGTCCCCGGAAACGGCGCCGGATTCACCGGGGAATTTGCAATGCTGAACTGGATGAGATCATTCACCTGCGCGCCGGAAAAGGGAGCCCACGTAAAGGTGTAGTCGGCCGTCGAGTCGATCACGAGGACGCCACTTTGCCAATCGGCCGCCGGCACGGTCAGCCGCGGGACTGGAGGAAACCCGAAGAACTGGAACAACAGCGACATCGAGCGCGAGAAAACCCCGGCGTCGGTATTGACCGTCAGGTTGTAAGTGCCGCTGCCATAGGCGCCGTCGAGCTGCGAAGCGGTCGTGAACGTGTCGAGAATCGTAAAGACGCTGCCGGCGCCGCCTGACGTATAAGAGCGGGGGCTGGCCGTGCCCGGGAAAGTGAGCGTGGCGCTGGTGATCGTCGCCGTGCCGCGCGTCACGAACGAGCCAAATTGGAACGGCTGCGTCGAATCGAGGATCGGCGTCGCCGTGCTCGTCTGCCGAAAGTTCTGGATCTTGGCGTGTCCGAAGCTGCCGACGGTCTGCGCGTTCGCGCTTGTGGCGCTGACGATGAGGGCGAGAAGAAGCGGCAATGATCCAAGCGAGGAAACGGGGCGCATGTTCATTGTCCGTAAATCGTAGCAGAACTGATCCGCGGACCCAAAAATACTTACCTTTTCCGGCGGTGCCGCGATGCCTTTCGTTCGCTAAGACGTCCCACATCGTCGACGCGCGGCCTTCCTCTATGGTGGGAGGCTCGTCCCAGCGCGCGATTTCACAAACCAATGTCCGACGCGCTGATCGCACCGTTCGCATTAAGGTCCGTGCGGAAGTTTGCTCCGGTGACCGGTTGACCAGCTTGCGTCTTTGTTTGCGCGATGTCGCTCGCTGTGACCGAGCCGTTGCCGTTCGTGTCGCCGAGGAGAATGCCGAAGATCAGCCCGATAGAGCTGCTGCTGTAGCGGAAGCTATCCGTGACGTCGTTCAGCGTCAGGCTGAGATGCTGCGCGTCGGCAACGCCGCCAAGCTTCACGATATACTCACGCGGATCGCTCCCGATGTGGCTCGCGATGACAACGCCGGCGCCGGTCGTGAGCGAGACGCTGCCGACGCTGCTGAGCGGGTTCACAAACTTGAAGACGATCGAGTGCTCGCCGTTCGCTCCGCCGTTTCAGCATTCCACCCCGCGGTTCACCGTGAATGGCAGCAGCACATCGAATTCCGCGGCGCTGCCGTGCGTCTTCCGCGAAGCCGCGCCGACAACTGGCACGGGTGGCACAACGCCTTCCCATTCGAAAGCTCCAATATCAGGAGTGCCGTTACGGCGGAACCCACGTTGATCGGCCGGTAACGCAGCCGCGGCATGGCCAACGTGAACCGCCGGGCTGTTCGCCATCAGCGCCAGCGTTGGCGTTGCGCCGCCATGGTGCGCTAGCCCCGCGGGATCGAGCTGCGGATCCTGGCCGAAGATGCAACCGGTCGCCGCGCCGGTGAATGTGCAGTTCGTCGTCGTCTCGATCAGGTTGTGACCGACGCTGAGGTCGAACGACGTCGTCGCCGCTGTGTAAATATCGTCCGGAGTGGGCGGATTGCTCGCGGAGGCGGCGTAGTTGTTCGCGACGAGCGTGTTCACGGCACTGGCGCGCGCATTCTCCGCGAGCATGATACCCGCGCCACGCAAGCCGATGCCGGTGGGGCGAAAAAGCTCGCTCGACGCGATCGTGACGTTCTGTAGCGAGATTCCGGCGCCAGCCTTTCCGTAGATGCCCGCGCCCTCACGTGAACCGAAGTTGTAGGCCACAGTGCTGTTGCGCAGCACCAGCGGGCGTTGCTGCGAGGTCGGACTCACGGAGCAGTAGACTCCGGCGCCGAATTGCGCGCGGTCTGCGTGACGGTGCTGTTCTCCACGAGGATCTCGAACGCGCCGGTGATCGTGACCTCCGGAATCAGAACGCCGCCACCGTTCGTGGCCGCGGAGTTGCCGTCGACGAGCGTCTGCCGCCACACGAGCGCGCCCTCTGTGACGATGCCGCCGCCACTGCCGCTCGACTGATTATCGAAGAGGCGACATTCGGTGAACCTCGGCCCGTTTGCGCTGCGCGTGTATACGCCCGCGGCGTTGGCAGCGGTGTTTGAGATGATCTCGGTCCGCGTCACGTCGGCTGCCACGAGGCTGTTCAGCCAAAGTCCCCCACCCGTCGCAGCTGCAGTGTTGTGCTCGATGAGCGACTCGGACATGTCGAGCCGGCATTGCAGATCCGCCGCGAGAGCGCCACCGCGTTCGGCGCTGTTTTCACGCAGAACCGTATTCGCCAGCTGGAGCGTCGACGACTCGGCATAGACGCCGCCGCCGTAAACGCCAGCGCTGTTGCCGATGAGGATCGAATGCTTGATCATGATCTCCGCGGCGGCGAGAAAAAGACCGCCGCGCCGGACCCGCTCCAGTGTCAGGGTCGCGGAGGTTGCCCGGATGCCGCCGCCTCGATCGGCGAGCCCGAATCCCGGCAGTTTGCCGCCGCGGATCGTGATGCCGCTCAGGATGGCGGTCGCGCCTTGCAACACGTCGACGACTCGGTCGCTGGTGACCTCGCCGTTCCCATCCACGATCGTCTCGTCGGCGCCGGCGCCATGAATTGTCACCGCTTCGCGAATGTCGAGATCGCCGCCGGATGCGGTATCGTCGACTGCCACGCGGGTGAGCAGATACACGCCCGCCGGGAGGACAATCGTGTCTGCGCCGGCGACGGCGTTCGCCTCCATGATGGCGGCGCGCAGAGTGCACGCACCGGTGACCGGCGCGCTACATTGCCCGTCTAACGAATCAGCATCGGGCCGGTCTTCGGTGCTGTTGACGACGTAGACAGCGGCGGTGATTTGCGGCGCCGCCAGGAGCAGGCACGCAAGCACAGCGGCGGCGAGATGGAATCGGGAGGCAATCACAAGCGGCCCCTTTCGTCGATTGACGACGTATCCATCTCCGAGGCGGCTGGCAGCTGGGCGCGCGGCAGCTGCGTGCCCGACCGCGATTTCACGAGCGAGATGTCGGTGCTGTTGATCGCGCCGTTCGCGTTCACGTCGGTGCGGAAGTTTGCTGCGCTGAGTAGTTGACCAGCTTGCGCCTTCGTTTGCGCGATATCGCTGGCGGTGACCGAGCCGTTGCCGTTCGTGTCACCGAGCAAAACGTCAAGCGCGAGCTGCACGGCGGTGCTCGTGTAGCCGAAGCTATCGGTCACATCGCCGAGGGTGATGATCACGCGCTGTCCATTCGTGACGCCGCTTAGGTTGACGACATACTGCCGCGAATCGCTGCCGATTTGGCTCGCCGCGACAACGCCGTTGCCGCTCGTCACTGCGGCGCTGCCGACGCTCGTCAGCGGGTTGGCGAAGTTGAGGATGATCGTGTGCTCGCCGTTCACGCCGCCGCTGCGGCATTCCACGCCGGGAGTGCCGGTGAGCGGCAGGCCAATATCGAATGTTCCCGCGCTGCCGTGCGTCTTGCGCGAAACCGCGCTGCGCAATTCCACCGGTGGCGCGCCACCATTCCACTCGTAGGCGCCCATGTCTGCGACTCCGTTGCGCATGAACCCGCGCTGATCGCCGGCCGTCGCCGCTGCGGTGTTCGCGGCATTGATCGCGGGACTGTTCGCCATCAGCGCCAGCGTCGGCGTTGGTCCTCCATTGTAGGCGAACCCCGCGGCGTCGAACTTCGGATCCTGGCCCAGAATGCAACCGAAGGTCGTGCCGCTGAACGTACAGTTCGTCGTGCTCTCGATGAAGTTGTGGCCGCTGCCGAGGTTGAATGTCGTCGTTGCGGCCGTGTAGATGTCGTCAGGTGTCGGCGCGGTGACGGCAGTCGCGGTGTGATTGTCCGCCACGATCGTGTTGATCGCGGTCGCGCGGGCGGTGTCGGCGAGTAACACGCCGCCGCCGCGCAACCCGCCGCCACTCGGGCGAAAGAGGCCGTTCGCCGCGATGGTCGTGCTCTGCATCGAGATGTTCGCGAATGCTTTCGCGTAGATGCCGCCGCCTTCGCGCGAACCGGTGTTGTGCGCGATCGTGCTGTTGCGCAGGAGCAATGCATGCGGCTGCGTCGGCTGTTGCGGCTGATCATAGTGAATCCCGGCGCCGAACTGCGCCGTGTTGCGGCTGACCGTGCTGTTTTCGACCAGCACCTCCACTCGACTCGTGAGCGGTTCGAGCTTTGGGATCATGATGCCGCCGCCGTTGGATTGCGCGGAGTTCGAGTCGATGAGACTGCGCACGATGAGAATCGGCGCAGTGTTGTAAATGCCGCCGCCGTTAGCGGCCGCGGTATTGTGATGAATCGAGCACCCGGTAAACGTGACGGGCGATCCGACCGCAACGTACACGCCACCGCCTTCGCCGTTCGCGGTGTTGGAGAAGATTGCTGTTCTCGCCACCGTTGAAGCGGCGAGGCCGCGCAGGTCGAACCCGCCGCCGGTGAAAGCATCGTTAGCGTCGACGGTGCTATCGGTGATTGTCAGCGCCACGCCACTCGCGTAGAGACCGCCGCCACGGACGACGGCGCTGTTATCGTGCAAGACGACACCTCTCAACTCGAGCACGCAGTCTTTGGCCGAAATCCCGCCGCCATGACTTGTGGCGGTGTTCTGCTGAAGCGTCACGTTTTGCAGGACAAGCGTGCCGCCGCCGGTGACGTAGACGCCACCGCCTTCAGTCGCGCTATTCTCCGCGATGACCATGTCGCGCAGCGTCGCGCCGAACGCCTGGCAACGAATACCGCCGCCTTCTCCTTCGACGGCCACGCCCTGTTTCCCATTGCGCACCGTCAGGCCGCTGATCGTGACGGCGGTCGCGCCTGGCAGAATGTGAAAGACGCGCTCGTTCGTGACCGCGCCATTCCCATCCACGATCGTGGTCGCGGAGCCGGCGCCTTCGATCGTCACGCTTTCGGTAATGTCCAGGTCGCCCACCAACGCGCCGTCGTCGACCGCGGCGCGCGTGATCTGATAGGTGCCGGAAGGCACGACGATTTTGTCCGGCCCGGCGGTGCCATTCGCGTCCATGATCGCCGCGCGCAGCGTGCACGCACCGGTCACCGGCGCACTGCACACGCCATCGAACGGATCGGAATCCGGCCGGTCTTCGGTGCTGTTGACGACGTAGGTCGCAGCTGCCGCGCGTGTCGTGGCAAATCCAAGAACGCCTGACACCGCACAAGCGAGCATGAAATACCTAACGAGTAGTTGTCTTTGCCGAGTCATTCGCGCGTTCCCCCCGCGATTGCCGGCAGCTGCGTGCCAGACACCGACTTCACGGCCGAGATGTCCGTGCTGTTGATCGCGCCATTTGCGTTCACGTCTGTGCGGAAGTTCGCGGTGGTCACTGGTTGCCCGGAGGCACCTTTGGTCTGGCCAATGTCGCTCGCCGTGACTGAGCCGTTCCCATTCGTGTCGCCTAACAAGACGTGGAACGGGATGACGATGTCGCCGGTGCGTGCCTCGTCAGACACATTGACGAGATGAAGCGCGATCGTTTGCGCATTGGCTACTTGAGCCAGGTCGATCGTCAGTACCGGGCCGTTGTAGCTCACGGTCGCAGTCGCTTGATTGTCGCTACTGCTGACTTCAAGATCGGTGACTGACACCTCGTCCGCGAAGGTAAGGACGAGCTGATAAGTGCCGGCTGCTCCACCGCTGCGGCATTCGGTTTGTGCCGGCGTCGCCAGCAGGTCTATATCGAACGCCCCCGCGCTGCCATGCACTTTGCGCGAGACTATGCTGAGCGGTGCCGGCGGCTGCGGCGCAACGCCGCCGACCTCGAACGCGCCGATGTCGTTCGTGCCCACCTTCGCGTAACCACGCTGATCTCTCTGCCCCGGGATCGTGTCTTCACCCGCGTTGATCGCCGGACTTCCGCCGAGGAGCGCGTGTGTCGCCGTGGGTCCGCCATTGTTCTGCAACGGGCCCAGCAACGCGTCCGTCTCCCGCATATCACCGGTGCCGTTGAGGAAGCCGCCAGGGCCGGAGCCGCCCAGCCCGCCCGCGGCGTCATCAGAAATGTTGTGTCCGTGGGAGACGATCTCGCCGCTCGAGTTCAGGAAATTTCCGCCCGCAGTGCCGCGCTTCAGAATCGTATTGACGAGGCTCACGCGCGCCGTCGCGCCGAAATTGTTGTTGTAGATCCCGCCGGTATTCGGCGCGTTGTTCCCGCTCACCGTGCAATCTCCCAGGAAGACTTCCGCTTTGCCGGAGCTCGCGGCGGCATTGTAAACCGCGCCGCCCGCTCCACCGAAGAAGCCGCTCGGCGTCGCGCTGTTGCCACTGAGCGTGCAGTTCATCAGCGAGAAGTTTGCCGTCGCGCCGGCGTTGACCCCGCGGTTGTAGATGGCACCGCCGTCGCCCTGCTCCGCAGTGTTCCCGTGCAACGTCGACGCTTCGAGCCAAACCGATGCGGTGCCGGGATATGCCTGGAGGCTGGCAATCCCGCCACCATTTGCGGCGATGTTTCCAGTCAGCGTGCTTTCGCGGACGATAAGGGTTCCTTCCTCATTGAAGATGCCGCCGCCGTAGGCTCCGGCGCCCGCGGCGCGATTGCCGCTGATGACGCAGCGGCTCACCGTGAGAACGCCGCGCTCGCTAAAGATTCCGCCGCCGGAGTTGCTCGGGTACGGACCTTCGGACGCCACGCCGTTACTGATCGTCAGGCCGGAGATCGTGACGCGCGGTCCGCTTGTCGTTCCGTTGTTGATGGTGAAAATACGGTACTCAGAGCCGCTGTTCCGGCGCACCGTGAGGAGGTCCGCGCCTGGCCCGTGCAAGACGAGATGCGCACTCAGCTCCGGAAGCCCGTTCGCGAGCTGGATCGTCCCAGTCACACCGGCCGCGAACGAGATGTTGCCGATCTTGGCCGCGTTCACCGCGATGATCGCTTCGCGTAACGTGCAGTCACCCGGCGTGCAGAAGCCATCGTTGTGATCATCGATCGTCGTCACGACGAGACTGACGCCGCTCTCCGCCGCGCCCTTATCCACGCGCTCGCCGATCTGCCGCGGATAGCCCTGGCCACGCTGGTCTGTCTTCACCCTGAACGGCAGGACCTGGATGAAGTCGTTCCCGGAATCGATCGCGGCGCTCGGGAAAAGGAGCGCGTGAGTCTTCGTCGGGCCGCCGTTGTTTTGCAGCGGACCGAGATTCGGATCGGTGTTGCGGATATCATCCGTGTTGAGCAAGAAGCCGCCCGGACCGGTGCCCGTGTCACCGCCCGCTGCGTCGCTGCTCAGGTTGTAACCCGAAGAGACGAACGTGGCGCCGGTTACGTTGACGATGTTCGCGCCCGTTGCGCCAGCCCGGAGAATTGTGCTCATGACCGTGACGGTCGTTTCCGCCGTCCCTTTCACGTTGTAGATGCCGCCCCCATTCTGAGCGGTGTTCCCGTAGAACGTCGCCGCGCCGATGAAACTGCTGCCGTCCTTATTGAAGAGCGCGCCGCCTTGTGCGGTCGCCGCGTTCCCGCTGAGCGTGCTGTTCAGCAGCGTCAGCGAACCGATGTTGCTGATCGCGCCGCCGCGCGCCGCGCGGTTATGGCTCAGCGTGCTGTCGCGCACAGATGTCTTGGCGGCCGGACTGCCCGTTGCGATGCCGATTGCGCCGCCTTCGCCGTTCGCGCCGATCGCTTGATTGTTGTCGAGCGTGCTGCCTTCCAGCGACAGCGTGCCTCCATTCAAGATCCCGCCGCCCGCCGTTCCTTCGTTCCGCGTCAACGTGCAGCGCTTCAGCACTGCGTCCGCGCTGTTGAAGATGGCGCCGCCGGGGGCACCGGCGTTCCCGTCGAACCGGCTGTCCGCGAGCGTCAATGAGGAGCTGTTCGCGATCGCTCCGCCCTGAGCATTCGCAGCGTTCTCGTTGAAGTCCGAATCGTTGATCGTGGCGGTGCCGAAATTAAAGATGGCGCCACCCGCGTAGCCGGCCTCGTTATTCCGCAACGTCGAATCGACAACCGCCAGCGTCCCGGCGCCGAAGTAAATGCCGCCGCCGCTTCCACCTGCAGTCGTCGCGGGATCGATAAAGGCGGTGTTCTGCTCGAGCAGCGAGCTGCGCACTTCGAGCGAACCGCCCTGGCTGTGCACTGCGCCGCCGGAACGAGCGTAATTGTCGCGCAAGGTGCAACTCGTCAGGCTGGTCGAGCCCCCGACGTTCGAGAGCGCGCCGCCCCACGCCGCTTCGCCGAAGTTTCCCTCAAAGGTCGAGTTGGTGACAACCACGATCGCGGTGCCGTTTTGCCTCGCGCTCAAGATTGCACCGCCCTGAGCTTGCGGTCCGAGCACGCGATTCGCGGTGAAGTGGCAGTCTGCGAGCGTGACGGAGGAAGTAGCGATCCCGGCGTAACTGTAGATCGCGCCACCCGCTGCGGCTCCCGTTGGCGTGCCATACGCTTCGTTGGCGGACATGGTGGAACCGGAGCCGCTGATGCTGCCGTCGATACTGTAAATGCCGCCGCCGCGCTCTGCCCGGTTCGCCGTGATCGTCGAGCCATTCAGCGTGACTGCGCTCTGCGAGCTGTAGATCGCGCCGCCGACCTTCGCGACGTGATTGCGCACCGTGCAATTCGTGAGTGTGAGCGTCGCCTGGGACAAGATGATCCCAGCGCCGCGCTCGTTCGGGAAGCTCCCGGTGAGCGCTCCGTTGGCGATCGTTAGGCTGTCGCAGCTTAGCGCCGCGCCGAAGTTGACATGCACGATGCGGAACTCGGGCGTGCCCGCGACGGTGCTCCGCTGAATCGTGGCGCCGTGCCCGTTGATTGTGAGATCGAGACCAGCTGCGTCGTTGTCGATTTTCGGAAGCCCGGTTGCTCCGTCCGTCAGATGATCGGCGGCCGTGAGAGTGTAGGTGCCGTTCGGCGCCAGGTTAATGACGTCGGCTTGGCCGTTCGCGTTTGCAGTCGTGATCGCGTTCTTCAGCGCCGCCACGTCGCCGTCAGGAATGTTGAAGACGGCGGAGTGGCCGGCGCGTGCACAGAGCAGAAGCGACGCGCAGATGAGAGCGAGGTGTAGACGAGGGTTCATTGGGGTGAGGTTGGTTCGATCAGGAGTGTGCGGATGTCGGAGAGCACCAGCCGCTGATCGAGCGTGCCGGAGCTGTAAATGTTTCTGATGCGTCCTGCGCGATCGATGAGGTAGACGCGCAGGGTGTGATTCAGCGGGCCGGTCGGATCGGCGGCGTTCGCCTTTGCGTTCACTGCCTGGCCGTAGGCCGCGAGGATTGGTTGCAGCTCGGTCTGCGACCGTGCGGTGACGAAGTGCCACGGCGCGGCAGTCGGTCGCTCGGACGCGAGTGCCGAGTACGCACTCATGCGCTCCGGCGTGTCGTGCGCTGGATCGAAGCTCATGCTCACGAGCCGCAGGTTCTTCGCGAGCGCGCTGTCGTCGGCGCTGAGCTCGTGCAGGTCCATCAACACGCCGGTCGCGTGCGGACACGCGTTCGCCGCAGCGCAGCGCGTGTAGATGAAACTCAGCACAGTGATTCGGTCGCGCGTGAGTTCGCGCAAGCTGATTGGCTTGCCCTTGGAATCGAGCAGCGCGCCATCGGCTGCTTCGCGAATAACCGGCAGCTGATACGAACCCGCGGCGGGCGCGTCGTAATCGTATTCGCTGCTGCGCGTTTCGTGATTCGCTGCGGCAGTCGCCGCGAACGCCATCAGAAACAACGCCGCGACGCGTGGGCAGAGTACGCCTGTGTTCATGTTCGTGATCCTTGCAATCGCCGCGGTGGCTAGTCGGTCGTCGAGGCGACGGTGACCGACGGTTTCGGCGCGCCCATGCTGGTCGAGCCGAAGAGCATGTGGTGCGGTCGACCGAGCTTCAGTTCGGTGAAATCGAGCTCGAAGGTCGGCCTCAGGTCTTTGCCGTCCCACGTGTAAGCGCGCAGGAACTGCTCGTTATCCTTACCTGTCTTATCCCACTTCGAGAGCAACGAGCTCGTGAAGTAGAGGCGCTTTCCGTCCCAGCTTTGTGAAACCATGTTCAGCTGGCGACCGATCTCCTTCTCCAGGATCTGGCGCGGCTTGTGCGGATCGACGACATCGAACACGCGCACCTTCCCGTCGCCGAAGCAGCTAACGAAGAGTGTCTTGTCATCCGCGCTCAGGCTTATGTCGACCGGCAGCACGCCGCCTTTCACGCTGCCCACGTCGGCGACTTCCTTCGCCTGCCATTCACCGCCTTCGTCTTCATAGGCGAGCCAGAGCTTCGACGTCAGCGCAGTCGCCGTGAACGCGTAGTTGTGCGTGTCGCCCCACGCCCAGCGGATCTCGAGCGGCGCGCCCGGCACCTTGAAAACCTTCCGCGGCTGCCGCGTGTGGAAGTTCCAAAGCACCATCGAGCTGCCCGTCTGCTTCAGCGCTTCTGGATCAGCCGCCACTTTCGCGAACTCAGTCATGTAGTTGTTCAATCCGGTAAACGACGTCGTCAGCATGACGTTCTTCCGCGGCAGCACGCGTGCGTCATAGCCGTAGCCATCGGCAAACTCCGCGCCGCTCGCACCGCGCGGATTATCCTTCGTCGGCATCCAATGCGTGGCGATGTAGTTGCCGTCGTTGCTGTATTCAACGAGCGCCGTGCGGCCGTCTTTCTCCTTCGCATTCGAGAGCGCGGGAACGAGGACGCGGCCCGGCAAGGCATACACGCCGTGCGGCCCGACCGCGCCCCCGCTTTTCGCGACGAAATCGTCGATACTCTTCACGAACCGCGGTTTCGCCGGATCGGTGTAGACGTCATAGATGAACAGCTTGCTCGTCTCGAGCCCGGCGAGCCAAAGCTGGCGCCGATCGTCCGTGAACCCGCCGTGATGGGCTTCGTGGCGTCCGCCCACCGAGTGCGTATGCACGACTTTGCCATACGTCGGCGACCCGGGCTTCACGTCAATCGTGACCAGCTTATCCGACCCGTCGCCCACCTTCTCGTCGCCAAGGGTCCAGACGTAAACGAACTCCTCCTGGCCTTCGATCCGCGCCATGTATGGCGAGGAGCAGGTTTCGTCCGCGCGCAGGCTGGCGACGGCAAGAAGAACAGCCAGCAACAGCAACGCAATGCGAACGATCGTCAGGACTCGGTGCAGCCGGGCAGCGCCTCGCCGTAGCGTCATCACTGCGCCGGGGTCGCCGACAAGCGCCCGGACAGGGTCGTAAACCGGATCGGCATCCGGTCGGCGCGAGCCGGCATTTCGAATGTGAGTTGTCTCAGCAGTTTGTGTCATAAGTTGGTTTCCTTCACCTGCTCAACGCGGCATCCGGACCGGAAACCCACCACGCGACGGAGAGAATTTTTCACCTGGAAACGCGTCCGCCGATTTCCGCTTCGTTTTCGCGACGAGTTCCTGTTAACTGCGCAAAGGAGGTGCGCGTTTTGAGAAGCGATATTCTGCTGCCCGACATTCGCCGGCAGCCATGAGCGCGCCGTCCGCGGCGCAGCAACAGATCACGCAACTGCTCGCCGAGTGGCGCAGCGGCGACGAGAGCGCGCACGACAAACTCATCCCGCTCGTCCAGCCGGTGCTTCAGCAGCTCGCCCGTCGTTACATGAGCAAAGAGCGGCCGGGCCACACCCTGCAGACGACCGTTCTCGTCCACGACGCCTATCTCCAGCTCGCCGACCAGGCCACCGAGTGGAAGAACCGCGCGCACTTCTTCGCCATCGCCGCGCAACAGATGCGCCGCATCATGGTGGATCACGCGCGCCAACGGCAGGCGCTCAAACGCGGTGGCGGCGCAATGAAGGTGACGCTCGACGAATCAGCGCATGCCGTGGAAAGCCGCGCCGTCGAGTTGCTCGCGCTGGACGAAGCGCTGGAAAAACTCGCGAGCTTCGACAAGCGCAAAGCCGAGGTGGTTGAGATGCGCTACTTCGGCGGCCTCACGATGGAGGAGATCGCCGACGTGCTGAAGGTGCACGTCAACACCGTGACGCGCGAGTGGAGCGCGGCGCGTGCGTGGCTTTTCGCGACACTGAGCGGGAAGAACGTTGATGCAATCTGAGCGCTGGCAGACTTGCGCCGAGCTTTTCCAGGCCGCTCTCGAACGTCCGCCTAACGAACGCACCGCGTTCATCGCGCAAAGCTGCGCCGGTGATGACGCGCTGCGTCGACAAGTCGAAACGCTGCTCTGGTCGCACGAAAACGCGGGCGACTTCATCGACGCGCCGGCGTTTGCGCAAACCCCTGAGCTTTTGGCTGATGATCCGGACGCGCTGATCGGCCACCACCTCGGCTCGTACCGAATTGAGGCAGTTCTCGGCGTGGGTGGATTCGGCGTGGTCTATCGCGCCTACGACGAACGGCTCGCGCGCAAAGTCGGCTTGAAGTTACTCCCGCGCGCCTTGGTGAATGACGAGGCGCAGTTGCAGCGGTTGAAACACGAGGCACGCACCGCCTCAGCGCTCAATCACCCGAACATCGTGACCGTGCACGAGATCGGGCACGTCGATTCCACACACTACATCGCGATCGAGTTCATCGAGGGCGTGACGCTGCGTGAGCGGATCGCACGCGGTCCGATCCCGCCAGACGAAGCGCTCGAGATCCTGACGCAAGTGGCGAGCGCGCTCTGCGTCGCTCATCGCGCCGGCATCGTGCATCGCGACATCAAACCGGAGAACATCATGATCCGGCCGGACGGCTACGTGAAGGTGCTCGACTTCGGAATCGCGAAGTCGACGCAGCCCGAGGTGGTGAACGGCCGCACGCTGTCATCGTGGCAACCGGATACGCGCACCCGCGGGGGAGTTGTGCTCGGCACGATGCGCTACATGTCGCCGGAGCAGGCGAGAGGCGACGCCGTCGACGCGCGCAGCGACATCTGGAGCCTCGGTGTTGTGCTCTACGAGATGCTCACCACACGCCCGCCGTTCGAAGGAGAAACGCCAAGCGCAATCCGCACCGCCGTGCTCGAGCGCGAAGTGCCGGCGCTCGACGACTCTCCGGTCCCCGCAGCGCTGAAGCGCATCGTCGCGAGGTGCCTGCGCAAAGACCCGACCGAGCGCTTTCAGACATCAGAGGAATTGCTCGCCGCGCTGCGCGCATACCGCGACAGAAATGTGGCGCGCCGGCCGTTTCGGTGGCTCGTCGCAGGTATAGGCGCCGCTCTCCTGGTCGCCGGTTTATTCCTCAAGATGCGGGATGACGGCTCGCGAAAATCAATCGCAGTGCTGCCGTTTGCGGACCTCAGCGTCGAGCAGGACCAGCAATACTTCTCGGACGGGATGTCCGAGGAGATTCTCAACGCGCTCGCGCATGTGAAGGACCTCAAGGTCGCCGGGCGCAGCTCATCGTTCTCGTTTCGCGGCCGAAACGAAGATCTCCGCAAGATCGGCGCGACACTCGGCGTAGCCCACGTCCTTGAAGGCACCGTTCGCAGGCAGGGCGATCGGGTCCGTATCAGCGTGCAGCTGATCCAGGCTTCGGACGGATTTCAGCTCTGGTCTCAAACGTACGACGATAACGTCCGCGACGTCTTCAGCTTGCAGGAGCGAATCGCTCGTGCCGTGACCGACCAGCTGAAGGTGGTCCTGCATGGCGAGCAGAAGTCGCGACTCGTGAAGACGGCGACGAGCAGCGCCGAGGCATACGCGCTCTTCCTGCAGGCCACCGCCATCTTCAATCGCCGCGACAGCACGCGCTTTGTCGGTGCGGTGTCGCAGCTGAACGAGGCGTTGCGGCTGGACCCGAAGTTCGCCCGCGCGCATGCACGCCTGGCGTCACTCGCCTCGATTGCCCCGGGTTACGACGTGCACCTCGCGGGCGATGCGCGCGACATTGTCGCTCGTGCCGCAGGCCGCGCGATCGAGCTCGATGCGACGCTCGCGGAGCCGCACGCCGCCCTCGGCCAAACGCTATTCACGCAGCGACGCTTCACCGAAGCCCACGCCGCTTACGAACGCGCCCTCGAGATCGATCGCGACGACTCGGCCGCGAACTTCTGGCTCGGGACGTTGCTAAGCTCGACTGGTCAATCGAAACGCAGCGCCGCGGTCTTAGACAAGCTGCTCGAAAGAGATCCGATGCTGCCGAATGCGTTGCTTTGGCGGGGCTGGGTCCACTTGCAGCTCGGCGCCATTGATGACGCCGAGCGGTCGATCCGCCGAGCGGCGGATGCAGGTCTCACCTCGGTCGGTCTCGGGCTCGCGCACGTCGCGAGAGCGCGCGGCGACAACGCTGCGCTCGTCGATTGGCTGACGCGCGGGATGGGGCCGTTCATGACCGATCTGCCGGCTGGCACCTCTGGCCTCATTGCTGCCGGAATCGTCGGCGCGCCGGCGGAACGCGCCGCAGCCATCCGCGTCATCGAAGACTACCTCGCGACGGAACGACCGGTCGTGTCGGGAGCCGTTCCGCTCGCGCTGATCTGGCTCGGCGAACCTGCGCGCGCACTCACCGTCGCCCAGGCGAAGCCAACGCGGAACGACACCTTGTTCCTCCCATCTCTCTGGACGGCCGCCGGCCGGAGCGCACGCGCGGACTCGCAGTTTTCCACGTTCGCGCGACGCACCGGACTCGCCGAATTCTGGGATCGAAACGGTGCGCCCGATCTCTGCCGAAAGAACCAGGCCGGCGACTACGTCTGCGACTAGCCTAATCGAGGAGCGAACGAGAGTGTGGCTGACCAATACGGTGCAGCGACGGCGCGTGAGCTTGTCATCCCTGCACGGACCTGACAGGGCTTAGACTGGGGCGGCCGGACACGAGGCCGCTCGCGATCGAACGTTGGAGGTGTGAACAATGCTGAAGCTTTATCGTGTAATCCTACCGGTATCGGACATAGACCAAGCCGCCGTCTTCTATGGTCAATTGTTCGATGATCCCGGTCGAAGGGTGTCTCCGGGGCGCCACTACTTTGATTGCGGCGGAACAATACTCGCGTGTTACGACCCCGCCGCGGATGGAGACGCCGTCGGCGGAGGCTGGCATCCGCATCCCAATCAGAACCTCTATTTTGCGGTGCCGGACCTTGAAGCGACCTTCGGACGCGCAAAAGAAGCTGGATGCCGCGAGCTCGATGAGAAGATTGGGAACATGCCGTGGGGGGAGCGGCTGTTTTATGCAAAAGACCCGTTCGGCAATCCAATCTGCTTCGTTGACGAGAAGACTCTCTTCACCGGCCGTTCGTTGTCGTGACTTGAAAAGCGCCGACGGTACGCCCGATCGCTGCTGAAGGAACGAGGCCAGCGTCCCTTCCTGACTTTGTGCGGCGTTGTGCGAGGTCGCTTCCTGAATGATCGTGCCGCGCGTGAAGCGTCAGCCATTGAAAATCGGCAACGTCAGCATCGGCGGCAAACAGCCGGCGTTCATCCTCGGGCCGTGCGCCATCGAGTCGGAGAAGTTCGTCTGGCAGATGGCGCGCCGAATCGCGGAGATCTGCGCGGCGGAAGAGCTGCCGTTCATCTTCAAGGCATCGTACGATAAGGCGAACCGCACCTCCGTCCGGTCGTTTCGCGGCATCGGCGTGCAGGAAGGCTGCGAACTCCTAGCCGCCATCCGGCGGGAGCTAAGCGTCCCCGTTACGACGGATGTTCACTCGCGTGAGGAGGCGAAAATCGCAGGTGAGTCGATCGACGTTCTGCAAATCCCAGCGTTTCTCTGCCGGCAGACGGATCTGCTCCGCGCCGCCGCGGAAACCGGCCGCGTGGTCAACGTGAAGAAAGGCCAGTTCCTCGCGCCATGGGATGTGCGGAACATCGCCGAGAAGCTCACGAGCTTCGGCAATGACAACTTCTTCTTCACCGAGCGCGGCACCACCTTCGGCTACAACAATCTCGTCGCCGACATGCGCTCTCTCTATTGGATCCGCGAAGCGGGCTACCGCGTCATTTTCGACGCCACGCACTCGGTGCAGCGGCCCGGCGGAGCAGGCGAGACGACTGGCGGCGATGCCGTTCTCGCGCCCGTGCTCGCCCGTGCCGCGCTCGCGGCCGGCTGCGACGGCATCTTCCTGGAAGTCCACGACCATCCGGAGCGCGCGCTCTCCGACGGACCGAACCAGATTCCGCTTAAGCATTTGCCGAAGCACCTCCGCATGTTAAAGGCTATCCATGCTGCCGTTTCGTAGCGGTCGCTCCGGGTTGTCGGGAGCTTCCGCCTCAATTTTCCTGCTCGGAATTGTCTCGTGTGCAGTAGCAAACGCGCAGCCGCCGACGTCGCCGACGGAAGCAACACCGAAGGCGAAAAACCCCTTCGCGCCCGGCGGTGTGCCATTGCCGATCGGCCACGAGGCGAAAGGCCTGGTGCTGCCAGATTATGACGCGGAGGGGCGGCTCCAGGCGCGATTTGAAGCCGCAACCGCGAAGCGTGTGGACGACGAACGGATCGTATTTACCGGACTAAAAATGACAACCTACGTCGTCGAGACGAACACCCCCGATTTGTCGATCGACGTACCCGCCGCCGCGCTGAATATCACCACGCGCGTGGTCACTTCTGACCAGCGCACCACAGTGGCGCGTGCCGATTTCAGCATCGCGGGCGACACGATGCGCTTCGACACCGTCGCGCGCGAAGGCCGGCTGATGGGTAATGTGAAAATGGTGATCAACGACACCAGAGACCTGGCGAAGACTCTCGGCGAATGAAACGAGCTGCTGTATGCGTGCTTCTGCTTTTTCAATTCGCCCGCTTCGAAACGCTGGCGCAGGAATCGCCAACGCCCGGCGTCTCGCCCCGCCGCGGAGAAGCCAAGGCTGGCGCGGGCAAACGTGCTGAAAAATCAGGCGCAGACGATCCGCTAAAGTCGGCGCTCGGCGGCAGCATCCTCGCGCCGACCGACGGCCCGATCACCACCGAGATCTACGCGGACGAGGCGTTGTTCGACACGCAAAAATACGTCGGGACCTTCAGCGGCCGTGTGATCGTGAAAGATCCGCGTTTCAATCTCCAGGCCGACAAGCTCATCGTGCACTTATCGAAAGGCGAGAAGAAGGGCTTGGACAAAGCGATCGCGGAAGGGAACGTGGGCGTCGTGCAGGAGCGACCCGGGGAGAATGGCGCGCCGCCGGTGCGTTCCGTCGGTCGTGCTGAGCGCGCCGTTTACACGGCCGCGGATGGGAACGTCGAGCTGACCGGCACGCCGCGCGTGCAGAGCGGCTTGAACATGCACGTGGCGACGAGTCCTGAGACCGTCATGTTGATCAACCAGAACGGCACGCTTACGACGAAGGGGCCCAGCCGAACCGAGCTGCGCCAGGAGCCCAAAGCGGCGCCGACTCCGAAACCATGAACGGCCGAACTGCAACCGTCGCGCCGACCGCCGCGCCGGCGTTGAAAGGCGCGCCGCCTCCGGCCAAGCCCGTGCTCGCGACCGCGGAGCTGGTGAAGATTTACGGCGGCCGCGCAGTCGTGAACGGCGTCAACATCAACGTCCGCGCCGGCGAGATCGTCGGCCTGCTGGGGCCGAACGGCGCCGGGAAAACGACCAGCTTTTACATGATCGTTGGTCTCGTTCGACCAGACAGCGGCCGGGTGCTGTTCTCGGGCACCGACGTCACCAACCACCCGATGCACAAGCGCGCGCGGCTCGGGATGGGCTACCTGCCGCAGGAGGAATCGATCTTCCGGAAGCTGACGGTGGAGCAGAACATCATGGCGATCCTCGAGACGCTGCCGCTTTCAAAGCACGACCGGAAGCAGCGTTGTGAAGAGCTGCTGCACCAGTTCGGCATCGAGAAGATCGCGAAGAACACCGCGCTCACGCTTTCAGGCGGTGAAAAGCGGCGCCTCACGATCGCGCGTTCGCTCGTGACAAACCCCAGCCTTTTGATGTTGGATGAGCCATTCAGCGGCGTGGATCCGATCGCCGTTTACGACGTGCAACAGATCGTGGTGAATTTGCGCAAATCCGGCCTCGCGATTTTGATCACCGATCACAACGTGCGGGAGACACTTTCGATCGTCGACCGGGCGTATCTGATTTTCGAGGGGCGCGTCGAGAGCGAGGGGACGAAGGACTTCCTCATCAACGATCCGATCAGCCGCCAGCTCTATCTCGGCGAGCGGTTCCGGATGTAACCGAAAGGAGAGCAGTGATCACAGCCAACGCGCATCCGCCGGTCAAAGTGACCGGCCGTCATCTTCACGTCACCCGCGCGATCAGCGATTACGTCACGCGCAAGATCGAGAGTCTGCATCTCGATTATCCGAAGATCATCGAGGCGCACGTGATCCTCGAAGTGGAGAAATATCGACACTCAGCCGAGGTGATCCTCGTCTGCTCAAATCACATCACGATCGAGGCGTGCGAGGAAACGGATGACATGTACGCGGCGATCGATGCGGTCGTCGACAAGGTGGCGCGCCAGATGCGGAAGTACAAGACGCGGTTGATGAAAAAACATCGCCCGCGCAAAGACATCGTGAAGCATCTCGAGGAGCACGTCCTCGAGCCGGAGCCGGTGCCGTTAAACGGCAGCGGCGCGGATGAAGAAGATGGTCATCATCATCCGGTGGTGCGGAGCGAACGCTATCCGGTGAAGCCGATGTTCATCGATGAAGCTGTACTGCAGCTGGAGATGTCGGCGCGGCAATTCATTGTGTTCCTGAATGCCCGCAGCTCGCGCATGAACGTCTTATATCGGCGGAAGAGCGGCGACTTCGGCTTGATCGAGCCGGCCGGCGGCTAAAGCCGGTTATCCACTGCGCGTGAGCTCGCGCGCGAGACACTCTAGGTCAGGCGCGGTTCGCGATTGCGCTGGACACGTTCCTGCGCGAGGCGGCAGATCCGTTCGCATAAGTCCGGAAAACTAATTCCGCAGGCGGCGGCGGACTGCGGCAGAAGACTCGTCGCGGTCATGCCTGGCAGCGTGTTCACTTCCAGGCACCAAAACCGGCCGGCAGCATCCATTCGGAAGTCGACGCGGCTGTAATCCTGAAGCTTCAGGACGCGGTGCGCTTTCACCGCCAGCTCCCGGATCGTAGCGGTTCCAGCTGCATCGAGGTCGGCCGGGAAGATCTCCTCCGCGCCTCCGGGCTGATATTTGCTCGCGTAATCGAAGATCTCCGCGCGTTGTGGAATGATCTCGCCGGCGGCGAGTGCCTCTCCGTCGAGGATCCCGACCGTGAACTCGCGTCCCGCGATGAACTGCTCGAGCATGACCTCATCGTCGTGCTGGTAGGCGAACTTAATGGCGGCCTCGAGTTCGTCCGGCTGCTTCACGATCGTGAGACCGACGGTTGATCCCTGCTTGTTTGGTTTCACCACGAGAGGAAACCCGAGCTGCTCCGCAACGACTGCCGTGTCGGTGATCGGCGTCATCATCCAATCGGGCGTCGGGATGCCGGCGGCGCGGAAGAGACGTTTCGAGATATCCTTGTCCATAGCGTTCGCGCTCCCGAGCAGGCCGGTGCCGGTGTAGGCGATCCCCGCCAGGTCGAAAAACGCCTGGATTGTTCCGTTCTCACCTGTCCCGCCGTGGAGCGCGAGGAAGACGACGTCCACTTCGCGCAAGGTGTTCGACTTCGTCAGCGCAGCCGCATCGGAGCGCAGCAGCGCGAGCTCCTGATTTTGCGGTGGCACCGGTGCAACGCCGCTCTCGAGCAGGCGCTTTTGCTCACCGGGACCGAGAACGCCGCGTGCGGTATCGACCGCGAGAACTTCATGTCCCGCCTCCTCCAGCGCCTTCACCACCTGCGCGCCGCTCGCCACCGAGACATCTCGTTCCGCGCTCGTCCCGCCGAAGAGAACTGCGATTTTCATCCGCTCCACCTTGGCAGGGACTCGGCCGTCGCGCCACATGGCGAAATTGCCGCGGTCACATGCTGTGGTGGCAATTGGCCGCTGTCCGCGATACATCATTTCAGCGCATGAGCGACCGAGCGGCAGTCCAGCCCATCACCTCCGCAGGACCGCTGCGCAAAAATGTGCCGGTCGTGACGGTCCAGAGCTTCTACGAAGCGCACGCGGAGAAGTTGCAATTGAAGCTCGAAGGCGACCGCGTGGGCTTCCACCGGAAGATCCGCGAGCCCACCATCAATCGGCCCGGGCTCGCGCTCTCCGGCTTTTATAATTACTTCGCCGAGAAACGGGTGCAGGTGCTCGGCGCCGCAGAGCAAAGCTACCTGATGAGCCTTTCACGCCGCGCGCGCGCGCAGCGGTTCCGGGGCCTGTGCGAGCGCAAAATCCCGTGCCTTGTCTTGTCGCGCGGGGCGCATCTGGATCGCGAGCTGCTGGCTGTCGCGCAGGAAGAGCAGATCGCCGTCTTCCGCACACCGATGGTCACGATGCGCTTCATCAACGCGGCGACCATCGCGATGGAAGTCGATTTCTCGCCGAGCGTGACGGAGTTCGGCAGCATGGTGGACATTCTTGGAATCGGCGTGCTGATTCGCGGCGCGAGCGGCGTCGGCAAGAGCGAGTGCGTGCTGGGACTGATCGAGCGTGGTTACAGCCTCGTGGCGGATGACGTGACGCGGATCACCTCGCTCGAAGGTCGCGAGTTGATGGCGACGGCACCGGAATTGACTCGCTATCACATGGAAGTGCGCGGGATCGGCATCATCAACATCGCCTCCATTTTCGGCATCGGGAGCATCCGGATCGAAAAGCGGCTCGACCTCGTAGTGACGCTAAAAGATTGGCAGGAAATCGAAGAGGTGGATAGGATCGGCCTCGACCAGGAGTTCTACGAAGTCCTGAAATTGCAGGTGCCGCACATGACGATTCCGGTGCGCCCCGGGCGAGACACCGCGCGGCTGGTGGAGGTCGCGGCGATGGACCAAAAGCTGAAAGCGCTCGGCCGAAACAGCGCGGTGGAATTCAACGAGAAGCTGCTCAATTTAATGGGAACGAAGGAAAGTTGATGGGACTTCTGAATCGCAAATCGAACAGCGGAAAGAGCGGCGACAAAGTCGAGAAGGAAGTAACCATCGTGAACCGCCTCGGAATGCACGCGCGGCCGGCGGCGATGTTCGTGCGGGTCGCGAGCCGCTATCGATGCGAGATCTGGGTGGAAAAGGAAGGCGAGCAGATCAATGGCAAGAGCATCATGGGGTTGATGATGCTGGCCGCCGGGCAAGGCTCGAAGCTGATGATCCGGTGTGAAGGGCCGGAAGCGGATCGGGCACTGGAGGAACTCGAGCGGCTCATCGCGAATAAATTCAGCGAGGATTGAGGGCGCGGGCGCGCTCGTTACGCGCGAGCGGCGTCGCTACAGCGCGGCTCGCCGACGCGAATCAAGCGCGAACGACAGGACGGTGTAGAACGCCGGATACACAAGCGACACGACGATTAGCCAACCAGGCGCGTTCGGATAGTCGATGAGCATTGCGACCAGGATCGCCACCCAGGCGAAGGCGCCGAGCAGCAGGAGCGCCTTCCACGGCCGCGGCGCGACGTTTGGATAAAGAAAACGCACCGGTGCAATAGTGAGCGCCGCCAGCCCAACGACTAACGCCGCATTGAACCAGACCCCGGCCGGACCCTGAGCGAACCCGGCGTAGAACGCGACGACATTCCAGTAGGACGGAAAGCCGAGGAAGAAGCCGTCGCTCTCGTCTTTCGCCTCGCGATTCGCGAAACCAAAGAGCGACGCAATCAGCGCCGGCACGATCCAAAGCCAGACCGGCTCTGGCAGCCATTGCATCCGCGCCATCAGGACGAGCGGCAGAAACGTGAACGTGAGGTAATCGACAATGTCGTCGATCGTGCGTCCGTCGATCCGCGCCGCCCAGCGCTTCACGTCCCACCGGCGCGCGAGCGGGCCATCCGTCGCGTCGATAAATACGGTGCCGAAAAGCAGAAGGAAGATGTAGCGCGGGTCCGGCTGCGCGACCGTCATCTCGAGAGCAGCGAGGAAGGCCAGCGCCACTCCCGAAGCGGTGTAGACATGAACCGCATAGGCGCGCAGCCGCTGCCCGGCGGTCCCGCGGTTATCGATCGGCGACGGTGACTCCGCCAGATTCATTCGGTTCCCGGACGGTCGTCGCCGGTGCTGGCAGCTTCGGCCTCGCTGACTAGCTTCTCGTCGGCCTGCGTCTCGTCGCCCGCTTTTTCGCGAGTCGGCGACTGTTCGCTCTCGGCTTCTGGCTCATAACTCAGCTCAACGACCATCGGGAAATGATCCGAGCCAACGGGCGGCAGCCGCTGGAGATCGATCAGCCGGAAGTGGTTCGAGTGGAAAACGTGATCCAGCGGGTAACGCAGGAGAAGATGATCGGCGTGATAACTATTATAGAAGCCGCGACCCATCCGCGGATCGAGCAACCCGCTGAGGCGGAGGAATAGCTCGCTCGTCTCCGACCACGCGACGTCATTCAGATCGCCGGCGACAATCGTCGGCCGCGGCCCGATCTCACGGATCGTTTTCCCGACGACCACCAGCTCGGCGTCGCGCGGCGTCGAATCCTGGTCGCGAATCGGCTCGGGCGGCCGCGGATGCAAGCCGTGGAGATACACGCGATCGCCACTCGGCAGCTCAATTCCGGTGTGAACGGAGGGAACATCATCCTGCACCAGAAACCGAATCTTCGGCTCGAAAAGAGGCAGCCGCGAAAGCAAAACGAGACCGTAAAAGTTCTCCAACGGATGCTGAAAGACGTGAGGGAAGTCGCTGTGCAGCTGGCGCAGCGCTTCTGCCCAGCGGCCATCCGTCTCTAACGCGAGCACGACATCCGGAGCGTTCGCGCGAATCACGTTCAGGAGCCGATCGTGGTTACGATTCTCCATCCTCACGTTCGAAATGAGCAGGCGGAAGGTCGCGGCTCCGCGTTGGGCGCCTTTGCCGCGCGACCGGCTGCTGCGCTGGACGCGCACGGGAGCCAGCCGCGTGTATGGCCTGATCTTGTGCGCCTGCCACGCGACAGCCGCTGCCGTTGTGATCAGAAACGCCTGATCGGCCGGCGTCCCGCGCCAGAAGAACCTGCGAAAGATCGCTCCTGCAACCGTTCCGGTGAGCGCCAGCTGAACGCGTGGAAAGTCAAAGAGCCGGACAAACCAATGCTGGTTCCGACTGAAGCTCAACGCTGTCCCGCCGCTCGCGACGAGCCCAAGCGCGACCACCGCCCAGCGGAGGGCTTTTAGCACTGTCGTTGTGGACGTTGGGCGTTTCGGCCGTAGCAGGCGAGGGGGCATAAAATCGATCGCCACCGGCGGGACGCTACTGAATCGTGCGCGACTGCTCGGGCGACCTTCTGCCGCCACTCAGCCCTTCTTCCCTTCTTGACACGCAGGTTACTCTCGCACCGGAATGACCAGCGAGAACGCAGCACCTGAAACGCGCTTTTATGGCGTGGGCGTCTCTCCTGGCATTGCGCGGGCGAAGATCCACGTCGTCGCCGACGACTACGAGGAGATCGCACGGTATGCCATTACCCCGGCCGAGATCACGGGCGAAATCGGCCGGTTCGAGACGGCCCTGATCCAGACGCGCGCGCAAATCCTCGAGATGCAGCAGAAGATCGCCGAAGCGATCGGCGCAAAGGACGCCGGGATTTTCGACGCCCACCTGCTCGTGGTCGAGGACCGGACGTTAATTGACGAGGTGCTGCGCAGACTCGAGGCGGACCTTTGCAACGTCGAGTACGTCTTCCAGGAGGTGGCGACGCATTATGCGGACACGCTCAGCAAGATCGACGATCCCTATCTGCGGGAGCGCGCCCTCGATATCCAGGACGTCACGCGGCGCGTCGTGCGGAATTTGCAGGGCAAAGCACCGAAGGCATTCCTCGGGCTGACCGATCCGCACATTCTCGTCGCGCATAACATCACGCCGTCCGACACGGCGACGATGGATCGCAAGCAGGTGCTCGGCTTTGCGACCGATCTCGGCAGCCGGACGTCGCACACCGCGATCATGGCGCGCTCGCTCGGCATCCCGGCGGTGGTTGGTTTGCACGACGCGACCGATAAGTTGGATACCGGCGACGAAGTTCTCCTCGACGGCTACAACGGCCTGCTCATCCGGAACCCGACGCCGGATACCCTCTGGCATTACGGCGAGCTCAAGCATCGGAAGGAACAAGTTGCGGAACAGCTGACCGGCCTCCGCGAGACCAAGTCTACCATGCAGGACGGGCGGCACATTGTGCTGTCGGCGAACATTGAGCTACCGAACGACGTCGCGGCGGTCGCGGAAAACGGCGCGGAGGGGATCGGTCTGTACCGCACGGAGTTCCTTTACCTGAACCGGCCAACGCTGCCGACGGAGGAGGAGCAGTTCGAGACGTATCGCAAAGTCGCGGCCGAGGTGGCGCCGCATCCGTTGATCATCCGGACGTTCGATCTCGGCGGCGACAAGATCGCGAGCGGAATGGCAGCGGACGACGAGCTGAACCCGTTCCTCGGCTTGCGCGCGATCCGGTTTTGCCTGGAGCATCTCGATATTTTCAAGGCGCAGCTGCGCGCGATCCTGCGGGCGAGCGCGGCCGGCAATATCAAGATCATGTTCCCGATGATTTCGGGCGTCGCGGAGTTGCGCCGGGCCCTCGGTGTCCTCGAAGAGTGCAAGGAAGAGCTGCGGCGGGAGGGGATCGGCTTCAGCGAGCAGACGGAAGTCGGGGCGATGATCGAAATCCCGAGTGCTGCGCTCTGTGCGGAATCGCTCGCGCGCGAGGTCGATTTCTTCAGTGTCGGGACGAACGATTTGATCCAGTACGCCATTGCTGTCGATCGCGTGAACGAGCGGATCGCGCACCTCTACGAGCCGACGCATCCGGCGGTGGTTCGCCTGCTCAAGATGGTGGCGGATGCCGCACACGCGAACGACATCTGGGTCGGCGTGTGCGGCGAAATGGCCGGCGATCTCACGATGGTGCCGTTGCTGCTCGGTCTCGGGATGGACGAGCTGAGTGTCAGCGCCTCGCTCGTGCCGCGCGTGAAGAAAGCGGTGCAGACGTTATCGGTGGCGGAGTGCCAGCAGCTCGTCGCCGACGCGTTGATGATGGAAACGCCGGCCGAGATTCTCGCGCGCTGCGGCGAAGTCGCGCAGCGGCATTACGGCGATCTGATCGGCTGATCGCGTTGCGCGAGGTCCTTCGTCGTCTGCGCGACTCGCGATAAAAGAAGACAGCGGCCGACGCGTGCGAGCTAGTCTTCTTCTTCGCTCGACTCTGTCTCCGGATCGGGCTTAAGGCCTTCCTCTTCCATCTTCCGCAGCACGTCGGTCATGTCATCGACTTCGTCCCAGACTTCCTGGCTGACGTAAATCGGCGCCTTTTGCTGAACTGCCATCGCGATACAATCGCTCGGCCGCGAATCCAGCTCGATGATCTTCTTCTGCTGCAGCTCGTTCTCGGCAGCGATGATCATCCGGGCGTAGTACGTGGCATTTTTCAGATCGTTGATGATGATGCGCTCGACGTGGGCGCCGACCGCCGTCATCAGGTGGCCCATGAGGTCATGCGTCAGCGGCCGCTCTTTTGAAACATCGCGCATGAACATCGTGATCGCGCTGCCGACCGTCTGGTCAACGTAGATGATGAACACCTTGTCGTTGTTCCCGAGGAACACGGCGCAGCCTCCGCTCGTCGGCAGAACCGCGCGCACCTGCACCTCGATCACCGTTTTGTTCACGCGCGAATGTTAGGCGTTGCGCGAGCGAAATACAAGCGGAGCAGCGGCATTCTTACCGGCGAAACGTGCCACCCCGATGTGTGCGCTTGCATGTTGAGGCTGCTGATTGATTATGCGCTTGCGTTGGCCGCCCTCCCCGAAAAATCGAAACCCGAATGGGACATCGAATCCGCAATCAACACCTACAATGTGGATGGTTGGGGCACCGGATATTTCACGGTTAACGCGGCGGGGAACGCCGAGGTCCGGCCGCTGCAGGAAGCCGGCGGCTCGATCGACGTGATGGAGGTGGTGAACGAGGCCCGCGCCCGCGGACTCGGATTCCCGCTCGTCATTCGCTTCCAGGACCTGCTGCGCCATCGCGTGCAGTCGATTAACCGCGCCTTCCAGGCCGCCATCGCTGAGTTCGGCTACAAGAGCCACTACCGCGGCGTCTTCCCGATCAAGGTCAATCAGCTGCGGGAAGTCATCGAAGAGATCGTCGACGCCGGGCAGGAGTTTCATTTTGGCCTCGAGGCTGGCAGTAAACCGGAGCTCATCGCGGCGCTCGCGATGCACACCGATCTCGAGAGCCTGATCGTCTGCAACGGCTACAAAGATCGCGCGTATGTCCGCTCCGCGCTCATGGGGCGGCGGCTCGGCAAATCGGTCATCATCGTCGTCGAGAAGCTCGAAGAACTGCAGCAGACGATCCGCACCGCGACGGAGATGGGGGTCGAGCCT
>JAESFH010000036.1_pt1 | contig 224144 bp, 213 predicted proteins | sample 9269381 | NCBI WGS metagenome assembly JAESFH01 (sample SAMN14504062, study PRJNA617094) | algae metagenome | isolation source: Aphanothece sp. CMT-3BRIN-NPC111 and co-occurring heterotrophs from well... | place: USA: Clark Mountains Wilderness, California | collected 2010-04-18
TGATCGCGCCGATCGCCATGGAGGAGAAGCTGCGCTTCGCCATCCGCGAGGGCGGCCGCACCGTCGGTGCCGGCGTCGTCGCTCAGGTCATGGACTAATCAGCAATTTAAGACAGTTGGCGCGGCTGGTCGAAGCCGGTCGCGCCGCTTCTTTTGAACGGGGCAACCCATGAACGGTCAAAACATCCGAATTCGCCTGAAGGCGTTCGATCACCGCGTCCTCGACGCCTCGACCCGGGAAATCGTGTCGACGGCAAAGCGGACCGGAGCGCAGGTTCGCGGGCCCATCCCGCTGCCGACGCGCATCGAGCGCTTCACGGTGCTGCGCTCGCCGCACATCGACAAGAAGTCGCGCGAGCAGTTCGAGATGCGCACCCACAAGCGCGTTCTCGATATCGTCGATCCCACGCCTCAAACGGTGGACGCGCTGATGAAGCTCGACCTCGCCGCGGGCGTGGACGTAGAGATCAAGCTCTAAGGCCGGCCGGCTTTAGGGTGCTGGACAGGCACGCCGAGAGGATACGCACATGCGCTCAGGCGTTATTGCGCAAAAGGTCGGGATGACACGCATCTTCACGGATGCGGGTGAACACGTCCCGGTGACGGTACTGAAGGTCGACAACTGTCAGGTCGTCGCCCATCGGACCAAGGACAAGAACGGCTATACCGCGCTGCAGGTCGGCGTCGGCAAGGCCAAGGTGAAGAACGTCTCCAAGGCCGAGCGCGGGCGGTTCGCCGTCGCGCAGGTGGAGCCGAAGCAGAAGCTGGCCGAGTTTCGGGTCTCCGAGGATGCCGTCATCCCCGTGGGCGCCGAGATCACTGCGGATCACTTCATCCCGGGTCAGTTCGTGGATGTCACGGGCACGACCACGGGTAAGGGCTTCGCCGGCGGCATGAAGCGCTGGAACTTCGGCGGTCTGCGCGCCACGCACGGCGTGTCGGTCTCGCACCGCTCGATCGGTTCGACCGGCGGTCGTCAGGACCCGGGCAAGACGTTCAAGAACAAGAAGATGCCGGGTCATCTGGGTGTCGAGCGCGTGACGACGCAGAACCTGCGCGTCGTGCAGACCGATCCCGACCGCGGGCTGATCCTCGTGGAAGGCGCCGTTCCCGGCGTCGCCGGCGGCTGGATCTTCGTTCGCGACGCCGTGAAGCGGAAGTTGCCTGCGGACGTGCCGATGCCCGGCCGTTTCCGCACCAAGGGCGACGGCGCTGCGGCCCCGGCCGTGGAAGCCTCTGAGGAGAATGCGTGATGAAGCTCGATATCACCACGCTCGAGGGTCAGACCGCGGGTTCCGTGGAGCTCAACGAGGCCATCTTCGGCCTTGAGCCCCGCGCCGACCTGCTCGCCCGCTGCGTGCGCTGGCAGCTCGCCAAGCGCCAAGCCGGCACCCACGTGTCGAAGGGCCGTTCCGACGTCGATCGGACGACCAAGAAGATCTACAAGCAGAAGGGCACGGGTTCGGCCCGCCACGGCGCCGCGAGCGCTCCCCAGTTCCGGGGCGGCGGCAAGGCCTTCGGTCCGGTCGCACGCTCTCACGCTCACGACCTGCCCAAGAAGGTCCGTGCGCTGGCGCTGAAGCATGCGCTCTCGTCCAAGGCCAAGGGCCAGTCGCTCGTCGTGATCGACGACGTGACCCTGCCCGACGGCAAGACGAAGGTGCTTGTGGAGCGCTTCGGCAAGCTCGGCCTCGCGAACGCCCTCATCATCGGGGGTGCCGAGGTGGAAGCCGGCTTCCAGCGCGCCGCCCGCAACATCCCGAACATCGACGTCCTGCCGGTGCAGGGCATCAACGTCTACGACATCCTGCGGCGCGAGAAGCTCGTTCTCACCCGCGCGGCGGTCGATGCGCTGGAGGCGCGCTTCAAATGAGCCTGGATCCGCGCCATTACGATGTAATCGTCAGCCCGGTGATCACCGAGAAGTCCACGGCCCTGTCCGAGCAGAACAAGGTCGTCTTCAAGGTGCGCCAGGACTCCACCAAGCCGCAGATCAAGGAAGCGGTCGAGCGGCTGTTCGACGTCAAGGTGAAGAGCGTGAACACGCTCGTCACCAAGGGCAAAGTGAAGTTGTTCCGCGGCACCCGCGGTCAGCGTTCCGACGTGAAGAAGGCGGTCGTGACCCTCCAGGAGGGCCACTCCATCGACATCACGACGGGCCTCTGAACGGCTGAGAGAGTGAACCGATGGCTCTGAAGACATTCAAACCGGTCACCCCCGGCCTGCGCCAGCTGGTGATCGTCGACCGCAGCGAGCTCTACAAGGGCAAGCCGGTCAAAGCGCTGACCGAGGGCAAGAGCTCGTCGGGCGGCCGCAACAACCTGGGTCGCGTCACCGTCCGCTTCCGCGGCGGCGGCCACAAGCGGACCCTGCGCAACGTCGACTTCAAGCGCCGCGCGCGCCTGAACGATGCCGCGACGGTGGAGCGGATCGAGTACGATCCGAACCGCTCCGCGTTCATCGCGCTGATCCGCTACGCCGACGGCGAGCAGTCCTACATCCTGGCTCCCCAGCGCCTCGCGGCCGGTGACCAGGTGACGGCCGGCGAGCAGGTCGACATCAAGCCCGGCAACGCGATGCCGATCGGCAACATGCCCGTGGGCACGATCATCCACAACGTGGAGCTCAAGATCGGCCGCGGCGGCGCCATCGCGCGCTCGGCCGGCACCTACGCTCAGATCGTGGGCCGCGACCAGGGCTACGTGACGGTGCGTCTGAACTCCGGCGAGCAGCGGCTCGTGCACGGCCAGTGCTTCGCCACGGTCGGCGCGGTCTCGAACCCGGACCACATGAACATCTCGATCGGCAAGGCCGGTCGCAATCGTTGGCTCGGCAAGCGTCCGCACAACCGCGGCGTGGCCATGAACCCCATCGACCACCCGCACGGTGGTGGTGAGGGCCGCACCTCCGGCGGTCGCCATCCGGTGACCCCCTGGGGCATCCCGACCAAGGGTAAGAAGACCCGGTCGAACAAGCGGACCGACAGGTTCATCGTGTCGAGCCGGCACGATCGGAAGAAGAAGGGCTAAGAGGGCACGTCATGGCACGTTCGCTTTGGAAGGGTCCGTTCGTCGACGGATACCTCCTCAAGAAGGCCGAGGCCGCCCGTGGTGCGGGCCGCAGCGAGGTCATCAAGATCTGGAGCCGGCGCTCCACGATCCTCCCGCAGTTCGTGGGCCTCACCTTCGGGGTCTACAACGGTCAGAAGCACATCCCGGTCCATGTGAGCGAGGAGATGGTGGGCATGAAGTTCGGCGAGTTCTCGCCGACGCGCACCTTCCACGGTCACGCCGCGGACAAGAAGGCGAAGAGGAAGTAAGATGGGTAAGACCGCTACTCCCCGCGCTTTGCCCGACAACGAGGCGAAGGCCGTCGCGCGGATGATCCGCGTGAGCCCGCAGAAGCTGAACCTCGTGGCTCAGCTGATCCGCGGCAAGAAGGTCTCGACGGCCCTGGCCGATCTCGAGTTCTCCCGCAAGCGCATCGCGCACGACGTGCGCAAGTGCCTCGAGAGCGCGATCGCCAACGCCGAGAACAACCACAACCTCGATGTGGACGACCTGGTGGTCAAGGAGGCGTATGTCGGCAAGGCGCTCGTCCTGAAGCGCTTCCATGCCCGCGCCCGCGGCCGGGGCGCCCGTATCGAGAAGCCCTTCGCGAACCTCACGATCGTGGTCCGCGAAGTGCCCCAGCAGGCTTAAGGAGAACCCGATGGGTCAGAAAGTTAACCCGATCGGTCTTCGGCTCGGCATCAACCGGACCTGGGACTCGCGCTGGTTCGCCGAAGGCGGCGAATACGCCAAGCTGATGCACGAGGACATGGCGATCCGGGATGCCCTCATGAAGCAGCTCAAGCAGGCCGCGGTGTCGAAGATCGTGATCGAGCGCCCGCACAAGAAGTGCCGCGTCACCATCCACTCGGGCCGTCCGGGCGTGGTGATCGGCAAGAAGGGCGCAGACATCGAGAAGCTGCGCAAGCTCGTCAACAACATGACGAACGCCGACGTGGCGATCAACATCGTCGAGGTCCGCAAGCCGGAGATCGACGCGACCCTGGTCGCGGACTCGATCGCCCAGCAGCTCGAGCGCCGCGTCGCGTTCCGCCGGGCCATGAAGCGCGCCGTTCAGTCCGCCATGCGCCTCGGCGCGGAGGGCATCCGGATCAACTGCTCCGGCCGCCTCGGCGGCGCCGAGATCGCGCGCCTGGAATGGTACCGCGAGGGCCGTGTTCCGCTGCACACCCTGCGTGCGGACGTGGATTACGGCACCGCCACAGCCTACACGACCTACGGGACCTGCGGGATCAAGGTCTGGATCTTCAAGGGCGAGATCCTCGAGCACGATCCGATGGCGCAGGACAAGCGCATGAACGAAGAAGGGGCCCGCTCGGGCGGCCGCCGCGACGATGGGGGCCGCTCCGGTGGTCGCCGCGAGCACGCGGCTTAAAGCCTCTGACAGGCTCAGGAGAGGTTTGCCATGTTGCAACCGAAGAAGACCAAGTTCCGTAAAGCCTTCAAGGGCCGGATCTCCGGCACCGCGAAGGGCGGCACGGACCTCAACTTCGGCCAGTTCGGTCTCAAGGCCATGGAGCCGGAGCGTGTGAACGCCCGGCAGATCGAGGCGGCCCGCCGCGCGATCACCCGTGCCATGAAGCGTGCCGGCCGCGTGTGGATCCGGATCTTCCCGGACGTGCCGGTGTCGTCGAAGCCGACCGAAGTGCGTATGGGTAAGGGTAAGGGCGCCCCGGAGTTCTGGGCCGCCCGCGTGAAGCCGGGCCGTATCATGTTCGAGATCGACGGCGTTCCCGAGGACATCGCCCGCGAGGCGCTGCGTCTCGGAGCCGCCAAGCTCCCGATCAAGACGCGGTTCATCCAGCGCATCGCCGAGTGAGGAGGGGATCATGAAGTCGAACAAGAGGCTTTCCGACCTCAAGACCATGACGCCGGATCAGCTCCAGGACGAGCTCCTCTCGCTCAAGAAGGAGCAGTTCAACCTGCGCTTCCAGCGCGCCACGGGGCAGCTCGAGAACACCGGCCGGATCCGTGAGGTCCGCCGGGACGTCGCCCGCGTGAAGACTCTGACCCGTCAGAAGACGGCGCAGGCGAAGGCTTAAGGATTAAAGAAATGCCGAAGCGCGTTTTGCAGGGTGTTGTCGTCAGCGATAAGCAGGACAAGACCGTCGTGGTGAAGGTGGAGCGCCGCTTCACCCACCCCGTGATGAAGAAGACCGTGCGCAAGACCAAGAACTACCATGCGCACGACGAGAACAACACCGCCAAGGTTGGCGACACGGTGTTCATCGAGGAGTCGAAGCCGATCTCCAAGCTCAAGACCTGGGTGCTCGTCGACAGCGCCGAAGGCTCGGACAAGAGCGAGGGTGCCGGTATCGTTGCCAAGGTTAAGTCCCTCGTCGGGCTCTGAGCCGGCCTGGTTACGGCCTTCGATGGCGCCTCCCGGGCGCCTGCCTGAAAGGACTTGAGTTGTGGGGTGTTTTGGCTTATACGGCCGCATCCCAACGACTCATGGCTAGGGGGCTTCGTGGCCCCCTGATTCATTTGCCCCTCCGGGCAGAGGCTTGTTGGGGCAGCCAAGCAAAAGGGCAGGGGACGTCAGATCCCCATCAGGCGTAGTCCGGCCGGGCAATGGGGCCCGTCGGAAACCTGTCTGAAACAAAGGAAAGGATCAAAGCCATGATCCAGATGCAGACGAATTTGGACGTCGCTGACAATTCCGGCGCTCGTCGCGTGATGTGCATCAAGGTTCTGGGCGGTTCGAAGCGCAAGTACGCTTCCGTCGGCGACATCATCGTGGTCTCGGTGAAGGAAGCCATTCCGCGCGGTCGCGTGAAGAAGGGCGACGTCATGAAGGCGGTCGTCGTTCGCACGGCCAAGGACATCCGTCGTGCCGACGGCTCGGTCATCCGGTTCGACAAGAACGCGGCCGTTCTGATCAACAATCAGAAGGAGCCGGTCGGCACCCGTATCTTCGGGCCCGTGCCGCGCGAGCTGCGCGCCAAGAACCACATGAAGATCATTTCGCTCGCGCCGGAGGTGCTCTAATGGCCGCGAAGATCAAGAAGGGCGACAGAGTCGTCGTCCTGACCGGTCGCGACAAGGGTCGGACCGGTGAAGTCGTGCAGGTGCTCCCGAAGGAAGAGCGCGCGCTCGTGCGCGGCGTGAACCTCGTGAAGCGGCACCAGCGCCAGACCGCGAACCAGGAAGGTGGCATCATCTCCAAGGAGGCGACGATCCACCTGTCGAACATCGCGGTGGCGGACCCCAAGGATGGCAAGCCGACCCGCGTCGGCTTCAAGATGCTGGACGACGGACGCAAAGTGCGCTTCGCCAAGCGTTCGGGAGATCTGATCGATGGCTGAGACCATGAACGGCTACACGCCGCGGCTGCGGAAGCACTACGAGGAAGTCGTGCGTCCGAAGCTCATCGAAGAGTTCGGCTACAAGAACCCCATGGAAGTTCCGCAGATCGAGAAGATCGTGCTGAACATGGGTGTCGGCGAGTCGACGGCGGATTCCAAGAAGGCGTCGGCGGCTGCCGCCGATCTCGCGCTCATCGCCGGCCAAAAGCCGGTGATCACGCGGGCCCGGAAGGCCATCTCGCAGTTCAAGGTTCGCGAGAACATGCCGATCGGCTGCAAGGTCACCCTGCGCAAGAGCCGCATGTACGAGTTCCTGGACCGCCTGGTCACGATCGCGCTCCCGCGCGTCCGCGACTTCCGCGGCCTGAATCCGAAGTCGTTCGACGGGCGCGGCAACTATGCGCTCGGGATCAGGGAGCACCTGGTGTTCCCCGAGATCAACTACGACAAGGCGGAATCGGCCTGGGGCATGGACGTGGTCATCACCACGACGGCCAAGACCGATGCCGAGGCCCGGGCGCTCCTGAAGCACTTCAACTTCCCGTTCCGGCAGTGAGGGCACCCGCTCTCAAACGCGGACACTGGAGATATATCAATGGCTAAGAAAAGCTCTATCGAGAAGAACAACCGCCGCAAGCAGCTCGTGAAGCAATTCGCGGGCAAGCGCGAGCGGCTGCTGGCCGTCGCCAACGACGAGTCCAGGCCCATGGAGGAGCGCTTCGAGGCGCGCCTCAAGCTCGCGGAACTGCCCCGCAACGCGAACCCGACCCGCATCCGCAACCGCTGCGAGATCACGGGCCGCCCGCGGGCCTACTACCGCACGCTCGGCATGTCCCGCATCGCGCTCCGGGAGCTCGGCTCCAAGGGCCTGATCCCGGGCCTCGTGAAGTCGAGCTGGTAAGGGAGGGCGTTCGATGATCAACGATCCATTGGGCGATATGCTCACCCGTATCCGCAACGCGCAGATGCGCCGCCGCGGCACGGTTTCCACTCCCGGCTCCAAGCTTCGCGCCCGCGTGCTCGAGGTGCTGAAGTCGGAAGGTTACATCCGGGATTACTCGCAGACGGATTTCGGCAACGGCCGGAGCGAGTTCTCCATCGAGCTCAAGTACTACGACGGCCAGCCGGTCATCCGCTCGATCCAGCGCGTGTCCAAGCCCGGCCGCCGCGTGTACGCCTCGGTCGACGCCATGCCGCGCGTTGCCGACGGTCTGGGCATCACCATTCTCTCGACGCCTCAGGGCGTGATGGCCGATCACGAGGCCCGCGAGAGGAACGTGGGCGGCGAAGTGCTCTGCAAGGTCTTCTAAGGCCGGATCAGAGCGCAGCACCACAACCACGGGAGATTCGAGAATGTCTCGAGTAGGAAAGAAGCCTGTCCCCGTTCCGTCCGGCGTGACCGCGACGATCGACGGACAGACGGTGAAGATGAAGGGGACGAAGGGCGAGCTGTCGTTCCTGGTGCCCGAAGAGGTCACGGTCGCCATGGAGAACGGCGCGGTTCAGGTGAACCCGCGCGACGAGTCCAAGACGGCCCGCGCCAAGTGGGGCATGTCCCGCGCGCAGATCGCCAACCTGGCGGAGGGCGTCAGCAAGGGTTTCGAGAAGCGTCTCGAGATCAACGGCGTCGGCTACAAGGCCGCTGTCGCCGGCAAGGTGCTGAAGCTCTCGCTCGGCTACAGCCACGACGTGGATTACGATATCCCGGCGGGCGTCACGATCACGACGCCGCGGCCCACCGAGGTGGTCGTGGTCGGCATCGACAAGCAGCGGGTCGGACAGACCGCCGCCGAGATCCGCGACTTCCGCGGCCCGGAGCCCTACAAGGGCAAGGGCGTGAAGTACGCGGGTGAGTTCATCTTCCGCAAGGAAGGCAAGAAGAAGTAAGGGGCGCACCATGGCTGAGAAGAAAGGTGCCGAGGATCGACGCAAGGCGCGTGTTCGCCGCGCGATCCGGAAGGCTGCGAATGGTCGCCCGCGTCTGTCGGTCTTCCGTTCGTCCAAGCAGATCTACGCTCAAGTCATCGACGATGAGCGCGGCGTGACGCTGGCGGCCGCTTCGACCCTCGACAAGGGTCTGCGCGGATCGCTGAAGACCGGCGCGACGGTTGATGCCGCCAAGGAAGTGGGCCGCCTCGTGGCGGAGCGCGCGACCCAGGCGGGCGTCAAGCAGGTGATCTTCGATCGTTCGGGCTACCTCTACCACGGCCGCGTCAAGGCTCTTGCCGACGCTGCCCGTGAGGGTGGTCTCGACTTCTAAAATGCGGATCCGCTCCGGCGGATCCCGCCCGGCGGCTGCGGCCCCGGTGAATTCAACGGCGGGTTTCATCGAAAACCCTGAAGCGAGCGGGCCCCGCCGCCCGCGCAAGTGAGAAGGTCTTATGGCTAGAGAACCCAGAGAGCGCCGGGACGAGCGCAAGGAGGCCGACAGCGAGTTCGTGGACCGCCTGGTCCACATCAACCGCGTCGCCAAGGTCGTGAAGGGCGGCCGCCGCTTCGGATTCGCGGCGCTCGTCGTCGTCGGTGACCAGAAGGGCCGCGTCGGCTTCGGCCATGGCAAGGCCCGTGAGGTCCCAGAGGCGATCCGCAAGGCCACCGATGCCGCGAAGCGCGCCATGATCCGCGTGTCGCTGCGGGAAGGTCGCACCCTGCACCACGACGTCCAGGGCCGCCACGGCGCCGGCAAGGTCGTGCTGCGCTCCGCGCCGCAGGGCACCGGCATCATCGCCGGCGGCCCGATGCGCGCCGTCTTCGAGGCGGTGGGCATGCAGGACGTGGTGTCGAAGTCGCTCGGCTCGTCGAACCCCTACAACCTCGTCCGCGCCACCTTTGACGCGCTGAAGAACGAGGACAGCCCGCGCGCGGTCGCCGCACGCCGGGGCCTGAAGGTGTCGACGCTCCAGAGCCGTCGTCGCGATGCCGGCTCTGATGCCGACGCCGCTGGCGCCGAGGCGTAAGGAGGTCTGGTCCATGGCTACCGAGGGTAAGACTCTGACGGTCGAGCAGATCGGCTCGCCCATCCGCCGCGATGCCAAGCAGCGCCAAACGCTGATCGGCCTCAAGCTCAACAAGCTCAACCGCTCCTCGACCCTGCCCGACACCCCTGCGGTGCGCGGCATGATCGAGAAGGTGAAGCACCTCGTGCGCGTCGTCGACGGGCAATAAGGAGCGTGCTATGAAACTGAACGAAATTCGCGACAACGAAGGCGCCACCAAGGCGCGCATGCGGGTCGGCCGGGGCATCGGCTCCGGAAAGGGCAAGCAGGGCGGACGCGGCGGCAAGGGCCAGACGGCCCGCTCCGGCGTGGCCATCAAGGGCTTCGAAGGCGGCCAGATGCCGCTCCATCGGCGCCTGCCCAAGCGTGGCTTCAACAAGCCGAACCGCCTGGAGTTCAGCGAGGTCAATATCGGCCGCATCCAGGAAGCCGTGGCGGCCGGCAGGCTCGACCAGGCGGCCCCGATCACCGTTGACGCGCTGGTCGCGGCGGGTCTCGTGTCCAAGGCTCGTGACGGCGTCCGGATCCTCGGCGTCGGCGAACTCACGACGAAGCTCAGCTTCCAGGTTGCCGGTGCGTCGAAGTCGGCCGTCGAGGCGATCGAGCGGGCCGGTGGTTCGGTGACGATCGTCGGCGGTGCCGCTGCCCAGGACGCTGTTGCGCAGGCGTGACCGCGCTTCCATATCTGGCATGATCCAAGCGGCGGCCCGCGATTGATCGCGTGGCCGCCGTTCGCGTGACGGGGACTCGTCGCGCGGGCTCTTTTTTCAGGCGGTGCCGGCTCCCGGACGGTGAGCGCGGTGCGGCCGGGACCACCTTCGGGGACAGCACCATGGCCTCAGCAGCCGAGCAGCTTGCGGCAAACATCAATTTCGGCGCGATCGCCAAAGCCGAAGAGCTCAAGAAGCGCATCTGGTTCACCCTCGGCGCGCTCGTGATCTACCGGCTCGGCACATACATCCCGCTGCCCGGGATCGATCCCGAGGCGCTGCGCCAGAGCTTCCAGAACGCCTCCGGGGGCGTGCTCGGCCTCTTCAACATGTTCTCGGGCGGTGCCGTCGAGCGCATGGCGATCTTCGCCCTGAACATCATGCCGTACATCTCGGCCTCCATCATCATCCAGCTTCTGACATCGGTGCTGCCGACGCTCGAGGCCTTGAAGAAGGAGGGCGAGTCCGGCCGGAAGATCCTCAACCAGTACACCCGCTACCTCACGGTGGTTCTGGCGGTGTTCCAGTCCTGGGGTATTGCGGTGGGACTGCAGACCTCCGGCTCGATCGTCCAGAACCCCGGCCTGTTCTTCGTGATCTCCAGCGTGATCACGCTCACGGGCGGGACCATGTTCCTGATGTGGCTCGGCGAGCAGATCACCTCGCGCGGCATCGGCAACGGCTCGTCGCTGATCATCTTCGCCGGTATCGTCGCGAACCTGCCCTCCGCGCTGGCGGGGACGCTCGAACTCGGCCGCCAGGGCGCGATCTCGACCGGGCTCATCCTCCTCGTGATCGTCATGGCGGTCGCGATCATCTACTTCGTGGTTTTCATGGAGCGGGCTCAGCGCCGGCTCCTGATCAACTATCCGAAGCGCCAGGTCGGAAACCGCATGTACGAGGGCCAGTCCTCGTTCCTGCCGCTCAAGCTCAACACCTCGGGCGTGATCCCGCCGATCTTTGCCTCGTCCCTCCTGCTGCTGCCCGCCACCGTGGCGAGCTTCCAGGCCAACCAGGGTGGAACCGGCTTCGTCGCGACGCTCACGGCCTATCTGAGCCATGGCCGCCCCGCCTACATGTTCCTCTATGCGGCGCTGATCGTGTTCTTCGCCTTCTTCTACACCGCGATCGTGTTCAATCCGCAGGAGACGGCCGACAACCTCAAGAAGCATGGCGGCTTCATCCCGGGCATCCGCCCGGGCGAGCGGACGGCCGATTACATCGACAACATCCTGACGCGCATTACTGTGCTGGGCGCCGCGTACCTCGTGATCATCTGCTTGATCCCGGAGTTCCTGGTGTCCTATGCGGCCCTCCCGTTCTACTTCGGCGGTACGTCGCTCCTGATCGTCGTCTCGGTCACCATGGACACGGTCGCGCAGGTGCACGGACACCTGCTGGCGCACCAGTATGAGGGCCTCGTGAAAAAGGCGAAGCTGAAGGGTGCGCGGCGCCGCTGACGGCGCCGCCTCCCGGGCCCGGGCTCCGAAAACCGGGCAGAACAGGAAAGAACCAGTTCCTCTGAGGCTGGAACGACTCTAAAACAGCTGCTTCGGGGAGGGGCAAAGCGTCGATGAGAATCATCCTTCTGGGACCGCCGGGGGCAGGGAAGGGCACCCAGGCGATTCGGCTGGTGGAACGGCTCGGCATCCCGCAGCTGTCGACGGGCGACATGCTGCGCGCGGCGGTCGCCGCCGGAACGCCGATCGGGCTGAAGGCGAAGGCCATCATGGACCAGGGCGGCCTCGTATCCGACGACATCGTGGTCGGGATCGTGGCTGACCGGATCGAGGAAGCGGACGCCAGGAACGGATTCATCCTCGACGGATTTCCGCGGACGGTGGCTCAGGCCGAAGCCTCGGACCGGATGTTGGCCGAGAAGGGTCTGAAGCTCGACGCCGTGATCGAATTCAAGGTCGACGAGAACATCCTGGTCGAGCGCATCGCCAAGCGCGCGAAGGAAATGGAGGCCCGGGGCGAGCCCGTCCGAAAGGACGACAACCCGGAGGTGTTCAGGACACGCCTCGCCGCCTACAAGGCGCAGACGGCTCCGCTTTCCGCCTATTTCGCATCGCGAGGGTGTCTGAAGACAGTCGACGGCATGCGGCCGATCGACGAGGTCACCGAAGCCATCCGGGGCATTCTCGGACGCTGACGCGGCCGAACGACGAAACCGGCGAGCTTGGCCGGAGAATCTTCCTGTTAGGGGTTGACCCCGACGCGTGAACGCGTTATGGGCGCCCCTCTTGCACAAGACCGGACGGCCCTGGATGGCTTCGCGAGAAGTCGCCCCGGGCTTGTTATGTTTGTGCAGAACCCCTGCCGCCCCTGGGTGGCCGGGGCATTGAACGGCGCAGGGGCCGGCCTCCACCGGACGCGCGATAACAACCCTATCGGGGCTCGTAGGCGAGCTTCGACGACATGGAGACGGGACGTGGCTCGTATTGCTGGCGTCAACATTCCGACCAACAAGCGCGTGGTGATCGCGCTTCAGTACATTCACGGCATCGGCGCCAAGAAGGCGCAGGAGATCACCGAAAAGGTCGGGATCCCGGCCGAGCGCCGGGTCAATCAGCTGACCGACGCCGAAGTGCTCCAGATCCGCGAGACGATCGACCGCGACTACATCGTCGAAGGCGATCTGCGCCGCGAAGTTTCCATGAACATCAAGCGCCTCATGGATCTCGGCGCGTACCGCGGCCTGCGTCACCGCCGCAGCCTGCCGGTTCGCGGCCAGCGCACCCACACCAACGCCCGCACCCGCAAGGGCAAGGCGAAGCCGATCGCCGGCAAGAAGAAGTAATGTCGAGCGCGCCAGGCGCGCTCGATGTCACCCCCGGAGGGAGCGCCGCAGGCGCATCGCCCCGCGGGCCCGGAGACGAAGGGCCGAGCCCTGTCCCGGAACAGGTCCTCGGGTCGGCATCGATGTGCCGCCCGAGGGTACGAGTTTGGTTATTATCCCGAGCGCCTGGCATGACGGGCGCGCCTGAAGGACCCGAAGAGAATGGCTAAAGAAGCGACCCGCGTCCGCCGCCGCGAACGCAAGAACATCGTCTCCGGCGTGGCGCACGTGAACGCCTCGTTCAACAACACGATGATCACCATCACTGACGCCCAGGGCAACACCATCTCGTGGTCGTCCGCCGGCGCCATGGGCTTCAAGGGCTCGCGCAAGTCGACCCCTTACGCCGCCCAGGTGGCCGCCGAGGATGCAGCCCGCAAGGCGAGCGAGCACGGCATGCGCACCCTCGAGGTCGAGGTGTCAGGCCCCGGCTCCGGCCGTGAATCGGCGCTCCGCGCCCTCCAGGCCGCCGGCTTCACGGTGACCTCGATCCGGGACGTGACCCCGATCCCGCACAACGGCTGCCGGCCGCGCAAGCGCCGCCGCGTCTAAGCCGACCGGCGCGCGGGCCTTCCGGCTCCGTGCGCCTTCCCGTTTTCCGAGGGCCGCCTCCGCTCTCGGCCCGTACCTCATGAGGTGTGGTTGTGATCCAGAAGAATTGGCAAGAGCTGATTAAGCCGAACAAGCTCGACGTCGCGCCCGGCGACGATCCGAAGCGGGTCGCGACCGTCGTCGCCGAGCCGCTGGAGCGTGGGTTCGGAACGACGCTCGGCAATGCGCTGCGCCGCGTGCTCCTGTCGTCCCTGCAAGGGGCGGCGGTCACGGCCGTGCATATCGACGGCGTGCTGCACGAGTTCTCCTCCATCGCGGGCGTCCGCGAGGATGTGACCGACATCATCCTCAACGTGAAGACGGTCGCGATCAAGATGCAGGGCGACGGTCCGAAGCGCATGACCCTGCGCAAGACCGGCCCCGGCGCCGTGACTGCGGGCGACATCAACACGGTCGGCGACGTCCAGATCCTGAACCCCGATCTGGTCCTCTGCACCCTCGACGAGGGCGCGGAGATCCGCATCGAGTTCACGGTCAACACCGGCAAGGGCTACGTTCCCGCCGAGCGCAACCGCCCGGAGGATGCCCCGATCGGTCTCATCCCGGTCGACAGCCTCTACAGCCCGGTCAAGAAGGTGTCCTACCGGATCGAGAACACCCGTGAGGGCCAGATTCTCGATTACGACAAGCTCACCATGACGGTGGAGACCAACGGCGCGGTCACCCCTGAGGATGCCGTGGCCTATGCGGCCCGCATCATCCAGGACCAGCTGTCGGTGTTCGTGAACTTCGAGGAGCCCCGCAAGGAGGAGGCCGCGAGCGCCGCGCCGCAGCTGCCCTTCAACCCGGCCCTTCTCAAGAAGGTGGACGAGCTCGAGCTCAGCGTTCGCTCGGCGAACTGCCTGAAGAACGACAACATCGTCTATATCGGCGACCTGATCCAGAAGTCGGAAGCCGAGATGCTGCGGACCCCGAACTTCGGCCGCAAGTCGCTGAACGAGATCAAGGAAGTGCTCGCCTCCATGGGCCTGCACCTCGGCATGGACGTTCCCGGCTGGCCGCCGGAGAACATCGAGGATCTCGCGAAGCGCTTCGAAGAGCACTACTAAGCGGCGGCGGCGCGTGGGGCTCCCGGAGTTCCCTCGCGCGGCGCAGTCGTCACTCGCCATCTAACGTTCATTCCATGAAGAGAGACGGCCGTTCCTTGGCACGGCGGCCGCAAGAGCAAGGAGAGAGCCAATGCGTCACGGATTCAGAGGTCGTCGCTTCAACCGTACGACCGAGCATCGCCGGGCGATGTTCGCCAACATGGCGGTTGCCCTGATCAAGCACGAGCAGATCGTCACGACCCTGCCGAAGGCGAAGGACCTTCGCCCCGTCGTCGAGAAGCTGATCACCCTGGGCAAGCGCGGCGACCTGCATGCCCGCCGCCAGGCGATTGCGCAGATCCGCGACGAGACCATGGTCAAGAAGCTGTTCGACGTGCTCGGCCCGCGGTACACCGAGCGCCAGGGCGGCTACACGCGCGTCCTGAAGGCCGGCTTCCGCTATGGCGACAATGCGCCGATGGCAGTGATCGAGCTCGTCGATCGCGATGTCGATGCGCGTGGTCAGGATTCGGGCCCGTCCCAGAAGGACGAGGTCGTCGAGAGCGCCGCAGCCTGACGGGCTACAAGCGTCTCGCATTCGAAGCAGGAAGTGGTCGAGAGCGCCGCTGCGCCCCGCGCGGCAGGCATTTCCGCTCTCGATCGTCAAAGGGCGGCTTTGAGGCCGCCCTTCTCTTTTGTGCGGTGCCCGGCCGCACCGTCCCGGATGCGGCACGGGCCTATGGTCAGGATGGACCCGGCGCCGGGACCGGGGAGGCCGGCGGTCATTCTGGCGCCCCACTCGTTGCCTTTCATGGAGCCCGCATTATCCAGGCTCATCCCGCTGCATCGGATTCGCCTATGCGCCTTCTCGCTTTCCCCCGTGTGCTGCGTCTCTCCGCAATGATCTTCGCCCTGGCGGCCGGAGCCGCCGGCGCGCAGACCCGCACCGGGCCCGAGCCTATCCGTCCGGCTCGCCCTGTCCCCGACATCCGGGTCACGCCGGAATCCAAGGCGCAGATCCAGCTCTCCTTTGCGCCGGTCGTTCGCAGAGTCTCGCCCGCGGTCGTGAACGTCTATGGCACGGCGCGCGTGGATCGGCCGCAGAGCGCCACCATGGAGGACTTCTTCCGCCGTTATTTCGGCGATGACGGCCCGGGGATGCCGCGCGGCCGCTCGGCTTCCTCGGTCGGGTCGGGCGTCATCGTCGATTCCGCAGGGCTCGTGGTCACGAACCATCACGTGATCGAGGGGATGACCGAGGTTCGGGTCGCTCTTGCGGACGGGCGCGAGTTCGCGGCCGAAATCACCCTGCGCGACCCGCGCACCGACCTCGCCATGCTGCGCCTCAAGGATGCTCGGGATCTCGTGAGCATCGAGCTCGGCGATTCGGAAGCCCTGCAGGTCGGGGACCTCGTACTCGCGGTCGGCAATCCCTTCGGCGTCGGGCAGACCGTGACGCAGGGCATCGTCTCGGCCCTTGCGCGCACGCAAGTCGGCGTCTCGGACTACCAGTTCTTCATCCAGACCGACGCCGCCATCAACCCGGGCAACTCCGGCGGTGCGCTCGTCGACATGGACGGGCGCCTGATGGGGATCAACACGGCCATCTTCTCCCGGTCGGGCGGCAGCCACGGCATCGGCTTCGCGATTCCCTCCACCATGGTCCGCGCCGTCATCGAATCCGCCAAGGGCGGCAGCCGTACGGTACGCCGTCCGTGGCTCGGCGCCCGGCTTCAGGGTGTCACCCGCGAGATCGCGGAAAGCCTTGGGCTCGAACGCCCCACGGGCGTGCTGGTCACGTCCGTGTACGACATGGGCCCGGCCCAGAACGCCGGCATCCGACGAGGCGACGTCATCCTGACGGTCGAAAACCAGCCCATCGACAGCCCGGAAGCCTTCGGCTACCGCTTCGCCCTTCGCGGGGTCGAGGGCGAGGCGAACCTCACGGTGCTACGCGGCGGAAAGCGGGAGACGGTTGCAGTCAAGCTCCTGACGCCGCCGGAGACACGGCCGCGGGATCCGGTGCGGATCCGCTCACGCTCGCCGCTCGCGGGTGCAACGCTTGTGAACATGTCGCCCGCCGTCGCCGACGAGTTCCAGATCGACGTTTCATCGGACGGGGTCGTCGTGGCAGAGTTGGACGACACCGGGGCCGCGGCGCGGGTCGGCTTCCAGAAGGGCGACCAGATTCTCGCCATCAATGGCCAGCGCCTCGCAACCACCAAGGACGCCGAGCGCCTGGCGTCGAAGAGCGGGGGTGGCTATTGGGAAATCACGGTCAACCGTGGCGGTCGCGTCTTCACCACGGCGATCGGAGGCTGAGCCGGTCCGCTTCCGTTCGGGAGTCGCGCCGGTGAGCGATCTCTTCGCCGCCGCCGGTCTCGACAAGGGCGCTCCTCGCCCGCTCGCGGACCGCCTGCGCCCGACGCAGCTCTCCGAGGTCGTGGGCCAGGACCATCTGGTGGGGCCTGAGGGCATTCTTACCCGCCTCATCGCCTCCGGGTCGCTCGGCTCCCTGATCTTTTGGGGACCGCCCGGCACGGGCAAGACCACCGTGGCGCGGCTCCTCGCTCATGAGACGAGCCTGCATTTCGAGCAGATCTCCGCGATCTTCTCCGGCATTGCCGACCTCAAGAAGGTCTTCGAGGCCGCCCGCCAGCGGCGCCTCACCGGCCAGGGGACGCTGCTCTTCGTGGACGAGATCCACCGCTTCAACCGCGCGCAGCTCGATGCCTTCCTGCCCGTCATGGAAGACGGAACCATCACGCTCGTCGGCGCCACGACGGAAAACCCCTCCTTCGAGCTCAATGCCGCGCTTCTCTCCCGCGCCCGTGTGCTGGTCTTCCGGGCGCTCGACGAGGCGGCGGTCGGCCAGCTCCTCGCGAGGGCCGAGGCGGTCACGGGGAGGCCTCTCCCGCTCGAAGCCGAGGCGCGTGCCTCCCTGGTCCGCATGGCGGATGGCGACGGACGCGCGGCGCTCACTCTGGCGGAGGAGATCTGGCGCTCGGCGCGGCCTGGCGAGGTGTTCGATGCCGCCCAACTGCAGGACGTCGTCCAGCGCCGGGCACCGATCTACGACAAGGGCCAGGAGGGCCATTACAACCTCATCTCGGCGCTCCACAAAACCATCCGCGGCTCGGACCCGGATGCGGCCCTGTACTATCTGTGCCGCATGTTGGACGCCGGCGAGGACCGGCTCTTCATCGCACGGCGGCTCGTGCGGGCCGCGATCGAGGATATCGGCCTGGCGGACCCGCAGGCCCTCGTGGTCGCGAACGCCGCCAAGGATGCCTTCGATTTCCTGGGGAGCCCGGAGGGCGAACTCGCCCTGGCGCAGGCTGCCGTCTACCTCGCGACCGCGCCGAAATCGAACGCGGTCTACACCGCCTACAAGGCCGCGACGCGCACCGCGAAGGAGCACGGCTCCCTCATGCCGCCGAAAACGATCCTGAACGCGCCGACAAAGCTCATGAAGCAGATCGGCTACGGCGAGAGCTACCGGTACGACCATGACGAGCCTGAGGCGTTCTCGGGGCAGGATTACTGGCCCGAGAAGCTTGGAACCCAGCACTTCTACGAGCCCGTCGATCGCGGCTTCGAGCGCGAGATCGGACGACGGCTCGATTGGTGGGCGAAGCTGCGGCGAGAGAGGCGGGGCGATGAGGACTGACCTCCGCGCCGGCACTGCCGGCCCGCTACCGTCCGTGATGGGGTACCGCCGCCGCCTATGAACGCAGCCCTCCTCGTCTTTCTCGGCGCCGGACTCGGGGGCGTGCTGCGCCACGGGGTCAATCTCGCCGCCGCGCGGATCCTCGGCGCCGGCTTTCCCTGGGGCACGCTGGCCGTCAACGTCGTCGGCTCCTTCCTGATGGGTCTCGTCGCGGGCTGGCTGGCGCTGCGGGCCGGGGAGGGCTGGTCGCAGCCCTTCCGTCTTTTCCTTGCCACCGGCATCCTCGGGGGCTTCACGACCTTCTCGGCCTTTTCACTCGACGCCGCGCTCCTGTGGGAGAGAGGGCAGGGCGGGATGGCCGCCGCCTATGTGGCGGGGTCGGTCGTCGTGTCCCTTGCGGCGCTGGCCGGAGGCCTCTTCCTCGTCCGTGTGGCGACCTCGTGAGCCCGGGCCGAACCGGCACCGCTCCATCCTCGTTGCCGCTGCAGGAGCTGGGTGTTACGAGCGGCACATGAAACAGGGCAGTTCAGGACGAGGCGGCGCCAAGGGCGGTCGCAGCGGGGCGCCGAAAGGCTTCCGTACACGCGAGGGCGCAAGCCGAAGCGACGGGCGGGCGCGGCCTTCCTCCGCAAAGGGCGCGCCGCGCGGCAAGCCCGCTTCCATGGGGCGCTCGCGCTCAGGCGATGCCTCGCTGGCCTCGGCACCGTCCAGGCCGAAATCCGAGGGCCTGCGCAAGCCGACCCGGGCTCCTGCCGCGCCGAGGCCGGAGGGTCCGCGCCAGCCGACCCGGGCTCCTGCCGCGTCTAGACCCGAGGGTCCGCGCCAGCCGACCCGGGCCGAGGCCAAGGCCGCCACCACGGAAGTGCTCGCGACGGGCGTCCAGACGCTGATCGTCGATCAGGACGAGGCCGACATGCGCGTCGACCGCTTCCTGGTCGCCCGCTTCCCGCAGCTTGCCTTCACCCACATCCAGCGCATCGTCCGCAAGGGCGAGCTGCGCGTCGACGGAAAGCGGGCCCAGCCGAACGATCGCCTCCTGGCCGGTCAGAAGGTGCGGATCCCGCCCCTGAAGCTCGACCAGCCCCGGCCGGTGGGCCGCTCGGCCGCCAAGGACGAGGACGACCGCACCTATCTGAAATCGCTCGCGCTCTACGAGGACAAGGACGTCCTGATCATCAACAAGCCGTTCGGCCTTGCGGTCCAGGGCGGGTCGGGCATGAAGCGGCACGTGGACGGGCTTCTCGATGCGCTACGCGACGACGAGGGCCAGAAGCCCCGTCTGGTGCACCGGCTCGACAAGGACACTGCCGGCTGCCTGGTGATCGCCAAGACCCGGTTCGCCGCCTCGACGCTTGCGAAGTCCTTCCGCTCGCGGGCGACCCGCAAGATCTATTGGGCGCTCGTCGCCGGCGTTCCGCGGGTCCGCCAGGGCCGCATCTCGACCTACCTCGCCAAGGAGGAAGGCGGGGAGGGCGACTCACGCATGAAGGTCGCGCGCCACGGCGACGAGGGCGCGAGCCACGCGCTCACCTATTACGCGGTGATCGACAACTCGGCCCAGAAGCTCGCCTGGCTGTCGTTGAAGCCCGTCACCGGGCGGACCCACCAGCTGCGCGCGCATGCGGCCCATATCGGCCACCCGATCGTCGGCGACCCGAAATACTTCGACATCGAGAACTGGGAGCTGCCCGGCGGCATCCAGCAGCGTCTGCATCTCCTTGCCCGCCGCATCGTGATCCCGCATCCGCGCACGGGAAAACCCATCGACGTGACCGCGCCCCTGCCGCCCCACATGCAGCAGAGCTTCAACCTCCTGGGCTTCGACACGAGCCAGTACGATCCGATCGTGGAAGCGCCGGAAGAGTAGCGTTGGTCGAAATGCGCCAGGCCGCCTCGCCTGGCTCCGCATTGGAAAAACAGGCTGCCCCGTGAAACTCGTCCTCTTCGATGTCGACGGCACACTCGTCGACAGCCAGAACATCATCGTGGCCGCCCAGCGCGCGGCCTTCGAGGCGCATGGGCTGGAGCCGCCCTCCCGCGAGCGCGCCCTGTCGATCGTCGGGATCACCCTCGTCCAGGCCATGGCGGTTCTCGCCGGTCCCAAGGCGCCGGCCGAGAGCATCGCCGAGACCTACAAGCAGGTCTTCAACGAACTCCGCAAAGACCCCGCCTATGCCGAGCCCCTGTTTCCAGGGGCCGGGGAGGTGCTGGAACGGCTTGCCGCCCGCGAGGATGTTCAGCTCGGCATCTGCACCGGGAAGTCCCGGCGCGGCGTCGCCCATCTCATCGAGACCCATGGGTGGGACCAGCTCTTCACCGTGATCAAGACCGCGGACGACGCGCCCTCCAAGCCCGATCCCGGCATGATCCTCCAGGCCATGGCCGAGACCGGCGCCGCCCCTGCGGACACCTTCATGATCGGGGACACCACCTTCGACATGCAGATGGCCCGCGCCGCCGGTGCAACGCCGATCGGCGTCGCCTGGGGTTATCACCCGGTCGCCGCGGTGCGCGAGGCGGGAGCGGAGCTCATCGTCGATTCCTATCCGGAGCTGGGCGAGGCGCTGGAGCGCTTGCTCGCCTCCTCGGGGACGCCCGACGTTCCCTGAGGCACGAGGGCGGCTTCTTGCCCCTCGAAGACGGCTGCCCGACGCCCCATCTCTGGGCCATGACCGATCCGATCTCCACCGACTGGTTCCCGTCTCCGGAGGAGCCGAACCCCATGCGCTCGGCCCAGGCCGGCATGAAGCCTCCGCCGCCAAAGCGTTTCTACAAGCAGGCAGGCGTCGACGAGCGCGAGGGTGTGTTCCACCTCTCCCTCGACGGCCGCCATGCCAGGACCCCAGCGCGCCGCCCCTTGGCCGTGCCGACACGCGCTCTGGCGGAGGCCGTGGCAGCCGAATGGGACCGGCAGGGGGACACGATCGACCCGACGACCATGCCGGTGACCCGCATCGTCAATTCCGCGATCGACGGTGTGAGCACCCGTGCGGTCGAGGTCGTCGCGGATATCGCCAAGTACGCCGGCTCCGACCTCACCTGCTACCGGGCCGGCGAGCCCCGGCGCCTCGTCGAGGAGCAGGGTGCCGCGTGGGACCCGGTGATCGGCTGGGCCCGGGAGTCACTCGGCGCCCGCTTCGTGCTCGCCGAGGGCGTCATGCACGTGGCTCAGCCCGAGGAGGCGATGATCGCGGTGCGGGAGCGCGTCGAGCGCATCCGTTCCCCCTTCGCGCTCGCGGCGCTGCACGTGATGACGACGCTCACGGGTTCGGTGCTGATCGCGCTCGCCCACGCCGAGGGGCGGCTCGACGTCGGCGCCGCCTGGGCCGCCGCACATGCGGACGAGATCTACCAGGAAAGCGTCTGGGGCGAGGATGCCGAGGCCCAGGACCGCCGCCGGGTGCGGGAGACGGAGTTTAAGGCGGCCTCCCTGGTCTATCGCCTCTCCGCCGCGGGCTAGACGGGCGGACCGGCCAGGATGCGCCGATACAGGTAACCGGCTTTGCCGCGATGCGGATTTTCGCGGTGAAATCCTCATGATAAGGGCTACGCTTCCTTTCCTCCGGCGTCCTGCCGGTCCAGTGGGTGGCCCATGAAAGACATGCTTGAACGTCTTGAAGTTCGTCGTGCGCAGGCCCGCCTCGGCGGCGGTGTGAAGCGGATCGAGGCGCAACATGCGCGCGGCAAGCTCACGGCCCGTGAACGCCTCGAACTCCTCCTCGATCAGGGCTCGTTCGAGGAGTTCGACATGTTCGTGGAGCACCGCTCCACCGACTTCGGCATGGCAGAGAGCAAGATCCCGGGCGACGGCGTGGTCACGGGCTGGGGCACCATCAACGGCCGCACCGTCTTCGTCTTCGCCAAGGACTTCACCGTCTTCGGCGGCTCGCTCTCCGAGGCCCATGCCCAGAAGATCACCAAGATCCAGGACATGGCCCTGAAGATGCGCGCGCCCATCATCGGTCTGTTCGATGCCGGCGGCGCCCGCATCCAGGAGGGTGTGGCGGCGCTCGGCGGCTACGGCGAGGTGTTCAAGCGCAACGTCATCGCCTCGGGCGTCATCCCGCAGATCTCGGTCATCATGGGCCCCTGCGCGGGCGGCGATGTCTACTCGCCCGCCATGACCGACTTCATCTTCATGGTGCGCGACCGCTCCTATATGTTCGTGACCGGTCCGGACGTGGTGAAGACCGTCACCAACGAGACCGTGACGGCCGAGGAACTGGGCGGCGCCAAGGTCCACACCACGAAGTCCTCCGTGGCGGACGGCGCCTACGACAACGACGTCGAGGCCCTGCTGCAGGTCCGCCGGCTCATGGACTTCCTGCCCGTCAACAACCTGGACGGCGTGCCCGAGATCCCCTCCTTCGACGATCCCGACCGGGTCGACGAGTCCCTCGACACGCTCGTGCCTGAGAACCCCAACAAGCCCTACGACATGAAGGAGCTGATCCTCAAAGTCGTGGACGAGGGCGACTTCTTCGAGATCCAGGAGGCTTACGCCCGGAACATCATCACGGGCTTCGGTCGCATCGAGGGACGCACCATCGGCGTGGTCGCCAACCAGCCCATGGTGCTGGCCGGCGTGCTCGACGCGGATGCCTCCCGCAAGGCGGCGCGGTTTGTCCGCTTCTGCGACGCGTTCAACATACCGATCGTGACCTTCGAGGACGTGCCGGGCTTTTTGCCGGGCACGGCGCAGGAATACGGTGGCCTGATCAAGCACGGGGCGAAGCTGCTGTTTGCCTATTCCGAGGCCACGGTGCCGCTCGTGACCGTGATCACGCGCAAGGCCTTCGGCGGCGCCTACGACGTGATGGCCTCCAAGCACATCGGCGGGGACGTGAACTATGCCTGGCCGACCGCGCAGATCGCGGTGATGGGCGCCAAGGGCGCGGTGGAGATCATCTTCCGGGGCGGCATCGGCGATCCCGAGAAGATCGCGGCGCGCACGAAGGAGTACGAGGACCGGTTCATGTCGCCCTTCGTGGCGGCGGAACGGGGCTACATCGACGAGGTGATCATGCCCCATTCCACGCGCCGGCGCATCGCCCGGGCCCTCGCCATGCTCCGCGCCAAGCAGACCGAGCAGCCCTGGAAGAAGCACGACAACATCCCGCTTTAGCGCTCGGCTGAACGGACCTCGGAGGCCGGTGGGGGCGATCCTCAAGCGGCCTCGATCCATCCCTTCGTGAAGTTCACATCGGCCTGGCTGAGACCGTGTCCGGCCGGCAGGGAGCGATGCTGCACGTTCGCTCCGGCACCCTGGAGCCAGGATGCCAGCTGCGCGGCATTCTCGGCCGGTACGATCGGATCCATGGCGCCCGACAGGATCAGCACGCGTTTGGCCGTCAGATCCACTGCTGGCGGGGTGCTCAGCGGCACCATCGCCCGCAGCAGGGCGGCGCCCGCGAGCACCTCCGGCCGCAGCATGAGGATCGCCGCCGCGATATTGGCGCCGTTCGAGAACCCGAGCGCGACCGGCGCCTCGATTCCGTAAGACTTGCGGGCCTCGCTGACAAAATCGGCGAGTTCGTTCGCCCGCGCGGTCACGTCAGCCTCGTCGAACACACCTTCCGCGAAACGGCGGAAGAAGCGCGGCATGCCGTTCTCCAGCACCTTGCCGCGCGGGGAGAGGAGGGCGGCGCCCGGCGCCACGATCTGCCCGAGCGGGATCAGATCCGCCTCGTCCCCGCCGGTGCCGTGCAGCAGCAGGATCGGCGGTCGGCCTGGCGCGGTAGCGGGCTCGAAGCGGTGGGTGAATGAGAGGGTGGGCATGGCGGGTCCTTTCTCCGTCGCGTCGGCGAGCGGAGGGGTGTTCGACAGGAGGCTCGGGCCGGGATTGCGGCAAGCGTCCTCCTCCGGGAAGGGGAGACGCCGCGAGGCAGGACCATGGGGGGTCCCAGGCCGTGCCTCGCGCTTCGTGGTTACGCCAATTCCGGCAACACGGCTTCGATCTCGCTACGGCGGGGCTCGAGGAACCGCGGGAGCTTGAGAGCCTGACCGAGCGTCGCCGGGCTCTCGTCGGCCGCGAATCCGGGATCGTCGGTCGCGATCTCGAACAGGATGCCGCCCGGCTCCCGGAAGTAGACCGACCGGAAGTAGTTGCGGTCCCGCTGCTCGGTGGCGCGAATCTGGTGGTTCTCGGCCAGGCGCCGCACCATCTCGGCCTGCTCGGCGTCGTCACCCGCCCGGAAGGCAATGTGGTGGACCGAGCCGCCGCCCTGCCGCCCGGGCAGGAAGCCCGGCGCGGTGCGGATGTCCACGATTCCGCCCGGCACGGCAGGCGTCGTGAAGCGGTGGAGGGCGCCCTCGCGCCCGCCCTCCTCGAAGCCCATGACGTCGGTCAGGATCGCCCCCGTGCGCCCCGCATCCTCGAGGAGCAGGGTGACGCCGTAGAAGCCACGGATCGCGTGCTCCGCCGGGACGGCGCTGCCTGTCCAGGCCGGCTCGGACTCGGCCCCACGGACGCCGACGAGCGCGAGGCTCATCCCGTCCGGGTCCTTGAAGGCCAGCACGATCTGCCCGAAGCGCCGCTCCGGCGCCTCATGGGGCACGCCCTGCTCGACGAAGCGGTGGGTCCAGTAGCCGATCGATCCCTCCGGCACCCGAAACGCCGTTTCGAGCGTCTGTCCGATGCCGAGCCGCCCGGGAGCCACATGCTCCCAGGGGAAGAAGGTCAGGATCGTGCCGGGCGCGCCGGCCTCGTCGCCGTAATAGAAATGGTAGGTGCCGGGATCGTCGAAGTTCACGGTGCGCTTCACGAGGCGCAGGCCCAGCGTGCGGGTGTAGAAGCCGAGGTTGCGCCGGGCCGGGCCGGCGATGGCGGTCACGTGATGGATGCCGGGATGGCGCAGCATGGGGACCCTCCTAAGGGTGGCGTGGGCGAGAACGGCCCGCCGCTCATGGATGCGAGATAAGCGGCCTTCCGTGAAGCCAAAGCTCGGCAAAGGCCCTTTGCGAAAACGCAATATCGACAGCAGTCAATCGAACGTCTTCTTGCGAAATTGGCGGGCACCCGCCGCCGCTCGGCAACGATCCCGCAACCACGGACTCTCAACCTTGCTTAACCTGAACGCGTGTTCAGACATCCCCGTTAACTTTTTAGGGCTTCCTCACGTGGCATCTTGATCCCGTCAGCAAGACACGAGCCGGTGCAAAGAACATCCGGCCTCTTCTGACAACAGGACAGGAACCGGCAGCGTATCAAGCTGGGAGGCTCAAACGATGTTCACTGCGGAATTACATAAGTTCATCAATAAGGTCATCGACAACAAGTGCATTACCGCCCAGGATGTGAGGCACCTCCGCGAGAACATCCTCGAGGACGGGATCGGATCGCGGCACGAGGCCGACGCGCTCCTGGCCCTGGACCGGACTCTCGATACGGATCCGTCCTGGGCGGAGTTCCTGATCGCCGTGATGGTCGATTATGTGGTGTGGGGCTCGCGGCCGACCGGTCGGGTGCCCGCCGAGACGGCCGCCTGGCTCGTCACCGCCTTCACTTGCGGCGAGCCGACCGGAACCGCCTTGCAGCTCGCCCGCGCGATCGTGGCGGAGGCCCAGGAGGTCGACCCTGAACTCCTCCTGTTCGCCCGCCGCGGCACCTCGGCCTATGCGAGCCTCGCCGCCTGAACCGGGATCATAAAGGCACGCCGCTGGGATCTGCTCCGACATAGCCGCACGATGTGCTCGTGCGGCTATGTCGTGCGGGCTGCGACGGCCGAGGGGATCAAGGGGGCGCGGAATGTGCCAGTTTCGAATGCGCAGCTCTGCAACCGGCAGCTCCCGGGCTCCATCCGGTCGGGATCGTCAAATTCGGCATAGACGCCAATGGTTGTGCTTCGCTAGAAGGCTTGATCCTCCTCACGTGTGCGAGCCCAAAAGCCCATGTTTTCGAAGCTTCTGATCGCCAACCGGGGCGAGATTGCATGCCGTGTCATCAAGACCGCCCGGCGCATGGGCATCAAGACCGTCGCGGTGTTCTCCGACGCCGACCGCGACGCCCTTCACGTCGAGATGGCCGACGAGGCGGTCCATATCGGTCCCGCGCCCGCGGCCCAATCCTACCTGGTGATCGACAAGATCGTGGAAGCCTGCCGCCAGACGGGCGCCGAGGCCGTGCATCCGGGCTATGGCTTCCTCTCCGAGCGCGAGGCCTTCCCCCAGGCGCTCCAGGCCGCCGGCATCACCTTCGTCGGCCCGAACCCGCACGCCATCGCCGCCATGGGCGACAAGATCGAGTCCAAGAAAGCCGCGGCCGCCGCCAAGGTCTCCACCGTGCCGGGGTTCCTGGGCATCATCGAGAGCCCGGAGCATGCGGTCAGGATCGCCGACGAGATCGGGTACCCCGTGATGATCAAGGCCTCGGCCGGCGGCGGCGGCAAGGGCATGCGCATCGCCTTCTCGGCCGGTGAGGTCGCCGAGGGCTTCGCGCGCGCCAAGTCGGAGGCTGCCTCCTCCTTCGGCGACGACCGGGTGTTCGTGGAGAAGTTCATCACCGATCCGCGCCACATCGAGATCCAGGTGCTCGGGGACAAGCACGGCAACGTGATCTACTTGGGCGAGCGCGAGTGCTCGATCCAGCGCCGGAACCAGAAGGTCATCGAGGAGGCGCCGTCTCCTCTCCTCGACGAGGCCACTCGCCGGACCATGGGCGAGCAGGCGGTCGCGCTCGCCAAGGCGGTCGGCTACGACTCCGCCGGCACGGTGGAATTCGTGGCGGGCCAGGATCGCTCGTTCTATTTCCTCGAGATGAACACCCGTCTGCAGGTCGAGCACCCCGTGACCGAGATGATCACCGGCATCGACCTCGTCGAGGAGATGATCCGCGTCGCGGCCGGCGAGCGGCTGCGTCTGACGCAGAGCGATGTGACGCTGAACGGTTGGGCCGTGGAGAGCCGGGTCTATGCCGAGGATCCGACCCGCAACTTCCTGCCCTCCACGGGCCGGCTGGTGACCTATCGGGCGCCGGAAGAGGGCGAGCAGGATGGGGTGACGGTCCGCAACGACACCGGCGTGGGCGAAGGGGGCGAGATCTCGATCTACTACGATCCGATGATCGCCAAGCTCGTCACCCATGCGCCGACGCGAAGCCAAGCGATCGAGGCGCAGGCGACCGCGCTCGATGCGTTCGCGATCGAGGGCATCCGCCACAACATCCCCTTCCTCTCGGCCCTGATGCAGCACCCGCGCTGGCGCGAGGGGCGGCTGTCGACGGGCTTCATCGCCGAGGAGTTCCCGGAAGGCTTCAAGGCGCCGGCGCCGGCAGGCGAGGTGGCGCTTCGCATGGCGGCGGTCGCGGCGGCGATCGACCACCTCCAGAACGAGCGCAAGCGCGGGATCTCCGGCCAGATGCGGGAGCCCGGGTTCGTGCGCTTCGAGCGCCGGCGCGTGGTGCTGCTCGGGTCCGAGCGGCACGAAGTGACGGTCGAGGACGTCGACGGCGGCATCGCCATCGTGTTCGCGGACGGCACCGCTTGGCCTGTGGTGTCGGCCTGGCGTCCGGGCGAGCCGGTCTGGAGCGGTCGCGTGGGCGGCGCTTCCATTGCGGTGCAGGTGCGTCCGGTTCTCAATGGTTGGCGTCTCGCCCATGCGGGTGCGTCGGCGGAGGCGCGGGTCTACACGCGGCGGGAGGCGGCGCTGGCCGCGCTGATGCCCGAGAAGGTGGAGGCCGACTCGGGCAAGCAGGTGCTGTGCCCGATGCCGGGTCTCGTGAAGGCCATCCTCGTGAAGGCGGGCCAGGAGGTGAAGGCCGGGGAGCCCCTGTGCATTGTCGAGGCGATGAAGATGGAGAACGTGCTGCGCGCCGAACGGGACGCCACGGTCCAGACCGTCGCGGCCAAAGAGGGCGACAGCCTCGCCGTCGATGCCGTCATCCTCGAATTCGCTTGAGCCGGCTGGTGGCCTCGCGCCCTGCGCCTTGAGTGAGGGGCAGGTCCAGTCCGCGTGGACGACGGAGCAACCCATGCCTCTCTACTTCGCCTACGGCTCCAATATGGACCTCACCGCAATGGTCGGGCGCTGCCCGGCCTCGAAGCCCACGGTACTGGCGCGGCTCGCTCGGCACCGCTTCTTCGTCACCGCGGACGGCTATGCCTCCGTGATGCGCGACCCACACCGTACGGTCTGGGGGCTGCTGTGGGATCTCGCACTCGCGGACGTGCCGGCCCTCGACCGCTGGGAGAGCCTGTCGACCGGCCTCTATACCAAGACCGTGCAATCGGTTCTGACTCCACAGGGGCCGCGGCGCGCGCTCATCTATATCGCTCGCGCGGCCCGGCCGGGCCCGCCGAAACCGGGCTACATGGAGGCCGTCGCGGCGGCCGCAGAAGCCGCCGGCCTGCCCGAGGACTATCGACGCGAGCTGGAGACCTGGCTCCCCGCCCAGCGGCAGGCCCCGCAGCCCTCCGCTCAAACCCCCAAAGTTCGCCCGACCTTCGCGGCGCCGAGCTCCTCGATCCGGCGCTCCACCCGCTGAACCCTGCGCCGGCCGCTGGCGTTGTCCCCGGCATCAACGAGGTCGCAACCATCCATGCAGCCCCGCATCGTCCATGTCGTGATCCGCGGCCGCGTTCAGGGCGTGGGGTTTCGTGCCTGGACGCAGCATCAGGCGCAATTGCGGGGGATCGAAGGCTGGGTGCGCAACCGCCGTGACGGCGCGGTCGAAGCCCTGCTCTCCGGGCGAGAGGATGCGGTCGAGGCCATGCTCGATGTCTGCCGGCAGGGACCGGGCACCGGACGCGTGGAGGACATTGCGGTCTCCGCCGGCGACGAGGCCTTGATCGCGGCGCCGGGCTCCGGCCGTTTCGAGGTCCTCCCGACGGCTTAAGCACCGACCTTGGATATCACCGGCTGCACCGGCCCGCCGGCTGCCTTCCAGGCTCCGAAGCCGCCCTCCACGTGGGCAACGGGCGTCAGCCCCATGTCCTGCGCGGTTGCAGCCGCAAGCGCCGAGCGCCACCCGCCGGCGCAGAAGAACACGAAGCGCTTGTCCTCGGCAAAAATCGGCTTGTGATAGGGGCTCTCCGGGTCGATCCAGAATTCCAGCATTCCGCGGGGGCAATGCAGCGCGCCTGGCATCTTGCCCTCCCTCTCCAGCTCCCGCGGGTCGCGCAGGTCCACGAACACCACGTCGTCGCGCCCATGCAGCGTCAGGGCCTGCGGGGCCGGCAGCGTTTCGATCTTGGCGTTCGCCTCCGCGAGCAATGCCTTGTAGCCGCGCGTGATGGTCTGGGACATGGTGCGCCTCGTTCCGTCGTGTGGACCGTGATTCATCTACGCAAGCCGGATCAGCCGGGGCATGATGTGCCTCGCACGGCCCGGCGCCAGATTGCGGTCTCGGGCCGATCGAATCAACAGGGCAGGGGAGTGGAGGGGCGTTTGTCGGGTTTCTCGATCCTCGATTATGCGGGTCTCGTCTTCTTCGCGCTCGCCTGGTGCGCCTATCATGCGGCCGTCGAATTCACGCCTGCGGGACGGCGCGGCCTCAATCCGCTCATGAACGAGTACCGCCATCGCTGGATGGAGCAGATGGTGGTGCGGGAGAATCGCGTCGTCGACACCACGATCCTGGCCTCGCTCCAGAACGGCACCGCCTTCTTCGCCTCCACCTCGCTGATCGCCGTCGGCGGCGTGCTCGCCTTGTTCCAATCCACCGACACGGTGCTCAGCCTGTTCGCCGATATGCCCTTCGGGCTCGCAACCACGCGGCTCGCCTGGGAGGTCAAGGTGATGGGTCTAGCCGTGATCTTCGTCTATGCGTTCTTCAAGTTCGCGTGGTCGTACCGGATCTTCAACTACGTCGCGATTCTCGTCGGCTCCGTGCCGGTGGTGAAAGCCGGCGACAACCATGAGGAGGCGCTCGCCAGCGCACGTCTCGCCGGCGCCATGAACGTGGTGGCGGGCCGGCATTTCAACCGCGGCCAGCGCGCATTCTTCTTCGCGCTCGCCTATCTCGGCTGGTTCGTCAGCGCCTATGTTTTCATGGCCGCGACCGCGGCGGTGCTCTACGTCATGTGGCGGCGCCAGTTCGCGTCGGATGCCCGCGCGGCACTGCTCGGCGACAACCTGTAACGGGATGGGACCTGACACCATGAAGCATCGCGCGGCGGATCGGGGAGACTACGCAGGACCATGAGCAGGCGCGGCATCAATCCGGTCGAGATCGAGGAGCAGCTTCTGGCCCTCCTCTCCGCGCGCGGGCCGGGCAAGACGCTCGGCCCAATGGACGTGGCGCGCGCGATCGGCGGCGATCATCCGGACAATTGGGGACCGCTCATGCAGCCGATCCGCCGCGTCGCCGTGCGCCTCATGAAACAGGGACGCGTGGTGCTGCTGCGCAAGGGACGGCCGGTCGACCCGGACGACTTCCGCGGCGTCTATCGGATCGCCTTTCCGGGGCAAGGCGGTGCCGAGACGGCGGACCCGGAAGGCGACGAGGACTAAGGCGCCGGGAACAACGCATCCGTGCGGCCGGCGAGGCGATAGCCCACGAGCCCGGCCCACTCCTTGGTCGCGAGATCGAGCCGGCGCAGGCCCTCCGAGGCGAAGGCGTATGTCCTCCAGCGGTCCGCCGGCCCGTTAGTCCGGTAGTCGACCGGGTAGGCCGTGACCGCAAAGCCCGCCTGCCGGAACGTCCCGATGGAGCGGGGCATGTGCCACGCCGAAGTGACGAGGAGCCAGCGTTCGCCCGGCTTCGGCTCGACGAGCTGGCGGGTCAGGCTCGCATTCTCGGCCGTCGTCCGGGATGCGTTCTCGAACTGGATGCGCTCCGGCGACACGCCGAGCTCTGACGCGAAGCGGGCAAGCATGTCGGATTCGGCCGGCGCGTCCTGGATCAGCGCGCCGCTGCCGCCGGTGAAGACGATCCGCGCCTCAGGATGCCGTCGGGCGAGGTCCGCGAGCGCGACGACCCGCTCGGCCGCCTCATTCAGATGAAGGGCGTTCCGGGTCTCCGACAGGTCCGCCTGCACCGCGCCGCCGAGCACGATCGCGCCGGCGATCTGCGTCCCGTCGTCCCGGTAGGCGGGGAACCGTTCCTCGAGGGGCAGGATCAGCCAGTTCGCGAGCGGCGAGAGCCCCGACACGAGGATCAGGGCCGTAGCGACGAGAGCCAGCGCGACGCCGATGCGCCGCCCGCGCGCGGTGAGCGCGAGCAGAAGACCGAGGATCGCAAGCGTCGGCAGGAGATTGGATGGCGTGGCGAAGAACCACGCCACTTTCGAGGCGATGTAGAACACGCTGGATTTCTACCCCTTGCGCGTCTCGGCCTCGTAGCGGGCCTTGGTCTCGGCATTGGGCGGGTAGAGGCCGGGGAGGGGAACGCCCTTCTCGACCTCGCGCATGATCCAGATCTCGAGCTGCTCCTGGTCGACGGCCGCCTTGGCGACATCCTCCACGAGCGCCGCCGGGATCACCACGGCTCCGTCGCCGTCGGCGACGATCACGTCGTCCGGGAACACCGCGACGCCACCGCATCCGATCGGCTCCTGCCACCCCACGAAGGTGAGGCCCGCCACCGATGCCGGTGCGGCCACCCCCGAGCACCAGACTGGCAGGCCGGCGCCTTCGACGCCCGCGCCGTCACGGACGACGCCGTCGGTGATGAGCGCGGTCACGCCGCGCTTCCTCATCCGCGCCACCAGGATGTCGCCGAAGATGCCCGCGTCCTCGACACCCATGGCGCCCACGACCGCGATGCAGCCCTCCGGCATATCCTCGATGGCCGCGCGGGTGGACCGGGGCGAGGACCAGGATTCCGGGGTCGCGAGATCCTCGCGGGCCGGCACGAACCGCAGGGTAAAGGCTCGGCCGACCAGGCGCTCGCCGGCGTTAAACCGCGGCATGGGCCCGCGCATCCAGCAGCGCCGGATACCCTTCTTGAGCAGGACCGTAGTCAGTGTCGCGGTGGTGACGGCCCGCAGGGCGTCGGCGATGGCGGGGTCGAGGGTCATGAAGTCGGCTCCGGTTGTGCGGCAGACGCCATAGCGGGATCGGAGCCCCGCGTCATCCGCAATGCGTTTGCCCCTCAGGAGGGGAGGGAAGCCTATGGGCTCCCCGTTACGCCGCCTCGTCGAGCGGCAGCGCCCAGGCCGGAGAGACGATGCGGCCGTCGGGGCGGGCAAGCCCGGAAAGGCGCCGCATCTCCTCGTCGCTCAAGGAGAAGTCGAACACCGCCAGGTTCTCCGCGATGCGACCGTGATTGCTGGAGCGCGGGATCGCGATCGTGCCGGGCTGCTGCAAGTGCCAGCGCAGAAGCACCTGCGCCGGGGTCTTGCCGCGCGCGTCCGCGATCGCCCGCACGGTCGCGTCGCCGATCAGCTCCCCGCGGCCGAGGGGGCAATAGGACGTGAACGCCATCCCGTGCCGCCGGCCCGCCGCCCGCACCCGGTCCTGGTTGAGATAGGGGTGATACTCACACTGATTGGTGACGAGCGGCTCGTCCGCCGCAGCAACCGCCTGCTCGACGAGCTTTGCGGAAAAGTTCGAGATCCCGATATGGCGTGCGAGCCCGCGGCGCTTGGCGTTGGCGAGTGCCCTCACGGAATCCGCCACCGGCACGTCTGCGCTCGGCCAGTGGATCAGGAGCAGGTCGACCGCGGAGAGCCCGAGCCGCTTCAGGCTCGCCTCCGCGGAGCGCTCCAGCGCGCCGGGCGCGAGGTCGCTGGGCCAGACCTTCGTGGTCACGAAAACGGAATCCCGGTCCAGGCCGGAAGCCCTGAGGCCTGCGCCCACCGCCTCCTCGTTGTCGTACATCGCCGCCGTATCGATGTGGCGATAGCCGCTCTCGAGGCCCCAGCGCACCGCGTCCGCGCACGCATCGCCCTGCAGTTGCCAGGTTCCAAAGCCGATCGCCGGGATGCGGGCACCGTTGGCCTCGACGGTGATGGGGTCCGTCATAAAAGTCCTTTCCGTTGGCCGACAAACAACCCGCCTGGGCTGCTCAGGCCGATTTCTCGAACAACTCGCGTCCGATGAGCATGCGCCGGATCTCGCTCGTGCCGGCGCCGATCTCGTAGAGCTTGGCGTCGCGGAGCAGGCGTCCGGTCGGGTATTCGTTGACGTAGCCGTTGCCGCCGAGGAGCTGGATGGCGTCGAGCGCGCATTTCGTCGCCCGCTCGCCGGCGAAGAGGATCGCGCCCGCCGCGTCCTCGCGGGTGGTCTCTCCGCGGTCGCACGCCTTTGCGACGGCATACACGTAAGCCTTGGCGGCGTTCATCTCCACATACATATCCGCGACCTTGCCCTGGACGAGCTGAAAGCTGCCGATCGGCTGACCGAACTGCTTGCGCTCGTGGATATAGGGCAGCACCACGTCCATGCAGGCCTGCATGATGCCCAGAGGCCCCGCAGCCAGCACCGCGCGCTCGTAGTCGAGCCCGGACATGAGCACGTTCACACCCTTGCCGACCTGGCCGAGCACGTTCTCCTCGGGAACCTCGCAATCCTCGAAGACGAGCTCGCAGGTGTCGGAGCCTCGCATGCCGAGCTTGTCGAGCTTCTGGTGGGTCGAGAACCCTTTCATGCCCTTCTCGATCAGGAACGCCGTGATGCCGCGGGGGCCCGCATCGGGGTCCGTCTTGGCATAGACCACGAGCGTCTCGGCGATCGGGCCGTTGGTGATCCACATCTTGGTGCCGTTGATCACGTAGCGGTCGCCGCGCTTCTCGGCGCGTGTGCGCATCGAGACCACGTCCGATCCGGAACCGGGCTCCGACATCGCGAGCGCGCCCACATGCTGGCCGGAGATGAGCTTCGGGAGATATTTCCGCTTCTGCTCCTCGTTGCCGTTGCGCCGGATCTGGTTCACGCAGAGGTTGGAGTGCGCCCCATACGAGAGGCCGACCGAGGCCGAGGCGCGGGAGACCTCCTCCATAGCGACCACGTGCTCGAGATAGCCCAGCCCTGCTCCGCCGTACTCCTCCTCGACCGTGATGCCGTGGAGACCGAGTGCACCCATGGGCTCCCAGAGATCGCGCGGGAACTGATTGGTGCGGTCGATCTCCTCTGCCCGCGGAGCAATTTCGGTCTGGGCGAAATCCCGCACGGTCTCGCGGATCGCATCGGCGGTCTCGCCGAGATCGAAGTTGAAAAGGCGGGCGGCATTGGGGATCATCGGGCGGTCTCCTCGCGCATTAGGTGCGGCCGTCGGCTGCGCAGCACGCGGGACGGGTCAACACCATTCTCCAGCCTATAGCAACCGCCGCGGTGATGTCAGGCCACCGCGCTTTCACGCCAGGCTCATGCCGAAGGCCCGGAACGGCCCTCCCGCCAAAGGGTTGAGCTTGAAGCAGATTTCAGCCGAATGAGGCAGCCATGAACGCTTCGGATCAGTCCCCTGCCAAATCGATGCTCCGTCAGGACCTGGCTATCTTTGCCGATGCCGGTTTTCTCGTCACATTGGCGCTCGTGCTCGTCTTGTTCGCCGTGACCGCGGCCATCCTCTTCTATGCCACGAGCGAGTTCGCCATCCCGGCGATTCGGCTTTCCGCGCCGGGCGGATCGGCGCTCGTGTGATGGCGCGCTCCCGCGAGCGGGCTAGCCTGTAGCCCTACAATGCCTCTGGGGCACGCTGGCCGCGGCCATCATCAGTGCCACGGTGCGGATCGTAGGGTTCCGCGGGATCACCGGCCGGCGCGCCAGCGGCTGAAGCGCGTCGGCGGATCGGACAGCTCTGCGCGGCTTTCCGGGCGGGGGTGATCCCCTATCATTTGCGAAGCCTGTCCCAACCCCTTACATGCGCTTCAGGGCGAGGGTCTTGGGACATCCGCCCCAGGGATCATTTGTATGGCCGTCGTGCTCGACCTCCTCAACAAGGACATCCGTCCGCGCCACCCGGAAAAGGCCCATCGACCGGACCAGCCGCTCCTGCGCAAGCCCGACTGGATCCGCGTCAAGGCGCCGGGTTCCCCGAAATGGGCCGAGACCAACCGCATCGTGCGCGAGAACGGGCTCGTCACGGTCTGCGAGGAAGCGGGCTGCCCCAATATCGGCGAGTGCTGGGAGAAGAAGCACGCGACCTTCATGATCATGGGCGATACGTGCACCCGCGCCTGCGCCTTCTGCAACGTGAAGACCGGGCTGCCCGGGCCGCTCGACCGCTCGGAGCCCGACAGCGTCGCTGACGCGGTGGCCAAGCTCGGCCTCGAGCACGTGGTCATCACCTCGGTCGACCGGGACGACCTCGATGACGGCGGCGCGCAGCACTTCGCCGACGTGATCCACGCCATCCGCGCCCGCTCGCCTAAGACCACGATCGAGATCCTGACGCCCGACTTTCTCCGCAAGGACGGCGCGCTCGAGGTGGTCGTCGCGGCCCGACCCGACGTCTTCAACCACAATCTCGAGACGGTGCCCTCCAAGTACCTCAAGGTCCGCCCGGGCGCCCGCTACTTCCACTCGGTCCGCCTGCTGCAGCGGGTCAAGGAACTCGACCCCACGATCTTCACCAAGTCCGGCATCATGGTCGGCTTGGGCGAGGAGCGGAACGAGGTGCTCCAGCTCATGGATGACCTGCGCTCCGCGGAGGTCGACTTCCTCACCATCGGCCAGTACCTGCAGCCGACGCGGAAGCACCACGCGGTGGTTCGCTTTGTCACGCCCGACGAGTTCAAGGCCTACGAAACTACCGCCTACGCCAAGGGGTTCCTCCTGGTATCCGCGACGCCGCTCACGCGCTCGTCGCACCATGCGGGCGAGGACTTCGCCAAGCTGAAGGCTGCCCGCATCGCAACGCTCTGACACTGGCACCGACCGGATTCGACGATGCCCTCGTTCCGCTCCACCCGGGTTGTGAAGCACACACCCGAGCAGATGTTCGCCCTCGTCGCCGACGTCGAGCGCTACCCGGAGTTCCTGCCGCTCTGCGAAGACCTGCGGATCGTTCGCCGTCAGACCGATCCTCAGGGACGGGAGGTCCTCGTCGCCGCCATGAGCGTCGGCTACCGGGCCATCCGCGAGACCTTCACGAGCCGGGTGACGCTCGACCGCCCGAACGGAGCCATCCTGGTCGAGTATGTCGACGGTCCCTTCAAGCGCCTCGAGAACCGCTGGGAATTCAAGCCCTTGAGCGGCGGCGGGACCTCGGTCGAGTTCTACATCTCCTACGAATTCCGCAGCATGGCTCTCGGGCTCCTCATGGGAGCCATGTTCGACAAGGCCTTCCGGCGCTTCGCGGAAGCCTTCGAGCAACAGGCCTACAAGGTCTATGGCCGTCCGGCCGTTGCCGAGGCCTGAGCCCCGCCGGCTCCTGCCGCGCCTGCAGGGAACCGTCCGGAACCGCCGCAGGGCCGCCCTGCGCTGAGGGCATGCCGTTCCCGCTGCCGGAATTTCCCACGCCGGCTTACAAGTTCGCATGACCTATCGGGATCTCGTGCGTCAGCATGGTGGTACGGTGGCGTTCGGCTTCAGCCTCGCGTTCCTCTCCGCCATCGGCCAGACTTTCTTCATTTCCATGTTCGGTCCCGAGATCCGCGCGACCTTCGGCCTGTCGCATGGCGGTTTCGGCGGGATCTATTCCTCGGCGACCTTGGTCTCGGGCATGCTGATGATCTGGGCGGGCGGGGTGCTCGACCGGGTCTCGACCGCCGCCTACGCGCTCGTTGCGCTGACGGGGCTCGGGCTTGCCGCCTTCGGGATGTCGCTGGCGCCCAATGCTCTCTCCTTGCTCCTGGCGCTCTTCTGCCTGCGCTTCTTCGGCCAGGGGATGCTCGGGCACGCCGCGATCACGAGCTCGGCCCGCGTGCCGCAGGCTATCCGCGGGCGAGCCCTGAGCTTGGCCCTCATGGGCTTCTCAGCAGCGGAGTTCGCGGTTCCGAGTCTCGTGGTTGGCCTCGTGGCCGCTCTCGGCTGGCTGGGGACGTGGAGCCTCGCGGGCGCCGTCGTCCTAGGCGCCGCCTGTATCGTGGCAATCGGCTTCCGCGCGCACCGGGGGCGTGGCGCGGGCGACGCTCCTGCGGGGACCCGGCCGCCGCCATCCGTTTTCCGGCGCTCCGACCTGCTGCGCGACTGGCGCTTCCTGATCTTCATCCCGAGCATGATCGCGCCCGCCGCCATCAATACGGGGTACTTCTTTCACCAGCGCCTGCTCGGCGAGATGCGGGGTTGGTCCGTCGAGCTGCTGGCTCTCAGCGTCAGCGCCTTCGCGGTGAGCGCGGTGTGCTTCAACATCGTCACCGGCTATCTGGTCGATCGCTTCGGCGCGACCCGCCTCTGCCGGGCCCACCTGCTGCCGCTGGGAGCGGGTTCGCTGCTGCTGGTCGGATCGGCGGATGCGGGCGAGGCGCCGATCCTCTTCGCGCTCATGGGGGTCACGTCCGCCGCGAGCGCCGTCATCGTGCCGGCCGTCCTGGCCGAGCTGTACGGCACCGAGCACCTCGGCACCGTCCGCGCGCTCGCCGGCGCCGTCATGGTGTGGGGCTCGGCCGCCACGCCGGTGCTCTTCGGCCTCCTGTTCGATGCCGGGCTGCCGCTCGGAGCCCTGGGCGGCGCCTGCGCGATGTGCATCGCCGCGGCCTCGCTCCTGAACCTGCCGCTCCACGGAAGCCGCGCCTCGCCAGCCCTGGAGCCGGCCCCGGCCGAATAGGGCCGTGGTCTCAGCCGACGGCCTGCTCGAGCAGGGCCAGCGCATCCTCGACCGCCCGGCGACGCACCGTCTCGCGGCCCAGGTCGCCATAGCGGCGCTCCAGGTGCCGGGTCTCTGCACCTTTCCGTGCAAGCCCGAAATGCACCAACCCGACCGGCTTCGTCGGCGTCGCTCCGCCGGGACCCGCGATCCCCGTGATCGCGACCGCAACGTCCGCCCGCGAAAACTTGAGAGCACCCTCGGCCATAGCCCGGGCGACCGGCTCGCTGACGGCGCCATGCGATGCGATCAGCTCGGCTGGAACCTCGATCAGCTCGGTCTTGGCCTCGTTCGAGTAGGTCACGAAGCCCCGCTCCACCACGGCCGACGAGCCTGGGATTTCGGTAAGCAGGGCCGCGACAAGGCCGCCGGTGCAGGATTCCGCGGTGGCGATCTTGAGCTTGCGCTCGCTGTAAACCTTCACGAGGCCGGCGGCGCGGTCGCGCAGATCGGAGGTCATGCGGCGCTCTCGGGCAGACGGATTGTGGCAGCCGCCTGAGCCGCGATGCCTTCGCTCCGGCCGGTAAAGCCAAGCTTCTCCGTGGTGGTAGCCTTCAGCGAGACCTGATCGATCCGCAGGCCCACGATCTCGGCAATGCGGGCCCGCATGGCCTCCCGATGCGGGCCAAGACGGGGTGCCTCGCACAGGAGCGTCACGTCGAGGTGGTCGATGATGCCGCCGCGTGCCCTGACCCGCTCGGCCGCATAGGCGAGAAACCGGTCCGACGAGGCGCCGCGCCATTGCGGGTCGCTCGGGGGAAAATGCGTGCCGATGTCCCCGTCTGCGAGCGCGCCGAGCAGGGCATCGGTCAGGGCGTGGAGTATGACGTCCCCATCCGAGTGGGCCATCACGCCACGGGTGTGCGGCACCCGCAGCCCGCCGAGCCAGATGTGGTCGCCGTCGCCGAAGGCATGCACGTCGAAGCCGGTTCCCATGCGGCTGATCAGGGTCATGGAGGCGCCTCCCAGGCGTCGCTCGGCCTCGTCGAAATCGGCCGGGTGTGTGAGTTTGATGTTGGCGGGGTCGCCGTCGAAGACCGTGACGGGCAGATCCGCCCATTCGATCAGCGCGGCATCGTCTGTAAAGGAAAACCGCTTCTGTTCAGCGGCTTGGAGGTGGACGCTAAACAGTGTTTCGAAGTTGAAGGCCTGCGGCGTCTGGACCGCGCGCAGCAAGCGGCGCTCCGGCGTGGCGGTTGCCCGCGCCTCCTCGTCGACGACCTTGATGGTGTCGGTGACCGGCGTGCCTGGGATGGCGGCTCCGGATCGCGCTGCGGCGGCAATTGCCCGGTCGATCAGCCCGGCGGTGACGAAAGGGCGGGCGGCGTCGTGGACCAGCACCAGACCCGGCGCGTGGCTCGCAAGAGCCCGCAGGCCGTTCAGCACCGATTCCTGGCGGCTGTCGCCGCCGAAGGCCGGCGGCAGGAGCTTCGCTGACGCCAAGTCGGCCGTCGCCGACCGGTAGAGCTCCAGATCGTCCGGGTGGATCGCGGTGACCACGCCGTCGATCTGCGGATGATTGAAAAACACTTCGAGCGTGCGGGCGAGAACCGGCCGGCCGCAGATAGATCTGTATTGCTTCGGCAGTCCTTCGCCGGCACGAGAGCCGCGGCCTGCCGCAACGATGAGGGCTGTAATGCGCATGGGGAATGCCGGTGAACGGGGCCCTCTGATAAGGCGTGTCCCGCCCGTGGCCAAGCGATATCGCTTGCGCCTGCCCGCAACTTGTCTATTTATTGTGCAGAATGTTGATTGACCAAAAATCAGGCGAAGTTTTCCGGATCAGAGACGTTCCTGTCGAGGGCTGCGCCGTTCTGGCGCCTCTGTCGGGCGTCACCGACGCCGTCTTCCGCCGTATCGCCCGCCGGTTCGGAGCGGCCCTCGTGGTGTCCGAGATGGTGGCCTCGGACGAGCTGGTGCGCGGCTCCGAGGAGGCGGTGCTGCGGGCGGAAGGCGAGGGGATCTCGCCGCACGCGGTCCAGCTTGCCGGCTGCGACCCGGCCTGGATGGGCGAGGCGGTCCGCGTCGCCGAGGCCGCGGGAGCCCACATCATCGACATCAACATGGGATGCCCGGCGAAGCGCGTGACCGGCGGCTATGCCGGCTCGGCGCTGATGCGGGACCTCGACCACGCCTGCCGGATCATCGCGGCGACGGTCGCGGCCGCGACCGTGCCGGTGACGGTGAAGATGCGGCTGGGCTGGGATCACACGAGCCTCAATGCCCCGGAACTCGCCAGCCGGGCGTGGGAGCTCGGCGCCCGTGCCGTCACGGTCCATGGCCGGACACGGCAGCAATTCTACAAGGGCACCGCCGATTGGGCAGCGATCCGCCCCGTCCGGGAGGCCTTTGAGGGCCCTCTGATCGCCAACGGCGACATCGGGACGGCCGAGGACGCGCGGCGCTGCCTGACGCTCTCGGGTGCCGATGCCGTGATGGTGGGCCGCGCCGCCGTCGGCCGGCCCTGGCTCGTAGGACAGATCGCGGGTGCGCTCGCCGGGCGCACGGTTCCGGACCCATCGCCGGACGTCAAGCTGGCGGCGGCGATCGAGCATTACGAGGGCCTGCTCGGGCTCTACGGCAACGAGACCGGCATCCGACATGCCCGCAAGCATCTCGCGGCCTACGCGGACGCCGCGGTGGCGTCGGGTTTCGCGGTCGCGCGCGAGGACCGCCAGCGCCTCGTGACGTCCGAGGACCCTGCGACTGTCGTCCAGCTCCTGCGCCGCGTCTTCGCCGAGCCGCTCCAGAAGGCCGCGTGATGCCGACGAACAGCGACCGCATCATGAATGCTCTGCCGCTGCCGGTGCTCACCATCGGCGAGGAGGGGCGGGTCCTGCACGCGAACTCGGCGGCGGAGTCGTTCTTCGATGTGAGCCTGAGGGTGATGCAGCGCCAGAGCCTGCGCGACCTCGTTCCGTTCGGATCGCCGATCCTCACCCTCGTCGAGGAAGTGCGGCATCGCGGATCGAGCGTGAGTGAATACCGCGTCGACATCGGCAATCCGCGCATCGGCGCCGAACGAATCGTCGACGTGTTCGCGACGCCGCTGAGCGACGAAGACCTCCACGTGGTCCTGATGCTGCAGGAGCGCACGATCGCGGACAAGATGAACCGGCAGCTGACCCATCGCGGCGCCGCCCGGTCCCTGACGGCTCTCGGGGCCATGCTGGCGCACGAGATCAAGAACCCGCTCTCCGGCATCAAGGGAGCGGCCCAACTCCTGGAGCAGGGGGCCGACGACAACGATCGCATGCTGACGCGCCTGATCTGCGACGAGACCGACCGCATCGTGAAGCTCGTCGAGCGGATGGAGCTTTTCGGCGACGAGCGTCCGGTCGAGCGCGGTCCCGTGAACGTCCATGGGGTGCTCGACCAGGTGAAGCGCTCGGCGCAGTCGGGCTTTGCACGCCACATCCGCTTCGCCGAAGCCTACGACCCCTCATTGCCTCCGGTGCTCGGCAACCGTGATCAGCTCGTTCAAGTGGTCCTGAACCTGGTCAAGAATGCCGCGGAAGCCATCGGGATCGATGCCCTGGAGGGCGAGATCGTCCTCTCGACTGCCTTCCGGACCGGCGTGCGCCTGCAGGTGCCCGGGGCCAAGGAGCGGGTCAGCCTGCCCATCGAGGTCAGCATCCGCGACAACGGGCCGGGGATCCCGTCGGACCTCGTCGGAGGGCTGTTCGACCCATTTGTCACAACCAAAGCCCAGGGAAGTGGCCTCGGACTTGCCTTGGTAGCCAAGATCGTCGGCGACCACGGCGGGATCGTGGAATGCGACCCTGCCCCGCGGCGCACGACGTTCCGCATTCTGCTGCCGATGTACCGCGCCCGCGACGGGCGCGGTTCCGACAGCTGAAGCGCGGTTCCCTGGACGCTGACACCATAGAGGCCCGAGACAGACCCCATGCCGAGCGGACACATTCTCCTCGCCGATGACGACGCCGCCATCCGAACGGTGCTGAATCAGGCCCTCTCGCGGGCCGGCTACGAGGTACGCTCCACCAGCAATGCCGCCACGTTGTGGCGCTGGGTTGCGCAAGGGGAGGGCGACCTCATCATCACGGACGTGGTGATGCCGGATGAGAACGCCTTCGACCTGCTGCCCCGGATCAAGAAGTTCCGGCCGGATCTGCCCATCATCGTCATGAGCGCGCAGAACACGTTCATGACCGCCATCAAGGCCTCGGAGCGCGGCGCCTACGAGTACCTGCCCAAGCCGTTCGACCTCAAGGAGCTCGTGGCCGTCGTCGGCCGGGCGCTGGCGCGGCCGCGGGCGACCTCCCAGGCCGCGAGTGCTCCCGACAACGAGGAGATCCCGCTCGTCGGGCGGTCCGCCGCGATGCAGGAGATCTACCGGGCGCTGGCGCGGCTCATGCCGACCGATCTCACCGTGATGATCACAGGCGAGTCCGGCACCGGCAAGGAGCTGGTCGCCCGGGCCCTGCACGATTACGGCAAGCGTCGGAACGGGCCCTTCGTCCCGGTCAACATGGCGGCGATCCCCCGCGACCTTATCGAGTCGGACCTTTTCGGCCACGAGAAGGGCGCGTTCACGGGTGCAACCTCCCGCAGCGCCGGACGCTTCGAGCAGGCGGAGGGTGGCACGCTCTTCCTCGACGAGATCGGCGACATGCCCATGGAGGCGCAGACCCGCCTCCTGCGCGTGCTGCAGCAGGGCGAGTACACCACCGTCGGCGGCCGCGTGCCGATCAAGACCAACGTGCGCATCATCGCGGCCACCAACAAGGACCTGAGGATCTCGATCCAGCAGGGCCTCTTCCGCGAGGATCTGTTCTTCCGGCTCAACGTGGTGCCCCTGCGCCTTCCGCCCTTGCGCGAGCGCGTCGAGGACATCCCCGACCTCGTCCGCCACTTCTTCGCGCTCGTCGAGAAGGAGGGGCTCTCGCGCAAGCAGCTCGACGTGGAGGCGATGGACCGGCTCAAGCGCTACCGCTGGCCCGGCAACATTCGCGAGCTGGAAAACCTCGTCCGTCGCCTCGCGGCCCTCTACCCGCAGGACACCATCACGGGCCCGATCATCGATGCAGAGCTCGATGCCCGCCCGTTCGCACCGCTGCCGACGGTGACCGGCAAGGCTGCGCCGAGCCTCGATGGCGACAGCCTATCGGTGGCGGTCGAGCGGCACCTCGCGGAGTACTTCTCGGGCTTCAAGGATACCCTGCCGCCGCCCGGCCTCTATCATCGCATCCTGCGCGAGATCGAGGGCCCGCTGATCGGAGCGGCGCTCGCCGCGACCCGCGGCAATCAGATCCGCGCGGCCGAACTCCTCGGGGTGAATCGGAACACCCTGCGCAAGAAGGTCAGGGACCTCGATCTGCAGTTGATCCGCTCTGCGCGCTGATCCGATATGGCCTGGACGCTCCCTCGAATTTGACGCTCGCGCCGGCGACGCAACACCCCTGTAATAATTTGACCACAGTGTTGTGGTGGTGCATCACCCCGATCGGGAGATGCGCCGCCACGGGGCGTATGTTTTTAGGGGCGCGGCCATTGGGCAACAGGCACAGCAGAGCACAGCGCCCCGCCGGGGCGGAGGCTGTCCGACGCGGCCCCGGATGGGTCGGACCGCTTGCCGTCCTTCTGGCGCTCTCCTCGGCCTGCGCGACCTTCCTGATTCTCGCCGGCCTGACGCCGATTGTGCCGACGCACGATGTGGTCGTGCGCGTGCTGCTCACGAACGCCGCTCTGATTCTGCTCCTCGTCGGAGTCGTAGCCCGCCGGACGGTGCGGCTCATTCGCGAGCGGCGCGCGGGCGCGGCCGGCGCCGGGCTGCATGTGCGCATCGTCGGCCTGTTCAGCCTCGTGGCGGCCGTCCCCGCAATTCTCGTCGCGGTCGTCGCCACGATCACCCTGGAGCGCGGTCTGGAGCCCTGGTTCACCGGCGCCATCAAGGAGCTGATGGGCAATACGGTCGGCATCGCCCGGGCCTACCGCGAGACGCAGTGCCGGACGCTCGCCCGCGAGACCCAGCTCATGGCCGCGGATCTGAACCGCGCCAAGGTACTCTTCGACGCCGACCGCAACGTCTTCCGCGACTTCATGGCCTCGCGCGCGATCTTTCTCGGGTTCCCGCTCGCGATGATCGTGGAGCCCACGGGAGAAGTGGTCGAGAGGCTCGAAGCCAAGGTCATCGAGGGTGTGCCGCAACCGGCACCGGCGGACCTCAAGGAGGCAAGCGAGACGGAGGCACTCTGCCTGTTCCCCCGCAACGGCAACATCTTCCGCTCCATCCTGAAGCTCCAGAACCATGGCGGGCGCGTTCTCTACGTGGCGCGTGAGGTCGATCCGCGCGCGGTTGAGTTCCCACCCATCGCGGAAGCCGGTGTGGCGATCTACCAGGCCCTGGAGCAAAAGAAGGCAGGGACCCAGTTCGCCTTCGCCCTGATGGTGGCGCTCATCGCCCTCATCGTTCTCCTCTCGGCGGTCTGGTTCGGGCTGACCCTGGCGGATCGTCTCGTGGCGCCCGTTCGCCGGCTCATCCACGCGACCGACCAGGTCGCCACGGGCAATTTCTACGTCCAGGTGCCGATCCGGGGAGGGGAGGCGGACCTCGCGCATCTCGGCGAGACCTTCAACAAGATGACGGCGGAGCTCAGGCGCCAGCACGACAGCCTCACGGCCGCGAGCGACCTGATCGACCGTCGCCGGCGCTTCACCGAGACGGTTCTCGCGGGCGTTTCGGCAGGAGTCATCGGAACCGACAGTGAAGGTGCGATCACGATCGTCAATCCGTCGACCGAGGCCCTGCTGGGAGTGGGACGCGACGAGCTCGTCGGCCGAAGCCTCGCGGAGGTGTTGCCGGAGGTCGCTCCTCTGATCAACGAAGCGAAGCAGACCCGGCAGCGCCTCCTGCAGCGCCAGATCCTCATGACCCGGCAGGGGAGGGAGCGCACGCTCAACGTCCGCGTCACGGGCGAGCAGCTGCGCCCGGACGAGCGCGACCTCGTCATCACTCTCGACGACATCACGGATCTCGTGACCGCGCAGCGGACCTCGGCCTGGGCGGACGTGGCCCGGCGCATCGCCCACGAGATCAAGAACCCGCTGACCCCGATCCAGCTCTCGGCCGAGCGGATCCGCCGCAAATACGGGAAGGTCATCACCACCGACCGCGAGGTATTCGACCAGTGCACGGCGACGATCGTGCGCCAGGTCGACGATATCAAGCGCATGGTCGACGAGTTCTCCTCCTTCGCCCGCATGCCGAAGCCCACCATCGGCGAGGACGACATCAACGAGACCGTCCGCCAGGTCGTCTTCATGATGCGGATCGCACATCCCGACATCGAGTTCCGGGACAACCTCCCGGAGGGGCCGCTGGTCGTCGCCTTCGACCGTCGGCTGGTCTCGCAGGCGCTCACCAACATTGTGAAGAACGCCACCGAGGCCGTCGCGGCCGTCCCCGAGGCGGAGCGGGGAGCGGGCAAGATCCAGGTGACGATCGAGGAGACGCCGCAAGGCACCATCGCGATCGAAGTCATCGACAATGGCAAAGGCTTCCCCGTCGAGGGGCGCCAGCGTCTCCTGGAGCCCTACATGACCACGCGCGACGGAGGGACCGGGTTGGGGCTCCCGATCGTGGCCAAGATCCTTGAGGAGCATGGGGGAGGCATGGAGTTGCTCGATAACCCGACGGGCCGGGGCGGCCGTGTCCGCATGTGGATCCAGAAGACGGGCTCCGCCGAGCCCCGCGACGCCAGCGAGGGCCGCTCGATCCCTCCCGAATTCCGCCGAGCCCACGTATGAGCGCTGACCTCACAGCCTCCCACCTGAAATCCGAACGCCGCAGGACACTTGTATGAGCGCTGACATCCTGGTCGTCGACGACGAGACCGACATCCGTGACCTCGTGGCCGGCATCCTGGAGGATGAGGGCCACCGTTCCCGCACCGCCGGCTCCTCCGACGAGGCGCTCGCCGCAATCGAGGCGCGCCGCCCGCATCTGATGTTTCTCGACATCTGGCTTCAGGGCAGCCGGCTTGACGGGCTCCAGGTGCTCGACGTCGTGAAGGCGCAGCACCCGGACTTGCCCGTGGTGATGATTTCGGGCCACGGCAACATCGAGACCGCTGTCTCGGCCATCAAGGCCGGCGCCTACGATTTCATCGAGAAGCCCTTCAAGGCCGATCGCCTCGTGCTCGTTGCCGAGCGGGCGCTCGAAGCGTCAAGGCTGAAGCGCGAGGTCCGCGACCTGCGCGCGCGCTCCGGGCATGCGAGCCGGATCGTCGGCCGCTCCGTGGTCGTCAATCAGCTGCGGCAGACCTTGGAACGGGTGGCACCCACCAATGCCCGGATCCTGGTGACCGGGGCTCCGGGGGCCGGCAAGGAACTCGCCGCCCGCACCCTCCACTCCCTGTCCTCGCGGGCGAACGGGCCGTTCGTGGTGCTCTCGGCGGCGACCATCACCCCAGAGGTCATGGAGGCAGAGCTCTTCGGCGTCGAGAATGCGGACGGCAAGGGGCGGCGGGTCGGAGCGCTCGAGGAGGCCCATGGCGGCACTCTCTACATCGACGAGATCGCCGACATGCCCCGGGAGACCCAGAACCGGATCCTGCGTGTCCTGATCGACCAGAACTTCCAGCGTGTCGGCGGCACCACCCGGGTCCACGTGGACGTGCGCATCATCTCGTCGTCGAGCCGCGATCTCACGGAGGAGATCGCGGCCGGGCGGTTCCGGGAGGACCTGTTCCACCGGCTCAGCGTCGTGCCGGTCCGGGTGCCGTCTCTCTCGGAGCGCCGGGAGGACGTGCCGGAGCTGATCGAGTTCTTCATGGACCAGATCTCGGCCGCTACCGGCCTACCCAAGCGCCGAATCGCCGAGGACGCCATGGCGGTGCTCCAGTCACACGACTGGCCCGGGAACGTCCGCCAGCTCCGGAACAACGTCGAGCGGCTGATGATCCTGACGACGGCCGAGGCGGACGCGGAGGTCACGGCCGACATGCTGCCTTCGGAGATCGGCACCCTGGTACCGACGACCCCGAATGGGGCCGGCGGCGAGAAGCTCATGAGCCTGCCGCTCCGCGACGCCCGCGAAATCTTCGAGCGGGAGTATCTGCTCGCCCAGATCGCCCGGTTCAGCGGAAACATCTCCCGGACGGCCGAGTTTATCGGCATGGAGCGCTCGGCCCTGCACAGGAAACTCAAGTCGCTTGGGATCGGGGGCTGATGCCGCAATCCAGAAAAAATTCGGGCTGAACAGCCTTCTGTTCCGGTTGCCCCCTTGCGCAAGGCCCGGCTTCGCCTTGTAATGCCAAGGCCGGTTAAGGACCGCGCGCTCCTGCGCGTGGACAATCATGTGGGCTGCCCGACAGCCAAAACCGGCGGCGGCGGGCTGGCGAGGCAACTTCCATGGCGGGCGATCGCGCGCAGAACCTTCAGGACACCTTCCTCAATCACGTCCGAAAGAACAAAATTCCCCTCACGATCTTCCTCGTGAACGGAGTGAAGCTTCAAGGTGTCGTGACCTGGTTCGATAATTTCTGCGTCTTATTGCGCAGGGATGGTCATTCGCAGCTGGTCAACAAGCACGCCATTTCCACCATCATGCCAGGCAGCCCGGTCCAGCTGTTCGACCAGACCGACGACGTGGTCGAGAAGGCGTGAGCGGCCGAGGCGGCTGAAGCGGCTCTTGCCCGAGACTGGTTCGAACCATCGCGCGGGTTCATCGTTGACGGTGGACTGTAACTGCGGTGTTGAAGAGGGCCCGAGGTGACGGAGCCGAGAACTCCTGGCGAACATCGTCTCGTCCAGCTGGCCGAGCCCGAGAAGGATGTCGCGGCTGGAACGCGGACTCTCGTGGTCGGGCCGTACCTGACGCGCCGGCGCCGGGGGCGCCCTGAAATTGGCGTGGAGGGGGAGGGGAACCCGCGCCCCCCCGAGGCCCGCCTCGACGAGGCCACGGGCCTCGCGGCTGCGATCGATCTCCAGGTCGTCCAATCCCTGATGGCGCCTTTGGCGGCGCCGCGCCCGGCCACCTATATCGGTAGCGGCAAGGTCGAGGAACTCGCCGGCCTGATCCGGGCCGAAGAGGTCGGCCTCGTGGTGATGGATTGCGGCCTGAGCCCGGTGCAGCAGCGCAACCTCGAAAAGGCGTGGGGCGCCAAGGTCATCGACCGGACCGGCCTGATCCTCGAGATCTTCGGGCGCCGGGCGCGCACCAAGGAGGGGTCGCTCCAGGTCGAGCTCGCCCACCTCAACTACCAGAAGGGCCGCCTGGTGCGGTCCTGGACCCACCTCGAGCGTCAGCGCGGCGGCTTCGGCTTCCTCGGCGGACCCGGCGAGACCCAGATCGAGGCCGACCGGCGCATGATCCAGGAGCGGATGAGCCGGATCGAGCGGGAGCTCGAGACCGTGGTCCAGACCCGCGCCCTGCACCGGGCAAGCCGGAGGAGGGTGCCCTACCCGATCGTGGCGCTCGTCGGCTACACCAATGCCGGCAAGTCGACCCTGTTCAATCGGCTCACCTCCGCCGAAGTGCTGGCCGAGAACATGCTGTTCGCGACCCTCGACCCGACCTCCCGCGTGATCGAGCTGCCGCACGGCGCCAAGGCGATCCTCTCCGACACGGTCGGCTTCATCTCCGACCTGCCCACCATGCTTGTGGCGGCGTTCCGCGCGACCCTGGAAGACGTCATCGAAGCGGACGTGCTCCTGCATATCCGCGACATCTCCGGCACCGAGACGGAAGCCGAATCCACCGACGTGCAGGGTGTTCTGCGCGACCTCGGGATCGACCCGAACGATACGGGCCGGCTGATCGAGGTCTGGAACAAGGCTGATCTCCTCGGCGAGGAGGAGCGGCAGCGCCTCCTCAACGCGAGCGAACGGCCCGGCGGGGGTCCGGTGCTGATCTCGGCCGTCAGCGGGGAGGGGGTCGACCGGCTCCTCGCCCGGATCGAGGAGCGGTTGTCCGCGGGACGGGCGACCTATCAGGTCCTCGTCCCGCCCGAGAACGGCCAGGGGCTCGCGTGGCTTCATGAGAACACGGAAGTGCTGGAACGCCACACCGAGGATACAGGCGGTACGGTCGCGGTGATCCGGGCCACCGCAGGCAAGGAGCCGGGCCTGCTGACGCGCTTTCCTGACGCGCGCCGGCTCTAGCCAAGCGCCAACACTACCCAGCCGCGCCCCGGGCCCCATTCCCGGCCGATGGATCCTCGTCAGCACCGTTGCGCTCGGATTCCTTGGCTTCGACCCACAGCTTCTCCATCTCGTCGAGGCCCGCAGCTCCGAGTGTCCGGCCACGAGCGACGAGGCCGCGCTCGATGGCGGCAAAGCGCCGCTCGAACTTGGCGTTCGTCCGCCGCAAGGCCGCTTCGGGGTCGACCCCATGGTGCCGGGCCAGGTTGGCGACCGCGAAGAGCAGGTCGCCGATCTCGTCCTCGATCCGATCCGGATCGCCGGTCGCGGCGGCCTCCGCGACCTCGTCGAGCTCCTCGCGGATCTTGTCGACCACCTGTGCGGTGTCGGGCCAGTCGAACCCAACCTTGGCGGCCCTGGAAGTGAGCTTCTCGGCCCGCGTCAGAGCGGGCAGGGCGCGCGGGATGCTCCCCAGAAATCCCGCCTCCTCTGGAGGCAAGTCGGCGCTGGCGCGAGCCTGGCGCCGCTCCGCCTTCTCGGCCTGCTTGATCTCGTCCCAGAGCCGCTTGACCTCTGCGGGCGCCAGGCTCCGGGCATCCCCGAATACGTGCGGATGGCGTCGGTGGAGCTTGCTGCTGATCGCTTCGACGACGTCCCCGAATGCGAAGACGCCTTGCTCCTCTGCCATACGGGCGTGGAACACCACCTGGAGCAGGAGATCGCCGAGTTCGTCCTTCAGATCCAGGAGATCGCCGCGCTCGACCGCATCTGCGACCTCGTAGGCTTCCTCGATCGTATAGGGCACGATCGTCGCGAAGGTCTGCTCCAGATCCCAGGGGCAGCCGGTCTCCGGGGTCCGCAGGGCCGCCATGATATCGAGAAGACGCTGGATATCGCGCGAGGGCGTGCTGCCCGAAGAGGAAGTCATGGCAAGCGCACTCCGGCTGGAGGCAGTCGACCCGCAGGCCGGCCGCCCAAGGCTCGATCCGTCAGTCCGCTTCGTAGCGCGGTTCGAGAGGGAAGCGCCAGCCTCGGACCTGCCGGCTTCCGAAGCTCCATAGCTCGATTTCGCATAAGATATATTATGGAACATGAATCCATGGTTTTGCGGATTGCGGCGCTGGTCCGGTCCGCTCAATGTGATCTCCGGTCTTTGCTAAAGCGTGAAGGCGCGGCGGAGCGGCCCCTCCCGCGGAGCTGGTAGACGTTGACCACAGGCTCGGCGGAGACGGGCTCGACAGCCTGAACCGTCCGGCGGATCGATACCGTTCCGATCGCGATGCCCAACAGGATCATCGTCGCAGACGCGACCAGACTGGTGTCGATCCGCTCTCCGAGAACGACCGCGGACAGAGCCATGCCGACGACCGGCGTCGCCAGGAGCCCAAGGGACGTCGTTGTCGCCGGCACGCGGCTGTTCACCACCGCCATGGCCCAGTAGCCGAGCGCCACCCCCACGACGGAGTTGTAGGCAAAGGCGACCGCGAGTTCTGTGGTCCACGTAATCCGGGGCGGCCCTTCGAAGATACTGGCAAGAGCGGTCAAGATCCCCGCCGCCAGGAGCGCCTGCCACACCACAAGCTGCAACGGGGTTGAGACCCAGCGATGGACGCGCGTGTAGAGAATGCTGACCGACCAGGCGAGCGCCGACATGAGGCATAAACCGTTCCCGAGCCACGCATTCCCGTCGCTCCAGTCGAACGAGCGCGGGCTGAACATGAAGAACAGGCCCGCAAGGCCGAGGACGATGCCGAAGATGCGCTGCGGCGGCATGGGTTCGCGGAGGAGCAGCCAAGCCGCGGGAGCGACCCAGAGCGGTGTCGTGTAGCCGAGCACAACCGACCGGCCGACGGGCACGTATTTCAGCCCGGCCGTCATAAGCGCCGCGAAAGCGACCATGTGAAAGATCGCGATCACGAAGATGATTGGCAGATCCCCTCGCCGCGGCAGGACGAGCTGACCCGCGGCGAGAAGCGCCGGGACAAGTGCGAGCACGGCCAGCCAGGTCCGGATCGCCATAACCCAGAGCGGCGTCACGTGGGCGACCATCATCTTCGTGACGACCCAGTTGAGGCCCCAGGCGACGACGATGAGCGCGAACAGGGCGATTGCGGTTCGGGCTGAGCGGTGGTCGACCATGCGCAGCGTTCTCGCTTGCAAGCCCCAGAACGGAGCCGTTGACAGGAGGACGGTAGATCCGCACGATCATTGAGAAAAATGAGAAATTCTGAACCGATGCTGCGGAAAAGCTGAACGATGGCGCTACCCGTCCATCTCGATCTCGACGTGCTGCGCGCCTTCGTGACGGGGCTCGACCTCGGAAGCTACGCTCGCGCCGCCGAGCGGCTTGGACGCTCGCAGTCCGCCATCAGCCTCCAATTGCGCAAGCTGGAGGCGCAAACGGGACAGCAGCTCCTGCGCAAGCGGGGGCGCGGCCTCGAGGTGACCGAAGCCGGCGAAGTCATGCTCTCCTATGCGCGACGGCTGCTCGATCTGAACGACGAAGCGCTCGCCTCCGTGGCGAAGCACGCGCTGGAGGGCTGCGTTCGGCTCGGCCTGCCCCAGGGCTTCGCGGAAACCTGGTTGCCGGACGTGCTTGGCCGGTTCATGCGCGCCTATCCACGCGTCCGGGTCGAAGTGAAAGTCGAACGGAACGAGATCTTGCTGGAGGCGATCGGTCTTCGCGAACTCGACCTCGCCCTGACCTGGGCCGATAGCGCGTACGCCAAGCAGCCGTTCGAGGAGGTCGCCGCCTTGCCGGTCGTCTGGATCGGATCGCCGGCATTTTCGGTCGACACGAGCAAACCGTTGCCGCTGGTGCTGTTCGAGCACCCTTGCGTGTTCCGTAGCCGGGCATTGGCGGCTTTGGACGCCGCCGGCATGCCATGGCGCGTCGCTTTCATGAGCCCGAGCCTGTCGGGGCAATGGGCAGCCGTGTCGGCGGGCCTGGGTGTGACCTTGCGCACGCCCGACCATCTGCCTTCAAATCTCGCCGTTCTGCACCCGACGGCGGGCCTGCCTCCGTTGGGCGAGATCGGGATGTGGCTCTGTTTTAGAGACGATGCCGCGGCCTCACCCGCGACGCTGCATCTGCACCAAGTCCTTCGCGGAACCCTTGCCGACTTTGGCTTCGCTATCGGCTTGCGGTCGTGAGCGCGGCGCCGATCCCCACGAAGGTGGCGCCGGCGGCGCGGTTGAACCAGCGGCCGTGCCGGGCGAGCCAGGGCGCGATGCGCTGAGCCATCAGGGCGAGGAACAGCTCGTAGGCGATCTCGACCGCGACAAATGTTCCGCCGAAGACGGCAAGCTGGACACCGTAAGAGACGCCCGGCACCATGAACTGCGGCAGGAAAGCCGCGAAGAAGATCAGGGCTTTAGGGTTCGAGACCGCAACCAGGAAGCCTTGGTTGAACAGCCTCCAAGGCCGCGCCTCGGACGCGACCGCCTGGGCGGAAGCAAGCGCCACCACGGGCGCCGGTGCCCGCCAGATCCGGATGCCGAGATAGACGAGATAGGCGGCACCGGCCCACTTGGCGACCGTGAAGGCGCGCTCGGAAGCGGCAAGCAGCGCGCCCATGCCGCCGAGCGAAGCCGCGATCAGCAGGAAGAAGCCGAGCGCGCCGCCGAGCACCGTGTAGACCGTGGGCCGAAAGCCGAAGCAGGCGCCATGGGTGAGCGACAAAAGCCCGTTGGGTCCGGGCGTCAGCGAAAGGCCGACGGCGGCAACACAATAAATCAGCCACAGATCAAGGCTCATCGTGCTCCACCTCGGGCGGGACGCTGGGACGCGCTGCGACTGTAGCAACGGGGTGGACGGAGCATCAACCCGACGGTTCAGGCCGTTTCGATGCACATCCCGTCATAGGCTGGCTCGATGCCCGGCGGCAGCTCGCGGCGCAGGGTTTCGTAGTCGAGATCCGTGTGGAGGTTGGTTAGGATCGCCCGCTCGGGCCGGACCATCTCGATCAGCGCCAGCGCATCCGAGACCGAGAAATGAGACGGGTGCGGCGTGTAGCGCAACGCGTCGATGACGAGCACTTCGAGACCCCGCAGGATCTCGACGCTCTCTTCCGGCATGACGCTCACATCCGGGGCATAGGCCAGATTCCCGAACCGGAAGCCGAAGGCGTCGATATTGCCGTGGATCATCCGGAACGGCCGGCCGCGCACGACACCCCCCTGCCCTTCGATCCGCACATCCGCGCCGACCTCGAACTCGCGCCCGTCCAGGATCGGCGGGTAGTCGCTTCCGGGCGGCGTGACGAAGCAATAGCCGAAGCGGGTCAGCATGAGGTCGCGCGTGGTCGGGTGCATGTAGACCGGCATCCGGCGGCGCATGGCAATCACGAGCGGCCGCAGGTCGTCGATCCCGTGGGTGTGGTCCGCGTGGTCGTGGGTGAGCAGAACGGCGTCCAGGCGGCGCGTGTCGAGCGACAGCAATTGCTCGCGCATATCGGGCGACGTGTCGACGAGAACGGCCGTCGTGCCCGCAGGCCCCAGGCGCTCGACCAGGATCGAGCAGCGCCGGCGCCGGTTCTTCGGATTTCCGGGATCGCAGGCGCCCCAGCCGACGCCGACCCGCGGCACGCCCGCCGAGGACCCGCAGCCCAGGACCGTGACCCGCTGCGTCATTCTGCGACGACGGAGGACAAGGCAGCGTCGGCGGCCGCTGCTTTCGGGAACAGACGGTAGAAGTTCTCGGTCGTGAGCCGCGCCACTTCGTCCGCGGAGACGCCGATCACGCCGGCCAGCACTCGTGCGGTATGCGCCACATAGGCCGGCTCGTTCTTCCGGCCGCGATGCGGCTCGGGTGCCAGGTAGGGCGCGTCGGTCTCGACGAGAAGCCGGTCACGGGACACCGACGCCGCGATCCGCCGGATGTCCTCGGATTTCTTGAAAGTCAGGATGCCGGAAAACGATACGTAGAGCCCGAGCTCGACTCCGACCTCTGCCAGCCGGGCACCGGACGAGAAGCAGTGCAGAACGGCACCGAACCGCCCTCGCCTCATCTCGTCTTCGAGAATCGCGATCATATCCTCGTCGGCGTCCCGGGCGTGGATGACGAGCGGCAGCCCGGTGTCCCGCGCCGCCGCGATATGGGTCCGGAACACACGCCGCTGCACGTCGCGCGGGCTCTTGTCGTAGAAATAGTCGAGCCCCGCCTCCCCGATCGCGATGCACCGCGGGTGCTCGGACAAGGCCGCGAGGCGTTCCGGCGACACATCGGGCTCGACGGCGGCATTGTGAGGGTGCGTGCCGATCGTGCAATAGACCGCCTCGTGCGCCTCGGCGAGCGCCCGATAGGTGTCGCAGCGCGCGACATGGGTCGAGATCGTCACCATGCGCCCGATTCCGGCCGCGCGCGCAGCCGCCAGCACGTCCGGCAGCCTCCCCGCCAGATCGGGAAAATCGAGGTGGCAATGGCTGTCGATCAGCATCGGGAGGGCCGCGCCCTCCTCCCTCGGATGGGTGTCTGGAGCCATGAGCGCTCAGGCCTCCTCGGGCTCCACATAGCGCGGGAAGATCGGCTGCGGCTGCGGCAGGCTCGTCCCCGGCGCCAGGCGATGGCCGGACCCGATCCGCGCCAGCGTCCGCTCCTCGGCTGCAACGCCGAGGAGATCGAGCAGCTTCTCGGCCGCTACCGGAACGAAGGGCTGAGCCATGATGCCGATGGCCCGCAGCACCTCGGCCGTCACGTAGAGAACCGTGCCCATGCGGGCCGGGTCCGACTTCCGCAGCCGCCAGGGCTCCTGCGCGGCGAAGTAGCGGTTGGCTTCCGCAACGACGGCCCAGAGGTCCGCGAGCGCCGTATGGAGAGCGAAATCCCGCATCGCCGCCCTGCCCTTCTCGGGCAGCCCCTCCGCGAGCGCGAGGAGATCGCGGTCGGCCTGCGCGAACTCGCCGGGTTCCGGCACGGCGCCGTCGCAGTTCTTCGCGATCATCGAGAGCGAGCGCTGCGCCAGATTGCCGAGGTCGTTGGCGAGATCGGCGTTGATGCGGTTGACGATCACCTCGTGCGAGTAGTTGCCGTCCTGTCCGAACGGCACCTCACGTAGGAAGAAGTAGCGGAGCTGGTCGACGCCGTAGGCGTCCGCGAGCGTGAACGGGTCGATCACGTTGCCGACCGACTTGGACATCTTCTCGCCCCTGTTGAACAGGAAGCCGTGGCCGAAGACGCGCTTCGGGAGCGGCAGCCCTGCCGACATCAGGAAGGCCGGCCAGTAGACCGTGTGGAAGCGGACGATGTCCTTGCCGATGATGTGCACGTCCGCGGGCCAGTAGTGCCAGCGCGGGTTCGCCTCGTCCGGGAAGCCGCACCCCGTCACGTAGTTGTTGAGGGCGTCGATCCAGACATACATCACGTGCTTCGGGTCGCCCGGCACGGGCAGGCCCCACTGGAAGGTGGTGCGGCTGATCGAAAGGTCCTGCAGGCCCGACCTCACGAAGCTCACGATCTCGTTGCGGCGCGTGTCCGGGCCGATGAAATCGGGATTGGCGGCGTAATGCTCCAGGAGCCGGTCCTGGTAGGCCGAAAGCTTGAAGAAGTAGCTCTCCTCCTCGACCCATTGCACCGGCGTGCCGGTCGGCGCGAGGCGTGTTCCGTCCGCCTGGAGGGTCAGCTCCTTCTCGTCGTAATAGGCTTCGTCGCGGACCGAGTACCAGCCCTCGTATTTCGAGAGATAGATGTCGCCCCGCTCCTGCATCCGGCGCCAGAGCTCCTGGGTCGAGGGTAGGTGATCGGCGTCGGTGGTGCGGATGAAGCGGTCGAACGAGCAGTTCAGGCGCTCCGCCATGGCGCGGAACTTCGGCGCCATCTCGTCCACGAACGCCTTCGGCGTGGTCCCCGACCGGTCCGCGGTCTGTTGGATCTTGAGGCCGTGCTCGTCCGTGCCCGTCATGAAGAACACGTCGTAGCCGTCCGCCCGCTTGAAGCGGGCGATCGCGTCGGCGGCGACGACCTCGTAGGCGTGGCCGATATGCGGCGCGCCGTTCGGGTACGAGATGGCCGTGGTGATGTAGAACTTTTCGCGGTCGGCCATGGACGGTCCTCAAAAGCTTTGCCCGACGGGGAAGCCCGGTTCGTGCACCCGTGACCTAGAGCGGATTGCGCCGGAGTGGAAGCGGCTTCCTTGCAGGCTCAACCCATGCGCCGGACGGCATCGGCGAGGTCGTCGAACAGCGCCAGGACGAGGGGCCGGCGGTCGAGATTGTAGGCATCGATCTCCCGCGCCGAGCGGGCGACCTTGTCACATACCTCCACCAGGGGTGCAAGGCGGGCGGCCCCCAGTTCTGCCTGCTCGTGCAGGAGCCGGCCGAGCCAGCGCTGCACCGTGTCGAGCACAAGCTCGCAATTCTCCTCGGCCTCTCGCCGGGCAAGGCTCTCGGCCAGGGCCAGAACGCGCTTCGGCTCGACTCGCGGCAGGGCCTCGAGGCTGCGGGCGACCTCCGAGACGAGGGCGATCTTGTCGGGGTCCAGCATGGCGAGCGAGCGCCGGACGGAGCCCTCCCCGAGACGGATCGCCTCGGCCAGGGTCTCCTCGGGCGCATCGGTCCAGGGCGAGCCGATGGAGCCGACCACGGCGCGCACGTCCCCGTCCGCGAGCGGCCTGAGCAGGAGCCGGCGGCAGCGGGACCGAATCGTCGGCAGGACCCGTTGCGGAGCGTGGGTGACGATCAGGAAGACCGATCGCGGCGGCGGCTCCTCGATCACCTTCAGGAGCGCGTTGGCGCTGCTGGCATTGAGGTCGTCGGCGGCGTCCACGATGCAGACCCGGTAACCGCCCTGCCCGGCCGTCGAGGAGAACATGTCGAGCGCGCGCCGCACGTGCTCGACGGCGATCTCGGCGGAGTAGCCTTTGCCGTCCTTGCGCAGCCCGCGCCGGATCACCGCGAGGTCGGGGTGCGACTGGGCCGCGACCTGGCGGGCAACCGGGTGGCCGGCCGGCAGGTCGAGGCTCGTCGCGTGCGCGGCAGGTCCGCCATGGGCCAGGAGGAACCGCGCGACGCGGTAGGCCAGGGTCGCCTTGCCGCTTCCGAAAGGTCCGCCGATCAGCCAGGCGTGGTGGAGCCGCTGGCTCCGAACGCCGGCCAGGAATGCGGCCTCGGCGTCGGCATGACCGATGAGGACGTTCCGCTCGCGCGGGTGAGGCGTCCCGGACAGGTGATCCGGCTCCGGCAGGCCGTCGCCGTCCCGCGCAGCCGCGCGTAACGCGTCACGCGCCATGGGCAAGGCTCATGGACGCGCTCTTGGCCGGGCGGCCCGCCGCTTGGGGAACACGTTCCCACACGGCCCGCCAGATCGCCTCCTCCACCGCGTCCTCGCTCTGGGTCGCATCGACCACGACGCACCGATGGGGCGCGGCCGCGGCGATCCGCAGGAAGGCCTCCCGCAGAGCGGTATGGAAGGACAGTCCCTCGGACTCGAAGCGATCGGCGCCCTCCCCCCGGGCAACCTGGCGGCGCCGGATCCGCTCCAGGCCGGCCTCCGGCGGAAGATCGAGGATGACCGTCAGATCGGGCTGCGTGTCTTCGACGGCGAGCCGCTCCAGGATGTCCAGGGTCCGCCCGTCGAGTTGGCCGAGCGCACCCTGATAGGCCCGGGTCGAATCCGCGAATCGGTCGCACAGCACGTGCGTCCCGGCGGCAAGGGCCGGGCGGATGGTCCGCTCCAGGTGATCCATCCGCGCGACCGAGAACAGTACCGCTTCGGCAAGCGGCCCATGGGCCTTCGCCTGCCCGGACAGGAGGAAACTCCGGATCCGCTCCGCCCGCGGCGACCCGCCGGGCTCGCGCGTGACGAGGACAGGCTGGCCCGCGGCCTCGATGCGCCGGCGGATCCTCGCAATCTGCGTGGACTTGCCGGCCCCCTCCCCGCCCTCGAATGTGATGAATGCGCCCGTCACCGGGCCTCCCCGCCGAACGGGCAGGCGGGCCCTGATCCGGCCCCGCCGGTGCGAGCGCAGTCAGCCATCAGCCGCGGGTCGTGACCGCCGAGAACGCGCGGCGGATGAGACCGGTCCCGACCTCCATGAGCCCGTCGACGGCCCGCTGGCTCAAGGTGCCCACGCCGACGTCCTCTGCCGCATAGAGCGGGATGTCGAGGGCCTGCGTATCGCCGCGCATGACCTGCAGACGAGCGACGCGGGCGCCCTTCTGGATCGGCGCCTGAATCGGGCCGGTATAGACGATCTTTGCAACCAGGCGCTCGTTGGTGCCGCGGGGCAGCAGGACGCGGATCGGCTTCGGCGAGGTCAGAGGAACGGAGCTGCGGGTGCCGCCATAAACCTGGGCCTCGCCCACGACCTCGCCCTTCTCGAACATGGGGCGGGATTCGAAGGCGCGGAAGCCGTAATCGAGGAGCTTGCGGGACTCGGCGGCACGGTCGCGCATCGTCTTGAGGCCGCTGACCACCATCACGAGCCGCTGCCCGTTCTGGACCGCGGTTCCCGTCAGGGCATAGCCGGATTCCTCGAGATATCCGGTTTTCAGCCCGTCGGCGCCGGGGAACTCGGCCAGGAGCGGATTGCGGTTCTGCTGCCGGATCTTGTTCCAGGTGAACTCGCGCTCGGAATAGATCTTGTAATATTCCGGATACCGCTCGACCAGGTGGATCGCGAGTTTTGTGAGGTCGCGAGCCGTCACCTTCTGCTCGGGGTGGCTGTAGCCGGTCGGGTTCCGGAAGGTGGAATGCTGCAGCCCGATCTCCTTGGCGCGCTCGTTCATGAGGCGCGCGAAGTTGTCCTCCGTTCCGGCAATACCCTCCGCGATGGCGATGGCCGCATCGTTGCCGGACTGGATGATCAAGCCCCGCACCAGATCGGAGATCTTCACCCGGCTGTTGAGCGCCGCGAACATGGACGATCCGTCGGCCTTGCCGCCGCCCTTGCGCCAGGCGCTCTCGGAGATCACGAACTCGCTGTCCATGGTGAGACGACCCTGCTCCAGCTCGCGGAACAGGATCTCGGCAGTCATCAGCTTCGCCATGCTGGCGGGCGCAAAGGGCTCGTCGGCTGCCTTCTCGAACAGCACCGTGCCGGAATCCGCATCGACGAGGATGGCGTGCGGGGCTGCCGTCTGGAATGCCTGCGCCTGCACGGGAGTCGCCCCGGGCAGCGCCGCGAACAGGGCAAGCCCGAATGCCGCGGCGGCCCCGGCGAGCCGCTGGCCGAGGAAGGAATTCAAAAACGAAATTAAGGGCATAAGCGCAGCCTCACACTCTCATCAGCGGAGAGAACGCGCAATCTGGGCCGTAGTGCCCGCAAAATCAATGTCACGCTGTCGCAAGCGGCATAGCGCCGCCGAGGAACCACGGCATTTTGCGCCAAGACCGCGCGCTGGAGTGAGCCGATGTCGCGCGCAGTCGAGCGAGTTCCGCGCACCGCTTTCAAACGGCACGCCCCAGGCCGACCCTGCCTAGTAGAGGCCCGCCAGCACGGGGCGAGAGGGCGGCAGAACGGCCTGAGCCACGGCTGCCGACCGCGCCGGCGTCGCGGCGGGCGGGATCGAGCCGAGATCGAAGGGCCGCTCGGGCGGAAGCGGGACCTTGCCTCCGGCACGGCCTGCCGGCACCGCAGAGGCCGTGAGGGCGCCGGGCTGGCGGCTTCCGACGACGGGAGGTGTTTCCTCGTCATCGAGAGTGCGGAATGCGATGGACTCCCGCGGGCTCGCGGGACGCGGCGTCGCCTCGGCCACCATCGTGGAGGTGCCGGTCAGGCTCGCCGGTGTCCCGTCCGTGCGCAGGGTCGCCATCAGGATGCGGTCGTCGCTGCCATTGGTCGAGGCGCGGCCGACATACTCGACCCGGACCGGCGCCGTGCCGCTGCGCTTGAAGTCCAGGGCCTCGGCCACCCGCTGCGAGACGTCGATGAGGCGATTGTTGTGGTAGGGCCCGCGATCGTTGACGCGAACGATCATGGAGCGCTGGTTCTGCAGGTTCGTGACCCGCACATAGCTCGGCAGCGGCATCGTGGTGTGGGCGGCCGCAATGGAATCCTTGTCGAAGATCTCGCCGTTCGCGGTCAGGCGGCCATGGAACTCCGAGCCGTACCAGGAGGCGAGCCCCTCCCGGGCATAACGTGGATTTTCCTGAGGAACGTAAGTGCGGCCGGCCACCATGTAGGGTTTGCCGACCATGTCGCGCCCGCCGCCCTTCGGCACGGGCTCACCATCAGCGACCACCCGCGGGCTCGCGGCAACGCCGTACCTCGGATCGATGATGCGGGCGCCGGCCACCTTCTGGGGCTGGGCGCAATTGGCTGCGGTCAACGCGATCGCGGCGACCCCTGCCAGACGTGCTACCCGCGCGCCGTTGAACGCACTGCCCCATCGAGTTTCCAGCATCAATCGTCCCGCAATCCGTTGTCGCGACCCGGCCCATGGTGGCCGGCTCCGCACGCTGTTCGGCATCAAGCCGCCACCGTGTCCCGAGGCTCTCTAAGGAAAGGTTAAACGGCCCCGCTTTGTCAATGCTTGGCCGTGGGCTTCGGCGCGCAACCGCTCCCGATGGTTAAACGCGAAAGATCAAATCCTTACGGGGAATTTCTCACACCGGTCTCGAAATCCCGCCAGAGTTTCGGGCGGAACGTGTCCTCTTGGCTACAACCTTCACCCGCCCGTCGGTGATTGCGGCAGCTGCCCGCGCGGTGCCGATGCCCGGCCAGATGGCGACCCAGGCTCCGCGCATGGGAAGGGCAGGCTGTGGGCCTGGCCGTTGACGCGCTCGTGCGGTGCGCTCTACAGAGGACAGCGTTGTGCGCGGTGGTGCAACGGTCCGCACCAGTCGATGCGGTGCGCGCCAGCGGGGTTCCGGACCGGCTCCGGTGATGTGGAAGGGTGGCCGAGTGGTTTAAGGCAGCGGTCTTGAAAACCGCCGTGGGTGCAAGCCCACCGTGGGTTCGAATCCCACCCCTTCCGCCATAGCCGCCTCTATACAAATCGAGATTGCCGGACCGCCCACTTCGGTGCTGACTTCATCGGGTATGCGCCCGCAGTCCCGGTTGGTTGCGCCGGTGTGCTGAGCCTGTTGAGGGAATCGCGGCTCCAGGTACTGCTGCTATCGCGATGAACCGGCGAGAGGCTGGTGAGCGCTTCCAGCGTCGTCCCGGCGAACGCCAGAGTACGAGGGCCGGCCCGTATCCTCGTAGATTTTGCCACCCCGAACGTAGGAGTTCTCACGCCACCGCGGAGCGGCTAAGTCTTGAGATCTTGAATTGGGTGAGAGGATCAGGACTCAAGGTCCTGGCGATGACAAACACAAGAAGAGTACGATGCAGATTATTGTTCACATCGGACAGCAAAAGACTGCCAGCACAGCCATCCAGACCCACTTGGCTCATAACAGGCAGCGTCTCGCCACGCAGGGTATTCTTCATCCAAGCGCATTCGGTAAATGGAAGACGCGCATCGGCCCCCTCCTGAGCGGCGGTGACACGAAGCTCTCCCCGGCCTCGCGCAGGGCGATCATCTCCGCCTTCAGGGAAGAAACAGACGGAGATTACAAAAGCATTCTTTTCTCTGAAGAGAACATTTTCGGATCTTCTAGAAATAAAATTCTTTCATTGAAAAATCTGTTTGAAGAATATGCAACGTCATGGCGTATCTTGTGCTATATACGCAGGCCGGATGATCATATTGTCAGTCAATATCAGCAGAAGATGCGAAAAATCGACGGCCGCTCTCATAGGCCTTTCGAGGAGTTTTTCAGTCGACGGCTTTACGACGACTATTATCGGTACGCAGAGCAAATGGATCGCTGGGCCCGGGCCTTCGGAAAGGAAGCCGTAGACGTGCGAGTCTTCCATCGCAAGATCTTGCAGGGGGGCCCGGTCGAGGACTTCACACGCTGGATCGGGGTGGATCCAGAGACCCTCTCATTCGAATCAGGCGAATTCGTCAACGAGAGCCTCGACCGTGCGGGCACGGAGATCCTGCGTTTTCTTTACCGGTGTGAGCAGGAGTGTCCGGAGCTGATCCGCGGTCGGGACCTCGTGGCGGTGCGGCGCAAGCTGAGGGCGCTTTCGTCCAACGACCGGCTGCGGCTCGATGCCGAGCGGGCCGAGCGTCTGCAAGCGCGATTTCGTCGGGACCATGAGCGTCTCGCCGCGTCCTATCTTTCGCCGGACCAGGCCGAGATCCTCCTCGCTCCGCCAGCGGCGGCGCCTCCGCAGCCACCCCTCGATCCTGCGGCCGTGTTCGAGCGCATGATGACGGTGTTCGATGATCCCGCATTGGCGAGCCTGGCCGTCGAGGAAGCGATCAGTCCCAAGGTCTCCCATCACCTGTGGCTTCGGCGCAGGGTCTGGGCCAGCGCGAGGCTCGTCCGCAGGCTCGGTGATCGTCTCGGCCTCAGATGAGGACGACGGTACGACACAGGGCCCGCTGCTCCTGCGCATCCGGACACCGGGCGGCCGCAGTGGAGCAGCCTGTCGTTGCGGCAGCGACTGCGGTCGGACCGTGGTGCGCGATCGGGTTCGTCTGAACGGATCCGTCGTGCCTGTGCGGACATCAGGCTGCCGAGGCGCCGCTCGCGGTGGTCCAGACTCGTCCCGCGAAGTCTGGTCCAGGGCGGGCGTCATGTTGAGGCCCGATCGCCGTTATGCGGTCTGACCGGCAGTGAAGCCAGGTCGGGCCTGTCCGGGTGTTGTGCAGAGCTGTCGGTTGGTGGTAATCCGGACATACCGGCCCTGTGCACGGGGCCGAACGGCTTGCGTGTCGCTCAGCCGGGACCCTGCCATGGTTTCCCAGAAGGCGCGCCGCGCGTTCAAAGCTCTTACGGCGTCATGATCTCACAAAAGGCGCGCTACGCGTTCAAAGCTCTCACGGCCTTTGCCCGCCTTGGCCCCCACCAGGCCCTGCAGATCGCAGATGTCGCCGCGTCGGAGCAGATCCCGCGCAAGTACCTGGAGCAGATCCTGCTCACCCTGAAGACTGCCGGCCTCCTGGCCAGCCGCCGCGGGCGAGGCGGCGGATACGAGCTCATCAAGGACCCCGGCCAGATTTCGCTCGGCACGGTGCTGCGCCTCATCGATGGGCCCATGGCGCCGCTGCCATGCCTGTCCCGCACCGCTTACCGGCGCTGCCACGATTGCAAAAGCGAGGAGAACTGTGCCGTGCGGGCCGGCCTGGCGCAGGCCTATGAGGCCTCCCTGACGGCGCTCGAGTCCACGACCATCGCCGACGCCGTCGCTCGCGCCGACTCCGCACCCGACTTGTCACAGGCCGAGAAGCCCGACCTCCTGCGGGCGTGATGAAGACCAAGGCACAGCCGGGCCGCGCTCGCTCCTGGCGATCACGGGCCCAGGCCGGTCATCAGGGCCTGGAGCACATCGGGCGGCTGCCATCTTGTCGCCGCTTGGAGGCGATATCATCTATCCTAGATCGGTTCCTCGCCACTGCGCCTTGTTCGGGCGCCGGCCGCAGGCTATGCGGCGTGCAGGCCCGGTGGACGGATTTCCTCTGTCGTGAACCCTCGGGAGCGCAGGCGCGCTCCGGTCGCCGCAGCGTCCGGCGCAGGCGGGAGGCCAGACAGCAATGATTGGACATTTCGCGGATGAATGCTCCCGCTCCCAAGGTCTCGTTCGTGTCGCTGGGCTGCCCAAAGGCGCTGGTGGATTCCGAGCGCATCATCACCCAGCTCCGGGCTCAGGGCTACGAGCTGACCAAGAAGCATGACGGGGCGGACGTCGTCATCGTCAACACCTGCGGCTTCCTCGACAGCGCCAAGGCCGAGTCGCTCGACGCCATCGGCCAGGCCATGGCCGAGAACGGCAAGGTGATCGTCACGGGCTGCATGGGGGCCGAGCCCGAGCAGATCCGTGACAAGTTCCCGAACATCCTGGCGATCACCGGGCCGCAGGCCTACGAGAGCGTCGTCTCGGCCGTCCACGAGGCCGCGCCCCCTGCGCACGATCCGTTCATCGACCTCGTGCCCGATCACGGCATCAAGCTCACGCCCCGCCACTACGCCTACCTGAAGATCTCGGAGGGCTGCAGCAACCGCTGCTCGTTCTGCATCATCCCCAAGCTGCGCGGCGACCTCGCCAGCCGGCCGGCCGCCGACGTGCTCCGCGAGGCCGAGAAGCTCGTGAAGGCCGGCGTGAAGGAGATCCTGGTGATCTCCCAGGACACCAGCGCCTACGGCGTCGACACGAAGTACCAGCCGAGCCTCTGGAAGGACCGGGAGGTCCGCACCCGGTTCTTCGACCTCGCGCGCGAGCTCGGCGAGCTCGGCGCGTGGATCCGCCTCCACTACGTCTACCCCTACCCCCACGTCGACGAGGTCATCCCGCTGATGGCGGAGGGCAAGATCCTGCCCTACCTCGACATCCCCTTCCAGCACGCCTCGCCCAACGTGCTCAAGGCCATGCGCCGCCCGGCCCACCAGGAAAAGACCCTGGACCGGATCCGGAAATGGCGCGAGATGTGCCCGGACCTCGCGATCCGCTCCACTTTCATCGTCGGATTCCCCGGTGAGACCGAGGAGGATGCGGATTTCCTGATGGAGTGGCTGAAGGAGGCCAAGCTCGACCGGGTCGGCTGCTTCCGCTACGAGCCCGTGAAGGGCGCGCCCGCGAACGAGATCGGCAACCCGGTGCCGCCGGAGGCGAAGGACGAGCGCTGGCACCGCTTCATGAAGACCCAGCAGGAGGTGAGCGCCAAGCTCCTCAAGGCCAAGGTCGGCAAGCGGCTCCCCGTGATCATCGACGAGTCCGGCTCGACGGTCGCCAGGGGCCGGTCGAAGTACGACGCGCCCGAGATCGACGGCAACGTCTACGTGGCCTCGCGCCGGCCGCTGCGTGCCGGCGACGTCGTCACGGTCAAGATCGAGCGCGCGGACGCCTACGACCTGCACGGCATGGCGGTCTGAGAGGATCCCGAGGCCGCAGGCTTATCGGGATCCGGTCCCTGCTCCAGTGGATGGGCTCAGCGAGCCCTATGCGACGATGGCGGCCGTCGTGATACGTTGAACCGCGGCCGCCTGCATGTCGGACCAGGCTTTCGCCAGGGAGCCGTTGGTGTCGATCCCCCGGCTGGCGTCTTCGATCACGTAGGTCTCGAAGCCGACCTTGCGGGCATCGAGCGCCGTCCAGGCGACACAGAAATCCGTAGCGAGCCCGGCGCAGAACACGCGCTTGAAGCCGCGCTCCTTCAGGTAGCCCGTGAGGCCGGTCGGAGTCCGGCGGTCGGCTTCCATGAAGCCGGAGTAGCTGTCGATGCTCGGACGGTAACCCTTGCGCACGATCATCTGCGCCATCGGGACATCGAGCTCCCGGGCGATCTCGGCGCCGCGGGTGCCCTGGATGCAGTGATCGGGCCAGAGCACCTGGGTGCCGTAGGACAGCTGGGTGGTCTCGAAGGGCTTCTTGCCCGGATGGCTCGACGCGAAGGAGGCGTGGCCTGCCGGGTGCCAGTCCTGTGTGAGGACCACGTGCTGGAAGCGGCGGGCGAGCGCGTTGATCGGCGTGATGACGGCGTCCCCGTCCGGCACCGCGAGTGAGCCGCCGGGGAGAAAATCGTACTGCACATCCACGATCACGAGGACGTCGTCGGCGCTGGGCTTGATCGTCATGGTCTGTCCCCGGGCAAGGGTCGAGGCGCTCATCGGGGCCGCGGCGGCCACGACACCGCCCGCGATGCGCTTCAGGGTGTCGCGCCGGCTCGGCTTCACGTCTGATCTGTCGGTCATCACAAGCCTCCTGAGATCGAGAAGCCCCCGGAAGGTTCGGCGGGGCCCGCATGTCCGGACCCCGCCGTTTCACGCCGGCTATTGCGGCAGCTTGTCGTCGATGCCCTTCACATAGAAGTTCATCCCGAGGATCTGCTCGTCGGCAAGGGCACCCTTGCCCTTGCACTCGATCTCCTTGCCGTCCTGGCCGACGATCGGGCACTTGAACGGGTTGAGGGTGCCGGCCTTGATTGCGGCCTCCGTCTCCTGAGCGAGCTTCTTCACGTCGTCGGGCATGTTCTTGTAGGGAGCCATCACGACCATGCCCTCTTTCAGGCCGTGCCAGGTGTCCTCGGACTTCCAGGTGCCGTCGAGCGCCGCCTTGACCCGGGACGCGTAATAGGGAGCCCAATCGTCGATGATCGCGGTCAGCTGCGCCTTCGGAGCGAAGCGCTCCATATCGGAGGCCTGGCCGAAGCCCCAGCGGCCGCGGGCCTCCGCGGCCTGGATCGGAGCCGGGCTGTCCGTGTGCTGCGCCAGCATGTCGACACCCTGGTCGAGCAGGGCCTTCGCGGCATCGCCCTCCTTGGCGGGGTCGAACCAGGTGTTGGCCCAGACCACCTTCAGCTTGACGTTAGGATTCACCGACTGCGCGCCCAGGAAATAGGCATTGATCCCGGCCACCACCTCCGGGATCGGGAAGGCGCCGACATAGCCGATCGTGCCGCTCTTGGTCATCTTGCCGGCGATCTGGCCGATGATGTACCGGCCCTCGTGGAACTTTGCGGCATAGGTCGCGAGGTTCGGAGCGCGCTTGTAGCCGGTGGCGTGCTCGAACTTGACGTTCGGGTACTTGCGCGCGACCTTCAAGGTCGGCTCCATGAAGCCGAAGGACGTCGTGAAGACGAGGTTGTGACCGGTGCGGGCCAGCTGCTCGATCGCCCGCTCCGAATCGGCCTCCGGCACGCTCTCCACGAACGTGGTCTCGACCCGATTGCCGAACTCCTTCTCGATCGCCTTGCGGCCGACGTCGTGCTGATAGCTCCAGCCGTGATCGCCCACCGGGCCCACATAGATGAAGCCGACCTTCAGCTTCTGCTGCGCTGCGGCGCTTCCGGCCGACAGGGCCAAGGCCACCGCGCCCGCCAAGGCTCCCGCTAGTTTCAGAGTCATACTGACGCTCCCTCGTGTGAATTGGCCCTATTCGTTGCAGGTCTCTTCCCGTCCGGCAATCCGCCTCGTGAAGAACCCACGGGGAATAGCGAAAATCGTGCCGCGCCGAGCGGCAGACTTATCGGTCCGGCACGAAGGGCGCCCCGAGCGATCCCGGCGCCCCGATGGCCCGGCCGTGGCGGATCGAGAGCACCAGAAGGGCCACGATCGTCGCGAGATAGGGCACCGCCGAAAGGGCCTGGGAGGGGATGCCCCATTGCGCAGCCTGGGCGTGGAGCTGGAGCACCGTTGCGGCGCCGAAGAGATAGGCGCCGGCGAGCAGCCAGCCCGGCCGCCACGCCGCGAACACCACGAGCGCAAGCGCGATCCAGCCACGCCCTGCAGTCATGCCGGGCGACCAGAAGCGCGTGTAGACGAGCGCGAGATAGGCTCCCGCGAGACCCGCACAGGCACCGCCGAAAAGGATTGCGAGAAAGCGCGTCCTCAGGACGGGCAGGCCGAGGCCGTGGGCGGAGGTATGGTTCTCGCCCACGGAGCGCAGCGTCAGGCCGGACCGCGTGCGCGCGAGGTAGAACGCCACCGCTATGGTCAACGCGAGCGACGCATAGACGAAGGGATCCTGCCCGAAAAGCACCCGCCCGACGACGGGCAGGTCGCTGAGGCCCGGGATGTGCAGCACGCTCACGGGATCGCGGCGCGAGCCCACGAAGGGCGCTCCAACGAGCCCGGACAATCCGAGACCGAAGATCGTCAGCGCAAGCCCGGATCCCACCTGGTTGGCTGCGAAACCCAACACCACGACGGCGAAGAGGGTTGCCATCAGCACTCCTGCGAGGATGCCGCAGAGGACGCCCAGGATGGTCGAATTGAACGCGACCGCTCCCGCGAAGCTGGAAACGGCGCCCATCACCATCATGCCCTCGACCCCGAGATTGAGCACGCCGGAGCGCTCGGTCACGAGCTCGCCGAGCGCCGCGATGAGCAGGGGCGTCGATGCCGTAATGATCGTGAGGAGAATGGCCTCGAAGGTGGTCACGGGCACCCTCCCCTTTTATCTGCTGCCTCGATCGTCATGCGTGTACCGTGCGTCCGACGACCCGCAGGCGGTAGGTCACGAGCGCGTCGGCCGCGAGGACGCAGAGCAGCAGGATGCCCTGGAAGGCGTTGCTGAGGTCCAGCGGCAGCTTCAGGAGGATCTGCGCGCTCTCGCCGCCGATGAAGGTCAGCGCCACCACGAGGGAGGCGACCAGAATCCCAAGCGGATTGAGCCGTCCCAGGAAGGCCACGGTGATGGCCGTGAAGCCGTAGCCGGGCGAGATCGACGGCTGCATCTGGCCGATCTGTCCGGCGACCTCGCTGATGCCCGCGAGCCCCGCGAGCCCTCCGGAGATCGCGAAGACCGCGAGCGTCGTGCCCTGAGAACTGAAGCCCGCAAAGCGCGCCGCGCGGGGCGCATCGCCGGTGAGGCGAAGGCGGTAGCCGAAGAGGGTTCGCCCGACCACGATTGCGGTCACCAGGATGGCGAGCACGGCGAAGACGAAGCCCCAGTGCACCCGGCTTCCTTCGAGGATCGGGGGAAGGGTCGCGGCCGGGTCGAAGGTCACGGATTGCGGGAAGTTGAAGCCCTTCGGGTCGCGCCAGGGACCGCGGGTGAGGTAGTCGAGGATCAGCTGCGCGACATAGACGAGCATCAGACTCGTCAGGATCTCGTTGACGCCGAAGCGCGTCCGGAGGAACGCCGGGATCAGACCCCAGAGCGCACCGCCGATCACGCTGAGCACCAGCATGAGGGGCAGCACCCAGAACCCGGCATCGGTCCCGTGGGTCTTCAGCGCGAGCCAGCTGCCGAAGATCGCGCCCATGACGAACTGGCCTTCGGCACCGATATTCCACAGATTGGCCCGGAAGCAGTAGGAGAGCCCGATCGCGATGAGGGCGAGCGGGGTCGCCTTGACGAGGAGTTCCTGCAGGGCCCACGGGTCGCTCAGCGGCTGCAGGACATAGACGTCGAAGGCTGCCATGGGCGAGCGACCCATCAGCCAGATCACGAAGCCCGCGATCAGGAAGGCGGTGAGGAACGCGGCCACCGGCGCGACCGCTCGCATCACCGGGGAGACGTTCGAGCGGGGGACGAGTTCAAGCCGCATCGCGCGTCCCCAGCATCTCCAGGCCGATTGCTTCGCGGGTCCATTCGGCCGCCGGGCGCAGCGGGCTGAGATGGCCGTCGTGGATCACGGCGAGCCGGTCGGCGATTTCGAACAACTCGTCGAGGTCCTGGCTGATCACGAGGACCGCGCTTCCCTGCGCGGCGAGGTCGACGAGGGCCTGGCGGATGAGCCGGGCCGCGCCGGCATCGACGCCCCAGGTGGGCTGATCCACGACCAGGAGCTTCGGCTTTTTCACCATCTCCCGACCGATGACGAATTTCTGCAGGTTTCCGCCCGAGAGCTTGCGGGCCTGTGGGTCACCCTCGGGGGTGCGTACGTCGAAGCTCTGGATGATCGCCCGGGCGAGCCGCTTCGCCGAATCGAGGACGATGAAGCCCGACCGGTTCACCTCGCCTCCGCCGTGGTGGGAGACGAGCGTGTTCTCGCTCAGCCGATGGGTCGGCGCAGCCGCGTGGCCGAGGCGCTCCTCCGGCACGAACGCGGCGCCAAGGCGGCGCCTCTCGTCGATCCCGGCGGTGCCGCAGGCCTTGCCCGCGATCGTGATTGCGCCTGCCGTCCCGCTCAGCCGCTCGCCCGAGAGCGCGGCGAAGAGCTCGCTCTGCCCATTGCCTGCGACGCCGGCGATGCCGACGATCTCGCCGGCGCTCACGGTGAGGTCGATATCGGCCAGCGCTTTGCCATGCAGGCTCGCGGGTGCGAGCGAAAGGCCGGACACCCGCAGGACTTCGCCTTGCGGGCCGCGAGCCGCCGTGGCGCGAACCTCGCCGACCTCGCTCCCGACCATCAGGGCGGCGATCTCCCGCGCGCTGCGCTGGCGCGGGTCGAGCGTCCCGACCACGCGCCCACCGCGCAGGATGGTGGCGGTGCGGCAGAGGCGGCGCACCTCTTCGAGCTTGTGGGAGATGTACAGGATCGCGCAGCCCTCGGCCGCGAGCCTGTCGAGCGTCGTGAACAGGTGCTCGGACTCCTGGGGCGTGAGCACCGAGGTCGGCTCGTCGAGGATAAGGAGCTTGGGGTTCTGGAGGAGGCAGCGCACGATTTCGATGCGCTGCCGCTCGCCGGCCGACAGCGTCCAGACCGCCCGGTCGGGCTCGAGCGACAGCCCATAGGCGCGGCTCACGTCGGCGAGCTTTGCCCGCACCTTTCCGAGGCTCCAATCCTCGGAGAGAGCGACCGCGATGTTCTCCGCGACCGTCATCTCGTCGAAGAGCGAGAAATGCTGGAACACCATGCCGAGCCCGAGCGCCCGCGCCTGCACGGGCGACCCGATCGTGACCGGCCGCCCCTGCCAGCGGATCTCGCCGGCGGTGGGCTCCACCACGCCGTAGAGGATCTTCACGAGCGTGGACTTGCCGGCTCCATTCTCGCCGAGCAGCGCGTGGATTTCTCCCGGCGCGATCGCGAGGTCGATCCCGTTATTTGCCAGGAGGTCGCCGTAGCGCTTGGTGATCCCTCGCAACTCGACGAGGGGTTGGACCGCGGGAGAACCGGATGTCACGCCTCGCGCCCTACGGGATCAGGACCGTGGCGCCGGTCGTCTCGCGCCCTTCGAGCGCCCGATGCGCCTCGGCGGCGTTCGCGAGCGGCACCTTGGAGTGGACCGGGATCTTCACATGACCCGCCCACGACTCCGAAGAGGTCGGCCGCCATCTCGAGCAGCCATTCCCGCTTCATCGTATAGGTCGCAAGGGTCGGGCGCGTCGCGAAGAGCGAGCCCTTCTGGGCCAGGATCCCGATATTGAAGGCGTCCACCGGCCCCGAAGCCGAGCCGAAGCTCACGAACGTCCCGAGCGGACTGATGCAGTCGAGGGAGGCCGGGAAGGTCGCCTTGCCGACCCCGTCATAAACCACGTCGCAGAGGGCCCCGCCCGTGATCTCCTTGACGCGCGCGGCGAAATCCTCGTCCCGGTACAAGATCACGTGATCGCAGCCGGCCTCGCGGGCCAATTCTGCCTTGTCCTGCGATCCCACCGTGCCGATCACCGTGCAGCCGAGGTGCTTCGCCCATTGGCTGACGATGAGCCCGACGCCGCCGGCGGCGGCATGGATCAGGATGGTCTGGCCGGCCTTCACCGGGAAGGTCCGCCGCAGCAGGTATTGCGCGGTCAGTCCCTTGAGCATCATGGCCGCCGCGGTCTCGAAAGCGATCCCGTCCGGGATCTTCACGAGCGCGCCGGCATCGATCACCCGCTCCTCGGCATAGCTGCCGATGCGCATCGCGTAGGCGACGCGATCGCCGGGCTTGAACTCGCTGACTCCCTCACCGACCGCCACGACTTCGCCGGCACCCTCGTTGCCGGGAGTGAAGGGCATGCTCGGCGCTGCATAGAGCCCCGTGCGGAAATAGACGTCGATGAAGTTCACGCCGATCGCGCGCTGGCGCACCAGCACTTCGCCCGCCTTCGGCTGCGGAGTGGGCACATCCTCATAGGACAAGACCTCCGGCCCGCCATGGGCATGAATGCGAATGGCCTTTCCCACTTCGATGTCCTCCCGGCTGCTCTGAACGGAGAGTACCGCAGGGGCGCCTGGCCCGCGTCAATTTCTCTCTGCGAAACGGATCATAGGGAGTTGTTCGACCGGTCGGCAATGCCGAATCCGTGCTTTATTGTGGGCCGATTCCACCAACGAAGAACGTAAATAAGTGACCCGCGACCGCCTTGCCCCTCCCCGCCCGAGCTTACGCGATCTGTTCACGCCCAAGCTCGTCTCCGTGCTCCGCGAGGGCTACGGGACCGCGCAGCTGCGCACCGATGCGGTCGCGGGGCTCACGGTCGCGATCGTCGCGCTGCCCCTCTCCATGGCGATCGCCATCGCGTCGGGCGCCTCGCCCGAGCGGGGCCTCTATACCGCCATCGTGGGGGGCTTCCTGATCTCGCTTCTCGGAGGCAGCCGCTTCCAGATCGGCGGGCCGGCGGGCGCCTTCATTGTGCTCGTTGCGGCATCGATCGAGAGGCACGGCTTCGACGGATTCCTCCTCGCGACCTTCCTGGCCGGATTCATCCTGATCGGCATCGGCTTACTGCGGCTCGGAACCTATATCCGCTACATCCCCCACCCCGTGATCGTCGGCTTCACGAGCGGCATCGCGGTCATCATCATGGCCAGCCAGCTTCGGGATCTCTTCGGCATCACGCTCGCCGGGAAGGAGCCGGCGGCCTTTGTGCCGAAGCTCCAGGCGCTGATGGGCGCGGCATCGACCGCGAACCCGGCTGCGGTCGCCGTGTCCATCGCGACGATTGGGGGCATTCTGCTGATCCGGCGCCTCCGCCCGACCTGGCCCGCCTTCCTGATCGCCGTTGCAGCAGTTTCAGTCGCGACTGCGCTTCTGTCGTTGCCCGTCGAGACCATCGGCACCCGGTTCGGCGGCGTCCCGGACCGGCTTCCGGCTCCGGACATACCGACATTAAGCCTGGCGCGGATCGGACAGGTCCTGCCGGACGCGGTCGCGATCGCCCTCCTGGCCGGCATCGAATCGCTGCTCTCGGCGGTGGTCGCGGACGCCATGAGCGGGCGGCGCCACCGCTCCGACATGGAACTCGTCGCGCAAGGGGTGGCGAATGTCGGGTCGGCGCTCTTCGGCGGCCTATGCGCCACGGGCACCATCGCGCGCACCGCCACGAACATCCGGTCCGGGGCCGTCGGGCCGGTCGCGGGCATGCTTCACGCGGCCTTTCTCCTCGCCTTCATGCTGTTTGCGGCTCCGCTGGCCTCCTATATCCCGCTCGCGGCCCTGGCCGGCGTGCTCGCCGTCGTGGCCTGGAACATGGCCGAGAAGCAGGAGTTCCTCGACCTGATCAAGCGCTCCCGCGGCGAGGCCCTCGTGCTCCTTGTCACCTTCGGCCTGACAGTGTTCCGCGACCTCACCGAAGGCATCTTCGCGGGCGTGGTGCTGGGCAGCTTCCTGTTCATGCACCGCATGGCGCAGTTCGTTGCGGTCGAGACGGGAGCGCTGTTGGACGATGACGACTCGACTGAAGGTCCTGCACAGGCTTCAGGTGCCGACGTGATGGTTTACCGGATCTCTGGCCCTCTGTTCTTCGGCGCCTCCACGATGGTCGCGACTGCGCTCGAGCGGATCGGCAGTTTCCCGAAGGCCGTGATCCTGGACCTCTCCTCCGTGCCCTTCGCGGATTCGAGCGCGGCTGGATCTCTGTCGACCTTCGTGGCACGGGCGCGCCGGCATGGCGCAGAGATCTATGTGGCCGGCGCCGCCCCATCCGTTCGCCGTCTGCTCGCGCACGAACACCTGGCGATCCCGGCCTCGCGCTTCGCTCCGGATATCGCGGCAGCTCAGCGCCTTGCGCGGGGCATGCAACCGGAAGTGAGCGCGGCGTGAGCGGGCGTTCCGTCGGTATCGCTGTCGTCGGCGCCGGGGCTGCGGGCCTCTGCGCTGCGCTCGCCTTCGCGCGGGACGGCTTTTCGGTCGCGCTGATCGGTCCGATGGAGGCGCGGCGCGATGGGCGCACCGTGGCGCTCCTCAACGGGTCCGTGCGGCTCCTCGAAGCTCTGGGCGCGTGGCCGGCCATCGCACCGCGGGCCGCTCCCCTCGTGACGATGCAGCTCGTCGACGACACCGGCAGCCTGTTCCGCCCCCCGCCGGCCGCCTTCCGGGCCGACGAGATCGGCCTCGATGCCTTCGGCTGGAACGTCGAGAACGCGGCCCTCGTCGAGCACCTCGCCGCCGCTGCACGCCGCGCGGCAACAATCGAGCTGATCCCCTCGCTCACCACGGGCGTCTCGATCGAGGGCGATGGCGCCACCCTCACCCTGGCGGGCGCCGAGCCGGTCCGCGCCTCGCTCGTGGTCGCCGCCGACGGCCGCAATTCGCGCCTGCGTGAGGCCGCCGGGATCCGGGCGCGAACCTGGTCCTATCCGCAGACGGCGCTGACCACGATCCTCGGCCACGACCGGGACCACCGCGATACGTCGACCGAGTTCCACACCCGACATGGGCCCTTCACGCTGGTCCCCCTCCCCGGCCGGCGGTCCAGCCTTGCCTGGGTCACGAGCCCGGCGCGCGCCGCCGAACTCTCGGCGCTCGGCGACGAAGCCCTGGCCGTCGCCATCGAGCGGCAGGCGCAGTCCATGCTGGGAGCGATGCGCATCGACGGCCCCCGCGGTACGGTGCCGATGAGCGGACTGTCCGTCGACCGGTTCCAGGCCTCGCGTCTGGCGCTCGTCGGAGAGGCCGCCCATGTCTTTCCGCCGATCGGCGCGCAGGGGCTGAACCTGGGCCTTCGCGACGTCGCCGCCCTGCGCGACGCGGTGGTCGATGCGCGGGATTCCGGCCAGGATCCCGGTGGGGAGCAGGCGCTCCAGGCCTATCAGCGCGGCCGCGACCTCGATGTCCGCTTGCGCACGGCTGCCGTGGACGGCCTCAACCGGACGCTCCTGTCGGGGCTGCTGCCCGCCGATCTCCTGCGTGGGGCAGGCCTCCTGGTCCTGAGCGGCATCGGACCGCTCCGGCGGGCCGTGATGCGAGAAGGCGTGCTCCCGCGGGTCGGCGCACCGCGGCTTATGAGCGGCGGAGAACCCTGACGGCCCGGGTGCCAGGAGTGGCCTCGTCGGGTCCGCGGGCGGGTGGTCAAGGATCCAGGCTCGCGCCGGCTACATCGAGGGGAACAGGTCGTAGGGCATCAGTCCCGTCTTGATGACGTAGAGAAACGCCGTGAGCGTCACCATGGAGACGAGCGTCCCCAGCAGCACGCAGGCCGAGGCTCGCTCGACGCCGACGTTGTACTGGGTCGAGATCACGAAGATGTTGAGCGCCGGCGGCAGGGCCGCCATCACGACCGCGGCGTAGGTCCAGGGAGCGCCGAAATCGCCGATCGCGGAGAGCACGGCCCAGACCAGGAGCGGGTGCAGGACGAGCTTGATGACGACGAGCGCCGGCACCTCGCCCGGGACGCGGGCGAGCGGCCGCAGCGCCACGGTCACGCCGAGGAGGAAGAGCGCGCAGGGCGCGGCGGCGCCCTGGAGCCAGACCACGATCTTGTCGACCGCCTGCGGCAGCTCGAGGTGGGTGTAGCTCGCCAGAACCCCTGCGACCGTCGCGAGGTTGAAGGGGTGCGTGACGACTTTCCAGAGGATATCTCGGACGGTCGCCGTCAGGCTCCGCTTCTCGACTCCGGCGACCGCCATGAGGAGTGGCACCAGGGAGAAGAGGAACAGGTTGTCGAAGACGAAGATCAGCACCACCGGGGCGCTGGCCGCGGGGCCCAGGGCCGAAAGGATCAGGGGCGGGCCCATATAGCCGATGTTGGAATAGGACCCCGCGACGCCCTGCATCACCGATTGCGGCATGTCGCGCGTGTGCCAGAACCCCGCCGCGTAGGAGAGCACGAAGGCGCAGGCCGTGCAGAAGGTCGTGGAGATCACGAAGGGCCAGTTCGTGAGCTGGTCCAGGGGCTTGTCGGCGATCAGCTTGTAGAACAGGCACGGCAGCGCGACATAGATCAGGAAGAACTGCATCCACGCGAGCCCGGCCTCCGGACGCCGCACGACCTTGCCGCAGAAGAAGCCGAGGCCGATCAGTCCGAAGAAGGGGGCGAGCAGGTTGAACAGCCCGACGAGGTCGGCCATCGCGGTCTCCGGGCCGGCACGGCGGAAGCCCGGCCTTTTTGCAGGCTTTGCCCGAACGAGCAACGCGCCTTACGCGGACCCTGCCCCCTGTCGGGCGCAGGTCTTTTGCCCGCCGGTGATGCGCCGACTCTGGCGTGGTCTCGCTCTTTCCCCTGGACGCAGGAGCCAACCTTCGCCTAACGGAGGGGAAACCGGCTAGAAGGACGCTGACGCCGATGACCTCAAAGCTGCCGCGCCGTTTCTTCCAGCCTCTCGCGGCGGGCGCCCCGCAGCCGCTCCATGAGCTGCCTGTCCGGCTCGAGCGGATGATCCATTTCGTACCGCCGCATATCGAGAAGGTGCGTGCCAAGATCCCGGACCTGATCCCGCAGGTCGACGTGATCCTCGGCAATCTCGAGGATGCGATCCCCTCGGACATGAAGGTCGAGGCGAGGCGCGGCTTCATCGCTCTCGCCCGGGCGAACGATTTCGGGGCAACGGGGCTCTGGACCCGCATCAATGCTCTCAACAGCCCGTGGGTGCTCGACGACCTGACGGAGATCGTGGGCGAGGTCGGCGACAAGCTCGACGTCGTGATGCTCCCCAAGGTCGATGGCCCCTGGGACATTCACTACATCGACCAGCTCCTCGCCCAGCTCGAGGCCCGGCACGGCCTGAAAAAGCCGATCCTGGTGCACGCGATCCTGGAAACGGCCGAGGGGGTGAAGAACGTCGAGGCCATCGCCTGCGCCTCGCCGCGCCTGCACGGCATGAGCCTGGGACCGGCGGACCTCGCGGCGTCCCGCGGCATGAAGACCACCCGGGTCGGAGGCGGGCATCCCGAGTACAAGGTGCTCGGAGACGCGGCGGAAGGGCAAGCCCGGTCGATCGCGCAGCAGGATCTCTGGCACTACACGCTGGCCCGCATGGTCGACGCCTGCCTCGCGAACGGCCTCAAGGCCTTCTACGGCCCGTTCGGGGACTTCTCCGATCCGCTCGCCTGCGAGACCCAGTTCCGCAACGCCTTTCTGATGGGCTGCGCGGGCGCCTGGTCGCTGCACCCCTCCCAGATCGAGATCGCAAAACGGGTCTTCACCCCCGATCCCGCAGAGGCCGCCTTCGCGCAGCGAATCCTGGACGCCATGCCGGACGGGACCGGTGCCGTGATGATCGACGGGAAGATGCAGGACGACGCGACCTGGAAGCAGGCCAAGGTCATTGCCGACCTGGCGCGGCTCGTCGCCGAGAAGGATGGGAAGCCGGGCGCGGCCTGAGCCCATTGCCGCTAGGACCGATGGACGCGTCCAATTGAGGCTCCTCGGAGCCTGCCTATATCCAGTCCGAGGAGTTTCAAGCCATGAAGCCGCGTACAGCCAAGTTCGCGATCGGCCAGGTGGTGAAGCACCGGGTATTTCCGTTCCGCGGCCTGATCTTCGACGTGGATCCGGAATTCGACAACACCGAGGAATGGTGGTTGTCGATCCCGGAGGAGATCCGGCCGCGCAAGGACCAGCCCTTCTATCACCTCTTCGCCGAGAATGCGGAAACCGAGTACATCGCCTACGTTTCGGAGCAGAACCTGCTCCCCGACACATCGGACGAGCCCCTGCGCAACCCGATGATCGGGGAGATGTTCGAGCGCACCGTCACTGGGGCCTATAGGTCGAAGGTCAGCGTCGCGAACTGACGGGGCCGACCGGACCGAAAACGAAAACGCCGGGCTCCAGGGCCCGGCGTTTTGCTGTATGCGACCTGAGGATCAGGGCTTCGGCGCGGCCGATGCACTCGGGGCGGCGGCACCGCTCTGCTGCTCGAGACGCTTGCGGAGCTCGTCGCTGCGCTTCTCGAGTTCCTCCTGGAGCCGACGCTGCTGCTCGGCCAGAACCTTGGGATCAATGGCGGCACCGTCGAAGGCCTTGGCAAAGCCTGCGGTCGGAACCGCGAACGTGACCTCACGGCCCTGCGGGTTCTGGACACTCACGTTCAGCGCCGTGCCCTTCTTTAGGCTGGCGACGAAGTCGTCCTTCACCTGTCCTTCGACCACGCAGCCGTTGGCGAAGCAGAGCACATAGCGGCCGGCATTCGGCTGGCCTTGGTCGACGGCGAACCGGACTCCAGGCTGAAGCAGCAGGCCGAGCGGCATCACGAAGCGGACGGCCTTCTGGGCCTGCGCGGCCTTGACGTCGTAGACCGCGACCGACAGGACCGGCTGGCCCTGATCGGACACGAAGTCACGGGTCGTGAAGCAGATCTCCGCATTCGCGGCCTGGTCCTTGCCGCAGACCTTGGTCCACTCGGGCTGCGAGGGCTCGGGCTTGATCTGCACGAGCATCGGGCCGCTGCCCTGCTGCCCCTGCGGTTGCTGGCCCTGAGGTTGCGGTGCGGCCGGCGCCGGAGCGGCCGGTTGGGAGGCGCGCGGCTGAGCCTGACGCGGCTGAGCCGGAGCCGTGGGAGCGGTCTGCGCGAAGGCCGGGGCAGCACACAGCATCAGCGTCACGGCCGTGGCCAGACCCCGGGTGCCCCGCGAGCTCGCGAATCGGGTCGCGAATAGCATTACGTCGGTCCTCTTCCAGTCAGGTGGCCGCCATGCCGCATGGCCGGCCTCAAGCGCCTTCAGCGTCTTGGTTGGGGAGGCGCTGCATCGTCGCCGAATACGGCGAACACATGACGCGCCCCGCATCTTTAGCGGTTCAGCGGCGCGCTTACCAGTCGTCGGTGAGGACTTTCTCGGGCTAGATGGCACCCCGTTCGAATCATCCCATGCCCCGCTCCCCGCTCCTGTCCTCCCTCGCCTTGCTGGCCGGGCTGCTCCTGATCCTGACGTCTGCCGGGCCGAGGCCCGTCGCCGCCAAGGAAACCGTGCAGCCCCGGCACGGCCTCGCCATGCACGGTGAGCCCGCGCTGCCGGCCGGCTTCCCGCATTTTCCCTATGTCAATCCCGATGCCCCGCGCGGCGGACGGCTGACGCTGGGCGTTCAGGGCACCTTCGATAGCCTCAATCCTCACATCGTGCTGGGAGTGGCACCCGATGCGGCGGCCCGCTACGTGCTCCAGAGCCTGATGGCGCGCTCGCTCGACGAGCCCTTCACGCTCTACGGTTTGGTCGCACAGACGGTCGAAATGCCCGAGGACCGGGCCTCCGTCACCTTCAATCTCGACCCGCGTGCCCGCTTCTCGGACGGCCACCCACTCACGACGGAGGACGTGCGCTTCACGTTCGAGCTCCTGAAGAAGCACGGAAAGCCGCTCCACCGGTCGAGTTTCGGCCAAGTCAAGGCCGTCGAGGTCGAGGGACCCTACCGCATCCGCTTCGATCTCGCCGGGTCGAAGGATCGCGAGCTGCCACTCATCATCGGCCTGATGCCGATCTTCGCGGCCCACGCCACGGATCCGGAGCGGTTCGACAGGACGAGTCTCACACCTCCGATCGGCTCGGGTCCCTACCGAATCGACGAAGTCAGGCCGGGCGAGCGCATCGTGCTGCGCCGCCGCAGCGACTACTGGGCCGAGAGCCTGCCCGCCACACGCGGCCTCTATAACTTCGACGAGATCCGGTACGATTTCTACCGCGACGCCAATTCCCTGTTCGAGGCCTTCAAGGCAGGCCTGTACGACTTCCGGTTCGAGGACGACCCCGGGCGCTGGGCGGTCGCCTACGACTTCCCGGCGCTGCGGGAGAACAGGGTCCGCCGCGAGGTGTTTCCGATCCGCACGCCCAAGGGCATGAACGGCCTCGTCTTCAATACGAGGCGCCGGATCTTCGCCGACATCCGCGTCCGTGAGGCCCTGGGCCTGATGTTTGATTTCGAATGGGTGAACCGGAACCTGTACAGCGGCCTCCTCGAGCGCAATGCGAGCTATTTCCATGGCTCGGAGCTGTCGGCATATGCCCGGCCCGCAACCGAGGCGGAGCGCTCGCTCCTCGGGCCGTTTTTAGGCTCTGTCCGGGCCGACATCCTTGACGGGCGCTGGGCCCCTCCTCGCTCCGATGGCTCCGGCCGGGACAGGGACCTAGCCCGCCGGGCGCTCGACCTTCTGAGTGACGCGGGCTGGACCCTCCGGGGCGGCGTCCTGCGCAATGGCAAGGGTGAGCCCTTCGCCTTCGAGATGCTCGCCAACACCCTGTTCCAGGAGCGCCTGGCCCTCAACTTCGCGCAAAGCCTCGCCCGGATCGGGGTAACGCTGCGGATCCGTCGGGTCGACGAGCCCCAGTACTGGCGGCGCCTATCCGGGTTCGACTACGACATGATGCAGCGCACCTGGGCGGCCAGCCTCTCGCCGGGCGCCGAGCAGCGCAACCGCTGGAGCACGAGAGCCGCGGGGCAGGGCGGGTCCCTCAACTATGCTGGAGTCCGCTCGCCCGCGGCGGACGCCATGATGGACGCGATGCTCGCGGCCGAAGGCCGGGACGACTTCGTGGCGGCGGTGCGCGCGCTCGACCGGGTTCTGCTCTCAGGCTTCTATGTGGTGCCCCTGTTCCATGTCGCCGATTACTGGCTCGCCTACGACACGACGCTCAAGCATCCGCCGGCGATGCCGTTGCTCGGGATCACGGTTGACAGCTGGTGGCGGGAGCCGTGACGATCTTTTCCGACCGTGGCGATAAGCGTCGCATTGCCACATTCCGTCGGGGTCCCGTTCAGCTTTGTGATGAAACAATTTCCGAGGTTCAACGTTGATCCCGCGGATTGCTGCGCCCTCCAGGGTCGCCGCCACAGGACTTCAAGGATGCATGAATTCCAGAAGGTCGTCGTCGTCGACAACGGCGACCGGCCCCAGGACTTTGCGCTTTCGGCGGAACTTGCCGAAATGGGCTTTGCCAGCGTCACGACCCCGGTCGAAACCGCCGACGACGTTCTCGCCATCGTCCGCAGCCCCGCTGCGATCGTGCTTCACATGCCGCACCGCGCCTCCTGGGCCGAACGCCAGCGCTTCATGGCCCTCGCTGATCGCTTGCGCGAGAGCCAACGCGGCAGCGGTGTCCCGGTCATTGTGCTCGGCGGTCCGAACGGCGCCACTTCGGCCGTGCTCCAGAACGAGCTCGGGGCCCGGATCCTCTCCAAGCCGGAGCTTTAACGGGTCGTCGGCATCGAGCAGCCCAGACCGCCGCGCCGTCGGCAATCAGGCTGCTTTCTTCTCCGCAATCCGCACGAGATTCCGCAGAATCGTGGTCGTCGCCTTGAGGCGGTCATCCGGATCTTCGATGTCGCGGATGAACACGATGCGCATGTCCGGCCGCACCTTCGCGAAGGACGCCTGCTCGGCCACATAGGCCACCAGGCCATTCGGGTTCGCGAAGGCGTTGTCGCGGAACGACACGATGATGCCCTTCGGCCCGGCATCGACTTTCTCGACGTTCGCCCGTCGGCAGAGAACCTTGATCGCCATGATCTTGAGGAGCTGCTTGACCTCCGTGGGCAGAGGCCCGAAGCGATCCACGAGTTCGGCCCCGAAGGCGTCGATCTCCTGGTCGGTCTCGAAGGTCGAGAGCCGCCGGTAGAGGCCGAGCCTGACCTGCAGGTCTTCGATGTAGGATTCCGGGATCATCACCGGCGCGCCGATCGCGATGGTCGGCGACCACTGGTCCTCCGCGGGCTCCTCGACGCCTGCTTTCAGCTGCGCGACCGCGTCCTCGAGCATCTGCTGATACAGCTCGTAGCCCACCTCCTTGATGTGGCCCGATTGCTCCTCGCCGAGCAGGTTGCCGGCGCCGCGGATGTCGAGGTCGTGCGAGGCGAGCTGGAAGCCGGCTCCCAGCGTATCCAGCGATTGCAGCACCTTCAGGCGCCGCTCGGCCTGCACGGTCAGATTCCGGTTCGCAGGGACCGTGAACAGCGCGTAGGCACGGGTCTTCGAACGGCCGACGCGGCCGCGCAGCTGATAGAGCTGCGAAAGGCCGAACATGTCGGCGCGGTGCACGATCAGCGTGTTGGCGGTCGGGATGTCGAGTCCCGATTCGACGATCGTGGTCGAGAGGAGCACATCGTACTTCCCCTCGTAGAACGCCGTCATCACGTCCTCGAGCTGTCCGGCGGCCATCTGCCCGTGCGCGACCGCGACCTTGGCCTCCGGGATCTCCCGGTCGAGGAAGGACTTCACCTCGGCGAGGTCATCCAGGCGCGGCACCACGTAGAAGGCCTGGCCGCCGCGGTAGCGCTCGCGCAGGAGGGCTTCGCGCACCAGCAACGGGTCGAAGGGCGTCACGAAGGTCCGCACCGCGAGCCGGTCGACGGGAGGCGTGGTGATGAGCGAGAGCTCGCGCACGCCCGTCAGCGCCAGCTGCAGGGTGCGCGGGATCGGCGTCGCCGAGAGGGTCAGCACGTGCACCTCGGCCCGCAGCTCCTTCAGCCGCTCCTTGTGGCTGACGCCGAAATGCTGCTCCTCGTCGACGATGACGAGGCCGAGATCCCGGAATGTGATGCCTTTGCCCAGAAGCGCATGGGTGCCGACCACGATGTCGACGGAGCCGCTGCTGAGTCCCTCCTTGACCTTCTTCATCTCGCCCGCAGGTACGAAGCGCGAGGCCTGGGCGACGTTGAGGGGCAGGCCCTTGAAGCGTTCCGAGAAGGTCTTGAAGTGCTGGCGGGCGAGGAGCGTCGTCGGCACGATGATCGCGACCTGCTTGCCGCTCATGGCCGTCACGAAGGCGGCGCGAAGTGCGACCTCCGTCTTGCCGAACCCGACGTCGCCGCAGACGAGCCGGTCCATCGGACGTCCGGCCCCGAGGTCGTCCAGCACCGCCTCGATGGCGTTGAGCTGATCTTCGGTCTCGTCATAGGGGAAGCGGGCGGCGAACTCGTCGTAGAGCCCTTCCGGCGGCACGAGCCGCGGGGCCTCCTTCAGCACGCGCGCGGCCGCGATCTTCATGAGCGCGCCCGCCATTTCGCGGATGCGCTGCTTCATGCGGGCCTTGCGGGCCTGCCAGGCCCCGCCGCCGAGCTTGTCGAGCTGGACCTCCGTCTCCTCCGACCCGTAGCGCGTCAGGAGCTCGATGTTCTCCACGGGAAGAAAGAGGCGGTCGCCGCCGGCATAATGCAGTTCCAGGCAGTCGTGCGGCGCGCCCGCCGCCTCGATCGTCTTGAGGCCCGAGAAGCGGCCGATGCCGTGGTCCACGTGGACCACGAGGTCGCCCGGGGTCAGCGCCGCGACCTCGGTCAGGAAATCCTGCGGCCGCCTGGACTTCCGCTTCGGGCGGACGAGCCGGTCGCCGAGGATGTCCTGCTCGGACAGGACCGCGAGATCGCCGGCCTCGAAGCCCGCCTCCAAGCCCCACACGGCCACCGGCACGTCGAGCTTCGGCAGCGCCATCGCATCGGCGAGGCGCGCCACCGGCTTTGTCTGCCGCAGGTCGTGATCATGGAGCACGTGGCATAGGCGCTCGCGCGATCCCTCGGACCACGCCCCGAGGATCACGCGCCGCCCCTGCCCCTGCAGGTCGCGGATGTGCTGGACCACGGCCTCGAATACGTTGCCGCTGTCGTCAGCCCGCTCGGCGATGAAGTTGCGCCCGCGCCGGGCTTCGAGATCGATCACGGTTCGCCCGGCCTGATCGGGCACCGCGAACGGCGTGAGCCGCGCGAGCGGGATCGAGGCCGTGCGCTCCGCCCATTCCTCGGGCCGAAGATAGAGAGCATCCGGGGGCAGCGGCTTGTAGGGGGCGATGCCGGGCTGGGGCTGGGTCAGCGCGGAATGCCGCGCGTCGTAATAATCCTTCACCTGCGACAGGCGCTCGGCCGCCGCATCGTCGGCGAGCGCGTCGAACACTACGGGCACGCCCGGCAGGTAGTCGAGGAGGGTGTCGAGCCCCTCGTGGAATAGCGGGAGCCAATGCTCCATGCCTGGATAGCGGCGGCCTTCGCTCACGGCCTCGTAGAGGCGGTCGTCGCGCGTCGGCGCCCCGAAGGCCGCGACATAGCTCTGCCGGAAGCGGCGGATGCTCTCGGTCGTGAGTTGGACCTCGCTCATGGGCACGAGGTCGAGCGCCCGCATCTGACCGATCGTGCGCTGGGTCTCCGGGTCGAAGGAGCGGATCGATTCCAGCGTGTCGCCGAAGAAGTCGAGCCGCACGGGGCTTGGCTGACCGGCGGGGTAGAGGTCGATGATGCCGCCGCGCACGGCGTATTCGCCGGTGTCGCGCACGGTGCCGGTGCGCAGGAACCCGTTGGTCTCGAGCCAGGCGACGAGCTGGTTCGTGTCCACCATGTTGCCGGGCGCGGCCGAGAAGGTCTCGGCGGCGATCCGGGCCCGGGGCGGCACCCGTTGGACGAGGGCGTTCACGGTGGTGAGAAGGACCCGCGGCTTCTCCTCGGAGGTCTTGGAGCGCGCGAGCCGTGCCAGCGTGGTCATGCGCTGGGCCGTGACCGCGTTGTTGGGCGAGACGCGATCGTAGGGCTGGCAGTCCCAGGCCGGGAAGCCCAGCACTTCGATCCCCGGCGCGATGAACTGGAGCGCGTTCTGGAGCACCTGCTGGCGCAGGCCGTCACGCGCCACGTGGACCAGCACCGCGGCCCCCTCGATCGTGCCGGTGAGCCCCCGGGCAAGGTCTCCGACCACGAGCGCATCGAACCCCTCCGGCACGCCGGCGAGGGTCAGGCTCTGGCCCTTCTTCAGGGCGTCGAGGGCGCGGGTCAGGGCAGGTTTCATGGGTGCTGGAATCGATCGTGAGAGAACGCGCGGACGGGCCTGGTCTGCCCGGACGCGAGGGTTGAAGGATCAGGAGTGGATCGGCGCCGCGTGGCTGTGGAAACTCTTCAGCCGGCGGAACACCGGGGTATCGTAATTCTCCGGCGTCGGATCCTCGCCCGTGATCCAGCGGAACAGGTCCCGGTCCGGTACCTCGATGAGGCGTTCGAACTCGTCGAGATCCGCCTCCGACAGGGTGCCGATCTCCGCATCGGCGAAGCGGCCCATGATCAGGTCCATCTCGCGGATGCCGCGATGCCAGGCGCGGAACAGGGTCCGCTTGCGGCGGGGATCGAGATCGGCGCTCGTGCGTTGGGTCCCGCTCATGGAAAGCTCCGGAAAGGTCAAGCCGGCCGCATCGCATCGGGTGGCCGGAACGGCTATATAGCGATCATGCCCGCCGTCACCAACCGGACCGCATCGCCGCCTGTTTCGCGCCCGATCGAGATCGCGGACCCGCCCCTGCGTCCGACCCTTCTGAACCCGCTCTTCGCCCCGGCCAACACGCTCCCGGGCGTCGGCCCGCGCATCGCGCCGCTCCTCGACCGGCTGGTCGGAGAGCCAGGCCGCCCGGCCCGCGTGGTCGACCTCCTGTTCCACCTGCCGCAGGGCGGCATCGACCGCGAGCTGAAAGGCTCGATCGCCGACGCGCCGGTCGGCGAGCCCGTGACGCTCGGAGTCACGGTCACGGCGCACCGCCCGCCGCCGCCCGGGCGCGCCAAGGCACCCTACCGGGTGCTGGTCGAGGACGAGACCGGTGACGTCACGCTCGTCTTCTTCAACGCGCCCCGCGCCCGGATGGAGAAGCTGCTGCCGCTCGGCGCCCGCCGCTACGTCTCGGGCAAGATCGAGCTCTGGGACGGGACGCGCCAGATGGTCCATCCGGACCGGGTCCTCGACGACCGGGGCCTCGCGGACCTGCCCGCCGTGGAGGCGGTCTACGGTCTCACCGAAGGATTGTCCTCGCGGATGGTCGGGAAGTTCATCTCCGCCGCCCTGGAGCGGGTTCCGCCCCTCCCGGAATGGCAGGAGGCTAGCTGGCTGCGGCAGCAGGGCTTCCCGGCCTTCGACGAGGCCCTGCGGACCCTGCATCGTCCCGGCAATGCCGCCGAGCTGTCCGAGGAGGCGCTGATGAAGAGCGCCTACCGCCGGCGCCTCGCCTTCGACGAACTGCTGGCCTCGCAGCTGACCCTCGCCCTCGTGCGCAGCCGGATGCGCCGGCAGCCGGGCCGCGTGAATGCCGGCGACGGGTGGCTCGTCGCCAAGATCCGGGACGCCCTGCCCTACGGCCTCACGGGCGCCCAGGAGCGGGCAGTCGCGGACATCCGCGAGGACCTCGTCGCCGACAAGCGCATGCTGCGCCTGCTGCAGGGCGACGTGGGCTCGGGCAAGACGGTGGTCGGGCTGCTCGCGATGGCGAGCGCCATCGAGGCGGGCCGGCAGGCGGCCCTCATGGCCCCGACCGAGATCCTGGCGCGCCAGCATTTGGAGCGGATCGAGCCGCTCGCGCGGGCCGCGGGCCTGACGACCGCCCTGCTCACGGGCCGCGACCGCGGCGCCGAGCGGAAGGCGGTCCTGGCTGGGCTCGCCGACGGCAGCATCGATATCGCGCTCGGCACCCACGCCCTCTTCCAGGAGGGCGTCGCCTTCAAGGATCTCGGGATCGCGGTCGTGGACGAGCAGCACCGCTTCGGCGTCCACCAGCGCCTCGCGCTCGGCTCCAAAGGCGAGGCGGTCGACATCCTCGTCATGACCGCGACGCCAATCCCGCGCACCCTGGCGCTGACCTACTTCGGCGACATGGACGTGTCGGTGCTGGACGAGAAGCCCGCCGGCCGCAAGCCCGTCGCCACCAAGGTGATCTCGGTCGACCGCATCGACGAGGTCGTGGGCGCGCTCGGCCGCGCCATCGCGGCCGGCGACCTCGTCTATTGGGTCTGCCCGCTCGTGGCCGAATCCGAGACCATCGACCTCGCGGCGGCAGAGGAGCGCTACGAGCTGTTGAAGCAGTTCTTCGGAGAGCAGGTCGGCCTGGTCCACGGCAAGATGCCGGGGCGCGACAAGGACGCCGCCATGGAGCGCTTCTCAAAAGGCGAGACCAAGATTCTCGTCTCCACCACGGTGATCGAGGTCGGGGTCGACGTGCCCCAGGCGGCCGTGATGGTGATCGAGCACGCGGAGCGCTTCGGGCTGGCGCAGCTCCACCAGCTGCGGGGCCGCATCGGCCGCGGCTCGCGCGCCTCGACCTGCCTCCTCCTCTACAAGGGTCCGCTCGGCGCCACCGCCCAGGCCCGTCTCGAGATGATGCGCCAGACAGAGGACGGCTTTCGCATCGCGGAGGAGGATCTGCGCCTGCGCGGCGAGGGTGAGGTGCTCGGCACCCGGCAATCGGGCCTGCCCGGCTTCAAGCTCGCCAGGCTCGACACCGACGGCGACCTCCTCGCCGCCGCCCGCGACGACGCCCGCCTCATCGTGGACCGCGACGAAAACCTGGAGGGGCCGCGCGGCGAGGCGCTGCGGCTGCTTCTGTATCTCTTCGAGCGCGACGCGGCGGTGCGGCTGCTCCGGGCGGGCTGATCTACTCGGTCGTCTCCAAGGTCACCGTCTGGGGCGTGTCCGAACGCGCCGCCTCCGCCATCATCTGCAGGCGGCGCTGGGTTTCGTCCGGCTGGATCACGCCCGCCGACATCACGAGCTTGGCGGCGTCGTCCACGCTCATGGTGAGTTCGATCACCTCCCGGCGCGGAAGATAGAAGAAGAAGCCGGTGGTCGGGTTCGGCGTGCAGGGCAGGAACACGCCTACATGCTCCTCCCCGCCCGGGATGCTCTCGTTGATCTCGATCCCGGCCGGGTTCGAGATGAACACCACCGACCAGGTCCCCTTCACGGGGAACTGAACCAGGCCGACCGTGCGGAACGAGGTTCCCTCCGTCGAGAAGATCGTCTCGAAGACCTGCTTCACCCCCTTGTAGATGCCGCGCACCACGGGCATCCGGTTGAGGATCACCTCGCCGAACTCCACGAGGCTCCGGCCGACGAGGTTGGCGGTCAGGAAGCCCAGCATCGTCAGAGCCGTGAAGGCGATGACGAGCCCGAAACCCGGGATCGTGAAGGGCAGGTAGGTTTCAGGCAGGTAGCGCGTCGGGACGAACGGCTTCACCCATCCGTCGATCAGCGTGGTGAACCACCAGGTGATGTAGAGCGTGATCGTCAGCGGGCCCGCCACGATGAGGCCGGTCAGGAAATAGTTCCGCAGGCGCACGCGCGCGCTCGTCTTCGCGCGCGGCAGCGCGGCCTCGCCGCTGAGGGGCGGGATCGAGTCGAGAGGCGTCATCGTTATCCCGTTGCAGCTGGACGGGCCCGCCGGGCCTCCAGGGGTGAAGCCGTCGCTTTCCCCCGGAAGCCGGATGGGCTAGGTGCCTTCAGTCCTATTGGAGGCCGGCGCTCACCTCAAGCTTCGGAGCCTGCGTCCAAAGGACGAGACGAGGGCGCTCCTGCCCTCCGGCAAAGCCGCTCCTTCGTCCCGGGACACGCTCATGGCCGGTCTTCCGCCTGAACCTCCGGAGAATTCCGCCTGGCGGCGCGCGGCGGGAGCCGTCTGGCGCCCGGCGCTGATCGTGCTCGGCTGGGTCTTCCTCGGCGCTGGGGTTGCCGGGCTCGTCCTGCCCCTGCTCCCGGGCACGCTCTTCCTCATCATCGCGGCGGCGTGCTTTACGCGTTCCTCTCCCCGGTTCGAGGCGTGGCTCCTCGAGCATCCCCGCCTCGGCCCGCCGGTGCGACGCTGGCGCGAGACGGGCGCGATCCCGCGCCCCGCGAAGATCCTCGCAGTCGTGAGCCTTGCGGCGAGCGGGGCGATCATCGCGCTCACCGACGCACCGGACGCCGTCAAGGTCGGCTGTCCGGCGGTGTTCGTGGCGGTGGCGGCCTATATTCTGACGCGGCCTGCGGGCTGAAGCCTCACTCGACGGTGACGGACTTGGCGAGGTTTCTCGGCTGGTCGACGTCTTTGCCCATGAAGACGGCCGTGTGGTAGGCGAGCAGCTGCACCGGGATCGCATGGACGATGGGCGCCACCGTCGGGTGAACGGAGGGCATCACGATCGTGGCCTCGGTCTTCAGGCCCGTAGCCTCGGCTCCGTTGTCGTCGGTGATCAGGATGATGCGCCCGCCGCGGGCCGCCACCTCCTGCATGTTTGACACGGTCTTTTCGAACCACTGATCGTGCGGCGCGATCACGATCACGGGCATCGCCTCGTCGATCAGCGCGATCGGTCCGTGCTTGAGCTCGCCCGCCGCATAGCCCTCCGCGTGGATGTAGGAGATCTCCTTCAGCTTCAGCGCGCCTTCCATGGCGAGGGGGTAGGAGGTGCCGCGCCCGAGATAGAGCACGTCCTTGGCCCGCGACAGGTCCTTGGTGAGCGCCTCGATCTGCGCTTCGCGCTTCAGCGCCTCGCTGATCAGCCCGGGCACCCCGATGAGCGCGTCCACGATCTCCTTCTCGTCCTCGGCCGAGAGCGTGCCCCGGGCCCGCCCGGCCGCGACCGCAAGCGCGAGCAGTACCGTGAGCTGGCAGGTGAAGGCCTTGGTGGAGGCGACCCCCACCTCCATGCCGGCCAGCGTCGGCGCGACCGCGGTGCTCTCGCGCGCCATCGTGGAGGTCGGGACGTTCACGACCGAGACGATGTGCTGGCCGTTCTGCTTGGCATAGCGCAGGGAGGCCAGGGTGTCCGCGGTCTCGCCCGATTGCGACACGAAGAGCGCCACGTTGCCGGGCTCCAGCGGCGCCTCGCGGTAGCGGAACTCAGAGGCGACGTCGATCTCGACCGGCAGGCGCGCCAGGCGCTCGAACCAGTACTTGGCCACGAGCCCGGCCAGATAGGCCGTGCCGCAGGCCGAGATGGAGAGGCGCGACACGTCCTTGAAATCGAACGGCAGGTCGAGGGGCAGGGCGACGCGTCCGGCCGCGAAGTTGACGTAGTGGCCGAGCGTGCGCCCGACCACCTCGGGCTGCTCGTAGATCTCCTTGGCCATGAAGTGGCGGTGATTGCCCTTCTCGGCCATGAAGGAGCCGGTCTGGATCCGCTGGCGCTGGCGCTGGACGGGGCGGCCTTCGGCATCCCGCACGTCGGCGCCGTCGCGGGTGAGGATAGCCCAGTCGCCATCCTCGAGGTAGCCGATCTCGTCCGTGAAGGGCGCGAGCGCGAGCGCATCGGAGCCCAGATACATCTCGCCGTCGCCGAAGCCGATGGCGAGCGGCGCGCCGTGGCGGGCGCCGATCAGGAGGTTCTCCTCGCCGGCAAAGAGGAAGCCGAGCGCGAAGGCGCCGCGCAGCCGCGGCAGGGTGGCGGCCACCGCCTCGACGGCCGAATGCCCCCGGCGCATGGCGTCGGTGACGAGCTGGGCCACGACCTCGGTGTCGGTCTCGGTCTCGAAGCGGACGCCCTTGGCCTCGAGCTCCTGTTTCAGCTCGCGGAAGTTCTCGATGATGCCGTTATGGACCACCGCCAGGCGGTCGGTGGCATGGGGATGGGCGTTGGTCTCGTTCGGCTTGCCGTGGGTGGCCCAGCGGGTGTGGCCGATCCCGATGGCGCCGGAGAGCGGCGCCTCGGAGAGCTTCAGCTCCAGGTTGCGGAGCTTGCCTTCCGCGCGGCGGCGCTCCAGGCGTCCCCGCTCCAGGGTCGCGACCCCGGCTGAATCGTAGCCCCGGTACTCGAGGCGCTTCAGCGCCTCCACGACCTGAGTGGCGACCGAAGCCCTACCCAGAATACCAACAATCCCGCACATGCGCCCTCTAACTCGGTGATGCCATATACTAACGCTCAAGCTGGCGTTTCGGCTATTTGCTCGAACGCGCTAAAGCCAATTCCCGCGACTGGTACGACACGGGCTACTTCTTCTTGTCCGCGAGCATCCGCTCCCGGAAGTCTTCCGCCCAGCGCTCCTTGACGGCTTGGCGTCCGCGGGCGAGCCCAAGGGCGTCGGCGGGAATATCCTCGGTGATGACCGAGCCCGATCCCACATAGGCGCCGGCGCCGATCGTCACCGGGGCGACGAGGGCCGAGTTCGACCCCACGAAGGCGCCCTCCCCGATCGTCGTCCGGTACTTCCGGAACCCGTCGTAATTGCAGGTGATGGTCCCGGCGCCGATATTGGCCTCCGCTCCCACCGTCGCGTCGCCGAGATAGGTCAGGTGGCTCACCTTTGCGCCCGGTCCGAGATCGACGTTCTTGATTTCCACGAAGTTGCCGACCTTGGCCTTAGGGCCGATCGACGCACCGGGGCGCAGCCGCGCGAACGGGCCGACATTGGCGCCCTTGGCGACATGCGCGCCCTCCAGGTGGCTGAAGGCATGGATGACCGCGCCGTCCTCGATCACCACTTTCGGACCAAAGAAAACATTCGGTTCCACAATAACATCACGCCCGATGCTCGTATCATGGCTGAAGAAGACCGTCTCGGGCGCCTGCAGGGTGACCCCTGCCGCCATGGCCTCGCGGCGCAGGCGCTCCTGGATCGTCCGCTCGGCCTGGGCGAGCTGCACGCGGTCGTTGATGCCCTGGACCTCGTCCTCGGACGCCGTGACGACCACGGCAGGGAGCCCCATCTCAGCCGCGATCTGGACGGCATCGGTGAGATAGTATTCCCCCTTGACGTTCTGATTTCCGATCCGGTCGAGGATGGCGAGCGCGACGTCTCCTCGCAGCGCCATCAGGCCTGCGTTGCACAGGGTGATGGCCCGCTCTTCCGGGGTCGCGTCGCGATGCTCCCGGATCGCCGTCAGGTGCCCGCCGGACTGGATGAGGCGCCCATAGCCCGTCGGATCGCGGGCCTCGAAGCCGAGGGCGACGACGGCGGCGCCGTCCGTGAGAGGAGCGCGCAGCGTCGCGAATGTACCGGGGCTCACCAGCGGGGTGTCCCCGAAGGCGATCACCACGTCGTCCGCGCCTTGCTCCAGAAGGCTGCGGGCGCTCAGAACCGCATGGGCGGTGCCGAGGCGCGCCGTCTGGACAAAGATCGTCGCATCTGGCGTGACGGCCCGGGCGGCCTTCGCGACGTCCTCCCGGTCCGGTCCCACGACCACAGCAGTCTTGGATGCACCGGCACCAGCGACCGCCGCGAGGACGTGGCCCAGCATGGGCCGGCCCGCGATGGCATGAAGCACCTTCGGCAGGGCCGATTTCATCCGCGTCCCCTCCCCGGCTGCAAGGACGATGGCGAGGCAGCTTCGACGGGCTTGGGTCTCGGGGCGGTCTTTCATGGCGCGGATCGTTCCCTGGCGTCATCAGGAGGTATCCGACAGGACTTCGCTTCGCAATGCACAAGAACCAGGTGGGGCATCCATTCGGTCGGGGAAACCGGTTCATCCGCTCGCAAAATGGCCGCGATCCATGGTAGAGCTGTGGCCGAGCCGCTAAGACAGCTTCCCCGCCAACGAAGAGCACGACATTGCCGGTTTCGCCGGAACCCAAGAACTTTCCGCGCCCCCAGGGGCCGAACCGCCGCGCCGTTCTGGCCTGCCTCGGGGCATCCGTCGCCGGAATAGCCCTCGTGCCCCGCGCCTTCGCGCAGGCTCAGTCGCCGCAGGCGATCATCCAGTCGGCACTTGGCGAAGGGCAGCGCTTCGATCCGGCCGCGGTCACGGAGGTGGCCAGGCAGCTCGCGCGGCGGCCGTTCGCGCCGCCTTCGACAGAGCTGCCGGAGCCGTTCGCGAACCTGTCCTATGAGCAATATATCGGCATAAAAGCCCCGCCGGCCTCGCTGATCTGGGCCGGCGAAGGACGAGGGATCTCCGTCGAGCCCCTGCACCGCGGCTTCGTCTTCACCAACACAGTCGGCCTGTTTCTCGTCGAGGATGGTTCCGTCCGGCGCGTCGCCTACGACCGCGGACGCTTCGATTTCGGTCGCCTCAATGTCCCCGCCAATCCGGGGGACCTGGGCTTCTCGGGCTTCAAGCTCTATTCCACGTTCGGCAATGGCCAGCCGATCGACTTTGCGACCATCCAGGGGGCCACGTTCTTTCGGGCCCTGGGGCGCGGGCAGAATTACGGCGTGGTCGCCCGCGCCTTGACCCTGAAACCGGCCGAGGCGCGCGGCGAGGAGTTTCCGGTCTTCCGCGCCTTCTGGCTCGAACGCCCAGTACCCGGCAGCAACACCATCACGGTTCACGGGCTGATCGACTCGGAATCGACGACGGGCGCCGTCCGGATGACCTTCCGCCCCGGCGAGGTCACCATTGTCGACGTGGAGACGACGCTGTTCCCGCGCGTGAACCTGGAGCATGTCGGTCTTGGGGGCATGGCCTCGACCTTCCTGTTCGGGCCGAACGACCGGCGCAACGTGGACGACGCCCGCTCCGCGGTCTACGAATCCACAGGCCTCCAGATGCTGAACGGCCAGGGCGAGTGGCTGTGGCGCCCGCTTCAGAACCCCGAGACCCTGCAGATCTCCGCCTTCGTGGACCAGGCGCCTCGCGGCTTCGGGCTGCTGCAGCGCGAGCGCTCGTTCGAGGCGTTCCACGACGACGAGCAGCGCTTCGAGCGGCGGCCGAGCCTCTGGATCGAGCCCCTCGGCGATTGGGGCCAGGGCACCGTGCAGCTCCTCGAGATCCCCAACGACTCCGAGGTCAACGACAACATTCTGGCCTATTGGCGGCCCCGTGCCCCGATGCCGGCGGGAGGCGAAGTCCCTTTTGCCTATCGGCAGTACTGGTCCTGGGCACCGCCGGAGCGCCCGCCCCTGGCGACCGTGACGGGAACGCGGGTCGGCCGCGGCTCGACCGGACGGCGCCGGCGCTTCTTCGTCGATTTCGGCGGCGGTTCCCTGAGCGAGGGCGTGCCGGCGGATCTGAAGCCGGTCCTGACCGTTGGTCCAGGGGCGATTCAGAACCTGAAGGTCTGGCCCTACCCGGAGCGAAAGGCCGCGCGCGTCGCCTTTGAGCTTGACCCGGGGAACGAAAACGCGTGTGAGATGCGACTGGTGCTCGAAGCAGGCGGAAAACCCATCAGCGAGACATGGCTTTATCGTTGGACACCATAGAGACCACCGATCCTGCCGTGGCCGCTCTGCAGCGGCCCGAATCCGCCATGCCGCCCGAGAGCCGCCTCGACATGCCGACGCAGTCGCTCCGGCGCTGGTCGCGGTCCGCTGAGCGGCGCCTCGTCGCTCCCCATCTCTACAAGACGCCCTGGCTCGCCCGCTTCTTCGTCTTCGGCGGGGCCTTGGCGCTGACGGCCTACGGCGCTTACGAGATGTACCAGGTGGTGTCGGTCAGCCGCACCACCATCCTGCAGTGGCTGCTGCTCCTGCTCTTCACCCTCAATTTCTCCTGGATCGCGCTGGCGTTTACGAGCGCCCTCCTCGGATTTGCGGTGCTGCTCCGCCGTGGCCGCGCGGCCGAGCCGCTGCCAGCATCGCTCCAGGGCCGGACCGCCGTCGTGATGCCGGTCTACAACGAGTCTACTGCCCGGACCTTCGCGGCCCTCGAAGCGATCCGGGAATCGATCGAGGCGACCGGGCTCGGCCGGCATTTCGACTATTTCATCCTCTCGGACTCCACGAACCCCGACGTGTGGATCGCCGAGGAGCGCGCCTTTCTGGCCCTCCGGGAGCGGCTCGGCCCCGGCGCGCGGCTCTATTACCGCCACCGGCCCAAGAACCACCACCGCAAGGCCGGCAACATCGCTGATTTCGTCTCGCGCTGGGGCGGTCATTACGACCACATGCTGGTGCTCGATGCCGACAGCCTGATGACGGGCGAGTGCATCGTGCGCCTCGCGATCGCGATGGAAGCGGACCCGGATGCCGGTCTGATCCAGACCCTGCCGCTGATCATCAACCGGAACACCTTCTTCGCCCGGCTCCAGCAGTTCGCCGCCAAGGTCTACGGCCCCGTGATCGCGACGGGGCTCTCGGCGTGGATGGGCCGGGACGGCAATTACTGGGGCCACAACGCGATCATCCGCACCAAGGCCTTTGCGGCCCATGCGGGGCTACCGGACCTCAAGGGCAAGCCGCCGCTCGGCGGTCATATCCTGAGCCACGATTTCGTCGAGGCCGCGCTCATTCGCCGGGCGGGCTGGACCGTCTACATGCTCCCCGAGCTCGGCGGCTCCTACGAGGAGAGCCCGCCTTCGCTCATTGACATCGCGACCCGGGACAGGCGCTGGTGCCAGGGCAACCTGCAGCACACGCGGATCATCACGGCGCGCGGTCTCAAGCTCCCGACGCGGCAGCACTTCGCGACGGGCATCATGGCATATCTCGCCTCGCCCTTCTGGCTGTTCCAGCTCATCGTCGGCATCGCACTCGTCCTCCAGACCACCTACATCCGGCCGGAATATTTCAGCCGCGACTTCCGGCTCTTCCCGGTATGGCCGCGGTTCGACCCGGAGCGCGCGCTGGCCCTGTTCGCGGTCACGATGAGCATCCTCATCGCGCCGAAGGTGTTCGGCCTCGTGCTGATGCTCCTCGACCGCCAGGGGCGCCGGGACTGCGGCGGAGCGATCCGCCTGGTCGTCTCCTCGCTCATCGAGATCATCCTGTCGGCGCTCCTGGCGCCGATCCAGATGCTGATCCAGTCGGGCTCCGTGTTCCAGATCCTGCTCGGGCGGGACACCGGCTGGCAGCCCCAGCGCCGCGACGACGGATCGATTCCGTTCCGGGACATCGTGCGGCGCCACCGCTGGCATACGCTGCTCGGCGTGCTCGCCGGGATCTCGGCGTTCATGATCGCCACATCCCTGTTCCTGTGGATGTCGCCCACGATCGTCGGCCTCCTCCTGGCCATTCCGCTCTCCTGGCTCAGCGGCCAGCTCGGCGTCGGCCTTGCGCTGAAGCGCATGGGCCTGCTCCTGACGCCGGAGGAGCGCCGTCCGCCGGAGATCGCGACCCGCGCCAATGCCCTGCAGGCCCGCAATGCCACCCTCGCGATCGACGACGCGGACGGCCTGCTCGCCCTCTACGGCGACCCGGTCCTGCAGGAGCAGCACGAGGCCATGCTGCCCGCCATGGCGCCCCGAAGGCGGGGCGAGATCGACCCCGAGCGGGCACTGGCCGAGGCCAAGATCGTCGAGGCCGAGAGCATCGGCGAGGCTGCCCAATGGCTCAAGCCCAAGGAGCGCATGGTCGTTCTGCACGACCGTGCATTGCTCAATCTCACGATGCGGCTGAAAGAGGCGCCCAGCGAATCTGAAGCCAGGGCGGCGGCCGAATAGAATCCGGCCGCCCATTCGCGGGTGCCTGGAGCCGTCTGCCCGCCGATGGCGCCCGGACGATCGGGCGGGCTCTCTCCGCGGAACTGTGTGTTCGCCTCAGGACTTACCTGACGACGGTCTCAGAACGAGGCGGAGAAGAGGGACGGCACCATGAGTGAATTCCGCTTGAACCGGTGGGGCGGAGCCGCGCTCCTGGTGTTCGGCATCGCGATCGTGGTCATCGCACTGGGCTGGTATCCGGGCTGAGGGCCGACACCGGCGGCCGGAGGTTAGCAGGCCCGGACCGCCTGCCCGCGCGCCGCCAACAGGATCAACTCCCAGCGTTCAGTCGGAGGATTGCAGGACCTCGGTCGCGTGCCCGAGCGCCTTGGCAAACACCTGGAAGAATTCCGACAGCTCCCGCGTGACCACCTCCCGGGCCGCAGCGTCGAGATCCGCGTGCTGCGGTAGGTCGGAGAGCCGCTGCAGGGCCGGCAGGGTCTCGTTCAAGGCGGAGGCCGCCGCGAGCAGCCGCTCGTTGGCGGTCCGCGCATTCGCCATGCCGTAATTGAACAGATTGGCCGCGACGCTCGCGAGGTCGAAGGAACCGTCCGCTTCGGGCTTGAGGACCTCCGCATTCTGCAGGGCCTCGAACAGCTCGGGCGAAAGGCCGAAAGCCTTCACGACCCCCTCGCGGGTCAGGCTGATATGGGAAACCGTCGGTCCGATGGCGGAAACTCCTTGCCGGCAGGCCCGAAAGGTGCTTCGGGCGCAGCCAAGTCCCTATTATGGAGCAACCGCGCCGGGAGAGAAGCTGGATTCTCACCTGCCGGGCTTGCCCGGGAGAGGCCCGGCGCCTAGCGGTACAGGGCTGCCCCTGGGCCGGGCGTTATCCGGGATCGTTGATGAGCATCGAGGTTCTGATCATCGAGCGCGACGCGACCGTGGCGCATCCGTCCTACGCCAAGGCCGGCTACGTCCTCCTGAAGCCGGGCGCCATCTCCTTCCGCAGCGCGGATTTCGTGCGCTGCGAGGCCGAGGCCGTCGTGGCGTGGTGCCTCGACAGGGGCTGCGAGGTGATTCCCGTCGCGGACCCGAATCCCGCCCACAAGCGCGTCCGCCGGGTTCGGTTCCCGGACAACGCGCTCGCGCAGGAGTTTGCAGCCAGGTTCCCGCCGCGCCGGGGCAACTGAGGCGAATCAGCCTGGGGACCCGTCCGCAAGGGGACTCGTCCCTCGGGTCACACTCGATTATAGCGAGTGTATGGATCTGATTACGTCGACAGAGGCCCTTGCCGCCGCCTGCACGCGGCTTGCAGCCCACCCTTTCGTCACGGTGGACACCGAGTTCCTCCGGGAGACCACCTATTATCCGAAGCTCTGCCTGATCCAGATGGCCTCAAGCGACGACGCCGTCCTGATCGACCCCCTGGCGTCGGGCATCGACCTTGCGCCGTTCCTGGGCCTCATGGCGGATTCGCGGGTCGTCAAAGTCTTCCACTCGGCACGGCAGGACCTCGAGATCGTCTGGAACATGGGAGGGCTCGTGCCGGCACCCCTGTTCGACACCCAGATCGCCGCGATGGTCTGCGGCTACGGCGACAGCGTCTCCTACGAGCAGCTCGTCAACGACCTCGCGAAGGCCCGGGTCGACAAGTCGTCTCGCTTCACCGACTGGTCGCGCCGGCCCCTCAGCGAGGCGCAGCTGACCTATGCACTCTCCGACGTCACCCATCTCGTACAGGTCTACGAGAGCCTCATGCGCGAGCTGGAAGGCAACGGCCGCCTCTCCTGGCTCGACGAGGAGATGGCGATCCTGACCTCGCCCGAGACCTACCGGGCCGACCCGGACAATGCCTGGCGGCGTCTTGCAGGCCGGCTGCGCAAGCCCAAGGAAATCGCGGTGCTCATGGAGGTCGCGGCCTGGCGGGAGCGCGAGGCGCAGAGCCGGGACGTGCCGCGCGGCCGCATCCTGAAGGATGACGCCCTCATCGACCTCGCCACATCGGCGCCGCGCAGCGTCGAAGCGCTCGGCCGGCTGCGCTCGATCCCGAACGGGTTCGAGCGCAGCCGAACCGCAGCCGACATCCTGGAAGCCGTCGAACGGGGCGTCGCTCGGGATCCCAAGACGGTCCCGATGCCGGAACGCTCCCGCCGGAGCGGAGCCTCGGGCGCGATCGTGGAGCTCCTGAAGGTGCTCCTCAAGGCCGTGGCCGAGCAGGAGGGCGTCGCGCCCAAGATCATCGCAACCGTCGACGATCTGGAGGCGATCGCCGAAGACGACGCCGCCGACGTGCCGGCGCTCCACGGCTGGCGGCGCGGGTTCTTTGGCGAGAAGGCGCTCGCCCTCAAGGCGGGGCAGCTCGGCCTCTCGATCGAGCGCGGCCGCGTCGTCCTGCGCCACGTCCCGGCGGGATCCGAGGACAGCTGAATCGGCCGGCGGACAGAAGGGACACGCCAGGGGACAGCCGAGCCGCCTGACGAACCGGATGTCCCTAGAGCGTTTTCGAGTGAGGTGGATCCGGCTCACGTGAAGAAAACGCGTCAACCACAAGAAGAGAGCTGATTCGACCCAAGTCGAAACGGCTCTAGACGACCTCGATCTTCGATTCCAGGCCCGTCACCTTGCTGAGCTGGCGCATGCGGCCCATGAGCCGCTCGCTCGCGAGGGGCTCCTTGTCCTTCGGCAGCTGCAGCGTGATGCGGCCGTCGCGGGCCAGCAGCGGACAGTGCGGCAGCACGCCCTCCATGGCGACCGAGATCGGGTAGGCTACGCGCATCAGCGCGCCGAGGAGGCGCGCCCGTTCGAGGAGGCGGGGCCCGGTCAGCGCTCGCAGCCGGGGGCTGACCTTGTCGAGGGAGATGCCCTCGTGCCGGAAGAACACCGCGAGAGCGAGATAGGCCCGGCCCGGGTGGTCGATGCCCACGAAGGCGGCATGCGCGATGATGTTGAGGCTCTGCTCGCCCCGGTAATCGGGATGCGCGCGCCAGCCGACATCGGCGAGCAGGCATGCGGCGTGCCGGTATCGGCGCTCGTCCTCGGACTCCGGCAGACCGACGGATTCGACGAAGTGGTCCGTCCAGTCCCGCAACTCCTCGCCGTGGCGGGGGGATCGGGAACGCAGCAGGTTGAGTTCGCCCGCGGCGGCGATCAACGGGTCGTCCTTCCGCGCAATGTCGTCGAGCTTTTCAAACAGCAGCCCCTCGCGCACGCCCATCGCCGAGATTGCGATCTCGCGGGGCTGTCCCAGGCGTATGATCTGCTCCAGAAGGATGGCTCCGTAGGCCAGGAGCGGCCGGCGGGCCTCAGAGATCTGCTCGATGTCCTTCAGGGTCTTGGAATCGACCTTCTCGACGAGGTCGAGAAAGTCGAGCCCGTCCCCGGGGTTGATCGTGTAGCCGTGCATCACATGGAGCGGGTAATCCCGCGCCGCCTGGTGGAGCTTGGCGAGGGCGCGCCAGGTGCCGCCGACCGCGTAGAAGGTGCGGCCGCGTAGGCGCTCCAGCTGGCCCGGCGCCCGGGCCAGCGCCTCGCGCACGATCTTCTGGGCCTTCTTGGGCGAGTTGCCGCTCAGATCCTGAAGCGCCAAGCCGCCCAGCGGGAGCGTGATCCCCTCCCCGACGCGGGATCCCTGGACGTCGACAAGTTCCAGGCTGCCGCCGCCCATGTCGCCGACGATCCCGTCCGGCCGGTGGAAGCCCGAGACGACGCCGAGCGCCGAGAGCTCCGCCTCGCGATGCCCCGGCAGGAGCTCGATCCGCGATCCGCAGGCGCGCTCGGCGGCCTCAATGAAAGCGGGTCCGTTCACGGCATCGCGCGCCGCGGCCGTCGCGAGCACGAAGGTCTCCGCGACCCCCATGGTGTCGCAGAGGACCCGGAAGCGCACGAGGGCCTGCAGGGCGCGATCGACCGCATCCTGCGGCAGGCGACCCGTCGTCGCCACGTTCCGGCCGAGGCCGCAGAGGATCTTCTCGTTGTAGATCGGCGTGGGGGCGCGGGTCAGGCCTTCATAGGCCACGAGACGCACCGAGTTCGACCCGATGTCGATCGTGGCGACGGGCCGGCCGACCTTGAGGCGGCCTTGTGCCTCCTGCCGCGCGGTACCGACCTCAACGGTGTCCGCGTTTCGGGAGAGACCTGGGACTGGAGTTCTTAACGGATTTGCCACGGCCCGACAGACTTGGGTTCGTCATGAAATACTTGTGCGCGTTGAATGGTTCCTCACCTTCGCTCGGCACCACCCGCTGGCTCTCGCCGTTGGCTAATACGGTCCAGCTCTGCTGGTTGTCGAGCAGGTTCGCCATCATGATCTGATCGAGCACCTGCTGATGCACGGTCGGGTTGAGAATCGGCAGCAGGGCCTCGACGCGGCGGTCGAGGTTGCGGGGCATCAGGTCGGCCGACGAGATGTAGACGTGCGCCTTGGCGTTCGGCAGAGCCTGCCCGTTGCCGAACGCGTAGATGCGGGTGTGCTCCAGGAAGCGGCCGACGATGGACTTCACGCGGATGTTGTCCGACAGGCCCGGGATTCCGGGCCGCAGGCAGCAGATGCCCCGCACGACCAGGTCGATCTGCACGCCCGCAGCGCTCGCGTCGTAGAGGGCGTCGATGATCTCCGGGTCGACCAGCGAGTTGCACTTGGCCCAGATCGCGCCCGGCCTCCCGGCCTTCGCGTGAGCGATCTCGTCGTCGATGTGCCCGAGGATGCGGGCTTTCAGCGTCACCGGCGAGACCGCCATGCGCTCCAGTTCCGCCGGCTCGGCATAGCCGGTCACGAAATTGAAGATCCGCGATACGTCGCGGCCGATCACGGGATCGGCACTGAAGAACGAGAGATCCGTGTAGATCCTCGCCGTGATCGGGTGATAGTTCCCGGTCCCGACATGGCAATAGGTGATGAGCTGGCTGCCCTCGCGCCGCACCACCATCGAGAGCTTGGCGTGGGTCTTGAGCTCGATGAACCCGAACACCACCTGAGCGCCGGCCTTCTCGAGGTCCCGAGCCCAGCGGATATTGGCCTCCTCGTCGAAACGAGCCTTGAGTTCGACCAGTGCCGTGACGGATTTTCCCGCCTCCGCGGCCTCGGCGAGCGCCGCGACGATCGGCGACTCCGATGAGGTGCGGTAAAGCGTCTGTTTGATCGCCACCACGTTGGGGTCCTGGGCAGCCTGGCGCAGGAACTGAACGACCGCGTCAAAGGATTCGTAGGGGTGGTGGACCACGAAGTCCTTCTGGCGGATCGCCGCGAAGCAGTCGCCGCGCTGCTCCCGGATGCGTTCCGGAAAGCGCGGGTTGTAAGGCTTATACTTGAGGTCCGGTCGCTCCAGCGCCACGAGCTGGCTGAGTTCGTTCAGGCCCAGCATGCCCTCGACCACGAAGAGCTCGTTGTCGGCGATCTCGAGCTCCTCCATGACGAAGAGGCGCAGGTCCTCCGGCATCGCAGCCTCGACCTCGAGGCGGATGACGATGCCGCGGCGCCGCTGCTTCAGCACGGTCTCGAACAGGCGAACCAGATCCTCGGCCTCCTCCTCGACCTCGATGTCCGAGTCGCGGATGACGCGGAAGGCCCCCTGCCCCTGCACCGTATACCCGGGGAACAGGCGGCTCGTGTAGCGCACGATCACCTGTTCGAGGGCGATGAAGCGCGTGGCCCCCGTCTCGGCGAAGTCCGGCAGGCGAATGAAGCGGTCCACGTTGGCGGGCAGGCGGATCAGGGCGTTGCGGAGCTTCCCGTCGCTCCGGCGCGTGAGCTTGAGCGCGATCGAGGAGCCGAGATTGGGGATGAAGGGGAACGGATGGGCGGGGTCGATGGCGAGCGGAGTGAGAACCGGGAAAATGTAATGGAGGAAATAATCCTCGAGCCACGTCGCCTCAGCCTTCGTGATCTCCGACGAATCGACCAGCACGATGCCCTGGTGGAGGAGATCGTCCTTGAGTTCCCGCCAGCGCCGCTGCTGATCGGAGGCGAGCTCGGACACCGCCGTGGCGATCCGGGCGAGCTGCTCCTGAGGGGTCAGGCCGTCCTGGGACAGGGTGGCGACGCCGGAGCGCACCTGGCCGACGAGGCCCGCGACACGGACCATGAAGAACTCGTCGAGATTGTTGGCCGAGATCGACAGGAAGCGCAGCTGCTCCAGAAGAGGATGCGTCTGGTTCGAAGCCTCCTCGAGGACGCGGCGGTTGAACTGGAGCCAGGAGATCTCCCGGTTGATGAAGCGCTGCGGGAACCGTCGCAAGGCGGCGCCATCAAGGTTCGGCTCGGGAACCGGTGGGATCTCCGGCGTCTCGACCACCGGCTCGATGGCCTCGCCCACGAGCTCGCTCACAGCAGTTTTCGTCGCCTTCGCCTCGCTCTTCATGGTGTCGCTTCTCGTCGCACCTGTTGCTTGGACAACAGTTTCACGACGTTTCGATGATGTCGACCTCACTCGGCTTCATCTCCTGGTTCGCGACCCGGTCTCCGGAACGGATCTCACCACCGTCCTTTCAGGTCAGGGAAGAATAGTGCTCCGAGTCGGCCTGGAGCAGGTCTAGGTGCCCTCATCCGCTTCCGATGAGGAACCGAGGACCAAGGCTGCCATGGGCCGCGTGATGCGCCGTCCGCGGCTCAGAGCCTCCCGATCGAGGGCCGCTACGACTTCGGAGGCGCGGGCGAGCGACCGCTCGATCCTCAGGCTGATGTAGTCCACGACGGTGGTATCGACCACGAGCTGCCGGTCGACGAAGAGCTTGACCAGCACCGCCTTGAGGAGCGCGTCGTCCGGCGCTTCCAGGTGCACGGAGGGCGCAAGCCGCAGGCGCGACAGGAGATCGGGCGTTCGGAGGCCCCAGCGATCGGGAGCCGTGGAGCCGGTCAGGAGCACGGAACCCCGCCGCTCTCGCAGGAGATTGAGGAGGTGGAACAGCGCAGCCTCGTCCCGTTCCGGCTCTTCCATGTCCTCGATCACCAGAGCGCCGTTCGAGGCGAGGTGGGGCACCTCCGATGCCTTCACCTCGCTGGCCTGGACCCGCCAGCCGTGGGCATTCGTCGCCCAGATCGCGGCGAGGTGGCTCTTGCCGCTGCCGGCCGGTCCTTCGAGCCGCAGCAGCGTGTCGGGCCAGTCGGGCCAGGCTTCGATGAAGGCATAGGCCGCCTCGTTGGACGGGCTGACGAGGAAGTCCTCGCGCCCGTAACGCGGGTCGAGCGGCAGGTCGAAGGCAAGCTGTTTCGGGGTGTCACGCATCGGTTTCGGGCCGGGCCGGGACCACTTGCCCGCCATGATAGAGGGGACTCGCGAGATAGCGGCGCAGCGCATGGCGGGCGACGATGCCCGCCGCCGCCGCGAGCGGCACCGCGAGGAGAAGCCCCACGAAGCCGAACAGCGTTCCGAACGCGAGGAGCGCGAACATGAGCCAGACCGGGTGCAGCCCGACCGATGCTCCGACGAGCTTCGGTGAGAGGATATTGCCCTCGACGAACTGGCCGAACACGAAGACGCCGAGCGTGGCCAGGATCCAGGTCCAGTCGGGCCAGAACTGCACGATCGCGACCCCGACCGAGAGCAGGAGCCCCGTAAGCGAGCCGACATAGGGGATGAAGCTCAGGATGCCCGCCGTCATCCCGATCAGCGCCCCGAAATTCAGGCCGATCAGCGACAGGCCGAGGGCATAGAAGGTTCCGAGGATGAGGCACACGCTCGCCTGGCCGCGGATGAAGCCGGCGATCGCCCTGTCGATCTCGCGGAAGATCGTGCGGATCGTTTCCCGATGGTTCAGCGGGAGCCAGGTGTCGACCGTCCCGACCATCCGGTCCCAGTCGACGAGGAGGTAGAAGGCGACGACCGGTGACACCACGAGGAGCGCAAAGACGCTCAGGATCGCCTGCCCGCCGGACCAGAGCCCCTGGAGGAAACGGCCGACCCAGGCCACCCCCTGGGCGACGAGGTCGCCGATCGATTGCTGGATGTCGTTGATGGCCCCGGGACCGCCGATCCGCTCCACGAGCGGCCCTCCCTGCTGTGCCACCAGCTGCTGGAGCCGGGTTACATAGGACGGCAGCCTCGCCACGAAGGCCGCGACTTGATGGCCGGCGAGCGGCGCCAGCAAGACGAGCGCCAGGATGAAGGTAACGACGAAAAGGACGAGGATGAGGAGCGTCGCGGCAAGCCGGCTGATCCCCCAGCGCTGGAGCCGGTCGGCCAGGGGATCGAGGAGATAGGCGAGCGCGAAGCCAGCCACGAAAGGCAGGAGGATGTCGCGCAGGAGCCAGAGCGTCAGGATGACGGCGACGCAGGCCGCAATCCAGAACCCGATTTGGCGCTGTACCGTCATGCGGGTCCCTCAGCCGGCATTGTCCCTCCGCTCGTCCGGGAGGAAAGTCCTGACACGCGCGATCGGATCCAGCCTGCCATCAGCCGGCCATATGCCGCATCCACCCCGCGAGATAGGCTCCGGCTGAGGCCACGGTCAAGGCGGCGAGGATCAGCATGGCGACATCGTCGAACCCGGCAAGATCGACCCCGAACGCCCTAGTGGAGAGGACGAGCGCCGCGAAACCGATCTGAGCCGCGGTGTTGACCTTGCTCACCATCATCGGCCGGATCGCCACGGGCCGGGACATGACCCAGGAGAGGACGACGGCGGCGACGATCATCACGTCGCGGAACACCACGACGACGGCAAGCCATGCGGGCAGCACGCCCACGACCGCGAGCGTCACGTAGATCGAGACCAGGAGAGCCTTGTCGGCGAGGGGATCAATATAGGCGCCGAACTCGCTGCGCATGTCGAAGCGCCGGGCAATGAAGCCGTCGATCCCGTCCGATACGCCCGCGACCACGAAAAGCACGAACGCCGTCGGCCACTGCCCCTGCAGGATCGCCACGATGACGACCGGGACGATGAGGAGGCGTGCAATGGTGATGATGTTCGGGATGGTCATCCGGTCGGCTCCGCGCCTAATCTAATGCCTGCGGCTACGCCTTGCGAGGGATGGAACCCGGCTGCCCACTGTTCTGACGCGGTCCGAGCCCCCTTCCCGGCACCCGGCACCTTGCCTCCCGTGCCCGTCCGCCTTACTGCCGCTGATCGAGATCGGGCGTCGGAGGCGCGTGCCTCCCGCGCCCGGCCCCTGCAGGATGGGAAGAGGCGGATGACGGATCCCAAGCCGAGTGGCCTGACCTACGCTCAGGCCGGCGTCGACATCGATGCCGGGAACGACATGGTCGAGTCCATCAAACCGCTGGTGCGCGCAACCCGCCGCCCCGGCGCGGACGCGGAGATCGGCGGCTTCGGCGGCCTTTTCGACCTGAAGGCGGCCGGCTTCACCGATCCCATCCTGGTGGCCGCCAACGACGGCGTCGGCACGAAGGTCAAGATCGCCATCGATACCGGTCTCCACGAGACGATCGGCATCGATCTCGTCGCCATGTGCGTCAACGACATCATCGTCCAGGGGGCCGAGCCCCTTCTCTTCCTCGACTATTTCGCGACCGGAAAGCTCGCGCCGGAGGTCGGCGTCGCGGTCGTGAAGGGGATCGCGGAGGGGTGCCGTCAGGCTGGTTGCGCGCTGATCGGCGGCGAGACCGCCGAGATGCCGGTGCTCTATGCCAAAGGGGACTACGACCTCGCGGGCTTTGCCGTCGGCGCGGCTGAGCGCGGCACCCTGCTGCCCAGGACCGTCGCGGCCGGCGACGTGCTGATCGGCCTGCCCTCCTCCGGCGTGCACTCGAACGGCTACTCGCTCGTCCACAAGATCCGGGAGCTCTCCGGCCTCTCCTGGGAGGCGCCGGCGCCGTTCGCGGAGGGAAAGAGCCTCGGCGAAGCGTTCCTCGAGCCGACCCGGATCTACGTGAAGCCGGTCCTTGCCGCCCTCAAGGCTTCAGACGGGATCAACGGGATCGTCCACATCACCGGCGGCGGGTTTCCCGACAACATCCCGCGCGTCCTCCCGGAGGGCATCGGCGTGCGCCTCGACCTCGAGGCCATCCCCGTGCCGCCGGTGTTCGGCTGGCTCGCCAGCACGGGCGGGGTCGCCGAGGCCGAGATGCTGCGGACCTACAATTGCGGCATCGGCCTGATCCTGATCGTGGCGCCGGACGCCGTGGAAGCCGTGACCGCGAGCCTGCAGGCCTCCGGCGAAACCCCGATCCGCGTCGGCGAGGCGGTGGCCCACAAGGACGGCGCGCGGGTGCGCACCACCGCGCGGCTGCGCCTCTGAGCATGGCCCGCCGTCGCGCCGCCATCCTGATCTCCGGGCGAGGGTCCAACATGGTCTCGCTCATCGAGGCCGCCCGCGCGCCCGATTTTCCCGCCGAGATCGGCCTCGTGCTGTCGAACCGGCCCGACGCCGGCGGCCTCGCCCGCGCCGCGGAGGCTGGAGTCGAGACGCTGGCGATCGACCATAAGGGCTTCCCGGACCGCGAGAGCTTCGACCGGGCCATGGATGCCGTCCTGCGGGAGCGCGGCATCGACCTCGTGTGCCTCGCCGGCTTCATGCGCGTGCTGACACCTGGCTTCGTGGGAGCCTGGGACGGGCGCATGATCAACATCCATCCGTCCCTGCTGCCCCTGTTCCGCGGCACCCATACGCACGAGCGGGCCCTGGAGGCGGGCGTTCTGGTGCACGGCTGCACGGTGCATTTCGTGGTGCCGGAACTCGATGCCGGCCCGATCGTCGCCCAGGCCGTCGTGCCCGTGGTGCCCGGCGACACGGCGGATTCGCTCGCCGCCCGGGTGCTGGCGCAGGAGCATGTCCTTTACCCGCAGGCCCTGCGGATGATCTGTTCCGGCGAGGCCGAGCTCAAGGCGGGCCGTGTGATGTTCCGCGAGACCTGGACGGGCTCGATCTCCCTCCGCTCGCCGGCCTGAGTCACGAAAAAGGGGGCCGAGGCCCTCTTTCGATGCTCCGTTCGGTCGGTGGGAGAATCACTCCTCCACACCTTCTCCATCGGTCGCGGCATCCTCGCCCTCGATGTGCTCCACCGAGACGACGCGCTCGCCGCCGCCGGTGTTGAACACCCGCACGCCCTTGGAGGCGCGGCTGACGATGCGAATGCCGTCCACCGGAATGCGGATCAGCTGGCCGCTGTTGCTCACGAGCATGATCTGGTCGGAGGCCTCGACGGGGAAAGCGGCCACGAGGCGGCCGATCTCGTTGAGCTTGGTCGGATCCGTCGCGCGGATGCCCTTGCCGCCGCGGCCGGAGACGCGGAACTCGTAGGACGAGGAGCGCTTGCCGTAGCCGTTCTCGGTAACCGTGAGCACGAACTGCTCGGCAGCGCCCATCTCGACGTAGCGATCGGGCGAGATCGACACGTCCCCGGCGGCCTCTTCCGCCTCGAGCGTCGGCTCCTCGGGCTCCATGTCGTCGCCGTTCGTCGCGCGCCGGATCGCGCCGGACTGCTTGAGATAGGCCGCACGTTCGGCCGGCGTCGCCTCCACGTGGCGAAGGATCGCCATGGAGATGATGCTGTCGCCGTCAGCGAGGTTGATGCCGCGCACGCCCATGGAATCGCGGCCCTTGAAGACGCGCACGTCCGGGACGGGGAAGCGGATGCATTGGCCGCGCGCCGTGGTGAGCAGCACGTCGTCGTTCTCGCTGCAGATCTGAACGTCGACGATGTGCTCGCCCTCGTCCAGCTTCATGGCGATCTTGCCACCCCGGTTCACCTGGATGAAGTCCGAGAGCTTGTTGCGCCGGACGGTCCCGCGCGAGGTCGCGAACATCACGTCGAGCCTGTCCCAGGAGGCCTCGTCCTCGGGCAGCGGCATGATCGTGGTGATGCGTTCGCCCTGCTCCAGCGGCAGCATGTTGACGAGCGCCTTGCCCTTGGCGTTCGGCGCAGCCACCGGCAGGCGCCAGACCTTCTCCTTGTAGGCCTGACCGGCCGACGAGAAGAACAGCACCGGCGTGTGGGTGTTGGCGACAAAGAGCCGGGTGACGAAATCCTCGTCCCGCGTGGCCATGCCGGAGCGGCCCTTGCCGCCGCGGCGCTGCGCCCGGTAGGTCGAGAGCGGCACGCGCTTGATGTAGCCGGCGTGCGACACGGTCACGACCATGTCCTCGCGGGCGATCAGGTCTTCGTCGTCGACGTCCGAGTCCCAGTCCACGATCTGCGTGCGGCGCGGGGTCGCGAAGGACGTGCGGATCTGGGTGAGCTCGTCCTTGATGATGCCCATGATCCGGGCGCGGGAGCGCAGGATGTCGAGGTAGTCCGAGATCTCGGCCGCCAGCCTGGAGAGCTCGTCGCCGATCTCGTCCCGGCCGAGCGCGGTCAGGCGCTGCAGGCGAAGATCGAGGATCGCGCGAGCCTGCGCCTCCGAGAGACGATAGGTGCCGTCCTCGTTGATCCTGTGGCGGGGGTCGTCCACGAGGGCGATGAGAGGCGCAATGTCCTGCGCCGGCCAATCCCGGCCCATGAGGGCCTCGCGCGCCGCGTTCGGATCGGGCGCGGTGCGGATGAGGCGGATCACCTCGTCGATATTGGCGACCGCGATTGCGAGTCCGCACAGCACGTGGGCGCGCTCGCGGGCCTTGCCGAGCAGGAACTTGGTCCGGCGCGACACGACTTCCTCGCGGAAGTCCACGAAAGCCCGGATGAGATCCTTGAGCGTCAGAATCTCGGGGCGGCCGCCGTTGAGGGCCACCATATTGGCCCCGAAGCTCTGCTGCAGGGGCGTGTAGCGGTAGAGCTGGTTCAGCACCACGTCCGCGACCGCGTCGCGCTTCAGCTCGACCACGATCCGCATGCCATCACGGTCGGACTCGTCACGCAGGTCCGAGATGCCTTCGACCTTCTTCTCGCGCACGAGATCCGCGATCTTCTCGATGAGCGAGGCCTTGTTGACCTGGTAGGGGATCTCGGTGACGACGATCGCCTCGCGCTCTTTCCGGATCTCCTCGATCTCGGACTTCGCCCGCATGATGATCGAGCCGCGGCCAGTGGTGTAGGCCGAGCGCACGCCCGAGCGGCCGAGGATCAGGCCTCCCGTGGGAAAATCGGGGCCGGGGATGATCCCGATCAGGTCTTCCGTCGAGATGTCCGGGTTCTCGATGTAGGCGACGCAGCCGTCGATAACCTCACCGAGATTGTGCGGCGGGATGTTGGTCGCCATTCCGACCGCGATGCCGCCGGCCCCATTGACGAGGAGGTTCGGGAAGCGCGCCGGCAGGACCGACGGCTCCTCCTTGGACTCGTCGTAGTTCGGGGTGAAGTCGACCGTGTTCTTGTCGATGTCCTCGAGCAGCGGCATCGCCGCCCGGGAGAGCCGCGATTCGGTGTAGCGCATCGCCGCCGGCGGATCGCCGTCGACCGAACCGAAATTCCCCTGCCCGTCCACAAGCAGCAGCCGCAGCGAGAAGTCCTGCGCCATGCGGACCAAGGCATCGTAGATCGCCTGGTCGCCGTGCGGGTGGTACTGACCCATCACGTCGCCGACGATGCGGGACGATTTCACATGCTTCTTGTCCGGCGTGTAGCCGCTCTCGTGCATGGCATAGAGGATGCGCCGGTGCACGGGCTTGAGGCCGTCGCGGGCGTCGGGCAGCGCCCGGCTCACGATCACGCTCATGGCGTAATCGAGATAGGAACGCTTCATCTCGTCGACGATCGAGACGGGCTTGATGTCGCTCGCCGGCGGGACCCCCGCGGGGCCCACGGAGCTGATGTCGTTGGGATCGGTCAAGGTCGGTCTTTCTTCTGGCGCGGGGACCCCTGAAGGCCGGACGCCCGAGGTATTGTGGCTGTGGGGCTGGGAGGCCTCACGAATCCGAGAGAAATCAAATCCTTAGATGGGGGATAACGCCTCCGGTTTCAAGCCAGACAGGCATGGGCCCGAGCCACCTGGGAGAGCCGATTCTGCCCGCAAAATGTTAACGGTTGCAATACCTTGCCACAGCAGGCGACAGATCCGGCCCGCACGGTCCCGATGCGGCATTGCGCCGGCCGCGGAACCCGAGGCCTGCGCCCCTCGCCAAAGCCAGGCCCGAGGCCCATAAACCCGCGCGACGGACGGGACCCGCCATGCTGCAGGACTATATCACGACAGCTCTTGTCACGCTCCTCGTGACCCTCGACCCGGTGGCGCTCGCCCCGATCTTCGTATCGCTCACGGAGGGCATGACGGGACATGAGCGCCGGCGTGTCGCCTTTCGGGCCTCGGCCATCGCGTTCGGGGTGCTCGCCTTCTTCGGGCTCGGCGGCGATCTCGTGCTGCGCTACCTCGGCGTGGGGTTGCCCGCCTTCCGGATCTCCGGAGGCCTGCTCCTGTTCTGGATCGCGTTCGAGATGGTGTTCGAGCGCCGGAACGACCGCAAGCAGCACACGGCCCAGGTTGCGATCACCGAGGATCACATCCGCAACGTCGCGGCCTTTCCTCTGGCCATTCCGCTCATGGCGGGACCCGGCGCCATCACGGCCATGATCCTGCTGGCAGGGCGAGCCGACGGCAACCCCGTCACCCTCGCGCTGCTGATCGCTCTCACAGGCCTTAGCGTTGGGTCGTGCCTTGCGGTCTTCCTCGCCGGCGAGCGCATCTCGAAGCTCCTGGGAGTCACCGGGAATGTGGTCCTGACCCGGCTCCTCGGCGTTATCCTCGCGGGGCTTGCGGTCCAGTTCGTCGTCGACGGCGTTCGGGCGCTGCTCGCCCCGGAGGCGCGGTGATCGGCGGCGTGCCGCCGGTCGCCGTCACAGGAAAACGGCGCGGGTCACCCCGCGCCGCTGGCTTGGCCGATCGCCGGCCGATCAGTAGAGGTTGCGCTGGACCACCGTCGTGCGAGGCCGCTCCAGCACCACACGCCGGGAGACGGCCTGGGGCTGCCGGACGACCACGCGTCGCGTCACCGTGCGAGGCGAACGCACGACCACGCGCCGGGTTACGACGCGGGGGGCGCGCTCCACGTAGCGCACGACCGTGCGCGGCTGGACGTAATAGGTCGGCGCCGTCACGACCCGCCGGGTCACCACGGTCGGCCCGTAGTAATAGGCCGGATCGTACCCGCCATAATACCCGGTGCTGAAGCCGATGCCGCTATAGGCTGGCGCACCCCAGCCGAAGCCAGAGCCCCAGTACCCTCCGAAACCGGACCCGATGCCGACCGAGAAGCCGACCTGAGCCTGAGCCGCCTGGGGAGCCGCGAACGTCGCGGCGCCGGCCGCGAGCGCTCCTGCGAGCATCAGAGCGAATGTCCTCTTCATCGAGAATCCTCCTGCGGGAATAGGTTCACTATTCCGCTTCGATGCAGATCAAACAGCCTGCATTGCAAAAGGTTTCCGGTCCGGAATGTCTCAGCGCCGCAAGGCAAATCGAGACTGATTTCGACAGGAAATAAACACCTGCTCGCTTGATGAACAGATGTTCATGTCGGATCTTCTGAGCTGCTCCGTTGGTAGTTCAGCTGAGCGTCTCGAGAAGCTTGAGCATGAGCGCGCGGCGGGGGGCGAACGACGAGATCAGCGCATATTCATGCAAGGTGTGGGCGCCGTCGCCATCGGAGCCGAGCCCATCAAGGGTCGGCACCCCGATGGCAGCCGTGAAATTCCCGTCCGAGCCGCCGCCGGTCCGCGGCACATCCTCCAGCGGGAAGCCGAGTTCGGCCGCGCAGGCCTTGGCGTGCTCGAAGAGCCGCGCCACTCCATCCGTGCGCTCGTACGGGGGGCGATTCATTCCGCCCTCCACCGTGACCCGGACATCCGGATCGTGCGGCGTCAGCCCAAGGAGCGCCGCGGAGTACCCTTCCCCATCCGCCACGGTCTCGACGCGCAGATCGACCGAGAAGCGGCAATGCTGCGGGATCACGTTCATGGCTGTGCCGCCCGAGATGAGCCCGACCGTCGTGGTCACGCCGCGGCTGTAATCCGTCATGTTCTCGATCTTGAGGATCTGCCGCGCGGCCTCGCGAATGGCGCTGCGCCCGTCCGGATGCCGCGAACCCGCATGCGCGGGTCGGCCCTCCACATGGACGTCGAAGCGGCCGACGCCCTTGCGCGAGGTCACGATCTTGCCGCCGTCGCGGGCCGGTTCCGTAACGAGGGCATAGGCCGAGGACCGCCCGAATTGCTCGATCATCGCCCGGGTGGTCGGGCTGCCGATCTCCTCGTCGGGCGTCACCAGGAAGACGAGCGGCAAGGCCGCCCGGTCGCCGCGCGCTGCGTCCTTGAAGGCCTGGAGAGCGAGATAGGCGCCCGCCTTCATGTCATAGACACCGGGCCCGTAAAGGCGGTCGCCCTCGACCCGGATCGGGAGATCATGATCCACGGTGCCGATCGGGTGCACGGTGTCGAGGTGCGACATCACGAGAACGCCCGGTCGGTCGATCCGCGGCCCGGCGCGCAGGACGAGCGTGTCGCCGAGCCCCTGCCGGCCTGGCACGCGCTCGACAGCGATCGGAGCATCGGCGACATCCGCTTCGACGAGATCCATCATGGCGTTCACGCCCGCCGGCACATGGGTGGGGCTTTCCTGCCGCACCCAGGCCGAGATGCCCTCGATCATCGCTGCGCTTGTCTCGTCCGCCATCGTGCCGATCCGTCCTGCTCTCCAAAACGAAGCCCGCAGGGGTGGCCCGATCGGGCGACTGCGTCAAGCGGGGCCTCGCCGGGTCGTCGGATCAGCCGAGCGCCAGGACTGGACAGCGCGTGCGGCCGCTCCGGCTACCGCGGGGGCGCGGTCTCGAGACCTGTCGTGGTGGTGCAGCGCACCGCTCCAATACCTTGCAGAGCCCTACGAAACCGCGGCCCCCTCCCCAGCGTTCATAAAGACGCCCAAGTTTTTCGTTTGTGGGGAAGCATGCACCGTTGGACCGCCTCCGCCAGGAAAGCGTTTTCCGTTGGGCTCCTGAGCGCGGCTCTGGGCGGCTGCATGGGCACGTTCTCGTCAGCGGACCGTCCGGGGCCCGACCTTGCGAGGCTGGCCGAGACCGGCTCGGGCGTGCTGGTGGCCCACACCTCCCTTCACGACGCCGGGTGCCGCGAGGTGACGGCCTCGCTCGCCAAGGGCGTGGTGAGCGGACGATCGATCGACATCGGCCGGACCGTGACGCTGAAGGGTCGCTCGGATCCCGCGACGATGCCGGGCTATGCCGTCCTGCCCGCAGGCGAATACGGGATCGTCCGCTTCACCTGCGAAGGGCGGGGCGGCACGCGCGTCTTCGCAGCCCCGACCGTGGAGCCCGGGAGCAACGGCGACGGGATCGGCACGGTCTATGCCGCGCCCCTCGTGACCTTCCGGGTCGGGCCCGGCGAGATCGTGGATGCCGGGAGCGTCCGCCTGACCGGCCAGCCGGACGAGCACTTCAGCGTTTCGGTCGCACGGATGCCGGAGGCTTGGCTCCAGAACCTGCCGAGCGCCTATTCCGCCCTGTCCGGGGCCCGCGTGGTGCGCCCGATGACGGTGCCGGGCCGCAGGGAGCGGGCCGAGATCCCGACGGCGCCGCAGCTGTAGGGGCGACCCGTCGGCCTTTAGGCCCGCCGCATGAAAAAGCCGCCCTGAGGCGGCTTTCCTTGGATCCGTTCGGACGGTCCGACTAGAACGGAATGTCGTCGTCGAGGTCGCTGTAGCGCGATCCACCGCCGCCGCCACCGCCGCCGGAGGCTGCCGCAGGGCGGCGCTCCATGGGCGAGGAGCGGCCGAAATCGCCGCCACGGCTCACGCGGCCGCCGCCATCCTCGTCCTCCATGCCGCCGCCACCGCCGCGGCTGTCGAGGATCGCGAGTTCCCCACGGAAACGCTGCAGAACCACTTCCGTGGACTTGCGCTGCTGGCCTTCCTTGTCGGTGTATTCGCGGGTCTGAAGCTGACCCTCGATATAGACCTTGGAACCCTTCTTGAGGTACTGCTCGGCGACGCGGCCCAAATTCTCGTTATAGATCACGATGTTGTGCCACTCGGTCTTTTCCTTGCGCTCGCCCGAGGTCTTGTCCTTCCAGGTCTCCGAGGTCGCGATGCTGAAATTGACCACCGGGTCCCCGGACGACAGACGGCGCACCTCGGGGTCCCGCCCCAGATTGCCGACCAGAATGACTTTATTGACGCTGCCCGCCATTGATCTCTCCTTCGCTTGCTACGCTCATCTGGGCAACAGACCGGCCAATCGGGCCCGGCCACCAGCCACGCTCACGGCCGCGATAGCAGCAGATCACGAGCGGGTTGGCAACGTTTGTTCTAGCTTTGTTCTCAGTGGAAAGCAAGGACAACCGATGCTGTCCACAAGCCGCTGCAGCCGCTCACGGCTAGGAGAGGGTGGCCCGCCCGAGCGGGGCGGGAAACGGTTCTCCTAGGACAGGGGTGCTCGACCTCGCCTACCCTGCCGGCACCCTCCCGCTCGCGGCAAGAGATTGTGGTCCCGCGGCACGTTGCCCTCGTACATGCTTTGTTCTAGGCTTCGTGCGCGCGAATCCGGTGCAAATCCTCGCGTCGCGACCTACCTAACGAAGGCAAGCCCGAACGCCGGGCTCCTCACAAAAGCTCGGGCAGATCATGGCTTCCAACATCGACGAGTTGTTCGACCGCGCCAGGGCGGGCGATCCGAACGCCCGCGTGATCTCGGTGCGCGGCGCGCGGGAGCACAACCTCAAGAACGTCGACCTGATGATCCCCCGCGACAAGCTCGTGGTGTTCACAGGGCTTTCCGGCTCGGGCAAATCCTCGCTCGCCTTCGACACCATCTACGCCGAGGGGCAGCGCCGCTACGTCGAGTCGCTGTCCGCCTATGCCCGCCAGTTCCTCGAGATGATGTCGAAGCCGGACGTCGACCAGATCGACGGCTTGTCGCCCGCGATCTCGATCGAGCAGAAGACCACCTCGCGCAATCCCCGCTCCACGGTCGGCACCGTCACGGAGATTTACGATTACATGCGCCTGCTCTGGGCGCGGGTCGGCATCCCCTATTCGCCCGCCACAGGCCTCCCGATCGAGAGCCAGACCGTCTCGCAGATGGTCGACCGGGTGCTGGAACTGCCCGAGAAGACCCGTCTCTACCTCCTCGCTCCCGTGGTGCGCGGGCGCAAGGGCGAGTACCGGAAGGAGATCGCCGAGTTCCAGAAGAAGGGCTTCCAGCGCCTGAAGATCGACGGCGAGTACTACGCCATCGACGAGGCCCCTACCCTCGACAAGAAGTTCAAGCACGACATCGACGTGGTGGTGGACCGCATCGTGGTGCGCGCCGACATCGCCGCGCGCCTGGCGGATTCGCTGGAGACGGCCCTGGAGCTCGCCGACGGCATCGCGGTGATCGAGTTCGCGGACGAGCGCGAGGAGAGCGGAGAGCCGAGGCGCATCACCTTCTCGTCGAAGTTCGCGTGCCCGGTCTCGGGCTTCACGATCTCCGAGATCGAGCCGCGCCTGTTCTCGTTCAACAACCCCTTCGGGGCTTGCCCGACCTGCGCCGGCATCGGCCACGAGATGCGCATCGACCCGGATCTCGTGATCCCCGACGAGACGCTGTCCTTGAAGCGCGGCGCGGTGGCGCCCTGGGCGAAATCCACCTCGCCCTATTACCTCCAGACGCTGGAGAGCATCGCCAGGCACTACAAGGCCTCGACCACGACGCAATGGGCGGATCTGCCCGAGGCGGTGCGCAAGACCATCCTCTACGGCTCCGACCGCGAGCCGATCCGCATGGCCTATGACGACGGGCTTCGCGCCTACGAGGTCAAGAAACCGTTCGAGGGCGTGATCCCCAGCCTGGAGCGGCGCTACAAGGAGACCGAGAGCGACTGGGCCCGCGAGGAGATCGGCCGCTTCATGGGCGAGACGCCGTGCGCGGCCTGCGGCGGCAAGCGCCTGAAGCCGGAAGCCCTCGCCGTGAAGATCGCCGGCTCCGACATCGCCGACGCCACGGCCCTGTCGGTGCGCGACGCCAAGACCTGGTTCGGCGACCTGCCGGGCCGGCTCACCGACAAGCAGAACGAGATCGCCGGCCGCATCCTGAAGGAGATCCGCGACCGCCTCACCTTCCTGGTCGACGTGGGCCTCGAGTACCTCACCCTCGCCCGCGCCTCCGGCACGCTCTCGGGCGGCGAGAGCCAGCGCATCCGCCTCGCCTCGCAGATCGGCTCCGGCCTGACGGGCGTCCTTTACGTGCTGGACGAGCCTTCGATCGGCCTGCACCAGCGCGACAACGAGCGCCTGCTCGGCACGCTCAAGCGCTTGCGCGACCTCGGCAACACCGTGATCGTGGTGGAGCACGACGAGGACGCGATCCTTCAGGCCGATTACGTCTTCGACGTCGGCCCCGGCGCCGGCATCCACGGCGGGCAGATCGTGGCGGAGGGGACGCCCGACCAGATCATGGCGAACCCGGCCTCGCTTACCGGCCAGTACCTCACCGGCGAGAAGACCGTGAAGGTGCCGGGGAAACGCCGCAAGCCCCAGAAGGGCAAGAGCCTCAAGCTCGTGGGCGCGCGCGGCAACAACCTGAAGAACGTCACGGCCGAGATCCCGCTCGGCACCTTCACCTGCATCTCCGGCGTCTCGGGCGGCGGCAAGTCGACCCTCATCATCGACACGCTCTACAAGGCCGTTGCCAGGAAGCTCAACGGCGCGCTGGAGCACCCCGCCCCGCACGACCGCCTGGAGGGGCTGGAGCACCTCGACAAGGTCATCGACATCGACCAGTCGCCCATCGGCCGCACGCCGCGCTCGAACCCCGCGACCTATATCGGGGCCTTCACGCCGATCCGCGAATGGTTCGCCGGCCTGCCCGAGGCCAAGGCCCGCGGCTACCAGGCCGGGCGCTTCTCCTTCAACGTGAAGGGCGGGCGCTGCGAGGCGTGCTCGGGCGACGGCGTCATCAAGATCGAGATGCACTTCCTGCCCGACGTCTACGTGACCTGCGACGTCTGCAAGGGCAAGCGCTACGACCGCGAGACGCTCGAGGTGAAGTACCGCGAGCGGAGCATCGCCGACGTGCTCGACATGACGGTCGAGGAGGCGCGCGAGCTCTTCAAGGCCGTACCGACCATCCGCGAGAAGATGCAGACGCTGGCCCGCGTCGGCCTCGACTACGTCCATGTCGGCCAGCAGGCCACGACGCTGTCCGGCGGCGAGGCCCAGCGCGTGAAGCTCTCCAAGGAGCTCTCCAAGCGCGCCACGGGGCGGACCCTCTACATCCTCGACGAGCCCACCACCGGCCTGCACTTCCACGACGTCGCCAAGCTCCTCGAGGTGCTCCACGAACTCGTCGATCAAGGCAACACCGTGGTGGTGATCGAGCACAACCTGGAGGTCATCAAGACCGCCGACTGGGTGATCGACATGGGCCCTGAAGGCGGCGACGCCGGCGGGCGTATCGTGGCCGAGGGAACGCCGGAGGACATCGCCAAGGCGGAGGCGAGCCACACCGGCCGCTTCCTGCGCGAGGTGCTGGCGCGGCGACCGCTGAAGCGGGAAGCGGCCAAGGCGGAAGCGGCTGCTCCGAAGAAAGAGGCGGCCGAGAAGGAGCCGGCCAAGAAACAAGCGGCCAAGAAGGCCAAGCCCGCCAAGGCGACCGGAAAGGTCACCCGCCAGGCCGCGGAATGATAACTCTCGGCCTGCACACCGACCGGGTGTGTCTTCCCCAACACATTCCCGCCGAAATTGTGATTCGCAACGATAGCCTCATTGCCCCAACACAACCAAAGGTGAATGCTGCCCTTGACGTAACGGCTGGGACCGGGGGCAGTCATAATGAGAACGAAGGCGCGACAGGCCTGTATAGCTCTTTTCAGCACCGCATCTCTGAGTGCGTGCGCCACGCTCCATCAGGCGGGCGATCCACGCCACGGTGCCCCGGTCGCGGAGGTGATGAAATCGCTGCGTTGCGAGCTTGTGACGTTCATCGAGCTGAATCGCCAGCGCCAACTCGCCTTCGCGCGGCTCTATGGGACGGACTTCCAAACAGCCCGCGAGAAATACGCCTACCTTGAGCTGCACGAGCTGTTTGCGGCCGGCGTCTACGTGAATTTCGAGGTTCTCGAGTCGGCGGCCGTTGCCGGGGCCGTCGACCGCCAGATCCCCTTCAGCACTCCAGGCGACATCGGCACGGTCCGGTTCGGGGCGTCCTACGGCGAGTCCCGGACCTACACGATGAGCCAGACCTATGTGCTGTCCCAAAGCGCGGAACTGCTGAAGCCCAAGAACGAGGACGACCTGAGCTTCGCATGCTACCGGGACGTCCCGCCGCCGGCGCAGCGAAGCCCTGAGTACTTGCTGGCCCTGGCCCAAGGAAACAGCGGCACTGACATGTTCCAGCGCATCAGGGTCAATGGCGGTCCGCCTCTGGCCGAATGGCTGGTCGGGGTCGCGACCGAGATGTCGACCACCTACCTGTCCCGCGAGGGCACCGAGGAGCTGCTCTACCCCGGCCAATTGAGCTACAAGTTCGAAATCGTGGCCCAGCCCGCCGCGGAAGCGCGCTTCACCCTCGTCGCCAGCCCCATCAACCCTGCTGCCGTCGGGGGCGGCCTCTCCGCCAAGCGCACGAGCAACTTCCAGTTCGTTCTCAACACGGAATACGCTCCGGTCGCCACGGGAGCCCGCACCGGCAGCGCGATCGTCGAGCAGTTCAAGAAGGCCGCGGGAGCGTCGACGCCGCGTCCCAGGACCGCGAGGGCGGCAGCCGCCGCGCCGCCCCGCACGACGGTGGTGACCCGACCGCGGGCCACGGCACCGCAGACTCCGTTGGAGAAGAACCCGCTTCGCTACCGGCTGCTGACGCCCCTGGCCCCCACCCTCGCCCCGGCGCTGCAATAGCGCCGGAGGCCCCGGGCCCGGCCACTCTCGCGACCGGCCACCGGTGCTTCCGCGCTGCCCCTCCCCTTCGCCAAGGGACAAAAGCCGGCCTTCGACGTTCCTCCCGGAGCTTCTGGTCGTCCAGTGAAGGAGGAGCGCCATGGCCGAGGTCACCTATCCGCCCCTCGACACCCCGAAGCCCGTCGCGGACGGGGTCTGGATCGTGGATTCAGGCCCGCAGGCCGTCATGGGCTTCATCCAGCTGCCGGTGCGGATGACGGTGATCCGCCTGCCCTCGGGCGAGCTCTGGCTCCACTCCCCCACCCGCTTCACCTCGGCCCTGAAAGGCGCGCTCGAGGCCATCGGGCCGATCCGGCACCTCGTGGCGCCCAACATCGCCCATTGGACGCACCTGAAGGAGTGGCAGCAGGCCTGCCCGGGCGCCCTCACCTCCGCGGCCCCGGAGCTGCGCGAGCGCGCGCCGGTCAAGAAGGAGGGCTTGCGCCTCGACCGCGACCTCCACGACCCGGCCCCGCCGGACTGGGCCGGCACCATCGACCAGATCGTCGTCCCCGGCGCCGGGGGCTTCCGCGAGGTGGCGTTCTTCCACAATCCCACCCGCACGCTGCTGCTCACGGACCTCCTCGTGAACCTGGAGGCCCGCAAGCTCCCCCTCGCGACCCGCCTCTTCGCCCGCGCCAACGGCATGCTGGCCCCGAACGGCAAGGCCCCGGCCTACCTGCGGCTGATGCTGCGCCTCAAGGGCGCCGAGGCCCGGGAGGCCCTGTCCCGCGTGCTCGCCTGGGAGCCCGAGCGGGTGGTGATCACGCACGGGCGGTGGTTCGAGCGGGATGGGGCGGCGGCCTTGAGAAGGGCGGTTCGGTGGGTGGTGAGGTGAGCGTGTCGCAACTAAGTGTGGCTTAGTGGCACGTCAAGCAAGGAGCCGAAGGTTCTGACGGGACATACTAGCTGTCCATCATGAGGATCTTGCCCAGGTTGCATTTGCTGAAGGAAACAGCCTGGATCGTAATATTCTTGTTTACGTAGGGGCTACACCGCCCTTCTTGAGGAGTCGCGCAGCAACTCGGAATAGATCTGGCATGTCGAAACGGTTGTCTGATCTAACAACAATTATTCCGATACGTGCCAATGTTCTTATGAGTCGTTCATCTTGATTTCCCTCAGTATTCGGGTCAAATGGTGGCAAAAATTCTTGTTTCTTAGCTCGAGACATTATTGCGTCTACAGTCTCCGTCTCCCTCCAACGGCTAGTGATGGCCTCAATGGTACAAGGAACGCGCAACCTGGCGAGCGGAGCAAGCACTCGCTTGATCCACGGGAATTCAAGCTCAAGCTGGTTCACTCTTACCTTGGAGGCCTCTCGGGGCCCGTGGCGAATTCCTTCCGCAGAAATCACCTGATTTACCGGCGCTGGCGCATGCCGCGCCGCTTCTATTGCAAGGGTTAAGAAGCTTCGGGGCGTAACTTCGCCATGACCATCAGCAAGGTGGTTGGGTGGCCAATCGTAGGTCCGGCCTTTCTTAGGGCCTCGTCCCATGTAGGCTCCAGCCAAGCGCATAAACACTCTAGCCTGAGCGTGAGGGTCATAGGCAAGCGGCCAACTGCGCAGCTTTTTCAACTCTCGTGGCGTAGGTGCAACTCCCTCGGACAATAGCAACTTTTCGTACTCGCCGCGCACATTGCTCTCTGCAGTTGAACCAAGCCGAGCGAATAGCATTCCGTACAAGTCCACTGGAGTCCAACGCAGTTGCGCCGCCCCCGCAACGAGTTTCGGAAGCTCCACAAAACGCAACCCCAAATCTCGAAGTTGATCTGGTCTCAGGAATAATTTTGGACGAAGCGAACGGTATCCACGAGACGACCACGCCACTTCCAGGAGAGCATCTAACAGAAGACGTAGGCGATCCCACTCAATCGCTATTGCATCGAGTGCATCAAAGATGACCAACACCTGCAACTCACGACCTGCAAGCTCCTTGTCAAGCTGGGCACAGTCGCGCTCCCACTCCTCAGGATCCGCATACTCCTTCATTAGGGAAGAAACAGTCGGGGGAGATGAATTGGGGTCGACTGCCAAACGCAACGCTTTAAGAAAGACACACCGCCATAACAATGGCGCCAGTGCTCGTTCCTGGCCATCAGGTACTAGAGCGTCTATCGTGGCCCGGCTTACGGAGCCATCGTTCGACACCCCAGTAAACCCAAATCTCACGTCTAGCCTATCCAATCCGAGGTTCGGGTACGCCTCGGAAGCGGCTCGCCGAGTATTCTCATCGCCTAGGACGCCAGCCCAGAAGCTCTTTCCAGCGCCGCGTGCCCCGAGCACTACTGTGACATTCGGGTCCAATGCACCTGCGTGCTGCTCAGGCGCGAATATCTCTTCAACTTTAGGCCTGCTGTGGCCCGAAGCAGTGTGTGCAGCGGATGCGTCCAAGTTGGCCAGAGCCGTCCGGATCAGAGCGTAATCAATTTCTGTCATCCCACGCTGCTCTCATTATCTGATGAGATAAGATCAATAAGGTCAGTTAACTCTCCAAAGGTTGCAGAAAACGTCGAGGACGACAGAAGTGACCCGTCGCTGACCGGGTCAAAATCTCGATACCGCGCATCATCAAGCACGTGAATAATCGTTGGAGGAGAGAAGTCTGAGGGAAGGTCTAGATCAGTTACATCGTCATCCCAATCCACATCAAAATCCGCTGCGGTTAGTTGAATTGGTGCTGTGTCGGAGTCTTTCGCAGGCGCAACGATCTCGTACAAAGCGCTGAACCGCTGCTCCGCTTCCTTCTTGAGTTCTGCCTTATCCGATGCTTTCGCTTGCACAAAGTGGAGTCGATCCCGCCAATCGTCCTCAGGATTTACGGGGAATCTTGCGAGATGAGAAAAAAGCAGCCGGTAACCCAGAAAAGTCTGAGGCTGATCTATACCAAATAGCAATATCTCTGCTCCAAGACCCAATATTGCACCCGCTGTGGACTCATGCAGCCCTGCTCTAGCATCTAACAAAATAACATCGTATTGCCCTGTTCCCTCAAATCTACCCAGCATTTCTGCTATTTGTTCGCCTAGTGGTGCAGGAGGACCATCGGGGCGCAGGTCCTCCAGATACGCGCGAGCAATCTTGCTTAGAGCGTCGCCGGGATTGTCCACCGTCCGCTTACCAATCGCCGGAACTACACTAACCCGTGCCCCCTCCGAGCCTAGAAAAGAGCCGCCGCATGCATCTGCCAGGAACAAAGGATCAATCCCAGAAATGCTATTCTCCACTAGATAGTCCAAAGATCCGAAAGGCGGCAACTCAGCTTCACTAAGAAGCATTGTACCAATACCTGGAGCTTCCAAATCCAGATCGACTGCAAGAACTCGTTTGCCACGCCTTGAGAGGTGTGCAGCTACGACACATAACGCGGTTGAGCGGCCAACCCCACCCTTCAGGCTCGCGAAAACTATTCTTGGAATGCCTTTTGTGGATGGAGCCGGAGGTCTTACCCAATCTGCTCCAACTATTCGCCTATCTATTAGGCGTATCTCCCGGCCATCTATTGGAATTTTTATATAGGGGCTATCTGTAGAAAGTAAACGCTCGGCGCCGGACGTGCGGCTATCGATAATAAGTCGATCAGCGCGAGCGTAAGGGCCTAACTCGTCTCGCAGACTCTGATCAGCCGATGAAAGCTGTTCAGGTGAACATTCATCTGGAAGAACTACCAACAGCCGACCGCCAGCATCTCTGACTACTGTCATTCGCTCAAGAACCTGCTCACCAAAGACCATGGATACGTGGCTAACGAGACGAAACAGGCTATCGTCAAATCGGATCATTAGGATCTCACATGTCCATTGTGCCAATTACGTCTTTGGCGTCCCGGCGCCACCTATCAACCCATTCCGGGGTAATTACTCACCCCCTTGCGGCGCAGGCGGATCGCTGATTCCCTGCTCTCATGAGCCGTGGCGATCTTGAGCGTCTGAGCAAGGAAGAGCTGATCGAGCTGGTGCTGCGGCTGCAGCGGCCAGAGAAGACCTCACGGACATCCTCCAAGCCGCCCTCGACGGATCGCAAGGAACAGCGCGAGCGCTCAAAGCCTGGTGGCGCCAAACCTGGTCACGAGGGTCACAGTCGGATCATCAGCGACACGCCTGACGAGGTGGTCGATCATCGCCCCGGCCAGTGCTCCTGCTGTGGAGCCGCTCTGATGACGGATCTGCCCGCCGAGACGGTCAGCATCCACGAGCACGTCGACGTCCCGGAGGTAAAGCCTCTCGTCACCCACCATCGGCGGCTGGCGGTCATTTGCCCGACCTGCGGGAGGCGGGTGACAGCTCTGGTGCCGGCGGCGGCCCGCGGCACACCCTTCGGGCCGCGGCTGCACGCGGTGGCGACCTACCTCAAGACCTTTCAGGCGCTCTCCTACGAGCGGCTGCAAGCGGCCTTGTCGGACCTGTTCGGTCTCACGCTCAGCCAGGGCGGGCTGATGAACCTGCTGCGGCGGGCGCAGGGGCGCTTTGCCGAAGGGCAGGTTTGTGCCGTCTCGTCTCTGCGCCGGGCCGAGGTCGTCGCATCCGATGAGACAGGCGTGCGCATCGAGGGCTCGAACGCCTACCACTGGGTCTTCCGCTCGCCTGAGGCTGTCGTGCATCACGCTTCCCCGACACGAGCCGCCTTGGTGGTGCGGGAGATGATGGACGGCCACCGTCCGGCCGTTTGGCTCTCTGACCGCTACACCGCCCAACAGGGGCACGGGGCGGCTCACCAGACCTGCCTGGCGCATCTGGCGCGGGATGTCGCCTATGCGGTCGAGGTCAGCCAGGATCCGGTGCCCTGGCGCCTGCAGCTCTGGCTCAACACAGTCTTTTCCCTGGCCGAGCGGGTCACCACGCTGGCGGCCTCGACGCTCTCAGCGAAGCGGCGGACATTGGAGCGGCAATTGGGCGATATCCTCGCTGCCGCAAGTTCGTGTGACCTGACCCGCGCGCTTCAGGCCAAGATCAGTCGGGCTCGTGATCAGCTTCTGACCTTCCTTGAGCATCCTGGGCTGGTCGAGGCCACCAACAACGCCTGTGAGCGGGCGCTGCGACCTGCCGTGGTCCAGCGCAAGGTCACCAATGGCTATCGGGCCATGTGGGCCGCTCAAGGAGAGGCTGCGATCCGCACCGTCGTCGACACCGCACGTCTGACGCCTAGCGCCACCGTCTTCGGCACCATCCTCGCCACCGTCCGCGCCTGAAACCCTCGCGGCTCCAGGCCTGGGTAATTACATTCCGGGAGCACGTCTTTTCCGTGCGAGTATCGCATTGCAATGTCCCATTTTTGCATGAATGAGGTGCGCTCAACATAGCGGCGTATTTCAGTCGCAAGCCTACCGTGGACCTGCTCGCTTAGAATTCCCTTCAGAACTTCGAAGTGCGCAAAGAACGCATCATCCCGCCGCTGGGCGTCCGGCAGAGGCCGCATTCCAGACGCAATCATCATTTGCTTTAGCGCGCACTCCGCGGCAAGACCGTAGAGATAGCCGGCCACATCGCGACGATGAGTACCATTTAGGTGCTCTGCGGCTTCGAAGTGTCGGTGCGCAGCAGCGCGCATATCTTTTTCGTAGCTCTGGCCCATGAGACCTGTTGGTGCAACAACCCTAATATGGTGTTACGCTGAAGATCGGTTGCGTCAATCGGCAACGTGACCAAGGCTCTGCAATATGAACGTCGTCTTGCGCCTCACTCCCGACCTCCTCCACGCCCTCGACACCGGCGCGCAGATCACCCCTTTCTCCACCCGCCCCGGCGGCCTCTCGCTGCCGGACGCCTACCGCGTCACCGCCGAGATCCGGCGCCTGCGCGAGGGGCGGGGCGAGCGGGTGGTGGGGCGGAAGATCGGGTTCACGAACCGGACCATCTGGGACGAGTACAACGTCCACGCGCCGATCTGGGGCTACGTCTACGACAGGACGCTGCATGAGATCGCGGCGCTCCCGGGCGGGTTCGTGCTGGCGCCCCTGGCGGAGCCTCGGATCGAGCCCGAGATCGCGTTCGGGCTGAAGCGGGCGCCGCGACCGGGGCTCGGGGACGAGGACCTGCTCGATCGCATCGAATGGGTCGCGCACGGGTTCGAGATCGTGCACTCGCCCTATTCGGGCTGGCGCTTCGCCCCCGCCGACACGGTGGCGGCGTTCGGGCTGCACGGGGCGCTGCTGCTGGGGGAGCGGGTGCCGGTGACGGGCGACCGGGGCGCGCTGGCCCGGGCGCTGTCGGGCTTCACGATCACGCTGTACCGCAACGGCGAGCCGGCGGACCGGGGCGCCGCCGTCAACGTCCTCGACGGCCCGCTCGCGGCGCTGCGCCACCTCGTCGAGGTGCTGGCGGCGGATCCCGAGAGCCCGCCGCTCGAGGCCGGCGAGATCGTCACCACGGGCACGCTGACCCGCGCCCTCCCGATCGCGCCGGGGGAGACCTGGAGCACGGAGCTGCACGGCCTCGACCTGCCGGGGGTGTCGGTGCGGTTCGCGTAAGCCGCCCTCCGTCATTCCGGGGCGGCCGCAGGCCGAGCCCGGAACCCAGGGAGCCTAGAGCGTTTTCAAGTGAGGTGGGTCCGGCTCACGTGAAGAAAACGCGCCAGCAACAGGAGGAGAGCTGATTCGACGCAAGTCGAAGCGGCTCTAGCCGGATCGATCGCGCCATCTGGGTTCCGGCCCGCCGCTGCGCGGCGACCGGAATGACGAGGATCGGCTTTTTAAGCCGGCCGCGGCAGCTTGCAGGCGTCCAGGGCCCCGAGGGCCTTTTCCCGCGCGGTGTCGTTGAAGATCCCGGTGTCGCGGTAGGCCTGGACCTCGGCGGCGTCGAGGGCGCGGAGCGTGCGGCCGGCATAGCAGCCGCAGGGGCCCGACAGCGAGGGCTCGGAGACGTTCCGGGCCTTGGCCTGGACCACCGTGCAGGCCTTGCGGATGCGCGCCTCGAGCTCGGCGCGGCTGGCGTTCTTGAGCGCGGGATCGGGCTCGTAGGCGGTCGGCGTCGAGGACGCGCCGGCGAGCGCGGCCTGGGTCGAGAGCGCGAGGGCGAAGGCGACGGCGAGCGGGCGGGAGAGACGCATCGGCAAAGCTCCTGGGGGATCCTGGCTTTAAGGACAGGGTCCCGGCGGGAGCGTCAAGGCGGCGTCGCGAAGAGCCTTAACCGAATGCTTCAGCCGAAGGCCGGCTCCCGCCGGGCCCGGGGCAGCACGGCCGCGCCCTCGTCCGCGGGCGTCGCTTTTTCCAGCGCCACGCGGTTGTCGTGGAAGGCCGCGCCCCCGTAGGGCGCCACCTGGTCGGCCCCCGTCAGGGAGTTGATGCCGCGCCCATGCGGGTGCGCGGCGTTCGGCCAGATGCCCTCCGCGATCAGCACGCCCCGCCGCACGCCCTCGAACAGGCGGGCGCGCAGATACACCTCGCCGCGGAGGTTCTTGAGCTTCACCCAATCCCCCTCCCCGATCCCCTGCCGCTCGGCGTCGAGCGGGTGGATCATCACCTCGGGGCGGCGCTCCTTGGCGGCCGAGGTCGGGGTCTCGGTGAATGTGGAGTTGAGGAACTGGCGCGCCGGGCTCGTGGCCAGGCGGAAGGGGTGCTCCTCGGTCGCCTCCTCGATCACGCCCCAGTGGTCCGGCAGCGCGGGCATCGCGGCCCACGGGCCCATCGGGCCGTCGTTGGCGTTCTCGACCCGGGTCCAGTCGGGCCGGAAGCGGAACCGGCCGTCGGGATAGGCGAAGCCGTCGAGGAAATGGGATTCGCGGAACGGGGGCTGCGCGTCGATGTGGACCTGCGCCTCCAGCTCCTCCAGCGTGCCCCAGCCGGAGCGCCGCAGCACGTCGTCGATGAGCTCGCGCGGCTCCAGATCGAAGCCCGGGTGCTCGGCGCCGAGGCGGGCGGCGAGCGCGCGAATCACCTCGTGGTTCGAGCGGCACTCGCCCGGCGGATCGATCAGCTTCGGGCCAACCTGGATGTGCTGGCTGCCGCCGCCGCGATAGATGTCGTCGTGCTCCATGAACATGGTGGCGGGCAGCACCACGTCGGCCATCAGCGCGGTCTCGGTCATGAACTGCTCGTGCACGCAGACGAACAGATCCTCGCGGGCGAAGCCCCGCTTCACGAGCTCCTGCTCGGGCGCCACCGTGACCGGGTTGGTGTTCTGGATCAGCATCGCGGTCACGGGCCCGCCGTGGCGGAGCGCGACGGGATCGCCGGTCAGCACGCGGCCGATCTGGGACTGATCGAGCTGGCGGACGGACGGATCGGCGACGTCGAGGCCCTCGATCAAGGTCTTGTCGAAGCGGAAGATGGCGTTGTTGTTGTGGAACGCCCCTCCCCCCTCGTATTGCCACGCCCCCGTGACGGCGGCGATCGACAGGGCGGCGTGCATGTTCACGGTGCCGTTGCGCTGGCGGCCGAAGCCGTAGCCGAGGCGGAGGAAGGTGCGCCTGCGCTCGCCGACGAGCCGCGCGAAGGCCTCGATCTCCTCGACCGACAGCCCCGTGATCGCGGCGGCCCAGGCGGGATCGCGGGTCTTCAGGTGCTCGGCCAAGTCCTCCGGGCAATCCGTGTAGCGGCGCAGATAGTCCCAGTCCGCCAGCCCGTCGCGGAAGAGCACGTGCATGACCGCGCAGGCGAGCGCGCCGTCCGTACCGGGGCGGACGAGCAGCGCCATGTCGGCCTGCTTCATGGTCGCGTTGTTGTAGACGTCGATCACGACGATCTTGGCGCCGCGCTCTTTGCGGGCCCGCATCGCGTGGGTCATTACGTTGACCTGGGTGTGGACCGGGTTCGTGCCCCAGATCACCACGCAATCCGAGAGCGCCATCTCGCGCGGGTCCGGCCCCATGAGCTTGCCCGTGCCGGCGATGAAGCCGGTCCAGGCCATGTTGGTGCAGATGGTGGAGAACTGGCCGGAATAGCGCTTCACGTGGCGCAGGCGGTTGATGCCGTCGCGCATCACCTGGCCCATGGTGCCGGCGTAGTAATAGGGCCAGACCGCCTCCGGTCCGTGCAGGGCTTCGGCCTCGCGGAACTTCTCCGCCACGAGGTCGAGGGCCTCGTCCCAGGAGATGCGGTCGAACAGCCCGGAGCCCTTCGGCCCGACGCGCTTCAGCGGATGGAGGAGCCGCTCGGGGTGGTGGATGCGCTCCGCGTAGCGCGCGACCTTCGCGCAGATCACGCCCGCCGTGTAGGTGTTGGTCTCCGCGCCGCGCACGCGCCCGATCGTGGAGCCGTCGATCACCTCGACCTCGAGCGAACAGGCCGAGGGGCAATCGTGCGGGCAGATGGAGGTGCGGTGGTCGATGCGGGGCGTGCGGTTCATGGGCGCGCCTTATACCGCAAGTTCAACGAAAACGAAAAAGGCCGCCCGGAGGCGGCCTCTTGTTACTCCCCCTCCAGGGAAGCCGGGAAACTTAGCCGACGATCTCGTTGCCCGAGAAGAACTGGGCGATCTCGATCCCGGCGTTCTCGACGCTGTCGGAGCCGTGAACCGAGTTCTCGCCGACGGAGCGGGCGAACTTCTTGCGGATCGTGCCCTCGGCCGCGCTCGCGGGGTTCGTGGCGCCCATGATCTCGCGGTACTTCGCGACGGCGTTCTCGCCCTCGAGCACCTGCACGACCACCGGCGCCGAGATCATGAAATCCACGAGCTCGCCGAAGAACGGGCGCTCCTTGTGGACGGCATAGAAGGTCTCGGCCTGCTCGCGGGTCATGCGGATGCGCTTCTGAGCGACGATGCGCAGGCCTGCGCCCTCGATCACGGCGTTGACGGCCCCGGTCAGGTTCCGCTCGGTAGCGTCGGGCTTGATGATCGAGAAGGTGCGCTCGGTGGCCATGGAAAATCCTGTCTGAAGTCCGGTGTGGTCGGATTGTCGTGGAGTGGCGCGCTTATAGCGGCGTCTCCGTTGGGCCTCAAGCGCCTTCGCGGGCCGGGAAAAGCGCAGCCCCGGAGCAACGCTCCGGGGCTCGGTCTCCGACCCGACGGAGGCGTCAGCGCGCGCGCTGCCCGAACAGGATCGCCTGCACGGCGGGATCGCGCAGATCGGTCTTGGCCCTGTCCTCCGAGCTCACCGCGATGCCACGCTGCACGGCCGGCCGCGCGAGCACTGTCTCGAGCCAGCGCTTGGCATGCGGGAACTCGTCGATGTTCTGCCCCTGGCGGTCCCAGAGCTTGGCCCAGGGCGCGATCGCCATGTCGGCGATCGAGTACTCGCCCGCCACGAACTCGCGGTCGGCGAGGCGCTTGTTCAGCACTCCGTAGAGCCGATTGGTCTCGTTGGTGTAGCGGTCGATGGCGTACGGGATCTGCTCGGGCGCGTAGATCCGGAAATGGTGTGTCTGGCCCAGCATCGGACCGAAGCCGCCCATCTGCCAGAACAGCCATTGGTCGACCTCGACCCGCCGGCGCTCGTCCTGCGGATAGAACCGGCCCGTCTTGCGGCCGAGATATTGCAGGATCGCGCCGGATTCGAAGACCGAGATCGGCTCGCCACCGGGCCCGTCATGGTCGACGATCGCGGGCATCTTGTTGTTTGGCGAGATGGCGAGAAATTCCGGCTTGAACTGATCGCCCTTGCCGATGTTCACCGGATGGACGGCATAGGGAAGGCCGCATTCCTCCAGCATGATGGTGATCTTCCATCCGTTGGGGGTTGGCCAGTAGTAGAGATCGATCGGTTGGGGTGCCGCCGCCATGGCTCGCCTCGCTCTGGTTCAGGTCGGGTGGACCGCGTCTGTTACGTAGGCAGAGCCGTGCGGCAGCGCTACGGGCAATGCCGCAGGGGCGACCTTGAGAATCTGCATGATCCCGGTCCGACAGGCCTCAGAGGCTTTTCTTGAAGCCCTCGTGGCTCCTTGCGTAGCCGAGCCGCTCGTAGAAGCGGTGGGCGTCGACGCGGCGCTTGTTGGAGGTCAGCTCCACGGTCCCCGCTCCGCGCGCCCGCGCAGCCTCCTCGGCAAAGGCGATCATGCGGGCGCCGATCCCCTGGGAGCGCAGGTGCTCCGCCACCTGCACGGCGCCGATCCGCACGCGCGTGACACCGCGCCCGGTCAGTGTCGGGAAGAAGGTGAGCTGGAAGGTGCCGACGACCCGGCCTTCGATCACCGCAACGTAAAGGGCATTGTCGGGGCTCGCGCCGATGGCCGCGAAAGCCGCCTCGTAGACGGCTCGGGTTTCAGGACTCCAGGAATCCCCGAGAACCCCGAGCGTGTCGGCCTCGTGCAGACGGATGATCGGCTCGAGATCGCCGGCCTCGGCTTCGCGGATCGCGACACGGTCGTCCGGCGCCTCGCTCATGCCGCTGCCTTGCTTTCGCGCGGCAGGAAACCGGCGGCCTGGAAGCCTTGAAGCGCCTCCATGCGGCCTTTCCAGGTCGAGACGTTTGCATATGGCGCGAGATCGAACCCGCCCTCCCCCGCATAGGTGACGACGCCGTAAAGGTCGATGTCGGCGATCGTCGGCGCTTCCCCGACGACCCAGGCGCGGCCGGCGAGATGATCGTCGAGCACTTTCAAGGCGGCGTTGCCGCCCGTCGCGAACATCTCCGCGACCTCCGGCCCCGCCTTGAAGAAGCCGAGCTTGAGACCCCGTGACCGGTAGATTGCCGGCGCGAAGCGATCGAAATCCCAGTACATCCATTCCCGCGCCTGAATCCGCTCGTCGAGCGTGGCGCCGCCAAACTTGCCGGTGGTGTCGGCAAGATACTCCAGGATGGCGGCAGACTGGCAAAGCTTCCGGCCATTGTTGTTGTCGACGAGGAGCGGCACCTGTCCGAAGCGCTGCTTCGACAGGTAGGACGGCTGCTTGTGCTCGCCCTCGCGCAGGTTCACGTGGACGTAGTCGAAGGGTTCGCCGGCCAAGGACAGGAACAGGCCGACCTTGTAGGTCGGACCGGACAAGGACGTCCCGTGGAGCGTGAAACGCGCGGGCATCGGAACCCCCAGAGTTGGTCTATGGTTGAGGCCGGATCGGGCCGGCGCAGAAGCGTAGCGGATCGATTCGAGCGCTGGAAGAGAGGTCAAGATGGCGATTGCGCGGGAACGGAAGCTGCTGCAGCAGGCGGTCGGATTCCTCTCCCTCATTCCGGTGTCGGCCGGCCTGTTTGGGGTGCTCTTCGGTCCCGAAGGGCTCCTCGGCGACCGGGTGAGCGTGTCGGCGGATAGCCATTTCCGCTATCTCTCCGGCCTGCTGCTCGGGCTCGGCCTCTGCTTCTGGAGCACAGTGCCGGACATTGAGACAAAGACCGGCCGGTTCCGACTGCTCACCCTTCTGGTCGTGATCGGCGGGCTCGCACGTCTGCTCGGCCTCGCGGTCACGGGCGTGCCATCGTTCTTCATGCTCGGCGGGCTCGCGATCGAGCTGGTGGTCACGCCGGTGCTCTGCCTGTGGCAGACGCGGATCGCCAATGCCTATGCGGAGGAGCTTGGCGTGGCGGACCCCACGGCGGACGCGGTGTAGCCGGGTCCCCACCCTCCCCTCGAGGGGGAGGGTCGACGCTGCGGAGCAGCGGCGGGGTGGGGTGATTGCGCGAAGCGCATCTTCGAGCATCGAGGCAAGCACTCGCCTTCGGCGATTCACCCCACCCCGGACCTGCGGTCCGACCCTCCCCCTCCAGGGGAGGGTGGTGCGCGGAGCCGTGTGCGCCCTCAAAGCTCCTTCTCGAAGCGGTACTCCACCGAATTCGAGATGTCCCCGAGGTCCCGGGTCCCGCCAACCTGCCGGTATCCGAGCCGCTGGTAGAGACGGTGTGCGGACGTGAAGCGTGTGTCCGACCAGAAGAAGATCCGCCCGGCCCCCTGCCCTCTCGCATGGTCCTCGACGAGGCCGACGAGCCGTTCGCCCAGGCCTCGGCGGCGCTGGTCCGGCCGCACATACAGGCGGTGGAGCTCCGCCGCGCCAGGCTCGGGAAAGTCGACTGCCACGCAGGCGCAGACCCGTCCGCGCGTGTCCTCCACGACCCAGAACGCACCGCCTTTCGCGGCTGCCGCCGACCCCGGCGACCGCAGGTCCGGCAGGTCCCCATGCGGGTCGGTGTAGCAGCCCGGATATTCCGCGAAGCACAGGGTGAGGAGGCCGAAGAGGTCCTGGGCGTCGTCGTCGCGCGCAAGGCGGACGAACTCCCCTCTCGACGGGGCCGGGGCGGCCGCGGAGGTCATGAGTGCTTACTCGATCCCGAGCTTGCGCTTGAGGAGCTCGTTCACCGCCTGCGGATTGGCCTTGCCGCCGGTGGCCTTCATGGTCTGGCCCACGAACCAGCCGAGCAGGGTCGGCTTGGCCTTGGCCTGCTCGACCTTGTCGGGGTTGGCCGCGATGATCCCGTCGATGGCCTTCTCGATGGCGCCGGTGTCGGTGACCTGCTTCATGCCGCGGGATTCCACGATCTGACGCGGGTCGCCGCCTTCCGTCCACACGATCTCGAACAGGTCCTTTGCGATCTTGCCGGAGATCACGCCCTCGCCGATCAGGTCGATCACCGCCCCGAGCTGCGAGGCCGAGACCGGCGAGTCGCCGATTTCCCGGCCCTCCCTGTTGAGGCGGCCGAAGAGTTCGTTGATGACCCAATTCGCAGCGGTCTTGCCGTCCCGGCCCTTGGCGACCTCCTCGAAGAAGTCCGCGGAGGCGCGCTCCGCCACCAGCACGCCGGCGTCGTAGGCGGAAAGGCCGTAATCCGCGATGAAGCGCGCCTTCTTGGCATCCGGCAGCTCAGGCAGGTGCACCGCCAGCGCGTCCACATAGGCTTGGTCGAACTCGAGCGGCAGCAGGTCCGGATCCGGGAAGTAGCGGTAATCGTGTGCCTCTTCCTTCGACCGCATGGAGCGCGTCTCGCCCTTGCCGGGATCGAAGAGACGAGTTTCCTGGTCGATCGTGCCGCCGTCCTCCAGGATCCCGATCTGCCGGCGCGCCTCGTACTCGATGGACTGGCCGATAAAGCGGATCGAGTTGACGTTCTTGATCTCGCAGCGGGTGCCGAGCGGCTCGCCGGGGCGGCGCACGGAGACGTTCACGTCGGCGCGCAGGTTCCCCTTCTCCATGTCGCCGTCGCAGGTCCCGAGATAGCGCAGGATCGTGCGCAGCTTCGAGACATAGGCCTTGGCCTCCTCCGAGGAGCGCATATCCGGCTTCGACACGATCTCCATCAGCGCCACGCCCGAGCGGTTCAGGTCCACGAAGCTCAGGGTCGGGTGCAGGTCGTGAATCGATTTTCCGGCGTCCTGCTCGAGGTGCAGGCGCTCGATACGGACCGTGATGGTCTCCTCGGGCGTGACGTCGACCGAAACCTCGCCCTCGCCCACGATGGGGCTCTTATACTGGCTGATCTGGTAGCCCTGCGGCAGGTCCGGATAGAAATAGTTCTTCCGGTCGAACACGCTTCTCAGGTTGATCTCCGCCTTGAGGCCGAGGCCGGTCCGGATCGCCTGGCGCACGCATTCCTCGTTGATCACCGGCAGCATGCCGGGCATGGCGGCGTCCACCAGGGAAACGTGGCTGTTGGGCTCGGCCCCGAAAGCCGTGGCGGCGCCGGAGAAAAGCTTGGCCTGGCTCGTCACCTGGGCATGGATCTCCATGCCGATGACGACCTCCCAATCCCCCGTCGCACCGCTGATGAGCTTCTTTGGATTGACGGAGTTCGGGTTCACAGGAGCGTTCATGACGCCTCGCGCCTCGTGTCGAAGGGAATTCCGGACCCGAGTAAGGGGCCGGGCGCCAGCCGGTCAAGGGCTGCGGCAGCGCAGCCACGCCGCAGGTCCGGGGAACTCATGGAGCGATTGCAGGTTCAAGGGGTGACGCGTCCAATCTCGCCCCGGCATCCTTGTGCGAGCCGGTCAGGTCGCTACTTGCGCTGTCCCATGAAAAGGAGAGCCTGCCTCTAGGAAAAGGCGGTGGACAATCAGGCGGGCCGCCCAAGCCTTCATGAAACCCAGCGTGTCATTAGGCGTTGGTGTGTCGGTTAAACGGTCAAGGAGTACCGATATGTCTATGGATCGTGATCCGAATCTCTATGATCCCAACTCGCCGGCCTCCGGCACCGGGACGGGTATGCATACGAATACGGTCAATACCGTGCATGACGGCGAGACGCGCGTGTACGACAGCGACAGGCCGCGCGGCTCCAACACGCTCGCGTACCTGATCGGCGGCCTCGTGCTGGCCCTCGGCCTGCTGGCGTTCCTCTTCTACGACGGCAACAACAGCGGCGACGTGAGCACGACGGGCAGCACCTCGACCCAGACTGAGCGCTCCACGGGCGCCCCGGCAGGCGGCGCTTCGACGACGGCTCCGGCCGGTGGCACGACCGCTCCGGCGACTCCGGCAGCGCCGGCGGCTCCGGCGCGTCCGTAATCAATACGCTTCCGAGTTCCTGCGTAGGGGCCTGACATCCTTGTCAGGCCCTTTCTCCATTGGCGGGCGCGTCGTGACGTCCCGGAACCAGCCGGAGGTCACTCCGTTCCCTACAATCCTCGTCACCGGGAGCGTTCACGATGAAAGTCGCACTCCTTTCGGCCGTGCTGGCCCTCGTGGCCTCCGGCGTCGCGGCCCAGCCGCGGCCGTCGACCCAGGCCATGACCTGCAACCAGACCCGAGGCCTCATCGCGTCCCACGGCGCGGTCGTCCTGAACACCAGTCCCACGACCTACGACCGGTTCGTGGCCTCACGCGCCTTCTGCCAGATCAACGAGACGATCGAGCCGGTTTGGGCCCCGACCCGGGACACACCCCAATGCCCGATCGGATACCGGTGCCGCGAGGCCGACCGGGACTTCTGGGATTGAGCCGAGCTGGGAACGGGAGCCCGGTCGGCTCCCCGGAGAACGGCGCGGCTGGAACTGGGGAGACCGGTATTGAAGCCGGCCCCAGAGGGTCAGGTCTTGGAACTAGCGCCCTGCGGGCCGGTTGAGACAACAGATCTCGTCAACAACGGTGCGTATCGATGTCGGTCAGACGCAATCCCTGGATTCTTCCCATTGTCGTTATCCTCGCGGTGATCGCGCTCTACTTCGCGATCGTCGGCAGCCGCAGCAGTATCGACCAATCGCAGCTGTTCTTGAACTGGGCCACGATGGCGGTTCTGTTCGGCACCTTCGCGATCATCGCAATCGTGGCCTATATCAACCTGCGGCGCACCGGTCGCGTCGGCGACGAAGCCGCGAGGGCGCGGGACTTCCGGCACTGAGCACATCGCCTGAGCACATCGCCGCAGCCCGCGGGCAGCCTGCGGGGCCTCATCGGCGCGTCAGGCGGCGCGCCGCATAGGCTCCGGCGGCCCAGAGAAGGGCCGCGATGGCTCGCACCGGGTACAGGGTGGGCGTGTCGTGGCTGACGGGCGCGATCCAGGGCAGCCCGACCAGGGTAACGAGCCACGATGCCAGCACCGACAGGCCCAAGGCTGCGATCGCCGCGATGAAGACCTTCCCGAACTGATCCGCGCGCCAGCCGAGCCAGACCGCCACGGCGATCAGGACCGGGTCGAACGCCCCCAGCAGCCAGACGGCAAGCGGCACGTCGGGAGGCGTCATTCAGGCCCCCTCGAAATGCATCGGGCCTCGGCGGTTCACGCCTCGGCCCACCACGGCTGGGGAAGTGCGACACGGCCGGCGGCGTCTTCGATCACCTGCCCGGCAGCGAACAGCGTCTCCTCGTCGAAGGCCCGGCCGATGAGCTGCAGCCCCAGCGGGAGGCCCTGCGGGTCGAAGCCGGCGGGGATCGCGATGCCGGGGAGGCCGGCCATGTTCACGGTCACGGTGAAGATGTCGTTCAGGTACATCTCCACCGGATCGCCCGAGCCCTTCTCGCCGATCCCGAAGGCAGCCGTCGGGGTCGCGGGGGTGAGGATCGCATCGACGCCCTGCGCATAGACTTCCTCGAAGTCCCGCTTGATCAGTGTGCGGATCTTCTGGGCGCGCACGTAATAGGCGTCGTAATAGCCGGCCGAGAGCACATAGGTGCCGATCATGACCCGGCGCTTCACCTCGCGGCCGAACCCGGCGGCACGGGTCTTCTCGTATTGCTCGATGACGTCGCGGCCGGGCACCCGCAGGCCGTAGCGGACGCCGTCATAGCGCGCGAGGTTGGAGGAGGCCTCCGCGGGAGCCACGATGTAATAGGCCGGAAGCGCGTACTTGGTGTGCGGCAGCGACACTTCCACGATCTCCGCGCCGGCGGCACGGAGCCACTCGGCCCCGCGGCTCCAGAGCGCCTCGATCTCGTCCGACATGCCCTCGACGCGGTACTCCTTCGGGATCCCGATCTTCAGGCCTTTCACCCCGCGAGCGACCGCAGCCTCGAAATCGGGCACGGGGAGGTCGGCGCAGGTCGTGTCCTTCGGATCCGGCCCCGCCATGGAGCGAAGGAGGATCGCGGCGTCACGCACGGTGCGGGTGATCGGCCCGGCCTGGTCGAGGGACGACGCGAAGGCCACGGTGCCCCAGCGCGAGCAGCGCCCGTAGGTCGGCTTGATTCCGACGGTGCCCGTGAAGGCCGCGGGCTGGCGGATGGAGCCGCCCGTGTCGGTCGCGGTCGCGCCCAGGCACAGGCGCGCGGCCACTGCCGCCGCCGACCCGCCCGAGGAGCCGCCGGGCACCAGATGAGCGCCCTCGATGGCACCAGCGGTGCCGGCCGCATGGACGTTCGAGCCCTTGCGCCGCCAGGGCGAGACCACGGGCCCGAAGGCGCTGGTCTCGTTCGACGAGCCCATGGCGAATTCGTCCATGTTGAGCTTGCCGAGCATCACGGCACCGTCGGCCCAGAGATTGCTCGTGACCGTGGACTCGTAGGGCGGCTCGAAGCCCTTGAGGATGTTGGAGCCTGCGGTCGAGACGACCCCGTCCGTGCAGAACAGATCCTTGATCCCCAGCGGAATGCCCTCCAGAGGCCGGGCCTCGCCCCTGGCGATCCGCTCGTCCGAGGCCATCGCCATGGCGCGCGCCCGCTCTGGCGTCTCCAGCACGAAGGCATTGAGCGCCCGCGCCTTTTCGATGGCCGCGAGATGCGCGTCCGCGAGCTCGACAGCCGAGAAGGACTTTTTGGCGAGCCCGTCGCGGGCCTCGGCGATAGTCAGGTTGGTGAGTTCGGTCACTGGGTCTGTTCCACTCGGGATCTATTCCACTCGTCAAGGCCGGTTGCCGCCATGACGACTTTGCCTCGGTGCAGCGGAGGGTCGCCGGACGCGCTTGGCGGGCCCGCGGATGGTCGGGAAGGGCTCCGAAGCCTTACTCCACGACCTTCGGGACCAGGAAGAAATTGTCTTCCGTGGCCGGGGCATTGCGGACGATCTTGTCCGGGTATCCCCCGTCCGTGATCCCGTCCTGGCGCTTCTTCATCGTCATCGGCGTCACGGAGGTCATGGGCTCCACGCCCTCCACATCGACCTCGTTCAGTTGCTCGACGAAGGAAAGGATGGCGTTGAGCTCCCCCTGGAGATGGGGCACTTCGTCGTCCGTCACGGCGATGCGCGCCAATCGCGCGATGCGCCGGACCGTGTTCTGGTCGACCGACATGAATGAGCAAACCCTGATGCTGGAAGTCGGCCCGCCTATAGCACCCGGCCGCTCGCAGCCGCAACGGATCTATCCGTCGCCCCCATCTTCCGGGCCGGGCGCCGGCTTCAAGGCATGGCACCCGGGCCGTGGCTCGACCGGTCCCGCAGCCCGGTGCCAGGATGCCGTTCCAGTGCAGTTCGCCCGGCGGGCCGCCTACGTGATCCGGACGCCGACGGTCTTGTTCGGGACGATCACCTGCGTGCCTTTGCCCTCGAGGGCCGCGACGAAGCGGTCGGCGCTCTGCTCGATGATCGGGAAGGAGCCGTAATGGCAGGGAATGGCGGCTTTCAGCTTGAAGAAGCGCTGCACCGCGAGCGCCGCCACCTCGGGCCCCATGGTGAACCGATCGCCGATCGGGACCAGAGCCACGTCCGGCTGGTGGATCTCGCCGATGAGGCCCATGTCGGAGAAGATGTCGGTATCGCCCATGTGATAGACCGAGGGCTCACCCGGCGCCTTCACGATCAGACCGTTGGCGCTGCCCAGGGGGAAGTTCACGCCCATTTCGACGAGGCCGGCCGAATGGTCCGCCCGCACCATCGTGACCGAGAAGCCGCCGAGATCCACCGTGCCGCCGGTGTTCATCGGCTCGAACTTCGAAACGCCCTGTGAGGCGAGCCACATCAGGAGCTCGAAATTCGTCACCACGGTCGCGCCGGTGTTCTTCACGATCTCGACCGTATCGCCGATGTGATCGCCGTGGCCGTGCGTGATCAGGATGTGAGTCGCTCCCTCGACCGCCCTGTCCCTATCTCCATTCCAGGCCGGGTTGCCGGTGAAGAAGGGATCGATCAGCACCACTTTATCTGCGAAGTCGAGGCGAAAGGCCGAGTGGCCGAACCACGTGATCTTCATGGGGTTGGTCCTCCTGAGGCGCCCCCGGGCAAGCGGCGCACAATGGCAATAGGATCAAGTGCTGCCAAGCCTGTCCGGGCTGGGAGCCTGCATGATAGGAGACCGCGTGAGCACGTCAGATCAAGAGCTTCTGGCCTTCATGGACGGCATGGCGCGCGGAGCCAGGCTCTTCGGCATCGATCTCGGCACCAAGACGATCGGGATCGCGATGTCGGACGTGGAGCGCAGCATCGCGACGCCGCTGGAGACCATCAAGCGGGTGAAGTTCACGCCGGACGTGGGAAAGATGCGGGCCCTGGCCGAGCGCTTCGGCGTCGGAGGCATCGTGATGGGCTTACCGCTCAACATGGACGGGACCGAGGGTCCGCGCTCCCAGGCAACCCGAGCCTTCGTGCGCAACATGAAGCCAATTCTGCCCCTCCCCGTCCTGTTCTGGGACGAGCGGCTCACCACGGTGGCGGCCACCCGCATGCTGGTCGACGCCGATACCTCCCGCGCGAAGCGGGCCGAGGTCATCGACAAGGTGGCAGCCTCCTACATCCTTCAGGGCGCTCTCGACCGTTACCACCGGCTCCTTCCGGAGGATGACGAAGACGTCGAGGGCTGACACCCGGCTCCTGCGCCTTGTCGCGCCCGGCCGGGCGGTCTAAGCCGGGCCGGCCCTCCCTCGACGCCCCCCGCCCATGGCCTCCGTCTTCGCCAGCATCATCCCGGTTTTCCTCGTCATCGCGGCGGGGTGGGCCGCCCGCGTGACGGGCTTCGTCGAAGACAAGCACTGGGGCGGGCTCGAGAAGATCACGTACGTGATCTTCTTCCCCGGTCTCATCATCGATACCCTGGCCCGGGCCGACCTCGGATCCGTGCCGGTCGTCAGCGTCGGGGGCGCGCTGATCGGCGCGATCCTCAGCATCACCGGGCTGCTCCTGACCTTCCGCCAGCCGTTGCAGCGTGCGCTCGGACTCGACGGGCCGAGCTTCACCTCCCTGTTTCAAGGCGCCACGCGCTGGAACACCTTTGTGGCGATCGCAGTCGCGGGCAGCCTGTTCGGCCCTCGAGGCGTCACCCTCATGGCGGTCGCGATCGCCGCCATGGTGCCGCTCCTGAACGTGCTCGCGCTCTACGTGCTGGTCCGCTACGCCGGCGGGCCGCGCCAGAGCGCCGGGCAGATCCTGCGCACCTTCGTGACCAACCCCTTCATCTGGTCCTGCGCGATCGGGCTTGCCCTGAACCCGCTCTCGCCCTGGCTGCCGAAGGCCGCCATGGCCTTCTTCGACATCACCGGCCGTGCCTCCCTCGCAGCCGGCCTGCTGGTGGTGGGCGCCGGCCTCGACCTGAAGGGCCTCGCGCGGCCCGGCGCCACGCATTTCCTGTCAATCGGCCTGAAGCTGGTCCTGCTGCCGCTGATCGCGGTGACGATTGCCCGCCTCCTTGGGGTCGAGGGCATCGACGTCGCTGTGACGGTGGTGGCCGCGTCGGTCCCGACCGCGAGCGGCGCCTATGTTCTGGCGCGTCAGCTCGGTGGAAACGCTCCCCTGATGGCCGAAATCCTCACGCTCCAGACCCTCGTTGCGCTCGCGACCATGCCGCTCATGATGGCACTGCTCGGCACCTGATCGGACAGGGTGGGTTTTTACAACCAAAGAACGCAGTATCTTCTTGTGTGCCTACAGGTTGTACTGTTATCTTTGCGTCCCCGTATTCCGAAGCCCTCATGCCGAAGCAGCCGCCGCACCCTCCCAAGGCCGTCCAGACCCAGCCTGGCTCTCCGTCGGATGCGACCGGCGGGCGGGTTGCAGAACCCGCTGAGGCGGCCCGCTACATCGCGGAATTCACGGCGGAGCTGTCCGTCATTGCACGGCACGCGAAACTCGAACTCCTGGCCTACCTCCTCGACATGGCCCGGCTCGAAGCCACCAGAGCCCAGAGCGGCCATGACCCGGCAGGCAGGCCGCCGGGCTGATCAGCGCCCCGCGATCAGCGACACCGCATTGCCGCCATGACGTTCCAGGCGGCCGGCGAGTTCGAGTTCGAGAAGGTGCATGTGGACGATGCGGGCCGCGAGACCCGACTGACGCACAAGCTCGTCGACCAAGACCGGACTGGGGCCGAGGAGCTGAATCAGGGCTTCGTCGCCCACAGGCGCAGCCTCTTCGGCGGCATCCTCGGTGCGTTCGGGGAACTGCGGACTGCGCTCGATGGTGATGGGCGCCGCCCCGACGAAGTCTAGCTCGTCCCAGAGCGCCTCCGCCGCAGGCGTCCCCTTTGGCTCCTGCGCGCTCCGGTCCGGACGCGGCCCGGTTGCGACGAGCGGGTCCAGCACCGCCGTAATGTGCTCCAATGCCGCGCAGAGCGTGGCACCCTCCCGAATGAGGTCATTCGTGCCCTCCGCCCGCGGATCGAGGGGCGAGCCCGGGACCGCGAACACCTCCCGGCCCTGCTCCAGGGCGAAGCGGGCCGTGATGAGAGAGCCCGAGCGCCGCGCAGCCTCGACCACCACGACCCCGTAGGACAGGCCCGACACGATGCGGTTGCGGCGCGGGAAGTCGCGCCCGCGCGGCTCCCAGCCGAACGGCATTTCCGAGATCACCGCGCCTCCGGCGTCGATGATCGCGCGCAGCAGCGGTTCGTTCTCCGACGGATAGACCCGGTCCTGCCCACCGGCGAGCACCACCACGGTTCCGGTCTCGAGGGAGGCCCTGTGGGCCCGGGTGTCGATGCCCCGCGCCAGCCCGGAGACGACCACATACCCCGCCTCGCCGAGCCCGCGGCCGAGGCGCTCCGTAAAGGCGAGCCCGGCTGCGGACGCATTGCGGGAGCCCACGATCGCGACCGCGGGGCGGGCCAGGAGATCGATGGAGCCCCGCAGCGCGATCAGCGGAGGCGCCGTGTCGACCGCCTGCAGGGCACGCGGATAATCGGGCTCGCCCAGGGCGATGAAGCGGGCGCCGAGGCGCGCGGCGGCTGCGATCTCGCGCTCGGCCTCGGCGCGGGTTGCAACCCGCAGGGCCGGGCGCCCTCCCCGCCGGGCGAGGTCCGGCAGGGCCTCCAGGGCGGCGGATGCACCGCCGAACTGATTGACAAGGGCGCGGAAGGTGCGCGGGCCGACGCTCTCGGAGCGGATCAGGCGGAGCCAGTCGACCCGCTGCTCGTCGGTGAGATGCGCCCCGCCCATCTGGATCCCCCTCACCTTCTGCCGGCGGCACCCCGGGTCATCGGCGCATGCCGCTCAACCCTTCTGGCCGATCCTGCCTTCCGTGCCGGCGAGCAGGCGCTTGATGTTCTCCCGATGCTTCCACCAGAGCAAGAGCGTCAGGATCGCGGCGACGCCCGCCATCGGCCCCTCGCCCATTGCCCACAGCACGGCCGGCATGGCCGCGCTGGACAGCAAGCCCGCGAGCGAGGAGTAGCGCGTCGTGAAAGCAATGCCGAGCCAGATCGCCGCGAAGGCGAGCACAGCGAGCGGCTTCAGACCCAGGAGGCAGCCGATATAGGTCGCGACGCCCTTTCCGCCCTTGAAGCCGAGCCAGACCGGGAAGAGGTGACCGAGGAATGCGCCCAGGGCCGCGAGGAGAGCGGCATTCGGCCCCCAGAACCCATGCGCCAGGATCACCGGCGCGGTTCCCTTCAGGGCATCGCCCAAGAGCGTCGCGGCTGCGAGCCCCTTGCGGCCGGTGCGCAGCACGTTGGTGGCGCCGATATTGCCGGAACCGACCTTGCGGATATCGCCGAGGCCGGCAAACCTCGTGAGGATCACCCCGAAGGGGATGGAGCCGAAAGCGTAGCCGAGCGCCAGAGCCGCGAGCGCGGCGGGCCAGGCCAGGGTCCAGGCGGTGTCAGACATGGACGCCTCCGCTGCTGCTGCCGTGGCGATCGAACACGATCCGGCCCGCCACCATCGTGATGCTGACCTGCCCTTCGAGGCGCGCCTCATCGAAGGGGGTGTTCTTGGAACGGGACCGGAGCGTGCGTTTGTCGAGCACGAAGGGCGCGTCGGGGTCGAACAGGACGAGATCCGCAGGCGCGCCCTTCTGCAGGCGTCCGCCCGGGAGGCCGAGGATCTCGGCGGGACGGGTCGAGAGAGCGCGCAGGAGCTTCGGCAGTGCGACGCGCTCCGAATGGACGAGGCGCAAGGCCGCTGGGAGAAGCGTTTCGAGACCCACCGCACCGTCGGCTGCCTCCGCAAACGGCAGACGCTTCGTCTCGACGTCTTGCGGGTTGTGGTCGGAGACGATGACGTCGATGGTGCCGTCGGCGAGCGCCTCGATCACCGCCTGCCGGTCGTTCTCGTGCCGCAGGGGCGGCGCGAGCTTCAGGAAGGTGCGGTAGTCGCCGATGTCGTTCTCGTTGAGCGTGAGATTGTTGATCGACACCCCGCAGGTGACGGCGAGCCCCGCCGCCTTCGCGGCGCGCACGATCTCGACGGAGTCCGCACAGGAGATCATCGCGGCGTGGTACCGCCCGCCCGTGAGGCGGACGAGGCGGATGTCCCGCTCCAGCATCACGGTCTCGGCCTCGCGCGGGATGCCGTGAAGCCCGAGACGCGTCGCCAATTCGCCTTCGTTCATGACGCCGTCGCCGACGAGGTCCGGGTCCTCTACGTGGTGAATGACGAGGGCGCCGAAATCGCGGGCATAGGTGAGCGCGCGGCGCATGACCTGCGCATTGGTGACGGAGCGCGCTCCGTCCGTGAAGGCGATCGCCCCGGCCTCGCTGAGCAGACCGATGGGCGTCATCTCGCGACCTTCCAGGCCCTTGGTCAGGGCGGCGGCCGGCACGACATTGACGATGGCCTTCTCACTCGCCCGGCGCAGCACGAAATCGATGATCGCGGGATCGTCGAGCACGGGATTCGTATCCGGCATGGTCACGATCGTGGTCACGCCCCCGGCCGCGGCGGCCTTGCTGGCGGACTCGAAGGTCTCGCGGTGCTCCGCGCCCGGCTCGCCGATAAACGCGCGCATGTCGATGAGTCCGGGCGCAAGTACCTGGCCTCCGCATTCGATCACCTCGGCATCCGGCGCTTCGCGGACGTGGGGCCCAAGATCCGCGATCAGCCCGTCGCGCACCAGCAGGCCACCCGGCTGCTCGGTGCCGCCTGCGGGGTCGATGAGGCGGGCGTTGCGGAAGAGGATCGGGCGTTCCGCCATCATGCGCATCCCGGGATATCCTCGAAGCGGCGGAACACGATCTTGCCGTGCTTCTCCGCCGTCGCGACCATGTCGTCGGCGCCGGCGGAGGGGCCGCCAATGCGCAGCACCGCGTCGCACTTCGCCACGAGGCGGCGCGCGACGGGGTGGAAGATCTCGTCGAAGACGGGGTCGCCGGTCTGCTTCGACCCCGCGTGCTCGATCAGCGGCAGCGCGTACCACTCGCCCAGCACCGGCAGATGCCCGGCCCGGAAAAGCCGCAGCGCTGTGTCGGTCATGGCGTCGACGTTGGCCTGGATCTTCACCGGATCGTCGCCCGTGCCGGAGCGGTATGGGCCGGCGACCAGGATCATGAGGGGCTCGGTCATTACTCTCACCGATTCGGCAGATGCTGCGCCAACGCCTCCAGCACCGCCATCCGGACCGCGACGCCCATCTCGACCTGCTCGCGGATGAGCGACTGGGTGCCGTCCGCGACCTCGGAGGAGATTTCGACGCCCCGGTTCATGGGGCCGGGATGCATCACGAGCGCGTCGGGCTTCGCGTAGGAGAGCTTCTCCTGGTCGAGGCCGTAGAAGCGGAAATACTCCTTCACGCTCGGCACGAAGGAGCCGTTCATGCGCTCGCGCTGGAGGCGCAGCATCATGACGATATCAGCACCCCGCAAGCCGTCCTGCATGTTGGTGAAGACGTCGACCTTGAAGCCTTCGATGCCAGCCGGGAGCAGCGTGCGCGGCGCCACGAGACGCACGCGCGCGCCGAGCGCCGCGAGCAGGATCAGATTCGATCGCGCGACGCGGGAATGCAGGATGTCGCCGCAGATCGCGACCGTGAGGCCGGCGATGCGGCCCTTGTTGCGGCGGATCGTCAGCGCGTCGAGGAGGGCCTGCGTCGGATGCTCGTGAGCTCCGTCGCCGGCATTGACGACCGAGCAGTCCACCTTCTGAGCCAGGAGGTTCACGGCGCCGGCCGCGTGGTGACGCACGATGATGATGTCGGGGCGCATCGCGTTCAGGGTCGCGGCGGTGTCGATCAGGGTCTCGCCCTTCTTCACCGAGGACGACGCCACCGACATGTTCATCACGTCGGCGCCGAGCCGCTTGCCCGCGATCTCGAAGGAGGATTGCGTGCGGGTCGAGGGCTCGAAGAACAGGTTGATCTGGGTGCGGCCCCTCAGGGTCGATTTCTTCTTCTCGACCTGCCGGCTGACCTCCACCTGTGCCTCGGCGAGGTCGAGCAGCGCCTCGATGTCCAACGGCGACAGGCCCTCGATCCCGAGCAGGTGACGGTGGGGAAAGATCGGGCGCGGCGTATGGGTCATCTCAAGGCCTCGGCTATAGGGGCAAGCGGCGAAACCGGCAAGCGCGCTGCATCACGAGGCGCCGGCGAGCGACGGTCGGATGCCGTTGCGGAAGGGCTGCGGCCCCCGCTCCTCTTTTGCCGAAGCGGCCCTGCCACCATATAGAGTGGAACGGGACCGCGATTTGACTCCGGTCCGTTTCCGCACCAGTTAGGCGCCCATTCGCGCCCGGTTCCGGCCCTGGTTGCGCCCTCACCCGTTCGTCCAGGAAGGCTGCCAGTCCATGAAGGTCCTCGTCGTCGAGTCGCCAGCCAAGGCCAAGACGATCAACAAGTATCTCGGGCGCGACTACGAGGTCCTGGCTTCCTTCGGGCATATCCGCGATCTGCCCGCTAAGGACGGCTCGGTCGACCCGGAGGCGGATTTCCGCATGATCTGGGAGCTGGACAGCCGCGGCGGCAAGCGCGTGTCCGAGATCGCCAAGGCCGTGAAGGGCGCCGACAAGCTGATCCTCGCCACCGACCCAGACCGGGAGGGCGAGGCGATCTCCTGGCACGTCCTGGAGGCCCTGAACGAGAAGCGCGTGCTCAAGGGCGTGCCGGTCGAGCGGGTGACCTTCAACGCCATCACCAAGGACGCGGTCCAGACGGCGCTCCGCCAACCGCGTCAGATCGACCAGGCCCTGGTCGACGCCTATCTCGCCCGGCGTGCCCTCGACTATCTGGTGGGTTTCACCCTCTCTCCCGTGCTCTGGCGCAAGCTGCCCGGCGCCCGCTCGGCCGGCCGCGTGCAGTCCGTCGCGCTCCGCCTCGTCTGCGACCGCGAACTCGAGATCGAAACCTTCAAGCCGCAGGAATACTGGTCGCTCGTGGCGACGCTGGCGACCCGGGACGGGGGCGTGTTCGATGCCCGCCTCGTCGGGGCCGACGGGAAGAAGATCACCCGCCTCGACATCGGCAACGGCGAGGAGGCGGCCGCCTTCAAGCGCGACCTCGAGCTTGCGACCTTCAAGGTCCGCAGCGTCGAGGCCAAGCCGGCCAAGCGGCACCCCTCCCCGCCTTTCATGACCTCGACCCTGCAGCAGGAGGCCTCGCGCAAGCTCGGCCTTGCGCCGGCCCAGACCATGCGGATCGCGCAGCGCCTCTATGAGGGCGTGGAGCTCGGCGGCGAGACGGTCGGCCTCATTACCTATATGCGGACCGACGGCGTCGACATGGCACCGGAGGCGATCCAGTCGGCCCGCCGGGTGATCGCCAAGGAATATGGCGACCGCTACGTGCCGGGCGCCCCGCGCCGCTACACCACGAAGGCCAAGAACGCCCAGGAGGCCCACGAGGCCATCCGCCCGACCGACATGGGCCGCCTGCCCTCCCAGGTGAAGCGCTACCTCGAGCCCGAGCAGGCGCGGCTCTACGAGCTGATCTGGATCCGCACCCTCGCGAGCCAGATGGAATCGGCGGAGCTCGAGCGCACCACCGTGGACATCGACGCGAATGTGGGCCCCCGCCGGCTGGACCTGCGTGCCACCGGCCAGGTCGTGAAATTCGACGGCTTCCTGACCCTGTATCAGGAGGGCCGGGACGACGACGGCGACGAGGACGAGGGCCGGCTGCCGCCCATGAAGGCGGGCGACCCGCTGGAGCGCCGCCGCATCGCCGCAACCCAGCACTTCACCGAGCCGCCGCCGCGCTATTCGGAAGCCAGCCTCGTGAAGCGCATGGAGGAGCTCGGCATCGGCCGTCCCTCGACCTATGCCGCGATCCTGCAGACCCTGCAGGACCGCGAATACGTGCGCATCGAGAAGAAACGCCTCGTGCCCGAGGACAAGGGCCGGATCGTCATCGCCTTCCTCGAGGCCTTCTTCCGCCGCTATGTGGAATACGACTTCACGGCCGATCTCGAGGAGCAGCTCGACCGGGTCTCGAACAACGAGATCGACTGGAAGCAGGTGATGCGCGAGTTCTGGCAGGACTTCGCCGCTGCGATCGCGGGGACCAAGGAACTGCGCACCACGGAGGTGCTCGACGCTCTCAACGAGCTCCTCGGACCCCACATCTTCCCCGACAGGGGCGACGGCTCGAATCCCCGCTCCTGCCCGAATTGCGGCGAGGGCCAGCTCTCGCTCAAGCTCGGCAAGTACGGTGCCTTCATCGGCTGCTCGAACTATCCCGAGTGCAAGTACACCCGCCAGCTCGCGGCCACGGGCGCGAACGGCGACGGCGAGGGCACGTCGGAGGACGGCAACGGTCAGCCAGGCGTGAGGGTCCTCGGAGACGACCCGGCGACCGGCCTGCCCGTGACCCTGCGCGACGGACGCTTCGGGCCCTTCGTCCAGCTTGGCGAAGGCGAGAAGCCGAAGCGCTCCTCGCTGCCGCGGGGCCTTGCTCCGGCGGCCGTGGACCTGGAAAAGGCTCTCAAGCTCCTGGCCCTGCCGCGGGAGGTGGCCCGGCATCCCGAGACCGGGGAGCCGATCCTCGCCAGCATCGGGCGCTATGGGCCGTACGTGCAGCACGGCAAGGTCTACGCGAATCTCGGCAAGGACGACGACGTGCTGGAGATCGGCGGCAACCGGGCGATCGACCTCATCGTCGCGAAGGAGAGCGGGGCTGGCGGCTTCCGCCGTGGTGCGGCGGATCCGGGTCGGGCGCTCGGGGCGGATCCCGAATCGGGAGCGGCCGTGACCGTGAAGGCTGGCCGGTTCGGCCCCTACGTCACGGACGGCACGACCAACGCGACGCTGCCGAAGACCGTCGCCCAGGAGGCCGTGACCCTCGATGAGGCGCTGGCGCTGCTCCAGGCGCGGCGCGAGGCCGGCGGGGGCAAGAAGGCCAAGGGACGCGGCTCGGCCCGGAAGGCGGCTCCAGCCAAGGCGGCGAAGAAAGCGACTGCCAAGAAGACGGCCGCGAAACCCGCCGCGGCCAAGAAGGCTGGAACGAAGACAACGGCCAAGAAAGCCGCCGCCAAGAAGCCGGCGTCACGCAAGGCCGGCTGAGCGGAACACGTCAGCGGGATCCTGGCGCGGGGGCCGGTGGGTTGCGATCGCCCGGGTCAGAGGCCGGTATAGATCGCAGCCGCGGCAACTAGGCAGATCACCGTCGAGGCGACCGTCCCGAAGCGGACCATCTGGGACCGGAAGCTCGAAGGGCCTTCCCGGTCGATCTCCTCGAAGCCGAAGGCCTGACCGGCCGCCAGCGAGAGATGCTGAAGGCTCACCTGCCGAGCCGTCTTGGTCTTGGTCCGCGTCGCCACGTCGTCGCCTCCATCGAGTTCACGCGAGCTTGGGGATTCAACGTGACAGTGGAGTGACCGGTTCCTCCACCTTCCGCTGAAGTCCGGAGTGTGTTTTTGCGGTGACTCCGGACCTGTGATCGGGCATCCGAACCTGGGAACCGCGGGCCGATCTTAACCCTTCCGCAATCATGGACCGGGACCATGGCGGCGGCTCGTCGCCCTCGTCCGGCGCCCGGACGAGGACCAAAAGCCGCTCTTTGCGTTCCTGTTATGTTCTCATATAATCCGGGGAATGAGCTATAGTGTACGCAAGAACGAATCACCACGGACCAGGTCGAAAATGACCGACGATCTCTTCGGCGGCGCTGGGGGCGCGGCTGCAAAACGGGCGGCTGCGGCCTCGGCCAGGACAGCGGCCGTCAAGGTCGCACGCCAGGCGCCGCAGGGTACCCCGGGCGAGGCTGGCTACGACGCCTCCTCGATCGAGGTGCTGGAGGGCCTGGAGCCTGTCCGCCGCCGCCCCGGCATGTATATCGGCGGCACCGACGAGAAGGCGCTGCACCACCTCTTCGCCGAGGTGATCGACAACGCCATGGACGAGGCGGTCGCCGGGCACGCGACCTTCATCGAGGTCGAGTTCGAAGAAGGCAACTGGCTCTCCGTGACCGACAACGGCCGCGGCATCCCGGTCGACCCGCACCCGAAATTCCCGAAGAAGTCGGCGCTCGAGGTCATCATGACCACGCTCCATGCCGGCGGGAAGTTCGACTCGAAGGTCTACGAGACCTCGGGCGGTCTGCACGGCGTCGGCGTGTCCGTCGTGAACGCCCTCTCAGAGACCCTCGAGGTCGAGGTGGCGCGCGGGCAGCAGCTCTACCGCCAGGTTTTCTCCCGCGGCATCCCCAAGGGCAAGCTTGAAACGGTGGGACGCGTGCTCAACCGGCGCGGCACCAAGGTGCGCTTCAAGCCGGACCACCAGATCTTCGGCAAGGACGCCCATTTCCAGCCCCGGCGCCTGTTCAAGATGGCGCGCTCGAAGGCCTATCTCTTCGGAGGGGTCGAGATCCGCTGGAAGTGCGCGCCCTCCCTCCTTGCCGGCGTCGAGAACGTGCCCGCGGAGGCGACCTTCCGCTTCCCGAACGGGCTGAAGGACTATCTCGCGCGGGACATCGAGGGGAAGGAGCTCGTCGCGGATCAGGTCTTCTCGGGCAAGATCGTCAAGCCGGGCGGCCACGGCTCGCTCGAATGGGCGGTCGCCTGGATGGCGAACGAGGACGGGTTCTCCTCCTCCTATTGCAACACGATCCCGACCCCCGAAGGCGGCACACACGAGAATGGCCTGCGCATCGCGCTGCTGCGCGGCCTGCGCGAGCACGCGGAGCGCGTGAACCAGGCCAAGCGCATGGCGGCGGTCACCACCGACGACGTGATGGCGACCTGCGCCTCCATGCTCTCGGTCTTCATCCGCGAGCCGGAGTTCCAGGGCCAGACCAAGGACAAGCTCGCCACCGTCGAGGCCGGACGCATCGTCGAGAACGCGGTCCGCGACGCCTTCGACCATTGGCTCGCGGCCTCGCCGCAGCAGGCCAACAAGCTCCTCGACTGGGTGATCGACCGGGCCGAGGAGCGGCTGCGCCGTCGCCAGGAGAAGGAGGTTGCCCGCAAGACCGCAACCCGCAAGCTCCGCCTGCCCGGCAAGCTCGCCGATTGCTCCAACGCAGGGGCGGCCGGATCAGAGCTCTTCATCGTCGAGGGCGACTCGGCCGGCGGCTCCGCCAAGCAGGCACGCGACCGCGCGACCCAGGCCGTGCTGCCCCTGCGGGGCAAGATCCTGAACGTCGCCTCGGCGGGCAAGGACAAACTGCACCAGAACCAGCAGCTCTCGGACCTGGTCCAGGCCCTGGGCTGTGGCACGGGCGCGGGCTACCGGGACGGAGAGCTGCGCTACGAGAAGGTGATCATCATGACGGACGCCGACGTAGACGGCGCCCATATCGCCTCGCTCCTCATCACCTTCTTCTACCAGCAGATGCCCCGCCTGATCGACAACGGTCACCTCTACCTCGCGGTCCCGCCGCTCTACCGGCTGACCCAGGGCGCAAAGACGGTCTATGCCCGCGACGACGCCCACAAGGAGCGGCTCCTCAAGACGGCTTTCAAGGGCAACGGCAAGGTCGACATCGGCCGCTTCAAGGGCCTCGGCGAGATGATGCCGGCGCAGCTGAAGGAGACCACCATGGATCCCAGGAAGCGGACGCTTCTCAAGGTGATGGTCGAGACCGACACGCGGCCCGAAACCACCGACGCGGTCGAGCGCCTGATGGGCAACAAGGCCGAGGCGCGGTTCAGCTTCATCCAGGAGCGCGCGGCATTCGCGGACGAGACACAGCTCGATATCTGAGTAGAATCACTATCTTAGCTAAGAAAGTGAAGCTCCCAATTCAGGGCGGCGCCTGCAACGGACTGCCGATAAAAACCCGAAAAGGCCCGGTGTCTGCACCGGGCCTTTTCCCATACTAAACTCCGCAGGGTGCTCAGTATTTGAAGTTCACCCCGAAGCGGGCGATGTGGCCGTCGTTGTCGACCTCGTAATCGGCAAAGTTCCCGGGGGTGCCGCCCTGGGCAATCCCGACCTTCTGATGGCCGAGGTTGTAATAGAGGTACTCGCCTCGGAGCGTGATGTTGTTGAGCAAGGCGTACTCGACGCCGGCCCCCACCGCGAAGCCCACATCGGTGCCGCTCGACCGGCCCGAGGCTGGAGCGAAGGTGACCGGAGTATCACTCGATGTGAGCGAGCCCTTCACAGTCGTCTCGCCATAGGCCAGGCCCGCCGTGCCGTAAACCAGGGCGCGATCGAAGGCGAAACCGAAGCGGCCCCGGACGGTGCCGAGATAATCGAGTTCGGACTTCAGGCGCAGAGTATTGCTCTCAGTGTCGGCACCTACCGGAGCGACGTAGCTCCGGCTCGCGGTGCCGCTCACGCCGGAATAGGAGATGTCGGCCTCGATGCCGGCGACGAACGAGTTGAACTGCATGTTGTAGCCCACCTGGCCCCCCAGGATCAGGCCGTCCCGCTCGATCATCAGACGGTTCGGGATGACGCCGCCCGCGCTGAACCCGGAGAAGGTGCCCCCCTCGCGCTCGAGCGTCGCATCGACGTCGCCGAAGCCGTAGCCGACATGAAAGCCGCCATAGAAGCCCGTCCAGGTGAAGAGCACAGGGGCGACCATCGGGGCGGGGCTGACATATCGCCTCCCGAGATCCGCAGCCGAGGTAGCGGACGCGAAGCCCAGAAGGGCAGCCGAGGCGAGCAGGATTCTTTTCATTGGAGTGATCCCTGTAGGTGTGGCCTTGAACGCGAGGCGTGCAGCCTTGGCGCAAGACCTTTACCGATCGGTAACGACGGACCGCACCGTTCTTCCCTCTGCCTGCTTCTGGCACCCGGATGCGCCCCGCATCGGCCCGGGCATTCCGGATCCGGGGCCGCCTGGAAGCGCAAAACGAAGAAATGACAGTCACTTAGCACATGGTTACCCATTTCATGACGAGCATATCCAGCGTTCAGCCTTGGTTGACTCTGGTTGGAGTTTGTCGCTTGGGCGGCGCTAGACCTTGTTGCGCGTCTGCTGCAGCCAGGCCCGGAGCGCATGGTTCACGGCGTCAGGGCGCTCCAGGGTCGAGAGGTGGCCGCAATCCGGCACGACCACGAGAGAGGCCCATTCGACCGCCTCGGCCATCTCGCGGGCGAGTTCCGGCGGCGTGAGGATGTCCTGCTCGCCGACGAGCACGAGTGTCGGGATCTCGATTCCGGGCAACATCGGGCGCGCGTCCCGGCGCGCCATGATGGCGCGCTCCTGACGCACGAAGGCCTCGGGCCCGGTGTCGCGCAGCATCTGGAGGACGGTCGCCTCCAGCGCCAGGTCGGAAACGCGGTCCGGGTGCACGAGACGGGGCCAGAGAATCCCGTGGACCTCCTCGAAACGGCCCGACTCTGCGAGGGCGATCAGGCGCTCGCGGTTGGCGCTGGCCTCGGGCGTGTCGGCGCGGGCGCTCGTGTCGAGCAGGGCGAGGTGGGAGACGCGTTCGGGCGCCTGCCGCAGCACCTCGAGGCTGACGTAGCCGCCCATCGAGAGCCCGGCGAGGGCGAACCGCTCCGGCGCTTGCTCCAGCAGGCGCTGTGCCATGGCCGGGAAATTGTCGTCCTGGCGCTGATCGGCAACGATGATCCGGTAGGTTCCCGACAGGGCCCGGATCTGAGGCTCGAACAGCGCTTCCGTACAGTTAAGCCCCGGAACGAAAACCAGTGTTTCCATATCTGCCATCGCGATTCGCGCCCTTTTGATTGACAACCACGAACCTTATCCTATGGTCCCGGCAAACTTTCGCACTGGGCCCCTGCATCCCAGGCGAAACAAAGTGTTGCGCCGTTCGTTGCCGCTCTGAGCGGTGCTGCCCGAGGCGCCTTCTCCCGAAGCGGTTCCCAACCTGATGTCGTTTGCTGAACTTGGATTAAGTGAAAAGGTACTCCAGGCCGTCGAGGCCTCCGGGTACACCCAGCCCACGCCCATCCAGGCGGAGGCCATCCCGCACGTGCTCGCCCGAAAAGACGTGCTGGGTATCGCGCAGACCGGCACGGGCAAGACTGCCGCTTTCACGCTGCCCATGCTGACGCTGCTGGAGACCGGCCGAGCCCGGGCGCGTATGCCTCGCACCCTCATCCTCGAGCCGACGCGTGAACTCGCCGCCCAGGTTGAAGAGAGCTTCGTCAAATACGGGGTCAATCATCGTCTCTCGGTCGCGCTCCTCATCGGCGGCGTGTCCTTCGGCGACCAGGACATGAAGATCACGCGCGGAGTCGACGTGCTGATCGCGACTCCGGGCCGTCTCCTCGACCATTTCGAGCGTGGCAAGCTGCTGCTCTCCGGCGTCGAGCTCCTCGTCATCGATGAGGCCGACCGGATGCTCGACATGGGCTTCATCCCGGACATCGAGCGCATCGTGAAGCTCGTGCCCTTCACCCGGCAGACTCTGTTCTTCTCGGCCACCATGCCGCCCGAGATTCAGCGCCTCGCCGATGCCTTCCTTCACAATCCCGTGAAGGTCGAGGTGGCGCGCGCCGCCTCCACGGCCTCGACGATCACCCAGCGCCTCATCGCGACCGGCCGCGAGCCGCACGAGAAGCGGGAGACCCTGAGGACCCTCATCCGCAGAGCGGAAGACCTCAACAACGCGATCGTGTTCTGCAACCGCAAGCGCGACGTCGCCGTCCTGCATCGCTCCCTGCAGAAGCACGGCTTCAATGCGGCGGCGCTGCATGGCGACATGGACCAGCACGCCCGCATGGCGGCGCTGGATGGCTTCCGCAAGGGCGAGACGACCATTCTGGTCGCGAGCGATGTTGCGGCGCGGGGCCTCGACATCCCGGCCGTGAGCCACGTGTTCAACTACGACATCCCCCACCATGCGGAGGATTACGTCCACCGCATCGGCCGCACGGGCCGCGCCGGCCGCGCGGGAGCGGCCTTCACCCTGGTGGCGCCTGGCGATGAGAAGTCTCTGACCGCGATCGAGAAGCTCATCGAGCAGCCGGTCGAATGGGAAGGCGGCAGCCTCGCGGATCTGCCGGCGTTCGATGCCCCGACCTCGTCTCGGCGACGGGTCCAAAGCGGGCGGAGCGGCAGCCGGAGCGAGGGAGGACGCAGCGGCCGGGACCGCGGCAGTTCCCGCTCGAGCCGCCAGGAGACACCACGACAAGAGGCTCCGCGCCAGGAGGCACCGCGTCAGGAGCGCGAAGCGCGGCCACCTCGTGCTGCAGAGCCGCGCCAGGAGCGCGAGACACGACACCCGCGCGCCGAGGAGCAGCGCCAGGAGCGCGAGCCGCGGCCCGCTCGCCCCGAACGGGCCGCTGTCGAGGAAGCTCCGCGACATCAGGCGTCGTCGAGGGATCAGCACCGCTCGCAGCCGCGCAGCGGCGACAGGGGGCCGCGCCAGCATTACCGCGACCGGGACGACGGCCCCACGGTGATCGGCTTCGGCAACGACATTCCGGCCTTCCTGCTGCGGCCGACGGGCTTTTCCAAGCGTTCGAAACCCGAGCCCGTGGAAGAGACCGAATCCGAGGGCGCCGAGGAGTAATCCCTCGGCTCAGCGTTTCATTTTCGGCTTCTTTGCGCGCTCTGCCCGTTCGGCGGCCTCGAGCGCCATCCGGCCCCAGATCGCGGCCTCCGCCGGATCGTCGATGGCGACGCTGGGCAGGAGCCAGTAGCTCATCGTGGCGACCCGGCCGGTCTTGTCCGCGTAGGAGAATGCGCGGGAGCCCGCGGCCTCGAAGCGGTCGCGCGTCTCGGCATCGGCCTTGAGGAAGATCTCTCCCCCGATCTCGAGTGCGAAGATCCGGTCGTGCAGGTAGATCCCCTGCCCGCCGAACATGCGGCGGGTCCGAACCGGGCCGAGATCCTGAAAGAGATCTTGGAGCGAGTCCGGGTCCATGGATGGCCTCACGGGCGCGAGGGGCTGGGATTAGGGCCGGGATTCAAGCGTTTCAGGAGAGAGTCCGTCAGACTTGGGATCGTCACTCGGCAGCCTGCAAGGCGTCGGGCTTGGCCGGCGTGATGGCGACCGATTCGCCGCAGCCGCAGGCGGAGGTCTGGTTCGGATTGTTGAACACGAAGCCTGAGGAGAGCTTGGTGGTCTGGAAGTCCATCTGCGTGCCGAGCAGGAACAGCACGGCCTTGGGATCGACCAGCACGGTGACGCCCTTGTCCTCCACGACCTCGTCGGTCGGGTTGATGCTCTCGGCATATTCCATCGTGTAGGACATGCCGGCACAGCCGCCGTTCTTCACGCCGACGCGCAGGCCGACGATCGGCTTGTCGGCGTTGGCGATGATGCTCTTCACGCGGTCCGCCGCCGCGTCCGACAAGGTCATGACCTTGAACTTGGGTAGTGCCATGGTTCTCTCCGGCGGCCGGGTTCAAGGCCCGGGCAGAATGAGGATACATGCTCTATGTAATCACGCATCGGCCATCCGTCGAGTTCCGGGATAACCGTGCCCAAGAGAGACCGATGACCCTCCAGATCGAGACCGTCGGGCAGATCGCCCTTACGATCAGCGACGCCGACCGCTCGCAGGCCTTCTATTGCGACGTTCTCGGCCTGAGGCTGCTCGACCGCTATGGTCCGCTCTTATTCTTCGACGCCGGCAACCTGAGGCTCATGCTGGGCGAGGGCCCGGAGGTCACGCCCGGAAACGGCTGCGTTTATTTCAAGGTGCCGGACATCGACGCGGCCCATGCGGCGCTGGCCGCCAGGGGCGTGTCCTTCCAGGAGGAGCCGAAGCTCATCGCCCGCATGCCGGACCACGAGCTCTGGATGGCGTTCTTCCAAGACCCGGACGGGCACCAGCTCGCGCTGATGACGGAGAAGCGCTGAGGGCGCCTACCACATGTCCAGCGCGACGCGGGCCTCGTCCGACATGCGGCTCTGGTCCCACGGCGGGTCGAACACCATGGCGACGGTGACGTTCTGGACGCCCGGGACGCTGGCGACTGCGTTCTCGACCCAGCCGGGCATCTCGCCGGCGACCGGGCAGCCCGGGGCCGTCAGCGTCATGTCGATGGCGACGTTGCGGTTGTCGTCGATCTCGACCTTGTAGATCAGGCCGAGCTCGTAGATGTCGGCCGGGATCTCCGGGTCGTAGACGGTCTTGAGCGCCGCGACGATGTCGTCGGTGAGACGGTCGAGCTCCTCGGGCGGAATGGCCGGGCTCGGCGCGACCTGCGGCGAGTTGGGGGCGTTCTCGGGCTGAGTGGCAATGGTCACGGTGTCAAATCCTTACCCGAAGAGGCCTTCCGCCTTCTGCAAGGCGTCCGCCAGTTTATCGACTTCCTCGAAGGTATTGTAGAGCCCGAAGGACGCCCGGCAGGTCGAGGTGGCGCCGAAGCGGTTGAGGAGCGGCATGGCGCAATGGGTGCCGGCCCGAACGGCCACGCCCTGTCGGTCGATCACGGTCGCGACGTCGTGGGCATGGGCCCCCTTCATCTCGAAGGCGATGATCGCGCCCTTGCCGCGGGCCTGGCCGATGATGCGGATCGAGTTCATGGCCCGCAGGCGCTGGTGGGCGTAGTCCGACAGGGCTGCCTCGTGGGCCTGGATGTTGGACCGGCCGACCTCGCGCATGAATTCCACAGCGGCTCCGAGCCCGATCGCCTCGATGATCGGCGGCGTGCCGGCCTCGAAGCGGTGCGGCGGCTCGTTGTAGGTGATGCCCTCGCAGAGCACCTCCCGGATCATCTCGCCCCCGCCCTGATAGGGCTCCATGCGCTCGAGCCATTCGCGCTTGCCGTAGAGGACGCCGATGCCCGTCGGGCCGTAGACCTTGTGGCCGGTCAGGACATAGAAGTCCGCATCGAGGTCGCGCACGTCTACGTCGAGATGCACGGCTCCCTGAGCGCCGTCGATCAGCACCGGCACCCCGTGCGCATGGGCGATCCGGACGATCTCCCTGGCGGGTGTCACGGTGCCGAGCACGTTCGACATGTGGGTGATCGCCACCATCTTGGTGCGCGGGGAGAAGAGCTTTTCGAACTCCTCGACGAGGAAATTGCCCTCGTCGTCCACCGGCGCCCACTTGATCACCGCGCCCTTACGCTCCCGCAGGAAGTGCCAGGGCACGATGTTGGAATGGTGCTCCATGATCGAGAGGATGATCTCGTCCCCCTCCCCGATCGGCAGTGTCCGTCCGAGGCTGTCGGCCACGAGGTTGTAGGCTTCCGTCGCCGACTTCGTGAAGATGATCTCGTCCACGGAGCCGGCGTTGAGGAAGGCGCGCACGCTCTCGCGTGCACCCTCGAACCCGTCGGTCGCGGCGTTCGCCATGTAGTGCAGTCCGCGATGGACGTTGGCGTAGCCGGTCTCCATGCAACGCACCATCGCATCGATCACAGCGCGAGGCTTCTGCGCCGAGGCGGCGTTGTCGAGATAGACGAGCGGCTTGCCGTAGACCGTCTGCGACAGGATCGGGAACTGCGCCCGGATCGCCTCGACGTCGTAAGGGGCCGTGAAAGGTGCGTTCATGGTTGTTCCTCAAAAGTCCCCTCCCCGCGAGCGGGGAGAGGTCGAGTCGGCGACCGGGTGAGGGGCCAGGAGAGATGCAGATCCTCCGACCGGCCTTTCACCCAGCCCTCTCCCCGCAGGCGGGGAGAGGGGGGCGTTCAGCCCCTCGCCTTCAGCCAGTTCTCGACCTGCCCGATCAGCGCCTCGCGGAGGCCTTCGTGTTCCACGGTCTCGATGGCTTCCCCGAGGAACGCCTGGACCAGCAGGCTCTCGGCCTCAGCCTTCGGCAGGCCGCGGGCCATGAGGTAGAACAGGAGGTCCTCGTCGAGCGCGCCGCTCGTGGCGCCGTGGGCGCATTGCACGTCGTCGGCGAAGATCTCGAGCTCCGGCTTGTTGTTCATGGCGCCGCCGTCGCTGAGGAGCAGCGAGGCCGACATCATGCGTCCGTCGGTCTTCTGCGCCTGCGGCTCGACGATGATCTTGCCCTGGAACACGCCCGTGGCCTCGCCGTCGATCACGGTCTTGAACAGCTCGCGGCTCGTGCAGTGCAGGCCGGAATGGGTCGCGACCAGCGTGTTGTCGGCGTGCTGGCGGGCGTTGATCATCGTGGCGCCGTTGATGTTCGCCAGCGTGTGGTCGCCCGCGAAGGTCACGAAGACCTGGTGACGCGAGATGGCGCCGCCCACGACCGTGTTGAGCGAGTCGAAAGCCACCGCCTCGCCGAGCCGAGCCGTCAGGGTCGAGAGCACGAGGGCGTCGCGCCCGGCCCCGTTGAGGCGGACATGCGAGACCTTGGCCCGGTCGGCGACCACGAATTCGAGCACGTCGTTGAGCTGCGAAGCGACGCCGTCCGGCCCCTCCTGGCTCTCCAGCACCGTGACGGAGGCGCCCTCCTCCACGACCACGAGGGTCCGGGTCGCGGTCGCGACGGCGGACGCGCCGGCCGTGACGTAGCGGAGGTGGATCGGCCGCTCGACAGACGCCCCGGCGGCCACCCGGATCAGCACGCCGTCCGTGAGGAAGGCGGTGTTGAGCCGGTAGACCGGGTTCTCCAGCGCCAGCGGGACGGGCGTGAGGTGCCCGAGCAGCGCATGGCCGGAGACGTGGGCCTCGGCCGTCGTGACGATCTCGACGCCTTCGGGGAGGCCGGCGAGGTCGGAGGCCTCCGGCACGACGTGGCCGTTGACGATCGCGATGCGGATCGCCTCGACGCCGCCGAGGGCGCCCGGAGACGCCAGCGCGGCCCTGGCCTCCTCGACCGTCGGACGGTCAGCGAAAGGCGCGGCCTCGCGCATGGCGGCGCGCAAATCCGTGTACTTGAAGGCCTCGACGCGGCGATGCGGCAGGCCGACCTCGATGAAGTCGGAAAACGCCTTGACGCGAGAGGAATGGTCGCCAGGGAGCTTACCCTTGGCGGCCTCGAAGGCCTGGACCAGGGCCGTTTCGGCCGGGGTCCGCATGAGGGTGACGGCGCCCATGTCTTACTCCGCCGCCTGCTGGCGGTAATCCGCGTAGCCGTTGGCCTCCAGCTCGAGCGCGAGCTCCTTGCCGCCCGACTTCACGATCTGGCCGTTCGCCATCACGTGCACCGAGTCGGGCACGATGTGGTTGAGGAGGCGCTGATAGTGGGTGATGACCAGGAACGAGCGGTCCTTGGCCCGCAGGGCGTTCACCCCCTCGGAGACGATGCGCAGCGCATCGATGTCGAGGCCGGAATCGGTCTCGTCGAGGATGCAGAAGGTCGGCTCCAGGAGAGCCATCTGCAGGATCTCCATGCGCTTCTTCTCGCCGCCCGAGAAGCCGACGTTGAGGGCGCGCTTCAGCATGTCCTTGGGGATTTCGAGCTGGGCCGCAGCGGCATTGACGCGCTTGATGAAGTCCGGCGTCGTCAGTTCGGCCTCGCCGCGGGTCTTGCGCTGCGCGTTGAGCGCGGCCTTGAGGAAGGACATCGTGGCGACGCCCGGGATCTCCAGCGGGTACTGGAACGCGAGGAAGATCCCCGCCGCCGCGCGCTGATCCGGCTCCATCTCGAGCACGTTCTGCCCGTCGAGCAGGATCTCGCCGTCGAGGACCTCGTAGTCCTCCTTGCCGGCGATCACGTAGGAGAGCGTCGACTTGCCGGAGCCGTTCGGGCCCATGATGGCCGCGACCTCGCCGTTGTTCACGGTGAGGTCGAGCCCGTTGAGAATGCGCTTGTCCTCGATTTGGACGACGAGGTTCCTGATTTCGAGCATGGTGTATTCCGTTCTAACGTCGTCCCCGGGCGCAGCCTGCGCGGCCTGAGGACCTGATTTTCCGAATTGACGCGAGATCCTCGGCTCCGCGCCTGGGCCGAGGATGACGATTGTCGCTAGCCGACCGAGCCTTCGAGCGAGATCGCGATCAGCTTCTGGGCCTCGACCGCGAATTCCATCGGCAGCTTCTGGAGCACGTCCTTCACAAACCCGTTCACGATCAGGGCCGTGGCTTCCTCCTCCGAGAGGCCGCGCTGCTGGCAGTAGAACAGCTGGTCCTCGGAGATCTTCGAGGTGGTGGCCTCGTGCTCGAACACGGCGGACGCGTTCTTCGACTCGATATACGGGACCGTGTGGGCGCCGCATTCGTTGCCGATGAGGAGCGAGTCGCAGTTCGTGAAGTTGCGGGCGCCGGAGGCTTTCCGGTGCGCCGAGACGAGGCCGCGATAGGTGTTCTGCGACTTTCCGGCCGAGATGCCCTTCGAGATGATCCGGCTGGAGGTGTTCTTGCCGAGATGGATCATCTTGGTGCCGGAATCGACCTGCTGCATCCCGTTCGACACCGCGATCGAGTAGAACTCGCCGCGCGAGCCCTCCCCGCGCAGGATGCAGGACGGGTACTTCCAGGTGATCGCGGAGCCGGTCTCGACCTGGGTCCAGGTGATGACCGAGTTCCTGCCGCGGCAATCGCCACGCTTCGTCACGAAGTTGTAGATACCGCCCTTCCCCTGAGCGTCGCCCGGGTACCAGTTCTGGACCGTCGAGTACTTGATCTCGGCGTCGTCGAGGGCAACCAGCTCGACCACAGCCGCGTGGAGCTGGTTCTCGTCCCGCTTCGGGGCCGTGCAGCCCTCGAGATACGAGACATAGGAGCCCTTGTCGGCGATGATGAGCGTGCGCTCGAACTGGCCGGTGTTCTTCTCGTTGATGCGGAAGTAGGTCGACAGCTCCATCGGGCAGCGTACGCCCGGCGGGATGTAGACGAAGGATCCGTCGGTGAAGACGGCCGAGTTCAGGGTCGCGAAGAAGTTGTCGGTTACCGGTACCACGGAGCCGAGGTACTGGCGCACCAGGTCGGGGTGCTCGCGGATGGCTTCCGAGATCGGCATGAAGATCACGCCGGCCTTCTTGAGCTCCTCCTTGAAGGTGGTGACCACCGAGACCGAGTCGAACACGGCATCGACGGCGACGCGGCTCGAAGGCTCCACGCCGGCCAGGATTTCCTGCTCGCGGAGCGGGATGCCGAGCTTCTTGTAGGTCTCGAGGATGGCCGGGTCGACCTCATCGAGGGACTTGGGCGCCTGGTTCTGCTTCGGCGCCGCATAATAGTAGATGTCGTTGTAATCGACCTTGTCGTAGGACACCCGCGCCCAGTTCGGCTCCTGCATGGTGAGCCAGCGCTTGTAGGCGTCGAGGCGCCACTGGAGCATCCACTCGGGCTCGCCCTTCTTGGCCGAGATGAAGCGGATCACATCCTCGGAGAGACCTTTCGGGGCCTTCTCCATCTCGACCACGGTCTCGAAGCCGTACTTGTACTGATCGACGTCAATCGACCGAACCTGTTCGATCGTCTCCTGCACTGCAGGCATAAGGTTCTCTCCTCACCGCTCACGGGTTCAAGGCCCGCGGGTTGACGGACGGCGAATGTGAACCGCGGCCGCTCAGGCCGCGTTCGCCCGCCGCCTATATAGGGATGCCACCACGGATTCGCACGCCTTTACGAAGAGAAAGACGTCCTCTTTCGTGGAATTCCACCCCAAACTCACGCGAATGGCGCCCTCGGCGAGCGCCGGCTCCACTCCCATGGCTTGCAGCACATGGGATCTTTTCACCTTGCCGGACGAGCAGGCGGAGCCCGACGACAGGGCCACGCCCGCGAGATCGAAGGCGATCAGGGCCGTCTCGGCCCGGAGGCCCGGCACGGCAAAGGCGAAGGTATTGGGCAGCCGCGGGACATCGGCGCCGAACACCACCGCATCCGGGGCGATCCGCCGAAGCTCGGCCTCGGCCTCCTCCCGCAGGGCGGCAATCCGCACGCTCTCCTGGGCGAGGGCGAGGCGGGCCGCTTCCGCGGCAGCCCCGAAACCCGCGATGGCCGCCACGTTCTCGGTCCCGGCCCGGAAGCCCCGCTCCTGCCCTCCTCCACGCACCAACCTCTCGGCGATCTCCAGGCGGTCGGAGGCCAGCACGATCGCGCCGACGCCTTTGGGACCGCCGAGCTTGTGGGCCGAGAGCGTCAGGGCATCGACGCCGAGGTCAACCAGGTCGACTGGCACCTTTCCGGCGGCCTGGACTGCATCCGTGTGGATGAGCCCGCCCCGGGCATGGACCAAAGCTGCGGCCTCCGCGACCGGCTGCATGACACCCGTTTCGTTGTTGGCCGCCTGGATCGATACCAGGACCCGCCCGCCGGACTGGTCCAGCCGGGCCTCGAGCCAGGCGAGATCGACGCGGCCGCTCCGGTCCACCGGGATCCGCTCGACCGCCTCAGAAGCGAAACGGTGGCCGTCGAGGACGCAAGGGTGCTCGGCAGCCCCTGCGAGAAGGATCGCCGCCCCCTGCTCGCCCGCCCGCCGGAAGGCCGGCGACAGCACGGTGTTGTTGGCCTCGGTCCCGCCGCTCGTGAAGATCACGTTCTTGGCCGAAGCACCCACGAGAGCCGCGACTTGGTCCCGTGCGGCCTCGATGACAGCCCGGGCCGCCCGCCCCTCCGCATGAACCGATGAGGCGTTGCCGGGCAATTGCAGGGCGCGCGCCATCGCCTCCGCGGCCTCCGGCCTCAAGGCCGAAGTCGCGTTATGGTCGAGATAGCTGCGCGCGCCGCCTGCCATCAGTCCCGTGCTCACTCCGTTCAGGCTGGGCCGCGCCCGAATGCCTGCTTATGAAAACCTTGCAATCGACCGGGGTTGCCGTGCTAAAGCACCGCAACCACATGAGGGCGGATCAATGCCTGACCGGGCGCCGCAGGAGCACGTGTCCCCTGCCGGCGACCTGCGAGCGACCGTCTTTAGAATAATTCTAAAGCGGATGTAGGGAATGTCGCGGCCTTGAGTCAAGGCCGGGCTCCGGGATCCCACATGCTGCCCGGCCCTCCCGCCACCGAAGAGGTCTGCACCGAATGCCCGAGGTCATCTTCCCTGGTCCCGCCGGCCGCATCGAGGGGCGCTATCAGCCCGCGAAGCAAAAAGGCGCTCCGATCGCGATCATCCTGCACCCCCACCCGCAATTCGGGGGCACGATGAACAACCAGATCGTCTACAACCTCTTCTACAACTTCGTAAATCGAGGTTTCTCGGTCCTGCGCTTCAATTTCCGCGGCGTTGGCCGCAGCCAGGGCGCCTTCGACCATGGTCAGGGCGAACTCTCGGATGCCGCCGCGGCGCTCGATTGGGCGCAGTCCGTGAACCCGGACGCTCGCGCCTGCTGGATCGCCGGCGTGTCCTTCGGGGCCTGGATCGGGATGCAGCTTCTCATGCGCCGCCCCGAGATCGAGGGCTTCATCTCGATCGCGGCCATGGCGAACCGCTACGATTTCTCCTTCCTGGCCCCCTGCCCCTCCTCCGGCCTCTTCGTTCACGGCTCGGAGGACCGGGTCGCGCCCGTCAGGGACGTGGTCAGCGTCATCGAGAAGGTGAAGACCCAGAAGGGCGTCAAGATCGAACATGCGGTGGTGGAAGGCGCCAACCACTTCTTCGACGGGAAGGTCGACGAGCTGATGCTGAGCGTCGACGAATACCTGACGAAGCGCCTCGGCAAGGCCGAGGAGGCCGCGTAGCACGGAGCCTTTCTCTTCTCCCCGTTCTCGGGGAGAGGAAGCCGGCCGCGATTTCCCCGTGAAATCCCGACGCCCAGCTGCTAAACGCGCCTCTCCGATCCGACCCAGACCGAGAGAGACGCGAGATGAACGCGCCGCAATCCGATTTCCTGAAGATCCTCACCGAGCGGGGCTTCATCCACCAGGCCTCTGACCTGGAAGGCATTGACGCGGCGGCGCGGGAGGGGCGGCTCACCACCTATGTGGGCTACGACTGCACCGGCCCTTCCCTGCATGTGGGCCACCTGCTCTCGATCATGATGCTGCACTGGCTCCAGGCGACCGGTGCCGGCAAGCCGATCACGCTCATGGGCGGCGGGACCACCCGCGTCGGCGACCCGTCGGGCAAGGACGAAGCCCGCAAGCTCCTCACCGTGGAGCAGATCGAGTCCAACAAGGACACCATCAAGGGCGTCTTCTCCCGCCTCGTCACCTTCGGTGACAGGGCGCATGACGCCATCATGGTCGACAACGCCGAGTGGCTCACGACGCTGAACTACATCGAGTTCCTGCGCGACGTCGGCCGCCATTTCTCGGTCAACCGCATGCTGTCCTTCGACAGCGTGCGCCTGCGCCTCGACCGCGACCAGGAGCTGTCGTTCCTGGAGTTCAATTACATGATCCTGCAGGCCTACGACTTCACGGAGCTCAACCGGCGCTACGGCTGCCTGCTGCAGATGGGCGGCTCCGACCAATGGGGCAACATCGTCAACGGCATCGATCTGGGGCGCCGTATGGGCACGCCGCAGCTCTACGCCCTCACCTGCCCGCTGCTCACCACGGCGTCGGGCGCCAAGATGGGCAAGACCGCATCCGGGGCCGTGTGGCTCAACGCCGACATGCTGAGCCCCTACGATTACTGGCAGTTCTGGCGCAACACCGAGGACGCGGATGTGGGCCGGTTCCTGCGCCTCTTCACCCTGCTCCCGATGGACGAGATTGTCCGCCTCGAAGCGCTGCAGGGCGCCGACATCAACGAGGCCAAGAAGACGCTCGCGACGGAGGCGGCCGCCCTCATCCATGGCCGCGAGGCCGCCGAAGACGCGGCGGAGACCGCGCGCAAGACCTTCGAGCAGGGGGCGCTCGCCGAAAGCCTGCCGACGGTCGAGATCGGGGCTGACGTGCTGGACGCCGGACTCGGCGTGCTCGCCGCGTTCGGACCGGATTACGCCAAGCTCGTGCCCTCCTCGAGCGAAGCGCGCCGGCAGGTGAAGAGCGGGGGCCTGAAGGTCAACGACCGGACGGTCACGGACGAGCGGAGTCTCTTGCGAACGAGCGACTTGACCCCGGAAGGAGTGATCAAGCTGTCGTTCGGCAAGAAGAAGCACGTTCTCCTGCGCGCCATCTGAACCAAGATTGACCGCCCCCAGCCGGCTCGCGCCGGCCGGCTCTCAGCGATCCGATCTGATCTCAGGAACCTGAGCGTTGGGATCGGCACTTCCGGTGCCGAAGAGTTTGCGCAGGAAGCCGGGTGCAATGGCGGAGAGCGGGTTCACGGTGAGCTGCGGCGCGCCGACCTGGCCGGTCAGGCGGAAGTTGACGCCGAACAGGCCTTCGTTCCGCCCGCCGCCCAGAAGAGGTCCGAGCAGAGGGACCTGTGCAAAGACGTTGTTGAGCCCGTAAGCCGGCACGAAGGTGCCGGAGACATCCGTGCGGTCGCGGGCGAAATCGATGAATCCGTCCAGGGTGAAGCCGACCTCCGGTCCCCAGATCGCAGCCTCGCGGAAGTCGAGCCGGCCGGAGCTGCGGACAAAGTCTGCCCGCGCCTTGGTAAAGTTCACCTCGTTGAGGTCGATGTTCACACTCACCTGGCGCCCGGAGGCGTCCGCAGTGGTCGTGGTGTGAGACTGGGTCGGGATGATGCGCCGCAAGGCCGGCTCATTGCGGAGCGCGAAGGAGTTGACCGTGAGCGAGCCCGCCTGCGGGCCGTCGCCAGCCGCCATCATGAGGACCATCCGGCCGCCCACCATCCTGCGGTAGATGTCGAGGAAGCGCAGCATCGCCCCCGCGTCGTCGACCTGCATCACTATTCCAGTCTGGCCAGACTGACTCGTAGTCTGGGCCGTCAGGTTCGACGACCCGAGGCGCCCGGTCATCTGCAGCTGACGCAGATTGCCCTGGCGAACCGAAGCCTTGATGTCAGCCTTCGTGATCGCCTCGTCGTTGAATCCGGTCAGGATATTCAGGGCGAGGTCGAGATCCAGCTCCCGACTCTCGCGTTGGTCGCGCCCGCTGCCGCGGCCGCCGGAACTTGACGGTCCAAGCAGTTTCGAGAATGGGCGCGCATCGGCCACGTTCCCGCGGACAGCGACGCGGTAGACATTGCCGGCACGCTCGAGCTTCGCGTGCATTTCATCGCCTGGCGAGAGCTTGAACGTGGTGAGATCCGCTCGGTCGAGCTGGCCCTCGGCCGAGACGACCGCGCTGCCCCGCATCTGGGCCGATCCGCTGTCGAGGACGATGTCGCGCAACTCGCTGGCGGCGGCGTCCACCAGCGTAAAGGAGAGCCTGCCGGGCCGGCCTGCGGCCTTGGTCCAGCCTGGGATCACGCCGTCTATCGCCACGCGGGTGAGGTCCACCTCGACGCGGGTTCCGGGCTTCCCCGGCTTGCCGACCGGCATAACCGCTTTCAGGGGCAAGGGGCCCGTCAGCTGTGGGCCGAACGTCAGGCCCTTGCGGGCCCGCGCAGCATCATCGAGGACGAGCGTGATCGCCGCTTCCCCGCCCTGGCCGCGGACCTGCTGGACATCGACCGTGGCGGGCCCGCCGGCCAAGCGGCCCTCTCCTTTAATTGCCAGGGCACCGCGATCGTACGACACGGAGAGATTGGCGTTCTCGAGCCGGTCCTTGCCGAACACCTTCTCGACGGAGAGGTCTCCGATCGTGCCGGCAACCGTCAGCGGCAGATCAGCGATCTTCGGGATATTGCGAACCGCGAGCGGAAGCTGGACCCGCAATTCGGCCCGTCCCTTGATGGCGGCCGGATCCGCGTCGACGCTGGCGATTTCACGCAGCAACGGGGACTGAAGCAGCGAAGCAAGAGCGTCGGCGCCACCGTCGAGCTTGAAGCCGATCTGGGCAACTGCGCTCTCGGCCCAGAAATTGCCGATGGAGAGTGATCCGCCACTGGCGTTCAGCGTCCGCCCGTCCGGCATCACGACCCGCCCCGCAGGCGCCGCAATTGCCGCCGTGAGGCCGGTGACCCGGCCCGTGAAGGTCGTCCCCGACAGCGGCGGCAGACCCTCCGCGGCGGCCAGCTCTCCGTCACGGATGGCGAAATCCACCTTCACGGACTCGTCCGGGATCGGCCCCGTCCCGGTTGCAGCGGTCAGATCGGCTCCGCTCATGGCGACAGCAAGGCTCAGGGTGTCGACCGTGCCTGCCCGCAGATTGCTGACGAGGAATTTCCGGATGGGCGGCGTCACGGCTTCGGGCCACAGGCGCAGCACGGAGCGGACTGCGGAATTGGTGGCGCGGCCGGTCACTTTGATGCTGCGCGGGTCTCCGCCAGATCCGTACGCGCCCACTAAGTCGACCGTCACCGTCGGGCCACGCAGGGCGAGCTTGTCCACCGACAACCCGTCGGGAGCGGAGAACCGAGCCTCGACCGTATTGAGGAAAACCGGGGCATCGCCCGGCACAATGCCCTGGAGGACACTATTGGTGCCGGTGAGCGCAAGAGTCCAGCCGGGCTCGCCCGGAGCCGACAGCTCGCCTTGGAGCGTCAGGTTCGTGCCCTGCCCCGTGAAAGCGATATGGGGAAGCGCGAGCGCCCGCCGTCCTTCCTGCCAGGCCGCTTCCACCTTGATGGAATCCACCGGCAAGGGGCCGGTATCCTTATCGTCAAGCTGAACAGTGCCCGCGGTGCTCTCCATCCGGCCGCCGAGCTGCGTGATCCGCCCACCCACGATGGTCGCCTGCGCCTCCCCCGAGACCTTCAGATCCGTGGTGGCTGGAAGGCTCGAGAGACCCGAGAGCAGAAGGATATCCTGCAAAGGGGCATCCCGACCCCGGAGCGTGCCGTGGAAGCCCCCTTCACCGTCCGCTCGGGCGCCACCGTCGAGGTGCCAGACGCCCCCGGGTCCGTCGAGGCTCGCCCCGAAGGTGCGACCGCCCTCCGGGGTCCGCGCGAAGCCGGCATCGACACGCCGGAATGTCGCCCGCTCCAGTCCGTCGGAATCCACGAGCGTGAGCCGCGCATTGGCGATGCGGGCCTCGTCGAGGACGCCCAGAAGGCCGGACGGGCCGACAAGCAGCTCGAAGAGGGATGCAACCGCAACGGCAACGGGCGACGCAGTGCCGGGCTCCGCGGCAAGGGCCGGTGTCGGCGGGGGAGCCGCAGGTTTCGGAACCGGAGCACCCTCGGCCGTTTCGACGATGGGCGAGAAGGAAAGAGCGCCGTTGCTGTTCAGGATCGCGCGCAGCTGCAGGTCGCGGAACTCCATGGACCGCGGCTGAATCTGGGCCGTGAGAAGCGAGAGCGTATCAACGCTCACGAGCGCCTGCGGCGCCCGCAGCACGAGAGCTCCTTCGGGATCCAGGATGTCGAGGCCGACCGCGTGGAGAGCCAGGGCACCTTCGTGGAGTTCCAGCGAGGAATCATGGAGCGTTACGCGCCAGCCTGGCCCGATGCGATCCGCGAGGGCGGTTTCCAGGCGCTCCGCCAGGGGCCCGACGCTCATCGGCCCGGAGGAGAGGCGCAGATAGAGGAGGCCGAGGCCGAAGCCCGCCAGGACGAAGAGCCCGAGCGAGCCGAACATCCCCGCGCGGACGAGGCGCATGGCTGCGCCGCGCCGGACCCGAGGCCGGCGAACGCGCAATGCGGAACGTGTCAGATCTCTCATCCTTGAGGAACCAGGCGAACCATTCTGTTCAGGCGCTTCGGGTCTTTAGAATCACGAGACCCTAGCGTGCCCCGCTGATCCTCGCGACGGTCTTCTTCGTCCCGGAGCCACTCAGCGACCTTGGCAGTGAAAAGGCGCTGGATTGTGGAAGCCTCCGGCTTGCGTTCCCGAACCGGCTGGCGTTCGTCGGCTCCGGGCATCCGCTCGACACTCCAGAACACGTATATTCGGACCAAAGGAAGGCAGCGATGGCACTGACCGTGGGCGACAAGGCGCCGGCATTCTCCCTGCCGGCGACGGGTGGGCAGACGATCTCTCTCGACGCGCTGAAGGGTCGCAAGGCTGTGATCTATTTTTACCCGAAGGACGACACGAGCGGCTGCACCCAGGAGGCGAAGGACTTCCAGTCGCGCCGGGCCGATTTTGCCGCAGCCGAGACGGAGATCATCGGCGTGTCCGCCGACAGCCTCAAGAGCCACGACAAGTTCCGGACGAAATACGGCCTGGAGTTCCCACTCGTTGCCGACGAAGGTCGGCAGCTCATCGAGGCTCTGGGGCTGTGGGTCGAAAAGAGCCTCTACGGCCGCAAGTACATGGGCGTCGACCGCACGACCGTGCTGATCGACCGCGACGGCCGGATCGCGAGAATCTGGTCCAAGGTGAAGGTGCCGGGCCACGCCGACGAGGTGCTCGCGGCCGCAAGAGCGCTGTGATGGGACGGGAGCCCTACGGCCATGCCGCAGGGCCCCAAGCGGACGCTACTCGATGTCCTCGACCTCGTCGGCGCCGCCATAGACGCGCTGGGCGAGTGACGCCTCGATGAAGGGGTCGATGTCCCCGTCGAGCACATCGCCCGGGCTCGTCGATTGCGCTCCGGTGCGCAGGTCCTTCACGAGCTGGTAGGGCTGCAGCACGTAGGAGCGGATCTGGTGGCCCCAGCCGATCTCCGTCTTGGCGGCTGCCTCGGCATTCGCCTTCTCCTCGCGCTTCTTGAGCTCGAGCTCGTAGAGGCGGGCGCGCAGCATGTTCCAGGCCGTGGCCCGGTTCTTGTGCTGGGATCGCTCCTGCTGGCAGGCGACCACGATGCCGGTCGGGATATGCGTGATGCGCACCGCCGAATCCGTGGTGTTGACGTGCTGGCCGCCGGCGCCGGACGACCGGAACGTGTCGATCCGGCAGTCCGATTCCTTGACCTCGATGTTGATACGGTCGTCCACCACCGGATAGACCCACACGGAAGCGAAGCTCGTGTGGCGGCGGGCATTGGAATCATAGGGCGAGATGCGGACCAGGCGGTGCACGCCGGACTCGGTCTTGAGCCAGCCATAGGCATTGTGGCCCTTGATCAGGAGCGTGGCGCTCTTGATCCCGGCCTCTTCGCCGTCGGTGACCTCGAGGAGCTCGACCTTATACTTCCGGCGCTCTGCCCAGCGGGCATACATGCGCTGCAGCATGTTGGCCCAGTCCTGGCTTTCGGTGCCGCCGGCGCCCGAATGGACCTCGAGATAGGTGTCGTTGGTGTCGGCCTCGCCGGAGAGAAGGGTCTCGACCTGGCGCCGGGCCGCCTCGGCCTGGAGCGCCCGGATCGCCTCCTCGCCCTCGCGGATCGTCCCCTCGTCGCCCTCGGCCTCGCCGAGCTCGATCAGGGTGATGGCGTCCTCGAGCTCCTGTTCCATCCGGCGGATGGCCGAGACGCGCTCCTCGAGGTCGGTGCGCTCGCGCATGGTCTTCTGCGCGGCGTCAGCGTCGTTCCAGAGATTGGGGTCCTCGGCGGCGGCGTTCAGCTCCGCAAGGCGTTTCTGGGCGGCATCCCAGTCAAAGATGCCTCCTCAGCAGTCCGACTGACTGCTTGGTCTCTTCTACGAGGTGGTCGATTTCAGCGCGCATGGTTCTTCTTGTGAGGGCATGCCCCAGAGGGCCGTCGGTCGCGATGTAAGGGCGGAGGTCGAACGTGTAAACCCGGGGATCCTCCGTCCCCAGGCCGGGCGAGGAGCCGGCCGGAACGGCCAAGTGGGATAGCGGGTGGGATGAGAGTTCTCTAAGGCGGACGCAACGCGTCCGATCCTCACCCGAGCCTCACCTTGAGGCCCGGTCGTCTTCGCGAAGCGGCTCCCCACGGGTCGGGGAGATGGGCAAGAGCGTCAGTACAGCCCGCCCGTGCCCGCGCCGACGGCGCGCTGCGCCTCGGGGGTCGCCACGCCGGCCTGGGCACCCGCCTGGGCGTCCATGCCGATCACGGAATAGCTGTCCGGCGGCGCCGTGCCGGGCTTGAACGCCTCGAGGATCACGCCGCCGCCCTCACCGGAGCCGGCGCGCATGCCGGTCGAGGCGCTGATGCGGATCAGCTTGATGCCTGGCGGCACGCGGAACGGCGTCGCAGGCTTGTCCTTGAGAGCGAGCTGCATGAAATCGCGGAACACTGGTGCTGCGTATTGGCCAGCGGTCGCCGAATTGCCGAGCGACTTCGGCTGGTCGTAGCCGAGATAGACACCGACCGCGAGGTCGGGCGAGAAGCCCACGAACCACACGTCCTTGGCATCGTTGGTGGTGCCCGTCTTGCCGGCGAGAGGCTTGCCGACCGACTTGACGACCTGCGCGGTGCCGCGCTGGACCACGCCCTCCAGCATGGAGGTGACCTGGTAGGCTGTCAGCGGGTCGAGCACCTGCTCGCGGTTATCCACAAGCTTCGGCTCCGCCTGAGACTTCCAATTCGGGGCGCTGCAGGTTTCGCATTGCCGGTCGTCGTGCCGGTAGATGGTGCGGCCCGACCGATCCTGGATCCGGTCGATCAGGGTCGGCTTGATGCGGCGCCCGCCATTGGCGAAGATCGAATAGGCGGCCGTCATGCGCATGACCGTGGTTTCGCCCGCGCCGAGCGACATGGAGAGCACGGGAAGCATGTCGTCGTAGACGCCGAAACGGCGGGCATATTCCGCGATCAGCGGCATCCCGACGTCCTTGGCGAGGCGCACGGTCATCAGGTTCTTGGAGTGCTCGATGCCGTAGCGCAGGGTCCGGGGACCTGAGGCCTTGCCGTCGTAGTTCGAGGGCTCCCACACGCCCATGCCGCCGCCGAGGTCGATGGAGATCGGGGCGTCCATGACAACGCTCGACGGGGTGTAGCCGTTGTCGAGCGCGGTCGCATAGACGAACGGCTTGAACGAGGAGCCCGGCTGGCGCAGTGCCTGGGTGGCGCGGTTGAACTCGCTCTGGTCGTAGGAGAACCCGCCCACCATCGCGTGCACCCGGCCCGTGTAGGGATCCATCGCCACGATGGCACCGGAAATCTCGGGCACCTGCCGCAGGCGGAACTGGCCCGCTTTACCCTCCATGGGCTCCACATAGACCACATCGCCCGGGCTCAAGACCTTGTCGGCGGACTTCCGCGTCCATTTCACGCCGTCGGCCGGGATGATGCCGATCTCCCGCTCGCGTGCCACCTGGCCCGATGCTTCCTTGCGGGGCTGCAGGCCGATCCGGGCCTGGCCGGCCGAAACATCGAGCACGGCTGCCAGGCGCCAGGGCTGAACGTCGCCGAGCGCCGGCACATCGGCGAGCGCGAGGCCCCATTCGCGGGCCGCGAGCTCGATCTTCGTCTGCGCCCCACGCCATCCGCGCGCCTCGTCGTAGCGCACGAGGCCGTCGACGAGCGCCCGGCGGGCCATCGCCTGCAGCTTCGGGTCCAGCGTGGTCCGCACCGACAGGCCGCCCTCGTAGAGCTTCGGCTCGCCGTAGCGCTCCGCGATGTCGCGGCGCACTTCCTCGGCGAAGAAGCCGGACGCGATCGAGTTGGGCGAAACGATCCGCGGGCTGACGGTGAGCGGTGACTTCTTGGCCTTGTCGCCCTCCTCGCGAGTGACGTGACCGTTGTCGACCATGCGCTCGATCACCCAGTTCCGGCGGTCGACGGCCGCTTGGCGCTTGTTGTACGGATGGTAGTTGTTCGGGCCCTTCGGGAGGGCCGCGATGTAGGCGGCCTCGGCAAGCGTCAGCTCGTGGACCGACTTCCCGAAATAATCGAGCGCCGCGGCCGCGATACCGTGCAGGTTACGGCCCGGGGTCAGCGTGCCGAGGAAGATCTCGTTCAGGTAGAGTTCCAGGATGCGGTCCTTGGAAAAGGCTGCCTCGATCCGGAGCGCGATCAGCGCTTCGCGAATCTTGCGCTCATAGCTGCGCTCGTTGCCCACCAGGAAGTTCTTGGCCACCTGCTGGGTGATCGTGGAGGCGCCCTGTTCGCGCCGTCCACCGGAGCTGACATTGGCGACGACCGCGCGGATGATGCCCTCCGGGTCGATGCCGGCATGCTTGTAGAAATTCTTGTCCTCGGCCGAGAGGAAGGCGTTCACGACCAGCTTCGGGACCGACTGGATCGGCAGGTAAAGGCGCCGCTCACGGGCGTATTCTGCAATGAGGCTGCCGTCCGTAGCGTGCACGCGGGTCATCACCGGCGGCTCGTAATTGGCGAGCTGCGCAGGATCCGGCAGATCCTTCGAGAAGGTCCACACACCATAGCCCAGCACCAGCGCGCCGGCGAGGAAGAGCACCGTCCCGATGGTGAACAGGAAGCCGAAGAATCGAAGGATGAACCGCATTCGCAGGTATTCCGTTTCCGTCCGCCTTGACTGGCGTTCACTTTATGATGGCTGCGAACGTCGACCCTCGCGGCGATGCGGCGGGGCCTCCATGGGCACGGCACCGATCTTACCACGGGGAATCGCGCCCCCGCCACGTCTATCCCGATCCTCTATGGTGAAACTGGGGCAGGTCCTCCGGCCCGCCAGGCCTCACCTGCCGGATGGGCAGGGCCGTGGCATTCGGGTGACAGCGCGTCAGCGAGCCTTAGGCGCCGGCCCCTGGATGGCGAGCCGGGTGGCGAAGAAGCGGTCGATGGCCGTCGACATGGCTCCGGCCGCACGGTCGCGCCAGTCGTCCGACACCAGGAGATCGAAATCCTTGCGGCTCGTCAGGTAGCCGAGCTCGACCAGCACGGAGGGCACGTCGTGGGCCCGCAGCACCCGGAAGCCAGCTTGGCGGTGAGGGTTCTTGTTGAGGCGCGCCACCGTATCGAGCTCGCCGACGAGCCGGGTCGCGAAGCCGTGGGAGAAGGCCCGGGTCTCGCGAAGGGTGAGGTCCTGGAGGATGTCGAGCACCTCGTCCGGCCCCTCCCCTGCCTCGACGCCGGCCGTCGCGTCGGCTCGGTTCTCCCGGTCGGCGAGGCTGGCGGAGTCGGCGTCGGAGGCCCGCTCCGACCCGGTATAGACCGTCAGGCCCCGAACCTCCTGGCTGCCCGAGATCGAGTCCGCGTGGATCGAGATGAAGAGATCGGCCCGGGCGGCGCGGGCGATCCGCACCCGGTCGCCGAGCGGCACGAACACGTCATGGTCTCGCGTCATGAGCACCCGGTATCGGCCGGCTTTCTCGAGCCGCCGCTTCAGGGCCTCGGCGAAGGAAAAGACGATGTCCTTCTCGAACATGCCGGCCGCAGCCGCACCCGGGTCGATGCCGCCATGGCCAGGATCGAGCATGATCAGCGGGCGGCGGTCGGAGCCGGCGTCGGGCACCGGGACCTCGGCCGTGGCGCGGGCCTGGGCGGAGGCCTCCGCGGCGGCCTTGCGGAAGGTGTCCCGATCCGTCTTCACCAGCTCGAGCACGAGCTGGGCCGAGCCGTCGCCGGGGTTCGGTACCACGTCGAGGCGGGCCACCTGGGCAGCGTGGACGAGATCGAGGACGACGCGGGAACGGCCAGGCGCGAAGAGCCCGTAACGGTAGGAGGCGATGAGCCCTTCCTTGCCCCGCCGTGCCTCGCTCGGAACGTGGAACGTCACCTCGGGCAGATCGAGGATCAGGCGGTCGGGCCGCTCCATCGGAAAAGCGCGGGCTGTGACGGTCTTCGACAGCGTGACCGTGAAACGGGTCCTGGCTCCGTCGACCGCGACGTCCACGGCCGCGGCGATGGCGGGCGCCGCGTCAGGCTTTGCGGCGTCCGTCTTCTTCGGCGGGCCGAGGGCCACGGCGGGTCCTGCCGCGGCCAAGGCGGCGAGGAGCCCGATCCGGGCGAGGAGGCGTCTGAACGAAGCGAATGACATCGGGTCCGAAGGTGTCCGCCACCCCTGTAGCGAATAGCACCGCCATGGTTAATGAATACTCAAGCGGGCAGCGCCGTTCCCGCGCCGGCGTGGCGCTCCAGTGACACAGCGCCCAGGGAGGGCGCAGTCTCGCCGGCCCTAACCGTGTCGACCGCGACACCATGGCCGATTCGGCTCCGTTGCGGTAAAGTCACAGATCAACGACATCTTGCCAAACGGGTCGTCCGATCTGTAATGGTTTTGACCCCGTCCGGCATGGCCGAATCTGGCGGCGGGTCCCCGGAGACGGTTGCATTAGACCGCTCCCTCGGATCCCCCGCCCTCCCTCCGGCAGGCACCCGGACAGGTCGCAGCGGCGATGGCAGCATTCGCCGTATCACCGGTGTCCGGTCCAATCCGGCACATCGATTTTGAAAGGGGCCGTCACCGAATGGTTGCGAGAACGAAGTCAGGTTTGACTGTCGTGACGACGCCATTCCCCGCGCGTGACCGGTTGAGCGCCCGTGCCCGCCCTGCTTTCCCACAGGAAGCGTCCGGCGGGCCGGTGGCCCAGATCACGCTGGCCCCAGATCACCCCAGGCGCGCCGCTTCACGGCGCGCGACGGCGATCGACAGCAATCCGAACGCATCCTCGTCCTGCCGCCTTGACAGGCGGCGTGGGCGTCCGCCTTCCCGGCGGCATCTGCATCAGGCCTTGCTCTCGATCGCCCTGTCGAGAGTTCATCATGGCCAACAACAGAATGCTTATCGATGCATCACACCCGGAAGAGACCCGGGTCGTGGTGCTCCGCGGATCGAAGGTCGAGGAGTTCGACTTCGAGTCCGCCAGCAAGAAACCGCTTCGCGGTAATATCTACCTCGCCAAAGTCACCCGCGTCGAACCGTCCCTCCAGGCCGCCTTCATCGAGTACGGCGGCAACCGGCACGGCTTCCTCGCCTTCAGCGAGATCCATCCGGACTACTACCAGATCCCTGTTGCCGACCGTCAGGCCTTGATCGAGGCGGAAGCGCAGGCTGAGCGGGACCATGAGCGGGAGGAGGAGCGCCGCCGCAATCGCCGCCGCCGCCCTGCCCCGAAGCAGGCCGGCACCGGCGCGACCGTGACCGGCGAAGTCGAGGCTCCTGCCGAGACGGAGGCATTCCAAGCTGCGGACGACGCGGGCGGCACCGCTGCTTCCCTGTCGACGGAGGACGGGAACCAGGCGTACGAAGGCGCTCCCGCCGAGGCGCAGGCGGATGACAACGCCTCGGCGGAGGCGCAAGCCTCCGGGGGCGAGACCTCCGAGGCTTCCTCCGAGGGCGATACGCTCCAGGCGACCGATGGCGCCTCCGCGGAATCCGCCGAAGGCGCGGCAGACGCATCCCAGGCGGACGCGGCGGTCGAAGCGACCGGCGGCGAGGATGAGGACGAGTCCGACGAAGGTGACGCGGAGGACGCGGACGAAGAAGACCACGTGGAGCAGCTCGGCGGCGGCGACGCCATGGAGGACCTGCCGGAGCGTCCGCGCCAGGCGCGGCGTCAGTACAAGATCCAGGAAGTCATCAAGCGCCGCCAGATCCTGCTCGTCCAGGTCGTCAAGGAGGAGCGCGGCAACAAGGGCGCGGCGCTGACCACCTACCTCTCCCTCGCGGGCCGCTACTCGGTGCTCATGCCGAACACCGGCCGGGGCGGCGGAATCTCCCGCAAGATCACCAATGCGGCCGACCGCAAGCGCCTGAAGGAGATCGCGCAGGAGCTCGAGGTTCCGGAAGGAATGGGGATCATCCTGCGCACGGCGGGAGCATCGCGCACGAAGCCCGAGATCAAGCGCGACTACGAGTACCTGATGCGGATGTGGGAGAGCGTGCGCGAGCTGACGCTCAAGTCGGCCGCGCCGGCCCTCGTCTACGAGGAGGGCTCGCTCATCAAGCGCGCCATCCGCGACCTCTACAACAAGGATACCGACGAGATCGTGGTCGCGGGTGACGAGGGATACCGTGAGGCCAGGGACTTCATGCGCATGCTCATGCCGAGCCATGTGAAGATCGTCCGGCCCTACAAGGACCCGGTCCCCCTGTTCGCGAAGACCGGCATCGAGGCCCAGCTCGACGCCATGTTCTCCACGCACGTGACGCTGAAATCCGGCGGCTACCTGGTGATCAACCCGACCGAGGCGCTCGTCTCGATCGACGTGAACTCGGGCCGCTCGACCCGCGAGCACAACATCGAGGACACGGCGCTTCGTACGAACCTCGAGGCTTCCGAGGAGATCGCTCGGCAGCTGCGTCTGCGAGACCTTGCCGGCCTGATCGTGATCGACTTCATCGACATGGAGGAGAAGCGGAACAACCGGGCGGTCGAAAAGAAGCTCAATGACTGCCTGAAGAACGACCGTGCCCGGATCCAGGTCGGCCGCATCTCGCCCTTCGGACTGCTCGAGATGTCGCGCCAGCGCATCCGCACGGGCGTTCTCGAATCCTCGTCCGTGATCTGCCCTCATTGCGCCGGGGCGGGCTCGGTACGGTCGACCCCGTCGGTGGCGCTGCAGATCCTGCGCGCCATCGAGGAGGCCCTGATCAAGAGCGCGGGCTACAACCTGCATGTCCGCACTCGGACCGAGGTCGCCTTCTACATCCTCAACCAGAAGCGCATCCACCTGCGCGAACTCGAGACCCGCTTCGGGGTCATGGTCACGCTGACGGCGGACGACAGCCTGATGGGGGCAGCGACCTACTCCATCGAGCGTGGCGAACCGGCGGTCCGGGTCGAGCACAAGGCGCCCGCCACGGGTATCCAGATCGACACCATCGCGCCCGTCGACACGGCGGACGAGGATGAGGAGCCCGAGACCGAAACCAACGATGCTGCGGAGGCGGCCGTGCCCGCCCGTAGCGCCGAGGCGGATGGCGAGGCACGTCCGGGCGAGGAGCAGGGCGAACGCAGCGGCAGCCGGCGTCGTCGTCGCCGTCGCCGCCGGGGACGCGGCGGAGAACGGGAGCACCGCGAGGGTGGCCTTGATGCCTCTGCCTCCGAGGCGGGTGCCGCCTCCGCAGAGGATGACGGCGAGGATGACGAGGGCGAAGCCGAGGCTGGAACCGAGGCCGTAACCGAGGTCACGCTCGACGCTGCCGCCGAAGCCGAGGGCGAGGGCGAGGCACCGCGCGACGAGCGCGGCGAACAGGACAAGCAAGGCGACCGCCGCCGGCGCGGTCGCCGTGGCGGTCGCGGCCGGGAGCGCGACTCGCGGCCCGAACAGGAAGTCGGCTCCATCGAGGGTTCGGAACGGTCGGATGAAGCCGTCGCTGTCGAGGCCGTGGAGGCGCCTTCCGCACCGACCGAAGAGCCTTCTGCGCCCGCCGTCGAAACCCCAGCGCTCGCGGAGGCCGATGGATCAGCTGGCGACAACATCGTCGCTCTGCCGCCGAGCCGGCCCGACGAACCGGAGGCCGCCGAAGCTCCTCAGGCCGCGCCGGCTCCCGAGCCCGAGCCTGTCGCGGTCGTCCTCACCCCGCCCGATCCGGACCGCCCAAAGCGCGCCGGCTGGTGGTCGCGGGCAAAGTCGGCCCTGAGCGGGTCCTAAGCCCTAGCGTTACCCCGATCGTCAAAGGAAAGCTCCGGGCACAAACCCGGAGCTTTCCGCTATCGGGCAGATGCAGCGCCTTGCCTCGACCAGAGCTCCTGCGGAGCAAAGCGGAGCACTGGCCCCGTCAGGCCGAGGATCGCGGCTTCCCGTCCGGCCGGGTCCTATTTCAGCCACCCGGCCAGGCGCGTCACCGTCTCCCGGCAGTCGTTCTCGGAGCCCGCGAAGGAGAGCCGCAGATAGTGCGAACCCTCCGTGGCATCGAAGTCGACGCCCGGGGTCGCCGCGACCCCTGCCTCTTCGAGCATGCGCCGGCAGAAGCCGATGGAGTCGTTCGTGAAGCGCGCGACGTCCGCGTAGATGTAGAAGGCGCCGTCGACCGGGTGCATCTCCGTGACGCCGATCCGCGGCAATTCCTCCAGGAGCAGGGCGCGATTGCGCGCGTAGCCGGCCTTCACGGCCTCGAGTTCCTCGACCGCATCGAAGGCCGCCAGCGCTGCGACCTGGGAGAGATATGGGGCCGAGATGTAGAGGTTCTGGGCCAGGCGCTCGATCGGTCGCACGAGCCGCTCCGGCACGACCGTCCAGCCGACCCGCCAGCCCGTCATGCAATAGTACTTGGAGAACGAGTTGATCACGACGGCATCGTCGTCGAAGGACAGCGCCGTCGCCGCGGGCTCCGCATAGGTCAGGCCGTGATAGATCTCGTCCGAAACGAACCAAAGACCGAGCCGCCGGCAGGTGGCGCCCAGGGCCGCCAGGGCGCTGCGCCCGATCATGGTGCCGGACGGATTGGCCGGGCTCATGGCGAGGACGCCATGGAGCGGGCGCTCCGCATGGGCACGCTCGATCGCGGCGGCATTCATGATCCAGCCGTCGGTCTTGGTAAGGGGGATCACCACCGGCTCGATCCCGAGCGCCTCCAGAATGTTGCGGTAAGCCGGATAGCCCGGCGCCGTGATGGCAACCCGCTGGCCGGCATCGAACAGCGACAGGAAGGCAAGCACGAACCCGGCCGAGGAGCCGGTCGTCACCACCACCCGCTCGGGTGCGACCTCGACGCCATAGGCCTCGCGGTAGTGCCGCGCGATCCGCTCGCGCAGCGGTGCGATTCCGAGAGCCTCGGTATAGGCGATCCGTCCGGCTTCGATGGCGGCCTTTGCGGCCTCCCGGGCGGCGCGTGGGGCGGGCGCCGAGGGCTGCCCGACCTCCATATGGACCACGCTGTCGCCCCGCCTTTCTTTTGCCGCGGCGGCGGCTAGAACATCCATGGCCAAGAAGGGAGAGACCCGTCCGGCACGGCGGGCGATCTCCGGGAGCGGCGAAGCCGCAAGAGATTTGGAGGCGGGCGATATGATCATTGCGCGGTGGTATCGGGTCCCGGGCCTTCGCTCAACCCAGCGTCGGCCATGCCCCGCCACGAAGCCGTGAATTGACCCTCCGGCCGAGCTGATCGTAAGCCCCTCTCCTATGCAGACTGCTCCCATGCTTTCCCTGCGGCGTCTCGCGGCAGGCATTCTCTCGGCAACCCTCGCTGTGGCCCCGGCGGCAGCCCAGACACCGCCTCCGTCGGCGGGACCGCGGATCGTGCGCGATGCCGAAACCGAGCAATTGCTGCGCGACTACGCGCTCCCGATTTTCCGGGCGGCCGGCATCAACGCCAGGGCGAGCAAGATCATCCTCGTCAACGACCGCCCCTTCAACGCCTTCGTGGCCAATGGCCAGAAGATCTTCATCAATGTCGGCGCCCTGATGGACGCCGCGACGCCGAACGAGATCATCGGCGTCCTGGCGCACGAGACCGGCCACATCGCGGGAGGCCACCTCGCGCGCCTGCGCGAGCAGGTCGCCAATGCCAAGGTCCTGTCGGTCATCGGCATGCTGGCAGGCGCCGGCGCCATCGCGGGCGCGGCGACGTCGGGCGGCCAGGTCGGCAATTCCGGCATGGGCGCCATGGGCGTCCTCTCCGGCGGCCAGGAGCTCGTACGCCGCAATCTCCTCGCCTATCAGCGCTCCGAGGAGCAGGCCGCGGATCTCGCGGCGGTCCGTTACCTTACCGCCACCGGCCAGTCCCCGAAGGGCATGCTCGACACCTTTGCGCGCTTTGCCGACAACGGGCTGTTCCGCTCCAAGTCCCTCGACCCCTATCTCCTGAGCCACCCGCTCCCGACCGAGCGGATCAGCCAGCTCGACCGGCTTGCCAAGCAGAGCCCGCACTTCGCCGTGAAAGATTCCGCTGCGCTTCAGGCCCGGCACGATCTCATGCGAGCCAAGCTGTTCGGCTTCGTGGAGCGGGCGGATTCGGTGCTGCGGCGCTACCCTCCGAGCAATACCTCCGCACCGGCCCGCTACGCCCGCGCGGTTCTCGCCTACCGCAGCGCGCGCCTATCCGAGGCTATCTCCGGCATCGACGGCCTCATCGCCGAGCAACCCGGCAATCCCTATTTCCACGAGTTGAAGGGACAGGCCCTCCTAGAGAGCGGCCGGGCCCGCGAAGCCGTGGGACCTCTGCGCCGCGCGGTGTCGCTCGCCCCCAACGCCGTGCCGATCCGGGCGATGCTGGGCCATGCCCTCGTGGCGACGGGCGACAACAGCGCCCTCGACGAGGCGATCCGAGAGCTCACCAACGCCACCGCCCGGGAGCCCGAATCAGGCGAAGCCTTCCGCCACCTCGCCACGGCCTATGGCCGCAAGGGCAATATCGGCATGGCGGAACTCGCCTCGGCCCAGGCGTATTTCAATGCGGGAGACCTGGTGAATGCCCAAACCCAGGCCAGCCGTGCTATGGGTAAGCTGAAGCCGGGCTCCGCAGGTTACCTGAAGGCGGAGGATATCCTGAACTATCGCCCGCCCGGCACCAACTGATCCGCTCACGTTCAAAGGTCTTCCGATGCGCTTCTCCGTCCTCCGCACCGCTGCCGCCGCTCTCCTGCTTGGCGCTTCGGCCCTCACGCCCGCCTCCGCTCAGAACGCGCCGTTCAGCGAGCAGCAGAAGCAGGCGATCGGCGAAGTCGTCCGCGATTACCTCCTCAAGAACCCGGAAATCCTGCAGGAGGTGATGGCCGAGCTCGAGAAGCGCCAGGCCGAGGCGCAGCGCGTGGCTCAGACCGGCGCCATCCGCGAGTCGCGTCAGGCGCTCATCAACTCGCCGCAGGCGATCGTCGCCGGCAACCCGAGCGGCGACCTCACGATGGTGGAGTTCTTCGATTACAATTGCGGCTACTGCAAACGCGCCCTCAGCGACGTCCAGACCCTCGTGAAGTCCGACCCCAAGCTGCGCGTGGTCCTGAAGGACTTCCCCGTGCTCGGGCCCGATTCTGTCGAGGCGAGCCGGGTGGCGCTCGCGGTCAAGAACCAGTTCCAGGGCCAGAAGCTGTTCGACTACCACGTGAAGGTGATGGAGAGCCGCGGCCGGGTGAACGGCGAGCGCGCCATTGCGGTCGCAAAGGAAATGGGCGCCGATATGGGCCGGCTCCAGAAGGACATGGATACCGCCGAGGTGAAGATGGCGCTCGCCACGAATGTGGAACTCGGCGACAAGCTCGGCCTCACCGGCACACCCGCCTTCATCATCGGCGACGAGGTGATCCCCGGCGCGGTCGGCATAGAGCCTCTGAAGCAGGTCATCGGCAATGTCCGCAAGTGCGGCAAGGCCAGCTGCTGACGCCTGATGGCGGCTGCCACGGGTCCGCCGACCCGTGGCCTCTTTCCCACGGCCCGGCTTTTGGATAAGAGGGCGCTCCGTTCCGCCTGTCGCGAAGCCGCCGGAGCGCGATTGGCGCTGCCCTGCACCCCCTGGCGTCAACCTGACGGTCTCTATCCTCATGGCACGAGGTCCCTCCCCCATGGCCAAGGCAAGCCCCTTCGACCCCGAGCTCGTGCGTGAGCTCGCGACGCTTATCGCCGAAACGGACCTGACGGAAATCGAGGTCGAGAAGGGCGACCTTCGAATCCGGGTCGCCCGGACCGTCACGGCCCAGGTCACCGTGCCGGTCGCCGCCCACGCGGCACCTTCTCCCGTAATCGCGCCGCCCCCTGCAATGGTGTCCTCGGATCCGATCGGCCGCGATGCGGCGCACAACCCGAAATCGGCCGCGAGCCATCCGGGTGCGGTCCTGTCGCCGATGGTCGGCACGGCATTCCGCAAACCCTCGCCGGATGCCAAGCCCTTCGTGGAGATCGGGTCGAAGGTGGAGGCCGGCGACAAGGTCCTGCTCGTCGAGGCCATGAAGACCTTCAACGAGATCGTGGCCCCCCGCGGCGGCACCGTGACGGCGATCTTCGTGGAGGACGGCACGCCGGTCGAATACGGCGAGCCCCTTCTGGTGATCGAATAGGCCCTACACCCTCCGAGCCAGTCCGGGCGTCCGCCAACGCCCCTGCCCTGCACGAGCGGCCAGAACGGAAGCGAAACCCGATGTTCGATAAGATCCTCATCGCAAACCGGGGCGAGATCGCGCTGCGGGTCCTGCGGGCCGCCAAGGAACTCGGCATAGCCACCGTCGCGGTACACTCCACGGCCGACGCGGACGCGATGCATGTGCGCCTCGCCGACGAGAGCGTCTGCATCGGCCCGCCACCGGCGCGTGACTCTTATTTGAATGTCGCTGCTCTCATTGCAGCCTGCGAGATCACCGGCGCCGACGCTGTTCATCCCGGCTACGGCTTCCTCTCCGAGAACGCCCGTTTCGCCGAGGTGCTGGAGCACCACCGCATCGCCTTCATCGGCCCGAAAGCCGAGCATATCCGGATCATGGGCGACAAGATCGAGGCCAAGCGCACGGCAAAACGCCTCGGCATCCCATGCGTGCCGGGCTCCGAAGGGGGCGTGGCGGACGAGACGGAGGCGAAGCGCGTCGCGGCCGACATCGGCTACCCCGTCCTCATCAAGGCCTCCGCCGGCGGCGGCGGGCGCGGCATGAAGGTCGCCCGCACCGAGGACGATCTCGCCTATGCGCTGGGGGCCGCCAAGGCCGAGGCCAAGGCCGCCTTCGGGGACGATGCGGTCTACATCGAGAAATACCTCGAGAAGCCGCGCCATATCGAGATCCAGGTGCTGGGCGACGGGCGCGGCAACGCGGTCCATCTCGGCGAACGCGACTGCTCGCTCCAGCGCCGCCACCAGAAGGTCTGGGAGGAAGGCCCCTCGCCGGCCCTGAATTCCGAGATGCGCGAGCGCATCGGCGGGGTCGTCGCAAGGGCCATGCAGGAGCTGCAGTACCTCGGCGCCGGCACGATCGAGTTCCTCTACGAGGACGGCGAGTTCTACTTCATCGAGATGAACACCCGCATCCAGGTGGAGCACCCCGTCACCGAGATGATCACCGGCATCGACCTCGTGAACGAGCAGATCCGGGTCGCAGCCGGAGCGCCGCTCTCGGTCACTCAGGAGGATATCAGGATCGACGGGCACGCCATCGAGTGCCGCGTCAACGCCGAGCATCCCTCGACCTTCCGGCCCTCGCCCGGGCTGATCACCTATTTCCACCCGCCAGGGGGCCTGGGCGTCCGCGTCGACTCAGCAGCCTATCAGGGCTACCGCATCCCGCCGCATTACGACTCGCTCGTCGGCAAGCTCATCGTTCACGGCCGCACCCGCAACGAGTGCCTCATGCGCCTGCGCCGGGCACTCGACGAATTCGTGGTCGATGGCGTCGAGACCACCCTGCCCCTCTTCCGCACGCTCGTGCGAAATCCCGACATCCAGAACGGCGCCTACGACATCCATTGGCTCGAAGGTTTCCTCAAGACCGGGGGAATGGGGGACGAGTAGGCTCCGGAAAGGGGCCGGTCGGAGGCGCCCGACCCCACTTTCGCGTTTATCCCGCCCGGCACGCGGCGACAGGGAAACGCTCGCCTCCACGGCCGATCGCACCTAGATTAGAGCGATGCACGGCGGCTCATTCGACATCACGCCCGAGATCCTGCTCAAGGCGTATGCGGCTGGCATCTTCCCGATGGCGGAGGATGCCGACGATCCGACTTTGTTCTGGGTCGAGCCGCGCGAGCGCGGCATCATCCCCCTCGAGACCTTCAGGCTGACGAAGCGCCTCGCCCGCACGGTCCGCTCGGACCACTTCACGGTTCGAATTGACCACGATTTCGATTCCGTGATCGAAGGATGCGCCGCTCCCGCCGAGGGCCGGACGAAAACCTGGATCAGCGGTCGGATCCGCCAGCTCTACGGCGAGCTGTTCGACCGCGGCTATTGCCATACGGTCGAGGTCTATCGGGAGGGACGTCTCGTCGGCGGCCTCTACGGCGTACGCCTCGGAGCGGCGTTCTTCGGCGAGAGCATGTTCCACCGCGAGCGCGACGCCTCGAAGGTCGCCCTCGTGCATCTCGTCGCGCGCCTGCGCCGCGGAGGCTTCACGCTCCTCGACACGCAGTTCGTCACCGACCACCTCGCCCAGTTCGGGGCCTACGAGGTGCCAAGGCGGGATTACAAGGCGATGTTGCGCGAGGCCGTGGACAGCCCCGCCCGATGGGACGCGTGGCCCCTGGATCGCGTGGTCCCCGGAGCGGAAATCCTGGAATCGTTCGACCCAGCCAGTTGAGCGAGGCTTCCCGCCTGGTCAGCGGTCGGAGTTGATCACCGGTGCCTGCCCGAAGCCGGTCGTCGGGAAGAACCGGCGCGTCGGCTGCTGGGCCGGAACCGTCGGTACGCCCCGCGGCGGCTCCACGTCGACCCGCGTGGCGGGCGCCGGAGCGGGACTATTGCGCTCGGCTGGGTTTCGCTCGGCCTGACGGCGCTGGGACTGCCCGGGCGGCGGTTCGTCGAAGGAGTCCTTCGGTTCGGCGATCACCTCGGTGCCGCCTTTGCACTCCACGAGCCAGACATCGTAGACCGGGTGCTCGATCCCGGAGAGGCCCGGGCTCGACGCGAACATCCAGCCCGTGAAGATGCGACGATAGGAGTTCTCGAGGGTCACCTCGTCGACCTCCACGAAGGTGGTCGTGTTCGGGTTCTCGGTCGGTGGGCGGCTGTAGCAGATGCGAGGCGTCAGCTGGAGCGCGCCGAACTGCACCGTCTCGTCGGTCGCGACCTCGAACGAGACGATCCGGCCCGTGATCTTGTCGAGGCCGGAAAATACGGCTGTCGGGTTCTTGATCCGGTCCGCGTGAGCCGTGCCTGCAAGGACAGCCGTCGCGGCCACCGTCAGGGCCAGACGCCCCATCGTCGTTCTCATGCCACCCGTCCTCGCTGTCCGACTTTCTTGCGGCGGCGAGCGCCGCACCCCTCATTCTTGCTTCGCCGTTAACACGCGAACCATGTTGGAAAAAGGGCGCGCCGCAAAGCCCGGCTCAAGGCCTAGCTTCGCCCTACGACTGCCCGTTCCTGGGGATTGGGCGCCGGATCGCGCATCGGATCGCCGGCCGCACGGCGGCGCTGGAAATGCTCGATCGCGCAGGCGTGCGAGCACAGGAGGCCGCGGTCGGACCAATAGGCCGCACCGTTCTCGATCCGGCCGGCCTCATAGGTGAAGGTGGGATCGCCGAAGGGCTTCCCGCATTCGACACAATGGGTGTGATGCGGACGGGTCAGCATCGCTCTTGCGGCTATTCCCCCGGCGTCCAGGGCACGTAGTCGCCGGTCGCGGCCGGGCGCTCGCCCGTGGAGAGCTGGGAGCCGCGCGGGCGGTAGGCCGCCGGCGTGCCCGTCATGTTGGGCACGTGGGGCTTCTCCCATTCGCGGGGCTGATAGGGCTCCTCGGAGGGCGGCAGGTCGAAGTTGTGGGCCAGCCAGCCACGCCAGCCGGGCGGAACGCGGGAGGCATCGGCCGGGCCGTTGTAGATCACCCAGCGACGCTCGGCACCCACATTGGGATCGATCTCGTTCGCCTGCGTGTACCGGTAGTACTTGTTGCCGAACTCGTCCTCGCCCACGAACTGGCCGTAGCGGCGCGTATAGAACCGCGTGCCGAAGGTCGCGCCGTTCCACCAGGTGAAGATCTGGAGCAGGAACTCTTTCATAATCGGGCCTTGTCCGGAGGGGATGGAGATCAACGGCGCGAGGCGCCGCCGGGTCCGGAAATCGGCGCGGACTATGGCGATGTGCTCCCGCCAAGTCCAGCCTGTTGATGGCATTGATTCTCGCTCTTGACCTTAGGGAAAGCGGCTTTTTGCGGCGAGCGCCGATTCTCCCTTGCGGCGCCGCATTTTGGGCTCGGCTCCGGAGATTTCGGGTGCACCCGCGACGCTAAAGCGGAGTGCTCGGGCGGCGAGCGGCTTGGGGTCCTGAACGGCCCCGTCAACCCTGCGCGGGATGCGGGTCCGGCTGTCCCCATAAGAATCTTGTCGGACCGCTGCCGGGATTCAGCGAGGAGTCTCAGGGCCTTAAATTGAGCCGTGAAACTATCCACAGGATTCACATGCCCGTCACTATATATGGGGCGGAACCAAGCCAACGGGCACAAGTTCTTGACGTGAGGCTTCCGAGCCGACTAGCTTTGCGGGGTGCCGATCAGAGACCGGCCGCCGGCTCCGAGGAGCCGGTTCAACCCCCCGGAAGGCTAGGACGAGAAGCCGCGTGGCAAGGTTCCGAACCACGCAGCGCTTCGGCGTCTCCGGAGGGGGCCGAACTCGGACGGATGGATTTTAGCGGCACGGGCAAGTGCCGTGGGGCGTACGAACAATTCGGGGACAGGGAGCCGCCGGCTGCGCGGCCCGGGGACGCTTGTCCCAAAATCGAGGAAACAGGTCATGCGGATCGAGCGGCGTTACACCACCCAGGGCCAGTCGCCCTATTCATCCCTCGCCTTCCGGCGCGCGACGAGCGAGATCCGCAACCCGGACGGCTCCGTGGTCTTCAAGCTCGACGACATCGAAGTGCCCGAGACCTGGAGCCAAGTGGCCTGCGACGTGCTGGCCCAGAAGTATTTCCGCAAGGCCGGCGTGCCCGCGCGGCTGAAGCGGGTCGAGGAGAACGACGTCCCGTCCTGGCTCTGGCGCTCGGTCGCCGACGAGAAGGCACTGGCCCAGCTTCCCGAGGAGGAGCGCTACGTCTCCGAGATCCAGTCCCAGCAGGTGTTCGACCGCCTGGCGGGCTGCTGGACCTATTGGGGCTGGAAGGGCGGGTATTTCTCCAGCGAGGAGGACGCCCAGGCATTCTTCGACGAGCTGCGCTTCATGCTCGCCAACCAGATGGTGGCGCCGAACTCGCCGCAATGGTTCAACACCGGCCTGCACTGGGCCTACGGCATCGATGGGCCGAGCCAGGGCCACTTCTACGTGGACCACAAGACCGGCAAGCTCACGAAGTCGAAGTCGGCCTACGAGCACCCGCAGCCCCATGCCTGCTTCATCCAGGGCGTGCAGGACGACCTCGTGAACGAGGGCGGCATCATGGACCTGTGGGTCCGCGAGGCGCGCCTCTTCAAGTACGGCTCCGGCACCGGCTCCAACTTCTCCCGCCTCCGCGGCGAGGGCGAGCGGCTCAGCGGCGGCGGGCGCTCGTCCGGCCTCATGAGCTTCCTCAAGATCGGCGACCGGGCCGCGGGCGCGATCAAGTCGGGCGGCACCACCCGGCGCGCCGCCAAGATGGTGGTGGTCGACGTCGATCACCCGGACATCGAGGAATACATCGACTGGAAGGTGAAGGAGGAGCAGAAGGTCGCGGCGCTGGTCACCGGCTCCAAGCTCGCCAACAAGCACCTCAAGGCCATCATGAAGGCCTGCGTGAATTGCGAGGGCGAAGGAGACGCCTGCTTCGATCCGGAGAAGAACCCGGCCCTCAAGCGCGAGATCAAGTTCGCCCGGCGCGTGATGATCCCGGACAACTACATCAAGCGCGTCATCCAGTTCGCCCGCCAGGGCTATGTCGACATCGAGTTCCCGATCTACGACACGGACTGGGATTCGGAGGCCTACCTCACCGTCTCGGGCCAGAACTCCAACAACTCGGTCTCGATCACCGACGACTTCCTGCGCGCGGTCGAGGCGGACGGCACCTGGGACCTTCTCTATCGCAGCGGCAAGGTGAAGAAGACCGTGAAGGCGCGCGACCTGTGGGAGCGCATCGGCCACGCGGCCTGGGCCTCGGCCGATCCGGGCCTGCACTTCAACACCACCATGAACGACTGGCACACCTGCCCGGCCGGCGGGCGGATCCGGGCCTCGAACCCGTGCTCCGAGTACATGTTCCTGGACGACACGGCCTGCAACCTCGCCTCCGCGAACCTGCTCGCCTTCTACGACCGCGAGACCAAGCGCTTCGACGTCGCTTCCTACGAGCATGCCTGCCGCCTCTGGACGCTGGTGCTCGAGATCTCGGTCCTGATGGCGCAGTTCCCATCGAAGGAGATCGCGCAGCTCTCCTACGAGTACCGCACGCTCGGCCTCGGCTACGCCAATATCGGCGGCCTGCTGATGACCATGGGCCTGCCCTACGATTCCGAGGAAGGCCGTGCGCTCTGCGGCGCGCTCTCGGCGATCATGACCGGCACGTCCTACGCGACCTCGGCCGAGATGGCGGGCGAGCTCGGCACCTTCCCGCGCTACAAGGAGAATGCGGAGAGCATGCTCCGCGTGATCCGCAACCACCGCCGCGCCGCGCACGGCCTGAGCGAAGGGTACGAGGGCCTCTCGGTCAACCCGGTGCCGCTCGACCACGCCTCCTGCCCGGACCAGGTGCTGATCGAGCGCGCCCGCGCCTGCTGGGATCTCGCCCTCTCGCTCGGCGAAAAGAACGGCTACCGCAACGCGCAGTCCACCGTCATCGCGCCCACCGGCACGATCGGCCTCGTGATGGATTGCGACACCACCGGCATCGAGCCCGACTTCGCGCTCGTGAAGTTCAAGAAGCTCGCCGGCGGCGGCTACTTCAAGATCATCAACCAGGCGGTGCCGGATGCCCTGCGCGTGCTGGGCTACCGCGAATCCGAGATCGCCGAGATCGAGGCCTATGCGGTCGGCCACGGCTCGATGAAGCAGGCGCCCGCGATCAACCCCGGCAGCCTGCGTGCCAAGGGCTTCACGGACGAGAAGATCGAGGCGGTCGAGAAGGGCCTGCGCTCGGCCTTCGACATCAAGTTCGTGTTCAACAAGTGGACGCTGGGCGAGGACTTCCTCGTCAACACCCTGAAGGTGCCGGCCGAGCGGCTGAACGATCCGTCCTTCGAGCTTCTGCCCCACCTCGGCTTCTCGAAGGCCGACATCGAGGCCGCGAACGTCCACATCTGCGGCGCCATGACCCTCGAGGGCGCGCCCTTCCTCAAGAAGGAGCATTACCCGGTCTTCGACTGCGCCAATCCCTGCGGACGCATCGGCAAGCGCTATCTCTCGGTCGAGAGCCACATCCGCATGATGGCGGCGGCGCAGCCCTTCATCTCGGGCGCGATCTCCAAGACCATCAACATGCCGAACGACGCCACGGTCGAGGACTGCAAGAACGCCTACATGCTGTCCTGGCGCCTCGCCCTGAAGGCGAACGCCCTCTACCGCGACGGGTCCAAGCTCTCGCAGCCGCTCAACTCCGCCCTCATCGCCGACGAGGAGGAGGAGGCCGACGACGCCGTCGAGGCGTTCCTGGCCCAGCCGGCGGCGGCCAAGACCGCGCAGGTCTCGGAGAAGATCGTCGAGAAGATCATCGAGCGCGTGGAGCGGATCCGCGAGCGCGAGAAGATGCCGGACCGCCGCAAGGGCTACACCCAGAAGGCGATCGTGGGCGGCCACAAGGTCTATGTCCGCACCGGCGAGTACGACGACGGACGCCTCGGCGAGATCTTCATCGACATGCACAAGGAGGGCGCGGCCTTCCGGGCGATGATGAACAACTTCGCGATCGCGGTGTCCCTCGGCCTGCAATACGGCGTGCCGCTGGAGGAGTACGTGGAGGCTTTCACCTTCACGCGCTTCGACCCCTCCGGCTTCGTGCAGGGCAACGACGCGATCAAGAACGCGACCTCGATCCTCGACTACATCTTCCGCGAGCTCGCGATCTCCTATCTCGGCCGCACGGACCTCGCCCATGTCGACCCGTCCGAGATCGGCAACACGGTGATCGGCCGCGGCGAGAACCAGTCGAAGCTCGGCGACGCCCCCGTGGCGGCCCCGGCCGCCCAGGTGGTCTCCAAGGGCCTGGTGCGCGGCAACCAGGACCGCCTGATGCTGATCCCCGGCGGCGCCGGCACGAAGGGCCGCGTCACCGCGGAAGCCGCCGGCTACGTCACCTCCGGGGCGACGGCGCTGAAAGGCGAGGTGGCGCTGGAGGAGGAAGCCGACACGGCGCTCGCCTCCCTGCCCTTCCAGGCGCCCGCCAGCGCCGGGCCTTCAACCGCCGACCGGCGCGCCGAGGCGAAGATGAAGGGGTATGTGGGCGAGGCGTGCCCGGAGTGTGCGAACTTCACGCTGGTGCGGAACGGGACCTGCTTGAAGTGCGACACGTGCGGCAGCACGACGGGGTGTTCGTAGTTTCTACTCCCCAAGCATCACTCGCCGCTACAAGGCGGCGAGTGATGCACTCCAGTCGGAGCTGGCGGAGAGCTTTACACTGATGTGCACAGCCCTGCGTTGTGACTTTCCTTCCGGAATCTTGTTTGTACAATCTGCGGTGCAATGCAAGCAATGGGACTAGCAGAGCGACATGGCACTCCCCCGCAGTTATCTGACTTCCTCCAAGAACCTGGCTGGCATTTTTGATGCTATAAAAATCGGCGCAAGCTCCCGAAAAATTTACGATACAATTCTTAGAAACGTTGGATTTCAAGTCTAGTAGCGATCGTCTAATAATTGGAGTATTGAAATCGCTTGGTTTTCTGACTCAGGACGCTAAACCAACAGAGAGGTACTTCCGTTTCCTCGATCAAACTCAGTCAGCTGCAGTGTTGGCGGAGGGTATTCGAGAAGCTTATGCAGATTTGTTTCACGTAAACACGAAAGCACAGAACCTCACACAGAGTGAGGTAATCAACAAGCTTAAGACCCTCAGCCAGGGGCAATTATCGGAAGCTGTTCTCGAAAAGGTAGCGATGACATTTGCTGCTCTTTGCCGCTTAGCAGATTTCAAGGCACCTGCCCCGCCGCCGCAGCCAGCAGAAGCAACTCTTGAGGAGGAGAGGCCTGACGCAGAGGCAATAAGACCGCTACAATCACGTAGCCGTTTAGGCTTGGGTGGTCTTCACTACAACATTCAAATCATCCTCCCAGAAACCCGCGATGCGAAAGTGTACGACGCTATCTTTCGCAGCTTGCGTGAGCATCTGATTTGACAAATGAGTGATGAAGACCGCGCATACAGCTTTGTGTTTCGTGGGCTGCTGGCGCAGGAGGCTCTCGACCGCGTAATCCCGCACGATAAAGCAGAGGACGAACTGCGATCAGAAGTACTCTTGGGCATAGATGCCTTAGATGAACGCTTTGTGACCGAATCCCGCAGGATGTCTTACGTTTACATGATGATTGCAGCCTTCGAGAACTCTGTCCGGGAGCTTATCAGCTCGACCCTAAAGGAGGAGGTCGGCGAGGATTGGTGGGCATCCTGCGTGTCGGAAAAGATCCAGACACAAGCAAAACAACGAATGGATGAAGAAGATAAAGTGAAATGGCACACTCCACGCGGGAAAGACCCTATTAACTTTACCATGCTGCCGAATTTACTTAGTATAATAAGGCAAAATCACACAAAGTTTGCTGCGGTTATACCTGACATCGAATGGGCCGCTAACGTTTTCGATGTGATCGAACGCTCCCGAAACGTTATCATGCACAGCGGGCAAATATCACGCAGAGACATGGCGCGACTCGGGACATTTGTGAGAGATTGGTCCGCACAGGTGTATTCATAAATTCACCTTCATCACAGTTGCTGTGAGATCATCCGACTATGAAGGGCAGTCGATGCTAAGACGTCCTTGAGTCCAATGCGCTTGAAGATGTAGGTTGCCGGACAGAGTCCGGCCGTGACGGCTGAAACGTTGCTACGTCCGTGCACTGTTTGTTTGTAGCGAAGTATGGCTGAAGCTGTATTCGCTTGAGCCGGCGAAACGGCACGCGCTCCAGCGTGACCGCGAACATCTCCGTCGGCGTGTGGCGGCGCGAGCAGGGTGGCGGCAGCCCCTCTGCGGGTGCTTGTGGGCTCATTGGCCTGGACTACTACGCATGATTCGACACCATCCGAGCCGCCATTCAACGTGGAAGTACCGTCGAGCACCCGCTGAACCCCGCCTCGGGCAACCCCCACAAGCCCCCATACGCCCGACCCCACACCCCATGCCGCCCCGAACTCATCCTCAGGTAGGTGCTGTCCCGCAAGCTTGGCCGTGCTATAGGCCTGCCGCTCAACGATCGCGAGACAACAAGGGCGTGTGAACCGCTGGGCCTGAGGCCGCTGAGCACCCTGCCACCTGCGTGGCGCATTCACTTTGTGGGGCTCACATATGAAGCTTGTTTCTGCCTTGGCCGCCTGCGGCCTCTTCGGTGCGGCCACGGTCACGGCCGCCTCGGCCGCCGACCGGCACGTCGACATCATCAACAAGACCGGGCTGGCGATCACGGAGTTCTACGCCTCCAACACCGGCACCGATGACTGGGAGGAGGACATCCTCGGCTTGGACGTGCTGGAGAACGGCGAGACCGTCAACGTCAACATCGACGACGGCACCGGCAAATGCCGCTTCGACTCCAAGGCCGTGTTCCAGAACGGGCAGGAGCTGGTGCGCAAGAACATCAATGTCTGCGAGGTCGGAAGCTTCACCTACCGCAGGTAGGACGGGGACCGGAGGGCGGGGCCGGACCCGGCGAACCGCTCCGCCGCATTCTTCCGTCGCCGCCCCGCGCGGGGCGGAAGGAGCCTGGAACCCCTCCCCGGCTGATCCGTTGGCCTTCCAGACGAGAGCCAACTTCAAGGAGATCAGCCATGTTGCGTCTGTTCCGAAACCTCGCCCTGCTCCGGATGGTGTGGAACCTGTTCCGCCGCAGCCGGCGCCGGGCCTACTGAGCGGTCTCGATCGCCTCGCGGCCGGGCACGTCCCGGCCGCAAGGTTTTTAGTGGAAGGCCTGCAGCAGGTCGGAGACGGACGCGTCGCGGCAGAGGCCGGGGCAATCCGGCAGCTCCGCCCGCAGGCGCCGGCGGCTCGTGTCGAACGCCGCAAAGGACGCGACCTTCACGCCCCGGCGGCGCAGCGCCATCGAGAGGCGCAAAGAAGCCCCATCCGTCATCAGAGCATCGACCACGGCGAGATCGACCTGTGACCTCACGGCCCCATCGCCGCTGGCGTCGGGCGGCACGTGGGACAGCCATTGCAGGGCTTGGAAATTGCTGGTGAAGGGCCCGACCACGCTCCAGCCCAGGCCGGCGAATTCCTCGCTGAGCACCGCGCCGGTCTGCTCGTCGCCGACGGAGATCAGGACCGAGCCCGATCGTGATGAGAAAAGCGTTCCCACATCGCCCCGCTGATTCGTGTGGTTCCGAACCCAGATTGGACCGCGCAGGGCCATTCCACATTCACAAAAGTTAGTTTGAGCTGCCGCAGGGTCAGTCTTTTCCGATGTGCGCTGGCGCACGTGGAGTCCTGGGATCCGTCCCCATATCCGGTGGGCACCTGTCATTCAGGCGAATTCACGAAAGAAATGGGGATTTATATGCCCACCGATGTCACCACCCTCTTCCAGCCGCTCCAGCTCGGCGCCCTCACCCTGCCGAACCGGATCGTCATGGCGCCCCTCACCCGCAACCGGGCCGACCACGCCACGGATGCGCCCCACGAGCTGAACGCCCGCTACTACGCCCAGCGCGCCAGCGCAGGCCTCCTCATCACCGAAGCCTCGCAGATCTCCCGCGAGGGCCAGGGCTATATCTGGACGCCCGGCATCTATACCGACGAGCAGATCGCGGGCTGGCGCAAGGTCACCGACGCGGTGCACGCGGCCGGAGGACGCATCGTGATGCAGCTCTGGCATGTGGGCCGCATCTCGCACACGGCTTTGCAGGAGAACGGTGCGGCGCCGGTCGCTCCCTCTCCGATCCGCGCCAACGCCCAGACCTTCATCGAGAGCGGCTTCGTGGAGGTCTCCGAGCCCCGCGCCCTCGCCCTCGACGAGATCCCTCGCATCGTCGCCGATTACGAGCAGGCGGCGCGGAACGCCAAGGCGGCCGGCTTCGATGGCGTCGAGATCCACGCCGCGAACGGCTATCTCCTGGCCCAGTTCCTGAGCGACAGCGCCAACCGGCGCACGGACGCCTATGGCGGCTCGATCGAGAACCGTGCGCGCCTCGTGCTCGAGGTCACGGACGCGGTGCTGCGGGTCTGGGAGCCCGGCCGGGTCGGCATCCGCCTCTCGCCCGGCCCCGTGCAGGACGCGTTCGATTCCGATCCGGCCGCGCTGTACGGCCATCTCGTGCGCGAGCTCGACCGGCGCAAGCTGGCCTATCTCCACTTCATCGAGGCTCCGGTGGAAGGGCTCGACTACGGCGAGCTGCGCCGGGCCTTCCGGGGCGTCTACATCGCCAATGGCGGCTACACCCGCGACCGGGCCATCGAGGCGGTCGAGACCGGACAGGCCGATGCGGTGGCCTTCGGCCGGCCCTTCATCGCCAATCCCGACCTCGTGGCGCGGCTTCGTCTCAACGCGCCGCTGAACGAGCCCGACCGCACCACCTTCTATGGCGGCGGCCCGGAGGGCTACATCGACTACCCGACGCTGGACCGCGCCGCGTAACCTGAGTTCGCGGAACGGCGCGTCCGACCGGCGGGGTTCCCCCCTCGCTCCGCCGGTCGGATCCTTGTCGCTCCAGCCTTGCCAGCGGCCCGCGAACATCGGATGACACGCCGGGCCCGAAGCGAGAGCAAAGCGATGCGGATCGCCACCTGGAACGTCAATTCGATCAAGCAGCGGCGGGACCATCTCCTGACCGTGCTCAAGACCGCCGAACCCGACGTGATCTGCCTCCAGGAGCTGAAATGCGTCGACGAGGCCTTCCCGCGGGCCGAGATCGAAGAGGCGGGCTACAACGTCGTCACCCACGGGCAGAAGACCTATAACGGCGTCGCGATCCTCTCGAAGCAGCCCCTGGAGGATGTCCGCCGCGGCCTGCCGGGCGACGAGAACGACGAGCAGGCCCGCTATCTCGAAGGCGTGCTCTCGACCGCCGACGGCGTGGTGCGGGTCGCGTCCATCTATCTGCCGAACGGCAATCCCCTCGGCACCCCGAAATTCGACTACAAGCTCGCCTGGATGGACCGGCTCATCGCTCATGCCCGGGGCCTGCTGCACCTTGAGGAGCCGCTGGTCCTGTGCGGCGACTACAATGTGATCCCGGAGCCCAAGGACGCCGCCAACCCGCAGGCGTGGAAGAACGACGCGCTCTTCCAGCCGGAAAGCCGGGCGAAGTTCCGCGAGCTGCTCCACCTCGGGCTCACGGACGCGGTGCGGGCCTGCAGCGACGCGCCGGGCCTCTACTCGTTCTGGGACTATCAGGCGGTCTCGTTCCAGCGCAACAACGGCATCCGCATCGACCACCTGCTGCTCTCGCCCCAGGCCGCGGACCGCCTCAGGACGAGCTCGATCCGCAAGGAGACGCGGGGCTGGGACAAACCCTCGGACCACGTCCCCGTGATGGTGGATCTCGACCTCGGTTGAGAAGAGTTCGCCTCGCGAGGCCCCCGCTCTAGGGAGAGGGAGAAGGTGCGGCGATCACCGCCGCTGGAGGTACTGCTCCAGATAGGCCAGCGCGAGCTTGCGGTCGTTCTCCGTCGCGGCCTGGAAGGCCTTGTCGTAGAGGTCCGAGATCCAGGCGTCCTTGCCGAGATCGGCGGCCTCGCGGGCGAGCGTCAGCCACATCAGCCCCTTGGCTCGCTGGCGCGGCGCGCCCTGGCCGTTCATCAGCAGATGGCCGAGCAGCGCCTGCGAAGGGTGGTGCCCCTTCTCGGCGGCGAGGTTGAACCAGCGGGCGGCGAGCCGGGCGTCCTTCTCGACACCGCTGCCGTCGAGGTAGAGCCGCGCCAGGCTGTACTGGGCGTTCGGGTCGCTGAAATACGACGCCGCGTAGTGGAACATCTCGAAGGCCCGCGTTGGGTTCGGGGTCACGTAGGTGCCCTTGATGCCCTCCAGGAAATAGGTGCCGAGAGCCACGAAAGCGCTCGAGACCACGCCCGCGCTGGGCGAGTCGGGGCTCTCGTCGGCATTCTGGTCGGCGAGCTTGGAGAAGTACTCGAAGGCCTTGAGGTCGTCGTGCTGAACGCCGTCGCCTTCGGCATACATGCGGGCGAGCTTCCACAGCGCGAGGGTATGCCCCTGGGTGGCGGCGAATTCGAGCGCCCGGGCTGCGCCGGCCTTGTCGCCCGCATTGTAGTCGCGCATGCCGTTGCGCAGGGCCTCCCGGGCCGAGCCGTATTTCGGCATCGGGATCGGGGCGAGGGCCTGGGCGCGCACGGAAACCTCCAGGGCGGAGGCGCCGCCCTGGCCGATCATCCATGCGCCGAAAGCGGCTGCGAGGAGCCTAGATGTCCGCATAGGTGTGCTTTTCCACGCCGCCCGGATGGGTCACGGCGCCGTCCTTCGCGGACCCGACGGTCTGCGCATACTTCCACAGGTAGCCCGAGGCGGCCGGCACGGGGCGCGGCTGCCATGCCTGGCGCCGCTGCGCCAGTTCGTCATCGGAGAGTTCCACCTCGATCGTGCCCTGGATGGCGTCGATCGCGATGATGTCGCCGTCGCGGATGAGCCCGATCGGTCCGCCGATCGCGGCCTCGGGCCCCACATGCCCGATGCAGAAGCCGCGCGTGGCGCCCGAGAAGCGCCCGTCCGTGATGAGAGCGACCTTATCGCCCATGCCCTGGCCGTAGAGGGCCGCGGTGGTCGAGAGCATCTCGCGCATGCCGGGGCCGCCCTTTGGACCCTCGTAGCGGATGACGAGCACCTCGCCCTCCTTGTAGGCACGGGTGCGCACGGCCTCGAAGCAGGCCTCCTCGCCGTCGAAGCAGCGGGCAGGACCGCGGAAGGTCTGCTTGTCGGCCGCCATGCCGGCGACCTTCACGATGGCGCCTTCAGGCGCCAGGTTGCCCTTCAGGCCGACGACGCCGCCGGTCGAGGTGATGGGGCTCGACACCGGACGCACCACGTCCTGCTCGTCGTTCCACTGCACGCTCGCGAGGTTCTCCGCGATGGTGCGGCCGGTGACCGTGATGCAATCGCCGTGGAGATAACCACCGTCCAGCAGCGTCTTCATGAGAAGCGGGATGCCGCCGACTTCGAACAGGTCCTTGGCGACGTAGCGTCCGCCGGGCTTGAGATCGGCCACGTAGGGCGTGCGCTTGAAGATCTCGGCCACGTCGAACAGGTCGAACTTGATGCCGCATTCATGGGCGATCGCCGGCAGGTGCAGCGCCGCGTTGGTGGAGCCGCCGGAGGCCGCCACGACCGTCGCGGCGTTCTCGAGCGCTTTGCGGGTAACGATGTCGCGCGGGCGGATCTGCTGGCGCACCAGCTCCATGACCATCTCGCCGGCCGTGGCGCAGAACCGGTCGCGAAGCTCGTACGGCGCCGGCGCACCCGCGGAATAGGGCAGCGCGAGGCCGATGGCCTCAGACACGGTCGCCATCGTGTTGGCGGTGAACTGCGCGCCGCAGGCGCCGGCGGATGGGCAGGCCACCTGCTCGAGCTCCTCGAGGTCCGCGTCCGACATGGCGCCGACCGAGTGCTTGCCGACCGCCTCGAACACGTCCTGCACGGTCACGGGCCGGCCCTTGAAGGTGCCGGGCAGGATCGAGCCGCCATAGATGAAGATCGCAGGCACGTTGAGGCGCACCATCGCCATCATCATACCGGGCAGGGACTTGTCGCAACCCGCCAGGCCGACGAGCGCGTCGTAGGCGTGGCCCCGCATGGTGAGCTCGACCGAATCGGCGATCACCTCGCGGGAGGGGAGGCTGGCCTTCATGCCGCCGTGCCCCATGGCGATGCCGTCCGTGACCGTGATGGTGCAGAACTCGCGCGGGGTGCCGCCCGCCGCCGCGACGCCCTTCTTCACGGACTGCGCTTGACGCATGAGCGAGATGTTGCACGGGGCGGCCTCGTTCCAGCAGCTCGCCACGCCCACCAGCGGCTGGTGGATCTGCTGCGTCGTCAGCCCCATGGCGTAGAGATAGGAGCGGTGCGGTGCGCGCTCGGGCCCTTCCGTCACGTGACGGCTTGGTAATTTCGACTTGTCGATCCCGCGCGCATCCATGGGCTTGAACCCCTTCTTCCTCTTGGCGTCCCCGGTTCCATCGCGAATGGAACCCTCGTGATCTGCCACGCGCGCGCCGGGCGGTGCAACGATCCCGTCGGGACACGGTGAACGGGATTTCACCCTCTCTCGGCCCGAGGCTCGTCTACCGCAAAGCCTTGTCGGCAAAGCACTTTAGACATCTTACGGAGTGCTGCCGGTTTATGGCGGCATCGCGGCGGAGCTTGGGGCGACTGGCGGCAGGACCAGGATCATTCCAGGGTGTTGCAGGGGGGCAACAACATTGATGATGAACCAGGGTCGGGAGCGCTCCGGTTCCGCCTTGTCGGGGAGTCCATCCCGATGGCGCCCAGAGACCGAGTCGGGCGGCAGCTCCCACCGAATCCCGTCTGCAGATCGAACCGGCAAGACCCGACGTCTCGTCGGTCACGACCACTCGCACCGGTCCCAGTACCTCGAAGGCGATTTCCCCTGTGAGAGCCCCAAACGGCAGAGTGCCCGCTAGCCCCGCGTCCAGGCCTCGACGGCCTTGCGGAGTTCGTCCGGCAGGTCGTGGGACTGACGCTCGGACGACGCCGGGCGGCTCTCGGCGATTTCGGTCAGCACGGCGCGGACTTCCGCAGCGCGGGCGAGGCGCTCGGAATCGGTGCGCTGGCTCGCCGACACGGCCGATACGCTGGAGAACAGGCAAAGAATTCCAAACAGCGCGCGCATCGATGTCCTCCGTCTTGGCCGGGGACATAGATGAAAACCATTTCGTGAATGTTGCATGACCCGAGCGCGGCCGATTCAAGGCAGGTCCGCCGCTGCTCGACGGAGCGTGGATCCTCGCGTGCCCGCGCGCCCTTGCTCAGCCTTTAGTGAACGTCTTCCGAGGAGAACCATACCTCCTGGAACACCGCAGTCGCGCTCCCATCTGGGGCGCGATCGGCGGTGAGCCAGAGCGAGCGCGTCGCCATGACATCGGCCTCGGTCAGCCGGCCCTTCGGTGCCGACCGCCCCTGCCCTTCGCAAGTGATGAAGCCGACGCCCATCACGGCCCGCGCCGCGAGTCCGGCCGCCCGGCGCGTCACGAGCATCGCATGACCCCATTGCGACAGGGCCTGCCAGGGGAAGATCAGCCGGCCGCCGCTCCCCAGGGCCCGCAGCCATTCCGGGTCGGGCGCCACGACGCCGGCATTGACGTAGATGACATCGGCGGGCGGGAGCGGCCGCGCCAGGGCCGAGCCCGCATGGATCGTCACGTTGCCGTAGGAGGCCAGCCTGCGCGCGGCCTCGGCTGCCAGACCTTCGTGGATCTCGTAGCCCTCGACCCGCCCGCCGGGCGAGACGAGGCTCGCCAGCATCGCGGTGTAATAGCCCATCCCGGTGCCGACATGGACCGCAATCTCGCCCGGCTGCGGATCGACGAAGGCCAGCCAGGCGGCGTGCAGCGCCGGTTCGCCGTTGTTGATCCCCTTCTCGCGATCCAGGGAGACGAGGACATTGTCGTAGACGTGAACCGGATCCGCATCCGGCGTCCTCGTCGCGACCCCGCCGGAGATGAGGGTCCAGGGACCGGGCGGCAGGTAAGCCTCGCGCGGAACCGTGGCGAAGACATGCGCAACGCGCGGGTTGTCGACACCGGCCGAGCGCAGCACGTTGTCGGCATAGAGGCGGCGGTGCTCCTCCAGGCTCGCGCGGCGCTCCATGCGACGGTCTCCTACATGCGGAACACACCGAACTTGGTCGGCGGCACCGGCGCGTTCAGCGTCGCCGAGAACGCCAATCCTAGCACACGACGGGTCTCGGAGGGCAGAATGATGCCGTCGTCCCAGAGGCGCGCGGTCGCGTAATAGGGCGAGCCCTCCTCCTCGTAGCGCGCCCGGATCGGCGCCTTGAAGGCCTCCTCCTCGTCGGCGCTCCAGGTCCGCCCCTCGCCTTCGATGTTGTCGCGGCGGACTGTGGCAAGCACGCTCGCCGCCTGCTCGCCTCCCATCACGGAGATGCGGGAGTTCGGCCAGGTGAAGAGGAAGCGTGGGGAATAGGCGCGGCCCGCCATGCCGTAATTGCCGGCCCCGAACGAGCCGCCCACGAGCACGGTGATCTTCGGGACCTGCGCGCAGGCCACCGCGGTCACGAGCTTGGCGCCGTCCTTGGCGATGCCGCCGGCCTCGTACTGCCGGCCCACCATGAAGCCGGAGATGTTCTGGAGGAACAGGAGCGGGATGCGCCGCTGGCAGCAGAGCTCGATGAAGTGCGCGCCCTTCTGCGCGCTCTCCGAGAACAGGATGCCGTTGTTCCCGATGATCCCGACCGGGATGCCCCAGATCCGGGCAAAGCCGGTCACGAGGGTGGTGCCGTACAGGCGCTTGAATTCGTCGAATTCGGATCCGTCCACCAGCCGGGCGATCACCTCGCGGATGTCGTACTGCTTCCTGAGGTCGGTCGGCACGATCGCGTCCAAGTCCTCGGCCGGGTAGCGCGGCTCGACGGGCTCCGAGAGATCGATGTCGATGTCCTTGCGGGTGTTGAGCGTGCCGACGATCCGGCGCGCGATGGCGATCGCGTGGACGTCGTCGGTGGCGTAGTGGTCCGCGACACCGCTCTGGCGCGCGTGGACATCGGCGCCGCCGAGGTCTTCAGCCGAGACCACCTCGCCGGTCGCGGCCTTCACGAGCGGAGGCCCCCCTAAGAAGATCGTGCCCTGCTTCCTCACGATGATGGTCTCGTCGGACATCGCCGGCACATAGGCGCCGCCAGCCGTGCAGGAGCCCATCACGCAGGCGATCTGCGGGATCCCGAGGGAGGAGAGGGTCGCCTGGTTGTAGAAGATCCGACCGAAATGGTCCCGGTCCGGAAAAACCTCCGTCTGGTGCGGCAGGTTCGCGCCGCCGGAATCGACGAGGTAGAGGCAGGGCAGACGGTTCTCCCGCGCGACTTCCTGGGCGCGCAGGTGCTTCTTCACCGTCATGGGATAATAGGTGCCGCCCTTGATGGTGGAGTCGTTGCAGACCACCATGACCTCGCGGCCCATGACACGGCCGATGCCGGTGATGATGCCGGCCGAATGAATGGCGTCCTCGTACATGCCATGGGCGGCGAGGGAGCCGAGCTCGAGAAAGGGCGCGCCGGGATCGAGGAGGCGCATGACGCGCTCCCGCGGCAGCAGTTTCCCGCGAGCCAAGTGGCGCTCCCGCGCTTTCGGCGGCCCTCCTTGGGCGACCGTGGCGCGGCGTTCGCTCAATTCGGCGGCTATCCCGGCCCAGGAAGCGCGGTTGGCGTGGGCGGCGTCGGAGGTGAGGTCGGCGGATGATGCGATGACAGGCACTGGCGCGGGTCCCCTGCCCTAGCGAGATGGGCGTGCCTCGCGTTTAGCGCGGGCCGGAAAGCGGGGCAATGGAACTATCGCTCCCGCACTCAACCCTGTCGTGTCCCTGGCCGAACTCGCTGTCGCGATCAGCCCTTGGCGCGCACCACTGTGACGGTCCGGCCGCGCACGGCCACCCCTGCGCCGCAGCGATAGGCGATGCCGCGCACGAGGGCCCAATCGCGCGAGCGGCGGCTGACATAGAGGTCCGTGCCGCCGAGCGCCACCGTGGCCTGGAGCATGGATTCGAGGGCCTCCTCGAAGGTCGGCCCGGTCGGAACCGTGGGGCTCACCTCGCCAAGCCGCGTGCACACCCTCACGTCCGCGGGCGAATCGACGATGCGGATCTGATCGGTCGGCTCTGGCCGATAGGCGCAGGCGGAGGACAGGAGGGCGAGGGTGGCGGCGGCAAGAACGCGGTTCATCGGGGTTCCGGTCTGATTTGCGCCGCAGGTTAACCAAAGCGCAGCCGTTGGAAAGGCGTATCAGGACGAAACCGCCACCGTCGGACCAAACCTGTCTTCGAACGTGGCGCGGAGGACACTATCGACCTCGGGCATCGACACCGGAATCCCGAGATCGACGAGGCTCGTGACCCCGTGCAGGCGCACGCCGCAGGGCACGATCCCGGAGAAATGCGATAGGTCCGGCTCCACGTTGAGGCTGATGCCGTGGAACGTCACCCAGCGGCGGACCCGGATCCCGATCGCGGCGATCTTGTCCTCGGCGGGCTCTCCGGAGGGGCCCGGCGCCTTCTCGGGCCGGCGGACCCAGACGCCGACCCGGTCCTCCCGGCGCTCGCCGCGGATGTTGAAGGCATCGAGCGTGGCGATGAGCCAGGCCTCGAGGGCGGCCACATAGCGGCGCAGGTCCGGCGTGCGGCGCTGGAGATCGAGCATCACGTAGGCGACCCGCTGCCCGGGCCCATGATAGGTAAACTGCCCTCCCCGGCCGGTGCGGAAGACCGGGAACCGGTCCGGCTCGACGAGGTCCTCGTCCCGGGCGGAGGTCCCGGCGGTGTAGAGCGGCGGATGCTCCACGAGCCAGACCCGCTCGCGCGCCTCCCCGGCGGCGATTGCGGCCACATGGGCCTCCATGGCGGCGACCGCCTGCTCGTACGGCACGAGGTCATCCGCGATCACCCATTCGACCGGATCCGACCCGGCGGTAGGCACGAGGGCGTCGGCGAGATCGGAGCGGACGGGCATCATGAATATCCGGAGCGAGGTGCGAGCGGGAGATGGGGGTTCTGAATCGTGCCGGCCAGGGCACAGCGGCGGCCGGAATTACCGGCCTGGCCAAGCGCGCACAAAGCCGCTGCGAACGGGCTTGTGGCCGCCGCATCGATCTGTTACACGCTCCGCCGCCCCGGGAGAATATCCCGGCCTGACTACCTGCGGCCATGGCGGAATTGGTAGACGCGCTAGCTTGAGGTGCTAGTGGGGAGACCCGTGGAGGTTCGAGTCCTCTTGGCCGCACCACTCATTCCCGAGAGTCCTGCTCTCCCGACGGCGGCCCCTGAGGCCGCCGTTCTGGTATCAGGGGCCTCTTGCCGTCGGCGGCTCGGCTGCTGTGGCGTCCGGGACCTGCCGGGCCTGTGGCCAAGCCGACACGCCGCGTTGTGTTGCAGCAGGACCGCGCCTACAAGTCGCTTCAACAACCGCTGAAGAACTCCGGGGAGCACGGCCATGCTGGACGTCGATACCCAGACGCCGCCTCCCCCGTCCGAAAGCCCCGCGCTCCTGCCGTTCCGCGACGAGGAGGGCGACCTCAATGGCGACTTCGTGGCGGCCGCCGCGGACGCGATCCAGGCCGGGGATGCCGAGCGCCTGCGGGGCCTCACCGCGGACGTGCACGAGGCCGATCTCGGCGATCTGCTCGAAGCGCTCGCGCCCGACCTGCGCCCGCGGCTGATCGAACTGCTCGGACGCGATTTCGACTTCACGGTCCTGACCGAGGTCGACGAAGCCGTCCGCGAGGAAATCCTGGAGGAGCTCGAAACCGCGACCGTGGTCGAGGGCGTGCGCGAGCTCGAATCCGACGATGCCGTCACGATCCTCGAGGCCCTTGACGAGGAAGACCAGGCCGAGGTTCTCGAGCAGCTTCCCGCCGTAGAGCGCGTCACGCTCCAGCGCTCGCTCGATTACCCGGAAGGCACCGCCGGCCGGCGGATGCAGACCGAGTTCATCGCCGTGCCGCCGTTCTGGACCGTGGGCCAGACCATCGACTTCATGCGCGAGACCGCGGATCTCCCCGACACGTTCTACGAGATCTTCGTGATCGACCCCGCGGGGCACCTCCTCGGCTCGGTGCCCCTGGACCGTCTGCTGCGCTCCAAGCGCCCGACCGCGATCGCGGACATCATGGTCGAGGAGGCCGACATGGTCGAAGCCTCCGATCCGATCGACGAGGTCGCCCGGCGCTTCGAGCGCTACAACTGGGTCTCGGCCGCAGTCGTCGACGAGGCCGGGCGTCTGGTCGGCGCTATGATGGTGGACGACATTGTCGACGTCATCGAAGAAGAGGCCGACGCCGACATCAAGGCGCTCGGCGGCGTGGCGGCGGAGGAAGAGCTCTCCGACACCGTCTGGGACATCATGAAAAGCCGCTCGACCTGGCTTTTCGTCAATCTCTGCACCGCGATCCTGGCCTCCTCGGTGATCGGCCTGTTCGAGGAGTCGCTGCGGAAGATGGTGGCGCTCGCTGTCCTGATGCCGATCGTCGCCTCCATGGGAGGCAATGCCGGCACGCAGACCATGACGGTGGCGGTGCGGGCGCTGGCGACGCGCGAGATCGGCCGCGCGAATGTCTGGCGCATCATCCGGCGCGAATTGCTCGTCGGCCTCCTCAACGGCCTCACCTTCGCGGTGCTTCTCGCCATCATCGCGGTGCTCTGGTTCGGGGCCGCCAACATTGGGCCGGTGATCGGGCTCGCGATCGTGATCACGTTGGTGTCAGCCGCATTCGGCGGAATCGTGATCCCGCTCGTGCTCGACCGGTTCGACGTGGATCCGGCCGTCTCGTCGGGACCTTTGGTCACAACCATCACCGACGTGGTGGGGTTTTTCGCCTTCCTCGGCATCGCCACCTTGTGGTTCGGCCTCTGAGACCGGCGCCGCTCTCTGCGCGCGTGTCAAAGGTCTGTTAACCCCCACTCAGGCATCGCTGAGACAGCCCGCTTCTGGAGTCCCGATCGCGCCGATGACGACTCGCCCCCGCCGAGCCAAGCTGCGTACCGCCAAGCCTCGCCGCGCCTCGCCGCTCCAACGCCTCGGACGGTTCGGAGTGATGGCGCTCGCAGCCGCGGCCCTCGCCTCCTGCGCGATCCTGCCCACGAACCGCTATCCCACGAAGAGCGATGTCCGGCCCCATGCCGGGGTGGCGCGCGCCCACGAATTGCCGATTCACGGCATCGACGTGTCGAAATGGCAGGGGACGGTCGACTGGGCTGCCGTCCGCGCGGCCGGCACGCAGTTCGTCTTCATCAAAGCCACCGAGGGCGGCGACCACGTGGACGATCGCTTCCTGGAGAACTGGAATGGCGCCGGAGCCGTGGGCATCCCGCGCGGCGCCTATCACTTCGTCTATTGGTGTCGCCCCGCCCACGAGCAGGCGATGTGGTTCAAGCGCAACGTCCCGCAGGATCCGGATGCCCTGCCGCCGGTGCTCGACCTCGAATGGAACAACCTCTCGCGCACCTGCCCGCAGCGGGTGCCGCGCGAGGAGGCGATCGCCATGACCCGCCTCATGCTCCAGGAGATGGAAGCCCATACGGGCAAGCGACCGATCATCTACACCGACATCAATTTCCACCGGGACATCCTGGTGGGCGAGTTCAACGACTACCCCTACTGGCTCCGCAGCACCGCGGCCGAGCCGGAGGCCCGCTACGACAACCGCCGCTGGACCTTCTGGCAGTACACCACCACAGGCCGCGTCCCCGGCATCCGAGGGGACGTCGACCGCAATGCCTTCTACGGCACCGAGAACCAGTGGAAGATCTTCATGGCGACCGACTGCGACCCCCGCGACCTGCGCGCGCTGCAAGCCCAGGGGCTGTGCGGGAAGTGAGCACGGTCCCCCCTGGGGGAGGGATGATCCGATCAGGTATGGATCACGCGTCCATACGCATCGAGCACGCTCTCGTGCATCATCTCGGACAGGGTCGGATGCGGGAAGACCGTGTGCATCAGGTCTTCCTCCGTGGTCTCGAGCTGCATCGCGACCACGTAGCCCTGGATGAGCTCCGTGACCTCCGCGCCGACCATGTGGGCGCCGAGGAGCTGGCCCGTCTTCTTGTCGAAGATCGTCTTGATCAGCCCTTCGGGCTCGCCGAGCGCGATCGCCTTGCCGTTGCCCGCGAAGGGGAAGCGGCCGACACGGACGTCGTAGCCCTGCTCCTTGGCCTTGGCCTCCGTCAGGCCCACTGATGCGATCTGCGGATGGCAATAGGTGCAGCCCGGGATCTTGGCCTTGTCCATCGGGTGGGTGTGGAGGCCCTTGATGGTCTCGACGCAGATCACGCCTTCGTGCTCCGCCTTGTGGGCGAGCATCGGCGGGCCGGCCACATCGCCGATCGCATAGATGCCGGGCACGTTGGTGCGCCCCAGCCCGTCCGTGACCACGACGCCGCGCTCGGTCTTGACCCCGAGCTTCTCAAGGCCGAGACCCTCCACGTTGGCGACGACGCCGACGGCCGAGATCAGCCGGTCGGCGGTGAGCTTCTGCACACCGCCCTTGCCGTCGTCGACCGTCGCGGTGACCGAATCCGCGCCCTTCTCGACCGCAGTCACCTTCGTCCCGACCATGATCTTGATGCCCTGCTTCTCGAAGCGCTTGCGGGCATGCGCGGCAATCTCGGCGTCCTCGACGGGCAGGATCTGCGGCATGACCTCGATCACGGTCACCTCGGCCCCCATGGTGCGGTAGAACGAGGCGAACTCGATCCCGATCGCACCCGAGCCCATGACGATGAGCGACTTCGGCATGCGCTCCGGCACCATGGCGTCGTAATAGGTCCAGATCAGCTTCTTGTCGGGCTCGATCCCGGGCAGCGCGCGGGGGCGCGCGCCGGTCGCGACGATGATGTGCTTGGCGCCGTAGGAGCCCGGCCCGAGCGAGCCCTTCGGCGCCTCGGCGCGCTTCGACTCGCGCACCGTGATCTTGCCCGGCGCATCGATCGAGGCTTCGCCGAAGATCACGTCGACCTTGTTCTTCTTGAGCAGCATGCCGACGCCGCCGTTGAGCCGCGCCGAGACGCCGCGCGAGCGCTTCACCACGGCCGCCGGATCAAAGCTCGCACCCTGAACCGAGAGGCCGTAATCGCCCGCATGCTGCATGTAGTGGTAGATCTCGGCCGAGCGCAGCAGCGCCTTCGTCGGGATGCAGCCCCAGTTGAGGCAGATGCCTCCGAGATGCTCCCGGTCCACGACCGCGGTCTTGAACCCGAGCTGCGCCGCCCGGATCGCCGCGACGTAGCCGCCGGGTCCGGCGCCGATGACGATGATGTCGTAGCTGGACATACCACATTGTCCTTCAGTTGAGGCCGAGACGTTCCTTGATTTCGCGAATGTTTGTCGGCTTTGAGGGGAGAACGAAGGGGACTTCGCTCTTGCGGCTTAAACCAAACACATCACCTTCTGCGCTGTCCTGAATGAGACGAGCTCGCGCTTCGGCAGGTGAGCATTCCTTGCCTGTGTCGCGACGTGTCCACGCGTTCACCGTGCCGGGACCATATTGGAAGCAGAGGTTCACCCAGTTTTCGAATAAGAATGAACCACGCTCGAACGTCCAGCGCCCAGGCAGAATGACTCGGTTCCCAGGGAACCAGAGGTAGACCATGCCATCAGGTGCCATGTAGGCGACTTGCGAACCATAGCTCGATGCGGAGATCACCCGCGTCCTACCAACAAAGGTTGCTTTGGCCTTTTCAACAGACATCTGCCAGGGATAAAGGAAGAATTTTGAATCCCCTTGGTCAGCAGCAGTTGCGCTTTCGATCGGTGCCCCGGAACCGCCGATGGGCGTTGTGGTACACCCAGCCAAGGCGGCTACGCCACAGAGCATTATCATCGCGGCTACTCGTTTAATCAATCCGCAGTCAACTACCTTTTTCATTCTCAATAGCAGCATGGCCAGCCCCTAGACCTCAAATTCCCAATGGCAAGAGGTGCATTAGGTTACTCGCCAGCATGGAGCCAATACAACTTTTGAAGGGTCCAGCCGCTGTATTGCTTCATACCCTGGGTAGAAGGAGCAGATTCGTTCTCCACCTCCAAATCAGCGATTGGCATTTAGCAACCACTGCTTAGTGAGGATCAGACGCAACCGTTCAACGCTAAACCAACAGCCCCATCGGGCTCTCGATCAGCTCCTTGATGGCGCCGATGAGCTGCGCGCCGAGCGCGCCGTCCACGGCGCGGTGGTCGCAGGAGAGCGTAATGCTCATCACGGTCGCGACCTTGAGCTCGCCGTTCTTGACCACGGGCCGTTTGTCGCCCGCGCCGACCGCGAGGATCGTCGAATGCGGCGGGTTGATCACGGCCGTGAAGTCCTTGATCCCGAACATGCCGAGGTTCGACACCGCCGTGGTGCCGCCCTGGTACTCCTCGGGCTTGAGCTTGCGGTTCTTGGCGCGGGCCGCGAAGTCCTTCATCTGGTTCGCGATGGTCGAAACCGTCTTGGTGTCGGCCGCGCGGATGATCGGGGTGATGAGGCCGTTGCCGGGGAGCGCCACCGCGACGCCGACGTCGGCATGCTTGTGCTTGAGCATCGCGCCTTCGGTCCAGGTCACGTTGGCATCGGGCACCCGTACCAGCGCCATGGCGAGCGCCTTGATGACCATGTCGTTGACCGACACCTTCCAGGCCGGCTTGCCATCCTTGTCCTTCGGCGCCGACGCGTTGACCTGCTCGCGCAGCGCCAGGAGCGCGTCGATCTCGCAATCCATCGTGAGATAGAATTGCGGGACGGTCTGGCGCGCTTCCGTGAGACGGCGCGCGATGACCTTGCGCATGGAATCGTGCGGGATCTCCTCGTAGGAACCGGGCTCGAACAGCTTCTTGATCTGGTCGTCGCTCTGCCCTGCGGGCGCGGCCGGCTTCGGTGCGGCAGCGGCCGGAGCGGGAGCCGCGGCGACCGCCGGAGCGGCGGCAGGTGCCGCCGCGGGAGCGGCCTTGGCGCCGCCACCCTGCGCGGCCTGGCGAACGTCGCGTTCCACGATGCGCCCATGCGGGCCCGAGCCCTGGATCCGCGACAGATCGAGCCCGCTTTCCTTGGCGATGCGCTTGGCGAGTGGGGAGGCAAAGATGCGGCCGCCGCCTTGTGCCGCTCCGTCCGGCTTGGCCGAGGTCGCAGCCTGTGCCGGCCCCTGCGGAGCGGCATCGACGCGCGCATAGGAGATGTGCCCGGCATCCCCGCCGGCGGTCGCCGTGTTGGCCTGGGGCATGGCGCCCGTCGTGCCGCCGGACTGAGCCGCCGGAGCCGCCGCAGGCTGCGGAGCCGGAGCGGCTGCGCCGCCTCCTCCCCCGCCCGGGGCCTGCACGCTCTTCGGATCCTCGCCCTCGCCGGCGATGAGCGCGATCAACTCGTTCACGGGCACGTCCGCCGTGCCCTCGGGCACCACGATCTTGGCGAGGACGCCCTCGTCCACGGCCTCGACCTCCATCGTGGCCTTGTCGGTCTCGATCTCGGCGATCACGTCGCCGGACTTGATCCGGTCACCCTCTTTCTTGAGCCACTTGGCGAGGTTGCCCTTCTCCATGGTAGGCGACAGGGCAGGCATCAGGATGGTGATGGGCATGCGTGTGATCCTGATCGAGTGATGAGTTGATGGCGTCCGTGGAGACCGGAATCGGTCGGGTCCTCGAAATTAGTTGATGGAGTCGGTGGAGCCTGGATCGGTCGGGTCCTCGAACTCGGCGCGGAAGCCGGCGGCGATGGCCTCGAGCGCCTGTTCCTCGGAGATGTCGGTCTCCTTGGCGTAGATCCGCGCCGCGTGACGGGCGAGGTCGACGAAGAGCACGCCCCAGGTGAACGGATCCTCGAAGGAGCGGCGGAGCGCAACGCTCACCGCCCCATCGACCACGGAGGCGCGCAGGATCTCGATGCCGCCCTTCTCCAGGACGTCCGGCGGCAGCATGAGGGCTTCGAACTTGTTGCTTTCGCTCATCATGTCACCGGTAGAGGACAGCCTTCGCGGCCTGGACGACCTCGCCTACATTCGGCAGGGCGAGCTTTTCCAGGTTCGCGGCGTAGGGCATCGGCACGTCCTTGCCGGTGACTCGGGCGACCGGCGCGTCGAGGTAGTCGAACGCCTCCTCCATGATCTTCGTCGCGATCTCGGCCGTGACGCCGGATTGCGGGAAGCCCTCCTCGACCGCGACGCAGCGCCCGGTCTTCATCACCGAGGCCACCACCGTGTCGACGTCCATCGGCCGGATGGTGCGCAGGTCCACGACCTCCGCATCGATGCCTTCCTTCTCGAGTTCCTGCGCGGCCTTGAGCGCATAGGTCATGCCGATCCCGAAGGAGACGATCGTCACGTCCTTGCCGGAGCGGTGGATGCGGGCCTTGCCGATCGGCACCGTGAAGTCGTCGAGCTTCGGTACCGGGAAGCTCTGTCCGTAGAGAATCTCGTTCTCGAGGAAGATCACCGGGTTCGGATCGCGGATGGCGCTCTTGAGCAGGCCCTTCGCGTCGGACGCCGTGTAGGGCATCACGACCTTCAGTCCGGGCACGTTGGAGTACCACGCCGCGTAGTCATGGCTGTGCTGGGCGCCCACGCGCGCGGCGGCGCCGTTGGGGCCGCGGAACACGATCGGCGCGCCAAGCTGGCCGCCCGACATGTAGAGGGTCTTGGCCGCCGAGTTGATGATGTGATCGATCGCCTGCATGGCGAAGTTGAAGGTCATGAACTCGACGATGGGGCGCAGGCCCACGAAGGCCGCGCCGACGCCGATGCCGGCGAAGCCGTGCTCCGTGATCGGCGTGTCGACCACGCGCCGGGCGCCGAATTCCTGCAGCAGGCCCTGCGTGACCTTGTAGGCGCCCTGGTACTCGGCGACCTCCTCGCCCATGACGAACACGTTCTCGTCGCGGCGCATCTCCTCGGCCATGGCATCCCGCAGGGCCTCGCGGACGGTCATGTTGACCATCTCGGTGCCCTCGGGGATCTCGGCCATCGCGTCGTGGCTGGTGCGGTTCGTGATCACCGACGGGGCAGCCGGCATCGCGGTGGGGGTCTGGTCCTGACCCTGGCGCGCGTTCGGCGCCGGCCGGTCCGCCATGCCCTCCGCCTGCATGTCCGGAGTCGGCGCAGGCTGCGGCGCGCTGGGCCCGGGGGCCGGCGGCGGCTCGCCGCCGCCTTGTGCCGGCCCGCGGGAGGCGGCCGCCGAGACATCCTCGCCCTCGCCCGCCAGCACCGCGATGGGCGTGTTGACCGCCACGTTGTCGGTGTCGTCCGGAACGAGGATCTTGGCGAGGACGCCCTCGTCGATCGCCTCGACCTCCATGGTGGCCTTGTCGGTTTCGATCTCGGCGAGTACGTCGCCGGGCTTTACCCGGTCGCCTTCTTTTTTCAGCCACTTGGCCAGTTTGCCCTGCTCCATGGTGGGCGAGAGGGCGGGCATGAGAATGTCGATCGCCATGGATGACTCGTCGGTTGTTGCTGCGGCGAGGAAAGGCGTGGAAAAGGCACGGTGGGGCCGCGCCGGCCCGTTAGAGCAGGATGTCCGTGTAGAGCTCGGACACGTCGGGCTCAGGATCGTGGGTGGCGAATTCCGCCGCCTCGTTGACGACCTCGCGCACGCGCCCGTCGATCACCTTGAGCTCGTCCTCGGAGAGCTTCCAGCTCTCGAGGAGACGCCGGCGCACCTGCTCGATCGGGTCGTGCTCCTCGCGCATGCGGGCGACCTCGTCCTTGGTGCGGTACTTCGCCGGATCCGACATGGAATGGCCGCGATAGCGGTAGGTCTGCATCTCGAGGATGTAGGGGCCCTTGCCGGAGCGCGCGTGCTCGATGGCGCGCTGGGCCGCTGCGTAGACGGCGCGCACATCCATGCCGTCGACCTGCTCGCCCGGGATTCCGAAGGACACGCCGCGCTTCGAGAAATCGGTCTGGGCGGAGGCGCGGGAGACCGCGGTACCCATCGCGTAGCGGTTGTTCTCGATCACATAGACCACGGGGAGCTTCCAGAGCTCCGCCATGTTGAAGCTCTCGTAGACCTGGCCCTGGTTGGCGGCGCCGTCGCCGAAATACGTCAGCGAGACGTTGCCGTTGTTCCTGTACTTGTCCGCGAAGGCGAGTCCGGTGCCGAGCGCCACCTGCGCGCCCACGATGCCGTGGCCGCCGTAGAAGTGCTTCTCCTTGGAGAACATGTGCATGGAGCCGCCCTTGCCTTTCGACAGGCCGCCGCGGCGTCCGGTGAGTTCGGCCATCACGCCTTTCGCGTCCATGCCGCAGGCCAGCATGTGGCCGTGGTCGCGGTAGCCCGTGATGACCTGGTCGCCCTCTCGGGTCGCCATCTGCATGCCGACGACGACCGCCTCCTGACCGATATAGAGGTGGCAGAAGCCTCCGATGAGGCCCATGCCATACATCTGGCCAGCCTTCTCCTCGAAGCGGCGGATCAGGAGCATCTCGTTGTAGGCCGAGAGATCCTGCTCTTTGGAAAATTGGGGAGAGTTCGGTGAGGGGGCGGCTTTCTTGGACGAGGTCTTGGGCGCGGCAGAAGCGGCGCGTCCCACCTTGCGGGCTGCGACAGCCATCGAGTCCTCCGAGGAGCGTTTCCTGGAGGAAGATGTAGCGCAGGGTCCGTTGGAAAGCGAGAGGTCACCATACGCACGGCGCGCGGCTCCGGCCAAGCTTAAGCACCTGAGATTGAGTTAAGCCAAAGATTTTGGGGTCGGAACGCAATTCGCCCTGGCCTTGCGGGTTCCGGGAAGGGCCAACCCTCCGGGGCGGAGACTGGATCAGGGGCCGGTGATGATGACCAGATCGTTCCGGTGTACCCGCCCGAGCATGATGCGGGCGCGCTCCTCCAGGAGGTCTCGGTCGATCTGATCGCTGCGCAGGAGCGCGATTCGGTGCTCCCACTCCTTGCGTTCCGTCTGCACGTCCGCGAGTTCCGCTGCGATCTCCCGCGACTGCATCTTGAAGAGCCTCTTGGCTTCGAGACCATGCTTTCCGGTGTGGGCATGGTGGACGAAATAGCCGACGAGCGCCGCCGCGACGCCGTAAAGCACGAGCGGAATGAGGAATCTTCGGGCACGGTGACGGACGACCATGCCTCAGGCTAGCGCCACCATGGTTAAGACCCGGTTTCCGCGATCTCAGGCGTGCGACGGAAGAGGCGATTCCCGAAGGCAGCCAGCAGGAGACCCGAAACGATCAGGACGACGCCCGCCGTCTGCAGCGGCCCCGGCCATTCGCCAAGGATCGGCACGGCCGACAGCGTCCCGACCACCGGGATCAGCGGCGGGAAGCGCTGCGCGGTCGCCGCACCAAGAACGCGCACGGCCGTTCCCCAGAGCCAGAGCGCGATCACGATGTTGAAGACGCCCTGCAACAGGGCGTGAAACACCACAAGGCCGGGGTCAGCCGTCAGCAGCCGCGGCTCCATGAAGGCGGCGTAGACGGGGATATAGGCGAGCGACAGCACGGCGACCACAGAGGTGCCGACGAGCGGTGCCACGCCCCAGCGCTGGAGCATCAACGGATAGAGCCCCCACATGGATCCCGCGACGACGAACAGCATGTCGCCCCGGAGCACGGCAGGCGATCCCGAGGTGGTTCCCGCGATCCCGATGCAGGCGAGCCCTGCAATCGTGATCGCAATGCCCGCGATCGCGATGCGGGTCGGAATCGCGCCGAAGAGCAGGACGCTCCCGATGGCGCCGATCACCGTCACCATGCCGGGCTGGATCGAAGCCCCATGCGCGGCCGGAGCGAGCTTGAGCCCCATATTCATGAGGAGCACCATGGGGACGCCGCTCATGCAGGCGAGCAGCAGCCCCCTGCGCCAGCCGAGCCCCGCGCAGTCGCGCCAGCCCTGGCGCAGGAAGTAAGGCAGGAGCAGCAGCCCGGCTGTCCCGAAGCGCAGCACCGTGATGTCGTGCGGTGTCAGCCCATGCTGCGTGGCATGCCGGCTCAGGGCAAAGGTGGCGCCGTAGATCACCACGGCGCCGAGCATGGCGGCGATCCCGAGGCGCGGACCCATCATGCCGCCTTTCTGGCAAACGGGTGCCGCGCACAAATTCGGCCAGGCCGAGGATGGCGCGGAGGCCCCATCGTGGCCTCCCTCCGCGGCGGGAGGGAGGCTGTTGTCACCGCAGCGCTTTCAGAGCCGCGCGGCCCGCATAGCGCGCCTGGGCGCCGAGCTGCTCCTCGATGCGGATGAGCTGGTTGTACTTGGCGAGCCGGTCGGAGCGGGCGAGCGATCCGGTCTTGATCTGCCCGCAATTGGTCGCGACGGCGAGGTCCGCGATGGTGGAGTCCTCGGTCTCGCCCGAGCGGTGGGACATCACGGCCGTATACCCGGCGCGATGAGCCATATCGACGGCGGCGAGCGTCTCGGTCAGGGAGCCGATCTGGTTCACCTTCACGAGGATGGAGTTGCCCACGCCCTTGCCGATACCCTCCGAGAGCCGCGTCACGTTGGTGACGAAGAGATCGTCGCCCACCAGCTGGCACTTGGCGCCGACGAGATCGGTCAGAGCCTTCCAGCCCTCCCAGTCGTCCTCCGCCATGCCGTCCTCGATCGTGACGATCGGGTAGGACGACACGAGGCCGGCAAGATACTCGGCCTGCTCCTGCGGCGAGCGCTTCTTCCCTTCGCCTTCATAATCGTAGGCGCCGTTCTTGAAGAACTCGGTCGCAGCGCAGTCGAGCCCGATCATCATATCGCCGCCGGCCTTGTAGCCGGCGCTTTCGATCGACTGCATGATGAAGTCGAGCGCGGCCTCGGCGGTCGGCAGGTTCGGGGCGAAGCCGCCCTCGTCGCCCACGTTGGTGTTGTGGCCGGCCTTCTTGAGCGCGCCCTTGAGCGTATGGAACACCTCCGCGCCCATCCGCACCGCTTCCGCGATCGAGGGGGCGCCCACGGGCAGGATCATGAACTCTTGGAAGTCGATCGGATTGTCGGCATGGGCGCCGCCGTTGATGATGTTCATCATCGGGACGGGCAGGACGCGGGCCTGCGTGCCGCCGACATAGCGGTAGAGCGGGAGACCCGAGGCATCGGCGGCCGCCTTCGCGACCGCGAGCGACACGCCCAAAATCGCATTGGCGCCGAGGCGGGCCTTATTGGGCGTCCCATCGAGCTCGATCATCGCTTCATCGATCGCAGCCTGATCTTCGGCCTCCATACCCCCGATGGCGTCGAGGATCTCGCCGTTCACGGCCTGAACGGCCTTGGTGACGCCCTTGCCGAGGAAGCGGGACTTGTCGCCGTCGCGCAGCTCCACGGCTTCGTGAGCGCCCGTCGAGGCCCCGGAGGGCACCGCGGCGCGGCCGAGCGAGCCGTCCTCCAGCACCACGTCGACCTCAACGGTCGGGTTGCCTCGGCTGTCGAAGATCTGGCGGGCGACGATGTCGACGATCGCGGTCATGGGAGCTCCTCGGAGAGCGCGGGTGGCGGCCGGTGTGGCCAAGGGGACTGGCGCGGCTTATTGACCGAAACGCTGGAGCGGGCAAGGAGAGCCGCCATATGGAACCCGCTCCCATTCACAGCCATCGCCGCGGCCTAGCAGCCCGGTTGAAGGCTCAGTCTCGAAGGTCGATCCCGTGACGGACACACCCCTTCAGCTCGGACAGACGAGCATCGTACCCTCCACGCCCGAAGAGGCGCGCCTCGACCGGGTCCCGAACCCCCATCCGGACACCGACTACCTCGCCCGGTTCACGGCACCTGAGTTCACGTCGCTCTGCCCAGTGACCGGCCAGCCGGATTTCGCGATCATCGTGATCGATTACGTTCCGGACCGCTGGCTCGTCGAATCGAAGTCGCTCAAGCTCTATCTGCACAGCTTCCGTAACGAGGGCGCCTTCCACGAGGACTGCACGGTCAAGATCGGCAAGCGCCTCGCGGAGGTCCTCGAGCCGCGTTTTCTGCGCATCGGCGGCTATTGGTATCCCCGCGGCGGCATCCCGATCGACGTGTTCTGGCAGACCGGCGAGGTCCCGAGGAACCTCTGGATGCCCGACCAGGGCGTGGCGCCCTATCGCCCACGGGGCTGAGCGCTCCGGCTCGCCTGAGGCCCCGCCTACCGGACCCGCTTCGCGGGGCGCCCGATCACCCGCGAGGCCACAAGCCCGACCGCGACGATCAGCGCGGCCGCGAGAAGCAGAGACGGCAGCTGGCCGAGCGTGCGCAGGCCGAGGCCCATCGCCACGACCCCGAGGGACTGACCGACGAAGAACGAGAAGGCGTGCAGCGCCACCGCCGAGGCGCGGGCCTGCGGCGCCACTTCGGTGACCTGGGTCTGGAACGAGTTGTGGAGCATGTAGAACCCGAGGCCCAGCACCACCATGGCGGCGGTGTCCCAGGTCCAGTGGCCCGCAAGCCCTACGACCGCGAGGGCGGCTCCCCCTAAGATCCCGCCGGCGGCGAGCATGCGGCCGAGGCCCAGTCTGCGCAGCATCCAGGCGACGAGCGCGGAATAGACTAGCCCGCCGATGGCGAAGCCCGCGAGTGCCAGCCCCGCCTCCGCGGGCCCGCCCCCGCCGCGCGCCTCGAGGAGCGGCGCGATGTAGGGGAAGACGCCGAACACCGCGACCGCTTCCCAGAAGACCAGGAGGAACAGGGCCCTGGCGCGGGGGTTGGCGACGATGCCGCGATAGCGCGTGACCGCGAGGTCAAGGTCGAAGGTGCCCGCCCGCGCCCCGCCGCGGAAGCCCACGAGCACGGCGGCGAGCGCCGCTACCGTGATCGCCATCGACAGGGCGACAACGCCGCGCCAGCCGACCACCGAGGCCAGGAACCCGGCGAGGCTCGACCCTGCGAGCTGGCCCGTGATGATCGCGACGATGAACCGGCTGATCGCGATCTGGCGCTCGGCCATGGGGACCCGGTCGCCGAGCAGAGCAAGCGACAGCGGGATGACCCCGCCTGCGGCCGCGCCCGAGATCACGCGCAGGACGAACAGGGTCCCGGTGTCCGGTGCCACCACGGAGGCCGCCAGCGAGAAAGCCAGGACCAGGAGACAGGCCTTCATGACCCGCTCCTTGCCGAGCGCATCGCCGACCGGCCCCAGGACGGGCTGGATGAAAGCGTAGGGCAGCGTGAAGGCTGCGGACAGGAGCGCGATCGTCTCGGCACTCGAGGCGAGGTCGCGGGCCACCACGCCGACGAGCGGCTCCAGCGCCCGCGATGAGAAGGTGCTCGCGAACCCGCCCGCAGCCAGAATAAGGATCAGCCTGCGAACGGACGCAATGTCCTCCATCGCCCGGCCTCAGGCCCGGGATTTTGCGAGGGCGTCGAAGGCCTGGAGCTGTGCCAGGAGACCTTCCATCTCCTTCAGCGGCACCATGTTGGGCCCGTCCGACGGCGCGCGGTCCGGGTCCTGGTGGGTCTCGATGAATACGCCCGCGACGCCGACCGCCACGGCCGCGCGGGCTAGGACCGGGACGAACTCCCGCTGGCCGCCGGACGTCGTGCCCTGCCCCCCGGGCTGCTGCACCGAATGGGTCGCATCGAAGATCACCGGCGCACCCGTGGTCTCGGCCATGATGGGCAGCGAACGCATGTCCGAGACGAGCGTATTGTAGCCGAAGGAGGCGCCGCGCTCGGTCACCATCACGTTCGGATTCCCGGCGCCCGTGATCTTCCGCGCCACGTTGGCCATGTCCCAGGGCGCCAGGAACTGGCCCTTCTTGACGTTAACGACCCGCCCGGTCTTCGCCGCCGCCGCGAGGAGGTCGGTCTGCCGGCAGAGAAAGGCCGGGATCTGGAGCACGTCCACGACCTCGGCGACGAGGGCGCATTGCTCGTTTTCGTGCACGTCGGTGAGGACGGGAAGACCAAACCTCTCCTTGACCTCCGCAAAGATCGAGAGGGCCCGGTCAAGGCCGATGCCCCTCGCGCTGCCGGCCGAGGTGCGGTTCGCCTTGTCGAAGGAGGATTTGTAGACGAGGCCGAGGCCGAGCCGCTCTGTCATCTCCTTCAGGGCGGAGGCCATTTCGAGGGCATGCTCGCGGCTCTCCATGGCGCAGGGGCCGGCGATGATCGCGAGCGGCAAGTGGTTGCCGAAGCGTACGGAGCCGAGGTCGACGATCGCAGAGGTCTGGGTGCTCATGGGTCTCACCTAACGCGCCCGACTGGAATCGGAAAGCGGCTGCTCACGCGCGGCTAGTATGTCATCGCGGACGCATTCAGGATGCCTGCGGCAAGCGACGCCGCGCCGAGGAAGAGCGCCGCCGCCATCTCCCCCGCTGCGATCCGCTGCGACAGGTCGGGAAGCACGATCCGCACGAGCCAGTAGGCGAGGATCTGTACGGCCAGCGCGACGAGGCCCCAGACGATGCAGTCGGACAGGCTCTGGGCATGGACGATGGCGCTGCCGAGCGGCAGCGCAAACCCGACGAGGCTCAAGCCCAGCGCCACCGCCGCAGCCGTGACGTTCCGGCGGATCAGGGCGAACTCGTTGTGGGCGGTCGCCAGGGTGTAGAGGGCAAGGTAGACCGCCACGAGTGCCACGGCGACCGCGAAGAACATCAGGAAGATGGGCAATCCCTCAAGAGATGCGTTCACCCTCGCCCCCTCCCCACACGCCTGATCCCGCCTCGCTCGGCCCGCTCCATGCCGAGTCGCGCGGCATCATAGGGAGCGCGCGGGGCGTGCGCGAATCGAAACCGGAGCTCGCCGCTATTCCGGCTCGAAGGCAATCGTGACCCCGTGCGCGGCGCTCGCGGGGACCACGAGGCGGCTGCCGATCGCCTGATAGGGCACGCCCCCGTCGGCCAAGAGCGCCGCCTGGCTCTGGAGGTTCGGGATGCGCACCGCGAAGGCCACGAACGCGGCCGTATCCCGCTCCGCCTCGACCGAGCCGTAGATCTCCGCCGCGTCGTCGGGGGTCAGGACATCGATCCGCCCGCGCGCCAGCGGATACGAGAGGTCGTCGCCGTCGGGACTCGCGGGCGAGACCCCGGTGAAGCGGGTCAGAAACGCCTCGTGAGCGGCCGGATCGGGCGCTGCCAGCGCGACTGCCGATAGGGCACTCGCCCGGTTGAGATGGCGCTGGAAGGCCTCGTTCCAGAAGTTCTCCGGGTAATGCTGCTGGCACACGAAGAAGCCCGCCTTGGCGGCCTCCGGATCCTCGGCAAAGGCCAGCGTGAAGGCGACTTGCGTCTCGGACCCGTCCGGCCGCCGCCCCCGCCGCTCGAAGTGGAACGGCTCGAAAGCGCCGATGCCGGACGCCTCGAAACCGGCCGCGTCGGCCTTCGAATCCGCGCTGTCGAGCACCAGCATGGCGAGCCCTTCGCGGGCGGAGAGATAGTCGCGGACGAACGCCCCGAAGCTGAAGCGGCGGGGTTCGCGCGGCGGAATCGCGGCGCCCTCGCCCACCGTGATGAGCTCGATGAAGCTGCCGGGGAGCTGGATCACCCGGTTCTCGGTGCCCCAGGGGTGGCGGTTCCGGGCACCGACCTGAAAGCCGAGGCGTTCATAGAGGCGAGCGGCCTCGTCGAGGTCGCGCACCGCGACGACGAGATGATCGATGCCACGGGTCATGCAGGTCCCTCCCGGGCCGTCGGCCGGCCCCGGGCAGACATAGGGCTGCGGGGCGCGCCCGGCACGCCTGGAGGCCGCAAAACGAAAAGGGATGGCGGCTGAGCCTCCGCCATCCCGATGGTCGGTGCCGGTGACCGGCGGCCGACCGCTTGCCGATTGGGTTTTAGCCCCCGTTGAGGTGGGTCAACGGATCCACGGCCGCTTGGCCCTTGCGGATCTCGAAGTGGAGCTGCGGCGAGGTCACATTGCCGCTCTGGCCGGACTTCGCGACCACCTGCCCGCGGCGCACGCGCTCGCCGCGCTTGACGGCGATCTCGCCGTTATGGGCGTAGGCCGACACGTAGCCGTTGTCGTGCTTGATGAGCACGAGGTTGCCGTAGGCCTTCACGTCGCCGCCCACATAGGTGACGGTGCCGTCGTCCGTGGCCTTCACCGGCGTGCCTTCCGGCAGCGCGATGTTGATGCCCTCGTTGCCGCCATTGGCGCCGAAGCCCGCGATCACGCGGCCCCGCGCCGGCCAGCGGAAATCGGTTGCCGGACCCGAGGGCAGGCTCGCGGTTTCGGTGACCTCCTTCACCGGCGCCTTGGCGGCCTCCGGCTGCGGGGTCCCGGCATAGGACGTCACGGCTGAAGCAGGAGCAGGCGCGGCCTTGAGAGGCTGCGGCTCGATTTTCGCGACTTTCACGGGCTCGACAGGCTTCTGCGCCGCTACTTCCGGCTGCGGCGCCGGAACCGGGGCCGGCTTCACAACCGGTGCCGGGGCAGGTTTTGCTGCGGCGACCTGCACGACCGGGGCAGGCGCGGGCTTGGGCGTGGCAGCCTGCACCGCAGACGCGGGCTTGGCTGCGGCCTGGACGGCGGGAGCAGGCGCCGGTCTCGCGGCGGCGACCACGACCGGATCCGGCTTTGCCGCCGTCACCATGCCGGGCCGCGTCCGGGTCTTCTCGACCTTGGCGACCTTCTCGGCCGCATCGGCCTTGTCGACCGCCGGAGCGGGCTTCTGGGCTGCCGGTTTCGGTCCGACCACGAAGACGAGCTTCTCCTTGGCGGGAGCCGGCGCAGCCGCCCGGGCCGGAGCGGAAACGGGTGCAGCAACGCGCGAGGGAGCGGATGCGGCGGGTGACGAAGCCGCCACGGCCTGGCCGCTCGCGTTGTAGACCGGGATGACGATCTCGCGTCCAGTCTGGACCTGAGAGGCATTGCCGAACCCATTGGCCGCGAGGATCGCGTTCGTGGGCACGCCGTAGCGCTGCGAAATGCTGTTGAGGCTGTCGCCGGCGCCTACGGTGACACGGGTGCCGCCGCTTGCAGTCCAACCGCCGGCGCTGCTGGTCACCGGGGCCGAAGAGGCGACGCGCGGAGCCTGAACGGGCGCTGCGGCCTGAGCGGAGACGGGAGGCAGGGCCTGTGCGGTTACCGGAGGCAGGGCTTGTGACTGGACGGCCGCGGTCGGCACCGCCGCGACGGCGGTAGGCTCGGCGGGAGCCTGCGGCTCCGCGGCGGCGACACGGTTGCTCGTCCCGAAGGGATTCGAGAAAGGACTATCCGAGAGCGCGACCCGGTCGGAACTACAGGCAGATGCGACGCCGCCAAGTAAGGCCACCAGCGCCACCCGCGAGACTCCGCCCCAACGAATGCCAACCCCAACGCGACTCATGACGCACCCACCGCACAACTCTGATGGGCTGCATTCAAAGGGATTCAGGTTAAGCAACCGTTTCGCGGAGCGCCGTTTCGTAACCACGTTGGCGCAAGCAAGTCCCAGTCTTCACAAGTAAGACGATACCCCGGGCACGAGCGGCGCAATGCGCAGCACGGCGCCGCTCTGCCGCCGCAGCCCGCCTTCGGCGTCGCGGTCCACCCGCACGAGGCGAGGCCTCCCCTCGCCGCTCAAAGCTCCGACGAGCCGTCCGCCAGGCGCGAGCTGCGACACCACGGAATCGGGTATGTCCGGTACGGCGCCGTTGAGGAGGATCCGGTCGAAACGGCCGCGCCGCTGCGGCGCCAGGCCGTCCGCCACCTCGGCGACGACACCCTCGACCCCAGCGACGCGCCAGTGCTGCACCGCGCTCTCCGCGAGCGCCGTGTAGCGTTCGAGCGTCACGACCTCGGCTCCCAGGCGCGCCAGCAGCGCCGAGACGTAGCCGCTGCCGGTGCCGATTTCGAGCACGCGCCGGCCCGCCTCGACGCCCAACGCGACCAGCATGGCGGCGACCGTGCCCGGCGCGGTCATGGTCTGCCCGCAGGGGAGGGGAAGGGCGACGTCCGAACGGGCGAGATCCGCGAAGCTGCGCGGCGCGAAGACTTCGCGCGGCACGCGTTCCATCGCCCGCAGTACCGCGACATCCCGGATTCCGCGCGCCCGCAGGGAAAGGACGAAGGTCGCGGCGCCGACCGCCTCCTCCTCGGAGCCGGCCAGCGGGAGCGGCGAGAGCGGCGGTCCGGCCGACAAAGGCGCCCTCCCCGGTTCTAGCCGAAGGCCTGGGCGTAATGGGTCAGGGTCGGCTCATCCGTCATGTCAAGGCGCAGGGGAGTGACGGCGATGCGCCGGTTGGCGATGGCCCAGAGGTCCGTCCCGTTCGGCGGCGTGGTCCGGCGCTTCTCGAAGGCGATCCAGAAATAGGCGTTGCCGCGCCCGTCCATACGCTCGTCGAGGCGCAGGAGTTCCTGGTTGCGCTGGCCCTGGTTGACGAGCGCCGTGCCCTCGACCTCGTCGGGCTCGCAATCCGGGAAGTTCACGTTGACGAGGATGCCCTTCGGGATCCCGATCTCGAGGAGCTTGCGCACGACGCCCGGCGCATGCGCCTCGGCGCAGTGCCACTTCACATCCTTCCGGCCTGCCGGACCGTAGGCCTGCGAGAGGGCGATCGAGGGGACGCCGAGAATCGTGCCCTCAATGGCGCCTGCAACCGTGCCGGAATAGCTCACGTCCTCAGCGACGTTCTGACCGCGGTTGACGCCGGAGAGCACCAGATCGGGCCGGTGCTCCGCCATCACGTTGCGGATCCCCATGATGACGCAATCCGTCGGCGTGCCCTTCACGGCGAAGTGGCGCGGCGAGATCTCGCGCAGGCGCAGCGGATCATTGAGAGACAGCGAGTGCGACACGCCGCTCTGGTCGGTCTCGGGGGCGATCACCCAGACATCGTCGGAGAGGGCGCGGGCGATGGTCTCAAGAGTCTTGAGGCCTGGCGCGTGGATGCCGTCGTCGTTGGTGCAGAGGATGCGCATTCTCGTTAAGCCTGCCGCTCGATCCGGGTCATGCCGCCCATATAGGGCTGGAGCGCCGTCGGGATCGCGACGCTTCCGTCCGGGTTCTGGTAGTTTTCGAGCACCGCGATGAGCGCCCGGCCGACAGCGATGCCCGATCCGTTGAGGGTGTGGACGAAGCGCGTCCCCTTGCCCTCGGCGGGCCGGTAGCGGGCGTTCATGCGCCGGGCCTGGAAGTCGGTGCAGACCGAGCAGCTCGAAATCTCGCGATAGGTGCCCTGCCCCGGCAGCCAGACCTCGATGTCGTAGGTCTTGGCCGAGGCGAAGCCCATGTCGCCCGTGCAGAGCGTCATCGTGCGGAACGGCAGGTCGAGGCGCTTCAGGATCGCCTCGGCGCAGGCGAGCATGCGCTCGTGCTCGTCGGCCGACGCCTCAGGCGTCGTGATCGAGACGAGCTCACACTTGGTGAACTGGTGCTGGCGCAGCATCCCGCGGGTGTCGCGGCCGGCGGAGCCCGCCTCCGACCGGAAGCAGGGCGTCAGCGCCGTAAACCGCAGCGGCAGCGCGGCCTCCTCCAGGATCGCCTCGCGCACAAGGTTGGTGAGCGGCACCTCGGCGGTCGGGATCAGCCAGAATCCCTCGCGGGTCCGGAACATGTCATCCGCGGCCTTCGGCAGGTTGCCGGTGCCGTAGGGGACCTCGTCCCGCACCAGCAGCGGCGGCGCCACTTCGGTGTACCCGTGCTCCGTGGTGTGCAGGTCGATCATGAACTGCCCGAGCGCCCGTTCGAGCCGTGCCATCGCGCCGCGCAGGACCACGAACCGCGCACCCGAGAGTTTCGCGGCCGCCTCGAAATCCATGAGGCCCAGGGCTTCGCCGATCTCGAAATGCTGCCGGGCGGCCTCCATCGCTTTCGGCTCGCCGGAGCGATGGCGCTCGACGTTGCCGGTCTCGTCCGGTCCGACCGGCACGTCGGGCTTGGGGAGGTTCGGGATCACGGCAAGCGCTTCTTCCAGCGCCTGCCCGGCTTCGCGCTCGACCTGTTCGAGCTGCGGCACGCCTTCCTTGAGACCTGCGACCTCCGCCTTCAGGGCCTCGGCCCGCGCGGTGTCCTTGGCGCGCATCGCCTCGCCGATCTCCTTCGAGACCGCGTTTCGGCGTTCCTGGGAGGCTTGCAGGGCCGCGATTGCGGCGCGGCGGCGATCGTCCAGCGCGATCAGGCGCTCGGACAGGGGCTCCATCCTCCGGTTGCGCAGGGCCTGGTCGAAGGCGGTCGCGTTCTCGCGGATGAAGCGGATGTCGTGCATGGGACTGACCGATAGTGCTGCCGAGAGGATCAGCGGCCCGGTCAGGCCCCTCGCCTAGCCGGCCGCCTCGCGCGCAGCCTCGGCTGCCGCACGCCTCTTCTCCACCATGCGGACGGAGAGGATGGAGGCCTCGTAGAGGAGCAGTGTGGGCACCGCAAGGGCGAACTGGCTGATGATGTCGGGTGGCGTCAGCACCGCAGCGACCACGAACACGATCACCACGGCGTAGCGGCGCTTGTCCTTCAGGAACTGCGAGTCGATGATGCCGGCCCGCGCCAGGAGCGTGAGCACCACCGGGAGCTGGAAGCAGATCCCGAAGGCGAAGATCAGCGTCATGATCAGCGAGAGATACTCGCTCACCTTCGGCAGAAACTGGATGCCGGGCGTGTCCGCGGTCGCGAGCTGCTGCATCCCGACCGAGAAGCGCATCAGGAGCGGCATGGCGATGAAATACACCACCATGGCGCCGACGAAGAACAGCACCGGCGTCGCGACGAGATAAGGCAGAAAGGCCTGCCGCTCGTGCTTGTAGAGGCCGGGCGCCACGAACTTGTAGAGCTGGTTCGCGATCACCGGGAAGGCCAGGAACCCGGCGCCGAAGACCGCGACCTGGATCTGGGTGAAGAGGTATTCCAGCCCATGCGTATAGACGAGCTGCGCGTGCTCGGGCGAGCCGACCGCCAGCACGTAGGGCCAGACGAGGATGTTGTAGATGTACTTCGCAACCGCGAAGCAGAAGAAGAACATCACCACGAAGGCGATGAGTGCCCGGATGAGGCGCTGGCGCAGCTCGATCAGGTGCTCGATGAGCGGCGCGCGCGAGGCCTCGATCTCGTCCTGATCGGTCGCAGCGGTGCTCATTTACGCTTTCTCGTTCTGCTTGACGGGCACCGGGTCCGACGGCGCATCGGCCACGACGATTCCGGGCGTCGGCTCGGGCGCGAAGGCCTCGGCCGGATTGCCGATCTCGGGCAAAGGAGGCAGCGCCAGCGCCGTCGGGGTGTCCTCGACGGTCGCGGGCGGGCTGGTGTAGCCGACGGACGGGACCGCGTCGGCGGCAGGCACGGCGGGTGCCGTCTCCCCGGGCTTCGCGTCGATGGCGCCTTTCAGCTCGTCCCGGATCGTCTGGATCGGGTTGAAGCCGGTGTTGAGGGAGCTCACGGAATCGTTCACGCCCTGGATCTGGCGCTTCACGTCCTCGAGCTCGGCCTCGCGCATGGCCTCGTTGAACTGGCCCTGGAACTCGCCCGCGAGGCGGCGGATCTTGCCCACCATGTTGCCGACGGTGCGGAGCGCGCGCGGCAGGTCCTTCGGGCCAATGACGATCAGCGCGACGGCGCCGATCACCATCACCTCACCCCAGCTCATATCGAACATGGTGTGGCCCTGGACCTTTCACCCTGGTGACGGGCCGCGAAGGGCGGCCCTTTTGGGTTCAGCCGATCTTGCGGTCGGCGGCGACAGGGGTCGCCGATGCGGGCTGGCCTGCCTGATGCTCGATCGTGCGGACCGGCTCCGACGGGGCGACCGTGGTGGTCGTGGTCGTCGTGGTTCCGGACGCAGCGGCCTCGTCCTCGGACATGCCCTTCTTGAAGGCTTTGATGCCCTTGGC